>Ga0315336_1000099_pt1 | contig 415682 bp, 395 predicted proteins | sample ASW5metaG_FD_204512 | JGI IMG/M metagenome (GOLD analysis project Ga0315336, IMG submission 204512) | Ammonia-oxidizing marine archaeal communities from Monterey Bay, California, United States - ASW #5 | ecosystem: Environmental > Aquatic > Marine > Intertidal zone | place: USA: California... | reverse complement strand
TGCAATTTGTTCGCATCGTCTGCTTGAGCACCAGCGGCCTGCCTTGCTGGCACGGATTGCGGCGGTGCCGGCGGCGCGGGCGGGCTCAATTGGGGCAACGCGGGCGGCGCCGGCGGTTCAGGTATGCGAGCAACTTGCTGGGGTGGCGCAACCGCGGCTTGGCGTTGCAACTGGCTCGGCCTGGCAGCCGCCGGCGGTGCGGCGGCAGGAGGCGCGGGTATTGCCGGCACCTGTTGCGCCTGCAATTTGTTCGCATCGTCTGCTTGAGCACCAGCGGCCTGCCTTGCTGGCACGGATTGCGGCGGTGCCGGCGGCGCGGGCGGGCTCAATTGGGGCGGCGCGGGCGGTGCCGGCGATTCAGGTATGCGAGCAACTTGCTGGGGTGGCGCAACCGCTGAAGGCTGGGCCTGCCGAGACGGTGTGAGCTGACGGGGCGCCGTCAGGTCCTGCGGCGGCTCGGCGGCGGTGGTATCTGCCGCCTGTCTTACGTCCTCGGCTACGCTTTGCGTCGTCACCTGAGCCTGCTGCGATAACTCAACCGCACTCTGCTCGGCCAATTGCGTATTGCCTTGGGCAGGCGCGCCATCTTCCGGCGAAGCCATCATTTGTTCCGGCGGCGCGGGTGGTTCCTCGTCAAGTTTCTTCCAGAACTTCGAGCGGCACGGCCAGCCCATGGGCATACAGCCCTTTAGCCGCAGCAGGTCGGGCTTGATCATCGCAAGATAGGCTTTGTAGATCTTGCCGTCTTCGGGATTGTAGACTTCGCCCTCCCACTCATAGCGGGCCGTTTGGGTCATTCGGTCCAGCACATTGAGGCCGACCACGGGGCGGTCGCGAAGCTTCGTATTTTGATTGTTGTCATCGAGATGGGGTTGACCATTGCTATCAAGTGCATCTCGCAACCAAATGATTGTGCTACATAATTTTCCGTCGCAATTGTTGACATGGACCTTGCTCTTGCCATTGTCCGTCAACCACACGCCATAGGCAGGATGATCCTCCTGCGCCTGCGCTTGCGCCTGAATCGCAGAAAGAGGCAGCAGCGCCAGCAATAATGCAAACACGGGAAGCCGCATGAAACACCCTCCTCGATGTTCGGACGTCCAAATTTCAAGCCAACGTCCAAGGCCAATAGTTTCAGATGTATCGCATCTCATTATAAGGAATCGTTAAGCATAAATATCAACGTGGCAGCCCTATGACCGTTCCTAAAACTCCTATGTATTGCCTCTTCACGTCAAAAACAACTCATTGCCCACTGGGTACTTAATTCGATTTTCCGTTTGCCTGACCGCCTGCGCTGCTCTTCGATTTGTTCGAGCCCGCCGTACCATTGGCGCTCTCCAAAATCGCGGCAACGCCCATGCCGCCAGCCGTGCAAATCGAAATCAGTCCGCGGCCGCCACCATTTCTCTCCAGCAATTTGCCAAGCGTCGCCAGTATCCGCCCGCCCGTGGCCGCAAACGGGTGACCGTAAGCAAGGCTCGAGCCCACCACGTTGAACTTTTCCATGTCGATTTCGCCGAGCGCCTTGTTTCGCCCCAAGACGCGCTCGCAATATTCAGGCGTGTTCCACGCCTTCAGCGTGCAGAGAACTTGGGCCGCGAACGCCTCGTGAATCTCGTAAAAATCAAAATCCTGCAGCTCCAACCCCGCCTTCTCCAGCAGCTTGCTCACCGCAATGGTAGGGGCCATCAGAAGACCTTCGCCCGCGACGAAATCAAGCGCCGAGGTATGCGAATGGGTGAGATAGGCCTGGGGCGTCAAGCCGCGCTCCTTAGCCCACTCGTCGCTGGCCAGAAGCACGGCCGATGCGCCATCGGTAAAAGGCGTCGAATTGGCCGCCGTCAACGTGCCGCGTTTCGATCGTTCGAACACCGGCTTGAGCGTCGCCATTTTATCCAAACTGATATCGGCACGCATATTGTTGTCTTGAAAGACACCGGCGCATGGCTCGAGCAGATCATCCATAAAACCCGATTCATAAGCCGCAGCAGCCTTCTTATGGCTTTCAAAGGCCAACTTGTCCTGATCCTCTCGCGAAATTTGCCACTTCTGGGCCATCAGCTCGCAGTGCTGGCCCATCGAAAGCCCGGTGCGCGGCTCGCCGGTATTGGGCGGTTGCGGCGCCAGTTCGCTCGGCTGAAAATCCTTGAAAACCGCCAGTTTCTGGCCGATGCTCTTGGCCCGCGAAAGACCTGCCAGGCGATGGGCGAAACTTCGGCCAAAAACGATTGGCGCATCCGAAATTGTGTCCGCGCCCGTCGCTATACCGCACTCGATCTGTTGGGTGGCTATTTTGGCGCCAATGCCGAGAGCGGCCTGCAGGCTCGTACCGCAAGCCTGCATCATCGTGATTCCCGGGCTGGTGAGCCCAAGCCCCGCGCCGATCGCCGCCTCGCGCGCCAGGTTCCAATCTTTGGAATGAGTGACGACGGCGCCGCCGACGACCTCATCTATATGGGTGTCTTGGAGTTCGTAAGTATCAACAACGCCCTTGAGCGCGGTCGTCATCATCTGGAGATTCGAGAGATCGCCATAGCTTGTATACGACCTGCAAAACGGGATCCGCTTTCCGCCTATCACCGCTACACGCCGCATATCATGCTCTGCCATCACTCGCCCTCCTACTGAAACTCTCAAGCGGCTTCCGCGGTCGATCGCTCGCCGTTTTTCAACTCTTCCAAATAATGTAGAGGTCCGCCGCGGAACGGCGCAAAGCCGGTTCCGAAAATCACCCCCGCATCGACGTGATCGGCGCTCGCGACCACGCCCTCCTGCAGGCATTTTTCGCACTCATCGAGCAACGGTTTGACCAACTCGCGACCGAGCCTCTCAAGCTCATCCTTGTTGTATTCCACGCTCTCGCGCTGCGGCTTGCCGTTTTCCCAGCGATAGAACCCCTCGCCCGACTTCTTGCCGAGCTTGCCCGACTGCACCATGCGCTCGAGCGTGCTGCCCTCCGGCGGGGCCAAACCGATGATCTCCGCCACGTGTTGGCAGATGTCGAGCCCAACCACATCGGAGAGCTCCAGCGGTCCCATGGGCATACCGAATTTGAGGGCTGCCTCGTCGATCTTATCGCGCGGCTCGCCTGCCTGATAGCGCCGCATGGCCTCCATCATATAAGGCGCAAGCACACGGTTGACGAGAAAGCCCGGCCCGCTCTTGACCACCAGCGGAAACTTCTTGATGGCCGTCACAAATGCGTTGCCCTTGCTAATCTCTTCATCCCTGCTCCGTCTGCCTTGTACCACCTCGACCAAGGGCAGCTTGTCCACGGGGTTGAAGAAATGCAGTCCGATCAGGCGGCCGGGATCTTTCAGCGGCTCGGCGATGTCCTCAATGTTGAGCGAGGAGGTGTTGGTGGCCATCACGGCGCCCTTTTTGAGCTTGGGCTCGAGCGCACTGAATATCTGCCGCTTGATCTCGAGCTTCTCGACCACCGCTTCGATCACCACATCGGCGCGCGAGACGTGAACGCCCTCCACATCGGGGATCAGCCGGGCCATGGCGGTCTCGACCGTAAGCGGTTTCTTCAAGCGCTTGCGGAAAAGCCTTTTCGCCCGCTTGAGGCCCGTGTCTATTTGCTCCATCGAAAGGTCTTGCAGACTGACCTCGAAGCCAGACAGCACACAGGTGGCCGCAATATCGGCTCCCATGGTACCGGCCCCAATCACATGGACGCGCAAGGGCGCAAATCCACTTTTTGGGGCTTCATCTTTCAGCATCTCGCTCAGACGAAACACGCGCCGCAAATTGCGGGCCGTTTCGCTGACCATCAGCGGCGCGAAATAGTCCGTCTCGGTGCTCGCCATCATATCGAGATCGCCGCCATGGGCGTCAAACAGATCGATCAGCCGGAAGGGTGCGGGATAATGCTCTTCGCGCACCTTGGCTGCGGTTTGCTGGCGCATCTTGCCTGCAAGCAGGCCGCGCACCGGCGTCGCCGACATCGCGCGCTTCCACCAGGGCGCACCCTTGGATTTTTGTTTTCGCAAGACCGCTTTGCGAGCCGCCCAACGCAATGCAAAATGGTCGATCACGAGCCGATCGACGAGGCCCATGGCGCGCGCCGCCGTTGGCCGCAGCATGCGCCCCGTCAGCATCGCCTGCATGGCGTCCAGCGCGCCTGCCGAACGGATGGAACGCACGGTTCCATTCAGACCGGGGAATATGCCGAGCCGCACTTCGGGGAAGCCGATACGGGTTGCATCGTCGCGGGTTGCAATGCGGTAGTGGCAGGCCAAGGCAAGCTCAAGCCCTCCGCCCAGACAAAACCCATGGATCGCGGCCACCACTGGAACCGGCAGGTTCTCGATCCGGTTCAACAGTCCAATCGTTGCCCGGACCGCTTCCTCGACCTCGCCCATGGTCGCCAGTTTGTCGAATTCCCTGATATCGGCGCCGGCAATAAAATTGCTGGGCTTGGCTGAAATCAACACCAGACCACGCGCTTCGCCCGGCTTGGCCGCCGCCTCGACCGCCTCGACGATTGCCGCGAGCTCCTCGGTGGGCCGCCGGCCGAGCGTATTCATGGTCTCGCCCTCGCGGTCGAACACCGCCCAGGCAATGCCCTCGAAGTCGATCTCGAACCGCCAGTCCTTGAGGCTTTTTATGTCGGCTGGCTTTGGCTTAGTCATTCGGCGGCGACGCTCTCTCGTTTGGCATTCGAATTGCTCCTGAGGCCAGTGATATCTGCGGCGTCGAAATGATCGACAGCGATCACTTTTTCCACCAAAACCTTGACCTCTTTCAACGCCTTGGCCTCATCGCTGGTGAGCACACCCTTGCCTTCGGCCTCGGCGATCCAATCGGTCGTGTGGTAGCGCCTCACAACATCCTTGCGGATCGCTTTCTCGAGTTTGCGATCCGCCTCTGCGACGGATTTCACCTTCAGCAGCGTGTGCTCCAACAAGCCGGTGGGATCGGCAGGATCGTCACTGATGAAAATGTCACGCGTAAGGCGGTCGCGCTGGGCACCCGGCTCGATCGCCAGGCGCACGATCTCCTTGCCCAGCCGATCGGATGCCGGACGCCGGCGCGCGCCAAGCGGAAACAGCAGCAGGCGCATAAACCACGCGGCCGGACGGACGGGGAAATTATCGATCACGCCCCGCATCGATTCGTCGAACCTGTAGAGGCAATTGGCCCCGCAATATTCGACAAATTTCAAATCTTCCGCAGGCGAACCATCGTCTTCAAATCGCTTCAGCACGCACGAAAGCAGATAGAGCTCACTCAGCGCGTCAGCCAGGCGGCCCGTGAGCTTCTGCTTCACCTTGAGTCCGCCACCCAGCATGGCGACGGTGAGATCTGCCACCAAGGCAAAACTGCGGCTCGAGCGCCAAAGCTGCTTGTAAAGACTACTCGTTTTACCCGCCCACGCAGGTGCGCTGGCAAATGCGCCGAAGGTGAGGTTGTGAACGAACGCGCCAACCATGTTGGCAATAGAGAATTTGAGGTGGGCGTTGAATGCCTCCTCGAATGCCGAGAAACCGTTTGCTTCGTCGTCGTCCTGCAGTGCCTTGGTCTCGGTGTAGAGATAGGGGTGGCTGCGCAGCGCGCCCTGCGCGAAGGTGATGAGCGTGCGAGTCAGGATATTGGCGCCCTCCACGGTGATGGAAACGGGCACCATCTGATAGGCCGCCTGTATGTAATTGGCCGGGCCGTCACTTATGCCGCGCCCGCCATGTATGTCGAGAGCGTCATTGACGCAGGCCCGCAGCCGTTCGGTCGATTGATACTTGAGCAACGCCGATATGACAGCTGGCTTCTCGCCGCCGGCCACCATCGATGCCGTCACGGCGCGTCCTGATTCGAGCACATAGGCCTGCTCGACCAACCTGGCCAGCGGCTCTTCGATACCCTCCATATGGGCGATGGGAAGTCCAAACTGCTTGCGGATGCTGGCGTAAGCCGAGCTTACACGCAGCATCGCCTTGGCGCCCGCAGCGCCTGAGGCGGGCAGTGAAATCGCCCGGCCGGCCGAGAGGCACTCCATCAACATGCGCCATCCCTGACCAACGCGTTCTTCGCCGCCGATCGCCCATTCCATCGGAATGAAAACGTCCCGCCCCCAATTGGGCCCGTTGGGAAACGCAGAGCCGCACGGCAGATGCCGCCGGCCGATCTCAACGCCCTCATGATCGGCTGGCACGAGCGCCAGCGTGATGCCGATGTCCTCACCCTTGTCCAGCAGGCCATCGGGGTCGAACAGGCGGAAGGCCAGTCCAATGATCGTGGCGTTTGTACTGAGCGAAATGTAGCGCTTGTCCCAGTTGAGATTGATGCCGAGGGTTTCCTTACCCCGGAACTGCTGCTTGCAAACCACACCGATGTCGCGCATCGAGGCGGCGTCCGAACCCGACGTGGGACCGGTCAGCGCGAAACAGGGAATTTCTTCGCCCTTGGTCAAGCGCGACAGATAGTATTCCTTCTGCCCGTCTGTGCCGTATTTTTCGATGAGCTCGCCGGGTCCCAGCGAGTTGGGCACCATGACGATTGTCGCCGTATCGGGCGAGCGCGACGAGACTTTGCCGATCACCAGCGACTGGGCCTGCGGCGAAAAACCCAGCCCTCCGTGTTCCTTCGAGATCAGCATGCCAAAAAAGCCGTGCTTGCCCAGAAATTTCCAGATTTTGTCTGGAATCTCGCGCTCCGACTGACGTATCGACCAATCGTCGATCATCTTGCACAGCTCTTCGGTCGGTCCATCCAGAAAGGCACGCTCTTCCTTGCTGAGGTCGATTGGCGACACCGCCTTCAGTTTTTGCCAGTCGGGATCGCCCGAGAAAAGCTCGGCGTCCCAACTCACGGTACCGGCCTCAAGGGCCTCGCGCTCGGTATCGGAGACGTTGGGTATGATCTTTTTCAACGCGTGATAGGCCGGCCGCGTCACCAGCGCACGTCTGAGGTCGGGAACCGAAAGCGCGGCAAGACCAAGCGCCAAAGCAGCGCCAATCAGGATACCTGGCGACGTCGGCGTGGCGACTGCCGCCACAAAGGGGAGCCCCGTCACCGCGACGAGGGCGAGCACCGCGACACCGGCCGCCCACGCCCATATGGGCGCTTTGCGTAACGCCAGCGCGACGACCGTTATGATGACAAGAGCGCAGTAGATTAGAACCGACATCGGGCAAGTCCTCCATAGACGCGGCGGTCGCGCTGCGCGGCCGCCATCATCGCATCAAAGCACGGCCTCACGGCGCATTCTTGGCGGCCATCCGGCTTCGCTTTGCAGTTGCTTCACGCACGCTTGCAACGTCCCAAATTTGTGATTGCGCGCAAATGGAACGGTCCATGAATATATAGGAGCAGCCGGTAACATTTTCGAGCCTTTCAGGACCGAAGCCCTTACCGCTGGGGCGCCGCGGCGCATCCATCGGGCAGACTGACGCAACAGCACTGCTCATGGTGCATGATAGTGAGCGGTCGCAATGTCAGAATCAATTGATTATCGCACCGAAGGTTTGCCTTAAGTTAAACAAGACCTCGTGTTTGTTTGTTCGCCCTACACCAAGCTGCTAGATGAACAGCCAACCAACAGCCGATGCGCTTGGGGCGAAAGTCCAAGAGAAGACGTGGCGGATTGAACCTAAAATTTGCCTTTGTAAACATGTAGTGGAAACCCTATATATAGGTCCCGCTTCGCAACAGAGATGAAACCGATGACAGCAAGATTACATAGAACCGTTGTGGACCGCCGCGAAGTGATGGTGGGCGCATCCTTTGCCGCAATTGCGGCGTTGTTGTACCCATTGCCCGCCTTCGCTCAAGAGGCGCAATCACCGACAATGCCCGAAGCCCTCGAGGCCGCCATTGGTGACGCCAAGCCCATCGAAGGCAAGGTCAAGATCGACCTTCCCGAGGTGGCTGAAAACGGCAATACCGTACCCTTCTCGATTTCTGTCGAAGACGACGGCGCTGCCAACAAAGTCAAGGCCGTGCACGTATTTGCGACCAAGAACCCCAACCCGAACGTAGCCAGCTTCTACTTCTCGCCGCGCAGCGGCAAGGCGCAGGTTTCCAGCCGCATGCGGCTTGGCACCACCCAAGAAGTCCTGGCCGTGGCCGAGTTGACGGATGGCTCTTTCTACATGGGCAAGCAAATCGTCAAGGTGACGATTGGTGGCTGCGGCGGCTAAAGCGCTGGCGCCCGGAAATTCAAGACCAGGAAACAATTCGATATGGCTAGCAAACCGCGCATAAAAATCCCGAGCTCCGCCAAGGTTGGCGAAGTTATCGAGGTCAAGACCCTGATCACCCACAAAATGGAAACGGGCTTTCGCAAAGACGCCAAGAGCGGCAAGTTCGTGCCGCGCGACATCATCACTAGCTTCGTGGCGAAGTTCAACGGCGAAGAGGTGTTCCGCACCACGCTGCACCCGGCCGTTTCAGCCAATCCCTACATATCGTTCTTCATGACGGTGCCGGGCGCAGGCGAATTCGAATTTATCTGGACCGACGAAAAAGGTGAAACCTGGTCGGTGAAAGAGCAGCTGGCCGTCTCCTGATCGGCCGCTTCGATCTGCCCCCACAATCCCTAAAAATTGTGGCCTCTAGCGCGTCCTTGCAGGAGCGCGCCAGAGCCTTCTTGCCGGTGACTTTGCCGCCCATGGCGCCGCCGCGCACAGGCTGTGCATGGCACGCTTGTGCTCATTCTCCGGATTGGGTAAGCCTTCAGACTATATGGGGAAGCGTCGGCGCGCTGCGATGCAGTGACAAGGGACCGGCGGAGACAAGTCCAAGGAAAGGATACGTGTCATGGCGGAAGAGCCTATTGCGGCGCAACTGGGTCCATATCCGGTCGAAGTAGAAGAGGGCAAGCAGTATGCCTGGTGCCGGTGCGGACGCAGCAAAAACCAACCCTTTTGCGACGGATCACACAAGGACACCGGATTGGAGCCTCTGGTTTTCACTGCGAAAAAGACGGAAACCATCTATCTGTGCGGATGCAAGGACACCGGCGACCCGCCCTTCTGCGATGGATCACACAATCTTCTCTGATATCTCAATGACACCCACCCCCCGGCTCTTGCCCGCACTGGCGGCCCAAACGCGGGATCGGCATTTGCAAACCGTCATTCCTTCGTAGTCGCATCTAGGGTGCATGCCCGGCAGCACGGGGCAACCGATCGAGCGAAGGCAGACCCATGGAATACTTTCTGCAGCAGCTCATAAACGGAGTCACGCTGGGCTCGATATATGGTCTGATCGCCATAGGCTACACAATGGTCTACGGCATCATCGGAATGATCAATTTCGCCCATGGCGACATATTCATGGTGGGCGCCTTTATCTCGCTCATCGTCTTTTTGGCTATTATCGGCCTCGGCATAACCTGGATACCGCTGACGCTCCTCCTTGTGCTCGTGATCGCCATGGCGCTGACCTCGATCTGGGGATGGACGGTTGAGCGGCTTGCCTATCGGCCTCTGCGCGAATCCTTCCGTCTGGCGCCGTTGATCACCGCCATCGGCATGTCGATTGTGCTGCAGAATTTTGTCCAGATCACCCAAGGCGCGCGCGTCAAACCCCTGCAACCGATCATCACCGGCGGCTATGCGCTGATGGAGCGGGACGGCTTCGTCGTTATTCTTTCCAACATCCAGATTTTGATCGTGACGACGACGGTCGTACTGATGGCTTTGTTCTCACTGATCATTTCCAAGACGCCTCTGGGCCGAGCACAGCGGGCTTGCGAGCAGGACCGCTTGATGGCGTCGCTGCTGGGGGTCGATGTCGACCGTACAATTTCGCTCACCTTCGTAATGGGCGCAGCGCTGGCGACCGTCGCCGGCCTGATGTACCTGCTCTATTACGGCGTGATCGACTTCTATATCGGTTTCATTGCCGGCATCAAAGCCTTCACGGCGGCCGTCCTGGGTGGCATCGGCTCCCTGCCCGGCGCCATGCTGGGCGGTCTGATTATTGGCCTCATCGAAACATTTTGGTCGGCCTACTTCTCTGTCGAATACAAGGACGTTGCGGCATTTTCGATCCTCGCCATAGTGTTGATATTCCTGCCCTCCGGCCTGTTGGGTCGGCCCGAAGTCGAGAAGGTTTGACGGCTTGGCGAAGGCAAAACCCACACGCGCGCAGCAGACATCGCCCGCCGCCTCGTCCAAATTCGATCTGGTTGGCGGTTTGCGCGACGCCGCCATAGCCGCTTTGATCACCTTTCTCTTGGCCATACCGTTGCTGAGCGAAAGAACGGTTCAAGAAGCCGGCGGCCTGGTGCTCGAAAATCGCTGGTGGTTGGCCTTCACGGCCGCGGTCCTGGTCTTCGCGGGACGGCTGGCGCTCAATCTGTTTGAACAAAGCAGGCGCAATGCCGGCGACGGCCTGCGCGCGGCAATCAGTCGGAACACGGTTTGGCTTGGCGACACCAGCCGCTTTCTGGCCCCGAGCCTGCTCGTCTTTGCCGTCATTCTTCCCATCTTTCCCTTTTCCGACCGCTACATCATGGATCTATCCGTATTGGTCCTGACATATGTGATGCTGGGATGGGGCCTCAATATCGTGGTCGGCCTGGCGGGCTTGCTGGATCTGGGATACGTCGCCTTCTACGCCGTCGGCGCCTACGCCTACGCCATCATCGCCGTTCACTACGACCTGTCGTTTTGGGTCTGCATGCCGATCGCCGGCGTGATGGCCGCCATGTGGGGCATCATTCTGGGTTTTCCGGTTTTGCGGCTGCGCGGCGACTATCTGGCCATCGTGACCCTGGCATTCGGCGAAATCATCCGCATTGTGCTGCTCAACTGGACCGATCTCACCAACGGCCCAAACGGCATTTCGGGAATCCCGCGCCCGACCCTTTTCGGCCTCGAATTCAAACCCTTTGGCGAAAACACGTTCGCCAATTTTTTCGGCCTAAATTATTCGCCGCTGCAACGCATCGTCTTCTTATATTACGTGATATTGGCGCTCGCCCTGCTGACCTGTGCCGTCACAATCCGCCTGCGGCGGCTGCCCATCGGACGGGCCTGGGAAGCCTTGCGCGAAGACGAAATTGCCTGCCGTTCGCTCGGCATCAACACGACCAACACGAAGCTAACCGCCTTCGCCATCGGCGCCATGTTCGGTGGCATCGCCGGCTCATTTTTCGCCACGCGTCAGGGGTTCATCTCGCCGGAATCTTTCACATTCATCGAATCGGCGATCATCCTGGCGATCGTCGTGCTGGGCGGCTTGGGCAGCCAGGTGGGCGTCGCAATCGCCGCCGTCGTGCTGATCGGCGGCTTTGAGCTGTTCCGCGAGCTCGAAAACTACCGCATGCTGATCTTCGGGCTTGCCATGGTGCTCATCATGGTCTGGCGTCCGCGCGGCCTGATCGCCACGCGCATGCCTTCCGTCTTTTTGAAAGACGCCAAGACCATCGGCGCCGATTTGGTCGGCGAGGGACACCGATGAGCGCGACCTGGATGGCAGACCCGATCCTCGACGTTGAGCACCTCACCATGCGCTTTGGCGGGCTAACGGCGGTCAACGATTTGAGCTTTGTGGCAGGCCGCAACGAGATCACCGCATTGATTGGTCCCAATGGGGCGGGCAAGACCACCGTGTTCAACTGCATCACGGGCTTCTACAAACCCTCCGAAGGTCGGCTGACCCTGCGCCATGGGCAGGGCAACACGGCGGCCAGCATCGACCGCTTGGCGCGCCTCACGATGAGCGGCGGGCGCCATCTCGGGCGAGGCGATGACGCGGTCTTTTTGCTGGAGCGCATGCCCGAAAACGAAGTTACGGCGAAAGCGCGGGTGGCGCGCACCTTTCAGAACATCCGGCTGTTCGCCGGTATGACGGTGCTGGAAAATCTGCTGACCGCCCAGCACAACTCGCTGATGCGGGCGTCGGGCTTCACGTTGGGCGGAATTATTGGACTGCCCTCCTACCACCGCGCCGAAGCCGAGGCGGTCGAATTCGCGCGCCACTGGTTGGAACGGATCAATCTTGTCGACCGGGCCGATGACGCTGCCGGCGAACTCCCCTATGGCGATCAGCGACGTCTCGAGATCGTGCGCGCCATGTGCACCCGCCCCGTGCTGCTTTGCCTTGATGAACCCGCCGCCGGTCTCAATCCCCGCGAATCGGCCGAGCTCAACTCCCTGTTGCGCGCGATCTGCGACGACGGCATCTCAATCCTGCTGATCGAGCACGACATGGCCGTCGTCATGGGCATTTCCGATCACATCGTCGTTCTCGACTATGGCGAGAAAATCTCCAACGGGACACCGCAGGAGGTGCGCGAGGATCCAGCCGTGATCGCCGCCTATCTCGGCATAGCGGACGATGAAGAGACTGCCGCACAAGGAGCCGCGCAGTGAGCGGAGCGTTGCTGCAAATCCGGGGACTTGAGGCCGCCTACGGCAAGGTCGTGGCGTTGCGCGGCGTCGATCTCGACGTCTTCGAAGAAGAAATCGTGACATTGATCGGAGCCAACGGCGCGGGAAAATCGACGCTGATGATGTCCATTTGCGGCAACCCGCGCGCCAAGAGCGGCAGTATCACTTTTGCCGGACAGGACATCACGCAACTGCCCACCCACGAAATCATGCACCTCTCCATTGCGCAGTCGCCCGAGGGCCGGCGGATTTTTTCGCGAATGACGGTGCTCGAAAACCTGCAAATGGGCGCTGTGCTCTGCCGTGAAGATACGTTCGAGAAAGACCTTGCACAGATCTACGAGCTCTTCCCGATCCTCGCCAAACGCGCCGATCAGCGCGGCGGCACGCTATCGGGCGGCGAGCAGCAGATGTTGGCCATCGCGCGCGCCCTGATGGGTCGGCCCAGGCTGTTGCTGCTCGACGAACCCTCGCTGGGTCTTGCTCCCCTCATCGTTCGGCAGATATTCGACGTCATCAAGGAGCTGAACGCCAGCCGGCGGCTGACCGTATTCCTGGTCGAACAAAACGCTTATCATGCGCTGAGGCTGGCCCATCGCGGCTACGTCATGGTCAACGGCGAGATCACGATGTCGGGCACGGGCGAGGAATTGTTGGCGCGCGACGAGGTCCGCGCTGCTTATCTCGAGGGCGGCGCCAGCTGAACTGCGGAGAACCGAGAAGCGGGTTTATGGGATTTATTTGGGAAACATCGTTCGTTGCATTTGCCATGCTGACCAGTCTGTTCGGCGGCGGAACGGCCTATATGGCGGGGCGCGGTCTGGCGCTCACCTGGCAACCGTTTGGGCAGGTTGTGCTCTACATGTTGCTGATGGGAGCAGGCGTGCGCTTTCTTCAATTCGCTCTGTTCGAGGGCAAGCTCTTGAGCCTCTATTTTTATGCCGTCGATACGAGCGTGCTGATGGCCTTAGCAGCGCTGGGCTTTCGCCTTACCCGCGCGCGTCAAATGGCCACGCGCTACGCTTGGCTTTATCGCAGCACCAGCCCCCTCACCTGGTCGGAACACTGAAAAAGCGTCTTATTTGCAGCGGGTTTGGGGTGTTTTATTCATACGATATTCAGCTGCCGCAGGGCCACATGAGGATAGAAAAATCATGCACGCGAACGAAGGACCAAAAGCAATGACCCGTCTGCTCGCCACCGCGCTCGCGCTCGTATTCTCACTCTGTCTCCCGGTCGCCGCCCGGGCCGAGATCGACATCGCCGTGATTGGACCGCTGACGGGGCAATACGCCTCCTTCGGCGCCCAGTTCAAGGCTGGCGCCGAGTTGGCCCAAGCCGACATCAACGCCGCCGGCGGCGTGTTGGGCCAGAAGCTCAATATTTCGCTCAATGACGACGCGTGCGACCCCAAGCAAGCCGTGGCAGTTGCCAACAAGGTGATCGGCCAAGGCGTCAGTTTTGTCGCCGGCCATTTCTGCTCCGGCTCATCCATTCCCGCCTCCAAAGTCTATGAAGAAGAAGGCATCGTTCAAATTTCGCCCGCCTCGACCAACCCGACGCTGACCGACGACGGCGGCCCCAACGTATTTCGCGTTTGCGGTCGCGACGATCAACAAGGCGGCGTCGCCGGCGCTTACATCGCCAAGAACTTCGCCAACAAGAACATCGCCATTATTCAAGACAAGACGGCCTACGGCAAAGGACTGGCGGACGAGACCAAACGGGCGATGAACGCGGCCGGCAAAAAAGAGGTCCTATATGAGGCCTTTACGGCAGGCGAAAAGGACTACACCGCGCTCGTCACCAAGCTGAAACAAGCCCGAATCAATGTGCTTTATTTGGGTGGTTACCACACCGAGGCAGGTTTGATTTTGCGTCAAATGCGCATGCAGGGCATGGACACCATCCTGATTGGCGGCGATGCCCTGGTGACGCAAGAATACGCCTCGATCATCGGCAAGGACGGCGCAGGCACGCTGATGACCTTCTCGCCCGATCCGCGCAAGAACCCGGCCGCGGCCGATATCGTGGCGCGCTTCCGTGCCGAGGGTATCGAACCCGAAGGCTACGTCCTCTACACCTATGCCGCCATCCAAGCTTGGAAACAGGCGGCCGAGGCAGCGGGTTCGACCGATCCAGCCAAAGTCATTGAGGCGCTGGGAAACAACGAATTCAACACCGTCATCGGCAAGTTCAAGTTCAACAAGAAGGGCGATCCAAATCTGCCGCCCTATGCTTTTTATCGATGGACTTACGACGAAGGTACGAAAGCGCTCACCTACGCCCAAATCAATTGAGCCTTCGCTCACTCCACAGGGATCACCTGTCATGGCGCCAGCGGGTTCGCGTAACCTGATCAGCGACGTTTCCGGGCTCCGCGTTGGCAACGCCCATGATCGAGCGCTGCGCTCGGGCGTCACGGTGGTGTTGATGGAGAGTCCGGCCTCCGCATCGGTTGATGTCAGAGGTGGCGGGCCCGGAACCCGCGAGACCAGGGCGCTCGATGAGGCCGGTGTGACGCCCGCCATCCACGGCCTGGTATTTTCCGGCGGCTCGGCCTTCGGTCTCGACGCCGCCACCGGCGTCCAAAGCTATCTGCGCGAGCAAGGCGCAGGCTTTGCGGTTGGACCCATCCGTGTCCCAATCGTTCCCCAGGCCATCTTGTTCGACATGCTGAATGGCGGCGATAAGGCCTGGGGCAAGCGGCCACCCTATCAGGACCTGGCGTTTGCGGCATGCGAGACGGCGGACGCTGAATTTGCGCTGGGCAACGCCGGCGCCGGCTTTGGCGCGACGACCGAGCGTATGAAGAGCGGTCTGGGCAGCGCATCGGCCCTCGACAATGGCTTCACCGTGGGGGCGCTCGCAGCCGTGAACGCGGCCGGCAACGCGACCATCGGGCCCAGCAAACATTTCTGGGCAGCGCCCTTCGAGGTTGGGGACGAATATGGCGGCCACGGCACGCCCGAGGTTTGGCCGGCGGATGCTCTCGAGCCGCGCCTCAAGGGCGTTGCGGGCGAGAACACCACCCTCTGTGTCGTCGCCACCGACGCCCGGCTTGATAAGCCCCAACTCAAGCGTCTGGCAATCATGGCCCAGTCGGGCCTGGCGCGGGCGATCTATCCCGTCAACACGCCGCTCGACGGCGATATCGTCTTTGCGCTCTCCTGCGGCAGCAAAGCCCTTGGCGACCCGGTGCGCGATCTGGCGCGTCTTGGCGCGCTTACCGCCAACACACTGGCGCGCGCCATCGCACGCGCGGTCTTCGAGGCCCGTGCCTACGAGCGCGCGCCTTCACCGCCCGCCTATCGCGACCTGTTCGCAATGGATTGAGAAGAGCCGAGCCACCATGACAATTCGAAGACTACCGAGCTCCTTGGTCCTTTTTTTCTGGGTTCTGTCGCTGACGACGACGGCAACTGCAGGTGATTATGCCGAGCGCCGCATCATCGGCTTCTCCGACCAGGGCCGCCATTTCGCCTTCGAACAGTTCGGCCGGCAGGACGGGTCGGGCTTCGCTTATGCCGAAATTATCGTCATCGACATAGAGGCCGATGATTGGGTCGCCGGAACGCCGGTCCGCGTTCTGCTGCGCGATGAAACCGCCGGCATCGCCTATGCCCGCGCCAAGGCCGCCGAACAAGCCGCCGGCACCCTCAAACAACTCGGTATCTGGCACCCTGGCGAACTGCTCGCCAGCAATCCACCGGCCGAGATCGGGCGCGATCCGCTGAAAGTCAGCGTCAATGCGCGCTTTCCCTTGCCCGGCGAAGCCCAGGAGCTCACCTTTGCGCTGCAACAGTTTCCCTTGTCCGCCACGTCATGTGCAGGTTTCAGCAATCAGCCCATCAAGGGCTTTCGTCTACAGATGACAAAGGGTGCCGCCAAGCCGCTGATCTTGCACGAAGATACTTCGATTCCCAAAAGCCGGCATTGTCCGCTTGGCTACGCCATCAGTGACGTCGCGCGCTTTGTCGCACCGAACCGATCGACCACCTATGCGCTGTTGGTCAGCGTCTTGCGCGTCGGCTTCGAGGGACCCGACAGGCGGTTCATCGCCGTCACCGCCAAAAGCCCCTGAGCGGGTTGCCCGCGGCGGGCTTTTTCGCCGTGATCGGCGATTGCGATCCCCCTCGCCGCGTGCTTATGTGCCGCTCGATCAGCGGGCGCGATAAACGGGGCCAAGATGAAGAACGACGGTGTGTTATCAATGATCGTAGGGCTCGTTTTAGCCCTGCTTTTTGCAGCCGTGATGGGCGTTTCGAGCGCGGCGGTTCTGGTGGCCGATTACATGCATCCCGGCCGCATGATGTCCGAGCAAGCCCGCCATACTCTGGCGATCTGCGCCATAGCGGGATTCCTCGCAAGCCTCGCGGCCTGGTGGTTGCAGGGTTTGGCCGCCGAGCGCGGATTCTTCATTCGCTTCGTCAATGCGCTCTTCACTTACACGCTGTCGTTCGGCGCCATCGGCGGTCTTTTGGTGGTGGTCAACAACTTCATTTCCTATCCCAATGCGAGCGACTTCAGCCTTGGCAGCCTCTATTCGGCTTCGGTCGGCGGGTTCTACTCTTTCGCGCTGTTCGTCGCCGTTCCACTGAGGATCGCGCTTGCCAGTTTACTGCTTGCAGCCGGTCTCATTATTGCGCTTGTCGGCCCACAACGCCGGTTGGCAGAAACCAAGAACGCGTCGAAGCGTTGAGTCCGCCGACGCGTATTGTTAGAGCAGATGCCGCCACGCCCTTTGAGGGCCAACCCATGAGCACGACATGATACCCCGCTACACCAGGGCGCAATTGGCTGAGATTTGGTCGCCCGAAAGCAAGTTCCGCATCTGGCTCGAAATCGAATCGCACGCCTGCGACGCGCTGGCCGAGCTCGGCGTTATTCCCGCCGAAGCAGCCAAGGCGGTCCGCGAGCGCGGCGGATTTGACGTCGCCCGCATCGACGAGATTGAAGCCGAGGTCAAACACGACGTCATCGCCTTTCTGACCTCGCTTGCCGAACATGTGGGCGACGAGGCCCGTTACGTCCATCAAGGTCTCACCTCCTCCGACGTGCTGGACACGTGCTTCAACGTCCAGCTGGTGCGCGCCGCAGACCTCTTGCTTGAGGATCTCGATCAGCTGCTGGCTGCCTTGAAGACGCGCGCCCTAGAGCACAAAACCACCCCCTGCATCGGCCGCAGTCACGGCATTCACGCCGAACCCACCACGTTCGGCCTGAAGTTGGCGCAGGCTTATGCCGAGTTCGAACGCGCCCGCACGCGGCTTACGGCCGCGCGCGCCGAAGTCGCCATCTGCGCCATTTCCGGGCCCGTGGGCACGTTCGCCACCATCGACCCCCGCGTCGAAGCCCACGTCGCAAACGCCATGGGACTGCGCCCCGAACCTATTTCGACCCAGGTCGTGCCGCGCGACCGTCACGCCATGTATTTCGCCACATTGGGCGTCATCGCGTCCTCCGTCGAGCGGCTTGCGACAGAAATTCGCCATCTGCAACGGACAGAAGTGCTTGAAGTGGAAGAGTATTTCTCTAAAGGCCAGAAAGGCTCGTCCGCCATGCCTCACAAACGCAATCCGGTGCTCTCGGAAAACCTCACCGGCCTGGCGCGCATGGTGCGGTCCTATGTGACGCCAGCGCTCGAAAACGTCGCGTTGTGGCACGAGCGCGACATCTCGCACTCCTCGGCCGAACGCATGATCGGACCCGACGCCACCGCCACGCTCGATTTCGCCCTTTCCCGCCTCACCGGCGTCGTCGAAAAACTCGTGGTCTATCCAGACAAAATGCGCGCCAATCTCGATCTGCTGGGCGGTTTGGTGCACTCCCAGCGCGTGCTGTTGGCGCTCACCCAGGCGGGTTTTTCACGCGAGGAAGCTTATGAAACCGTGCAGCGCAACGCCATGCAGGTCTGGTCGGGCGACGGCGCTTTTATCGATTTCCTGAAAGCCGACGAAAAGGTCGCAAAGGCTCTTTCCGACGACGAACTCGAAGCCTGTTTCGACCTCGACCACCACCCGGCCCACGTGGACACCATCTTCGAGCGAGTGTTCAAAGACGCCTAGGCTCTAACGCCCGGTTCAAAAGCGGACCATCAATCCCGCCTAAGTTGGGCGATGACATCGCCCGCCGCGGCCCCCAACAAACCGCCGTCGGTGCCCACCGTCAGCATATCCCATCCTGCGGCCGAAAGCGGTCTCGCAAAGTCGATATCATTTGCGAAAACAGCTGTCATAACAGAAGATTCCCTAGATTTCTTCAGAATTAGATCGAGCGCTTCGATAACTTCGGCTGCAAAAATATCCGGTGCGCCGGTCAGTGTGATCGCAAGGTCGTTGGGGCCGGCAAGCACCATGTCGAGGCCGTCAACGGCCAGAATGTCATCGATGTTTTTGAGCGCCTCGCCCGTTTCGATTTGGGCGCAAGCAACCGTCCAGCCATTGGCCCCTTCGAAATAATTGCCCTCAATCAACGGCTTGGCGCGATAGGGACCCCAGCTGCGCTTGCCCCGGGGTGGATATTTGACCGCATCGATCAACCGTTCGGCGTCTGCGCCCGAATTTATCATTGGGCACATCACGCCCTGTGCGCCGCCATCGAGCGCTGCGCCGATCAAGCCTGGATTGTTGTCGGCGACGCGTACCAGCCCCGGCAGGCCCGCGACCTGTGCTGCCGTGAGGCACGCCACCATCGACTCGTGGCCGATCGCGCCGTGCTGCATGTCGAGCGTGATCGTATCCCAGCCCGCCTGTCCGTAGACCTCGACCGCATGCGCCGAACCCAGCATTGCCCAACCATTGAAAAGAAGCCGCCCGTCTAGGGCCGCGCTGCGGATTATGTCTTGGACCATTGCGGCGAACCGGGCCTTGCAGCTTTATTTTTTGCTTTCGCTCTCGATTTGGCCGATCGCCTTGGTCATGAGGTCGTCCATGGCGCGGCGAATCTGATGATCGGACTGCTCTACGCCCCTGGCGTCGAGATCATCCTTGATCTTGCGGAAGACATCCTCTTCGCCGGGCTCTTCCAAGTCGGCTATCACGACATCCTTGGCGTAAGCCTCGGCCTCGGCCTCGCCCAGACCAATAATGTCCGCGGCCCAGAGTCCCAGCAGCTTGTTGCGCCGCGCAGTGGCCTTGAACCGCAGCTCCTCATCGAGCGCAAATTTCTTCTCGTAGGCGCGCTCTCGTTCGTCGAATGTGACCATAAAACACTCCCTGGAAGCGGCCCCCGAGGCGTCAATTCATATGACATCGGGACGAACTGCACACAAGATCGCCTGCAGGCATAGCCCGCGAATTGGCCCAAATCAAGCTGGTCGAACGCTTGTATCCACTGTCCGCAGCAAGTGATTGTTTCGGACCAAGCCTTCGGCTAGGGTCGATGTGAATCCGCTTACCGATTCCAGCGTGGAAGCCGCCATTTAAGTCGTGCTGGAAGCATCCCATATAAGACCTGTCATCCAGCAGGACGAGAACTGGTGCGGTGACGCGTTTCAGCGTTCGCTTCACGAAAGGATCAGCCCATGAGTCGGCGCCGCCGCGTATATGAGGGCAAGGCCAAAATCCTCTATGAAGGACCCGAGCCTGGCACCCTCGTCCAGCACTTTAAGGACGACGCCACCGCCTTCAACAACGCCAAGCATGACCGCATCGAAGGCAAGGGCGTTCTCAACAACCGGATCAGCGAGTTCATTTTCGTCAAACTCGCCGACATCGGTGTGCCGACGCATTTCATCAAGCGGCTCAATATGCGCGAGCAATTGATCCGCGAAGTCGAAATCGTGCCCGTTGAAGTCATCGTGCGAAACATTGCCGCCGGATCCATTTCCGAACGCCTTGGCATTGACGAGGGCACGCAACTGCCCCGCTCGATCATCGAATTCACCTACAAATCCGACGAACTGAACGACCCGCTGGTCTCCGAAGAGCACATCACGGCCTTTGGTTGGGCCACCCCTCAGGAGATCGACGAGATGATGGCGTTGGCTCTGCGCGTCAATGATTTCCTCACGGGCCTCTTCATGGGCATCGGCATACGCCTTGTCGACTTCAAATGCGAATTCGGCCGCATCATCGAGAACGATGTGATGCGCATCGTATTGGCCGACGAAATATCGCCCGATTGCTGCCGCCTGTGGGACATCGAAACCCAGGACAAGATGGACAAGGATCGTTTCCGCCGCGACATGGGTGGCCTGATGGAGGCCTATCAAGAAGTCGCGCGGCGGCTTGGCATCTTGATGGAAAACCAACCTTCCGAACAGAAGGGACCTGTTCTGGTGAGCACCAAATAACAACCCGACGATGGGGATAGCTAGTTCATGAAGGCGCGGATCAAGATCACATTGAAGAGCGGCGTCCTGGACCCCCAGGGCAAGGCCATTGCCAACGCGCTCGGCGCGCTTGGCTTTGCCGGCGTCGATGGCGTGCGCCAAGGCAAATATATCGAACTCGAAATCTCCGAGAGCGACCCCAAGCGGGCCGAGGCCGAGGTGACGGCCATGTGCGAGCAACTGCTCGCCAACACGGTCATCGAAAATTACCAATTCGAGCTTGAGCCCGCATGAAGTCCAGCGTCATCGTCTTCCCCGGATCCAATTGCGACCGCGATGTTGCTGTGAGTCTGAAGCAGCTGACAGGACACGCGCCGGCCATGGTCTGGCATGGCGATGCGGAAGTGCCCGATAGCGATCTGATCGTTTTGCCGGGCGGGTTTTCCTATGGCGACTATCTTCGCTCGGGCGCCATGGCGGCCCACTCACCGATCATGAGCGATATCGTGGCCAAAGCACGCTCCGGCGTCGCGGTGCTTGGAATTTGCAACGGATTTCAGGTGCTGACCGAGACCCGGCTTCTGCCGGGCATTCTGATGCGCAACGCATCGCTCAAATTCATCTGCCGCGACGTGACGCTGCGTGTCGAGCGCAACGATACGATCTTCACCAATCGCTACCGCAAAGGCGATGTGATCAAAATTCCCGTCGCCCATCATGACGGCAACTTCTTCTCCGACGACGAAACGATCCGCGCCCTCGAGGGCGAGGGCCGCATCGTGCTTCGTTATTGCGACGCCGGCGGGGAGGCAAGCGGCGATGCAAATCCCAACGGATCGTGCGCCAACATCGCCGGTATCCTCGACAAAAGCGGCCGCATTCTTGGATTGATGCCCCACCCCGAACGTCTGGCCGACGAGGCGTTGGGCGGAACCGATGGCGCACCGATGTTCCGTTCGCTGTTGGAAGCGTTGCACTGATGGGCTCCAGCTCGCCAGCGGTGGCGCACGTGACGCCCGATCTCGCCGCCGAGCATGGCCTGAGCAGCGACGAATATGCGCGTCTGCTGGAGATTTTGGGCCGAGCGCCGTCGCTGACCGAACTTGGCATCTTTTCGGTGATGTGGTCGGAGCATTGTTCCTACAAATCCTCCAAGGTCTGGTTGCGGTTGTTGCCGACCGAGGGGCCACGCGTCATCCAGGGTCCCGGCGAAAACGCCGGCGTCGTCGATCTGGGCGACGGCGATGCGGCCATCTTCAAGATGGAAAGCCACAACCACCCCTCCTTCATCGAGCCCTATCAGGGCGCAGCCACCGGTGTCGGCGGCATCATGCGCGACGTTTTCACCATGGGCGCGCGCCCGGTGGCCAATTTGAATGCATTGCGCTTCGGTGCGCCGGACCATCCCAAGACCCGCCATCTGGTATCGGGCGTCGTGGCCGGTATTGGCGGATACGGCAATTGCATCGGCGTGCCCACGGTGGGCGGCGAAGTCAATTTCGACCCGGGCTACAACACCAATATTCTGGTCAACGCCATGTGTGTGGGACTGGCCCGGACCGACCGCATCTTCTATGCCGCAGCAAAGGGCACCGGCCACTCGGTCGTTTATGTGGGCTCGAAGACGGGCCGCGACGGCATCCACGGCGCCACCATGGCCTCGGCCGAGTTCAACGACGATACCGAAGAGAAACGCCCAACCGTGCAGGTGGGTGATCCCTTCACCGAAAAATTGCTGGTCGAGGCCTGTCTCGAGCTGATGGCCGGCGACACGATCATAGCCATTCAGGATATGGGGGCGGCCGGACTCACCTGCTCCTGTATCGAAATGGCCGACAAAGGGGGCGTCGGCATCGATCTCAAGCTTGATGCCGTGCCCACCCGCGAAGAAGGCATGAGCGCCTACGATATGATGTTGTCGGAAAGCCAGGAGCGCATGCTCATGGTACTCAAGCCTGGTGCGGAAGAACAGGCCAGGGCGATTTTTACCAAGTGGGGGCTCGATTTCGCCGTTGTCGGCATCACCACCGACACCAACCGGCTAATCGCGCACCACAATGGCGTGACCGAGGTCGACGTGCCGATCGACGTGTTGGCCAATTCGGCGCCGGAATACAAGCGCCCCTGGGTGCTGCCCGATCCGCCTGGCGCGATCGATCCGGGCGATGTCGCTGCTCCTCAATCCATCTCCGGAGCGCTCGAGGCGATGATCGGCTCGCCGCATCTGTGCTCGCGCGCCTGGGTTTGGGAGCAGTACGACCACATGGTGATGGCCGATACGGTGGCGCGACCCGGCGGCGATGCGGCCGTCGTGCGCATACACGGCACAAACAAAGGTCTTGCCGCCACCGCTGACGTCACGCCGCGCTATTGCACGGCCGATCCCCGCGAGGGCGGCAAGCAGGCCGTCGCCGAGGTGTGGCGCAACCTGACGGCGACCGGCGCAGAGCCCATCGCGATCACCGATTGTCTCAATTTCGGCAATCCCGAGCGCCCCGAAATCATGGGCCAGTTCGTCGGCTGCATCGAAGGCATGGTCGAGGCCTGCACCGCGCTCGAATTTCCCGTCGTCTCGGGCAATGTCTCGCTTTACAACGAGACCAACGGTCAAGCCATTCCCCCAACCCCGGCAATCGGCGGCATCGGCCTTATCCCGTTCATCGCACAAATGGCCCGCATCGCGCTCACGGCCCCTGAACAAACCCTGATCCTGATTGGCGAAGAGCGTGGTCATCTGGGCCAATCGCTCTACATGCAAATCGTGCTCGACGCCAAGCTTGGCGCACCTCCGCCCGTTGATCTTAAAGCCGAACGGCGCGCCGGCGACTTGGTGCGCGCCTTGATACGCGAAGGCGCCGTGACGGCCGTTCACGACGTCTCCGATGGCGGCCTGTTGATCGCGCTCAGCGAAATGGCGCTTGCCGGGGATATCGGTGTCACACTCGCGCCCTATGAGGGCCCGCTGCCGCAACATGCCGTGCTGTTTGGAGAGGATCAGGGCCGTTATATCGTTGCCGCCGAGGGCGATGGCCAAGCCATTCTGGCTCGAGCCAGCGAGGCTGGCCTTCCGGCGCGCGTGGTCGGACACTCCGGCGGCGATGCCATCGTCATGGGTGATGAGAGCGTATTTCCCCTGGCGCTGTTAAGGCAATTGCACGAGGGCTGGTTGCCCGGCCATATGAGCACCATATAGGATATTGTATATATATATATATATATCGTTGCGAACGCTTGGAGCAGAACACCATGCCAATGGACGCCAATGAGATCGAGCGGCTGATCAAGAAGAAGCTGCCCGACGCACAGGTGACGATCCGCGACCTAGCTGGCGATGGAGACCACTATGCCGCCGAAGTCGTATCGGCGGAATTTTCCGGCAAATCCCGTGTGCAGCAGCATCAATTGATCTACGAGGCGCTTGAAGGCAATATGGGGGGCACGCTTCACGCGCTTGCGCTTCAGACCTCGGCACCCGATTCATGAGCAAAGGACACATGACATCATGAGCGAAAACGAAATTCACGACTGGATCCGCAAGCAAGTCGCAGACAATGACGTGGTGCTTTTCATGAAAGGCACACGGCAATTTCCGCAATGCGGCTTCTCCAGCCAAGTTGTCCAGATCCTGGATTATCTCGGCGTCGAATATCAAGACGTCAACGTCCTGGAGGACATTGCGATCCGCGACGGCGTCAAGTCGTTCACCAACTGGCCGACCGTTCCCCAGCTTTACGTCAAGGGCGAATTCGTCGGTGGCTGCGACATCATTCGCGAGATGTTTCAGGCCAGCGAATTGCAGACAATGCTGACCGAGCGCGGCGTCTCGCACGGCCAGCAACCGCAAATGGCTTAATCAGCTCAACCCTCCGCCCCTTCGCCCTCGCTGAAGGGATCGGCATCTTCACCAAGTGAGTTGACCACAGCCTGCATCGGCCGCTCGTTGACGAAAAGCTTGAAGACGTCGGGCCGCGCGTAATGGCCCGTTACGTCGAGATCGTATTTCGCACGCGTGATCTCGCCCAAATCGATCTCATGAGTAAAAATGCCCGGGCCGTCAAAATTTGGCGCCAGCAGCATTTCTCCCAGGGGCGAGACGATGCAACTTCCCCCGCGCATCAAAACGATCTCCGGGTCGTTGCCCTGGATCGCCGCATAGTCGTCCGGGCAGTCGCCGCGGGTTAGATATTGGCAGGCTGAGATCACGTAGCAGCGCCCCTCGAGCGCCACGTGAATCATCGATGGCCCCCAACTGTCGCGATCATCGGCGGTGGGCGCGCAATAGAGTTGGATATTCTTGGCGTACATCGCAGTCCGCATAAGCGGCATGTAGTTTTCCCAGCAGATCACCGCGCCGAGTCGGCCCAGAGGCGTCTCGAAGACGGGCATGGTCGAGCCATCGCCAAATCCCCAGATCAGACGCTCCATGGCTGTCGGCATCAGTTTGCGATGTTTGCCGAGTAGTTCACCTTCGGGCGAAAAAAACAAGATCGTGCAATAGAGCGTCGCGCCGCCCTGCTCTATGACACCGATCACCACATGGGCGCGCGCGGCGCGCGCGGCCGCCCCGATAGCCTGGGTCTCCGTGCCGGGCACTTCGATCGCGCTGTTGAAATAACGGGCGAATTCGTCGCGGCCCTTCTCTTTGCGTACGCCGACGCGCGCGCCGAAATCGAGGCCCTTGGGGTAGCCGGAGACGAAGGCCTCGGGAAAAACGATGAGCTTGGCGTCCTGTTTTGCCGCCTCTGCGATCAGTCCAATAGCCTTATCGACCGTTGCGGCCCGGTCAAAGACGACCGCGCAATCTTGAACCACGGCAGCGACAAAACGTTCCGACATGACACTTCTCCCCTACGGCACCGGCGCGTAGGCGAGCATAACCGGCGCGCCCGGCCTTGCACAGAGCGCGGCAATATCAAGAGGGCAATGCCTAGAGGGAGAATTCAGGCCTAACGCGAGTAGAACTCAATGACCAGATTGGGTTCCATCATCACCGGATAGGGCACATCGGCGAGCACAGGGCTGCGCAGCAACTTTGCCGTCATCTTCGTGTGGTCGGCATCGATGTATTCCGGAATATCGCGCTCTGAGCTCTGTGTGGCCTCGAGCACGATACCCAAATCGCGCGAACGATCATTGACCTCGACCAGATCGCCGACCTTGCAGCGGTAGCTCGGGATATCGACACGCTGTCCGTTGACCTTGACGTGTCCATGATTGATGAACTGGCGCGAGGCAAAAACGGTGGGCACGAATTTGGCTCGATAGACAACGGCGTCCAGCCTGCGCTCAAGCAGTCCAATCAGGTTTTCGCTGGTGTCGCCCTTCAATCGGTCGGCCTGACGATAAATCGATTTGAACTGCTTCTCGGTGATGTTGCCGTAATAGCCCTTGAGCTTCTGCTTGGCGCGCAATTGCGTGCCGTAATCAGATGGGCGTCCACGCCGACGCTGACCCTGTTCGCCAGGACCGTAATCGCGCTTGTTGACGGAACTCTTCGGCCGGCCCCAGATGTTTTCGCCGAAGCGCCGGTCGATCTTGTATTTCGCGCGGACGCGCTTGGTCATGCCACTTTCCGTTCAATTGTGCTTATTTGTATTTTAATGCAGGACGAAGCCCCGCGGCGCACTGATAATCGCAATCGGCCTGAGGTGTCAATCGCATTGGCGAAATTAGCATTTTGAAGGCTGCCCCGCCAACGGCCCCATCAGCTCTAAGAACTCACGAATTCCTCAATATCACGCCGGACGTCCTTGCGCTTTTTGTCGTTGCAGGTCGGTTTCTTGAAGCGTTTGACGTCCTCCAAGACCTTCTTTTCCGCCTTTGGATCGAGCTGCATTTCATTCACACGTTTGGATGCCGTGGAGGGATCGAAAACGCGCACCTTGACGGTGATCTCGTGCAACCAATGAATCCACGCAAGCTGTTCATTCGACCAGCGTTTGGACTCCTGCTCGACCTTCATCATCTTGTCGTGGTTGGCGCGTTCCATATCGTTCATGCCGCAGATCTTGGCTTGGGCCGAACGTTCGGCGACCATGACAATACGGCGGGTGTCCTCGAGCGAGAGCATGAACTTGTCGATGTCGACACCGCGCACGACAATGCGCGTACCGTCGGGCTTTGAGACCTCGTCTGGAATATGGGCCCAGGCATAACTCGCCAAAACACGCACCGTGCGATCGCTCAATCCGCCCTTGCCGCCAGCCTTTTGCTGGCCCGCGACGCCCTGCTTAGTAACGGCAACTTCGTTGGCCGCTTTCTGCGACCACGCCACCGGAGCAGCCGCTACAATCAAAAGAGCGGCCAACACACAACCCAACACCTGCTTCATATCTCGCCTCTGCTGTCCTGGCGATGAAAGGCTATCACCGTAAAAACACCTTCGCATTATAAAATCGGGGCGTAACTAAGGCGTGCCGCCTTAACTCTTTTGTCCGCCACCCTTTTGTCCCGCTTCGAGCGCGGCGACGATGCCCCGCAGTGTCCGAACCTCTTGTTCCGTCGCGCCCATGCGCTGGAGCATGTTCCTGATGTTGCGTACCATAGCTGGGCGCTTTTCCGGTGGATACAAGAACCCAGATGAATCCAGCGCACCCTCCAGATGTTCGAACAGACCAACCAGCTCCGCTTTACTCGCCGGGCGCTGTTCGTGCAGGTCGAGCCCTTCCTTCGCCGGCCCATCGAATGCGGTTTCCCGCCCCAGGGCTTTTGCACCGCAAGCCTTTATCCACTCATACCCCAATATCAGTACGGCCTGCGCCAAATTCAACGATGCGTACGACGGATCGACGGGAGCGCTGATAACGACGTCGGCAAGCGCGATCTGATCGTTGTCCAGACCCGAGCGCTCAGGCCCAAACAACAGGCCGCAGCGCTCGCCTTGCGCTATCCGGCCAACAAATTGAGTAGCAGCAGTTTCCGGCGCAATCACGGGCTTGACCATATCGCGGGGCCGGGCCGTGGTCGCTCCCAAAAAATGAAGGTCGTTAATCGCTTCCTCCAGGGTTTCGAAAATCCGTGCGCCATCGACAACCGGAAATCCGGTGGCCGCCGCCGCGCGCGCAGCGTCATTGGGCCAGCCGTCCCGGGGCGCAACGATGCGCAGATCCGAAAGGCCGAAATTGGCCATTGCACGGGCCGCAGTGCCAATATTTTCACCAAGCTGGGGACGCACCAGGATGACAGCGGGCCCAGTGTTGCCACGGCCGCCCTCTCGCGTCGGCGGCGCGCTCACATCAATATTTTCCACCTCGCCTGACGTCACCCATCATCTCCTTTCTCAGACCCGGGCACAATGCTATAGGGATCGCCATCCCGCAACGATGGGCCGCGCGCGGCGGCAATGCAAAGTGCCGGGCCAGCGACAGATGAGGCGAGCATAGGGGGACGGCGCCAAATGGCGAAAATCAAGGTGGACAATCCGATTGTCGAACTCGACGGGGACGAGATGACGCGGATTATTTGGCAGCTCATCAAGGACAAGCTGATTCTGCCGCATCTGGATATCGATCTCGAATATTACGATCTCGGAATCGAGAACCGCGATGCGACCGATGACAAGGTGACGATCGAGGCCGCCGAAGCGATCAAGGCCCATGGGGTGGGCGTCAAGTGCGCGACCATTACGCCCGATGAGGCCCGGGTCGAAGAATTCGGCCTCAAAAAAATGTGGCGCTCTCCCAATGGCACGATCCGCAACATTCTGGGCGGCGTGGTGTTTCGCGAGCCGATCATCTGCGAGAACGTGCCCCGCCTGGTGCCGGGCTGGACGCAGCCATTGATCATCGGCCGCCACGCCTACGGCGATCAGTACCGTGCGACCGATTTTCTCGTGCCAGGCGAAGGAAAGCTCACCGTCAAGTGGGAGGCCGCCGACGGCTCGCAGACAATCGAGCACGAGGTTTTCGATTTTCCGGGCTCAGGCGTTGCGCTCAGCATGTACAATCTGGATTCATCGATCCGCGATTTTGCCCGCGCCTGCATGGCCTATGCGCTCCAGCGCAATGTGCCGCTCTATTTGTCGACCAAGAACACGATCCTCAAAGCCTATGACGGCCGCTTCAAGAACTTGTTTCAAGAAATTTTCGACGCCGAATTCAAAGCCGACTTCGAGGCGGCGAAACTCACATACGAGCATCGCTTGATCGACGATATGGTCGCTGCCGCGCTCAAATGGTCAGGCGGCTTCCTCTGGGCCTGTAAGAACTATGACGGCGACGTACAGTCGGACACCGTCGCCCAGGGCTTCGGCTCCTTGGGGCTGATGGCCAGTGTGCTGATGACGCCCGACGGCAAGACGGTGGAGGCCGAAGCCGCTCACGGCACCGTCACCCGCCACTATCGCGCCCATCAGAAGGGCGAAGCGACATCGACCAACTCGACCGCCTCGATCTTCGCCTGGACGCGCGCGCTCGCCCACCGCGCCAAGCTCGACAACAACGACGAGCTCGCCCGGTTCGCCGAGACGCTCGAACAGGTGGTGATCGCTACAATAGAAAGCGGTTCCATGACCAAGGATCTGGCGCTGCTGGTCGGCGACGAGCAGGCCTGGCTCACGACCGAAGGCTTCCTCGACAAGATCGACGAAAATCTTCAGGCGGCGATGGCCAAATAGACCCCAGGCGGCCCGCTCAGGCCCCGCCAGCGGTTCTGACGCGCTTGGCCCTGGCCTTGGCCGTCTTCTTGGACGCCTTGGCTGCCTTGTATGCCTTGCCGGCCTGGGCGCGCGCCTTGGCGACACCATGGATATGGTTGGAGATATCGGGCTCCTGATGGGCCAAGTGCGCAAAGTCGTCGCTGTCCAACACCAGCAGGCGGCATTTGGTGAGCGCCACCACGCTGTGTTTGCGCAGCCGGTCTTCGATGAGGGCCATTTCACCAAAAAAGTCACCCTCGCCCAGCACAATGTCGCCATCGCTCGTGTGCACGATCACCTCGCCCGATGCGATAAAATACATGGCCTCGGCCCTGGTGCCAGCGACAAAAATCTTGGAATTCATCTCGTATTGCCGCGAATAGAGCAGGCTCATGATGTTGGCCACGCTGGCGGCATCCAGCTGAGCAAACAACGGCACGCGCGCCACCATCGCCCAGGTCACGACGAACTCGTGCCGATTGGCCTGTTGGCTAAAGCCGGTGGCAATGATGGCGATGGGGAGCGCGAACATGCCGAGCCCAAATATCATGACAATGCCGCCGAACATCTTGCCCACGGTGGTGATCGGCACCACGTCGCCGTAGCCGACCGTGGTCAACGTCGCCAAGGCCCACCAGGCGGCGGAGGGAATCGAGCCGAAGATCTCCGGCTGAGCGTGCCGCTCGAGGTAGTAAATTCCCGTCGCAGCAAACAGCAACAACGCAATCATCACCAGGAGCGCGCCGATCAGCGCCCGGCGCTCGCTGGAGAGAACCCGCCCGAGGGATTGCAGCGCCGGCGAGTAGCGCGCCAGCTTGAGAAAACGGAAGATGCGCAGAATCCGCAAGATGCGCAGGTCGAGCGGCAGTACGAAGCTCAGATAAAACGGCAAAACCGCGAACAGATCGATGAGCTGCATGGGCCGGGCGGCAAAACGCCACCGCGCACGCCACGGCGCAATCCTCCGAAAGACCGGAATTTCGACGCAACTCCAAATGCGATAGGCATATTCAAACGAAAAGATAGCCACCGAAAACGCATCGAACACGCGGAAATAGGCGCCGTAGCGGCCTTGTAGCGCCGGAACCGTTTCGGCCGAAAAAGCCACGACGTTGAGAAAAATCAAGACAACAATGAAGGTGTTGACGATGCTGCTTACGGGATCGTGGCTGACGTCGAGTTCCAATATGTCGTGAACGCGCTTGCGCAGCGTTCGCGCCGCCACCTTCGAGGTATGCTGGGGAGCGTCAAGCACCGGCCTGCCCACTCACCCGTTCGGCAATCGCATCGAGCGCCGCCTCGGCGCGCGAGCCGTCCGGGCCGCCGGCCTGGGCCAGATCAGCCCTGCCGCCGCCGCCCGTCCCGCCAAGCGCCTCGGCGCCCGCCTTGACCAAATCGACCGCATCATAGGACTGGATCAGGTCGTCGGTGACGCCGACGACGATACCCGCCTTGCCGCCTTCCGAGAGCCCTATAATGGCGACGATGCCCGAGCCCAGCTGGCGCTTGCCGTCATCGACCAAGGATCTCAGATCCTTGGCCGAGACACCCTCGACCGTGCGCGCCAGGAGTTTAACCGAGCCCAGGGCCCGAACGCCGTCCTCGCCGTCATTGGCGCTCGTTCCAAGCGCCGCCTGACGCCTCGCATCGCCGAGCTCGCGTTCCAATTTCTTGCGCTCGGCCAGCAGCGCGCCGATGCGCGGCACCACGTTTTCGGCCTGGATCTTCAACAGATCAGCCACTTCACGCATGCGCGTGTCCTGGGCGTTGAGATAGCCGCGCGCGCCCTCGGCCGTAACCGCCTCGATACGCCGCACGCCGGCCGCCACCGCGCTCTCGGCGCTGATCTTGACGAGGCCAATATCGCCCGTGCTCCTCACATGGGTGCCCCCGCAAAGCTCGGTCGAATAGACCTTACCGGCCTTTTCGCCCGATTGCGCAACACCCATGGACACAACCCGCACCTCATCGCCGTACTTTTCGCCAAACAGCGCCAGCGCGCCGGACTCAATTGCTTCATCGACCGCCATCAGATGGGTCTCGACTGGCTCGTTCTGCAACACGATCGCATTGGCCATGTCTTCGACCGCGGCGATCTCTTCGCCCGACATCGGACTGGTATGAGAAAAATCAAATCGCAGCCGGTCCGGCGCGACCAGCGAGCCCTTCTGGGCGACGTGGCGGCCGAGAACCTCGCGCAACGCCTCGTGCAGCAAATGGGTGGCCGAATGGTTGGCCCGGGTCGCGGTTCGGCGCTCGCCATCGACCGCAAGTTCGACCACTTGGCCGATCTCGAGTTGTCCCTGTTCGAGCGTGCCCAGATGGACGATTAAGTCGCCGAGCTTCTTTTGCGTATCGGTAACGACAAAGCGGGCGCCCGCCTCGCTTGAGATCACGCCGGTGTCGCCCACCTGGCCGCCCGACTGGCCATAGAAGGGGCTTTGATTGACGACGACGCAGCTCTCCTCGCCCTTTTTCAGCGCCTTGACGGGTTTGCCGTCCTTGACGAGGGCACGGATTTCGCCATCGGCCCGCTCGGTCTCGTAGCCCAAGAACTCGCTCGGCCCGTTCTGCTCGCGCAAATCGAACCAGATCGTCTCCGTCGCCGCCTCGCCCGAGCCCGTCCAGGCCTTGCGCGCGTCGGCCCGTTGGCGCTCCATCGCAGCATCGAAGCCCCGCTTGTCGATGCCGATACCGCGGGCTTTGAGCGCATCTTCGGTCAGGTCGAGCGGAAAGCCGAATGTGTCGTAGAGCTTGAAGGCGACATCGCCGGCCAGCATGTCGCCCTTGTCCATGGCGCCGGTTGCCTCGTCCAAAAGGCCAAGCCCCCGCTCGAGGGTCTTGCCGAACCGTGTTTCCTCCAAAGCCAAGGTTTCTTCGATCAACTCCTGGGCGCGGCCGAGATCGGGATAGGCCTGACCCATTTCGCGCACCAACACCGGCACCAGGTGGCAGAGCAGCGGCGTCTCAACGCCCAGAAGATGGGCGTGGCGCATGGCGCGCCGCATAATACGGCGGAGCACATAACCGCGCCCCTCATTGGCCGGCATCACGCCGTCGCTGATCAGAAAGCTGGAGGCGCGCAAATGGTCTGCGATGACCCGGTGGCTGACCGCGGCCGGGCCCTCGGCGGCAACGCCAGAGGCATCGACCGACGCATTGATCAGCGCCTGGAACAGATCGATTTCGTAATTGTCATGGGTGCCCTGGAGCACGGCGGCGATGCGCTCGAGCCCCATGCCGGTGTCGATCGAGGGATGGGGCAAATCGAGGCGTTCCCCGCCATCGACCTGCTCGTACTGCATGAACACCAGGTTCCAGATCTCGATGAAGCGGTCGCCGTCTTCGTCGGCGCTGCCCGGTGGTCCGCCCTCAAGATGCTCGCCATGGTCGAAAAAGATTTCCGAACACGGCCCGCATGGGCCCGTATCGCCCATGGCCCAGAAATTATCGGACGTCGCAATTCTGAGGATCCGGGCTTCGGGCAAGCCGGCAATCTTCTTCCAAAGATCGAATGCCTCATTGTCGTCGGCATAGACGGTGACGAGCAAACGCTCGGGCGCCAGCTCAAATTCCTTGGTGATCAAGCGCCAGGCGAGATCGATCGCCTGTTCCTTGAAATAATCGCCGAAGGAAAAATTGCCCAGCATCTCGAAAAATGTGTGATGGCGTGCCGTGTAGCCCACATTGTCGAGGTCGTTGTGCTTGCCGCCGGCGCGCACGCACTTTTGAGCACTCGCAGCACGGACGTAGGGCAAGCTCTCAGCGCCCGTGAAGACGTTCTTGAACTGCACCATGCCCGCATTGGTGAAGAGCAATGTCGGATCGTTTCTGGGCACGAGCGAGCTCGAAGGGACGACCTCATGACCTTCCCTTGCGAAAAAATCTAAAAACGCCGAGCGAATATCGTTGACGCCAGTCATGGGCGCGCACGTCACCTCTTTCGGAGTTCAGGCCGCGTTCGGCAAAGATCGCGGAGTTGAACCCGTAAAGTTCCGTTACGACGCCGCGTCACGCCGTATAGATACATCTGCCAGATTCGTTGCCATTCGGGGGATATTTAACGAGGCGCACGGCGCCTGTCCAGCAATGGCAGGGCGCACGGCGCGGCACAGCCGGCCGGGCGGTGGCTGGAGGGCCAATAAATAAAGGGCCGACCGCGTGCGGCCGGCCCCTTGATCTTCCAGTGATTGCCTCGCCTGCCCTATGGGGCGATGGGCGCCTCAGGCGCTCTTGGAGCGAGGGCTCGGAGCCTTGGCTTCCTCGGACGAGAGCAGCGGCTCGACGTTGGCTGCATCGGGAGCCGCACCATCTGCGCCTACCTCCAGATCGGGCGTCTCGGCGTCATCTTCAGCCGAGCCCTCCTCCAGAATCTGATCGGCGATGAAGCCCGCGTTCTGCCGGATGGCAAGCTCGATCGCCTCGGCCATGGCCGGGTTTTCTTTCAGGAATTTCTTCACATTCTCGCGCCCCTGGCCGATACGCTGGCTGTCATAGGAGAACCATGATCCCGATTTCTCGACGATGCCCGCCTTGACGCCGAGGTCGATGAGTTCGCCGGTCTTGGAGACACCCTCGCCATACATGATGTCGAACTCGACCTGCTTGAAAGGCGGCGCCACCTTGTTCTTGACAACCTTGACGCGGGTCTGATTGCCGACCACTTCGTCGCGGTCCTTGATCTGGCCGATGCGGCGGATGTCGAGGCGAACGGAGGAATAGAATTTGAGCGCGTTGCCGCCGGTCGTCGTCTCGGGCGAACCGAACATCACGCCGATCTTCATGCGGATCTGATTGATGAAGATGACCATGGTGTGGGATTTGGAGATCGAGGCGGTGAGCTTGCGCAGCGCCTGACTCATCAGGCGCGCCTGGAGCCCGGGCAGGCTGTCGCCCATCTCGCCCTCGAGCTCGGCGCGGGGAGTGAGGGCCGCTACCGAATCAATGACCAAAACGTCGAGCGCGCCCGAGCGCACCAGCGTATCGGTGATTTCGAGCGCTTGTTCGCCGGTGTCGGGCTGGGAAATCAGGAGTTCGTCGAGATCGACGCCGAGTTTCCTGGCGTAGATGGGATCGAGCGCGTGCTCGGCGTCGATAAAGCCGCAAATGCCGCCCCGCTTCTGGGCCTCGGCCACGGTGTGGAGCGCGAGCGTGGTCTTGCCGGAGGATTCGGGCCCGTAGATCTCGACGACGCGGCCACGCGGCAGGCCGCCAATGCCGAGCGCGATGTCGAGGCCGAGCGAGCCCGTCGGGATGGACTCGATCTCGACCACCTGGCCCTCTTTGCCGAGCCGCATGACCGAGCCCTTGCCGAAGGTCCGTTCGATCTGGGCGAGCGCTGCGCTCAGCGCCTTGTCCTTGTCCATTCCGTCTCCTTCGACAACACGTAACTTGGGTTCAGCCATGTATCATCCCCTTATGTCATACAATACGCGGCTTCTCCACGGAAGCGCGCCGGTAGGACCAGAATGTACACACTTTGTTCTGTTTTGCAAGAAACGCTTCAAGCTGTTGATATATAGGCTACTCTGAGAACGTGTTCGCAAAAGGTTCGGTATAATTCATGCGGCAGGCTACTGCCTGGACCACCTGGCCGAATCCGCCGAACAGCAGCAGGCAAACCGCAACCACCAACCTCAGTGGATCGAACTTGCCGGCTCAATCTACTTGCCGGCTTTGTCGGGCGGCGGCGTGCTGCTCTTCCACACCATCCAGACGCCGTATATGGCAACGCCCAACATGGCGTAATAGAAGGCGATACGCCCCCATTGGGGCAAGGAAAGCACCTCGGCTGCGAAAAAGAAAATGCCGATCAGCGCGGCGCATATGACAAGTTTATTCATGAATGACATAGGTATTTCTCTCTCCCAAGGGCCCGCCGGTACTGGCGCCACGCGTCATGCTGATTCAAACAGGTTTGCCCCAAAGATCAAGCACCCAGGCGCGCACCGCGCTATGATGAATTTAAAGCTACAGAAAAAAGCTATTCTCATTAGATTCCAATTCATTGCGGCTTTTTTATAAGATTCGAACATAGCAATACGGCCATTCGATCAGCCGCGCGCCTTATAGCCGAAGCGCGCCATATAGGGCGCGAGCTGTTCTTCGATTCGACTTTCCATCTCAGGCGCGAGCGCGTAAGCGCCGCCCGCATGGATGCCACGGGCTGCCAGAAATGCCTCGAAGGCGGGCACGGCCTCGTCGAAACCCTCAAGACCGAGGCGCACGTAAACGTCCTCGATCACGCCACCTGGATCGGCGATAAAATCCTCCATGCGAATTTCGACAAGATGACCCTCCGGGATCAGCGCCCGGCCGGCCTCATAAGCCTTGTCCATGCGTTGGAAGGTCTCGATGACGTGTGTCTCCAGCCAGGGATCGATCAGCGCCGGATTGTGCAATCCTTGCGTCGAATAGAGCGCGCGCCAGAGCTTTATGGTCGATGGCACCACGGCGAAGGGGTCGCGCGAAATATGGATGAAGCGGGCGTCGGGAAAGAGTTCCAGCAGCAGTTTGATGCGCGCGGTATGGGGCGGTGATTTCAGCAACAGCCGGCGTGCGTGCTTGAGCGCCAGCCGCCGGCAAAACCACAGGAAACCGTTCGCCCAGTCCGCCCGCGCCGCCTCGTCCAAATCCTGCAAATCGAGATAAGTCTCATCCACCGGCCCCTGCCGGGGGAAGGCGAGCGAATTGTATGGCGTGCCCAGCCCCAAAATCGAGAGCGCGAACTCATCCTCCTGGGGACGGTCCATGGCGACGGGCACGTCGTCCTGGGGACGTTTTTTTGGCAGAAAGACGTTGAACAGACGCCCGATGGCGCGCTCGCTCAGAAGGAAGTGATTGGGAAAGAAGCACTCATAGGTGGTCGGCGCGGCCAGGGCCGGGTCGCAATTCATCAAATCGTGCAGCAACGTCGTGCCACTGCGCCAATGGCCTAAGATGAATACGGGCGAGGGGTCGAGACCAACGGCGTCCGCGCGCCGGCCATAAAGGGCCTCGGACACAAAATAGAGCAGCGAATTAATCGGCGCCCAGATGGTGACGGTGAGGATATTGGGCAGGCAGTTGAGCGTGACGTCGAAGCTGCCGCGCCGCAACAACCCGATCCAGGTCCCAAAGCGCATGCCGTGCCAAAAATAGAGCAGCCAGCCGCCATAGCGGTGAACCTTGAAGGGGCCCTTGCGCTTCTTTTTCTTGGTCTTTTTTTCCACTCTCTTTTACGTCCCTGTTGTGGCTGGGCTACTCCGCACCTCTTGGTGTGTGCGACCCAGAACCGCGCAAAGCGCGGCAAGGCCGACTGGCCGCCGGGCGATAGCCCGCGCCCGCGCAAGCCCGAGCGCATAGCGCGAGGATCAGCCGTGAGCGATACAGCAATCACACATTAAGATTCCAGCGTCTTCTTGACGGTGGCGGCGAGCTGCTTGAGTGAGAACGGCTTGGGCAGCATGACGAACTCCTCGCCCTCGCCCAAGTTCTTTTTGAAGGCGTCCTCGGCGTAGCCTGAAATAAAGATCACCTTGATGCCGGGGTCTCCCTCGCGCAATTTGCCGAGCAGCGTCGGACCGTCCATCTCCGGCATCACCACGTCTGATATCACCAGATCGACGGATCCCTCATAGGCCTCGAACACCTCGAGCGCCTCGATGCCGTTGCCCGCTTCGAGCACCTCATAGCCGCGCGACGTCAGGGCGCGCACGGCAAAGTTGCGCACCGCCTCTTCGTCTTCCACCAACAGAACCGTGCCCGTGCCGGTGAGATCCTGCTGTCTGGTGTCCTCGACCGATTCGGGCTCGACGGCCGCCAGTTCTTCGGCGGTTTCAACGTGCCGCGGCAGGTAAATCCGAAAGATCGTTCCCTTGCCCGGTTCGCTGTCGGGATAAATGTACCCGCCGGTCTGCTTGATGATGCCGTAAACGGTAGAGAGCCCGAGGCCGGTCCCCTTGCCGACCTCCTTGGTGGAGAAGAAGGGTTCGAAGACCTTTTCGAGCACCTCAGGCGCGATGCCCGTGCCCGTATCTGAGACCTCGCAGAGCACGAAGTCGTCGGCATGCATGCCCTTGTGACCGAGCTCGGCCGCTTCGCGGGCGCTCACATTGGATGTACGGATCGTCAATTTGCCGCCCTCAGGCATTGCGTCGCGGGCATTCACCGACAGATTAACGATCACCTGTTCGAACTGGTGCAGATCCGCCTTTACCTTCCACAAATCGCGCCCATGAACGACATTGAGGTCGATCTTCTCTCCCAGCAGGCGGCCCAACAAGATGGTGAGCTCCGAGAGCACGTCACCTAATGCCAACACCTCCGGCTGCAGCGTCTGCTGGCGCGAAAAGGCCAAGAGTTGGCGCACCAGCGCGGCCGCGCGGTTGGCGTTCTGGCGGATGTTCATGATGTCCTGGAAGGCAGGATCGGTCGGCCGGTGATTGGCGAGCAGCAGTTCGGAAAAGCCGATGATGGCGGTCAAGACGTTGTTGAAGTCGTGCGCGATGCCGCCGGCGAGCTGGCCCACCGCCTGCATCTTCTGACTTTGGGCGATCTGCATCTCAAGCGCCCGCTGTTCGGTCGTATCGATGGCGTAGACGATCGCAACCTCGTTCTTCTCGCTCGCCTGCTCGACCGGCGAGACGTAAAACCTGCCGTTGCGGTTTCCATCTTTGCCAAAGGTTACATCGACGGGTTCGATCACCACCTGCCCGTCCTTGGCGGCCGCAACCGCTTCGCCAAACTCGCCTGCGTATTCCTCGCCGATCAGGCTTGTGATATCCGTCAGATTCTCAGCACCGGCCTTTTCGTCGTGATCAAACATGCGAGCAAACGCCGCGTTTGATGAGCAAATCCCGCCCTCCCCATCCACCGACGCAATCGCAATGGGCGCCGACTGAAAGAAATGAGCAAACCGCACATCGGCGGGCCCGGCAGTGGCCTCTGCCGCGCCATCGGCGTGGCTGCGGTTCAACACAATCATGTGCGCCAAACCGACATCGCCATCGACGCCCTGATTGGCGCGCAGCAAGATGCGGGCTGGAAACCGCGTGCCATCGCGGCGCATCAGGTCGACATCGAGCATTTCAGCCTCACTCGAGGCACCCCGTGTCGCAGCGCGCGCCACAAGCGCTGCAGAATCCGCGCTCATAAGATCCTCAAGCCCGACGCCGCCGGCCGCCGCATCGGCCAATTCGCGATCGAGCCAATGGGCGAGCGTCGCGTTAATGTAATCTATCCTCTGCTCACGCCCCAGCGACAGGAAGCCGGCCGGCGCCCGGTCGAGATAGGCGACGATTTGCTGCAGCTTGTCGAAGGCGTCTCCCTCTTGGGCCCGCTCGCTCGTCATATCGGCGACCTGCCACACCTGCAGCGCAGATTTCTTACCCGCCCGCGGCCGGGCCGCGATCTGGCGCACCGAGAGCCTCAGCCAGCGCCGCGCGTCATTGGCCTCCACCGCCCCATCCAGGGGTGAGATCGCCACATCCTCATGCCAACCGCGCCCTTGGCGCGCCGCCCGCATCAAACGGAACACGGGCTCGGAAAGCTGCGGCTGGTTGGCGAAAGCGCGCTCAAGCGTCGGCACGTTGCGCGCGTCCGCCGCGCCCACCAGTTCCAGGTATGTCGCATTTGCATAGACCACGCCGCCCGAGGCATCGGTGATCAACATTCCGTCGGGCAAGTTATCGGCGAATGCCTTGGTGATGTCGTTGCGCGCTTTGCGTTCGCCGAAATGCAGAATGCCGACCGCGCCGGCGAACAACGAAAAGACGCCGATCACCGCCAAGCCACCCAAAATCGCAAGAACGAAGGGTTCGGCTGCCTCGCGCGTCAGCATGGCGAGCGCCACCGCCGAAAAGGCCAAACCCAATGCCAGCAACACCAGAAGGCCGATGCTGCCGTCTTGCACCGACTTGTCTTCGGCCGAGTCGGAGTATTTCAGGGGCGCATCGATATCGCTCATGGACTTTAAAATAGCCGATTCGACTGGACCATGGGTCCGCTATCGTTGGGCTGCAAACCTGGATGCCTCACGAGGTGCCCGCGCCGGGCTTGGACCGCCAGGACGCGGATTGGCGCAGGCGCATCACATAACCGATGATCTCCGCCACGGCCTGATAGTGCTCGTGCGGAATTGCAGCATCGAGCTCGGCCGAGGCGTAAAGCGTGCGCGCCAATGGCGCGTTCTCGATCAACGGCACGTCGTGCTCCTTGGCCATTTCCCGGATCCTGAAGGCGACGGCGTCGACGCCCTTGGCAACGCAGACCGGAGCCGCCATGCCGCTATCGTATTGCAGCGCGATTGAATAATGCGTCGGGTTTGTAATCACGACAGCCGCCTTCTTGACGTTGGACATCATCCGCTTTTGGCCGCGCTCAATCCGGATCTGGCGCAATTTGGCGCGCACCTGGGGATCGCCCTCGAGCTGCTTGTACTCGTCGCGCAGCTCCTTCACCGTCATGCGCTGCTTCTCCCACCATTTGTGATATTGGTAGGCGTAGTCGAGCGCCGCCACCACCGCGAGCACCGCCACCACGCCAGTCAATACCTCGCCCGCCATCGACTGGGTGACTGTCATGATTGCGCTGACATCGGTCGCAACCATTGTGTCGAGCATGTCGCGGTTCGGCCAAACGATGGCGGTCATCACCGCGCCGACGATGGCGAGCTTTGCGACGCCCTTGGCGAAGTTGACCAGGCTGGTGAGAGAAACCAGCCGCTTGAAGCCCGCAGCGGGTGAAATCTTGGAGAGTTTTGGTTTCAGCGGCTCCGTCGAAAAGATCAGCTGATGCTGCACCATGTTGCCAGCGATACCCGCGACCACAAGGACGATGAAAGGCAGCGCCATAGCGCCCAGCACATCCCCTGAGAGCGTCGTGAAGAGCGCCTGCAGGTTCGCGCCGCTCATCACAAAGTCATGCGCTTGGCCCAGGAACAACTGCAGCGCCCGCGTCAGCTCCCTTGCCATGTCGCCGGCCAGCAGCATGCAGACCAGCGTCGCACCGAGAATCATGAACCAGGAATTGACCTCCTGACTCTTGGCGACGTCACCCTTCTTGCGGGAATCGTCGATCTTCTTTTGTGTCGGTTCTTCTGTTTTTTCGTGTTGTTCGGCGTTATCGGCCACGGCTCACCTCACAACAGAAAGGGTTGCAGCGCCTGGCTGAAATATTCCAGGAACCAAACCATGATGCTGCCGATCAGCAACAACAACAAAATGAAGCCGATGGCGATATTGGCGGGCATCGCCAGAAAAAACACCTGAACCTGCGGGATCAATCGGGTGAGCACGCCGAGCCCCAAATAGAAGATCAATCCGAACATCAAAAACGGCGCAGCCAGTTGGATCGCGACGCGAAAACCAGCCGAGATCGTATCAAACGCAACACTGGCGAAATCGCCCGGCGGCAGCCCTTCACCCGGCCGGAACAGCGTGTAACTGTCATGCATCGCCGCCAGCATCAGGTGATGCAGATCGGTCGCGAAGATCATCGCCACCGAAAGCACCGATAAGAAAGTGCCGATCATCGTGCCCTGGGTGCCTTGGGTGGGATCGACGTTTTGGGCAAAGGCCAGACCCGCCTGAAAGGCGATCACCATGCCGGCGATTTGAATGACGCTGATGATCAGCCGCACCGCAAACCCAATCGCCACGCCAACGATGAGTTCGCCGACCAAGGCTGCAATCATGGCGTTGAGCGCACCGGGCAACTCCGGCAACGTCTTTTGCACCAAGGGCAGTAAGATCAAGGACATCGCCAGCGCGAAGACCAGGCGGATTCGCGGCGGCACCGTGCGGTCGCCGATGCCCGGCAGCGCCATCGATATGGCGCCAATCCGCGCGAAAACCAGCAAAAATGCAAAGGCTGCCTGGGGAAGAAAATCGAATTGGAACGACATGCCCGCCGCTCCCTCTAACCGCCGATGATGTGCGCTACCACCCGCATCATGTAGGCGTTCATGGCCGCGCCCATGAAGGGCAGCGCCAGCAATATGGTGATGAAGATGGCAATGATCTTAGGCACGAAGACGAGGGTGATTTCCTGAATTTGGGTCAAGGCCTGGAGCAGCGCGATCGCCACCCCAACCACGAGGCCCACGATCATCATCGGCGCGGAGACCTGCAACAGCGTCAATATGCCGTCGCGCGCGACGTCCAAAACTTCAGCGCCCGTCATGGCCCACCCCTTAATTCAAACGATTCAATCAGATAGTAATATTCTATAAGACGTTGTTATATTGGCATATTCATGATGTCTTGATACGCCGCTATAACCCTGTCCCGGACCGTCACCATGGACTGGATCGCGAGCTCGGTCTCGGCGACGGCAGTTACCAATTCGACCACGTCGGCACTGCCGTTGGCCAGTTCGGCCGCCTTGGTTTCGGCTGCCCCGCCCGTCGAGATGGTGGTTTCGATTGCCGTCTTGACCATGTCTGCGAAGCCGGCCGGGTTGGTTGGCGTGGCCTCGGTCTCAGAAGACCCGCTGGCCGAACCGACCAGCCGGGCTGCGGTGGCGTATGCGCTGGCGGCGGCAGATGGATTTATTGGCATGTCACCTCTCCCAGTGGGTCCCTATCAGGCCCGTAGAATTTCGAGCGTCCGCGCCAACATCCGGCGGGTGGCACTGATCACGTTGAGGTTGGCCTCGTAGCTGCGCTGGGCCTCGCGCATGTCCATGCCCTCAATCAGCGTGTTGACATTAGGTGTCTTGACGTAACCGTCGTCATTAGCGGCTGGATGGCCCGGATCGAAACGGCTGCCGAACTCGCTTTTGTCTAACTTGACGGGTCCGCTCTTGACCAGATGGGCGCCGATTTCCTTATCGAAGACTTGCGTAAAGGTCGGCAACTTGCGCTGGTAGGGCTGGTCAGTGGGCGATTGGGCTGTTGAATTCGAGTTGGCGATGTTCTCGGAAATAACGCGCATGCGTCCGCCTTGTACGCGCAGACCCGATGCGGCGATCTTCAAGGATTTTATGAGATCCATTGTTTCTTACTCCTCAATTCGTCCCCGTGCTGGCCCTAACCGTTGCGGCCGAGCGCTGTTTTGATCAGTCCTAGCGAACGCGTATAGAGCGTCGAGGCCAGCTGATAGTCGAACTGGTTCTCGGCGACCTTCATCATTTGCTCTTCCAGAACGACCGAATTGCCGCCGGGCGTGATTTCCCAACCCGTGCCCCTGCTGGAATCAAAGCTGAGTTGTTCCTGCGCGATGGCGGTTCCCGTCACATGGCCTGCATGGGTGCGCGTGGCGGCTACGGACCGCACGGCGATACGGCCCGGTGCCGAATCAAAGGTCATGGGCTTTAGATCCCGTGGGCGATAGTTGGGCGTATCCGCATTGGCGACGTTCTCCGCCAGCAGGCCTTGTCGCGCCTGGTGCCACGCCATCTTGCTCTTCAGAAAGCCAACGATCGGCAGGTCGCTGAATGCCACGGTTTGCGTCTCCTTTTGCCGGCCGCTGGAACGACGGACCCGGCACCTCACTGGGCAAACTTTGCCGCCAATAGGGTTAATTTGGCGTTAAGAACGACCCCGCCATGGACTTATTCAGCCAATTGAGCGCCGGCGTTAACCATTTGTTAGCCACGTATGGGGCAATTTTTGCCTACCTACGCCGTCAAGCGCCACGGCCATCGCATATCGCGGAACGGCGTCCAGACATTAATTACGGGGACACAGCGCAGTGACCGACCTCAGCGATCTGCTCGTCTATTTTGGAGCGTTCTTGTTCGTCATCGCCCTCATCGGCATCGGCGGTTATTTGCTCAAAGGCGTACTCTCCGGCAGCTCCAAGCAAGGCGGAGGACTGTTGCGCGGCCGCGAACGCCGCCTCGGCGTTGTCGAGGCCGCAGCCGTCGACGGCCGGCGCAAACTGATACTGCTGCGCCGCGACAACATCGAACACCTCATCATGACGGGCGGTCCCGTCGACATGCTGATCGAAAGCGGCATCGACCGCTCCGCTGCCTCCGAGCCCGAGGCCAGCGCCACATCAACAATCCCGCCACGCCTGCAGATCGACGAAACGGAGGTCGACGAAAGTGACTGAAACCCGCCCATCAAAGGCATTCACCGCGGTATCTCTGCTGTTGTGCGCTACCGCTCTGCTCCTTGCCGGTACGACTTCGGCTCTGGCGCAAAACGTCACAATCGGCTTTGGGGAGGACGGCGGCGTGACCGAACGCGCGGTCCAACTGATCGCGCTCGTCACCATTTTGAGCCTGGCGCCGTCGATCCTGGTCATGGTGACCTCGTTCACGCGCATTGTCGTCGTCTTATCGTTGCTGCGCACCGCGATCGGTATCCAGCAATCGCCGCCCAACGCGGTCGTTATCTCGCTGGCGCTGTTTCTGACCGCCTTCGTCATGGGGCCGGTATTCCAGTCCGCCTATGACAAGGGCATCGAGCCGCTCATCAACAATGAAATTGAGCTCAATCAGGCCTTCGACGCCGCCTCCAAGCCCTTTCAGGGGTTCATGCTGAACCATGTGCGCGAGAAGGATCTCGGGCTGTTCCTGGACCTCTCAGGCGATACCGAGGCAGAAAAGGCCGAGGACGTCAGCTTGCGGGTGCTTGTACCGGCCTTCATGATCTCCGAACTCAAGCGCGCCTTCGAGATCGGCTTCCTGTTGTTCGTGCCCTTCATCGTGATCGACCTGGTCGTGGCATCCGTTCTCATGTCCATGGGCATGATGATGCTTCCGCCGGTGATCATCTCGCTTCCCTTCAAGCTGATCTTCTTCGTCCTTGTGGACGGCTGGCACTTGGTCGCGGGCTCACTAGTGCAGAGCTACGGCGGCTAAAACCGCCCTCGCCCGCAATCGCCTCGGCGGCGCGGATTTCCACACCCGCCATTTGCGATTGCGGCCCATTCGTATCGTGGTATCATTTAGTCGCTGAAGCGTGCCGGCAGATTCAGCCTTCGGTTGCTTAGCAACGAAGCTGGCACAACCCTGCGAATGGTCGGACACGGCCGTCCTTCGGGATCGGTTTTGTCAGTCCCCCAAACTTTTCAAAGCCCCCGCGCTCCACGCGGGGGTTTTTTTCGCAAATAGGGCCGACGGTCAGCAACCGCGGTCCGCCACGCGCCAAGCAGGGCACGCAAGCCGCACCAGGCGGCTCAACCGGCGCTTGCCGGCGATGGCTTGTCGACCGGAAGGGCGGCCCCGGTCTTTCCCTCATAGCTCTCGCGGAACTCTTTCATAAAGGCGTCGAGAGTGTCGCTGCCCGCGATTTCCTTGGCCAACTGCCTGAAGTCCGTTCCCTTCATCTTGGTCGGCTTGGTGACCAGCAGGAAGGATTCGGCATCCTGAGTCTTCATCATCTTGTCGTAGAATTTCTTGCGCAAGCGGTCGAGCGCGAACTGATCGCCCGAGAGCGAATAGGAGATGGCTGAGCGAAGCACGTCCTTGCGATCGCGTTCTTCGAGCGCTTGGGATTGCTGCCAACGCATGCCGAGATGGCGCTCAAGCTGCTCTCCTGCCTTCTGCCATTGCTGTGACGTCCACAAGGCGTCGCCCTTCAAACGCTCCACATCATCGCCCCGCAGCGTATTTAGAATTTCAATGGCAGCTTCAGCACGCCCCAATTCGCCAAGCGCGCGGGCCTCGAGAAGGCTGCGTTGGCGCAACATCGTCTCCGGCAGGCCGCTTTGGCGCGTCTGCCGCAGCGCCCTGATCGCCAGGCCCGGCTTTCGATTGAGCAGATGCACCATGGCGAGCCGCGTGGCGACCTGGGCGCGGGCGGCGCCAGACAACCGCTTTTCCACCTGATGCCCCAGAATAACGGAGGCCTGCTCCAATAGATCGACCGAGATCAGCCGGTCGGCCAGCTTGCGGATCATCTCGTCGCCCAGTCGCCCGACCGGCGTCAATTCGCGATGGTCGTAAAACAGACTCAACGCATCTATCGGACGCAGCGCTTCACTCTTGCCACGCAAAAACAGATCCTGGAACACAATGCGCATGGCGTCCTGGATCTGTCGCGATATGTTCTCCTCAGGGAAGGACCGCACCGCGCTCTCCATGAGCGATAACGCGTTGTCGTAGCGGTTTTCTTTGACATAGAGGTCGGCAAGCAATCGCATTGTGTTCAATTCGACATCGTCGCCGCGCCAGATGATCTGAAGACGCTCGAGCTGTTTGATCGCATCCTTGCCCTCGATGCCGGCGGACCGCATGTTGATCGAAATGACGTTCAATTCTGCTTCGGCGGCCGATGCCCTGTGGGGGCCGGCAAGGGTCGCCTCGAAGGCCTCCATCGCTTCCTCCGAGCGCCCAATCTTGTCCAGATACCGTCCTCTGAGAAGATTAGCCTTGGCTTCGATCAGCGGCGGTAAATTGCGCTTGGGGAGCGCTTCCAGTGCATCGGCTGCCTTTTCGAGCTGTGATAGTTCGAGCGCCGCGCGCGCCGCCGCGAGCCAAAAACGGGCTTGAATGGGATCGGGATACGCCTCGGCCGCGCTCCAGGCTTCGTAAAAGCCCTTGAGGGCTTTCTCCCATTTTTTTTCTTTGCTCTCGAGCAACGCCCGCCACAAACCGGCGTCCATGTCGTTGGCAAGCGCGTGAACCTCCAGTTCCTTGCGAGCCTCCTTCGTGCGTCCCATCAGCACCAAAGCCGCGCCGCGCATGGCATTGAAGGACGGGTCCATGGCGACGGCTTCATCGTCGATCGCCATTTGATTGAGGATACCGAGCGACTCAGCGGTCAGTTCATTGGCGATGAAAAGCCGTGCCAGGGCGAAACGCAACCCATTCTTTTCCTCATTCGGGCTCAGCGCGATGGAGCGCAGCATTTGGGCCGATCGGCTTAGAAGCTGCTGGGGATCGTCTACCCGCCAAGAGCGAAAATCGATGTAGCCATGTCGAATTGTTGCGTCGAGCGGCTTCTTGCCCGGCACATACTGGTGCGCGCGCCCGGCCGAGATCGTCAAGCCGTCATTGCGCGTGATCACCACTTCGTCGAGCGTCAATCGAACGCCGACGTCATCGGAATTTGGGCGAACCACTATGCCGTGGGCTGTACGGAACGCCGAGAAATCTACGAAATCCTGCGGCTTGGTGACGCCGCGCGCGGGCCCCTTCGCGGTCACCACCGCAAACTGGTCGCCCACTTGGGGATCCTTTATCCAGTGAACACGGCCCGCCTCCTTCAGCTCGACGCGCATCAGCGAACGCTTATCGTCACGCAACGTGCGTTGCAGATTGAGCGCTTCCGTCTTGCCCGTCACCATGTCTCCAATGGTGACGATCCAATTCTCTTTCTCGGTCTCGACATAGGTGAGCCAGGGGCTCGAAAGACGGACGCGAACATATTGCATAGGCCCGGACACGACGTGATCGACTTCGACGATCTTGTCGTTTCCTGCCGCCTTTATTGCCGCCACATCGAGCTTGGCGTCGCTGTCGAATACAAGCCAGATGGTGTTGCCGCGCCGAAAGGCGGCCGATGCGACGGGCTTGGGAAACGGAAACGTCATCCGAATCTGGCTCTCTGTCGTCTCGACCAGTGCCGTGAATGCGGCCTGGTCAGAGGCCGCCTCAGACACAAGCGCCGCGTCCGCTGTTTCGGGCGCGGGCGCAGTCGCGATTTCGGCCGTTGGCACAGCCTCATCGGTTGCAGGTTCGCGTGGCGGTTTAACCTCAGCAGCCGGCGTCTCGCCCTCTGAGGCCTTCGATGCTACCTCCGGTGACGGCTTTTCCTTGGGCTTGGTTTTCTCGCTCTGGGCGGGCAATGGCTCGGTCGAGACGGCGGCTTTTTCCGGTGGCTCAGCAGCACTGTCGTCTGCTTTTTTCTCCCTCTGCCCATCAGGTCCCGGCGGCAACGGCACCTCGGTATCGGCAAAGTCGTTCAACGCCAAATCCGCCCCGTCCAGCGCCTTGGTGGCAGTCTTGATCGCGGCCTCGGCTTGGGTTTGGAGGGATTGGGCAGGCGTATCGTTTTGTGAGCCAGCAAGCACGATCTCTTCGCTATCAGTCGGTTGCACGCCGCCATCGGCGGTTTGCCCCTCGGCGTTTGAGGGTCGGGGCACGGCGCGGGCAGCACTTTCGGCAGCGCCGTCATTGGCGTCGGCTGAGCCGGTCAGGTCGAGCACATAGGCGTTTCCCTCGCGAAATCCACGGACATCGACATCGCCATCGATGGTGAGCTCCACGGTCATGCCCTTGTCCGTCTTCTCAGCCTCGGCACCGCGCAAATATTTGGGTGGATCGACCTTCAATCGGCTCAAATCAGCTGTGGCATTACGGCCGAAATCCAGGCGGACTTTGCGCCCCTGACGGCCGAGATTGGCCGTAACGAATTTGTTCCAGTCGAACACGATGCGGGTGAACGTCGGATGTTTCGCAAGCTTTACGTCGAGCTTGTAGGGGTCTTTGGCATCCTCGCGCTGCTTCGCCCCCTCGCGCGCCTTGCGCTCGGCTTCGAGCGCCTTGAGCGAAAGTTCGCGCATCACGTCTTTGGGAAGCGAGGGAGGCGCGCCGATCCAGTTGGGCGGCAGCAAGTCGACAAACAGCCGGTTGCCGGCCTCCATGACGTTGACGCGAAAAGCCCGTTGCAACGCAAGCCTCAGCGCCCGCCCGTCCGGATCCCGCCTGGCAATGCCGATATAGTCTGGGACTCGCTCGGGAATCTCACCCAAATTGATGTTGACTTGGTCGTCGAAGTTCAGAACGAGCACATTCGAGGCGACTTCATTCGTGTATCCGGGTATGTCCTCGAAAGTGAACACCAGCCGCGCAAAACCAGTCTCGTTGCGCGCGGCAACTTTCGCATCGACGCCAGCGAAGGCTGGCATAATGGCCGCCAGCGCGAAGATAACCGACATCACCGATATCAGCGTGACCCAGATCACGAATTCGATAGCCGTACGCATCCGTCCCGGGCGGTCCGCTATGGACTCGCTACGCGCGCCAACGGCGTGCGTTCGATGGGCGGCAATATCGTTCAAAGCGCTAATCCCTCATGCAAACCGCAACGAGAAAACGGCCTAAGTTTCCCGGAATTCCGGTACCTTACAGGGTAGCGATTTCATGGTTAATGTGGGCTTAAGAGCCGAGCACTTTGAGCTCAATTCTTGGCCCTATCCGGCGCCACCTGCGCCGATCTTCGGCAGCTTGTTGCCGCCACCTGCTTGCACATCACCCGATTTGGCGAGTTCCATGGTCAATCGGCGCGCCGCGGACGGATCCATAGCCGCCATGATCTTTCCCATCGACTGCGGCCGCATCCGCTTGACCATTGCGGTCAAGACGTCGAGATCGAGTCGGTTGAATATTTGCGCTGCCTGTTTTGGCTTCATGGAGGCGTACATTTTTACAAGGCGCATATACTGCGCCATCCGCTCATCATCCTGTTTGCTAAGCTCTTTTTCGATTCGCTTTTCGATCGATTTAAGCTCGGCGATACGAGCACTGACACGCTTTTCAGCCGCCTTGAGCAGATTTTCCCGCAACTCGAGTTCCCTCTGGCGTCGCTCCAGTTCGATACGCCGCTTGCTCAAGCTCTGCAACACAGCGAGCTCGGATTCCGTCTTACCGTTGCCCGATCCCTCAACCCCGATGACATCGACCACGTTTTCTTCGGCTTTGTCCTCTTTGGCGGGCGCCTTGGCATTTTCGACGCCAGCTTTCGCGTCGTCATCGATGTCGCCCTCAGCCGCGCCATCCTTGGCGGCCTCGTCGATACCGTCGTCAGCATCGGACTGGGCGGATTTCGTCTGCTCTTTGCTCACCGCAGGCGGATCCGGGGCCTCGGCGGCGGTTTGCGCCTTCGCGGGTGCGACCCCCGAGAGCACATAGCCTCCGCTTAGAAACAAGCCCGCCGTCTTGAGAGCCAGCAAGCAAAACGCCGCGAACGCAACCAGCTGAAGGAGCCTGACCGTCCCCATCACGCAGCTTCCCGCTCACCAGGCGCCATCGAATCGGTTTCGGCCGCGTTCAACAGTCCCAACCCAAATTTGCTCGCCTTGAGCCGATGGCCGTGTGCTTGCGGCGACCGCCGCGTTTTGGCGGACCCTTGGCGCTCGTGCATCTGGCTCAACATGTTGAGTTTCGCGTAGACCTCTTCGCCCTGCCCGATGCCCTGCGACAAGCGCGTAGAGAGATCGCGCGCACTCTCGACGTGGGCCGCAAGCATGTCTTCGGCATTATCTGCCGACTTTTGCAATCCGCCCAAGGCATGTTCGGCATGTGCCGTGGCTGAATTTAGCTCACGGATGATGTCTTTCAACTCCGATTGGTCGGAGCGCAACCGCTCGAGTTTGCGATTGACCACGAGGCAATAGCCGATCGTGACAATCAAGAGCAATGCAACCAGGGTTTCCACAATAAATCCCAAAGATCCTTCACCCATGTTCAAGCCGCCTCCACTTCTTTGTCTGACCGGCCCGCCTCTCTGGCGACCGGCACTCCGCGCGGATCCCGCTTACGAAGCCGTGTTTTGATTTTCATGGCAATGTTGTCGCCTACCCGCCCCATTCCCGCATTGAGCAGCGGAATACCGGCGCAGCTCAATCTGACCGGATCGTCCGGTCCGCAATTCAATGGAATCGTCTCTCCGACCTTGAGCTTCATAATCTGGCTGAGCGGCAAGTGAATTTCATCCAGGACCGCTTCCAGCTGAACCTTTGTCTGATTGATCTCATTGGCCAGATGGTTTTCCCAGATTGCGTCACGGCCGAATTTTTCGCCCATAAAGCCCTGCAGCAACAAATCGCGGATCGGTTCGAGTGTGGCGTAGGGCAAGAGCATATCGACCCGTCCGCCCCGGTCCTCCATGTCGATGCGCAGTTTTATGAGAATCGCCGCGTTGGCTTGGCGCGTGATGGCGGCAAAACGGGGATTGGTTTCCATGCGCTCCAGGTTGAGCGTGACGGGCGAAAGTGGTTGGAAGGCCTGTTCGGCATCTTCGAGAATGACCTTAATCATCCGACGCATCAGGTTGGTCTCAATCGTCGTGTAGGGGCGGCCCTCGATGCGGGTGGCCGGCGATCCCCGTCCTCCCAAAAGCACGTCGACGATCGAGTAAATCAGATTCGAATCAACGGTCATCAGCGCATAATTGTCCCACTGCACCGCTTTGAAGACGGCAATCAGAGCAGGCAACGGCACGGAATTGAGATAGTCGCCGAAGCGCATGGTCGAGATGTTATCGAGACTGACCTCGACATTATCGGATGTAAAATTGCGGATACTGGTCGAGAGCAAGCGCACGAGCCGGTCGAATATGATTTCCAGCATCGGCAGGCGTTCATAAGACACCATGCCCGAATTGATGATGGCGCGTATGCCGCTCGTGTCGGTGAGCGAGCGCTCGTCGAGATCGAAGCCGAGCAAACTGTCGATCTCATCTTGATTGAGAATGCGCTCGCCGCCGCCCGAAGACCCGTCGCTGCCTTCGCCGCCATCGGCGTCGTCGATCATGGCAGCCCATTGTGCCGCTACGTCCTCGTCGAATCCCTCATCACCGCCCTCGCCGCCGCCATCGGCCTCTGCCGCGATCTCGGCCGCCCACGCGGCTGCATCGTCATCGCCGTCCTCGATGTCGGGCGCTTCGTCGAATGCGATGTCGATTCCATCGGCCGATGCGCTGCCCTCGTCTTGGGCTGCTTCTTTTGTGTCGTCCTGGTCGTCAGCCATGTTGTAGAGCTCCCATCACTGGACGATAATTTCCTTGAAAAGCACGCGTGTAACCTTGTGGGGATGAACTTCCAGATTAACGCGGCGCAGTAGCTCTTCCTTCAGTCGGAAAATGCCGGCCGACCCATTGAGATCGGCGCTCCGCAACTCCCGCAAATACAACTGGAACATGTCGAGCACACGCGGCATCACCGGATCGAGCGCTGCGATAGCGTGTTGGTTCTCCGCCTCCAGCGACACCTTCAGTTTGAGATATTGCGCCCGTTTATCTGACGAACTCAGGTTCACAACCATTTCCGGCAAGTCGTAATAGACGAGCTTTTTGGGTCCCGCGACCGAATCCGAACCTTCAACCAGGCCGAACATGCCGCCGACGAAATAACCCCCGCCAACGATCAAAAGCAGCACCGGCAGCGCGGCGATCATCAGCATCTTGCGGTCGGGAGGCCAAAACTTGAAGTTGAAGCGGCCACCGCTTTCCTGCTCTTGGCCATCTGCCTCGACTTTTTCACCGTCTCCGGCTTCGATCTTTTCGTCCTCGGCCTCGTCGCTCATCGCTGAAGACTCCATTTTTTCCAGTTTTGTACGGGTTGACGCGGTTCGAGCGCGAGCCGTCACCACCATCCCTGCGCAGTCTTATTTATGATCTTTAGGGTTAACGATTGGTTGCTAACGGCGGCAATTTTTGCCGGGTGGTTTTTGCCTGGTCGGCAACCTCTGTTGGGGCCCAAGAACTATATCTCATTGATTTATCTATATTTTAATGCTGGCACGACCCCTGCAACGTCACCAATCGTAGCCGCAGGGGCGTAGTCCCCATCCGTCTTGCGTTGCGGCATCGACGCAACCGTTGAGTCGGATCAAGGCTATGGAAAACGTTCTACTCGTATCGCTATCGCGCCAAAAAGCCCTAGAGGCACAGATGGATGTGCTCGCCAACAACATGGCGAACATGAACACCGCTGGTTACAAAAGTGACGGCCTGCTGTTCGAAGAACACCTGATACCGAACGCGCGCATGACCGATATGAGCGGTCGGAACGCCAAGGTCTCCTTCGTCCAGGACGTCGGCCAATTCCGAAATTTCAGCGAAGGCTCCATCGAGCAGTCAGGCGGAGAGCTCGACGTCGCGCTTTCCGGCGAGGGCTGGCTTGTGGTGCAGACAGACCAGGGCGAGCGCTACACCAGAAACGGCCAACTCAAGCTGAACTCGGAGGGCCAGCTCGTGACCAATGCCGGCGACCCGGTGCTTGGCGACGGCGGTACGATCGGCTTCTCGCCGAACGAATCCGGAATCGAGATCGCCACCGACGGAACGATCTCAACCTCGTCCGGCACCAAGGGCCGACTGCGCATCGTCCAATTCGAAAATCCGCAAGCCCTCAAAAAGCACGGCTATACGCTCTTCAAAACGGACGAAGCGCCGCTGCCGGCTGAAGACATACGCGTCCTACAGGGCATGATCGAGCGCTCCAACGTCAATCCGATCATGGAGATGACCCGCATGGTGGAGACCGTGCGCGCCTACACCGCCGTCACCAGCTCAATCGACAGCGCCCACCAGCTGCGCCGCACTGCCATCGAGCGCTTGGGCGATACGCGCAATGCCTAAGCCGCATCAAGCGGAATGGGCACGCACAAACATTTGAATGTGAGGAACAGAACGACATGAAATCGTTACAAGCCGCCGCCACCGGCATGATGGCGCAACAGCTCAATGTCGAAGTCATATCGAACAACATCGCCAATATGAGGACGACGGGTTTCAAGCGCGTGCGCACCGAATTTCAGGACCTTCTTTACCAGGATCTGCGCCGGGTGGGCTCCGCCTCCTCCGACCAGGGCACCGTCGTGCCGACCGGCGTTCAGGTCGGATTCGGCGTCAAGACCGGCGCCACCTCCCGCGTTATGAGCCAGGGCAACATCACGAGCACGGAAAAAGAGCTCGACGTTGCCATCCGCGGCGAAGGCTATTTTCAGGTGAACCTGCCGAGCGGCCAGACAGCCTACACCCGCGACGGCTCCTTCGAGCTCGACAATCAAGGCAATCTCGTAACCATCGACGGTTACCAGGTCGATCCCGGCATCACCATCCCAGACAACGCCATCAGCATCACCATCAACCGCGAGGGCACGGTCCAGGTCCAGGTCGACAGCCAGACAGAGCCCCAAGATGTCGGACAGATCCAGCTCGCTCGCTTCGTCAACAAAGCGGGCCTCGATGCGATCGGCGACAATTTATTCCTGGAAACCGCTTCGAGCGGCAGCGCGACCACCGGCAGCCCTGGCGATGCTGGATTTGGCGACGTGCTGCAAAAGTTTCTCGAGGCCGCCAACGTCAACGCCGTCTCCGAACTCTCGGACCTGATCGCAGCCCAGCGCGCATACGAAATGAACGCACGTGTGATCAGCGCGTCCGACGAAATGATGTCGGCTGCAACACAGATTCTCAGATCCTAAGGCTGAAGCATGGATTCCAGCATGACTAACAAACGCACATCTCAGACCAGCGGCATTTTCATTGCTCTGGCGCTCGCCGTCGCTGTTCTGCTGACAGCTTCGGCTGGCTCAGCGCGCGCGGCCGATGACGATCCCCTGTTGAAGGAGCGCATCGAGGTGTTCGAAGATCTGGTGCGCTTGGGCGATTTGTTCGACAACGCCGGCGATGCCGCCAGCATCGCCGTATTCCGGGCGCCTGATCTGGGAAGCGAAGGCAAGGTATCGGCCCGGCGCATCGCCACCGCGGCGCGTCAGCATGGTTTGAAATGGGCCAATCTGGGCGGCATCGACCGTATCGTCGTGCGCCGCCCCAGCCGGCACATATCGCTTGACGATGTCAGGCGGGCGCTCGCCGGCCATGTCGCGAGCCACCTCGATTTGGCCGAAGACGCCACCGTCGATGTCCGCCTCGAAGGAGCGGCCAAACCAATCCATATCGACCCGCGGGTCACAGAACCCTTCATCGTCCGTGAATTCGAAATGCAACCCGAAGGGGGCACCTTCCGAGCCGTGATGGTATTCGAAAATTCCGACTTCGCGCGCGAGAACATGATTTTCCACGGCACCGCAATCGAAGCCGTCAAACTCATGGCGCCGCGCCGCGACATCGAGCGTGGCGCGAAGATCCAAGAATCCGATCTGCAACTCGTGCACCAAGCCAAAGTCAAAGGCACCAATGGCATGGCGGTGATACCCGATCACCTTATCGGCATGGTCGCCAAACGCCGCCTGGCCGCGGGCCGTCCGGTACGCCGAAAAGATGTCGAAGCTCCGACACTTATCAAACGCAATGCGTTCGTCACCATTCTCTACAAAACACCGGGCTTGATGCTGAAAACCAAAGGGCGCGCCGCCGAGGACGGCGCCCATGGCGAAGTCATTTCCATCGTCAACACCCAGACCAAGCGCGCCCTGCACGCGCGCGTCATCGGCCCAAATACCGCCGTTGTCGTCTCATCAAGCGAGGTTGCCGCGGCGGAGTCCCGAATAACAACCGGCAGTATCGCTCAGCGCAGTTCGGCAGCAGTCGAGGCGTCGGCGCGAAAATGAAGCCGGTGACCCTGTAATCAAGTTGAACGGAAAGTTAGCATCATGATGTATCAGCGTTGTATCGCCCTCACCCTGGTAGCGTTCAGTTTGAGCGGCTGCAGTTATTTCGGGCGTCTGCACACTGTGGGCGAGGAGCCCCCTCTGACCGCAATCGAGAACCCGGTGACCCAGCCCGGTTACAGGCCGGTCAGCATGCCGATGCCGGTGCCCGAGCCCGCCAGCTTCAATTCCAATTCATTATGGCGGAGCGGTTCCCGCGCCTTTTTCAAGGACCAGCGCGCCGCCCGCGTCGGCGACATCTTGACGGTGCTGGTGCAGATCACCGACAAAGCGAAATTCGACAACGCTCTCAAGCGCGACCGCGACGCCCGCGAATCTGCCTCCTATACCGAGATCGCTGGTTATAAAAGGTGGCTCGAGCACATTCTGCCCAAAGAAGCGAACATCGATGATCTGGTGAATATACAAAGCTCCGGCCAAGCCAACGGCGATGGCTCCATCGAACGCGAAGAAAAGATCACCACCAAGGTCGCAGCCGTCGTCACCCAGATTCTGCCCAACGGCAACATGGTGATCGAGGGACGCCAAGAGGTTCGCGTCAATTTCGAAAAACGTGACCTGATCGTAGCGGGCGTCGTTCGGCCCGAGGACATCACCTCGGAGAACACGATACCCATCGCCAAGATTGCCGAGGCCCGCGTGTCCTATGGTGGCGAAGGCCGTCTGACCGATGTTCAGCAGCCCCGCTACGGACAGCAGATCCTCGATATCCTGTTGCCGTTCTAGTCGTCGCGATAGACGCGCTCTCGGCGCTCGTGCAGTTCCTGTGCCTCGACGCTCAGCGTGGCTATCGGTCGAGCATCGAGACGCTTGAGGCCGATTGGCTCACCGGTTTCTTCGCAATAACCGTAGGTGCCGCTTTCGATGCGCGCCAGGGCCTCGTCGATTTTGGCTACGAGCTTGCGCTGTCGGTCGCGGGCGCGCAATTCAAGCGCCCTGTCGGTTTCCGAAGTCGCACGGTCTGCAACATCCGCATGCTGGGTCGACTCATGCTGCAGATTCATGATCGTTTCCCGATTGGAGCGGATAATATCCTCTTTCCAGGAAACCAGTTTTTTTTGAAAATACACCCGCTGACGAGCGTTCATGAACGGCTCGTCGTCTGACGGCGTGTAGCCGTTGGTAAGTTTGTCCTTACGGCCCATACGGTCCTCTTTGAGCGTCGCAAATCACGTTAGCCAGTCACCAACGAAAATTCGAATCGGTTACTCCCGACCCTCAAAAATCGTGCAACGTATTTACGGATGAATGGTCGCAAGTCAAGAATTCTAAATCCGTTTACAACTTATCGTTGATCTACCAATACGGATTCCACCCTCCACGCAACAGCGCGTTTGGCCGGTTTTAACCGCTAATTTTAGCCATTTTTGCCAGCTCGACCCTGGCGCGCAGGTCAATCTGCTTCATCAGATCTTCCAAGTACCGATCGCCTGAAATCAAGTGTTTCTGCGTCACGGCGCGCTTGAGCTTTTCAAGCTTTTGTTCGGCCAAGTGACCGGCTAGCAGTCCTACTTTGAGGTCATCAAGCAGATCGAGCATCTCGTTGCCCCGATCAACCGTTTTGCGTTTGCGCTGATCGGCATCGTCAACCATCTGGACCGCCATGATGGTATCGGCATTGGCGAGCGCGACCGGTCCACGCAACGAGCTCGCCCGCCGCTGCCCCCGGCCCCGCCCCACTTCAAAGGCGCCACCAGCGCCGGACGAACGGCGGGCCGATTTGCTCGACCGTGCTTTGGTTGTCTGCGAGGCGCCTGTGACGCGCATGTCTGATCCCGATTAAGTGGTTGCAAGTTCAGCTCCCCCACTGTGCGAGCGCATGCTTAATGGGGCGTTAAGGGGCGGAAAATATTGCCGCCCTTGGGGAAGATTGTGCTGCCGCCTGCTTGATGCAGTCTCATCCACAGAATAATATATCATTATATTTCAATATCTTACCGTTCAATGGCGACGCCGCTAACCTGGCACGCTTTTCGCTTGGTTAACCGGCACAGTGGTGGCGCTACCACCGCAAACATTCGGCCGGAGATAAAGATCAAAGTGTTTTTGGATCAACAAAAGGCGGCGCGCCGTTCACCAGGACTGGGATTCTGGGCGATCGCATTGGCGGCACTTGCCTGCTTGATCCAGGCCGTCTTCATTCCAGCCGAAGCCGCATCACGCATCAAGGATTTGGTCGACTTCGAGGGCATCCGCGAAAACCAGCTCGTCGGTTACGGGCTCGTTGTCGGCCTGAAGGGCACGGGCGATTCCTTGCGCAATGCACCTTTCACCCGCCAGAGCCTGCAAGCCATGCTCGAGCGCCTCGGCGTCAACACGCGAGACGCCAATCTGCGCACCGCCAATGTCGCCGCCGTCATGGTGACCTCCAACTTGCCGCCATTTGCAACCCAGGGCACCCGCATCGATGTGACCGTCAGCGCACTTGGAGATTCAGACAGTCTGCAAGGCGGCACCCTTCTGGTGACACCGCTCCATGGTGCAGACGGCGAGGTCTATGCGGTCGGTCAGGGCGCGGTCGCGATCGCCGGCTTCAGCGCCGAGGGCGATGCCGCCTCCATAACCCGCGGCGTGCCCACGGTGGGACGCATTTCAAACGGCGCGATCATAGAACGCGAAATCAGGTTCAACCTGGAGCAACAGCGCTCCCTGCGTCTTGCCCTGCGCAATCCCGATCTGACCACCGCCAAGCGCGTCGCTGTTGCCATCAACTCATTTACGTCCTTTCCGGCCGCCCGCACCCTCGATCCCGCGACCATCCAGCTCGAGCTGCCCGATGCCTACAAAGGCAACCTTGTCTCGCTGCTGATGGACGTCGAACAGCTACGCATCGAGCCCGATCAGACGGCCAAGATTGTGATCGACGAACAGACCGGCATCATCGTCATGGGCCGCAATGTGCGCGTCAGCACCGTTGCCATTGCGCAAGGCAACCTGACCGTGACCATCACCGAAACGCCTCAGGTCAGCCAGCCTGAACCCTTTTCAGAGCGCGGCCGTACGGTTGTGGTGCCTCGCACACAGGTCTCAGCCGACGACGAGGCCGATAACAAGCTTGCCGTGGTCGGCGGCGGCGTGACCCTGCGCGAGCTCGTCAACGGCCTGAACGCGCTTGGCATCGGGCCGCGCGACATGATTTCGATCCTCCAGGCAGTCAAGGCCGCCGGAGCCCTGCAAGCAGAAATCGAGACGATGTGATGGACGCCGGCGGATTGACCATGGGGATATTGGCCGACACGACGCCGCAACTGAGCGTTCGCGCGCAAAACATGATGGCGCGTGACAAGGCCGCCAACACCAACGCCGCCAACACCAACGAGGTGGCTGCCCGCAAGGCGGCCGAGGAATTCGAGGCTGTCTTCCTTACAACAATGCTCCAAGGCATGTTCGCCGGCATCGGCACAGACACCGACGCACCCTTTAGCGGTGGATCGGGCGAGCAGACCTATCGCTCAATGCTGACCGCCGAATACGCCAAGGAAATATCAAAAAGCGGCGGCCTCGGCATTGCCGATCAAGTCACACGAGAAATGCTCGAAGTACAGGAAGCCAGTAACCGATGACCCAAGACACGCTTCAAGCCCATCAAGCAGAATTTGCAGACGCGCCCGGCGAGCAAGAGCCCCGCATCGACACGCCCCAAGCAGCCCAAACGCTGTGTGGCGAAATCACCGCCACCATCGGCGAACTGGTCTCGACGCTCGATCGCGAGACCGCTCAACTGCGCAAGGGCCGCGCGCTCGACATGACGGCGCTGCATGCGCGCAAATCGGCGCTGACCACCACCCTGATGCGCCAGATGGCCGTCTTTGGACGCGATTCCCAATACATCGTCATGGCCACTCCCGAACAGGTGGCGGAGATCAAATCTCATCAGCAAGTGTTCCAGAAGGCCCTGATCACCAATCAAGATGCGCTCAATGCCATGAAGGCCGTATCGGAATCACTGCTGCGTACGATCGCCACAAAAGTGAGTGAATCCAGGGGCGGCCCGGAAGTCTATGGCGGCGACGCCCAGGCCAACGGCGTCAAAGCAACCGCTCCCTCGGCGATTTCGATCGACCAGAACCTGTAATCCTCTGCACGCTCGACACCACGCCGAACGCGGCCGAGGACTGATCCGCGCCGAAAGCATCCGTTTACCTTTGAGCAAACGAACAGCCGCGCATTAAGCGTTGCTTGGGCAATTTCGGGTATTGCTTGATCCAGCAAAGGGCAGACTTCAGCAACCCTGCAATTAGCAGGGCTGTGGCGCAGAAATCATGATGTTCCCATCCCGATTATCGTTAAGAAAAATTTAGCATAAATCCAACAGGATACCCGACGAATGTTCCAGGAGGGATGTTCTGAGTACTTAAACCTCAAGAGGGAACTATATCAATGGCTGATATTACTCTTAGCTCGGCAGTTCGCAACAACCTGTTGTCGTTGCAAAACACTGCCACTTTGCTCGGTCAGACGCAGGAGCGTCTCTCCACGGGCCTGAAAGTGAACAGCGCGTTGGACGATCCGACGGCGTTTTTTACCGCTGCGGGTCTGGAAAGCCGTGCAAACGACTTGAGCCGCTTGCTCGACTCGGTCGGTAACGCTGTTCAGACGGTTCGCGCCGCGGATGAGGGCATTAGCGCCATCACCTCGTTGGTCGAATCCGTTCAAGCGACGGCCCGTCAGGCTCTGCAAAAGCCTTCCGGTTCGGCTACGGCGACGACGCTCACCGGTACCGTTGCGATCACGGCCGATTCAGCCGCGGTCAAAACCGGTACGGGCGATCTCATCGCCTCTGGCGCCGTTTTTGCGGCTTCGCTCGGTTTTGCGGATGGTGACGAAATCACGATCACGACAACCGCCGGCGGCACGACGACCCATACGGTCGGCACAGCCGCTACCGAAGCCATCAGTGTCGCCATCGCCGCGCTGGATGCCAACACCGGTGCGACCGTTGCCCTTGTCGGCAACAACATTGTCGCAACGGCTGGCAACAACACCGACACCATTACGTTTGGTGAAGGTGCGCAGGGTACCAACCTTGCCGGCGTTGGTCTCGACACCACGGCCGCAGCACACACGAACGCGCAAATCGCGGGTTTGACGGGTACTCTGTCGGTTGCTGTCAACGGTGGCACGGCTCAGACTATTGACCTGGCCGCACTGACCGACAACGCCTCACTCGTGAGTGCGCTTGGCGGTTTGACCAACGTTACTGGCGCCATCGACGGCTCCAACTTCGTGGCGTTGACCGCAGCCTCGAACGCCGATGAGCTGACGATCAGCGGTGGCGCCGATGTTGGCTTGACGGACGGCACGACGGCCGCACCGGCCAATGCTGACCGCGCTACGCTGGAGACTGAATACAACAATCTCCGGACGCAGATCGATCAGTTGGCGTCTGATGCCAGCTTCAACGGCATCAACCTTCTCAGTGGCGATAGCTTGAGCGTTATCTTCAACGAGACGGGTACGAGCACGTTGTCGATCAGCGGTGTTACGTTTGATTCCGCCGGCCTTTCGGTTAGCGCGGTTGCGACCGATTCGTTCCAGACCAACACGGCGATCAATACGGCGCTGAGTGAGTTGGACACGGCGATCAGTTCGCTCCGGACGCAAGCTGCGACCTTCGGTTCGAACCTCTCGGTTGTCGAGATTCGTCAGGACTTCACGAAGAACCTGATCAACACGCTCGAGACCGGTGCAGCCAACCTGACGCTGGCCGACACCAACGAAGAAGGCGCAAACCTGCTGGCTCTCCAGACCCGGCAGCAGCTTTCCACGGTGGCTCTGTCACTGGCATCTCAGGCCGACCAGAGCGTTCTCCGCCTCTTCTAAGAGACCGGATAGCATTTACAAGACAAGCGGCGGGGGCCTTCCCCCGCCGTTTTTTTTGGCCCCTCCTCCCCCTCGTTTCGCCCGGCCTCCCAAAAGCGCAACCATGCCTCAGCCGGTGTCCGTTAACCGCCCATTAGCTATACCAAAATAGTCTGGGAGCTAGGAATCGAAGCGCCCGACGGACCTCTCGAGAGAGTCGGTGGCGCAATCAGGCGGCCCATCCGACGCAATGTCTCTGAAAGTCGAAATCAAGCCCGGCGAACGCATCATCATCGGTGAGTCGATCATCACCAATAGGGGCCACCGCGCCAAGCTCGTTATCGACGGCAACGCGCCCATCCTGCGCGAAAAAGACATCATGCGCACCGAAGAAGCCGACACGCCCTGCAAGCGCGTCTATTTGATGATTCAAACGATGTACCTCGCTTCCGACCCGAAATCACATTTCAATCTGTATTTCGATCTTATCGGCGAAGTACAGCAGGCCGCGCCAAGTACGGCGGTCCAAATCGACGCAATAAATAATCAAATTTTAATCGGTTTCTACTACAAAGCACTGAAGCAAGCCAAAGCGCTTATTGCGTATGAAAAGGAGCTAATGGAACATGGAACATGCAGTTGAGGCCTACAGCCAAAGCGCAAAAATCTCGAAATCCCCACAGGAACTCGAAGCAACGCTTTTGCTGAAAGCCGCTTCCCAGCTCCAGGCCATCAAAGACGAATGGAATGAGTCGAGCGGACAATTGGACACGGTGTTGCATTACAACCGTCAGCTCTGGACCGTCTTCGTCTCCTCCGTTCACAGCAGCGAAAATCAGCTGCCGCTCGAGATCAAGAACAATATCGCATCCCTCGGTGCTTTCATTTTTCAGCACTCGCTGGCCGTCCTGTCGGACCCCAAGCCCGAAAAGCTGACCCCGCTCATCAACATCAACCGCGAAATCGCGGCTGGACTGCACAGCACCGCTTAACAGAGCTCCCCCATCTCCACACAGTGGTGCTGAAAAAAAGCGCTGCCCCCTAATTCGAGGGCAGCGCTCTTTTTTTGGGCGCGGCGCTGACTCCGCGCTTGGGGGGAACTGGCGTAATGTCTATAGGAAGTTGATGAGGGACAGCCGCCCGAGCGAGGCGGTGACCTGCAGGGAGGCCTCTATACGGCCCTGCAGGGCCAGTATCTGCGCGCTGATGTCGAACACATCGGCGGTCTCCGAGTTCTCGACAACACCACCCAGCAACGTCGTGTTCGCGTCGTGCCGCTCACTCGTCTTGCCCAGCGTGGCGAACGACAGCGTGAGTTCGGTAATAACGCTATCGACCTTCTGCGCGCCATTCGGAAAGCCGAGATTGTTGACCGCGCGCGTGCGCAACCCGTCATAACGCTCCGATGCGTTTGTATCGCCAGCGCTGAAGGTCTCCGTCGCCATCACCGCCATGCTTTTTATCACCGTGACGAAGGCTTGCTCATTGGCGCGGGCGCCATAGGACACCAACAAGGAATCATCCGCCTTGGCGATCGCGCTCTGTCGCGCCGATGTCGACGACAGTTCGCCCTGGTACCAGAAAACCGTATCGGCGGCTGTCGCGTTTGTGAGCGTCGTCGCCGTATCGAAGGGCGGACCGTTGACACGCTGAGGCGGCGTGGCGGCGTCGAAATCGAAGAAATCGTTGGCCGCAGCGAAGGCAGACGCCGAACTCAACGAACGTTGGGCTTCACTCAAGATCACGCCATCCAGCGCTGCCTGGAAATTCAGTGCCGCGGCATTCTCATCAGCGCCGATTTGAAACTCGAAAAGCGTGCTGGGCGCGCCGGTGCGTGCCGTCAGCGTCACCTCATGCTGGCTGCCGTCGGGCAGATCGAACGTGATTGCAATGGTTTCGCCGTCCTGGGGTAGCGTGGCCGAGAACGTGGCGTCGATCGCCACAGGGGCGCCGGCAGGTCCGTTGACGGTCGTGCCCGTCAGATTGGAGACGACCGAGTTCAGCTTGAACCCAAAGGGATGGGGTGCGGCCGTATCTTCACTCAGCGTCACGGCCGCGCCGGCTGGCACCGGAAGCGTGAGCCGGCCGCGGTCGTCGGCGCCGAGATCGGCTTGGCGGCGCTCTTGGGCCACCTGCTTGAAGCCTGCCTGCGCACCGCTGCCGTTGAGAATTTCATCAGATGGCAGCACGGGCGGTTTCTCGGTCTCTCGCCCGCCGATCAAATACCGATCGCCGACCTCTGCGTTGAGCAGCGAAACCACCTCGTCGAACCGGCCGGCGGTCGTCAGCTGATACAGCGTTTGTCCGCTCGGGTGGAGCTCGAATCCCTGCCCGAAGGCGTCGGAGCGCGTTTCCGAGGCCACCTCCCGCAACTGACCAAGCGACAATTGCATCACGTCGAGGCGAAGGTTCACCTGCGAAATGGTGGTCTGGTATCCCTCGATCTGGGAGAGCTCGCCGCGCACCGACAAGATCCTGCTGCGATCCTGGCCGAGATCGCCGTACGATGTGACCGTCTTGCCGGTCGCCAGTTGGCGCTGCAGATCAAAAAGCGCATCGCGGCTTTCCGAAATAATGCGGTTGATGCCGGTGTTGGTTGAGATCGGAGGAAGTGCCATTTAAAGCCCCTAAATTTGCAGCAGCACGCGCATCATCTCATCGATGGCTTGGATCATGCGGGCGTTGGCGGCAAATGCGTTCTGCAATGAGATCAGGTGTGAGAGCTCGGCATTGACGTCGACTCCGATGTCGGCTTGATGGCGCTCGCGCAGCGCGGTGACAACGATGTCTTGGGAACTGAGCTCGCGCGCGGACAGATCGGCTTGACCCGTTTGGAAGCTCACCACGCGCTGGGCGAATTCCATGACCGTGCTGTTGAATGGGTTCTGCGCCTGGCCAATGCCGGAGGAAGGATCAAAGAAATAATTTTGCTCGTTCAGCCGCGCGAGCAGATCGAGCGGCCGGGCCGTGTCCCCGAGCGGGGTCTGCGGTGATGATCTGTAGCGCACCAGCAGTTCGTTGTTCTGGGCGATCGCCTGGTTGACGCCGATGCGCCCGGCAAAGCCACGCTTCTGTGAGCTTCCATCGAGGCTTGCCGAATAGACTTGGCTCGATGTTCCAAGGTCGACGAAGAGCGGCAGCTGCGTGCCGTCGTCCTGCGACGATGTGGACGTGATGGCGACGCTGAGCACATCGATGTCGGTCGTGGCTGCGGCGCCGTCATCAAGGAAGCGCAGGATATTGCCCGACGGCGAGGAAACCGTAACCCCGGCACCCAGCGCCGCATCGATCGTCGCGGCGGCGGCGGCAATGCCGCCCGAAAAATCAACGCCGATCACCGTATCGTTCGGATCCGCCGTTTGGGTGTTGGCGAGCGGCAACTGGCTCGGGTCATCGACGCGAATGATGGTGACGGTTTGGGCCGTACCAGGCGGCGTCGTGGTGTATGTGAGCGTGATCGGATTGCCCGGCTGAAGTCCCGTGGTGTCGACCTCAAGGCCAGTCTGGGCGCCCACCGTGGCCGGAACGCCGGCGACCGTCTTAGTGGAAAGCGCCAAAGCAAATGAGTGAGCGATCTCGTCCAGTTGGGCCTGGGTCTCGACCAGCGTGGTGTCGCGCAGTTCGACCAAGGCACCGATCCGGCCATCGGATAAAATGCCATGCTCGATGAGATCGATCGTCAGCCCATTGGCCGAGACGAGCGACAGCGTGCCAACGCCTCTGTCGGCCGAATTTGTGCTGTAGAGCGACTGCGCCCCGACATTGCCGCGACGGTCGAAGCTGAGCTGGGCGGCTTGGCCATCGAGCAAGCTGTTTCCGCTGGCTGTTGTGAGCAGCACCGTGCCGTTGTCGCGTTCATGGACCTTGATTTCGAGCAAGCCTGCGACCTGATCGATCAGCTTGTCGCGCTCATCCAGGATATCGGCGCGCAGCTCCGAAAGCTCATTGATCACGACTTGGCCGTTGATCACGGCCAACTGCTTGAGCGCGCCGTTAACCTCGCCCACCGCATCGGCAATGAGATCCTCGGCGCTCTGCCGCTGGGCCTGGACATCGCCCGATAGCTGACGCAACTGCTGCGAAAAGGTGGAAGCGTCCGTGATTACCGTTTCGCGGGCAGCAAAAGATTCCGGCGTCGCGGCAAGTTGCTGCAGCGACTGGGAAAACGTGTTGATCAGCGTATCGAGAGCATTCGCCGCACCCGGTGCGCCGAACGACTCGTCGATGCGCTCGAGAAACTGTTGCCGGATCTCCAGCCCGTTGAACTGGGACGTCTCCAGGCGCAGCTGGGTCTGCAGGAAGGTGTTGACCGAGCGCTCGACGCTCGTCGACTCGACGCCGAAAGTGCTGGAACCAATGGTGAGCGGGTTCTGCGAAAGCGACTTGCGCGTATAGCCCGGCGTATCGGCGTTGGCGATATTGCGCGAAACGACCGCCAGCCCCGCTTCCGTGGCGCGGAGACCCGAATTTGCAGCATTTAAGGCGTTCAACAGTCCCATAGCGGTCAGTCCCAAATTTCACCCGGACTATGGACCGGAACAAAACGCTCCGGCCCAAAGCCAAGGTGGGGGGTGTGTTATCTCAGCATGTTGAGGACTTCCTGCAGCATCTCCTCACCCGTCGAAATGACCCGCGTGTTTGCCGCATAGGCCTGTTGGGTGACGATCAGCTTCGAGAATTCGTCGGCGATATCGGTGTTCGAGGCCTCAAGCGCCGCACCGACAAGCTTGCCCTGGGAGCTCAAAATGGCGTTGCCCGACTCGATCGTTTGACGGAAGGCATTGCCGTCGGCTTTTTCCAGGAAGCCATCGGCCAAAAAGCTCGCCAGCGATACTTCCGACACTTCGACTACCCGGCCATTGGTGTAGGAGGCGATGATGCGTCCCTCTTCTGAGACGGAAATGCCGCTGAATTCGCCTGCCGAGCTGCCGTTTTGATCGATATCGGTGATCGTGGCCGAGCCGCTCGAATCGGCGAATTGCGACATGCCGGCGCCATGAATGAGCGGAATGTTGCCAAGGGCAGTGCCGTTCACCGTCAGGCCCGTGATGGTCACGCTCGGCAGCGAGGGGTTGAGAACGCCTTGGGCGTTGAACGTGTAGTCCTGGCCGACATTGGTCCACTGGGTGGCGGCACCGGTCGCCGCGCTGTCGGAGAGATAGAACAGGTTCCAGGTATCGGAACCACCGCTCGCGACGCTGTCGATCTTGGCCCAACGGAATTGAACGTCGACCGAGGCGCCAAGGGCGTCAAAGCCGGTAACCGCGCCGCCGGCGATGCTTTCGCTCAGGAACAGCGTGTTATCGGTGGCCTGTACGACACCGACGCCAGCTGCCCGCGGGTCGACCGCGTATGAGCCCGCCGTCAGCAACTCGCTGTTGGGGACGGCAGGATCGTATGACGATGTTTTCGGCGTGGCCGCCAAGTTGGCCGCATATTCGATCTGAGTGGTCTCGCTGGCGGGCAGGAAGTCGTTGGTCACCTGAATGAAGTCGGGCACGTTGCCGGTCACGTTGCCGGTGGTGGCATTGACCGCGAGCCCCTTGAGGTAATAGCCGGCGCCATTGACCAGATAGCCGTTTCTGTCCAACTCGAAGTCGCCACGGCGCGTATAGAGGTCTTCGTCGCTGAAAACCGGGAGGCCGTCGACGGTGTCTTCCCGCGTGCCGACGATGAAATAGCCATCGCCGTTGATGCCCATGAAAGTCCGAACTTCAGATTTGGTGATGTCGCCCTGAACCGTGTTGGTCGGGCGCGAGAAAGCCTGGACCACGCCCAGAGCTTGTTGACGCGCCGGGCTGCCCGGCACCAAATCCGAGAACGTCGTGTCGGACCGTTTGTACCCGACGGTCTGCGAATTCGCGATGTTGTTCGAGATATGACCAAGCGCTGTGGCTTGCGCGCGCAGACCGGTGATCGCCGTCTGCATGGCACCAAATACACCCATACTACTTCTCCATTACTAAACTGACCCCGTACAGGAGCCACGCAACTGAACTGACCGACCAAGTAGCAAAGTCGATGCCAGTTTTATTCATATGATAAATCAATTGGTTATCCAGAGATCGGATGAATCCGCAGGGCAAGTCCTACCCCTTAAGCGGAATAAATTGCCGGGTCGCGCAGCAAAATTGATCCTCGCCCGTTCCGCTCTTGCAGGCTGGGCATCGAACCAATAGTCTCGCGCGCGGCCACCGCGACGGAACTGGAAACATGGAATTCAAAGGCACCAAGAGCTACGTCGCGACCCAGGATCTACAGGTCGCCGTCAACGCGGCTATCACGCTTGAGCGTCCCTTGCTGATCAAGGGAGAGCCCGGCACCGGCAAAACCGTTCTTGCGACCGAGGTTGCCCAAGCTATCGGCGCGCCGCTGATCGAATGGCACATCAAATCGACCACCAAGGCGAACCAGGGGCTCTATGAATACGACGCAGTGAGCCGCTTGCGCGATTCCCAGCTCGGCGACAAACGCGTCGGCGACATCGCCAATTACATCAAGAAGGGCAAACTGTGGGAAGCCTTCGCTATGGACCAGCGCCCGGTGCTGCTGATCGACGAGGTCGACAAGGCCGACATTGAGTTCCCCAACGACCTCCTGCAAGAGCTCGACCGCATGGAGTTCTTTGTCTACGAGACGGGTGAAACCATCTCCGCCAAGCAACGCCCCGTCGTGATCATCACCTCCAACAATGAAAAGGAACTGCCCGATGCCTTTCTACGGCGCTGCTTCTTTCACTACATCAAGTTTCCCGAGCCCGACACCATGGCCGAAATCATCGAGGTTCATTTCCCCAAGCTCAAATCTCGCCTCGTCGCCGAGGCCCTCAACGTCTTCTACGACGTGCGCGATGTGCCGGGCTTGAAAAAAAAGCCGTCGACCTCGGAGCTTCTGGACTGGATCAAACTGTTGCTCAACGAGGACATGGATCCCTCGGTGCTGCGGGAAAAGGATCCGCGCAAGCTGATCCCTCCCCTGCACGGCGCACTACTCAAAAACGAGCAGGACGTCCATCTCTTCGAGCGGCTTGCTTTCATGGCCCAGCGCGAGAAGCGCTAGGGGCGGGATAACGGCTTCCGAGCCGAGCACACCGCCAAAAATGCGCTGAATTCCAGCAAAAATTATGATGAACGCTTTATGAATGCAGGCTTCAAAGTCCGTTCAGGGCGCACTCCCTAGCATTCGTGTCCATGACAAGCTACGGCAGAACGCCGTCGCCGCATGACCAGGGAGACACCCATGACTCATCAAATTCTGAAAGGCCTGCTGTTTATCGCCAGTCTCTATATCGCGCTCACATTCGTGACCGTGTTGACTCTCGCGATTTAAAACCCCCGGCCCCGCCCAATTGCCGCATGGAACGCCATTTTTGCCAATTGGTGGCCGGCAGCCCTTTAAATCCCGTGCCAGCGTTCCCACATCAAACACGGGTAATTAACGGCTGGTTAACCAGCCGTGGGCTGGAAACAGGGAGACCTCTAATGACCTGTGATTATGCCAGAGCAATTTTCGGCGTGGCGCTTATTTTTGCAGCATTGACCGCAACGACTTTCGCTACTGCGCTCATCTAGTCCGACCTATCCCATTGATTGCAGTCCAAGGGGCGCAGCCGTTTCTCCATGCGTGCGGCGGTCGCATCGTAGCGGAGCGCCGCCTTGAAAGTTAGCAACTTCACCGACACGACGGTCGATGCTTTCGGCAGCGCCAAGGCGTTTGCCAGCAATCTCGTTCAACCCACCGTTCGCCTCGGAGTCACCGGGCTTGCGCGCTCGGGCAAGACCGTCTTCATCACTTCTCTCATTCATAATTTGATGACGAGCGGGCGGCTTCCCTTCTTTGACGCTGCTGCTGAAGCGCGTATCCTGCGCGTCTACCTCGAACCCCAGCCCGACGACGCCGTTGCCCGCTTCGATTACGAGCAGCATATCTCCGACCTGACCGGTCCCCAGCCTCAATGGCCCCAAAGCACGCGGCGACTGAGCCAGGTGCGCATTACCATCGACTACCAGCCCCAGTCCTTCTGGAAACGGCAATTCGGCCACGACCGGTTGCATGTCGACATCGTCGATTATCCGGGCGAGTGGCTGCTGGACCTACCGTTGCTCGAGCAAAGTTTCAGCGAATGGTCGGCCGCCGCGATCGCGCGTGCGCGTTCCGCCAAGCGCAAGGGATACGCAAAGGCATATCTGAATTTGCTGTCCAAAATCGCGCCTGACGAACCGCAAGACGAGACCAAAGCCCGAGACCTTGCCCAGGCCTACACCGACTATCTTGCTCGCTGTCGCGACGAAGGCGACGTGCTCATCGCCGGACCGCCCGGTCGATTTTTGATGCCAGGCGATCTCGAAGGTTCGCCAGCGCTCACCTTTTCGCCGCTTGGCCCATCAAATGGTTCAGGCGATGCATCGCTGTGGGCCATGATGGCGCGCCGCTTCGAGGCCTATAAGACACACGTCATAAAGCCTTTCTTTCGAGACCATTTCAGCAGGCTCGACCGCCAAATCGTACTGGTGGACGCGCTGGGCGCGCTCAATGCGGGCAACGAGGCCATGGGCGAACTCGAGACCACACTGGCCGAGATCCTGGAGTGCTTCAGACCCGGCGCCAACAGCTGGCTCAGCACCGTGTTGCGCCGGCGCATCGATCGCATCGCCTTCGCCGCCACCAAGGCCGACCACCTTCACCACACCAGCCACGACCGCTTGGAGACAATCTTGTCGCGCCTCGTCGAGGGCGCTATTTCACGCGCCGAATTTGCCGGCGCCGAGGTCAAGGTTCTGGCTCTTGCCGCCATAAGGACGACACGCGAAGGCGAGGTTAGCCAGCGCGGCGAAAAGTTGCCCTGCATCTTGGGCTACCCGATGCAGGGCGAAACGATCGGCGGCAAATTATTCGACGGCCAGGAGGAATACGCTGTCTTTCCCGGCGACCTGCCCGAAAATCCCGACATGGCCTTTGGGCAAGGCAAACCCCCGGGCCGGGGCGGCATCCATTTCGTGCGCTTTCGCCCGCCCCTGCTCGATGAAACTTCGCGTGGGAGCACGGCCGCCCTGCCCCACATTCGGCTAGACCGCGCGATCAATTTTCTTGTCGGAGACCGCCTGACATGACCGGTAAGAAGCGTCAGGCGCGCAAGCCAGCGGCCTTTCGCGCAGAAAAGGTGGAGATCGGCGTCGACGATCAGGCCGTATTCGAGCGGCCGGTTGAAGGCGATCGCCGGGCCGAAGCTTTGCTTGCCAAGAAAACTCTGCAAGCCAAAACCGGCTTCCGCTGGGGGGCGCTGCTTGTCACTGCTCTCACCGGTCTCATTGGACTGAGCGCAAGTCTGTGGTTCGCCAGCCTTGTTGACGGCCTGTTGGCGCGCCAGGATTGGATTGGCTGGCTCGCCATTGCTCTGATGGCTCTCGCCGCCTTCACGTCCTCAATGATCGTCATTCGCGAGATCTGGGCATTGATGCGACTCTCGCGCCTTGGGCGGTTGCGGCAGAAGGCGGCGCGCGCCCTCACCCACGGCGATAAGGCGGCGGCCGATGACGTAGCTCGGCGGGTTGGCGCGCTCTATCGCCGCCGCCACGACCTCGAATGGGCGCGCGCCCGGCTCGCCGAACACGACAACGACATTATGGACGCGGCAGAACGCCTGAACCTGACCGAGCGCGAGCTGATGGGGCCACTTGACGGCCAAGCCCGCGCCATCGTGGCCGAGGCTGCCAAACGCGTCTCGGTGCTGACCGCAATTTCCCCTATCGCGCTCATCGATATCGCCTTCGTCACGGTCCAGAACATGGGCATGTTGCGCAGGCTGGCCAGCCTGTATGGCGCCAGGCCCGGCGCAATCGGCCTTTTCCGCCTGGCCCGCATGGTCGTGACCCACCTGGTGCTCACCGGCGGTATCGCAATCGGAGACGACCTCCTGCAACAAGTGATCGGCCACGGCGTCACGGCCAAACTCTCCGCCCGCTTGGGCGAAGGCGTCGTCAACGGTGCCCTTACCGCACGCATCGGTATTGCCGCCATAGATGTCTGCCGGCCGCTGCCATTCATGAAGGCAGAGCGACCGCGCATCCGCGACATCGTCGCCAGTCTGGCGCGCAATTAACGCGCCCAAGCCGGCGCCCTAGGGGCTCTTAGTTGAGAATTTCGCAGCCGTCGACCTTGGCTCTTCGCCGTTTGCCGTCCTCGAACGTGACAATAAATTCAATCGCCGTGGCACACGTCAGGCCACCAAAGCTAACGCGAAAACCGGTCTCTGCGTCCTTGGAGGATTGTTTCGGCGGCTTGGCCGATGGCGCGTCGAAGGTGTAGTCGACCGTGACGATGCGCCCTTTTTCCGCCGCCGGCGCCTTGAGCCAGACGTCGAAGCGGTAGAGCATGTTGCCGTCCTTATCCATACCACCGACGAACTCGCGCGCCTGGGCTTTTATCCAGCCCTCCATCTCGATCGAGGATGGAATGGGTTCAGCTTGGGGGATGCGCTCAGGAGGCAGGGCCACGACCTCTGGCGCTGTCGATTTGGGCCTGTCCGCTTTGGCCGAACCATCTCCAGGCGATGACTTGCGCACCACAGATATGCCGCCTGCGCCAATGCCCCGCAGCCCCTTCCCCATGCCGGCAACGGGAAACTCAACAATGCCCGGCACGCCAAAGCTGCCCATTATCAAGGCTTGCAGCACTTGCCACAGCAACACGCTTGCCACCAGAAACACGCCCAATGCGCGTCCCGGTCTAGGTGAATGGTGGTGTTCGCTCACGTCTGCATCATCCAATGGCCAAAAGAGGATCTAACACGCCGCCGCTGTTACGATCTTCACATGGCATTCCCCATAGCCCAGCGTCAATTGTCGAATGCGCGCCACACCTCTCTTGACGATGGCGGCAATCCGGCCGATTCTCCAAGCCGTGTTCACCACCTTCTTTCACGAGCTCAAGGCCGCCAAGCTGCCGGTGTCGCTCAACGAGTACCTGCTCCTGATGCGCGCCCTGGATGCCGATGTCGCGGGCAAGCGCGTCGAGGACTTCTACTACCTTGCCCGCGCCGCCCTGGTTAAGGACGAGCGCAACCTGGATACGTTCGACCAAGTGTTCGGCGCCGTATTCAACGGCCTCGATCTGATGACCGATGTCATCGAAGCCGATATACCCGCCGATTGGCTGCAGGCGATCACCGAGCGCTTTCTGACCGACGAGGAGAAGGCGCAGATCGAGGCGTTGGGTGGCTGGGACAAAATCATGGAGGAGCTCAAAAAGCGCCTTGAGGAGCAACAGGGCGCTCATCAAGGTGGCTCCAAATGGATTGGGACAGGCGGCACGTCGCCCTACGGCGCCTTCGGATATAACCCTGCTGGCATCCGCATCGGCCAGGAGAAAAGCCGATCAGGCCGCGCCATCAAGGTCTGGGACAAGCGCGAATACAAGGATCTCGACGGCGGCGTGGAACTCGGCACCCGCAACATAAAGCTGGCCCTGCGCCGCCTGCGCCGCTTCGCCCGCCAAGGCGCGGCCGACGAACTCGACCTCGACACGACCATCAAGAAGACCGCCCACAAGGGCTATCTCGATCTCAAGTTTCGCCCCGAGCGGCGCAACACCGTCAAGGTGCTGATGTTCTTCGACGTCGGCGGTTCGATGGACTGGCACGTCCATCAGGCCGAAGAGTTGTTCTCGGCCGCCCGGGCCGAGTTCAAGCACATGGAGCACTACTACTTCCACAACTGCCCTTATGAGTTCGTCTGGCGCAACAATGCGCGGCGCTGGAGCGAGCGCGTCGATACGTGGGACGTGCTCCACACCTACCCGGCCGACTACAAGGTCGTGTTCGTCGGTGACGCCTCGATGTCGCCATATGAGATCACCGTGCCGGGCGGCGCCGTCGAACATATGAACGACGAGCCAGGCGCCGTTTGGCTCAACCGCATCACGGACATTTATGAAAGCGCGGTCTGGTTAAATCCGACCCAACAAAAGTTCTGGGAGGTAACGCCCTCGACCCAGATGATCCGCCAGCTCTTTTCTGGCCGCATGTACACATTGACCCTGGACGGCATCGACGCCGCCATGCGCGAGCTCATGCGGTAATCAATAGTTATTTCAATAGTTTAACCGAAATTCCTTGAATCAATATCTGAATTTCATGCAGCAGGCTAAGCCGCCTGCACGGCAACGCCTCGAGCGAACCCAAGGTGTTCGAAGTCCAGTGGTTGCGTCCTATTCAGCGGCGTCTTCGAAGGCTTCAAGCGTGTCGATCAACTCGCCGTTGAGGTAAGCGCTGCCGCCGGTGGGAACCTTCCGCGTAATCGTATCCAGCAAGGGACAGTGCGACTGCGCCATATCGATGAGCGCGCGTATTTTCTCCGGGCTTTCGGGGCTCTTGATGTGAGCTTCGAAGTTGATCTCGGTAAAGCCCGCTGGAACAGCCTCATCAAGTGCAAGCATGCCGTGCAGGTCAAGATTTCCGCGGCAGGTTATCTTGAGTTCATCGAGCTGAACGCCCATCGCGGATGCGAAAGCCGAATACATGATCTCCTGGCAGGTGCCAAGCGCCGCCAACAGCACTTCACCCGGATTCATCCCCTGATCGGTGCCGCCAAAAACAGCCGGCTCGTCCACAACCATCGCAGGAAAATCGCGGACATGTGCAGTGGCCCGAACGTCCTCTTCGAGCTGGGTCCGGGCCGTCAACACGATCTTGGCCGATTCAGGATCTTGCTTGATGCCCTCGATACAGCTTTCGAGCGCGGTTCTGAGTGATTCTGTGGACACCGCAATTCCTCCCCTTCACAAATCCAAGAGCTTTTAGCCCGATCAGCACGGAAGTAATTATCCCCACCACGACCGACCGAGCGCGGGCAACCAGCCTACTCTCAGGCGCAATCTCCAGCAAGGCCAAGGCGGATCAGGTGGCAGGCAATAATACGGTTTAGGAAATTCGTTTTTGGGGCATAATAACCTCCTGAGCGCCGCATAATTAGCAGTTCGGAAGCGTTCCCGAGGGAGAGATGCAATGGCCGACCAAGCCAAGGAATGTTGCGGACCAGGCTACGCCTCGCCCGAAGAAGCGATGAAGGGTCCGCGCGAGAAGCTGCTCTATACCGTCGCGCTTTATATCGGAACGGGCATCCAGAAACCCGATTACCTGGCGACAATTGATGTCGATCCCGCAAGCCCGACCTACAGCCAGGTCATTCATCGCCTGGAGATGCCGGGCATTGGCGATGAGCTTCATCACACCGGCTGGAACGCATGCTCCTCGTGTTTCCATGACGCCAGCAAGGAGCGGCGCTTCTTGATCATGCCAGGTGTCAGAAGCACCAATCTCCACATCGTCGATTGCGCCACTGACCCCCGGGCGCCGCATCTCCACAAGGTGATCGAGGGAAAGGAAATCAAGGAAAAAACCAATCTTTCCGCGCCCCACACGGTGCACTGCCTGGGCTCCGACATCATCATCTCCATGCTTGGGGACGCCAAGGGCGAGGCGCCCGGCGGATACCTGCATCTGAATGAGGATTTCGAGATCGTGGGCCGCTGGGAGAACTCCATGGGAGACATCCCGTTCTCCTACGATTTCTGGTATCAGCCACGGCATAATGTGATGGTGACGTCAGAATGGGCCGCGCCCAACACCTTTATGCCGGGCTTCGACCTTGAGGAAGTGGGGCAGCTGAAATATGGCCGCCGCATCCACTTCTGGGATTTCGAGAAGAAGGAGCCGAAGCAGACCTTTTATCTCGGCGAGGACGGGTTGATACCGTTAGAGACCAAGTTCCACCACAATCCCGATTCGACTCACGGCTTCGTCGGCGCCGCACTGAGTGCCAACGTCCTCCACTGGTGGAAGAACGGCAACGGCGAGTGGGAATGGGAGAAGATCATCGATGTCGAGAACGAGCCCCATCCCGAATGGCCGATCCCGATTCCCGGGGTGATCTCGGCGATCCTCGTTTCGATGGACGACCGATTTCTCTACCTGAACAACTGGCTGCACGGCGACATGCGGCAATACGACATCTCGGATCCGCACAATCCCAAGTTCACCGGCCAGGTCTGGATAGGCGGGCTGCTCGGCAAGGCACCGGAGGTGAACGGGCGAAAAATTACCGGCGGGCCGCAGATGTTCCAGCTCTCGCTGGACGGCAAGCGGCTCTATGTCACCACCTCGCTATTTTCAACCTGGGACAACCAGTTCTACCCAGAGATACGTGAAAATGGTGGCTGCATGGTGATGGTCGACTGCGACACGGAGAAGGGCGGCATGTCCATCAATCCCGACTTCTTCGTCGATTTCGGCAAGGAGCCGAACGGCCCGGCACGCTGCCATGAGACGCGCTATCCAGGCGGCGACTGCACCTCTGACATCTGGCTTTAAAGCCAATGACGCGATCAACGCCCAAGCCAAACGGCCGGGGCTCCGGCGAGCCCTATACCATCACGCTGAGCAATCAAGGCGGCGGGGCCTTCGAGGTCTTTGGTGATGAAGTGCTTCTCGACGCACTCGAGGAACAGGGCGTCTGCCTTCCCTATGGCTGCCGTTACGGGGGTTGTATTTCGTGCGCGGCCAAGCTTGTGGCGGGCGAGGTCGACCAGAGCGAGGGCGTCGCGCTCAAGCCCTATCAAGAGGCGGAAGGCTACGTTCTTCTGTGCGTGGCCCGGCCCAAAAGCGACTGCACGTTCGAAGTGGGCGTAGAAAGTCACGACAAGCTCTACCGGAATCCGTTTCAATTACCTATCTCTAGTGCAGTAGATTCAGAACTGGTGAACGTCCTTTCGCAAAATCACGATCCAAAGCAATGAACCACGACGAATATCCGCAAGACTATTTGGCTGAAATTCTGGCCGAGGTGAAGACCATCGCGATGGTCGGCGCTAGCGCCGACGATACGAAGTTCAGCTACGGGGTTTTACGGGTGCTGAGTGAAACCGGCTACGACATGATACCCGTCAACCCGAACGAGGCAGGCACGGAAATCCGTGGCATGCACTGTTACGACGCGCTGAGTTCGATCGACCGGCCCGTGGACATGGTGCAGATCTTCCGCAGCTCGGCGGCCGCCTTGGAGACCACGCTGGAGGCCATCGACATCGGCGCCAAGGTTGTTTGGATGCAGCTCGGCGTCCGCAACGACGAGGCGGCACGGCGTGCCGAAGAGGCGGGTCTCAAAGTCGTTATGAACCGATGCCCCAAGATCGAACTGTTTCGCCCGTTCTGGAAACCCCGTCTCAATCAGCCAATTTAAGCCCGCGGCATATCAGCAGGGCCGTCGACTTGAACCAACACCGTCCAGTTGGCGGGATCAATCGGGCTCAAATCCCATTAATTCGGCGAACTCATCGAGCCCCGCGCGCTCCGTGCGCAGGCCGTTAACCGCCGCCTGTTCGTCCATGTAGCCCAGCGCCACGCCGCAAAACAGCATCAACTCGTCCGGGGGATCGATATGGGCTGCGACGGTGCTATGCCACTGCGCCCAGGATTCCTGGGGACAAGTGTGCAAGCCATGTTCGCGGGCCAGCAACATCAGGCTCTGCAGATACATGCCGCAATCGGCCCATTGCGGCGGGCCCATGGTGCGGTCCAGATAGAGAAACAGCCCCACAGGCGCGCCGAAGAATTCGAAGTTCTGCTTGAATTGCTCGATGCGGCCAAGCTTATCGTCACGGGCGATATCTATCGTCGCGTAAAGGTCTTCGCCGCATTTGAAGCGGCGCGCGGCGTAGGGCTCTTTCAGATCTGCCGGGTAGATCGCGTACTCCAAGCCGTCACCCCGCGGGGTTTCCTTCATGCGCTCGCGAACTTGCGCGAGCAGCGCCTGCAACGCTAGACCCGCCAGCGCATAAATGCGCCAAGGCTGCAAATTGCCGCCCGACGGCGCCTGAGCAGCGCCCGCGAGGATCGGTCTCACCGTTTTCTCGGGCACGGGATCGTCGAGAAATGCCCGGCAACTGATGCGGCTCTGGAGCGCCTCTGATACGTTCATACCGGTTTGTCCTGATGGGTTTTGGATCGCGATCCAAACGCTATGGGGGCGTGCGGCTTGGAGCAAGAGCGTATAATCACTTTATGTGGCAGCGCTTCGCGCGCCGATCGACATCGCCGAAAACGCCCAAGGCAACAAGCCGAGCATGAAGCCAAAATCATACAGCCAACCACCGTTGGGGTAGGCGTATATGCGGATCTCGCTAAAAAGTCCCGCGACCAACGCATAGGGCGAGATAACGCCGTGCAGCAGCCCGCTGAAGAAGCCCGGAGGATCAATTTCCCCGCTCACCGCTTGATGGGCGCAACCCGAAAGCAACAGACCAAAGCCGACAATCACCAGCAACGCGCCTGCGGTATGTGTGCCCCAATGGCCAATGCCGGCATCGCCGGGCAGCTTGACGAATGGTATGTCTGCTGCACCAATGGATGTGTTCCTTTCAGAGCCCCAACGGACACCACAGTCATGAGCCAGCCGCCGACATTTCTGATGATCGCCTTTCTTGTTGGCATCATCATCGCGTCCGTTCTGGGCCGCGGCGTCTATATCGGCTCGGAAACCGTCCCCCGCCCCTCGCCCGACGGCATAGTGTGGTTCATGGAATGCCTCTACCTCTATCCGGGCAATATCCGCCACGTGCCCGTCGGCATGGGCAAGACGGTCAAGGACGCACTCGACAGCCATATCTGCAAGTCCTTTGACCGCTAAGGCCAGATGCTGATGCTGGCTCACCAAAACAGCGCCTCCCCTTTGAGAAAGTCTGCCTCCTCGGCCGTCGTCTTGCGGCCCAGCGCCGCGTTGCGGTGAGGGAATCGGCCGAAGCGCTCGATGATCTCTTGATGCATGGTGGCGAATTCGATGCATTTCTCGTCACCTAACGCGGTGTAGAACTCAACCGATTGCGCCTGCGTACCGGCCTCTTCGCAGTGTTCGAACGGCACATAGAGGAAGATGCGCTCGCGCGCATCGAGCGCCGCCTCGTCACCCGCCTCGATCGCGCGCCTGGCCAATGCCAACGCCAGGTCGTCGCTGGCGAAGGCCCGTGCGTCTTCGCGATGCAGATTACGCGGCAGCTGGTCGAGCGCGATGATCGCGGCCAGACGGCCCCTGGGGCTCGCCAGCCAGCCCCTCGGCAAACCATCGCGCACAATGCCCTCATAGAGATCGAAAAACCGCCTGTGGATCTCGCCGTCGATAGCAGGCGTCGGTCGCCACCAGCTTTCCTCGTCCAGTACGCCGAACCAATAGTCCAGCAATCTCTCTGCCTCGGCCGGCAAGGCGGCGGTGCGCTCAGTCATTGCCCGCCCCGTTCTGCTTGCCAAAGATGCGCATCAAAGCACCGCCCAAGATGTAGAACGTAACCAGCAGAAAAGCGCCGCTGCTTCCCCACAACAGCACCACCCACAGCGCGGTCCAGGCATCGACGCTCATGATCTCGCACCCTTGGGTTGCGCCCTGCCCTTGGCATCGGTGAGCGATCCCACGACAAACCCCAGCACTGATAATGCGATGGCGCCAAAACCGATCGCCGGGCTCGAAAGCGCCTGCAGACCCACGGCCTCTTTCAGCGGCCCAAGCCCAAACACAGCGGTGAAACCCAGCACCAGCGCCCAGATGGCGCCGCGCCGCGTAGCGCCGGGCCAATAGAGACCGCCTGCCATCAGCACGATACCACTGCAAAAATAGATCGAGCCCGAGACCGCGAGATAATCCCAAACGTCCTCCTTGCCCTCGTAAATCAGCCCCCAATAGAGCTCGTAAAGGGCAATGACGAAAATGCCGATCCGGGTCGTCATAATTTGAAACCGCTCCGCGTCGATTTTGCCCGTCAGCGGCCCGACAATGTCGCGGGCAATGATGCTTGACCAGCAAAACAGATAGCTGTCCTGGGTCGACATGAAGGAGGCAAACATGGCGACTGCCAGAAACGCCAACAACCAGCCCGGCATGACGTGACCCAGCATGTAGGGCGTCGCCACCAGATCCGCGTCGCTGCCATAGCCTTCGAGCAGCGCCGCATTGGCGCCGGTGAAATAGCAGAACGCCAAGACCCCCAGGAACGCGGGCAGCACCATGCGTGAGAGGAAGATAACGGACGCGATGAGATAGGCGCGCTGAACGTTCTCTTCTTTTTCGATACAGAGCGCGCGCGAGAGCGCCGTGGGCCAGATTGCCGCGCTCACCACGCCGGCCACCAACACCATCCAAAGCGCATATCCTGGTCCAAAATTATCGTTCGTCAGCGGATCGAATCCCGCCGACCCCTTTTCGCGGGCAACGATCTCGATCGCCTGATCCATCGGAATAATGCCGCTCAAGAAGACGATCGCAGCAATCAGTCCCGCGCCCAGCAGCACGAATTGAAATATGTCGGTGATGATGACCGAACGCATGCCGCCGTAGCACGTGTAGACCACCGCAATGGCAATCAGCGTGACCATCAGCACATTGACGTTGAGCGCGATTCCGTTGGCCGTGAGCATGGCGGCCAGGAAAGCCGAGGCGACCTTGAGAAAGAGACCCATGTTCAAGATACCGCCGGCCGCCATCACGGTCGCGCCAAAGACGCGCACGTCGCGTCCAAAGCGCTGTTCGTAGTATTCCGGCAATGTGAGAACGCCGGTGCGGCGAATGGGCTTCACCACGAAACCGAAGAGCCCCACCAAGGCGCAGCCGACGAGCGCCGCAAGCCCTATATGAAAAGCGGAGAAACCTTCGTTGAAGCCCTTCTGGGCGTTATAGGCGATGGTGATGAGGCCAATCTCGGTGGCGCCCAATGTTGCGATCGCCGTGCCCAATCCCAGGTCTCTGCCCGAAACAAAAAATTCCGTGAGCCCCGTGCCTTTGGCCGCGCGACCTTTGTGAGCAAACAGGATCAAAACGATATAGAGGACGGAAAAGGCGAGAAGAAACCAAAGTGTAGCGCTGTTCATAGTGCCGCCGTTTCAAAGCCCGCCGAGTCGCCGGTCCGTGCGTCTTGCACAAGTCCTAGCCGCAAATGGCTGGCCCGTTAAATGAAATTCTCACACCTGGCCGAAGCCGCGCCTGTGCGCACGCCGCCACCCCATAGTACGCGGGCCCCGGCCGGGATGTGAGCGCGCGCACGCTTATCATCTTGGCCGAGGCCCAATTGCACCCCCCGCGGCGCAAATTCTCAGTCGCTCATGGCGCCGCGATCACCCCTTTGATCTTGGCGGCAAGGCCATCCATTTCCGTTTCGCTCAAGGCAGCGGCAAGCATATAGGCAATCCCGTTGTGCACCCACGCCCTGGTGCGTACCCCGCCTTGGGTGAGCGAGCCCTCGCCCGCCTGGCCGGTCGCCTGGGCTTTCGCATAAAGCGCGACGGGTGGACCTGTTTCGGGCAGATAGGATATTTGCGCGATCGGTTCGCCTGAGCGGCGCAAGACCTGGGCGCGCACGAATCGCAGACCTTGTGGTTTGAGATCCGGAATAACCACATTGGGGCCAATGACGCCTGCCAATTGGAAGCGCACCAGATCCGGGTTGGCTTGGCTCTCAAGGCTGACTTCGAGGGCTTCTCTTCCAATCAGCCCCTGAGCAAGGGCAATATCGCGTCGCCATCCAGACGCTGCCTGCTCGCTCGAGGCGGCGACCGGCTGGCCGACCCGCGCGTTGCTGCTCGTGTTGATGAGATATCCCGCGCCCACCCCCAGCAGCAGAACCGCCAAGGCGCCCGCTATGAGCACGAGTGCGCCGTGGGCACCAAAAAAAACGGCAAGCGCGCTGCTACGGCCGATCATCGCGCCTGCGTCGGGTTCGGTCTCCCCGGACGGCTCTTGCGTCTCTTCGTCTGTCTGTTCGCGATGCTCGCGCAGCATCGCATCGAAGGCCTCTTCAAGACGCGCATTTGCGCGCTTCAACCCCAGAACCCGCTTGCCCGCCACATCATCGAAATCGACAACCCGCTTGACCGCGGCCGATTGATCGCGGGCCAATTGACCGTCGACATACGCCACCAGCAATTCGTCGCTCAATTCGCTCATGCCGGTGCGCGCTTTTGTTCGGGGTAGAGGTGTTGGATTTCGGCTTCGTGCGTCGAAATCGACGTCGAACCGTCGAGATGAGCGCTGAAGGCAATGAGACTGCGCGCGGCGCGCCTTGCTATCGTCTCCAGCGGCGTATCGAGCAGTTTGGCCGCGTCCTCGTAGAACTGGCCCTCGCCATAGATCAGCAACAGAACAACGCGCTGTTGAGCCGGCAGGCTGCGCAGAAATTCGGCGAATTCGCGGTCGCCATCGATGTCTCCGGCCTGGGGGAGAAACAGGCGCTCCTCGGCAGGGCCAGGCGCAATCGGCTCATCGCGTTCGCGCAGCCCCTTCAGCCACATGGCGTGGATTTCCGAAAACGCCCAATGATCGAACTGCGCGCCGCTTTGGTAGCGGTGAGCATTTTCCAGCATGGCGTCGCACGCGGTGCTCAAAAGCCGTTCGCGCTCTTCGGCGCTGTTGGCCAGAACGCCGGCAAACCGCCGCAGCCGCGGCAGCATTTCAATCAGCTGCGTCCGCATCAAGCCCCTGTTCGCGTTCACCTGCATGTATCCCACCGGGCCCGACCGATTCGTGTCACCAAGCGGTGTCTCGACCGGTGCTCCAGCGAGCTGCGTTGCCTACGCGGCCGCGGTCCCGACGGGGACAACCACCACCGCGCGAATCACCAAATTACCACAATTTTAAGCAACCAATCCGCCATGCGTGGCAATGCGTCGTTATGACTCATGTTTGGCTGTGGATACTGGCGCAACGCACACGGCCATGAAGAACGAAGTCAAACGAGATAGTTGGCGCAATTTATTCAACCAAAGTCGTTGTATAATTTGATTGGACGACGTTTTCGCCAGCTGACATCTTCGTATTCGAAGGTGTAAGACATAAAAATGACTAAAGCCACTAAGCGCAACCCGGAGCCATCGGGCAACCAGGAAGAGGACGCGTCGCCGGAGACGGCCTCGACTCCGGCTGGGCTGAGTAACTCGGTGGCGCAAGCCATGGGCGCGCTCGCCGCTTGGACACGCTCGATCGGCGGCAGCTTGAGATCACAGGCAGGACGCGTCTTTGGCGGCGGCGGCAAGGCAGCCGCCAGACAAGGGCGCAGAGGAATTGAGCTTTCGCTGCGCGTCGCGCGCGAACGCGCGTTTCCCTGGTTGGCCAGCGCCAGTGCGGCACTGCGCGAGCACGCCCGGCCCTCGGTCATCAAACGCGATTATCATCAGGGCCTGCTGTTCGTCCACGAGAAGCTGTTTGACCGGCAGGTGGAAGAGTTGTCATTCGTGTCATCGGACCGCGGCAAGGCGCTTTCCGAACTCAAGATTGGCTCCATCACGCGGCTTTCAGGGCGCGACTACAAGCCAACACCCCGGCTGGTCTTCCGTTGGGCGATGGGATCGATTCCCGAACAGCCTTCGCTCTACACATTCGTCGATTTTGGCGCGGGCCGCGGACGGGTGTTGTTGCTGGCCTCGCACCTCAATTTCAGCCGCATCGTTGGCGTCGAATTTGCCGAAGAACTGCATAACGATTGCGAACAGAATATCGCGCAATACCCGCGCTCGCTGATGAAGTGCCGGGAGGTTGAATGCGTACACCAGGACGCGACCCTGTTCGAGCTTCCCGATGACCCGACAATCTTCTATTTCTTCCATCCCTTCGATAACAAGATCATGACCGAAGTGCTGGGCCGGATCGCGCACTCCTATGACCGCAACCCCCGGCGGTTGTATCTGGTCTGCATCGACATGCCTGACCGCCAGCCAATCGAGGCACAGGGGATATTCCGTCCCTTTGCGCTACCTGGACTGCAAGGCCTCAAGGTTTCGTTGCTGAGCCCCTACTCGATCGATATCTATCGCACTGCGACCTGACGACCACACAGCGGCCACGCCAGCGTGTTCACGCCATCACAATGTCAAATATGAAGCGCGGCACGTCGCCGGTTTGCAGGACCGCCGTAGCAGCCTCTCGCTCGGCCTCGTTGGCCAAGCGTAGCCGCACGAAGTCGTTGTCGTTGAGTGGTTCGCCCGGAAAATACATCTGCGTCGTCAAGTCGCCGCCATCTTCGATATTCACGTAAAAATGGACATGGGGCGTGCGCGCGCCAAAACCCGTGTCGTAAAAGCTTGGCTTGATTGTTCGGAAACGGTAGGCGCCGTCGGCGCCAGTACGCACCGCAGCAAAGCCCTGGAAATTCGCGTCCCTCTTCACCCCGCCAATATCGAGCGGATGGTTATATCGGCCGCCCGAATCGGCCTGCCATATCTCGACAATGGCGCCAGGCAGGGCGTGCCCCTTGACCGATAGGACGCGACCGGTCACCTCGATCACCTCACCCTTGGCCGGGCCTGGCGCACCCTTCAAAAGCGTAAGATTTGCTTCGGAGTCGACCGGCTTGAATATCGGATAGAACGGACCGGCCGTCTGCAACGGCGTGACAGCGAGGTTGGCGCGCGCCGCGCCTGCTACGACGAGCCCGGCAGAGCCTGCAAGGAAGCCGCGGCGGCTCAGGCCGCCGGCAGTTTTGTGAATTGGCCAAGCCTTGTGCAACATCCGCCGCATGGCTCGATCATCCCATTTGCCACAGAGGTTGTGATTCTAATTCAATCGCCGCATAGGCGATAGAGGACAAGCGCTGCGCTGTGGCTCAATTGCCGCACGGCCCCCAACAACTTTATGGCGCATTGCCAAGAGGGCACGACTTTACCAAAAAGCTGCGCTATATCCCATGACGATGTATCTCGTATCCGACACAAAAACCTTATCGCAAGAGTGCAAGCAGCTGGCGGCGTCTGAATTTGTGGCCGTCGACACCGAGTTCATGCGCGAGTCGACCTTTTGGCCGCAGCTCTGTCTCATTCAGATGGCGAGCTATGACGGCGAAGTGATCGTCGACGCCCTATCAAGCACCCTCGACCTGTCGCCGTTTTTCGAGCTGATGGCCGATGAGCGCGTTCTCAAGGTTTTTCATGCCGGCCGGCAAGACATCGAAATCATCCATCATCTCTCCGGTGCGGTGCCCCATCCCGTCTTCGACAGCCAAGTGGCCGCTATGGTGTGTGGATTTGGCGAGTCCGCGAGCTACGGCATACTCGTCAAAAAACTGCTCAATATCCAAATCGACAAGAGCTCCCGCTTCACCGATTGGTCGCGCCGTCCACTGGCCGAAAACCAGCTTCAATACGCGCTGGCCGACGTGACCCATCTGCGCGACCTATTCCCAAAGCTCAATGCCCAGGTCGAGGCTGCCGAACGCTCCGGCTGGCTGGACGAGGAAATGGCCGTGCTCACCGGACCCACCACCTACGATGCAAATCCCCAAGAGGCCTGGCGGCGTCTCAAGATGCGCGTCAAAACGCCAAAAGCCCTGGCGATCATGATGGAAATCGCCGCCTGGCGCGACACCGAAGCCCAGGCCCAAGACGTTCCGCGCAACCGTATTATAAAAGACGACGCCATTTACGACCTCGCCAGCCAAGCCCCACGCAACAAAGAAGAGCTTGGCGGCTTGCGCTCGATCCATGCCGGTTTTGCCCGATCAGCCAAGGCTCAAGGCGTGCTCGACGCCATCGAGCGCGGTCTCCAACGCGACCCCGCGACTGTGCCGCGCATCAAGCGCAACGCGCCGCTTCAGCCCGAAGCCATAGCCACAATGGATTTGTTGCGCGTGCTGCTCAAGACCATCGCCGCCCGCCACGGGGTTGCCCCAAAACTGATCGCAACATCCGACGATCTAGAGAAAATTGCGCGCAGTGACGATGCCGACGTGGCAGCGTTGCAAGGCTGGCGTCGCGACCTCTTTGGCGCCGACGCCTTGGCGCTGAAGCGAGGCGAACTAGCGCTCTCGATGAGCAGCAAGGGCGTGGCCGTGGTTAAAGCCGACGGTCTGGCCCACGCTGACGAAAACGGCAGAGAAACCGGCCTTGATCAAGACGCCACCGCATCAAACGGACCGGCTGGGCTCAATGACGACGCCAGCCCCAAGCCTCGGAAAGGCTGATGTGCGCCACACCATCAACCGCGCGCCGACGCTTCGTGGCTGGACGATAGGCAACGTCACCTGCGTCCACCAATCCGGATTTCCAAATCAGTACCGAGCTGTTTTGCCAGCGCGGCAAATCGGCGCTCCAGTCTCTCGCCCTCGAGCGCCCGGTGGCGCTTTGGAACACTCAAAACAAGTGTACCGTTTTCGTATTTCACCGGCGTGTCGCCAATAATGCCGGGCATGGCGGCCGAAATCATATGAGCGGCGCGGATGGCTGCGCCGAGAATGCGCGCGCGCTTGAGCAAACGGCCATCGGCGAGCCCCGCCAAGCGCGACGCTTGCCGATTTGTTACGATGCCCTGGTGACGGAAATAGATACTGAGCGCCAAAAAGATACGGCCTGGATGATCGATGCCCGCGAAAGACGCGTGGGCAATGAAATCGAGACTGTGGTCGCCGCGATATTCCGGGTGGGCGCGCCAACCGATATCCGATAACAGGCATGCAGCGTGCCGCAGGCGGCGTTCTTCAAGGCTCTCCTCGAGCGCGGGGAGCGCAAATATAACATCTGTCCAATCGCACAATTCATGAGCGTGACGCGGCGAGCGGGCGCGCAGTTCTGCCAGCTCCGCGCAGGCCGCAATCAGCGGGTCGCGCGCTTTTTCCTCCTTGCTCAGCAACCCATAGACAAGCCCCTCGCGCAAGCCAAAGGCCGAGACGATGAGTTCGGATGGCCGAACCCGTCTGATGAACCGCTCGAGCACAAGGGCGCCGTTGGGCAATGTCTCGCGCCGCATCTTGGAAATATCGTCGATGCCATCCAGCGAGCTTGGGCTCAGATGGTCGAGCAAATGGGCAAACTTCAGCGCCTCGTCGACCGACATGCTGTAACCGTGCATGACGCCAAGCGGATAACGCGTCTGGGCCATGTGCAAGCGCCCAAAGGCGCGCCAGGCTCCCCCCACCATATAGATCGGCCGGTCTTTGCCGGTCTCGAACCAATCGACGCTGGCGAGCTGCTCGTCCACGAATTCACCCGCAGCCGCCACATCGCCACCAGATAGATCGATCAGACGCAAGCCGCCCAGCGGCAAAGTGATGCCGCCATGCACGGCGCCGTCCTTGACCTCGAAGACTTCAAGGCTGCCGCCGCCCATATCGGCTGCAAGACCATCGGCATTTGGCATGCCCGCGATAACGCCGTCGCCCGAGAGCGCGGCTTCTTCGCGTCCCGACAGCACGTGGATTTTGGTCTGGCAGATATCTTGAGCCGCCTTGATGAAGTCGGACCCGTTTTCGGCCTCGCGCGCGGCTGCCGTCGCCACCGCATGCAAGCTCGCCGCGCCCAACTGATCGACGATGGTTCGGTAGCGCCGCAAGACACGCAGCGCGCTCTTGATGCTGTCGTCGGCCAGCCGGCCCGTGCTCGCCAACTCGCGGCCAAGCCCACACAAAACCTTTTCGTTGAAGAGGGGGGTCGGGCTGCGCTTGGCCCCGTCGAACACGACCAGCCTGACCGAGTTCGAGCCGATGTCTATAACCGCCACCGGCTTGTCAGGCGGAAGGCGGCCGTTCTCCCTCGCCCTTTTTTTTCCGATCACCCTGCTCCTTGGATCAGCCGGTGAAGCTTGGAGGAATATTCGTTTTATGCGATTCGCCGCGTCCCGACAGGCTCGGATTGATCATGAAATACTCTTGCGCGCTGAAAGCTTCCTCATCGGGTCTTGCCTCCATGCGGCGTGACGAACCATCGCTCAGCACCTCCCAGCTTTGCTGATTGTCGCGCAGATTGGCAACCATGATCTGGTCCAGGATCTGCTCGTGCACCGTCGGATTTTTGATCGGCGTCATGGCCTCGACGCGACGGTCCAGATTGCGCGGCATCATATCGGCGGAGCTGATATAAACCGCCGCCTTTGGGCTGGGCAGACCGTGACCCGAACCGAAACAGTAGATGCGCGAATGCTCGAGAAAACGCCCGATGATGCTCTTGACCCGAATGTTCTCCGACAACCCCTCGACGCCCGGCCTCAAACAACAGATCCCGCGCACGATGAGATCGATCTCGACACCGACGCAGCTTGCCTCATACAGCGCGTCGATAACCTCCGGGTCGACGAGCGCATTCATTTTCATCCAGATCCCCGCGGGGCGTCCCGCCTTGGCGTGGTACATCTCTTCTCGAATGTGATCGAGAATTCGCACCCGCAATCCGTGCGGCGATACCGCCATATGTTCCAAGTCTGCCGGTTCCGCGTAACCGGTGACAAAGTTGAAAACCCTCGTTACGTCGCGCGCGATCTCGGGATCGGCGGTAAAAAACGAGAGGTCCGTATAAACTTTGGCCGTGACGGGATGATAATTGCCGGTGCCGATATGGCAGTAGGCAACCAGCGCCCCGCCTTCGCGCCGGACGATCTGGCTGAGCTTGGCGTGGGTCTTGAGCGCAATGAAGCCAAACACCACGTGGACGCCGGCGCCTTCGAGATCGCGCGCCCAGCGGATATTGGCTTCTTCGTCGAATCTGGCCTTGAGCTCGACCACCGCCGTCACCGATTTACCCGCTTCCGCCGCCTCCTTAAGCGCCTGAATGATCTGCGATCCCTTGCTTGTGCGATAGAGCGTCCACTTGATGGACACCACATTGGGATCAGCGGCCGCCTGCTTCAAGAACTGTAGAACGACATCGAAGGATTCGTAGGGATGATGAACCACGATGTCTTTTTGCCGGATGGCCGCAAAGCAGTCTCCACCATGTTCGCGGATTCGCTCCGGAAAACGGATCGCGAAAGGCTCGAACTTAAGGTCCGGGCGATCGTCGACGATGAGCTGAGCGGTGTCGTTGAGTCCAATCAGGCCCTTCTGCATGAACACTTCATGCTCGGCCACCTCGAGCTCTTGTATAACGAAGCGCTGCAGGCGCAGCGGCATGGTGGCCTCGATCTCGAGCCTGATGACCGATCCGCGGCGGCGCTGCTTCAGCGCCGATTCGTATAGCCGCACCAGATCTTCCGCCTTTTCGTGAATTTCGAGATCGCTGTCACGCAGCACGCGAAAAGCCCCCTGGCTGCGCACCACGTATCCCGGAAACAGGCGTGAGACGAACAAGCCCACCACCGACTCCAATCGAATGAAGCGAATCCCGAGGTTCCCGTCCGTAGCACCGTTCTTGCCGCGTGTGGGCAGACGGATGAAACGGGCCAATTGGCTGGGCAGCGGCATCAGCGCGTGCATCGAGCGATCGTCCTCGCCCCGGTAGAGGTCCAGCCCAAGCGTGAACCCCATATTTGGAATGAAGGGGAATGGATGAGCCGGATCGACGGCGATCGGCGTCAGGATCGGAAAAATGCGCTCAAGAAAATAATCCTCAAGCCAGCTCTTTTCTTCGCGGCCCAAATATTTTGGATCGACAACTTGGATCCCCGCCTCGCCTATGTCCTTGACCAACGCCACCCACAGCTCTTGCTGCTGAGCCGAAAGCTCCCCAACCGCATCGCTGATTTTATTGAGCTGCTCGCTTGGGGTGAGGCCCTCCTGGCTTGGCGTCTCGATGCCGGCGATGACTTGTCCGCGCAGTCCCGCGACCCGCACCATATAGAATTCATCAAGATTGGAGGCTGAGATCGAGAGGAACCGCAATCGCTCAAGCAGCGGTTGCTTGGGGTTTGCCGACTCCTCCAACACCCTCTTGTTGAACTGCAGCCAAGAGAGTTCGCGATTGAAAAATCGGTTGTGATTCCACGCCTTTACGACTTTAGGCTGATTCGTATTCTCAACAATCTCAGGCCGATTCATGACAACCTCGTACATGCCAGTCTATTGGTCTGGCAGCAGGTTCATACGCCAGCTTAATGATCATATGACGCGCTCTCACAGCATAATCAATGACAAGCTTGATTCGGTGTGAATCAGACCTTGTGCCGCGACAACGGAACGGCGCTCCGAGCGGGGTCAGACGTGCCGGCGTCGGCTGGTTGAAATGCGTCTGCTGCACCCAGATTCACCTGCCCGCCCTCCTGCAAATGATGCAGGATTCGCCATACATGATAGGCCACCCGATGTAGCCATCTGATTCCATCCAACCTGCGAAGTGCCACCGATGCGCCGATGCGCTGCGCAGATGCTGCCGCCACCGTTGTCTCGCGGTATGACCGCCGCTGCCGGCGCATCGTCTCCTGCAATCGATCGAACTTCCGCGCGGACGCCGCGAGTTCGCGCGACTGGGGCAAGTCAACCAGGTTTGTTCTCAGCACCGCTGAAAGACGTCGAAGATGAGGCTCGCTCTGCTGAGCTTGGACCCGCGCGGTCTGTGTGCTGCGGTGGTGCAACCGGCTCAGATGATCCAGCGCGTGCATGGCAGCAAGGTGACGCCGATGGGCGTTCGGCTGTTTTGAGCTGGTCCGGATTTGATCAACGAAGCCGCGTGTCGCATGCAGCGCTTCTTTGACGATCTGCAGGCGCGCGCGGTCGACACGCCTACGGCGTATTGGATCGAGCAGTTCTGCGAGCAACCCGAAAAGCTCTGCTGCGATTTCTCCGATTGTCGCAATTGCCGCATCGACTGCCGCAGAGGCGTCGCTCAGCAACCGCTCATCCAACCGGCTGAGCAGCGGAGGGCCACGTTGTGGAACCAGCCAGATGATGAACCGGGCAAACGGTTTGGTGAAGGGAAGCACCAGAAGCACACCAACCGTATTGAAGATGGTGTGGAACGCGACGAGGAAAATCTGCGGATTGCTAACACCTCCCGCCGCAGACCAAGCTTGGAGCGCGGCGGCAAACGGGGTCAGCAGGAAGAACGCCATCACACCCGTCAACAGGTTGTAGATCACGTGCGCATATCCCGTTTGGCGCCGGGCGGTCGAACCGCCAATCGCAGCCAACGCGGCCGTGAAAGTGGTGCCGACATCCATGCCTATGACCATCGCTGCGGCCTGGGGAAAAGAGATCGCGCCGGCATTCAGCGCCACAAGCGCCGTTGCGACGCCGGCGCTCGATGACTGGGTGACGAGGGTTACGGCGACCCCGATCAGCACGAGTTGCAGCCGTCCGATGAGTGTATCTGCCGGAAAGTTGTCCGGCGTCACGCTCCCTTCGAACGGCGCCATACCCTGTTGCATCGCATCGATGCCGACAAAGAGCAGACTAAACCCGGCAAGCGCCCAGCCAAGATGGGTCCATCGGCCGCGCCCAAACATGCGCAGCAGCACGCCCAACAACAGCAGCGGAAGCACCGCCAAGCCGAGCTGCAGCTTGAAACCGAGAATGACGACGATCCATCCGGTGATTGTGGTGCCGATGTTTGCGCCGAACACGATTCCCAGCGCCTGGGCAAATGTCAGCAGACCCGCGCCCACGAATCCGATGGTCGTCACTGTTATCGCGCTCGATGATTGGACGACGGCCGTGCTCATCGCCCCCGCCAGCGCGCCCGTGACAGGGCTCCTTGTGAATCGCGCCAGTATCTGGCGCAGAGCCGTGCCGGTCAGGCCCTGCAACCCGTCGGTGAGCAGGAGCATGCCCAGCAGGAAAAGGCCTACGCCTCCGAAGAAAAGCAAAATGACCGGATCCATGGTCTCCCCGTGCGTGGTCCCGTCCACCAGATACAATACGCGGTCCAGCCTGAACCACCTAAGTCTGCTCTGGATCCATCTCGGCCATGATCTGCGAGGCCAGTTGACGGGTGATCCGTCGACCCTCGGAGAGCGCCGCCTGGTCCATCGCCTCAACGATGCAGCCGATGGACTCCATGGAGCGTTCCATGCGGGTGGCCAGATAAGCAATCACCTGCGGCTCTACATTGAGCTGGCGGTCGAGAAACTGTTTGAGCAAAACCGCGCGCAACAGATCGTCGTCAGGTTCTCCGATTTCGGTGACGGGTATCGAGCGTAACCGCGAGGCCAGGTCCGCCAAACCGACCTGCCACGCCGACGGCCTCTGCCGCGCAGTGAGCAAAATCCCGAAGCCACGCTCGGCCGCCAGATTGAGAAGATGAAACAGCCCGCGCTCTTCGACTCCCAACTGGTCGAGATCCTCCACCAGCACGCCCATAGGGCTTGCCGCGTCCAGCGCCTCGAAGGACGCGATTTGATCCTTATCCATGCGTTGCGTGCCCGATCCACACAGCCAGACATTGGCGAGATGAGTTTTGCCGCACCCGGCGGGGCCGACAATGGCATGGGCCGTGGCAGGCCATTGGGGCCATGTGTCGATTAGCTTGACGGCTTCCTGGTTGCATTCGCTGACGAGAAAATCGTCTGCGCCATGGGCAGCACGATGGGGCAGCGCCAAAACCAACTGTTCACTCATCGCGACCCAATGCCTCTACTCAACTCAATTTAGCCGCGCTTGCGAAGTCGCACTTTTGTGCCGCCATCCCCTGGAGGCGCGTCGCCCTGGTAGAAATGGCTCTGCAAATAGATACCGAGCGCAAAACGCACCAGCACACCGATTGCCGCCGCCAACGGCACCGCGAGCAGAAGGCCAACCAAACCGAACAGAAAACTGAAAACGAACAGCGCCAGAATGAGCCAGACCGGATGCAAGCCGACACGCTCACCCACGATGAGGGGCGAGAGCACGTTGCCCTCAATTGTTTGGCCAACGAAAAAGACGGCAAGCACGCCCACAATCGGCGGCCATTCCGGCCAGAATTGAAGCACCGCCACGGTGCCCCCGACGACAAGGCCGACGATGGCGCCGACATAGGGAATGAAGCTGATCAAGCCGCTGCCCAACCCGATCACCAACGCGTAGTCGAGACCGATCAGATTCAGGCCCGCCACATAAAACGCACTCAACAGCACCAGAATCGTACCCTGGCCGCGCACAAAACCCGAAATCACGGTATCGATTTCAACAGCCAGTCCGCGAATCGTTTCGGCGTGTTCCCGCGGCAGCCAGCTGTCGACTTTGTCGATCATATTGTCCCAGTCCTTCAGCAGGTAGACGGCCACCACCGGCGTCACCAGCAGAAGTGCAAGAAAATTCACGAAGGCCATGCCGCCGCTCCAGACCGAAAACGCCAGCCGTTGCAGCAAACTCGGCGCTTTTTGAGCGATCTGTTTGACAGCATCTTCAATGCCCAGATCGAATTTGGCTCCGTATCCGCTGAGCCACGTATCGGCCAACTGCGTCGCCAAGAGGCGCAGTTTCTCGAACAACCGCGGCAGACTGGTCGCAAACGAAGCCAATTGGTCTATCAAAAGCGGCAACAGGCCAACGATCAGAGCAATCATCACCATGGTCGCCGCGATTGTGATCATGATCGTGGCGGCAAGCCGCGAGATACCGAAGCGTTGCAGCCGGTCGGCAAGCGGATCAAGCAAATAAGCGATGCCCGCGCCCAACACAAACGGCAGCAGGACTTGCCGCAGTATCGACAGCATCACAATCAGCGCCAGTGTGACTGCCAGCCAGAACAGCGCCTGTTGCCGCCCGCTCATGAACCTGTTGCTTGTTCCTTGGCCCGCCGCCGCCGCGACTTATCGCGATCGCGCTCGTATGACGGGCGCGATGCGGGCTCGACCTCAATTTCAAATTCAGACATCTGCCGCAGCCAGGTGTTGAGATAAAGCGCGGCCGAAAGAATTGTCAGCGTACCGGTTATCCAGATGAGCTGGCGGGTGAGCGCGTCCCATCCCAGCGCCAGACCGAGGTCGACAAGCACCAAGGCGGCCAGCACGATCTGACACGCGGTGTTGGCTTTGCTGATCAGCAGCGGACGCAACTCCAACGGACGCCCGACGATCCAGCTGAGCAATACCGCCCCCACGATCAGCAAATCGCGGCTAACGACCGCGATCACCAGCCAAACTGGCAAATGGTCGGCAAGCCCCAGTACGATGTAAATGCTCACCAGCAATAGCTTGTCGGCCAGCGGATCGAGGTAGGCGCCCAGCACGGTGGTCCAACCGAACCGTTTTGCCAGATAGCCGTCCAGCGCGTCGGTCAAACCGGCAAGGGCAAATACAAAAAACGCCCATTGCAGTTGGCCGGAAATGATCAACCAAACAACGACCGGAACCAAAAAGATCCGAAAAACGGTGATAATATTTGGAATATTCACGTCCTGACCTCCCCCAGTCCCCGGATGTGCATCAGCCGATCATAAGGTGCGCCTCACCGTACGATACATCATGTTGCCCGCACATCGTCAAAGCCACAAACACTTTTGGCCTACAAGACGTTCAATCGCCGCGCAGAATCCATGCTTCGCCGGCATTCTCCAAAAACAAATTAAAAGCTCCAAGTTGATGCGAGAGCCGTTCGGCGCCGCCAGGATACTGCAGCGTCACATCGGCCGATCGAGCCGACAGCGACGTAATCTTCAGCGCCTGCACGCCTGGTACGCGGGTGAGCCTGGCGCGCATCTGTTGCCATTGCTGCAGGCCGGCGAATTCGACCGTTACGCCGAACGCCATCTGCGCACCGCCTTCGCCGACCGCACCGGCTGGTGTTTTGACGGCCTTCCAGCGTCCCTCCAAAATGCCCAGACCAACCATGGCGGCGTGATTGGCGCTTGCCCGGATATCACCCTCCCAAACACGGTCATCGCGCACGAGCTTGACTGCGCCCGCCGCATCGACACCGTAATAGTGGGATGTGAGTTTACCCGAGGCCTCGTCATAACTTGCCAACGCGACCACGAAACGCTCGCTTTTATAGGCCGCGGTCAGCGCCTCGAAAGCACTGTCGTCATTGGCTTGTAATCCCTTGATCACTTTGGCCGTCACCGCGCCGCCCACCGCCGCAAGTTTCACCGGCGTCACCGTGTTGACCAGATCGAGGCCACGCCATGCCTTGCGCCACGGATTGGCCGTGGTGCGTACGATTTTGCCGTTGTTGACGAACACGGGCAACAGCATAACGGTTGACGCCTGGCCTTCGGCGAATGGAATGCCATAACCGCTGAGGAATTGCCGAACTGCATTGCCCTGAAAGGTAAAATCCAGGGTTGCCAAGTACCGCGTCGCCGAATTGCTTTCCCGCTGAACCGAATAGCCCTCGATCAATTCCTCGATGATCGAAAGCTTGGGCGATGGCAGCCGCTCATAAGCGCCGAAGGGGGCGAGCCGGCGCATCAAAATCCCCATGGCGCGCCGCTGCGCCGTCTCAAGCGCTTTCTTCTTGGCCAAAACCGCGTCCTTGGCTTCGGCTTCAACAGACAGGTTGGCGATCACGAAGACCGAGCCCGATCGCGCCGGACTGGGCAAAAACAGCGCGAGCATCGCTGCAAGACACAGCGCCGCCACGCGCGCCGCCCTGGCCGGGCCATGCCGCAGCGCAGAAAAATTCCGTACCGCCCGATCTCGCCGTGTCATATGTGTATCCGCAATTCCGAGGCACGCGACTCGCGCCGCAACACTTGCCTACCAAAGCTACGCCCAGGTGTGCAATTTTGTGGCACGTGAATGGGGCAAGACCATATCCGGCTTGACGGCACGGACCTCGGTCAGATTGATAGTCCCGACCAATTCCACTGGCGGGTACAAATTGAGCAGGGATCGATGGCGCAACGCAAGTCATCAGGTGAAAAAGCGGGCATGACCTACAGCGACGCCGGCGTCGACGTCGATGCCGGCAATGCTTTTGTCGATGCGATCGGACCCCTGGCGGCAAAGAGCGCACGCCGGGGCGTGATGGGCGCTATCGGCGGCTTCGGCGCCCTGTTCGACCCCAAGGCTGCCGGATTTGCCGACCCCGTCCTGGTTGCCGCGACCGACGGCGTCGGCACCAAGGTCAAAATCGCGATCGACACCGGGCGTCACGACACGATCGGAATCGACCTCGTCGCCATGTGCGTCAACGATCTCATCGTCCAAGGCGCCGAACCGCTGTTTTTTCTCGATTACTTTGCCTGCGCAAAGCTTGACCAAACCGTCGCCAAGGCCGTGGTGGGCGGCATCGCGCATGGCTGCGAATTAGCGGGCGCGGCGCTGATCGGCGGCGAAACGGCCGAGATGCCCGGCCTCTATAGCGGTGCGGATTACGACCTTGCCGGCTTCGCGGTGGGTGCTGCAGAGCGCGGCAGCCTGTTGCCGCGTCAAGACCTGGAGCCCGGCGATTGTCTGATAGGGCTCGCCTCCTCCGGCGCGCACTCGAATGGTTATTCACTGATCCGCCACCTGATGGCCGATCAGAATCTGGCCTGGGACGCGCCCGCGCCCTTTGCTCCCGATACCAGTCTCGCCGATGCCTTTATCACTCCGACCCGCATCTATGTGCAGCCCGTGCTCAAGGCGATCCGCGAGACGGGCGCGATCAAGGCGCTCGCCCACATCACCGGCGGTGGTCTGTCCGAGAATGTGCCCCGCGTCCTGCCCGCTCAGCTCGCGGCACGAATCGATTTGGACAAAATCGACGTCCCGCCCCTGTTTGGCTGGATCGCCCAGGCTGGAGGCGTGGAACGGGCTGAATTGTTGCGCACGTTCAATCTCGGCATCGGAATGGTCCTGGTCTGCGCGGAATCCGAGACTGGCGCACTCGTCAGCCACCTCAAGGCATCCGGCGAGACGGCCCATGTGATCGGCGCGCTCGAAACCGCGCGCACCGCCGAACGAATTGTTTTCTCCGGCTCTTTGGAGTTCGAGCAATGAGCGCCCGCAAGCGCGTTGGTGTCTTGATTTCAGGCCGGGGCAGCAATCTTTCGGCGCTCATAGAGGCATGCAAAGCCAACAACTACCCTGCTGAAATCGTTTGTGTAATCTCAAACAGACCGGATGCGCCCGGACTGGAACACGCGCGCGCGGCGGGCCTCGGCGCATCGTGCATCGATCACACCGCCTACCCCTCGCGCGAGGCCTTCGAGGAGGCGCTGGATAAGGCGCTTAGCGCGGCAAATGTCGAGATCGTCGCCAATGCCGGCTTCATGCGTATCCTCACGGATTTTTTTGTCTCCCGCTGGCGCGACCGGCAGCTCAACATCCATCCCTCGCTGCTGCCCGCCTTTCGGGGTCTCGATACCCATGAGCGCGCGCTTAACGCCGGCGTCGCTATCAGCGGCACCACCGTGCATTTCGTACGCACGGAAATGGATTCAGGCCCAATCGTCGCCCAGGCCGCCGTTCCGGTGCTGGCTGACGACACACCCGACACCCTGGCTGCCCGCGTACTCGAGGCCGAACACCAGCTCTACCCCCATGCCTTGGCGCTGGTGGCCTCGGGCGCGGTCCACGTCGATGGCGATAGGGTCGTTCGCGATCGCGCCACAGATCCCGTGCCTGCGCTCTTTTGGCCCCCGCTCGAAAATCCTTCTCCGCAAAATTGATGCTGGTCATTGAGTATCAGGCGACACTGCAGCCAATGATATGGACAACGCGAAGCGCCCGGTGCTACTAAACCCGGTCCGACCGGGCGCTTCGGGTATAGAAAACCGCAACAACATCGATCGCGTTCCCTTGCTCGACCATGGACATTCAACAAGAGGCAAGTGACGATGTGCAGTTGCACCGCTGGCCAAGGCGTTCCGCGACGCTGTATTGAGGGTTCCGCATGTCCGTAGCTTATTCCCCAACCCACGGCCTCGGCGAAGAGCAGAGCATCTGGTTCAAGCTGACCCCCCTGCTCTCCCAGGACGATCCCATGGCCGTTTTGATGCGGCTGGCGGACAAATATAACGGCGTTATCCCGGTCACCTTGAAGAACCAGCGCATCGTGGTCCTAAGCGACCCTGAGCATTTCAAGCGGGTGCTGGTCGAAAAGGTCGACAACTACACAAAATATTTCGACGGCATGCGGCCGATTTTTGGCAAATCCATGATCACCATCGACGGCGCGCTGTGGCAAAAAATCCGACGTCCCCAGCAGGCCGCCTTCCACCCCAACATGTTCGAGGAGTATTTTCCGTTCCTGATGGACGCGATCCGCGCCAAGTCCGATCGCTGGTCGAAATTCGCCAAAAGCGGCGAAACGATAGAAATGGTGGAGGAAACCTGGACGCTCGCCGCCGAAATGATCTGCAAGGCGCTGTTCGACCGCACCGTACCGTTCAATCCGCACTTCATATTCGGCGCGGTCAAGACCTACACCGACGTCATGAACCACAAAAAGGTCCGACTCAAGAAGGCCTCCGGCGAGCTTAATGAAATCACCGAGGAAGACGCTGCCAAGGCCATGGTGAGCTGGGGTGAAGTTCCCGACATGGTGCTGGGCGCAGACCCGATCGACAATCGCAAGAATACGCTGCTCACCATGATGCTCGAGGCCGAGGCCGACCCCGACTTCCCCGAATTCGACCACCAGCAAGTTGTCGACGAAATGAAGCAATATCTATGGGCCGGCACCGAGACGACCGCGCTGACGCTCGCCTGGTGCCTTTATCTGCTCTCCCTCAACCCGGATGTCGCCGAACGCATCCGCGAGGAAGCAAACCAGGTCTGCGGCGACCGCGAGCCCAAATGGAACGAAGTTCAGCAACTCACCTATACGCGCATGGTCATTCAAGAAACCATGCGGCTTTATCCGCCGATTTGGGCGCTGATCCGCATCGCGAACGAAGACGATGAAATCGGCGGACACGAAATCAAAAAGGGCGACAAGGTCGTGATGTGCACTTACATCGCCCACCACAATCCCAAACACTGGACCGATCCCGAAAAGTTTGAGCCGGAACGGTTTTCGAAGGAGCGCATGAAGAAGCGCATCAAATATTCCTATATGCCGTTTGCGGCCGGCAAGCGGGCCTGCATCGGCGGCGCGCTGTCGCAGATCGAGAACACGCTGGCGTTGGTCACGCTGCTGCGCCGTTTCGCGCCCAAATATGTCGGCGACGTGCCCGCCAAGATCCAGTCGACGGTGACGCTCAGTCCGCTCGGCGGACTGCACTTCAAGATCCGCGAATTGGGCTAACGGGCCCCGGCCATTGCAGGCATCGGCGCCACGGCGCGCGGGCGCGTCATAATACGCTCACAAAACATTGATCTTTATTTGTTTGGCGGATGGCTGGTTAGTGTGATGGATATGACCGTCCGTGCAGAGACTGTGCGCCTTCTCACCCCTTAGCGCAGTCCCCTGTTTGACCTTCGACACTTCAAAAAAGACGAGGAAATATCATGAGTATGACCCTAAAAGCCGGTTCATCGCTTATTCTTGCCGGCGCCTTTGCCGCCGCCCTTACCAGCGCCACCGCCCTCACATCCACCGATGCCCAAGCAGAATCTTCCAAAGACATGGAAAAATGCTACGGCGTTTCCGCCAAAGGCGGAAATGACTGCGCCGCCGGCCCCGGCACGACCTGTAAGGGTACGTCCGTCGTCGATTTCCAGTCCAATGCCTGGAAATATGTCAAGACTGGCACCTGCGTAACCATGCAAGGCGCGAGCGATGCCAAGGGCTCTCTCACCTGCGCGCCCTCGACGAATGACGCCGTTCCCGCTGGTGCCCGCGCCTGCGCCTCCTAAGCCGCAACGCCAGACAGCGTGACTTTGTCAGACGCAATAACGACTGCTGTCGCCTCTCCGATCCCGGCTCGCGCCGGGGTCGGCTTGAAGGCCGACCACTATCTCGAGATCGTCGAGACGCAACCAGCCATCGGTTGGTTCGAGGTCCATGCCGAGAACTATATGGGCGCAGGCGGCGCGCCCCACCGTTATCTCGGCAAAATCCGAGAGACCTATCCGCTCTCCGTCCATGGGGTTGGCCTGTCGATAGGCTCCGACTCTCCACTTGACCAAATCCATCTGGCGCGGCTTAAGGCGGTCTGCGAGCGATACGAGCCCGGACTGATCTCAGAGCACCTGGCCTGGTCGACCCATGAGGGCACCTATCTCAACGACCTGCTGCCCGTCCCCTACACCAAGGAAACGTTGGCGCGCGTTTGCGAGCACATCGACGAAGTGCAAACGGCGCTTGGCCGCCGCATTTTGCTGGAGAACCCTTCGACCTATGTTCGCTTCGAGAGTTCGGACATGGACGAGGTCGCGTTTCTGAGCGCGATCGTTGGACACACGGGCTGCGGCCTGCTGCTCGACGTCAACAATGTTTACGTGTCGGGCACCAATCACGGTTATACGCCGGAAAGTTATATCGACGCGTTTCCGGTCGAACATGTCGGCGAAATTCATCTGGGCGGCCATGACGAGGACAGCGACGAGACCGACGCACGCATTTTGATCGACGCTCACGCAAGCGCCGTGGCCGACGATGTATGGGCCCTTTACGCCCGCGCCATCGCGCGCACTGGCGTCATGCCAACTCTGATTGAATGGGATTCCCATATCCCCGAATGGTCCGAGCTTTTTGCCGAGGCCGAGCGGGCTGACGAGGTCATTGCAAAGCAGCCTTCAGATGCCAGCGCTGCGTGATCTGCAAAGCGCCTTTACCAGGTCGCTGCTCGATCCGGCCCAGCCTATGCCAACCGCGGTCACCAGCCACACCGCGCGCCAGCCGAAAAAGCGCTTCGACGTCTACCGCAACAATGTCTATTTCGGCCTGATCGAGGCGCTGGCGGCCCAATTTCCGGCCATTGCCCGTCTGCTTGGCAAAGTGATGTTTCTGGCAACCACCAAGGCCTACATCGCCGAGCACCCGCCCACATCGCCGCTGCTGTTCCGCTATGGCGAGACCTTTGGCGACTTTCTGGAACAAGCCGAGCCGCTCCAGGATTATCCGTATCTGGGCGATGTCGCCCGCCTCGAATGGCTTTGGATGCAAGCCTACCACGCCGCCGACAAAACACCGCTCAACCCACAGGAACTTGGCCGCATCCCCAGCGATCGGCTCGATCAGGTGCGCCTCGACCTGCACCCCTCCATGCGGTTGCTGTCATCGCCCCACCCCATCGTCGCCATCTGGCACACCAACGTAGTCGATGAAGAGGTGACGCCAGTCGATTTGGCCCAAGGCGGCGATGATGCGCTCATCATGCGCCCCACCTTGGATGTCGAAATTCAACGGTTGCGCCCCGGCGCCTTGACCCTGCTGTCGCATCTCGCTCAAGGCGAAACGCTGGGGCCGGCCAGCGCAACCGCGGCCAATGACAGCGATGCGTTCGACATCGAGCTCGTACTGACAGACCTGTTGCAATCATCGCTCATCACAGGCTTTGTGATCGGCTGACAGCGGGCACCGGCCGCGCACCCGCCCAACCTGGAGCAAATCGACCAATGGCAGCTCTCTTTCGCCTCTACGACTACCTTCCCGCCGATGTCGTCCAGCTGCTTGCACGGGTCCTGATGGGCTGGATATTCTTCCGCTCGGGACTTGGAAATATCGACGGATTTGGGCTCAACGAAACCGCCTTTCTTCTTTTTCAAAACGAATTTAATTTGCCCCTCATCCCGCCCGACGTCGCCGCCTATATGGCAACCGCCGGTGAGCTCTTCCTGCCGCCTTTGCTCTGGATGGGATTGTTTGCGCGCTTTGCCGCAACGGGTCTTTTTATCATGACGATGGTGATAGAGATTTTCGTCTATCCCGCTGCCTACGAGACCCATGGACTGTGGTCGATCGGGCTGCTGCTCATCATGACGTTCGGTCCGGGCCGGTTTTCGCTCGATTATCTCTTTGGCTGGGACAAACCGCCAATAAGATCATGACTTTACGAGACGACCCGCAGCTTAAAGACTGATACCTTAAGGGCGTTCAACAGGGAGTGTAATATGGGAATTCCAACCGAAGGCGTCGGCAGCGTACCGCGTCCAGATTATCTCTTGAAGGCGATGACCGCGGGCGACGAGGCAGCTTTCGCCGAGGCGGCCGACCGGGCCGTAGCCGAGACGCTGGCCGAGATGGAGGCGACCGGTTCGCCCATCATCACCGACGGCGAACAGTCTAAGCCGAGCTTCGCCACCTACCCGCTGTCCGGCCTCGACAATTTGGCGCCCGACGGCGTGGTGATCCCCTTCGAAGACGGACACACCCGCCAGCTGCCCCGCCTCACAAGCGGTCCGTTCCGCTATGGCGCCTATACGGGCCAATACGTCACACAAGCCCGCGCCCATACCGCCATGCCGCTGAAACAAGCGGTGATCGCGCCATCGGCCATCAGCCTGATCTATCCCCAGGACGGCATCGAGGGCTACTCCCACGATCAGTTCATTGCCGATCTGGTTGACGAGTGCACCAAGGACATCCGTTCCGCCTTCGATGCCGGCGCCCAGTGCGTTCAGATCGACTTCACCGAGGGACGCCTCTCCTGCAAGCTCGATCCCTCGCGCGGCCTGCTGAAGCAATTCGTGGCCCTCAACAACATGGTGATCGACCGTTTCAGCGACGATGAGCGCGCCCGCATCGGCGTCCACACGTGCCCGGGCGGCGACCAAGATTCGACCCACTCGGCGGATGTCGATTACGCCGAGCTGATCCCCGATCTCTTCGGCATGAACGCAGGGCGTTTCTATATGCAGATGGCGAGCGAGCCCAACCGCGCCCGCGTGCTCGACATCGTGGCGCGCGAGCGCCGGCCCGATCAAACCACCTTTGTCGGCGTCATCAATGTCATCGACGAGACCATCGAGACGCCTGAACAAGTCTGCGACCGGGTGTTGGAGGCGGCCGAGCACCTGGGAACCGAGCGCCTTGGAACCACCGATGATTGCGGTTATTCGCCCTTCGGCGACGACACAGCAACGGCCCGCGCCACGGCCTTTGCCAAGATAAAAGCGCGCGTCGATGGCACCGCGATGGCGAGCGAACGCTTGGGTGTGAGCTAAGGTTTAGACCGCTCACGGCTGTTCTCTTGAGGTTGCCCCTCAAGAACAGCCGTGGGTGGAATAAAACCCCACCGCAAAAAAATTTCTTACCCATTGAACCAAAGCGCACCTGGGCGCGACCAACTGGTTGGCGCCGACGTTTCCCGATCAAGCGCGGCCCGCACAGAGAAGCCCTTTTGACGGAGACCCAAAAATTTCAAAGACTAGAATAATTTCGCAGATTTTTGCCGCCCTCATCCTGGCCTCCAGCCTCACCGCCGTTACCATGTAACCGGCCCAAGCCGCCAAAAAGAAGCATCACGATGCCGCTCATATCGCAACCGTGATCCTCGGCGCCACCCTGAATGGCGGCGTCCACCATGATTACCACGACCAAAGCTGCCACTACGTTTGGCACCACGGTCACAAAGTTTACGAATGCCACAACACCGGCCACCACGGCTGGAACCACGGGCTCCACTAAGACCGCCGCCACTCTCCCCGTCCCCGTGAACGCGGTCGAGCACTCGCAGCGGCCGCCACAACGTCCTCCCCGCTAAACAGGCGCGGGAGGATGCTGCCGTACCCCTCTCCCTCCCTTGCCACGAATTTGACACGATGGAGTGGCTTGATTGCCACAGTCGCGCAATAAAATGCCGCGCAAATGAGGGAATTGACTTGACAATCAATCTATCCGCTGGGGCCGTGGGGATGCGAATGGACGGGACTAAACACAGCGTGGCTCTCTGCCTGTTCTTGCTCCTTTTCGCACTCGTCACCACGGGGGCCGAGGCCCGCGACGGCGAATTTTCAAGCTCCGAGCGCTTGGTGGCGTGGGTCGACGACTACCGCGCCGCGCCAGAACCCGCCCGCATGCCCGAGGCAGTTCATGCCATGAAGAGGCAAGGCCTGCTGCGCGATACCGAAAAGTCCGCCTTCTTCACCGGTTTCATTGCCGGCGTGCTGGCTGATAACCCGCACCAGGCGCGCTCGCTTGCTGCCATGCTCTTTCCTATGCCGCCCAAGGAACAGGGTGTCATCATCAGAGCGATTGCCTATTCGGGCCTGCCCGACTGGGAAGACATGCTGCAGGACTTGGCGCCACGCATGCCCCACCGCCGGCTTTTGATCGACAAGTTCCTCTCCGGCGAAGAAAAGACGTTGATGAACACGCCGCTCGATGCGGGGCCCGAGACCATCTACACCCTGTGGGGCTATTATGTCGCCACCGGCTATCACCCGCCCGTCGCCCGAATCATTTTGGCGCTTCGCTGGTCGACCGACCGCAGCGAGAAAAATTGGCTCGATCACGTCAAAGGCGCAATGCCATGGAACAGCGTGAAACACGACATCGAGCGTCTGGGCATCGGCGCAACGGCCAAATGGACGCTTGCCTCCTACGCCGAACGCCACCGCGATCTGCTTGATTTCTACCGAGGCCAGCTCGACTACCAACCGCTGACAATCGCAATTCAACTCGACGACGTGATCGAGGCAGCCGAAACGTTCGAGTCCGACCGCATCCGAAAGCAAGAGGTTGCGGCCATCGAGGACGCTAAAATCGAAGCCATGCGTAAGGACTCCGAACCCTCGAGCACCGCTTCGGCAGGCTCCATCGCCATCGCCACCGGCTGTGTGATCGCCACGGCGACGGGCCATCCGGAGATCGGCATCCCTTGCGTTGTTACCGGCGCGCTCTATAACGGCGCGGTCAAAATGTTTCAGTCTGCCGACTGAGCAGTGAGCGACGGCAGCGGGGTGCCGCGTCGCGATGCCGACCGACAGCAACATGTTTTATGTCGAACTCGCGCCGATCAGCGAATTTCAAAGCCTGATCGAGGACACTTCCTTTCGCAACGTGCCCGACGACTGGACCGTCATCGTCGGCGACATCGTCGGCTCCACCCAAGCGGTGGCTGAGGGGCACTACAAAACCGTCAACATGGTCGGCGCCTCGTGCATCGCTGCTGCCGTCAATGTCTATGACGAGAAGGCAATCGCCTTCGTCTTCGGTGGCGACGGCGCAACGCTTTTGGTACCCCCGGCAGCGCTCGCGCCCGTACGCGATTCGCTCAAGGCCCTGCAACGCCGCACGCAAGCGGCTTTCGGGCTGGAGCTGCGTATCGGCGCGGTGCCGGTGAAAGATATCCGCGCCCGCGATGCGTTCATCCGCGCCGCCAAACTCGAATTGAGCCCCGGCAACAACATCGCATTGTTTGCAGGCGGCGGCTGTGCACTCGCCGATTCATTGATCAAGTCACCTGAGACGTCAGCCCGCTATTTGGTCCAGGGCGCAGATGAAACCGGCGAGCCGGACCTCTCGCGTCTGTCCTGCCGCTGGGACAAATTGGCTGCCCGCCGCGGCACGATCGCGGCCCTTTTGGTACAAGCACTGGGCGATAGCGTCGATGAGCGCAACGACCACTTCACCCGAGCGCTTGAGGCCATCACCACGACACTGGGCAACCTCAATGAGCGCGCGCCCGCCAATCCACAAAGCCTCATATTTCGCTGGCCGCCGCCCGGTGCGCCCCTTGAAGCGCTCACACGCGACGGTGTCGTTCGCTTCAAGCGCATTGCGAGAATTTGGTTGGAGTCATTCTACCAATGGCTGGCCCACACATTTGGCCTCAAATTCGGTGATTACGATGGACACGCATATGCCACGGAAATCACCAAGAACACCGACTTTCTGCGCTTCGACGATATGATTCGATTGGTGCTGGACTGTTCCGACGATGAAGTCGCTGCTCTGCGGCGGGCACTGGACACACTGGAGACCGAAGGCGCGATCCGATACGGCTTGCACACCGCGCCACACGCATTGATGACGTGCCTGGTGTTCGATCTGGCGAGCCACGCACACGTTCATTTCATCGACGGCGATGAGGGCGGCTTTACGCTTGCCGCGCGCGAACTCAAGGCCAAGCAGAATAGCTAGTTGATCTTGGCGCGCCTTATTCGCAATCCCGGAAAGCGCGCCTTCGGCGTATAACGTTGCGTTTGAAGGCGGTCACGCCAAAACTCTCGAGCGTCTCCTCTCAAATATTTTCGGAGATCTTGGGCATCCACAGGCCAATCAATTTCTGGCAGCTCTCAAGCGTCTCGGCCCGAGCACGGCTCATAATGCGCTTGAGATCGCCTTGAAGCACGTCGGCGAAACTGCTTGCCCCACGGCCCGGGAAGGCGCGCTCGAATGGTTCCCGCGCCTGCCCGTTGATCCTTCGCATCACGGGGCCGGGCCGCAGCGAGACCTGCTGGTTGACGTCCTCGACGGCCCGGATGGACTTGGCATCGAGCCGGTCCGAAAAGGATGTCTTGCAGCGCTCCAGGAGCGTACCGACGGTGGCGAACGAAAGCGTGGTTTGATAGGCCACAAGTTCATCGCTGCTCATGCAGACGGGCGCCTTCATTTGGCTCAATGACTCGCCGGTATCGTCTTGCGCCAGGGCCGCCACATTGAACGCGAGACCCCACACCAGGGCCGCCGCCAAGAGACTGAAAGAGCGACGCATCATTGCCAAGACCTTCAGCCGACGATTTCCGATGCGCTGAAGCAGAGCACGATCTCTTGTGCCGCGTTTTCGGCACTGTCTGAACCGTGCACCGAATTGCGTTCGATCGATTCGGCGAATTCCGCCCGGATAGTGCCGGGCTCCGCGTCGGCTGGGTTGGTTGCGCCCATCACTTCGCGGTTTTTGGCCACCGCGTTCTCGCCCTCGAGCACCTGCATTACGATCGGACCCGACGTCATGAAGGCGACGAGATCATTGTAAAAGGGCCGCTCCTTATGGACCTCGTAGAAGGTTTTCGCCTCCGCCTCGCTCCAGTGGGCGCGTTTTTGCGCCACAACCCGCAGGCCGGCGCCTTCGAGTTTGGCGATGATTTGACCCGTGATATTGCGCTCCGTGGCGTCGGGCTTGATGATGGAGAGTGTCCTCTCAGTCGTCATAGGTGCGTCCCTGCTTTGTTGATTGACCCGTTCCGTGCTTTCGCCGGCGCTTATAGCCGCGCGCATGGCCGCCCGCAAGCCAACCTCTATACGGCTTTCGGCCACCCCCATGGCATGGTAAGAGCGCGCAGACGTGGAACCCGTGGACACCCCTTCATGCTCTACGACGCCATAAAGGTCGTGATCACCGCCCTTCTCGTGGTCGCAATCGCCGAAGTCGCCAAGCGCAGTTCGCTGATGGGCGCGATTCTCGCCTCCGTCCCGTTGATTTCAGTCCTGGCGATGATCTGGCTCTATGTCGACACCCGCGACGCCGAAAAGGTCGCGGACCTGGCGACGGGCGTCTTCTGGCTAGTGTTGCCGTCGCTCGCCCTTTTTGTCGCCCTGCCGATCCTGTTGCGCCAGGGCGTGAACTTTGCGCTTTCCATGAGCGTCTCGATTGCGCTGACCGTCGCTGCTTACTTTCTCATGGTGCTGATCTTGAGCAAAATGGGCATCAGGCTCTGAGCCTGCGTTCACCGCTTGCCACGCTGCAGGCGGTCGAGGCGCAGACGATGGCGTTCGTCCGTCAGACGCCACGCCGCTCCCAGCACCGCTATCAACACGCCGAGTGCCGTCCCGCCAGCAATCAGAAACATGATGAGCAACTGATATTTAGTCGCCTCGACCGGATCGACGCCGGAGAGAATCTGACCCGTCATCATCCCGGGCAAGGAAACGATGCCCGATGCGGCCATGGCGTTGATGATCGGCATCATTCCGGTCCGCAGCGCACGCCGCAAAATCACCTGCAAAGCCTCGAACCGCGTTGCGCCCAGGGCTATTCGACCTTCGATCGCGGCCCTTTGAAGCCGCGCAGCGCCGGTGAGCGTATCGAGCCCCAACGAAATTCCCGTCATGGTATTGCCGAGGATCATGCCCAACACCGGGATGATGTAGCGCGGTGAGTACCAAGGGTCGGGACCGATAAGGAGCCCGACACCGAAAACCGTTCCAATGGTGCCGACGAACAGCAGGCTAGCCGTGCCCAGGCCGTACGTCCAAAAGCCGCTGAACCTGGTTTCTTGACGCTTCATTATTTCGCGTCCAGCCACCAAAATCATGATCAGCGCGAGTCCGACCGTCCAGGCAGGCGACGTCTGCGCGAAGATAAACTTCAGAACGAAACCGATTGCGCCTAGCTGAACGCACATACGCATGGTCGAAACAGCCAGCGAACGTTCCATACCGAGCCGGAAGCCGAGCGATAGGGCGCCGTTGATGAAGATGAACACCGCGGCGCCCGCCAAATCGAACAGACTGAGCGAGACATATGTCATAGGGCCTGGGCCTTCACCCGCCCGCCCGAGATGACGAGCCTGCGGTTTGCGAGCCGTTTAGCCTGAGCTTTGTCGTGGCTCACGAGCGCAATCGCCGCGCCTGCTGCAAGCTTCCGCTTGAGGCAGCGCTCCACCGCGCGCGTCGCTTTGGGATCCAGCGCGCCGGTGGGCTCATCGAGCAACAGCACCGCCGGCTCATCGAGCAAATTGCGAACAAGGACGAGACGCTGACGCTCGCCGGTCGAGAGATCGGCAAGCGGCCGATCGAGAACGCGCGCCTCTAGTCCGAGCGATGCGGCAAGCTCTTCGGCCTTGGCCGCATCGCCATAGTGACTGCGGGGCGTCTCGCCCCACCAGCCGGGCTCAGCGGCTGAATAGCGCACCTGTCTGCGCCAATCAGAACCGCTGAATTTATCGCGCTCGACACCGTCGAGAAACACGCGTCCTGCCACTGGATCGAGATCAGAGATGGCCCGCAGCAGCAACGTCTTGCCAGCGCCCGAGGGACCCTGCACGGCCAGGCACTCGCCTCGCTTGATCGCAAACGAGACGGGTACGAGGTTCAGAATCTCGAGCGCATCGACTTCGAGTAAGGTCATAGGCGCTCAACTTGTCGCGCATGGCAGAGACGGTCAACGGGTGCATTATCTGGACTAAAGACGCATACCCCCGCTTCGCGTTATTGTGCGCGCACAAACCATGGCGAAGGAGCGCAAAATGTCCGTCTATGTTGAGCGAAATGGCCCCGTCTGGACAGTTGTTCACGACCGCCCGGAGGCGCGAAACGCCATGGACCCCGAGAGTGCCGACGCGCTGACCCAAGCCTTCCTCGGCTTCAACGCCGAGCCTGATGCCGCAGTCGCGGTGTTCTATGGCAAAGGCGGCGCATTCTGCGCAGGCTGGGACCTCAAATACGTTGCCAGCCTGGATGCCGCAAATCCCTTGGGCGAGCTGGACATACCGCCAGCGGGCCCGCGCGGCGATGGCGGCGAGATTCCGCGGGGACCGCTTGGTCCCTCGCGGCTCGAACTCGACAAGCCGGTGATCGCGGCGGTCGAGGGGCCCGCGGTCGCCGGCGGCATGGAGTTGGCACTTTGGTGCGACTTCAGGGTGATGGCGCAGGACGCTTATTTGGGGGTCTATTGCCGGCGCTGGGGCGTTCCGCTGATCGATGGCGGAACCGTGAGGCTGCCACGCATCGTGGGCCAGGGCCGCGCGCTGGAAATCATCCTAACGGGCCGCAAAGTCGAGGCCGATGAATGCCTGTCGCTGGGCTTGTGCGAGTATCTGACGGAAAAGGGCGGCGCCCGGGAGAAGGCCGAAGCGCTGGCTCACGACATAGCGCGCTTTCCGCAAGTCTGCGTTCGCGCCGACCGCCGCTCAACCATACGCTCCCATGGACTTTCCGTCCGCGATGGGTTGATCCAGGAATGGTACAATGGCCGCGAAGCGTTCATCCGCGATGGCGTCGACGGCGCGGCGCGCTTTTCGGGAGGCCTCGGCCGACACGGCGACTTCAAAAAAATCTAGCTTTTTTTTTGCGAAAGACCACGCGGAAGTGGCGGACATCGCGCCCCTTCCGGCGCACCATGAAATCCTCGAAGCTGATTTCCTCGAGCCCCATGCCCTCGAGCGCCTTAAGTTCGCTCCGAAGCAGCGGCCATGGTGGCAGATCTTGGGGCTCGTCCTCGTGCCGCCCGCGGCCCAAAATAAAGAGCCGCCCGCCCGCAGCCACACATCCAGCCAGCGCCTTGAAGGCTTCAGCGCGGAAAGGATCGCGCAATATCTGCAACGTATAGGTCTCGTTGACGAAGTCGAACGCACCGCGCCATTCGGCGGGCAAATTCAAAAGATTCGCCGTTCGCCAGGTGATGCCCGATGCGGCAAAGCGCTCCGCCGCCCAAGCCACCGCCGTTTCCGAGATATCGAACGCCGTCACCTCGAAGCCCGATGCGGCCAGCAGAGCGGCGTTGTCGCCCAGTCCGCACCCCACATCGAGTGCGCAGCCCCGTTTTTGCGCCGCGGCTTGGCTCTCCAGCCAGCCTTTCAGATCCGCTCTGGCCTCGCCGTGTCCCCAGGGGATCATGGCCCTATCGCCCTTTGCCGCGCGGTAGAGCGCATCGAACCAGGCGAGCGGTTCACCGGCTTCTGCCGAGCTCATCCGCAGGCGATCAGCTATCCGTTTTCCTTCTGCGCGGCGCGCGTCGACGTCTTGTGCGCCACCGCTCTTGGAGCGTTTCCCGCTCACGCCTTTTTCTCCCAACCGCCTTTGTCATTTTGCTGCCAATAGGTGACGTCGAGCCCTGCCGCCTGGGCGCTCTTCCACTCTTCTCGGGCTTGGGCGACCGCGTCCTCGTCCAGGCCGTCGAAGAGATAGACCGCTCGCTGATAGCCAGCCAGATCGCCGCCCGCGGCTCCATCGACAAAGAATCTGACGTCCGCGCCGTTCGGGTTCTCATCGCTGATCGTCAGGAAAATCGGCTGCCGCTCCGCCGGTGTCTCGCCAGTCCGGCCATGCGGCAGGAAGGAGCCATCCCGATAGGTCCAAAGCAGCGTGTCGAGCGCCTCCAGACGCTCAGCCGACGACGCCTGCACGACCGCTTTCCAGCCGCGCTCCAGCGTCCTCTCCAAAAGCTGTGGTAGCACCCGCTCGAGCGGGACGCGTTCGAGATGATAGAACAGCACTTCGGTTTGGTTGGCGTCTGCCATGGCGCCGCGATCTTAAGCACGGCTCGGTGAAAGCGAAAGGCCGCTCTGCACAGCTCAGCGCTTTGCCGCGTAGGGATTGCGTCCCTGACGCATGGTGATCCTCAACGGCACGCCCTTGAGACCAAAGTCCTCGCGCAGGCTGTTCATCAAATAACGCAGATAGGCCTCTTTCAGGGCTTTGGGGCGCGAACAAAACAGCACAAAGGTCGGCGGGCGGGCATGGGGCTGGGTCATGTAGCGCAGCTTGATGCGCCGGCCCGAAACCGCCGGCGGGGGATGACGCTCTTCGGCATGGCGCAGCCAAGTATTGAGCGCGCTGGTTGATATGCGTTTGTTCCACAGCCGGTAGACCTCCAACACCGCGCCCATCAAAGGCTCGAGGCCATTGCGCCTGATGGCCGATACGGGAATGAGCGGCACACCGCTTATTTGCGGCAACAAGCGCTCGACATCGCGGGCAAGCTTCAGACGCGTCGCGGACTTGTCCTCGACCAAATCCCATTTGTTGACCGCTATAACAATAGCGCGGCCTTCCTGCGCCGCCAGATCGGCAATCTGAAGGTCTTGTTTTTCGAACGGATTTTGCGCATCGACAATCAAGATCACGACCTCGGCGAAGCGGATTGCCTTTAATGCGTCACCGACCGAAAGCTGCTCCGAGCCGGACTTGACGCGTGCCTTGCGGCGCAATCCCGCCGTGTCGTGAAGCAGGATGGGTTGGCCCTGCCACTCCCAGTCGATGGCAATGGTATCGCGCGTGATGCCGGCCTCCGGGCCTGTTATCACGCGTTCTTCGCCCAAAAACGCATTCACCAGGGTCGATTTGCCCGCATTGGGCCGGCCAATGATTGCCACGCGCATCGGACGATCGCCGACGACTTGGTCTTCGTCTTGGCCCTGCGGCGTGGCTTCGCTCACAGCTTCGATCGCGTCAAAGAGCTCGCCAATCCCCTCGCCGTGCTCGGCCGAAATGGCTATTGGTTCGCCAAGGCCAAGGCGGTAGGCGTCATAAAAACCGGCCTCGCCCGCGCGGCTCTCGCACTTGTTGGCCACCAGCACGGCGGGCTTGGATGACACCCGCACCAGCTCTGCAAACACCTCATCGGCCGGAACGATGCCGCTGCGCGCATCGATCAGAAAGAGCACGATGTCCGCATCCGCGATAGCCGCCTCGCTCTGGGCCCGCATCCGCGCGGCGACGGAATCGTCGTCGGTTTCCTCGAGGCCCGCCGTATCGATAAGACGAACACCAAGATCGCCGATCTCGGCCTCGGCCACACGGCGATCGCGCGTCAAACCGGGCTCCTTGGCGACCAACGCAAGCCGCCGGCCCGCAAGCCGGTTGAAGAGTGTCGATTTGCCGACGTTCGGCCTGCCGACGATGGCGATGTCGAGCGTCATTGCGCTCACCTCAGCGTCTGGCGCAGGCGCAAAATTGCGCGCATTTGCGCTAGTTGATGGCGTAAAGCTTAGCTTTGTCGGAGAGAATATACATGCGCCCCGATGCCACAACGGGTGAGATGTAAATGGGAATATCGAGATCGCGCTGAGCGGCAATTTTACCGGTTACGGGATCTACGCTGACCAGCAAGCCCGCCGCCGAAGCCAGCCACAGGCGCCCGCCGGCCAATGTCGGTCCATTCCAGCGCGAGCTCTCCGGCAACTCAGTAATCCAGCGCACCTTGCCCTCGTCGCGGCTGAGCGCCAGCAGCTTGCCGTTGATGTCGACCACAAACACCGTGTTGCCCGCGACCCAGGGGGTTTGCGTACCGCGCACATTGGCGGTCCACATTCGCGCACCGGTTTTCGCTGCTATGGCGATCATGCGGCCCGAATGGCCCACTGCGAACACCACGTCCTTCTCGATCACCGGACGCGAGGGGTCGCTGAGGGCCGCGAGCGACGAGCCGCCACGGCGGCGCGACAGCGAATCGACCCAGACCGGGCGACCCTCACTGATCTTGTAGCCCACCAGATCGCCCGACGTGAACGGCACGACCAGCGTATCGCCCGAAACCGCCGGACTCACATTCGAGAGCAGCGACGTGGCGCCCGAAAGGCCCCGGTAGGTCCATATCTCCGAACCATCTGCGATCGAGATGCAATAGAGCCGGCTGTCCGTCGTCACGAAGAAGACCTTGCCGCGGGCGGCGGTGGGCGATGAACGGATCGGCGCGCCGATGGATTTCTTCCAGAGGACTTCGCCACTGGCCGGGTTCAAGGCCACCACCGAGCCAAAACCCGTCACCGCGATCAGCTTGCCGTCGTCGAAGGCCAAACCGCCTCCAAAACCCTCTTCGCTGTCCTCGTTCTTGGGCGTCAGATCGATGCGCCAGACGCGCTCGCCATTGGCGGTCGAGAAGGCGGAAACGGAGCCTTCGGCATCGAGTGTATAGATCCGCTGGCCTTGAACGATCGGGATCGCCGTCAACCGTCCGTCGCTGCTCGAGCCCGTACCAGCGCTTGCGCGCCACACCGTCGTGCCCGCTCCCCGAAGCGACAAGTGCCCAGGCGAGTTTGTTGGCGTACCGCCGGGCTGCGTCCACGAGACGTTTGCTTTGGGTGCCGGAATGGAGACGGGCCTCTGTGACGCGGTCGCATCGACTGTGAGCACATCTTGCGGTTTCATAATCGAGATGCGGTCGCCTGGAAGCGGAATCTCTTTCTCTTTGAAGGGATTGAGCCCGCCAAGTCCACCGCCGCAGCCCGCAAGCACGAGCCCACAGCCCAGCAGTGCGGCGTAGTGTGCCATGCGTATCGTCGAATTCGCCATGCCGGCTCTCTTATTGACCGTTGATCGGGGCATCTGCCTTAACCAGCAGCGCCAACATCATTTCGGCCCGCCGACGCAAATTGATCGGCGCCGTTTGATCCGCCAACAACCGGCCAAACTGATCCTCCGCCTCTTGGCGGTTGGAGTTGCGGTAGGCCGAAAGCCCCAGTAGCTCGCGCGCCGAGTGCCGCCAAGGGCTCTCCCCATTGGCCAAATCATTCAACCGTTTCGAAATTTCTTCGTAATTGGCCTCGTCGAGCCGCAGATTAGCGGCTTGAACGACGGCGTAACCCTGCAGCAAATCTTGGCCGGAAATTTCTTCTGCAAGCACATCGTAGGCCTTGACCGCGCCGGCTTTGTCGCCCGATTTGGCCGCAGCGGCGGCAAGCCGGAAACGGGCCAGAATCCGGTAGCCCCACGGCCCCTCCTCGGCCATGGCACGCAGCGCTTCGCTCATCTCGCTGGATTTGCCCTCTTCTTCGAGTTGCAAGGCCGCGGCAAAGCGCCCGCCCGCATCGGCTGCCTGACGTTCTTGCCAGTAAGTCCAGCCATTAATGCCGGCGACACCGGCCACGAGCGCGAACGCGGCCAACAGAACCCAGACGCCGTACTTATCCCACAGCGCCTTGAACTGGTCGCTGCGGACGGCTTCATCAACTTCACGGAAAATGCTGTCGTCGTTCATATTTTGGCCTGTGCGGCCCCTTTCCGTTACAGGCTAACTGCCCGTCATTTTTGGCCGTTTCGTGGCTTGGCGTGCGCCTCGCGGCGGCGCCTTGGAGCCATCGCCCGCCACTTTCTCGCCCTTCATGGCGTAGGTGTGCTGGGGGCCTGGGAAACTGCGTTCGCGCACCTCGTTGGCGTAAGTCGCGACCGCACTTTCGATGGCTTCGGCCAATTGCGCGAATTCCTTGACGAATTTGGGCACCCGCGGCGACAGACCGAGCATGTCCTCGAGCACCAAAATCTGACCATCGCATTCGGCTGACGCGCCAATGCCGATGGTGGGGATCGGAATTTGTTTGGTGATGCGGGCTGCAAGCAGTTCGGCCATCCCCTCGAGCACGACGGCAAAGGCGCCTGCTTCGGTGATTGCCTTGGCGTCAGCCTCGATCGCCTCCCATTCGGCGCGCTCGCGCCCCTGGGTCTTGAAGCCGCCCATCACATTGATCGATTGGGGCGTCAGTCCGATATGCGCCATCACCGGAATACCGCGTTCGGTGAGGTAACGGATCGTCTCGGCCATGCGCGTCCCGCCCTCGAGCTTGACCGCGCCGCAGCCCGTTTCCTTCATCACGCGCGCGGCGTTGCGGAAGGCTTGGGCCGGGCTTTCCTCATAACTGCCGAAGGGCAAATCGACGACGACCAGCACGTGGCTGGAGCCCCGCACAACGGCTTGGCCATGCATGATCATCAGCTCGAGCGGCACCGGCACGGTAGACTCATAACCATGCATCACCATGCCGAGGGAATCGCCCACCAGCAGAAAATCCATATGCCGATCGAGCAGCCGGGCGGTGTGGGCATGGTAGGCTGTGAGCGAAACGATGGGTTTGCCACCCTTTCGGGCTGCGATGTCTGGCGCCGTGATGCGTTTGGCCGAGCCAAGCGACATTGGACTTCTCCTTGTTTCACGCCTCAGCGGGCATCACCCGCCGGGGAGGCACCTTATAAACCATATGGCGCCTAGTTGTGCACTGCGAAATGAGAGTTTTGCTGAATAGCCCCGGGCTCTGCTAGCCTGACCTTGAAACCTTAGGAGATGACAGGTGGCACCCAACCTCTCCAAAGCTAAGGCCACGTTGACCGCACGCCGCGAAGAAGTTCAGCAGCTGAGCGACAATTCGGCCGAGGCCCGTGACACGGTGACGCTGGACCAGACGAGCGTCGGGCGGCTTTCGCGCATGGACGCGCTCCAGCAGCAGGCAATGGCGGAAGCCACCGAACGCCACCGCGCCCTCGAACTCGCCCATATCGAGGGCGCACTCAAACGAATTGAAGACGACGAGTACGGCTATTGCCAGAATTGTGGCGAAGAAATTGCCGAAAAACGCTTGGCAATCGATCCTGCCGCGACCCACTGCATCAAATGCGCAAAGTAAGCAGCATTCACTCCCACTCGATCGTGCCGGGTGGCTTTGAGGTCACGTCGTAGACCACCCGGTTGATGCCCTTGACTTCGTTGATGATCCGCGTCGCGGTTTTGCTCAAGAAGTCGTGGGCGAAGGGATAGGAATCCGCCGTCATACCGTCGGTCGAGGTGACCGCGCGCAGGCCGCAGACGTTATCGTAAGTACGCGCGTCTCCCATGACGCCGACGGTGCGCACCGGGAGCAGCACGGCAAAGGCCTGCCAGATCTCGTCATAGAGGCCGGCCTTGCGGATTTCCTCCAGATAGACGGCGTCCGCCTGTCTTAGAATATCCAACTTTTCGCGGCTCACCGCGCCTGGAATGCGGATCGCCAGACCCGGGCCCGGGAACGGGTGGCGGCCAATAAAGTGATCCGGCAATCCGAGTTCGTGACCCAACGCCCGTACTTCGTCCTTGAAGAGTTCGCGCAGGGGCTCGATCAGCTTGAGATTCATGCGCTCGGGCAGTCCCCCCACATTGTGGTGCGACTTGATCGTGACCGACGGCCCGCCGGTGAAGGAAACACTCTCGATGACGTCAGGGTAAAGCGTGCCCTGGGCCAAAAAATCGGCACCTCCCAGCCGCTTGGCCTCCTTCTCGAAGACGTCGATGAAGAGCCTGCCAATGGTTTTGCGCTTCTTTTCGGGATCATCCACCCCCTCGAGTTCGCCCAAGAAAAGCTCCTGCGCCTCCACATGGTCGAGGGGAATGTTGTAGTGGCCGCGGAAGAGGTCGACGACCTCGCGGGCCTCATCCTGCCGCAGCAGGCCGTGATCGACAAAAATGCAATTGAGCTGATCGCCGATCGCTTCGTGGATTAGAACCGCGGCAACGGCCGAATCGACGCCGCCAGAGAGCCCGCACACCACCCGGCCCTTGCCGACCACCTCGCGAATGCGCGCGATTGCCGCCTCGCGGAAATGCTCCATGGTCCAGTCGCCGGTGCAGCCGGCGATCGCGTGGGTGAAATTCCTGAGGATTTGCGCGCCATGTGGCGTGTGAACCACTTCGGGGTGGAATTGGACGCCATAAAAGCCGCGCGCCTCGTCCGCAATGGCCGCGAAGGGCGCGCTCGGTGACGAGGCGATCACCTCGAAGCCATCGGGAAGCGCGATAACGCGGTCGCCGTGGCTCATCCAGACGCGCTCATTATGGCCGACCGGGCCGAGCCCCTCAAACAGCGCCGATTGGGCCACGATCTCGATGTCGGCACGGCCGAATTCGCGGGTCTTGCCCTCTTCCACATCACCGCCCAGCTGCGCCACCATGGTCTGTTCGCCATAGCAGATACCGAGCACCGGGAGACCTGATTCGAAGACATTGTAGGGCACGCGCGGCGTGTCGCTGTCAATCACACTGGCAGGGCCGCCCGAGAGGATCACCGCCTTGGGCGCGAAGGTTTCAAGCGCCTGGCCTGCGCTTTGATAGGGCACTATTTCGCAATAGACGCCGGATTCGCGCACGCGGCGCGCGATGAGCTGGGTCACCTGGGAGCCGAAATCGATTATGAGAACCTTGTCGCTCATAAAGGCTCGTTACTGGATGGCGAGCGCTTGGGCAATGGCGCGCGTCGCGTTCTCCCCAGCCATCATGCGTCTTTTTTCATTTCGAGCACCGCGATGAAGAATCCATCCGTGCCATGGCTGGCGGGGCTCAGCAACAGCGAGTCGTCCCGTCCGTCCGCCGAGGCCGGCGGCTCGCTTCCGATCGCCTCGCGCCAAACCTCGCCATAGGGTATGGCGCGAAAGCCCGGGTGGCGCTCCAGGAACGCTTCGATCTGATCGCTGTTCTCTTCGGCGAGCACCGAGCATGTGATGTAGACGAGCCTCCCGCCGGCCTTGACCAGCAGCACGCCCAGTTCGAGCACGCTCGTCTGCTCGGCCTGTCGCTCCTCGATCGCCTGGGACGAAAGGCGCCACTTGGCGTCGGGCCGCCGGCGCCATACGCCTGTGCCCGAGCACGGCGCATCTATGACAACCACATCCATCTTGGCGGCAAGCCCGGAGAGCGCGGCCTCGTCACCGCCGTTCAACACCTGCACGTTTCGCGCGCCAGCCCGTTTCAGACGCTCGAAGATCGGCCGCAAGCGGTGCTTGTTCGCGTCATAGGCGTGAATCTGACCCTTGTTGCCCATGGCGGCCGCCAGCGCCAAGGTCTTACCGCCCGAGCCCGCGCACAGATCGACCACCTGCTGGCCGGTCCGTGCCCCTGTCAGCAAAGCCGCCAGTTGCGAACCCTCGTCCTGGACCTCGAAATGTCCGCGGCCGTGGGCGCTCTCGGCCTCCACGTGCGGGCTCTTGGACGCGCCTTCGCGTGGCGCAATGCGCACGCCGACGGGTGAATAAGGTGTCGGGATTGGACTCGTTTTCTTAAGTGATTCCAGGAGTTTATCACGATTGGTTTTCAGCGTATTTGCGCGTAGATCAATTGGCGCTCGTCGCGATAAGCCCGCTCCTTCGTCAGCTGCACGCGCGCCGAAGACGCGCGTGAAGTGAGGCGCCATCCACTCGGGATAATCACCCCGTACCCAATCAGGCGCGCCGTTTTTCGGCGAGGCGATTGCGTTGCTTTCGGCCTCGCTCAAGGGCTCCGCAGTGTGTTCGCTGCCATCGCACCAGGTTGCTATCTCCTCACCCGTCATGCCCCAAGCAAACGCGAGTGCGCCCAGCACCAGGGCGCGTGGCGCCTCGTCTCCCATCGCCCAGGCAATCGAAGAGCGGCAGCGCAATACGTCGTAAACGAGATTGCCGATGGCCGCCCGATCGCCGGAACCCGCAAACCGATGCGCCCGCCCCCACTCCTTGAGTGTGTGGCCAGCTGGCTGATGAAAGCGCTCGACTGCCTCGATTATCTCGACTGCCGCCTGAACCCGTGCGCCGGGCTTCACGCCTGGCCCGGATAGTTGGGAGATTCTCGTGTGATGACCACGTCGTGCACATGGCTTTCCCGCAGGCTCGCATGGGAGATGCGGACGAAACGGGCTTTCTTCTGGAAATCGGCGACCGACGCCGCGCCCGTATAACCCATCGCCGCCCGCAAGCCACCGACGAGTTGATGCAGCACGCTCCCAAGTGGTCCCTTGTAGGGCACTTGGCCCTCAATGCCTTCGGGTACGAGCTTGAGCTTATCTTCGATCTCTTGCTGGAAATAACGGTCGGCGGAGCCACGCGCCATAGCACCCACCGAGCCCATGCCGCGATAGGCCTTGTAGGATCGTCCTTTATAGAGGAAGACCTCGCCGGGACTTTCGTCGGTTCCCGCAAAGAGCGAGCCAATCATGGCGCAGTCCGCACCCGCCGCGATGGCTTTGGCGAGATCGCCTGAATACTTGATGCCGCCGTCGGCAATGACCGGAATGCCGGCCGCCTTGGCCGCTTCGGTCGCCTCCATGATTGCGGTCAGTTGAGGCACGCCGACACCCGCCACGATGCGGGTGGTGCATATCGAGCCCGGTCCTATACCAACCTTGACCGCATCGGCGCCGGCGTCGATCAGCGCCTTAGCGCCATCGGCCGTCGCCACGTTGCCGGCGATCACCTGCACCGCATTGGAAGCTCGCTTGATCTGCTCGACCGCCGCGAGCACACGCGATGAATGACCGTGGGCGGTATCGACGACGATCGCATCGGCGCCAGCAGCCATCAGCATTTCGCTGCGTGCAAAGCCATCATCACCAACACTGGTCGCGGCCGCGACGCGCAGCCTGCCTTGCGTGTCCTTAGCTGCGTTGGGGTGAGTCTGTGCTTTTTCGATGTCCTTGACCGTAATCAGGCCGATGCAGTGATAATCGGAATCAACCACAAGCAGCTTCTCGATGCGGTGGTGGTGGAGCAGCCGTTTGGCCTCTTCCATCTCCACCGTCTCGGGAGCGGTGATGAGGTCGTCCTTTGTCATCAGTTCGGCCACCGGTTGACCGAGATTGGTGGCAAAGCGAACGTCGCGGTTCGTGATAATACCAGCCAGCCTGCCTTCGCGGCCGCCATTTGTTGCGCTCTCGACCACTGGAATGCCGGATATGTGAAAACGCGCCATCAGTTCGAGCGCGTCGGCGAGCGTGGCATCGGGCGCGATCGTGACGGGATTGACGACCATGCCAGATTCAAACTTCTTGACCTGGTTGACCTGGTCGGCCTGTTCTTCGGGACTGAGATTTCGGTGGATGACGCCCATGCCGCCGGCTTGGGCCATGGCGATGGCGAGATTTGCTTCCGTCACGGTGTCCATGGCGGAAGAAAGAATGGGGATGTTGACGCCAAGACTTTGGGTCACCCGCGAGCCGGTATCGACCTCGCTGGGCAGAACCTCGGACGGTCCTGGCCGCAGCAAGACATCATCGAATGTCAACGCTGGATCTGATTGTATCCTGGACGGCCCGCCGGCCATTCGCCAACTTCCTTTTACACCTTAAGCGCGCTTCAAGTCTGCGTTACGCGCTACGCCCCTTTGTTGGCGCCCCTATTTATCACCGCTTTGGCACGTTGCATAGGTGCGCCGCGCCAACGTGGTGAAACTGTCAACAGTTTGTGCTCCGATCGATCAGGTATTCGCAGGCATGCGAAATCCTTGGGCCAGCACATAGAGTTCGGAGGATTGCGCCCGACTCGCTTGTGGCTTCACGTGACGCACGCGCGCAAAGTCCCGTTTCATGGAGGCAAGCAGCGCTTTCTCGGTGCCCCCCTGCAGCACTTTAGCCAGAAATGTACCGCCGGGTTTGAGAATCGTGCTCGCAAAGGCAAGCGCTTCCTCGCACAGACCGACGATACGAAGGTGGTCGGTTTGCCGATGTCCCGTACTCGCCGCCGCCATGTCCGAAAGGACCACATCCACTTTAGAGTCCTTCAGCATCTCTTCTATGGATTGCGACGCATGCTCGTCCTCAAAGTCGAGTTGAATGAATTCGACGCCGGGCAGCGGCTCCATTGCAATGAGATCGACGGCAATCACACGGCCCTCACCGGCCCCAACCTTTACCCGATTGGCGGCGATCTGCGACCATCCGCCCGGCGCAGCGCCCAAATCGACCACCGTTTGACCAGATTGAAGAATCGAATCGGCATCATCGATCTCCATCAGTTTGTAGGCAGCCCTGGAGCGCAACCCCTCCCGCTTGGCTGCGGCTACATAAGGATCATTTAACTGGCGGTCCAGCCAACGCACGGAACTGGTGCTACGGCCCTTGGCCTTTTTCACCTTGACCTTGAGCGCACGGCCATCGGCGGCGCCGCGACTTGTCCCTCTCCCACTTGGCGTCTTGTTTCTTGTCATGGTCAGGCCCTGTGTAATCCCATTCAACCCGTCGTACCGCGGCGAGACTTGCGGCGCCACTCGGGATAACCGTCCTGCTCCATGAGGTTGGCCAACATACCCTCGCGCAGCCCGCGGTCGGCGACACGCAGACGCATGCACGGCCAAGTGCGCAGCACCGCCTCGAGAATGGCGCATCCCGCCAGCACGAGGTCGGCACGCTCGGGCCCAATGCAGGGTTGCGCGACACGCTCCTCATAGCTCATGGCGATCAGACGGCTGGATACGTCGCGCACCTCGCACGTCTGCAGCCAACAACCGTCGACCCGGCTCCGGTCATAGGCCGTAAGAGCCAAATGAATGCCCGCAATGGTTGTTACGGTTCCCGAAGTTCCCATCAGATGCACGCGGTTATTTTCGACTTCGCTGTGTAATTTGTTCTGGGCCTTGAACGTTGCCAATTCGCCTATGACATCCTCAACCATCGCTTCATAGGTGTCGTTGGTCACGACGTGTCCGCCATGTTTTTCGGCAAGCGTCACGACCCCGAGCCGCAACGATATCCAATCTGCTATGCGGCTTTGTATATCTACCCGCGAGCAACCGGCGCCACGACCTCCGGGTTTCACATCGCGCAGATCAAGCCAAATCAGTTCTGAACTGCCACCGCCAATATCGAATACCAGCGCCCAATCGCTGTTTGGATCCAGCAACGAGGCACAACCGGAGACCGCGAGTTGCGCTTCGGTTTCTTGACTGACGACTTCGAGTTCGAGGCCGGCTTCCTCGCGTACCCGCGCGATGAATTCGGCGCTGTTTTCGGCAATCCGGCAAGCCTCAGTAGCTATCACGCGCGAACGCTTGACCCGCCTCTGTTTCATTTTTTCGGCGCATACCATGAGCGCTTCGATGGTCCGACCCATGGCCTCTTGGGAAAAACGTCCCGAACGCGTCACGCCTTCGCCGAGGCGGATAATTCTCGAAAACGCATCTATGACGAAAAAACCGCGACGCGAGGGGCGCGCCACAAGCAGTCGGCAATTGTTGGTGCCGAGATCCAGCGCGCCGTAAGCAGGCAATTGCGACCGCTTCGCGCGACCCCGTCCGCTGCGGCGCACCTTGACTGCCCCACTGGACTTGGCTCCAGATTGGGACCGACCGTCAGCGGGCTCTGCAGCCGCGATGACGGCGGGTTTGCCTCCGCCGGAGTCTTCGCGCTGGCGCTTTCGCCCACGCGGTCCGCTGGCAGCCGCGCGAAATCTATCGCTCGGCCCAGTCACTCGATCTCCCCGCGCCCGCTTATGGCTGAACTCACACAGCCAAACCACAGGCGTCCTTCCGGAAATTAACTTGAGTCGAGTCTATCAGGCCGCAAGCCAGCGGAAAAGCATCGCCGTCCCATTCAGCGACCGATGCCGGTGTATTCGAATCCCGCCTCGAGCGCCAAGTCTGGGCGGTAAATATTACGCAAATCAACAAGCACCTTGCCGCGCATCGCAGCTTTAAGGGCCGCAAGATCAAGCGCCCGGAACTCGTTCCATTCGGTCAGCACGACAGTGACGTCCGCCCCCTCGGCGGCTTCAAGCGCGCCTTCACACCATTCGACGCCATTGAGTTCGACGGCGCCGCTTTCGCGGCCATGGGGATCATAGGCCCGCACAACGGCGCCGCGCTCCAACAACAACGGTACGATGACCAGGCTGGGCGCCTCGCGCATGTCGTCTGTATTGGGCTTGAAGGTGACACCCAGAATGGCGATCGTTTTGCCCCGCAACGAACCGCCGGCCGCCTCGTTGATGCGGGTTGCCATGGCGATTTTGCGTTCGGTGTTGACCTTTTCCACCTGCTCGATCAACGACAGCGGAGCCTTGGCCTCTCGCGCCGTGCGCACCAATGCCGAGACGTCCTTTGGAAAACACGAGCCGCCGTATCCCGGTCCCGGATGCAGGAATTTATTGCCGATGCGTCCATCGGCTCCGATGGCGCTGGCCACATCGTGCACGTCGGCACCCACGTGCTCGCACAAATCAGCTATCTCGTTGATGTAACTGATTTTCAACGCCAAAAAAGCATTTGCCGCGTACTTGGCGAGTTCGGCGGACTCGCGGCTCACAAACATCAATGGCGCATTGCGCAACGTGAGGGGTTTGTAGAGCCGCTCCATCACAGCACGCGCTCGGGCGTCGTCACAACCGACCAGCACCCGGTCTGGATGCGTGAAATCTTGGATGGCCGAGCCCTCGCGCAGGAACTCGGGATTGGAGCAGACCGCAAATTCGCCGTCGGGACGCAGCGCCCGCAGACGCAGTTCGATTTCGCGGCTGGTACCGACGGGCACTGTCGATTTTGTCGTGATCACCGTGAAGCCGTCGAGATGAGGCGCCAGCTGTTCGACCGCCTCGTAAATATAGCTGAGATCGGCATAACCATCTCCACGGCGAATGGGCGTACCGACGGCTAGAAATATCAGTTCACTGCCCGATACCGCTTTTTTCAGATCTTCGGTGAACTCGATGCGGCCAACCTTGAGGTTGCGGGCAAGCAAATCATCAAGGCCCGGTTCATAAATTGGAACTTCCCCTGCCCGCAGCTGCTCGACCTTATCGGCGTCATTGTCGACACAAACGACATTCCAGCCGAATTCAGAAAAACACGCCGCTGACACCAAGCCGACATAGCCCGCGCCGATCATGCAAATATTCACAAGCAAATCCTTTGGAATCTCGTTCTCCAGCCACGCACTTGGCGCACCGGTTCGCGTGTTACTTCGAAGCCCGGGCAATGGCAACGCATATTACAACGTCTTGGCGCGCAAACACCGCATTTGCGCCCGATTGACATTTGCTGGGCCCTGCCATCAATACAAGCTTGGTTTGTAAGTGTGTTCGCCTCGAAGCTGAAGATTCCGCATGCTGCCCGATTCGAAGCTCTTATTTTTGCGCCAAGCGCTGTTTGCGAAGTTGATACAGCTGACGCGTCGCTCCTCGCCGTCTCGTTTCCATACACCCATGCATTTCAGCGAGTTGCTGCCATGGATGATTGACGTAACACTGGTTGCCTATCCTCTGTCAGGCCTGAATTGGCTAAGACACGTCATCTTGATCGCCGCCGAAAATCACGCGACTGCGGCAACGAACGGCGTTAAGAGCTACGGCGAATTGCGATCGCAATTCCCCTTCCTGCCAACACTGTGTTTCAGCCACGCCGGCTCATCCTGGCAACATCGCATGCTCAACGAATATGACATGCGCAGTTACAGCCCCGGTGAATGGGTCAGGAGCCCTCGGGTAATTTTCATTTCCCGCGATCCTCGCGAGGTTCTGGCAGCCACCTATCACGACTTGCGCACGCACCTCAACTTTCACCACATTGGTCCGGCCGATATGGTCGACAACAACATTGTGGGCGTGCGCAAAATGGCCTCCTTCGTCGGGCGATGGCAACGCTGGTGCAAGGACAATCCCGACTGTCTGGATGTCCGCTATCATGATTTGAGGTCAGATTGCGCCACACAACTGATGCGAATTTCCGAATTTTGCAATTTCGGCTTCAGTGACAAGACCATTGATGTGGCATGCAAAGTAGCCGCCCTTGATTCGGCGCACACGACAAATGCGCAAGGCCAATCGGCCCCAATACGCAGTGAGACCTTTCTCATCAATAGTGGCCGGTCGAACGGTCAAGCCACCGCACGGGCACAGACTTTTGACGAGCTGTTTTCAAAGAGCCAGATCGCTCAGATTGAGAGCGTGCTGCGCGACGAGCTGGATGGGGACATGACCTGGTCATAAGGCGACAGATTTGACAGGTGAGTCTGTCGGTCGCGGCGCCATTGACATTACTCACAATTGTGACAAGACCATCCGGCGTACAAGACATTAAGATTCAAAGTAAATTATTAAGAGAATTCAACGACATGGCATCTTTTTATAGCAATTCAAGAACCGACGTCGTCGGTTCAAAGTCAGCGAGAACCGCCGACGAAAACGCCGTGCGCGGCATGTATGAGGATGCGCCCTATCCCGATCTTGGTTCGGATCTGAAGGACTTGGGCCTTTATTTAAACCCGATCCTCGCGGATCTCGCCGTGCGAGATAAGATAAAATTCCTCGACGTGGGCTGCGGCACAGGCCATGTGCTTGTCGGTGTCGCTAAGTCGCATCCCGACTGGGACTGCTGCGGCATCGATCTATCGAAGGCGTCCCTCGATGTGGCGGCCAAACTCAGCAAGAGGCACGGTACCGATGTCACGATAGAACGGGGATCCTATCTCGATCCCCTGCCATTCGATAACGACTTCGACGTGATCAGCGCCATGGGTACGATTCACCATTGCGCAGACCCACTCGCTGCAATGATCAATCTGAAAAAACACCTAAGAGACGATGGTTATTTGCTGCTTCATCTTTATGGCTTGCGCTGCGATCGCGAAAAATTCGATATCAAGGAAGCCCTGTCGATCCTCGAGCCTGAACTAAAGGCACACCAAAGGCGTTTCAGTTTCTATTCCGCTTTGATGGATCACACCCGCAGGCGATGGGCGAAACGCCTCGTCCTGACCACGCCGGGCGATGCCATCGGCGCGGTTCGCGCAGCCTGGCGCAACTTCAAACGCAGGCGGCACAATGTGTCTTGGTCGCCCTCGTTCCGCGAACGCTACGACCGCGTGAGTGCACCTTGGATCGACCACTTCTGCCATCCCTGCGAGCGCGCCTACGAGGTACCACAGGTGCAGAAGCTGGTTGAGAAGAGCGGATTTAAGGTCGTCCGCATGCTGGCGCAAGGGCGCGAGAACATGAAACTGATCCCACGCGAATGGCAGGGCCGCTACGCCGAACTCGATGATTGGGACAAATGGCGTCTGGCGGAGCTGTTGGCGGTTGGCGGCGGCTCATTTGCAATGATTTTACAGAAAGACGACTGAAACCAGCCATTCACCAAGCCGCAACAGCAATGCAGCCATAGCGCCAAAGCAAAAGGGGAGAGACTTTCGTCTCTCCCCTCAAATAATCAATTCACAGTTTGGCCGGTTGGCTAGTACTCCATGCCGCCCAACTGGACGTTGACGCCCAATCGAATCTGCTGAATTTCGTTGTCGAAAGTTGAGGTGGTCGGTACGAAAGCAAGCGTACCAGGCGTTGTTACCGTCGAGTCATCCAGATCGATATAGAGATACTCGAACTTGGCCGACATGGGCAGCCCCATGACCACACCCAGAGACATCTCACCGCCGCCGCCGAGCGCGTAACCCGAGCCGCTGTCGCCATCATCGACTGTCAACGTAGACAAGCCGGCGCCCTGGAACTGGACTTCGTGGTCGATCTGGCCGAAGGCGTAACCGCCGGTAAAGTACAGGAAGGCGTTATTGATCGCGGCGCCAATCCGGCCACGGATCGTGCCGACATAGTCGACGTCTTGGCGGAAGGTCTGCTGAATGCCACCGCCCGGCAGGAACTTCGCGACACTCGTGTCGTCCATCCAGGTGAGATCGGCTTCGAGGCCAACGACCAACATGCCCATTTGATGATTGATGCCCGCCTGCAGTCCATAAGCGATACCGTCGTCGCCGAGACCGCCGTTGAAGGCTGACCCTGCGGCCGGCGCGCTGAAGGCCACACCAGCATCGTTGTCAACCCATCCGATGTGATTGCCCAGATAAAAGCCGTGCCAGATATCCTGAGGCTCACCGCCGAAGGCCTGCGCGTCGCTCGCGACCGGCGAACAGGTGAGAAGCGCCGAAACCGCGGCCGTTGCCAGCAATTTATTCGTTAGTGACTTCATTTTAAATATCCCCCGTTCGGTTCGGCTTTTGTGTTTTGTCTCTTAAGCCGGTGTTGCGCACTGCTGCGCCAAACCTTTGAATAACGCCTTTTTGGATTGGCGCGCCCGATTCATCAAGCAAAACCGCCCGGTGAGAGTCAATTTTGCCCCTACGTGTGACCAAATAGTCACGCCTACAGGCTTGACGGGCGCTGTCACAGCCTAAATTTGCCCGTGCCTCTGCCCGCTAACCGCCTATTTTCAAGGGAATAACAGCGATCGCGCCAATCTTTTACCGGCACTGCGGGCATAACATTGCGCAATTGGACAGTCCTCATCGAATGGCGGCCTACCGCGCGCAATTGCTCTTTCGGCGGTTCGACACGCGGCGCTAACGCGTTAGATTGGAAGCGATAAGTCGGGGGTTCGGCTTAAGAACGAGGAACACAATATGCGACCTTTCATTCTCTCGATTTATCTTTTGATCGGCACCGTAACCGGGGCAATCGCGGCCGACGGCACATCAGAAAATGGTTCTTTGGATGAAGCAAGGTCTTTGCAGCCTACGATTCGCCTGGCGCAAAACCGGAAGCGCCGTCCGATCGGCCCACCTGACAGGGACAGCGTGATCGAGGGCTGCGGCGTGCGCGACGCGCTCTGCGTCGCCAACAGGCTGATGCGCCAAATGGAACGCCAGTTGCGGGGCCAACGCCGCCGGCAGATCGACGATCTCGGCAAACTGATGCAGCGCGCCTGTGGTTCCACGCCAAAGGATGTGATTTGTACGGGCGAGTTTTTGTCGCGCGCCTTGCGCGTCGTCGCAGGCCGCGACGATGGCCCCGGCCCGATCATCCGCGAGCGCGGGCAAGGTCGGCCGCCTGGGAGATCAGTTGACGGTATCGGATGCGTGCGCAAAGGGCGCCTCGGTCATTTTTATCCGACCCGCCTAGCCGACAACCGCTCGTTCGGCGAACGTGGCTGGGAAACCGAGTTCGGCTTTGGCAGCTGCAATTGGACGATCGGCAATATGAACAAGCGGCATGCTATCGTTTGCATCAATCACACATATGACAACACTCTGCGCTTCATCCCGCAAAACATGCGAGATGGCAGGACCTACGGCTGGGGAATGCCAAACTTGCAGGCCTGTGTGGACGCCGTGAATGGCATCAGCCGTGGGGCCATTTGCACGATCCAGCGGGGTGCTGGATACCGTACCATGGACATACAAACACGCACGTTCCGTGGGCGCGCTTTTGGAGCGCTGAACCGTTGTCTCCCGGCACTTGATAGGCGGCGTTGAAGAGAGATGCAACCACAGGTCCAGGGTAAAATTCGGTAAAATATATAGAGCAACGAATCGCACGGATTATTTAAGAGGCACTGATTGGTTAAATGACATTAGAAAAACAACAGAAGGCAAACCGGACGAACGCCCAAAAGAGTACCGGTCCGAAGAGCCAGGCAGGCAAGGACATTTCGAAAATGAACGCGCTCAGCCATGGCCTCACGGCAAAATCTGTGGTCATCAAGGGTGAAGATCCCGAGGCCTTCGAAGCCTTGCGCGAAGATTTTATTTCCGAGTTTTTACCTGAAACAACCTTAGAGCATCAGCTCGTCGATCGTCTGGCTGGTATATTTTGGCGTTTGCGCCGCATACCGGAGATCGAGGCCAGCCTAATTGAAGCACATCGCCTGGAAATCGAACATGCGGATGCGAAGGATGAAGCCCATGAGCTCCGGTTTCCTCCAACCTTTGATCCGAATGGCCAGATTGAAAAAACTAGGAAGCGCTTATATTCGCCCTCTGCTCTCTTGGGTCGCGCATTTCTAAAAAGTGTAGAGCACTTGGACACAATCGGTAAGCTTTCGCGATACGAGCGCGATCTTGTGAGAAATCTCAATTCCATACTCGACCAATTAAAAAAAGCTAAGTCGAATAGAAACGACACTGGCAATCAGGCCAAAGTCGTAGAGCTCAAAGCGATCACCGAAAACGAATGGATTTGTTGCATTGCGGCAAATGGGTTCGTTTCGTAAAAACCGCCTCCTTCGGTCAAACCCCACGACTAGTCTTTCGGCCGGAGCTTCAATCTAACTCCTGGGCCGGCATCGTCGTCGGCATCAACAAAACTCACGCCTGCCTCTTCCAGGGCGCTTTGAATTTTCCAGAGGGTATTGGCAGTGCCCGTGATTTCCCCCCTGGCGGCCTCAATCCTTTTGACGGTAGCAACTCCCACGTCAGCTAATTCAGCAAGCCGTGTCTGGCTGATATCTAGCAGCACTCGCGCAGCTCTTATCTGTTCTACGCGTATCATGAAAGATGCTCATTGTATTGAAAATGATACATAAGCGTTGACATAAGCCTCATGTATTGATACTATTTGTATCATATCCGATGCTCACAAGGGAGCTAGACATGCTAATGCCCAGCCACTCACCCGATCAAATTAGATTGCGCGTCGCGCAACACAATGTACTCCGCGAACGCTTGAAAACTGAGTTCAATGAGGTCGATCAAGAGACGCTGTCGGACACCCTCGAGGGAATCACTGACCTCAATGAAATCATAGCCGAGTTGCTCCGCTCTGCACTAGTGGATCAGGCTATGGCTGAGGGATTAAGGGCTCTGGTCGAAGACATGAACGCACGCCTTCGGCGCTTGAAGGACAGTGCATCCAAAAAGAAGCAGCTGGCCCTGGACGCCATGAACGATACGGATATCAGAAAACTCACCGAGCCGGACTTCACCGCTTCAATCAGAAAGGGCCAAGCCTTTCTACAGGTCGATTCTGAGGAAGTGGTTCCCGATGATTTCTGGCTCCCTCAACCACCCAAACTCGACCGCTTAGCGCTTATCGGCGCCCTGAAACAAGGGGCAGAGATCCCAGGCGCAAGCCTTGCCGAGCCCGAACCCAGTCTAGCGATAAGGACCAAGTGATGGCGTTTACCCAAATACAGCGGCAGGAACTCACTGCGAAGCTCAGATACAAGCACGTCAAGAAAAGACGCACGCCCAATGGTGAGCTGTCCTACATCGAGGGTTGGCACGCTATCGCCGAAGCCAATCGCATATTCGGTCACGATTCTTGGGATCGGCAAACACTCTCGACCAATTGTGTTTGGTCAGCGAGCCGGTCGGGCAAATTCCACTGCATATACACCGCTCAGGTACGCATCACCGTTCGGGCAGGTGGAACAACGATCATGAGAGACGGCACAGGCACTGGGCATGGCGAGGATCACTCTCCGAGTGTTGCACATGACGTAGCGATCAAGGCAGCAGAGACCGACGCTACCAAGCGCGCGCTGACCACCTTCGGTAATGCTTTTGGATTGGCGCTCTATGACAGGCAACAAACGGGCGTCACGAAGCCCTCTGTGAAAATCCCTAAACCTAGGCTCTACGACAGAGAGACCGCTATACATCCGCAAAAATCAGTTCATGCGGATGCACGTCAAACCGACGCTTGTAAAGCGGCCGACGGTTACGGAGAAATTGTAAAAAATGGTGATGGGATAGATAAGAGCAAGCTGACTTTGGGCGAATCCAAGCGAATTCGAAACAGGTCGCATCTGAAAATTATCGCCAACCTGCCGTGCGTTGTATGTGGACGAAATCCATCACACGCTCACCATATCCAATTCGCTCAACCGAGAGCACTGGGGCGCAAAGTCGGAGACGAATACACAATCCCCCTCTGCGTCATTCATCATCGCCAACTCCATGATGCTGGGAATGAACGCGAATGGTGGAGAAGGCAGCAGATTGATCCTCTAAAGGTCGCGGATGCCCTATGGCGAGAAAATTTGGATTTAAGCCGATTGAACAGACAAAAATGAACACATACGCCAATCATTAAGTGGACTGGTATTCAAAATTCATAACGGCAACTACCCCATCCAATTGTGGTTTGTGATTCTCTATCGCATTTGAAAACCGGACCAAATTTGGTGACATCTATATTGCCCACTTTGTTGAAGCCAGCTCTCCGAATAGCTCTGATGGCTGGGTCATTGTGCGGCTCAACATCGATGAGCACCTTTTCGCATTGGACTTCTTGGCATAGCCTTCGCGCGTGCTTAAGCGCGAACGTATAGAGACCTTTATTTCGATGTTCCGGCGCCGTCTTGCAATCGAAAATGTAGCCTGAAGACTCTGGCAACGAGATTCGAGCCCCCAGTGCCCACGGCGCCCAGCCCTTATCGCTCCAGAAGCTCAGCCACATGTAATAAGCAAGTTCGCCATCGGATGTCAGAAGGCCGTGTGCAGCGAAGCCTTCGGTAAGGCGCTCGCGGAAGAGAGACAATCGCGGTTTGCAAAACTCGGCAGATGCGAAGTAATCTGCTGACAGCGCGGCAAATTCATAGCCATCAACGCTGACCCGCTCAGAGTTGGGCGCCGCCGAGTAAACGTCGAGCGACCTTCTCCTCAATGTATACGTGATTTTGACCATATTGCAGCGCTTAGCCAAGGCGTAAAGATCGAAGCCAAACTGATCATCTGGGGCGGGTCGACGCCGTCCACACTCGCCACACCGTGTATCATGTGGCTGTCGTTGCCATCCATCCGGGGATATCGGTTAATATCAAAATATTAGCCATAAGATAGAGGGGAACCATTTTGATCGAGTTGAAACAACGGAATTTTTTCCATATTGGATATGGAAAAGCCGGAAGCTCGACGCTTCAATCGGCCTTTTTTCCAAAACACAAGGAAATCCATTTCTACGGGATATCTTTTGAAAACTTCCCGAGGGCCGACTGGCTGACGCCGTCCGCACGATCCCTATGCCGCCGAGTCATTCATCCCGAATATTGGTCTGGCTGGCAGCAAGCCGACCTAGACGATATTGAACATCACAAGTCCTTAGCCTACCAACAGAACAACTCCTTCGTTTTTTCGAACGATCATTTTTCGCTTCTGGTCGCGCCTGAGTGGTCCACACAGAAGATGAAGGAATTGATGCCCGACGCTCATATCATAGTGGTGATACGGCGTCAGCAGGACATGCTCCGGTCGATTTACAAGTTCAGAGGTCATCAATTGGTTTTTGCACCTAAGTCCCACCGGGGGCGTGCGGTCAAGTTCAATAATTTTTTCGAATATCTGTATGCCAACTATGAGAACCGGGGCGGTCACAAGGCACGCGACTGGATCGCCGATTATCTGCGCATCATCGACTTCAAGACCCTGATCGACGTCTACGCCCAAGCGTTTGGCGAGGATAAGGTTCATGTCCTCTTGTTCGAGGATTTGGCGTCAAACCCCGATGTCTTTTATCAAAAATTGTGCGACGTGCTAGGCGTCAGTTATAGCTCCGCCAAGGGCACGGTGGTCAACGCCAGCCTATCGGCGGGTTCGATCGAATACCTGCGTCTCAAGGGCAGGCTGTTCGGCCGCTTTGACTTTTCGCAGAGCATTCCAGGCGCAGCCCGTCTGTCAAAACTGATCCATTCAGGGCTGAAGGGGCGGGGCGGAGAGATCGCGTACAGCGACGGCCAGCTTGCAGCATTGCAAGCAATATATGCGGCGGGCAACACCGATATTGCGGAACGGTTCGGCCTGGACCTCTCCGCGCGGGGCTACTTTGCATCATCCTAAACGGATCACTCACACCACAATCTGTGGAAGTTCGACACTCGGTCACGGGGTGAAGCATCCTCATTTGATGTGAAGGATTTTGAAGTGGCGACTCTGCTACGGTGCCATTTATATCATGCCACACGTCGGCGGATCTCGCCGACGTCGCGTTGATCGGCTTCACGGCAAAGCGGAATGTGCGAGCCACCGAGCACCTTGGCAACATACTCGCGCACGTCTCGGCGGTGTCCCTGGATTGCTTCCAGCGCCACCTTGGCCTTGAACTCAGCCGTGAACCGTCTGCGTGTCCTCATGAAGGATCGTCCTTCTCATCGTCGGATCCACCTTAACCCCTTGTCTCAGAGATTCAGGGGACCACCTCTGTCAGCCCTACGATGCATGGCCGGCCCTGCAGGGCATTGTTGCACCAATCCAAATCGACAAACTGGCAGCTCGCTAAGCATCAACTTTGCCATCCCTATTTCCGCTCTGTCGTCACAGTTTAAACCAGGTCAAATACGGCTATTTCCTTCCAATCCCAATTCGAATAACCTCTTGCGAACAGCGAAAATGAATTTGATCTGATCCCTTCCTCAACGGTGCTGGACGACTGAAACACATTCTGGGCCACTGTATCAGATCGAATTCCGCACCTTCTTATTTCGATCGACATGCGCATGGATAAGTAACTGACGGCCATTAGACCGTAAGTAAAAGACTAAGATCTCGACGAATGTATTAGCAAATTCGACATATGAAAATGACAGACGAATACGATAGAAAGATCAAAGAGCACTACAAAAATGTAGCTCAAGAAGACCAATTGTCATCGTCGAGCACGATGTCTGACGCTATAACTAGAGAAATCGAAACCGTAGCAATTATAGAATTTGTTAGAGATTTTCTTCGCTATCAAGAAACTAATGAAAGCTCTTTAGTCCTGGCTGACGTCGGTTGCGGTAATGGTTATACGCTATCAGTCTTGCACCAGAATTTTCCGTCATTGAAAAAAATTGGCTTGGAATTCACCGAAGAATTGCTGGGACTTGCTCAATCGAGATTTAAGAAGGAAAAGAAGGTAGTCATTGAGGCCGGTGACATCCGCAAAAAAGACATGTTAGCTAAGGAAAAGTACGACATACTGATATGTCAACGTGTGATAATTAATCTCCTGGATACAGAAGATCAAAGACGTGCACTCGACAACATCGTGAATTGCGTAAAGCCGACTGGAGTTTTATTCTTTATAGAGGCATTCCAAAAACCACTATCGAATCTGAATGAAGCTCGGGAAGAATTTGATTTGCCGCCAATACTTCAAGCGCATCATAATCTCTATTTGAAAGATGATTTCTTCAATCATAGAGATCTAGAGAAGTACAGAACTCCAACCTGGTATTATAGTCAATGCCATCTTTCAACACACTATTTCGTGAGCAGAGTATTGCACGCTATTCTCATTGATAAAAAGAAGTTTTTAAGAAATTCTCATTTCGTTAAATTTTTTGCTGAAGCTTTACCGGCAGCGATTGGCGATTATTCTCAGCTTAGGTTTATGACTTATAAGAAAAAAATTGATACCGCGCGTTCGTAACCGTGATCGTATCCAGATGACATTACAAGCTCGAGAGATCTTGCTCATTGGCGCTGGTGGACATGGCCGGGTTTGCGCTGATATCGCAACCGCTGCCGGCTATACGATCAAGGGATTTTATGACGCAAACAAACAGATCGGTGATGATATCTTTGGGCCTAAAGTTATTGCCAATGACTTGAATGAATTACTCGATTTATTCCCTCCGAAATCATTGGATATTGCGATTTCCATAGGAGAGAACAGCACAAGAGAGAGATATTTCAACAGACTAAAAGAATTAAATTACGATATTGTCTCTCTCTTTCATCCATCAGCTATTATTTCCGATAGTGCAAGCATCGAAATTGGTACGGTAATTATGCCAAGAGTCGTTGTGCAGCCTAACGTTACCGTAAACAAATACTGCATTTTAAATACCGCGTGTATTGTTGGGCGCGACAGCGTTTTAGCCAAAGGTGTTCACATCTGCCCGGGAGTAGTGTTGGAGCACAGCGTGGATTGTGGAGAAAACACACTGATCTGCACCCGTGCAACAGTTCTTAGTCGCGTACAAATCCATGCCAATGCAATTGTTGGCGCCGGGTCGCTTGTCCAAGAGGACGTTCCGGAGGCTCGAACTGTGGTTGGTGTCCCCTCAAATAGATAAAACCAGCCCAAACACCTCAGCCATTCAGCGGCGCAATGACAACTTTTTACATTTTCGCACCCGGTAAACGTTGAGTTATGCTTAGCGAAAATACCAAGAATAATCTAACGTGGCGTGGTGTTTGGTTTGTTAATTGAGGGAGTGTGGAGATGGTCGCGGCGCAGCGTTTCTTGAACCCCAGCCATTTGGCTTTGATTGCCAGAAACGTTCACGACATCGGCATTGGACGTTTCGTCATGTCCAAAATCGGGCACAATCCCCGTGCGCAATCCTATTTATTCTGGCCCGCCTTCCGAGCACTGAAGCTCGCCAAAATCGCACGCCACCCGATCGAATTTTCGAATCGGCGACAAGCCGTCAGAGACTTCGATTCGATCGGCGTCGATATTCCATGGGACGACGGCTTCGCCTATGTGAAACCATATCAGCTCCCAAACATCGAGGAGACGCTCGATTACTGTCGCGATGCCATCCACAAATGGATGAAGCACTACACACCTCAACAGTCGGACATCGCGAGCCATATCTTGACGGAACCGGATGGCTCTACAGACCTCAACAAGCACCCAATTCTGCAGAAGTTTGTGCAAGCGCCCGAAGTGCTGGGGCCCGCATCGAGATATCTGGGAGAAGTACCTGTTCTAGCGCATGTCAGCATTCAAATCTCGCACCCCAACAGCAGCAAGGTAGGTTTCCAGCAATACCACATCGATAGAATCGACAGACAGCAGATGAAGTTGTTCCTGGCGATCGATGACGTCACGGCCGATTGCGGACCGTTGCACTTCATGCCTGCGCGCGAAAGCGAAGAGTTAGAACGCAGGGAGAAGCACATCGTGGGCCGTATAGAGGACGACGTTGTTTCCCGTTACGCCGGCACCCCCGGCATTCGTGTTGGCATCCTAAAGGCAAGCGAAGGGCTGTTCTTGGACACGTGCCGTTGCGTCCATTTCGGCAGCCGGGGCAACGCCAAACCACGCCACCTGCTGGTGATTCAATACACCAGCAGCTACAGTCCCGTGGAACCTGTCACGAAAGAGGGCAACCTGCGGTTTAATCCGACCCTCGCCCGCGCAACACCGGGTGCCAGCTTGCTATACGGCTGAACTTGCTCGTTTTCTATAGTTCAGTCGATTAGGTACATAGGCGATGGTCCAGACGAAAATCGAAAGTCTACCGCAGCGGTTGTCGCGGCAACTGCCTGCTCCGCTTAGGAACATCCTGCGGCCCCTCGCCCATATCTATTTTTGGCTTCACGACAGCGTCAAGATTGGACGGGAATGGGCAAAGTATTATCTGTTTCGCGCCCGAGGAGGCTCTTGGACCCAATACTACCGCGACCGCCGCGATAAGGACGCAGCCCAAGCAGCATCAGACTATCGGTCAGACTATTTGGAAGGCGCGAAGGTCCATTTCGATTTCCTCACGCAAGATGGGCTGAAACCCACGGATCGGTTTCTTGACTATGGTTCCGGCTATCTCAGGCTCGCGTGTCACTTAGTTCCCTATCTCGAGACAAACCATTACACGGCGGCAGACATTTCCGCTGAAAGTATGAGGCGTGGTCAGGAGCTGATCGAGTCTCAGGGAATACCAAAAGCGTCGTATCGAACGGTTGTCGTCGCCGACTGTGATATTGCGGAGCTTGAGGGTTCGGCCTACGACGTTATTTGGGCGCAATCGGTTCTCACTCACATGCCCTTGAAAAATATCCGAATTTGGTTCCAATCGCTGCCCAAGGTTATGGCCAATGGCGCGCGCGTTTATTTCAGCTTCGCTCCAGGCAGTCGGCGCCAGGTCAACGTCAAAGATTTTTATTATGAGCCGAAAACGCTCGAACACGAAGCACGCGAAGCCGGTTTCCAATGGAGACTTTGCGATGCATGGGATGACGGTGGGTCGTCGTTGATGGTTTGTTTGACGCTCCCGAACCATTGAAGCCGCCGATCCAACATCTGACCCTAAAAATATCCGCTAAAGCACGCCGAGAATCGCAGATTTACGCAAATAACGCTACACAAAGGCTGGGCGAACCGTCTTTCGAGCAACGTGATCCATGACAAAGTCCGAACTGGTGATCTGGGGCGGATTCTGGGATGAGAGCGATGGCCCCCTCGCCCTTGATGAGTTGAATTCGCACGCCTCCGTCACGTGTTATTTTTTGAGTCAAGCCCTGGCGGCCCATTTCGATGTCATCCAGATTTCGAGCTTCCTGGACGCCGAGGCCATCCTCAATCACCCCGACGCCGTTGCAGCTCTTTCCACCTTTCAGGCGGGCTTCACGCGGCTCAGCCAAGAGCGACCCGACACGCTGCAAGCGATAAAACAGCGCTTTTCGGGCAGGCTTTGTTCCATTGTCGATCTGGTGAGCTTCCAAAGCTACGCCGAAGATATTCTGTTCACGGTGATCGCGCCGCGCATGACCCTGAAAGAACGCTTGAAGCGGCTGCGCTCAGGCGCCGCCATCCACCATATGGGTTGGTGCGCAGACCCCGCACACTGCCGCCCGCGCCGTAAAGACAAGGTATTCACGCTCTTTCTGGATCACGGCCATTACGCCGAGGACGATTACACGCACCTTTTCATCGATGCGCTGAACACCCTGTCCCAGAACGAAAAAACCCCGCCAATGCGGATTTTCATCCAAGCCAACCAAGGCATCGAGGAATGGCCCTTGGGGACGCCATGGCATGGCGAACGCTATCAGCGTGCAAGCAAGGTGCCTTGGACCAAAATCCAGGAGTATTACGGCCGCTGCGACCTTTTCTGCGTGACCCACCGCGAAAGCGCGGGGCTTGGCGTAATAGAAGCCGCAATGTCAGGCGCGGTGACCGTGATTCCTAAAAATCCGACACCCTTCATTTCGCCCGATCTTATCGCCACCGGTCTTCCGCACGTTCTGACCGATTGCACCGCCAATGCGATCGCAGGCGCTATTTCAGCCGCATTGAAAAGCGGAATTGATCGCCAGTCCAATCACGAGCGACTTGCCAAAAGCCATGGCTGGAATGTGGCGGCCTCAAGCATTGCGCGCGCGTTGCAATAGCCAGATTGCTGGACTAGCGTTCGCTTCCTCGACGCCATAGGCCTCCTCATCGTTGGTGGAAAATGCAATCGGAGGAGTGTTAGGGAACATGCCATTGCCGCGCATCATCATCCATCCAGGCGCGCCCAAGACGGCGACAACGTTCTTGCAGAACGAAGTCTTCAACAAACACTCCGATGTTCTAAATATCGGACGCCCGAACCACGGGACGCCAGAGCACGCAGCGTTGCTCCGCGCCCTCATGCATGAGGAGGTTGACGAAGACGCGGTGGCGCTCATTCGCGCTTATTTCGACCAAGCGCGAGCAAGCGACCGGGCAAATTCGTGCAAAGCCATCGTTTATTCCAACGAAAGCCTGTTCGACGCTCCATTGTGCTCAGTTGTGGCCAAGCGCCTGAAAGCCGCTCTGCCGGAGGCGACTATACTACTCACACTGCGCAACCAGTTGAGCCTGGTGGGTTCGATGTATTCAAGCGATCGTGCAATTCTCAAAAACGTGCCCGCCCCCTATGCAGGCCAACCGGTCACTTTTGACGCGTGGTTTGAACACGCATTCGGCTCGCCCGATACGCCCGATGCGAGATGCGCAAACTATTATCGAGCCTACCGCGCCTATACAGACGCGTTCGGTCCAGATCGCGTTCACGTTCTGCTTTATGAGCAGCTCACCAACTCCAAGCGTGACTTCATCGCCAATCTCGCCGATGTCCTGGGGATCGACGCGGGCTTGCTGGCGGCTGAGGACGCCGCACCGCGGGTCAACCCATCACCGAGCAAGCGCCTCAGATCCTATCAGGTATTCCGCTCTTGGTTTCTACCAGGCCGCAGCCTGACCAATCTGCTGCCCGGCGCCGCCGCGATACGCCAAGGCTTCGATCAAATTCTCAAGCGGGGCGAGAAGACGCGAGTTGATCTCGACGGCCAGAAAAAAGCGCGGTTGGAGGAGCTATACGCACCAGGAAATCGCGAGCTGGCTAAGGCCTGTGGCCTTGATCTGGCAGGTGAAGGTTATCCAACTTAGCGCGCCATTAGCTGCGCGCATCAATTGCAACATCACTCCACACCGCCTCCTCCCATAACGGGCCCACGGTTGCCATTCTATGCGACTTAACCCGCTCGGAGGCCGCCTTGCCCAGACGCGTGCGCAGAGCTGGATCGCTGGCCTGCTCGGCCATCGCATCCGCTAAGGCTGTGACTTCGTCGACAGGCACGATACGAGCCGCGCTGCCCTCTGCGGTCAAAAGCTGATGGTCTGGAATTGCGTCGGAAACGATGGCAGGACACCCGCTCGACATCGCCTCGAGCAGTGCGTTGGGTGAGCCCTCATAGCGCGAAGCCATGACGAAAACACCTGCGCGGACATACCAATCGAAGGGGTCTTCGACCTCGCCCACGAGCGCGATGCGATCAGCCAAACCCGACCGCTCGATCAGACCCGTCAGACGACCGCGCTCGGGGCCCTCTCCGACGATCACGAGCCGCCACTGAGGCAAGGCATCGGCGGTCTTTGCGAACGCATCGATCAGAACGTCATAAGCCTTTTGGGCGTGCAGACGGCCGACACTTAGAAAAATTTTCTCTCTGCGTGCCGTGCGCGCTTGGCGCTTTGCGGGTTCACGCATCGGATTGGGCAGATAGGCCAATTGGTCCGCAGGCACATAGCTCTTTAACGTCTCGATCGCACCCTGACTGTTGGCGGTAACGAGATCGGCGCGGGCATAGAGCAAACGCCGCAACCCATCCCAAACTCGACCGAAGGACTGGCGTGCCGGATCGTTGCGTTCGCTGATCACGACGCGGCGTCCAAGCCCGCTTGCCGCCAGAATCGCAATCACGTTTGTGGGAGCGATAAAGCTCACGACGACGCCACCCCCGAACTCTCGCATGGCCCGTCGAAGCCCGATGACGCGCCTGACATTATTTGCAAGGCCCTCGATCGCGTTCCGCGCTGCGCCCAAGTCCTGCAGCAAGTAGCGCTCGATTGCGGGATCGAGCGCAAAGAATTCGGTCTGCGGACTGGCCCAGGTAACAACGCCTACGCGCACGCCCGATCGCACCCAATGGTTGGCGAGATTGGAAGCCACCTGCTGGGCGCCACCGCTTCCCAAATCGGCAATCACGACAAGCGTTGCGGGCTTGGCGCTCACGCGGCTTCCCTGCCGGCAATTTTACGAAGAAGCGCCACCTCTCTCTCGATCCGTTCATCCCACGACGTCAAATTTCGCTTCGAAAAGCTTTCGAGAGCCTCGCCCATGGCTTTGCGCTCGGCAGGCGCGTTGGCCAGACCCGCAAGGGCTTCTGCCAATTCGTCCGGCCCCACATTTGGAGCTATTGCACGATAGGCCTGCCGGGGAACCAAGCTGGCAAACTCGTCCATGCTGTCGCCGTGTTCGGCGATCTCCTGGAGAACGATCGGTACGGCGCATGCCATGGCCTCAAGCGTCGCGTTGGAGAGATGACCTTGGCGGTTGAGAGAAACATAGATGTCGCTGCGGGCAAGCGCGTGAGCCACATCGCCATGGGGCAACGGACCAGTGAACGTGATGCGATCGCCTTCACCAGCGCTTGCAACCTTCGCCTTCAGACCACCGATAAGCGCGCCATCGCCAACAACAAGGCCGTGGATTGATTTTGCCCTCTCTGGCGGAAGTGCAAGCAACGCATCGACGAAGAGATCGGCACCCTTCAATGGCTCGAGCCGCCCCAGAAATATCGCCACGACGCGGCCCTTGGGAATCGTCTCGATCACCTCAGGCGATTTGAGTTCTCCGCGTGTGCGATCGACACCGTTCAACATCACCGATCGCGGCACGGCATCATCGAGCGCAGCGCTCATGAAATCGACCACCCGGCTTCCCTCAAGCGTCGAGATTACATGAGCAAAGGGTGCCCCATAGGCCCAGCGGAAGACGCGCCGCGCCAGCTGCGTGCCCTCCAGGATCTTGCGCAGTTCGGGCGGCACGCCCAGAAGCCGCAAGACCACCGGCGTTTTGCCGTAACGGGCCAGAACCGCGCCTGTTAGAATGTTGGAGCGGTCGATATAAATGACGTCGGGACGGAAACGGATAGCTGCGCGCCAGACCGACAGCGCGTGCAGACATTCACGCAGCCAATAGCCGAGAGCGGAATAGCGCTGAAACCCTTCGGCCAGAACTGTGGGCCGCGTCCGCAATCCCTTTAGGCTTTTGCTGGCCGCGCGCAGGGCCGAAATTCTTGGATCGTCACTTGGCGCGAGCCCGCGGGTCAACACGAGACGCAGCTCTTGGGGACCGGCATCCAGGCGCTGTACCAGTTTGGCTATGGCGGGCGAACCCGATGGCGCCCACTCGCCGCCTGCGACACTCGAGATGAAACCGTTTGCCAAGCGGACAACCATCATCACGCGCATTGGATCGGCTTTCACCGCTGCCTTTTGCGTGTTTCTTGAGCGGCTTTGCGTCTTATCGGTCAATGAGAGTGGAGCACCGCACCCGAGGCTTCAGCGAGCGCGAAATCTCTGGCATCGTCAATATCGATGGATCGCTCAGGCGGCATCACATGATAGGCGGGCGGCGCCGAATAGAAATCCTTTCCCGCCATCAGCCATTCGGTCTCTATGACGAAAACGGCTCCATTGGGGACGTAAAGCTCCACCGGCGCACCGTTTCCATCTCTGGGAAACGCGAGCTCGAGTCGGCCCTCGCCACGGTCGCTCATCAGCCATTGGGCGGGCTTATCAAGCCGACACACGCTGATGCAGGATTTGGCGCCCGTGCGCAGTGCCGTTGCGACCGTCTCGTCGATATCTGCGCTTAACCGCAAAGGACTGGTTGGTTGCAGCAGCACCACGTGGCTGAATTCGTCTACTTCATTCTCGATCACATGCCGCAACACATCGACGCTCGGCGTATCATCGCGCGCAAGATGGTCGGGCCGCGGCTTGACCTCAAGCCCATCCATGTCGCCCGCCAACGCCAACACACGTTCATCGTCGCTGGAGAGCACAATATGTGTGAGAGACATTGCGGCGAGCGCCTGCTCGATGGTCCATACGACGAGCGGCTTGCCGCGCAGGGGTTTGACGTTCTTATCTGGCAAACGCCGTGAATTGCGCCGTGCCACGATGACTCCAAGGAACCGCTCCATCAGTTGAGATCAGCCATCGAGATCGAGCTCGGCCCGTTCGAGGTCGTTCAGGCGCCCCACGTCAATCCAGTATTCGTGGATGGGAAAGGCCAAAATGCTGTGCTTTGTCTCGATGGCTTCGCGCAGCACGTCGGGCATGTCGCAGCGCGCGCCCTTGGCGCGAATCCTGTCCACCACCTCTGGACCCAAACAATAAATCCCGGCGTTGACCAGAACATCCATAGTCGGTTTTTCCGAGATCGCCACGACGTCTTGGCCGTCAAGCTCCATCACGCCGAACGGAATTTCAAAATGATAAGAGCGGGTGCAGATCGTTGCATCGGCGCCACTTTCCATATGAAAATCAAGCAGATGCTGAAAATTCATCTCCGTCAGTACGTCGCCGTTGATGACCAGAACCGGATGCTCGGGGCGACGTGAAATGAGCCCCAGCGGCCCCGCGGTCCCCAGCGCCTCGGCTTCCTCGACATAATCGATCGCGATATTCCAACGGGCTCCGTCACCGAAGTGATCACGGATTTGATCGCCGCGATAGCCCAGCGAAAAACAGAAATTGCGAAAACCCGCAGCGATGAAACCTTCGAGGATACGCTGCAAAATCGGCTTGCCCGCGACGGCGAGCATCGGTTTGGGCTGCGACTCGGTCAAGGGACGCAACCTCGTGCCGAGCCCGCCCGCCAGTACGAACACGAGGTTCTCATGGCTGGTCGGTTCGCTGAAATCGCTTTCATCGACGATCCCGACGACGCGGTCCTCGCTATCGAGCAGCGGCAGCTGACGACGGTAGGTTCGCGCCATGAGGACGCGGAATTTGTCGCGGCTGTCGCTGGCCTGCGCCGTTATGGGCGCGGTGTTCATCACGTCCTTGGCGGGCGAATCCAGACCCAATCCCTTAAGGAACCCACGGCGGATATCGCCATCGGTGATGGTGCCGAGCAAGCGGCGCTCGCCATCGACGACGAGCGCGATCTTAACGTCGCTGCCCTCGATCGCCGCGATCGCCTCGCCGATCGTGGCGGATGGATCAAGCAGGTTTGTTTTCAACTCACCCATGGGTTGATTGGGCAGCGGAATGAATCACAGCGTCCCTAGCTCCCGTCACTGTCCAAAACGATCAACTCATCGGCATCAAAGTCGCGCGGCGCGCGCTGCCCCAGCATTTGCCAATACTTCATCGGCGATAAACCGGTGCCGGGTCTCTTCGCGCCCACATTGTCCTCGGCAAATACCTCCCCCGCCTTGATCGGACGCAATGCCACAAGCGAGCGGCGCGCTACCGCCATTGTCGCCGTCTCAGACCGCTGCGGACGCTTGTCGCCAGTACCAAGCGCGGCCTCAAGCGCGCGAATATTTGCTACAAGTTCTACAAATTCCTGCGCCTCCAGCGAAGCGGCGTGATCGGGGCCCGGCATCGCCTTGTCGAGGGTGAGGTGTTTCTCAATGACGGTGGCGCCCAGCGCCACCGCACCCAGCGCTGCGGCATGACCAGGCGTGTGGTCGGAGAGCCCGACGGGAAGCAAAAAGCGCGCTGCCATTGCGGGCAGCACGTTGAGGTTCACGTCTTCAAAGGGTGCTGGATATTCGCTCGTGCAATGGAGCAGCGTGACCTTGGTGCGCAAGCTCTTCAGCTCATCTGCCCCGATCCGCGCGCCTTCATCCGGCGGTCCCTCGGTGCCGGAAAACCCATGCGCCAACACGCCAAGTGCACCCTCGACCTCATCGAAGGTGCTCATGCCGGTCGAGAGGATGACCGGCAAGCCAAGACGGGCTATATGGAGCAGAAAGGGCGCATTGGTGATCTCGCCCGATGGAACCTTGACGCGGGCCACACCAATCTCGCGCGCCAAAAAGTCGGCCGCGGCCTCGTCGAAAGGCGTAGAGAGAAACTCGATGCCAATCTCGTCGGACAGCGGCTTCAGCACACGGTGGTCTTGGCGCGAGAGCTCGAGGCGTTTGAGCATTTCGAACTGGGTTTCGCCGGCCCCGGTGCGCTTCGACTGATAGTCCGCCTTGGCCGCGTCCGCGGTGACGACCAGTTCAGCTTTAAAGGTCTGAAACTTGACCGCATCCGCCCCCGCATCTGCCGCTGCCTCGACGAGGCGCCGCGCGGTATCGAGATCGCCGTTGTGATTGACGCCCGCTTCCGCAATCACGAAGACGCGGGAACCCTCCAATCCAGTAGCTTCAACCATTGCCGCCGTTTCCCGTCTGCGCACTTGACGCATCCACATCGTCCTTAATCAGGATACGATCGAGATCGACCGTACGCAGCACCTCAGCAATCCTGTCCGAAGCCCCCGCCATGCCATAGGGTGTTTCGCGACGGGCCGCTAATTCCTGAAATTCAGGCGTCAGCGCGCGTTTGACCGCTGTCTCTACCGAGGCCGCATCATCCTCGCAATCAATCACGGAGGGTGCGCGCAGGCGGCCCGCCTGACGCATGCCGATATTAACGGTAGCCGTCCCCAAGGCCGGCGCCTCCAACAAACCACTCGATGAATTGCCGACACAAATATCAGCCAATTTGAGTGCGCTCAAATAGCGTTGCTGGCCGAGCGAAACGATGTTACGCACGCGTTCTGAGTGCTCCGCCGCGAATCCCTCGAGGCGCTCGGCGATGCGGCGTCCGAAAGCGTCAGCGTTGGTGCCGGTTATCAGGATCGTGGCGTCTTCGAATAGATCCAACGCATCGAGCAGCCCATCGACGCCCGAAACCGGGTCCGCACTCAACGTCTCCGGATGATAGGTGACGAGAAAAAGCGGCGTATGGAGTGCCATTCCGAGGTCTTTCTCCAGCGCTTCCCGGTCCAACAGCTCAAGCCGCGCGATGTTGTCGAGCCCCGCTGCGCCGACCACGTGAATGCGCCCGTCGGTCTCGCCCATATCGAGCAGCTTCTGCTGGAACGCCGGCGCCGCGACAAAATGGAGATGCGCCATTTTGCTCACCGCGTGACGGATCGCGTCGTCGATGGCGCCGCGCGTCGTCTCTCCGCCATGGATATGGGCGATGGGAATGCGGTGCATCATGGCGGCGGCTGCGGCGGCGAAAATTTCATAACGGTCGCCGAGCAGAACGACGATGTCGGGGTCCAGGCGCTCGAAGGCGCCCGATAACCCGATGACGCCACGGCCGAGCGCTCTCGCGGTCGCAGCAGGCGAGTCGTCTTCGTCCACCATCTCCACCTTGGCCGCGATCTCGAAGCCGTCGCCGGCAATTTGCCGCCAGGTTGCACCGAAGCGTTCGCAGAGATGCGCGCCCGTGACGATAAGCTGCAGATCGACGTCGGGCGCCTCGTCGAGCGCCTTGATGAGCCAATAGAGCAACCCGTACTCGGCGCGGGTCCCGGTGACGACGGCAATTTTACGCATGGATGGGCATGGGCGCTATAGCTTGAGGAAGGCGTCGATCAGCTTGAGGCCGGCCGCACCGCTTTTCTCGGGATGAAACTGGACGCCGGTGAGCGCGCCGCGCTGCACCACGGCCGAAACGAGGCGACCATTGTAGTACGCATCGGCAAGGCGGTCGGCGTCACGCTCGGGACGACCGGTGAAGGAGTGCACGAAATAGACCGGGCTCCCCGGTTCGAGCCCCTCCAGAACGGTGCCATCCCAGCGCGCGGCACTTTGGCCTTCGGGCAGCTCGAGCGGCGTCCAGCCGATATGCGGCGTCTTGTGCGGCGTGCCGTTGGCGTCAGTTTTCGGGATCGCCGCAACGGCGCCCGGAATGAGATCGAGGCCTGAATGATCACCGAATTCTTCGCCGCTTGTGAACAAGATCTGCATACCGACGCAGATGCCGAGAAACGGCCGATCCGAGCGTGCAAATTCTATCAACGGTTCGATCAGCCCCAAGCTCCGAAGTTGCGCCATGCAGTCGCCAAAGGCGCCGACGCCCGGCAGAATCGCGCGCTCGGCATTGGCCAAGGCCGCAGGACTGTCGCTGAGCTCCACGGCGCCGCCGCAGCGCTCCACCGCTCGGCATACGCTCAAAACGTTGCCGCGGCCATAATCGACGACAAGCGTCCTCACGCGGCAACGGCGCGGACTGGAAGATCGGCGGCAAGTGCTGCCGCGCGAATGTCCTGCAAGCCCATGCGCTCGTAATGCAGTGCGTCGGCGATCGCCACCGCATCGGGAAGTGCCTCACGCACAACCTCAACGAGGTGGTCCGCCGTTCCCATGCCGCCGCTGACGATCACCGGGACGGGCACGGCTTTGCAAACGGCGCGCGCCAAGTCCACGTCGAACCCCTTGCGCGTTCCCTCTTGATCGACGGATGTGATGAGGATCTCGCCAGCGCCAAGCTCTGCCCCCTGGGCCGCCCATTCGATGGCATCACGCCCGGTATGTTCGCGGCCATTGTCAGTATAGGCCTCCCATCGACTCTTACCGTCGTGCTTAGCCTCGATGGAGAGCACGACGCATTGCGATCCGAAACGCCTCGCCATCTCGGTGATGAGTTGGGGCTCGCGCACCGCGGCCGTGTTCACCACCACCTTGTCGGCACCCGCCCGCAGGGTCTGAATCACGTCGTCAATCGACCGGATCCCGCCGCCGACGGTGATGGGGATAAAGACGTCGCGGGTCGTCTTTTCGACGATGTCAGCCAGATTGTTGCGCTCATAAAGGCTCGCGACGATGTCCATATAGATGAGCTCGTCGGCGCCGGCCTCGTAATATTTCCTCGCGTGCTCGTTGGGATCGCCAATCACCCGCAAGCCCTCAAGGTGAATACCCTTGATGAGGTTCGGCGCCTTTATGTCAAGCCGCGCAATGAGCCGCAGATTGCCCATCCCGCTCAGCCCGCCTCAAACACAGTTTGCCGCAGTTTCCATTCGCCGTCCTCGAGCATCCAAAGATGGGGAGAGCGGAACTTGTCGGCGAGATTCATGAAAGAGGCGCGGTCCATGATCGGCTGATCGAACATCTTGGAAGCGGCCGGGTATTCGGCCTCCGGCATCGAGAGATAGCGAAAAATCTCTTCCGCAAAGCGTTCGGGGAACTCGCCGTCGAAGCGCCGCACCAGCGCCACACCTTCCTCACGCGTGATGTCGCGCGAACGGATTTCCTGTGCAGCGTCGTAGGTCGCGCGCCCGATGCCGAATTTGACGTAGGTCGTGTAGTAGTGGAAGTCGTCGATCTTGTCGTCGATCGAATTGTATTTCGAATAGGTGCCAGGCGTGCGTTCGGGCGCGGCCTCGAACCCGCCGTGCTCGACGGCATAGTAATAGCAGGACTGCGGGTGCCATTTGAGATAGTAGCCGAGGTAATGAACCTCGATATCATGGGCCTCGAGTTCTGCAGGATTGGGCGGCAGGTAGGGCTCGAGGTCGACGGGCTCGAGACCGTAGTTTTGGCGCAGCGACGCGACCGACTCGCCGCCCAAGAAAACGTCCTCGTGACCTTGGCTGAAATAATCCCAACTGCGCTGGGGTTTGTCGGAATCTTCCTTGGGATTTCCGTACTCGGCTTCGTTTTCGCCATAGACGACAAAGGGAATATCGAACAAGACCGCCATTTTCGGCGCCAACTGTTTTTGGCCCAGGATAAAGGGTTGGAAGGGGTGGAAAATGTTTTCCACCGCGAGCCGCGTCAGAAGCCGATGCACCCGAGGATTGGGCGTCGTCAGATAGTTGTCGAAGCCGGCCCGCAACCAGGCTTGAAAGTTGCGCCAGCCCCAGTCTGTATGGATATGCGGCGCCCAGGTCACGGTGAGCGGATGCATGCCGTATTCGTATTTGAGTTTGTGGGCGGCGTAGAAGCTGTCCTTTCCTCCCGAACCCGGCACCAAAACGTCGTACTTGCCGTCGGAGCGGCGAAAACGGTCGCAGAGCGCGCGCAGCTGGTCTTCGCGCGCGGCCCAGTCGATCTCGCGCTCCTTGGTCTCGGCCATGCGGCAGGCGTCGCACACTCCTTCCGCGTCGAAATTGATCGTGAGTTTCTTCGAGGCGCGAGTGTGCTTGAACTCAACAGCCGAGTTTGGCCGCTGATTGGAAATCACGCACGACCTGCAAAAAGCCGCTTCCTTCGGCAATCCATAGAAGGCTTGCGGGTCATTGGCGCCCGGCGTGTATTCGCGCGGATCGGTGTGTAACGTGTCTGACTGATCGTTCATCGAGCGGCTTCCCTCATTCCTACCAAACATTTCCTAAGCACAATTCCGCATACTCATGTTTCGAAATGGCTGGTCCTAGATTTCGTAACGTCCCGTCTTATAGCGCGCCAGATTGGCGGGGTCGGCGAACCATTCGATTGTCTTTGTCAGACCTTGTCGCAATCCCTCGCGTCCCTTGTAGCGCGGCTGCCAACCGGTCAGCGCCTGCGCCTTGTCGTTGGCCGCGCACAAACGGTCGACTTCGCTTGCTTCTGGACGCACGCGCTCGCCATCGTAGACGATCTCTATATCCGCGTTCATGATCTCGCCGACCATAGCCGCCGTGTCCGCGATCGATATCTCGTAGCCCGATCCTAGATTGATCACCTCGCCCAGCGCCGCCTCGGCGCTTCCTATGGTGCGCAAGCCCTGCACCGTATCGTCCACATAGTTGAAATCGCGGGTGGGCGTGAGCGAGCCGAGTTTGATAGCACGCTCGCCGGAGGCGATTTGCGAGATGATGGTCGGGATCACCGCCCGGTTCGACTGGCGCGGTCCATAGGTGTTGAAGGGCCTCGCTACAGCGATCGGAACGCCGAAGGCGCGGTGATAGGAGAGCGCGATATGGTCGGCGCCGATCTTACTCGCCGAATAGGGCGACTGGCCGATGATGGGATGATCCTCGCCGATGGGGACGCTTTGCGCCGTGCCGTATACCTCGCTCGTCGAGGTGTGCACGACCCTGGCGCCCGCCTCGCGCGCCGCCTGGACCACATTCAAGGTGCCGGTGACGTTGGTCTCCACATAGCTCGCCGGCGCGACGTAGGAATATGGAATGCCTATCAACGCGGCCAGATGGAACACCAATTCGCGTCCTGCCATCGCTTGGGCCACCCCAAAGGGGTCGCGCACATCGCCCAAAAACACCTCGACATCGCCACGTATAGTGCTCTGCTCGAGCCAGCCCCACGAACCCGCATAGTTGTAGAGCACCATAGCGCGCACATCGTGGCCCTCGGCGACGAGTGCCTCGGTCAGATGGCTGCCGATGAAGCCCTCGGCGCCGGTGACGAGGATTTTCACGATAGATGATCCATCACGCGACGCCGTCCGTCTTGGCCGGTAACGTCCTGCGTTTGGCCGATCGCGAGGAGGCTCCGCTGTCTGCGGCTATCAAAAGGGCACACAGCTCCTCAACTGTCTGTGAACTCGGCGCGACATTAGGATCACCGTGAAGCATGACATCCTCGCCCACATCACAGCTCACTTCCTGTAGGGACCGCAAGAACAGCTGTCCTTCGCGCCGCCGCGCTGTTAGCTCGCGTTCTGGCGCTTCGGCTATACCATCCAGCAAAGCGCGAAGTGTTTGACGAAGCGAGAACACGTTTTCGACGAGATGCACATGCGACATCGCGTTATAGAGATTGTGCCGTCCAAATGTGAGCACGGGAACGCCGGCGGTCGCAGCTTCGATCCCTATCGTGCCTGTCAAGGTCGCCACAACCGACGCATTGCGCGCAAGCGTCGGCGCATCGCTCTTGGGATGTGCCAAGCGCACATTGGGAATTTCAGACATCCATTCGTAAAAATCATCCGGCCGTCGTCCAACGGCTGGCATATGTTCCTTGATGACGAGCAGCACGTCGGCGGGAAGCGATTTTACTATCAAATCGATGATCGCGATTTGATTGTTGAATTCCGGCGCTAGCACCGTCGTCGACGTTTCGGGTTCGACCTGTAGGGCATAAAACACATACTGATGATTGTGGAACGTCTCGTCGGAATCGACCCAGCGTTCGAGATCGCGCCACTGTCTCGGTATCCTGAAGAGATGCCTGATATTGTCTGAAAGCAGATAGCGATTGAACCGCGGCTGTCCCCGATATTTGAGCTGCCGGGCGAGAAAATACCTCACCTCACTGATCATCAAGCCGATTGAACGTTTGAGCGCATGGCTGTAACGCGTAAGACGCAGTGCTCTCTGCCAGACTTCGAGATCGCCCTGGTTGACGGACGGAGGCGGCAAGTCCTGTAGGCGGTCCTTGACACTCGATTTGCGTAAATTCTCGAACCGCGCCAGCAGCTTCGAGTGACCGAAATATTCATCTTCATACCATGTGAAATATTGGCCCGATCGGCTCGAAAACAGAATACGTATGTCTATTTCGCGCTTGCGCGCGATCATGCACATCACCTTGGTGAAATCAGCACCCACGCCGCTTGTGATGAACGTGCCGATGTCGTGTTTGGCACAAAACGTGTCCAGACGCTCGGCCAGACGGTGGATGTAGCGGATCGAGCGCCCGAAGCTCGATCGTTTGGAGTTCCGGCTCTTGGGATGATGGTGGCCGAGATAGTACATGCCGCGCCCCAAATGTCGGTCGCCCTGAACGACATCGATCAGGTTGGCCCCATAGCGCTCCTCAAAGTCCCGCGCCAAATTCGCCGCCTCGTCATCGAAATCAGGATTGAAGTCACCGTAGTTCGCGAGTATGTCATCAATCGCAAATATGCCATCGACAACGTCGTATTTGCGGTAGTCGTTCACATGCGCGAAGGACGGCGCCAGGCAATAGATCATCGCGCCCGTTTCGGCCTTGAGCTTGGTGAAAAACGGCACCCAAAACCGTGGCCCGTAGAGATTTTCGGCAACAAAAAGAACCGCCCTCACCGAACCTGCTCCAATTCGAGCGCGCGCGCCTTGCCATTCGAGATCTCTACAGCCTGGTCGGCAACGCGCAAGAAGGCGCGCTGATGGGTGACCGCCAACACGGTGAATTTGTTCGCCAATTTGTGCACCATGCGGCATATGTCCTGCTCAGTGTCTGGATCAAGCGCTGACGTTGCCTCATCGAGCATCAAGAGTTTGGGTTGACGCACCAGCGCGCGCGCGATGGCGAGGCGCTGACGCTGGCCACCTGAGAGGCGCATGCCGCGCTCGCCCGCGATCGTGTCCAGCTCATCGGGCAGTTCCTTGATGTAAGTCCAGACCTCTGCGGCTTTGAGCGCGCGTTCCACGTCCTTGTCGTTCAGATCCTTGTCTCCAAGCGTGATGTTGGAGCGGATGGTGTCGTTGAACAAAAAAAGTTCCTGCGGCACATAGCCGATCATCTCGCGCCAAGACTTCAGGTCGATTTTGCCGATCTCGACGCCGTCAATTGCCAGCCGCCCTTTATCTAGCGGGACAAAACCGACGATCGCGTCAAGCAAGCTGGTCTTACCGCTACCAGAGGGACCGATAACAACGGTTAGTTTTTTCGCTGGGATTGTCAGATCGACACCGGACAGCACGCGCTTGTCACCATAAGAGAGGTCGACGCCAGCAAGTTCGATGCCCTTCCTCAGCGTTGGCTTCCGTCCCTCGTGCAAAATCTCTCTGTTGCCCGCTGTCTCCCGCAACGCGTCATCGACAATCGAAACCGATCCCTCATGCATACCTATCTGATGCAAAAACTTGTTGATGAATGCGAGCTCGTTTGTGATCCGCATGAAGAGAATGGCGAGCAGAGCCAGCGAAGGCAGCTCGATATGAAAGACACCGACAGAGACAAAAAGGCCCACGGCGAGAGCCGAAATCAATAGGGGTTCGGGCAAAATCGAGCGCAGCGCCGATCCAATCGTTGTGGTGCGCTGGGTCTGATAGATTTGCGTACTTTCGGCCTCGAGCAGTGGGATGATATGTCCCTCTCTGGCCATTGATTTAAGCGCTTTCATGCCCTGAAGCGTCTCGACGAGCCGGCTGCTTATCGAATTCATCAGCGAGGAGCGTTGATGGCTCGCCCGGCGCACGATGCTGAGGATCGGCACCATCAGCGCCATCAAGATCGCGCCCACGGCAATCCCAGCAATTGTCAGCTTCCAGGAGACGAGCAGCGACGTCGCCGTATAGACGATTGCCTGGATGCTGCGGCTGACCAGCCCGACCGACGCGCCGGCGGCCGCTATATAGTTCTGGATCTCCGTTCCCATGATGTTGGCCAAGCGGCCAGCTGGTTGATCGAGCAGATAGGACCATCGCGCTTGAACCGTCCGGCGCGCGAATTCTTGTCGCAAGTGCTGATTTTGCTGCTGAATCGAGAGGCCGGTATAGACCGTCACGAGTCCCTTAAGCGCCGCTTTCAACGCGATTACCGCGACGATGAAGAGCAACATGCCGCCCAAAGTGATCGAAATGCCGATGCGCTCCAATATGTCCGAGGTCAAGCGGGAGAGCTCGGAATGCTGCGTCGCGTCAGCCTCCAGCAATAGCTGCAGCAGCGGCAACAACGCGATGAGCGAAATGTTTTCGAAGATACCAACGGCGAATTGGCCCGCAAAGATCAGCGCCAATCGGTAGGGTTTTCCTGCGGCGAGCGAGCGAAGAATGCGCCAGGCGGCCCGAAAGATCGAGCGCTTCGGCAGCACCCAGTCGAGAGCTGCATAAAGTGACCTATTCACGCGCCACACCACAAGCCAATTTTATTTGGACTGCTCACGCGGTTTGACCTCCTCCGTGCCGCTCGAAAATCTCCCGGAGCACCTCCCATTGGGCGGGCGCAATCGCGATGGCATTTTCACATGGCCCATCGAAATCGAACGGGCTCAGCACAAGCTCGTTTCGAAAGCGCGTCAGTTGCTGTGCGCGCCCAAGACCACTCATTTTAAAAACGCGATAACCGCACGCGCCCAACTGTCCGGCCAACGGCGCGACCTTGCCCAGGGCACGCGTCAGTATCTCCAGAACAATCACCGGCGTGTGCCGCTCGATCGTCGCTTCTAGCCCGGCAATCACCTCTGGCTCGTGCCCTTCGACGTCTATTTTCATCATCGCTGGTGGAGCCAGGCTTTCAGTGCCAATAAGCTTATCGCCATTGCGCACGGAAATTTTGACCACCTGCTCGCGTGTCTCTCCTGGCGCGACGATGTGGGCGTTGCCCAAATTGGTCGCGCTGCCCGTCATGAAGCCCAACTCAGCGTCCTCGTTCGACAATCCAACAGGGAAAATTTCCACCTGAGCCAGCGGAGCAACGTTGGCTTTCAGGATTTCGATCGCCTTGGGATTGGGCTCGAAGCAATACACGCGCTCAAACAAGTCAGCGAGAAAAACCGTGTGATTCCCAATATTTGCACCAATATCATAAAACGCCATTGGAGCGGCGTTGGCGCGTTTAAGCCGTGTAACGAGCTCGCGCAAGAAGCCTAGCACAAGCCGGTCGTAATAGCCGTAAAGCCACGCTTCGCGCCCGATCGTATCGTCCGTGCGCAGCTTGAGTTCGATCGCGCGACCATCAATCTCGGTGCGCAACACGTATGACTGGGGATCGGGATACCAGCGGGCTGGCATTGCCTTGAGCGCGGCTTTGTAGAACCATTCGGGCACGCAGTCCTTTTGATAAAGCGCGCGCGCGCGACGCAATGGCCACGCCGCACGGATTTCGTCGGCGCCCGGTTGGCGTCCAAGCGATCGGTGCTCCACTCGCCTATCGTCCGTCACGAATGCGGTTCCTGCCGCAGACATTTCGGAATTTCATGAGCAGCGCTTGCGAAGGCTCGGCCATTGCAGATCTTGCTGTAACGTCCCTCAATCACTGTTCGGCCTACTGATCATTTGACCATCGGATGTGTGCGCAAACCCAGCTCTTTCAAATGCTCTGCGCGACGCTCTGTTTTCGGGATCAACATCGGCCAGAAGCGTTAGCTGCGGATATTTGGATCGCACTTGAGCGATTGCCCAGCTGCCGAGACCCCTATTCTGCACCTCTGGCGCTACGACAAGCGCGATCTCAAATGTAATTTCGTCATCTGCTTGATCGAGCCTAATAAAGCCGGCTGCGTTTTCCGCAAGTTCGATGATCCAAAATAATGGCTCTGCTTGTTTGAGTCGGTTTGAAAACCACAGCTCATGTTCACCCTTTTCGGGCAGGCGCTGATTACGAAAGAACTGGCGAACCCCAGGCGCCAACTGCCACCCAAGTACAGTGGGAGCATCGCGGAGCTCTGCCGCCCTCAAAGTAAATTCGCTGTCAGTCAAGGCTGTCGCCTGACAAATTCATAGGCATGACTTAAGCGCCTAGACCGCAATGCAACATCCTGGGCCCTTGCCACCGTCACAGCAGATCATGCTGATTTTTGCTTGGGATCTCAGCGAAGGTTAGAAAAGGACGAATGACGCAGCCGTTGTTTATGTCGAATTTAATCCTTTTCAGGCCAGTTAGGACCCGCACCAATTGGGCAGGTATGTTGGCGCCGGCCGCAACGGCGCCCCCAACCGACCCTGACAATCTCGTGCCCGCATCAAGTACAACGGCACGGCCATCCGAATCGAGAACCACATCGTAATCTGCGGCGCCATCGACATTCAGCGCTCGACAAAGATCGCGGCAATACCTGATGACTTCAGTGTTCATTTCGACGCGATTGCCCGTGGAAGCAGCAGTTAGTGGATCACGCCATTGGCGCAGTCTCGGAACTATATCGAGCGCTTCGCCATTGATGGCAATGCAGTCGACATCATAAATGGGCCCTTCTACAAAGGGTGTTGCCACCCGATTTTCCAAATCTGAATTGGTCAACTCGAACTCTTTGACGATGGCATCGCGATCACCCCACCCACTTTGGCGTTGACCTGGGCCGGGCTGAAATTTCTTTATCTTCGAATCGAAAATCCAGATTCCCCGCGCTCCCGATGCCCGTCGCGGCTTCACCACGACGGCCCGCCGAGGGTAACCAAGTTCCTTCAATGCCAAATCCAATTCGTCGAGATTGGAGACCGGAAGGCAGTCGAGACAATGGATTCTTTTCGCGCGAAGTCGCTGCATCAACATCAGCTTGTCTGTCATTACAACGACTGACTCGAGCGAGCTCACCGACACCGATACACCGACGCCAACAAGATCATCCCGTATCTCGGCGAGCACACGGCTCTCTCCTTCCGAAAGGGGCAAAACCAGATCTGGATTTTCCTCGCCGATCACCTGCCAAATTGCGTCGATATATGCCGAAGGATCACGCTCGGCGTATGGCATAACGACGAAGCGATCTGTGAGCACACGACCGATTGCGTGAGGGTCTGCGTCACAGCCAATGATTCGAGCCGCAAAATCAGGCGCGTTACGCAACGCATTGATCACATCATAAATGAGCGCGCCGCCAACGCACGTCACGACAATGGTCCTACGGGCAGTGGGCATCTTTTTCGAGTCGTCCTTGTTTGATATTGATCAAGAGCCAAGGCCTTAGATCAGCCTTCAACTTTCGCAGATCATTGCTTGCGTCAAAGCCGTGAATGGCGGCAGGTCCTGAGCCGCGCGCGACCCGCGCACGCGTTCGAAGGCAGATGCCGGCAACGCCCCCTCAATGTCGGAAAGACGGATAAAGCCAACATTTCCTTCGTCGAGCTGTTGACCTACCGAAACGTGCGTCACAACCGCAAGATAACGGCTGAACTTCTCACGGATAGCAGGGATTTCCTTGTCAGTTACCTTGCCCGAACCACCTCGAGCGGATTCTGCTTCGCGAATGCCATCGACCATCTGACGAAAGCCATTTGGGTCCAGAGAAATGCCGTGGTCGAAGCCGGAACGCGACGGATCGTGCGAAAAATGTTTCTCGATCACCGAGGCGCCCGCAGCAACCGCCAAAGCCGCCATAGCAGAGCCCAGAGAGTGATCTGAAAAGCCTGTCTGAAGGCCGTAGCGATCACGCAACCATGGGATTGCAGCCAGGTTCAACTTTTCGATTGGGCACGGGTAGATCGACGTGCAATGCAACAGCGCGATTTCTTCTGCCCCTGCCGACTTCGCCGCCTCCACGGCGGCATCGATATCCCGGCCCTCGGCCATCCCCGTGGACATAAGCAGCGGCCGACCCGTTTGTGCCAAGCGCTCGATAAGCGGAGTGCAAGTCAACAGGCCCGACGAGACTTTATAGGCGCATGGCGCCAGGTCTTCGACCCAGGCCAGGGTGGATAGATCCCCAACCGTCGTAAATATTTCGAGGCCGAACTTGTGAGCCAATGAAAAAACACGTTTCAATTCATCGGGCGTCAACGCTGTCTCGCTGAAGATCTGATGGCTTTCAGTTCCAGGAGCATAGTTACGATCGGGATCGATCGTCTGCAACTTGACGGCATCCGCGCCCGCTTCAACCGCCTGCTCCAACATCTGCGCACAGATGTCCACGTTCCCCTCGTGATTGATTCCGATCTCGGCAATCACGAGAACCCGCTCACCTACGCCGATCCGGCGGGATCCAAAGCCAATGGAATTAGGTGCGCCCATGCTCTGGCTGAAACTCAACTGCTCGCCTGAATTGTGGTCATGGAAATAGAGGGTCTCCCGTGCGTTACATGTTCAGCAATTTGCGAACTCTCCGCAGCGTCACCATCGATTCATCATGGTGCTTTGGCGGAATAGAATCCCAGTGCAAAAGCTGCCGTATGATCGTCGGAAAGCCATCCATTTGCTCCTGGTCAAACATCTCATGAAAGCGGTGATAGGGTTTCATGAACCAGGGTCCAAAGGTGTTGAAGACGCCCCAGCGGCTCTTTGTCGTTGCATCACCAACACGATGCCACAGCGCGGTATCAATTATCGCCATCGCTCCCGCTGGCATCAGCATACTCTCGAAATCGAGATCCTCGTCTCGATCCTGCGGCCTCTTATAAAGAAGATGCGATCGTGGAACGTAATGCGTAGCGCCGTTTTTCAATTCGAAGGGATCGATCGCCAGAATGCTCATATAGCAAAGGCTGGGCTTGATGCCTTGGCCGCCGACATAACGGGAATCGGTGTGCCAGCCTACTCCAGACGTCTTGATTCCGAATTTTGTGTTTTCGATGATTCGACGGTTGCGAGCCGAAGGCGAGATAAGCACATAGTCGTCGTCGATCATGCGCCGCATGACCTTGTCAGTGATGTCTTGATAAAGCAGCCCAAGCAATTCGGGATCAGTCATGAAATAGTTGTCGAGAACCTGATTGGTTTCATTGCCACAGTAGGAGTCCCCAGTCCGCCGTTCGATTAGCTGCTGTTCGAGGCGACCCCGGTAGCGGGCGCATTCATCCAAAGCGAGCACTTTATTGAGAATGACGACACCCTCACGCTTGAGCGTCTCTATTGTGTCATCAATGTCCCAACACATTTTTTCGAAATTCTTGGCAGCCGCTTCGCTCATCAAATTGTCCATTCATTGTCCGCCTGGCCAGACCGCTTCATACCGTTGCCACTGCTGAAATCGCTGCGGAAACGATCATAGGTCTTGGCCAAACAATAGGCCATCCAGCAATGACGTTCTTCACCCGGCCTCAGCACGAATTCTCGCGCGCCAGCCTTAAATGGAAAATCAGAGAAAATCGCGCTGTCGGCGACGGCCTCGCGCATGCGAAGCTTATGATGATTGTCGCCGCGCCATATCGGATGCGCGAAACCATATTTGCCCCGGTTTGCCACCTGAGGACCAATGTGCCTTTTGACCAACGAACGAAGAATATATTTCGACCAACCGTCTTTATGGAACCGCCATCTGGCTGGCACGGCGATAAAAAGCTCCGCCAAATAGGACGCCTGAAATGGAAGGCGGATCTCGACGCTCTCACGCATGCTGCCGCGGTCACTTCGCGTGTTCACATAATCGGGAAGAGACGTGCACGCATAGCCCATCGCCATACGTTGTGAGAGGTCGTTCCCAGCTATTGATGCTTCGCAGTCGTCAGAAATTCGGCCGAATTGCTTTGCGGGACCGAGCGCAAGTGGCTCCTCGAACAGACTGAGCATTGTCTCGGGCCTCGTGCCTCCATGATTTGGACGCACCGCAAAGGGTTCGCTATTCAGATAGGCCCAATTCATTAGGGACCCTGACCTGCGTCCTGCGTGTTCAAGATCGAATGCACGCTCGACTGCCCGTTGCCTAAAATCAGCGTCACAGGATTGGAGCCTCTGCGAATGACGATAGGCCCAGCCGTCGACGTCATATCCACCCAACAGCTCATCGGGTCCATCAGAAGTTACCAGCACTCGCTTTCCGAGCGAACTGGCATAGCGGGCCAGCTCGCGAAAATTGCTGACACCCTCGCAGAATATCCCATCGAAACTCGTTGCCGCATCATCCTCCAACATGCCCAGCGCGCCATCGCCATACATTGAGAATTCATGATAATCGGTCTGCAGCTTGCGCGAGGTGAAACGGCTCGCTTCGTACTCGCTGAGGTCGGTGCCACGTTTGGGGGATTCCGCTGTAGAATGTGCGAATAGAGAACTGATGCGGCGATTGCCTCTCTCGGACAAAAAGACATTGATAAGGGTGCTGTCGATGCCTCCACTGAGAGTTGAAATGTAATCCACCTCGGCTGGAATGCGTCGCCGACACGAAAGCTGAATTTGCTCCTCGAATACATCGAGAATTTTTTCTAGCTTGGGATCCGATGCAAAGAAGTCATGCCATTTTTCAGGTGCTAATTTTTGCAGACGGCGAACTCCAATATCTTTTGTCCCAGGCTGCAATTCGAGTGCGAATCCCGCGGCCAATCGCTTGATTTCTTTCAACAGTGTCCGCCCGGGAGGCGCGGCACGATATTGAAATGAACATGCGATAGATGAATCATCCCACGAGGCCTGATGCCGCATGACTGCGAGGATTGGGGGAATCTCTGAAGCAAAAATTAACTCGTTGTCGACGACAGCGTAGAACAGACTTTTTTCGCCCATTATGTCGCGGACGAGGTGCACTCGGTTGTGCAGTTGGTCGAAAAATCCAAAGCTCCAAAATCCGTCGGCCCGTCCAAGAAAGTCGAGGCCTTCTTTCATCAAGCCGACAAGCAAGACTTCGGTGTCAATCGACGTTCGAAATGGCTGACTCCTGTCAGCAAGCTCCGATCGCAAATCCTTGTGATTGTAAATTTCTCCGTTGAAGGTCAGAACGCCGCGCCCGGCAATGTCTTGAATTGGCAATTGTATAGTGTCGGCAACGCCGACGATGGCCAATCGCGTGTTCACCATTCCAACCAGGCCATCCATCGAAAGGAACACGCCACTTTGATCCGGCCCTCTGTGCCGCAACATCGATTTCATCACTTCAAGCCGAGCAACTGCATCACGCAGCGGTCTCGCCTCAAGACTGATGATGCCGGCTATTCCGCACATTCAGTTTATTCCTGAGCTCCGGGTTCGGTCGGCGCTGACCCAATATTCGCTATGTGCGCATTAAGTTTGCGATCGGCGTGCGTGGCCTGGCTGTTACCGCGGGATGGATGAAGCATTTGCTGCTTGAGCCATTGATATCCCTTGCGTCCACTCGATCCATGCGTGTCGCCGATCAATTCCAGCACCATATCTGCATGGTCGGCCTTCTTTTGCCGCCACGCATTCTCAATTTCTGTCAGTGGCAATGAAAGGAAGATTTTTAAATTCGAAAAGAAGGACGCATCCGTCGCGTCAAAATAGAAACAAATCTTCTGAAATTTCGACAGCAGATCACTTGAGATCCTGTGGCCGTAAGATGCTGGATCGATGTAAATAAGGGGGATGCCCGATGCGAAGCACCAATTGAGTGTGCTGGTAGCGCCTACGCTGATGACAACTCGATGGTCGGATACGATGTAGCGCAAGTCCTTGCCCGATTCCAGAACGCGGATATTGGTTGCATTGCGAGCCAGGTCAAGCGCTGGATCGCGATCAAAATAGCGTCTTGATGGATAAGGCTTGAATGCCACTTGGTGAGGAACGAGGCTGAGCACTTCGGCAATCAACCGTTGCTCATGTTGGGAGCTTGTAAAATCATTCTGATAGGTCCCGCCATTAAAAAACGGTCCAACGCGATCAAGGGTCTGCACGTAGAGCACTGGGGAACGACGTTTCTTACGGCTTGCCGGCAGCGAATGCGACAAACGCTTGAACTCACTGGTTTGCCCAATCACGTGGGTTTTGCTGTTCGGCAAGCCGAATGGTCCGGCATCCATTCGCTCCTTGGCCTCGCCGGTCAGCAACAGCGTATATGGTGCGAATACGTTTTCGAAATTGCAGTGATTTTGAGGCTTGTCGACAATTTCGTGTGTGATGCCGTGTTGTGCGCTGGCAAACACGATTTTGTTCTGTAGCGCGCACTGAGCCAGGGCCAGCATGGCGCCACCATTGGGGTAGTTTGTGAGAATAATGCTGCGCTCATTGTTTGATGAGAATTTCCGATCAGATTGCAGCTTGTCGAGCGTCTGATCATATGCCTGGAGCTCTCCAGACAAGCGCTCCCTGACAATGTCGATCAACGGGTCAAATGCGTGCGCTGCGATCACGGCTGATAGACGCACTTCGAGCTGAGGCCGCAGCAAATCGATTATTTGCTGGGCCTTGGCGTGGATGGCCTTGGATGCAGCTTGTGGCCCGCCAATATTGAGGCGCAAGATCCGATATCCGCGCAGCGCAAAACCCGCTCCCACATCCCGCACGATCTCGTTTTCTTTAACCCAGTAGAGACGCTTCTTTCCCCAATGATCGGGCACGCGTGACCAAACGCGCTCTGACAACCGCCAGATAAAATGTTGCAAGCCACCAACGCGCCAGCGTTCCGCAAGCGTGGGAACATCGGTGTCTTCAAGGATATAACCCTGTCGCTCCAACTCGACGTTGAACACTTGCGCTTTGCGGTTTTTTTTAAGAAGCGATTTCCAGGGAAATCGAATGAAATCGATCGCGCGGCGATCATCCAGCGTCGGCTCGATGATCAAGCGCGGCTCGTCGAAATCCGCCTCAATGAGCAGCGCCGCACACAGTCCGATTTGTTGCATGTACCAAATCTCTCGGCAGGCGAGAATTGCAAAGGGCGCAACATCAGCATGCGACTGCAGTTGCCTGAAACAACGTTCCAAAAACGTCGATGTCGATTGACAAAACGATTTCAGCGCGTCGTCGCCAACATCCTTTCTTGTATCCATTAGCACCGCGTTGATGTCTCCACGGGCCATGAGTGCAGGCGATCTTGTGAGAATTGCGGCCGAGCGTGACAACCCAGCATCATAGGCTCTATCGAGCGCCTCGCTGCTGTTGCACAAGGCGGTATCGAAGAGAGAGAAGTCGATGTGATTTGACGATTTCAATTTTGACGCAATGGATGTTGTAAGTGAACCACCCTGACGCGCGCCCGCGCGCCCGTCAGAGCACCTAAGCTTATCGTTCTAATTCTGAGCGCTTGATTGCCAAGGCCAACAGCGACGACGACTTTCCCTTGAGGATCGATGGAATCCATGCGGGCGCAGTGCCACGAAACGGTATAAGCCATCTGGCAACAAAGAAGGCCTTGGGTATATCCCAGAGGAACGCAGGTTTTTTTACAAGCCAAGGAACCACGCTGATCTGTTCAAACTCATAGCTCTGCAGCACTGCAGCGAGCGATTTTTGGCTGTAGGGATGCACATGCGTGGGATCGTCGAAGTATGTCCGAGCGCTATAGTACCAGTTGGGGCTCACCAGTATGAACGCGCCGCCGGGTCGCAGCACGCGCATGGTTTCATTGAGCATATTGGCGGGCGAATGAAGGTGTTCGATTACCGATGTGGCCGTTACGACATCGACAGATGCATCCTCGACCGGAAACCGATCGACTTCGAAATCGACACCATCGCTGATGTCTAACCCTACTGCCTGCATCCCCTGTCTTGCGCACACATTGACAAAGGCACCATCAGCGGAACCAAGATCGAGCAACACGGTGTCTTGTTCAAGCCCAGGACGTCCTCGATAGCGCAACAGCGCATCAAACGTTTCAAATACCCGACGTTTCAACTGAAGCTGTTGCTCCGGCAGATACTTTTCTGTCGTAAGAAGCCTGTCGCGATACCGCCGGATGTTTTCTGATGCGTCTGAGCTAATGGTTTTTTCCAGCTCTCATTCAATCACCACAGGATGCTGAGCGAATTGCGCTGCAATTGCCTCTCAAGACCGGACGATTTCTCGAACCACGCCAAAGGCCTCTGCAGCTTCGCATCCAACCTGGCTGCCGCGCAAACGCGCGAGCGCTTCCACTGCCCTCAAAGAGCGCGCATGAGGAAAGGCGCGCATCTCACTCTCATAGAGTTCAAGCGCCGATAATTTGATCTCAAGCGTCGCTGAAATATCGACAAATCGCTGTGGCCGGAAGGCCGGTCCGATATCGTCGCTACCCCACTCCGTGGATGAAACAGTCTCAAATGTATAGATCGCTCTTCGTTTGGTGTCGGGCAGCGGGCGGCACGCCGTCAGGACAGAACGATGGGTGATGTAATGGTCAATGTTCAGGTCGGATCCGTGGTGCGTATAAATGATATCAGGATCAAATTCGGAAATCGCGGATTCAACGACCTTTACGATGTCGAGCAAATCACACTGATCCATTCGATTATCTGGAAAGCCACCGAATAGAGGAATGTTTGTGCCGAGTTTTTGGGCCGCGGCCGCAGCGACGGACTGCAGCGACGCAATGTCTGATTTTCGCGATACGGCATCGCGTTTTTGATCACGTGAGGTGGCGCCCTCGGCCAGGATCAACACGTCCACGCGCTCTCCGCGCATAGCGTGCGAGGCGGCTGTCCCGCCTACGCCCAAAATTTCATCATCCGGATGGGAGGCGACAATCAATACGGATTTACTGGCCATGCAAAGTTTCCTTGACCATTTCTTGCTCAATCGCTGCGACAACCCGGCTGGCGCCAAAACCATCGCAACACGCCGCTGCCTTTTGACTCATCGAAATGCGTTCGTCCGAATTTGAAGCCAAGCCAATGACCGCTGCCCGCAAGCGCTCTGCGAATCCGCTATCTGGTCGCCCGATACCCAAAGCTGCCCCGGATTTGGTCAACGCCTCGTAATTTTGATCTTGGTTGTCGGCGGCAGACACGATCACCGCGGGCACACCAAGCACGCAACGCTCCCATGCGCTTACCCCCGCTGCGCCAAGTGCAAGATCTGCTGCCGCTAGCAGTTCACCAACATTTGTGCAGTCGCGATGGACAACAATGTCATGGTGCGATCGGTTGGCGAACTCTTCCATACTTTCGACGCGTTTTGACATCGAGCTGATTGCGACATCGATTGCCAGAGGCTCTTTGATCGCCTCTAGAGCTCCAATCGCCTCTCGTCCGAGACCTCGTGTGTCGATGCCGCCGAAGCTCAAAAACAAACGTTCGACCGATTCTCTATCGGACCTGTTTTCCAATGCAGTTTCTCGCCGCGCCGCTATTTCGTCCTTAATGAGCGCGTATTGCGGCCCGTGCAAAACGCGGCATGAGCCGGGTATGTATGGCCCATAGTCAGCGCGATCGCGGTCGAGTGCGGAATCCAAGAGCAGGTTGGCAACATGGCGGCGTCCCGGCACATCATCAATAACCAAAACCAGGCCCGCCCATTGTTGGCACTTACTTTCGAAATCTGCATACAGTCCGTAATGGTCGATTATCAACAGATCTGGTGCATCACTATGTATCGCAAACAATTGCTCTGGACAGGACGCGTTGGCCAATAGATGCACATCGAACGGCGTGCCCGTCAATTGGCTGAGCCCCGCCGTCTCGTGCGACACAGCAAACTCACATGTCCATCCCGCATCACTCAGCGCCTGGGCCAGCGTTAGGCAGCGCGAAACGTGACCCAAACCCACATCCGCACCACCATCACACCGAAGCAGCGCTCGTCGCTGCGTTGTCAGGAGAGTTCTCCTTGCACGACCGGCCTGACCGCGAAGATCGGTTCGATCTTTTTACAATCGAGTTGCTCTTCGAAATTGTCTTTCTTCAAAGCGCGCGCCAGCGAGGACAAAGCCTCATCGAAAGCGTTGAGTGTCAATTCCATCGTCACGTCATTGTGGGCGTAGCAGATGTTGAAGGTCGACGTCATCAGCACGCCATGGTCGAGCAAGCGGCGCATTAAAAATGTTCTGATGGCAAAGATATCTGCGTTCGTCGAAGGTGTTATCGCCAAGTGTTGCCATGGTGCAAAGCCAGCCAAGCGCAAAACATCGGAGAGGCCGTTCCTCTCGATGCGCTGTCCTATCTGATCGTTCAGCGCCTGACCGTATGACCAAAGCGATTCGATGACGTTTTCGCGCTCCAACTTGTCAATTGTAGCGATCGCTGCCGCCAGAGACAGCGCTTCGCCACCAAATGTCCCCGAATAGAAGATCTCCTCCATCTCATGCATGACGTCCGCGCGTCCAACGACTGCCGATATTGGCATGCCGTTGCCCAGGCCCTTGCCAAACGCAGCGAGATCCGGAGTAACACCAAACAGTTCCTGCGCGCCGCCAAGCGCGAAGCGGAAACCTGCAATGACTTCGTCGAATATAAGAAGCGCGCCCTGACTATGGGCAATGTCTCTCACACCTTCCAGGTAACCAGGCGTGGGCGCATCGAAAGTCGCCGGCTCCATCATAACAGCGGCAAATTCGTCTGGATGCTCCGACAGCACGACTTCGAGCGCGTCAAGATCGCCATAGGAAAAGACGCTGGTTAGGGCGCGCACGGCGCCGGGCACGCCCTTGTGGCGTATTGTCGAACCAATGTACCAGTCCTGCCAGCCGTGATAGCCACAAACGGCGACGCGCTCGCGCCCGGTAAAGGCGCGCGCCAAACGGATAGCAGCCGATGTCGCATCACTGCCATTTTTGCCGAACCGAACTTTTTCCGCGCAAGGCACAATCCTAAGCAATCGCTCGGCGAGTTGCGCCTCAAGTTCAGTCGCCAGAGAAAAAGAGATGCCTCTCGAAAGTTGGTCGACGACTGCTGCGTCGACGTCGGGATCACAATATCCAAGCAGAACTGGCAGCAAGCCACATATGTAATCGACATATGAGTTGCCGTCGACATCCCAAACTTGACCGCCCAACCCGTGGGACAGAAAGAGTGGTGACCGGTTTGGCGGAAAGATCAGCTTCGACTTGGAAAATGTCTGCGTGCCGAGAGGAATCGATTGCTCGGCGCGCTTCAACAGCGCTGCCGACTTGCCATAACTGCGCTGACCGAGATCCGAAGCGCGCGAGTCTGCCGAAACATTCTTCAGCAATGCCTGGCTCGATCGTTCGGCATTGATTTTGCGATAGTCGGGATGGTCGTCCAAAATCGAAAGCACTTCTGTGAATGCTGGCGGTCGGTTGTCAGGCAGGTGCGCCGCGACGGCGTCCAGAAACTCGCGATCCTGCTCGGTATCGAGCGTCCAGCGTTCACCTGCCAATCCGTGGATCGGGCACCTCACAAGAGTTTGACGAAACACGGATTGGTTCGCCCTGATGAATGGGGTCACGTGCTCGCGATGAGATGGCAAATCAGCATCAGCAGCCGCGCGCTCCAGAGCAGCCCGTGTCATTACTTCGCAATCGAGACCATCTGGCCAGGTTGAAGGATGGGCGTTGCTTGCAAAATCGAGGTCTAGCGACGTGAGCGCATATACAATCTGGTCGCAAACATGCGGATCTAGAAACGGACAATCTGCGGTCAAGCGCATCACCACATCGGCCTCATAAGCCAACGCTGCATCAGCAATACGACCCAGCACGTCGTTCTTATCGCCACGATAGAAATCGACACCATTGCTCTCGCACCAAGAAACGATTGGATCCTCAGCGCTGTGGTCACTAGTGGCGACCACCACCTGATCGACCGCTGGCACGCTGCGCGCCGCGCGTGTGATCCAAAAAAGAGCGGGTTGATCCCCTATTTCCATCAGGACTTTGCCAGGCAGCCTGCTGGAATCATAGCGAGCTTGAATTATGGCAACAGTCTTCAATGTCCGCCCAGCTCCGTTTGCTCAGTTTTGCTCACTGCCTGGGGCAATCCTGCCTTGCGTCGCGCCTCGCAAACCAATTCAAGCACATCAACCGCCTCGTCGGCAGGACACGTTGGGCAACCGTCTGTTTCAACGGCACCAACAAAGTCCCCAAGCTCCGCTACATATTCGCTGTTGGCGCACAATTCGTGAGTTTCGGCCACCGCAATTGCATCGTCTACGTCTTTCACCTGCAAGTCGCCTGTGATCAAATTCGCACTGAGCGTACCCGCCACACCCGTCACCTGTAGGCTGCGCTGCCGTGGTCTGGAGACGTAGTCCAAGTGAATGGATGTCTGGCAGCCATTATCATGCCGCATGACGATGTCAGCGAAGTCCTCTGAGTCCAATTCAAGAAGGCCCGTACGCGTTGCGACCGCTGAGAGGACCCTGGCTGGGCCGATAAGATGATGTGCCAGATCGAATTCGTGGACCACATCAAATATCACGCCGCCGGTCTCCGCATCAGCTGCATAGCCCAGTCTGTAGTCGTGCTCCGGCCGCCAGTCGGGCAGCCACGAGCCGCAGACAAAGCGTGCCCCGATCGGACGCCCGATAATGCCACTTTCCAAGAGCTCCCGGCTGCGTCGCACAACGGCTCGAAAGCGAAGGTTTTGTGCCGCAGCAATCACCAAATGCCGGTTCCGCGCGCAGGCAATGAGTTTCCTTGCCAGGGTCACGTCGTGTCCGAATGGTTTCTCTACGAGTGCGGGTTTGCGTGCCTCGATGGCTGCCGCCAAGTCAGTCAAGTGGCAACCGTTTGGACTGGCAATGATGATGGCCTGTGACTCATCAAACAAGTGAGTCCTGTCGACACATTCGGCGCTTAAATCTTCGCTGAATCTGCTGCACGCTTCATTTGATGGATCGAATCCGACCACACGATAACCCAGTTCCTGGGCGTTTCGCGTATGCCGCCGGCCGATAGAGCCAAGACCCAATATACCAATGCAGGTCAACGTCATGCCGGCCGTTCTGCACCAGGTCTAAAGCGGGTTAGATAAAGTCCAGCCACGCGTTTGTCTTGGTCCACGAATTGGGAAGCTCGAACACATTCGATCTCAAAACCTGCTGCCTCGAAGGTCTTGCGTGAAGCCAAATTGGTTTCGTAGCAACCAGCGTTCAATTTGAAGATGCCGAGTTCGGAAAATGCGTAGTCGCAAATCAATGCGATTGCACGGCGTGCAATCCCTTGCCCCCAGTATTTCTTTTCACCGATTAAAATTCCTATGTCTGCCCGGTTGTGATGGGGATCTACTGCCAGCTTCACATTGCCAACATGCCCACCATCAACAAAAATCCCAACCAGCCACGTGTGTCGTGAAGCGTTTGCTTTTTCGATGAAATTGCCGATGCTCTCTTGCGTCTGTTCGGCGAAACGGGCTTCCAAGAACCGAACGACCTCCGGGTCGCGCATCCAAGAAAGATACCTGTCTCCGGCATCAATTTCAGAGAGCGACCTCAGGGTCACAACTCCGTCGGTCAAGCGTGAAGAAAAAATCAAGACTGAGTCACGAACGTCAAAAATGAAATCTGGCGGTGCAGCGTTTGGCCCAATCAATCAATATGCCGGCAGCCAGTCGATTGGCTCAAAAGCCCGCTGGCTATGATTTTGCAATAAGTCCGGCTATTAGAGGCTGAGTTACCATTTGTTACACCTCAATCCTGAAATCATGACATCCAATTTGCCAACTGCAAACTACTACCATGTGGGTCTGCATAAGACCGGCTCCACGTTCCTTCAGGTTCATATCTTTCCGCTGTTTGAGGACTCGATCGCATATTTCCAGGGTAAAATTGCCACCGCGCGATTCGACATTAGTTCTTTCGCCAAACACCTTGCGGGCCGTCCGGTATTTTTCGCCAACAGCAGCATTGCCGGCGATCCCTTAAATTTTGAGCCGGATGCCGCTGCACGCATCGCTGCGCAAAATCCAAACGCAAAGGTCATTATCTCGATTCGCTCACAAAGAACCATTCTGCGTTCCTTGTATTGGTTGTGTGTGAAAGGTGGAGAGAAACGCTCTTTCGATAATTTTGCGCGCGGACTGCTCGCATCAAGCAAACTCGACTATTGGCAGCTCGTTGAGTCCTATCGGCAAGTGCTGGGCGAAGCCAACGTGCTGGTGCTTTTGTTTGAGGAGTTCATCAGCAATCCAGAACTCACCATTGGCCGTCTTGCCAAGTTCTTCGACGTGCCTGAGCCGGCATTCATACGCGACGCGCCGCAAACCCGGCCCACCCCAGGCGATTTAGTGATTGGCACCGCCCGACGCATTAATACGTTGCCCATCCTCGCAAACACCGACACTGAAGCCAGGGTTGGTCCATTGGTTCGACAAGGTGTACTCGCAACGGCCTATTTCGGTGAAGCGGTATATCGGCAAATCTCTGGCCGCACGCTGCGCATCTTCGATGTATCGGCGCTTGAGGCTGATATCGCGGCTGCGTGCAGCAGCAGCAATAGACGCTTGTTCGCTTCGATGTATGAAACCCCGTACGCCATCAGCTACCCGGGAATGGAAGCGAGCGTAGCGGCGGAAACCGGCACGACATAGCCTGTGATGAAACTGCAAATCGAGGCAACCGCTTGGATCCGCCACGCGCCGGAATCAACGCCACCCGGTTCGTCGCCTCACCCACCGGCGACGATTTCCTTGAGCGCGCTGGAAACGCGGACAACATCGTCTTGCCCCATATCGGGGAAGAGCGGCAACGACAGGCAGCGCGCGTAATAGGCCTCTGCGCCGGGCAATTTTTGGCGTCCGTAGCGCTGGCGGTAATAGGGCTGCTGATAGAGCGGGATATAGTGGACCTGACTGCCGATGCCTTGCGCCTTGAGGGCGTTCATAACATCCGCGCGACTTACGCCGATCTGGTCGAAATCGATCAGAACCACAAACAGGTGCCAGGCGGGATCGCATTGAGGAACGCGCGCGATCGGCCGCACCGTGGGCGCCAATTCTGCGAGCTCTTGCTCGTAGCGCGCCACCAGCGCGCTGCGTTTGGCGAGAAAATCGTCGAGCCGAGAAAGTTGGCTCAGACCGAGCGCGCACTGAATGTCGCTCAGTCGGTAATTAAAACCCACCTCCTCCATCTCGTAATACCAGGGATTGGCAACCTCGCCCTCAAAGGCGAGCGCCGCGTTCTGGAAAGCGCGCGCGTCGCGGCTCATGCCGTGATTGCGCATGGACGCCAGGCGTTGGGCAATGTCGCCGCTGGCGCACGTCACCATGCCGCCCTCGCCGGTCGTGATCGCCTTGACGGGATGGAAGGAAAAGGTCGCCATGTCTGACTGTCGGCAGGCGCCGACCGGCGTGCGCTCGCCGCCCGAAGCAACGATGCTGCCCAGCGCATGGCAGGCATCCTCAACGATGTTGAGCCCAAACGCCTTGGCAAAACTTTTGAGGCTTGCCATGTCCACGCACTGGCCCGCCAAGTGAACCGGCAGCAGCGCTTTAACGCGCGCGCCAGCCGCGCCCTTGAGTGCCGCCTCGGCATGGTCGCTCGTCAACAGACCCGTCTCGGGATCGACGTCCGCGAAAATGACCTCGGCGCCCATGAACCGCACCGCGTTCGCGGTGGCGAGAAAACTGATGGCCGGAACGATGACATGGTCGCCCTCGGCGTGCCAAAGAGCCTCGAGCGCCAAGTGAAGCGCGGCCGTACCGCTCGAGCACGCCACCGCATGAGCCGCCCCGACGCGCTCGGCAAACGCGTTCTCGAATGCTTCAACCGCAGGCCCCGTGGTGAGCCAATCGCCGGCGAGCACTTGCGCGACTGCCGCGATATCGGAGTCATCGATCGACTGGCGCCCATAAGGCAGCGGACGCTCGCTCTCTTTACTCATGTGTGTTCGAGCCAGCGATGCAGCTCATCAATGCTGAGCCACTCTGTGTTGTTGTCGGAGGTGTAGGAGAAAAACTCCTCAACCGCTTTGCCGCCATGAAAGTCATGGCTGTAGTCGCCCCATGTGGGAAACTGCGGCTCGATAATAAACCGGTCATCGAGCTCGATCGTCGTCCGCGCGTCCTCGGCGGTGATCATCGATTCATGCAATTTCTCTCCCGGCCGGATGCCAACGGTTTTTACCGGCAGATCCGGCGCCATCGCCGTCGTCAAATCGGTGATCTTTGTGCTCGGAATTTTGGGAATGAAGATTTCGCCGCCCTGCATTGTCTGCCAGCACGAGATGACGAAATTGACGCCTTGATCCAGCGTGATCCAGAACCGCGTCATACGATCGTCGGTCACCGGCAAATGGTCGGATCCGTTGCTCAGCAAGCGGCGGAAGAACGGCACGACCGAACCACGCGATCCCATCACATTGCCGTAGCGTACGACCGCGAAGCGGCAACCGTCTTGACCGCTCAGATTATTGGCCGCCACGAAGATCTTGTCGGACGCAAGCTTGCTCGCGCCATAGAGATTGATTGGCGCGGAGGCTTTGTCGGTCGAGAGCGCCACGACCTTCTTGACATTGCTGCGGATCGCCGCCCGCACCACATTCTCTGCCCCAAAGACGTTGGTATGGATGCATTCGAAGGGGTTGTACTCGGCCGCCGGCACTTGCTTGAGCGCCGCCGTATGGATCACCGTATCAATGCCGTTCATCGCCATTTGAAGGCGATTCTCGTCTCGCACGTCGCCCAGGAAAAAACGAACCTTGCTTCGGTCCAATCCCTTTTCCAGCAGCGTCTGCTCCATCTCGAATTGTTTGAGCTCGTCTCGCGAGAACACGATCAGGCGCTTTGGCTTGGAGCGCGCCAATATTGTTTCGGTCAACCGGCGGCCGAACGATCCGGTGCCGCCGGTGATCAGCAGGGACTGGCCATCGAAGGCCAACGCGTCCCCACCAAAATTACGCCCAACATCAGTCGCTTGTGACATTTTTCCTCATTCGAGACTTAGATGAAATCAACCGGCCCTCAGGCAACGCTGGCGGGCGCCGGGACGCGTGCAAGATGTTTCGCCATGAGCTTGTCAAAGCGCAACTCGTGCGGGCTCGTCGGCTCCAGTCCAAACGCCCGGTGCACGCGGGCGAGGTGATCGAGCGCAAACAGCGAAGCTGGTGAGCGAGCGACTTTTTCGAAGGCAAGGAAGGCCCGCCGGCCAGTGAGCCGGTAGAGATAGTGATACTCGCCGAAATAGGCGAGCCTCTCATAGGCCGCCGCCTTGGCCGGCGCGCCGCGGACGAGGCCGGCCAGTCTGGCGAAACCCTTTATCAGCGCCCCGCCGCGCGGCCATGGGTCATAGGGCAAGCGCATCTGATCGAACAGGTTGCGGTAATTCCATGACTTTAAATATTGCAGATAGAGCTTTTGATGGTGCTGCAGATCGAGCGGCACCTTCTCGAACAAATCCATCAGATCTGCATCCCACAGGGGCGTCCGCCAAGTCAGGCCCAGAAAGTCATGGGCGCGGTGCTGATTGACCACCAAGCGCGACTGGCGCTCCTGCCATTCGAATGTCTGGTAGGCCGAGACGGGGGCTACGGCCTCATCCAGACGACGGCTCGATAGATTGGCCTTCCGCCATGCCGCCATCAGGCTGTCGGTGCCTTTAACGCCTAACGCGTCACGCGTATCGGTGAACAGCGACAAATGTTTCTCAAGGATATAGCGGTCGATGGCCCGATAGCTGAGTTCGGTCGACTTTGGAATATGACCGCCGGTGAGGAAGTCACCTGTCTGGCCGTTTGTGACGACGTCGTCGGCCGACAACTGGCGCTTATCCATCAACTTCTGCAGGGCGAAATACTCCGTCACCGCCGCAATGGTATGAACACCGCCGCCCCTCATCAGGTAGCGCGCGCAATCGCCTCGCCAATAGTCGCGGCGGTTTGCCCAGCCGTTGGTCGCGACGAAGCACCATGGGACGCCGACCGAAGCCGCCAAGTCGCGCGCCACGCGCGATTCCATATTGCCGGGCGTGCCATAGGAAAACGTCTGCAGATCGCGAGCGCCATGCTGCAGCAACTTGCCCAACAAGACGCGGGAGTCGTAACCGGCGCTCAGACCAAGCCAGATCCGCCGGCCAGCGGAGCGATCGAGAAAGCGTTCAACGGCAGCATCGAGCGTCTCATCGAGCCGTTTGCGCCAAATCGGCTCATCACCTTGTCCATCGAAGCTTGGCTCGAACCTGTAATACCGCAACCACTCGATAACGCCCGTCTTCTTGCTGATGATGGCGATTTCGCCGGGCAACAGGCGCACGACCGATTTCAGCAGTGTTTCGCGGCCAAGGCAGTAGCCCGCCATCAGAAACAGTTTGGCCTGATCTTCGTCAAAATCACTTCTCATTTCGTGCGTTAGCCAAACGCTTGAATCGGCCGACACCTCAATCTTGCCGACCGTGCGTCGCAGAAATATCTGGAAGCCCGTGACCCTGTCGGCCGCGGCGACAACGTGCTTTTCGCTCTCGATGATTAGGCCGAATTGTCCTCGTTCAGCGCGCAACAACTGATCCAGCCGAACACTATCGAGACTGCCCACGGCCGCTGCGATCCGGTCAGCCTGATCAAGCGTGCCGGCTTGCCAGACATCGACACCTCGCAATTGGCGCTCTTTCCAAGGCAGCGGCGGCCGCCAGACGGTCACCTTGGACGGCCGGTACCACCTGCCGCCCTCGGGGTGCGTCCCGTGTCCTTTCTCGCTGAGGCCAAGAGCCGTCATGCCGTGTCTTGTTTCGAGATCAGAAAATTGTTGAGGGCCAAGTGATTGAGCCCGGAGAGCTTGAGCACGCGGATCGCATCGGCGGGCGAATGAACGATTGGCTCGCCGTGCAGATTGAATGACGTGTTCAGCACCACGCCGCGGCCGGTCTCCTTGTCGAAATGTTCGATCACGCTCGCGTAATCGGGATTTGCCGCGCGGGTCACCAACTGGGGGCGGATCGTGCGATCGCGCGGGTGGGCGCCCGCTTTGAGGTCGCCATAGCCGCTTTCCTTTGCCGCATACGCCAGCGTCATGAACCATGGCTTGAGATCTTTGGGATCGTCGAAATAACGCGGCGCCGCATCCTCAAGGATGGACGGTGCAAACGGCATCCAGAAATCGCGCATCTTGATCATCTGGTTGATGACGTCGACACGGGCGTAGTCGTGCGCACTCGTCAGGATCGAACGGTTGCCAAGTGCGCGCGCGCCCCATTCCATGCGGCCGCGGCAGCTGGCGACGATCTCCCCCTTGGCGAGCAGATCGGCGATGGTGCGGTTCATGTCATTGGGGCGCTGAACGTCAATGGACGCACCGTTGAGGCCTTCGTCGATTGCTGCTTGTTCCTCGGCGCGCGAAAACTCACCGCCCAAATAGAGATTGCCGAGGCGGCTTGCTGAGTGATCGAGCTCACCCGTCTTCAGATAGAACCGGTGCAGCGCGGAACCGATCGACAGCGATTCATCGGCCGCCGACGGCATCACATAGAACGAAGCAATCTCGGGGAGAGCGGCGATCAGCATGTTGGCCTTGACGTTCATGAAGACGCCGCCGCCGGCCACGATGTGATTAAGCCCGGTGTGGGCGACCGCAGCCCGCACCCAGTCGATCAGCATCTCCTCGGTGAAAAGCTGCAGGGCGCCTGCGATAGTGTCGAAGCGGACGCGCTCGAAACACTGCCTCAGATATTCGTAGCAATAGTTCGTCGATAGCTCGCCGGCCCGCGCAAATCCCAAGCCGTCGTCGCGCAGTTTGAGCAGATTGCGCAATGGTTCGAGTGCGCGCTCGGAGCGTTCCTGATCGGCATAAGGCGCCAGACCCATCAGCTTGTATTCGTGCTCCCAAGGCTTCATGCCCATGAGGAACGTCGCCCGCGAATAGATCTTGCCGAGCGATGCATGGCGGTCGGTCTCTGCGATGCGCGTGATCGTGTTGCCCTCGCAAATTGAGACCGTGGCGCAGAGCCCGTCGCCCGCCCCATCGCATGTCAGTCCCAGCACCGCTTGGCCCTCGGGCGGCTTAGGGTCGCTGTAATAGGCGCAAGCCAGGTGCGCCAAATGGTGCTCGATGAAATGGATTTGCGACTCCGCGACGCCCAAATGCTTGACCACCTGTTCGATGCGGTCGCGCTTGCGCTGCTCGAAGACTATTTTTTGGTAGTCCTTCGGCTTCTGTTCGGCCGCAATCTGATCGGCAAGCCCGACCGCATACCAGGCATCGATCTCCTGGAGATAATCGGATGCGTGCATGAAGAGCGACGCATAGGCGATTTCGGAAAGTTCGGCGGCATCTACGCCGCCAATCTTCAGCACGTTCTCGATCGAGCGCGCGGGGTAGCCGACTTCGTTTTTACGCCGGCTCAAGCGCTCTTCACTGACCGAGGCAACGACGACGCCATCGCTGATCAGCGTGGCGCCGCAATTGTGACCGTCATGGATACCAAGAATGTGAATAGGCTTGGCCATAGGCTTTGATCGGAACTCGATTTTGTTGTCGGCAGGGATTGTCGGCACATCGGCGATCCAGAAGCAGCGATTGCATATGCACCACGGCTACCGCAGACCGGGTGAAATTCACCCAGTCCAAGTGGTTTGGCCATACCATGTTCAATTTCTGAACGTCAATGGTGTCACCCAGGCCGATAAAGCCATCGGGGGCACCCATTGATGGCCTATACCGGCACGACGTCGTCGATTGACACCTTTACCCTGACGCCGCGTTTCAAAAGATCCATCAGCACGAGCAGCCGGTCCTTGTCGTCGGCCGCCAGCACCGTCGCGATCACCCCGTCGAAGGGGCCCTCGCGCATCCGCACACGCTCACCCGCCGCATAATGATCGCGGGCGCGAGGCAGTGGAATCACGCCTTCCTCTTCCCGGATACGCAGGTCTTCCACGAAGTTTTTCGGCAGCACGCCAATTCTGTCGCCGAACCGGATCAGCGTGCGCACCCCGATGGTCGAGAGGATCGGCCGCCATTGGGTGGTGAGCGGATCGAACCGAATGAAGACGTATCCTGGAAACAGCGGTCGCAGAACCTCGCGCAAGCGCCTTGCGTGGCGCACGTTTTTACGGATCATCGGACAATAGGTTTGGAAACCTTGAGCGCACAGATTTTCGACCGCCAACATTTCCTTGAAATGATGCGTGGTCGCCGCGATCCAGACGCCCGATTGCAGGTCTTCGCGGTGCTCAGTCATCGCGGCCCGGCCTGTAATTCAGAATACGTGGAACATGGATTATTTCTGGCGATAGGCCCGCAGCTATCACTTGCTCTTTGATGCCGCGATAGGTCCCCTTGGGATCGTTGAGGGAAGAGACAAGAACCGCACCAGGCGGCGTATCGAGCTGGCCAAGTGCGGCCTCCAGGCTGGCTACGATCGGTACGCCGCCGCACGTCTCGCGGTTCGAGGCGCCGTCGATCACCATCCGGGCATTGGCCTTGGTATCGAGGCTCGAGAGCACGGCGATCTCGGCAAAATCGCCGTCGCCGACCAAAACCACGTTTTGCTTGCCCGTTTGCGCGCAGTTGCCGAAGAAGTCCATGCATTCCTTGCGGCCCAATCGGTACAGCGCGAACGAGGATTGAATGAACGACGCAGTCAACCGCGCCTTCTCATCGAAGCCTTGTGGGGTCAGGTAATAGAGGTAGCGCTTGACCGGGGCTTGCTGCAGCTTGATCAGCCCCTTATTGACGCAGCGCTTCAAATACCAATTGACCGAACCGACCGCGATGCCGATTTCGTCGGAAAGGCCCCGCTGCGAGACGCCCGCATCGTCGTCGATGGCTGTCAAAAGCCGGCGGACTATTTGTTCTTCGGCATCAGGCATTTGCGTTCGGACTCAAATACTCTAAATTGCAACCGTGTTCAGAGATTGAACACTTAGCTTGAATGTCCGATTTGGTCAATCAGCGAGCCGGGCGGACCCGGGCAAATTTGGTTTAACGTAAACAACCGCGCAACAATGCCCACGGCGCGCCAACAAGTTATGACGAGACCGACACGCCGCGCGTTTATGCGGTTTCTTTGGACGAGCGCATGTACAAAGTAGAGCAGGCCTCAGCATCACAGCTCACCGCGTGGCAAAGCCATCTTGGGAGCCTCGAGGGGCCGACGGCGTTCCTTGAACCCGCTTGGCTCGAAGTCCTTGGGCAGGCCTATCCATGCCAAACCGCGCTGTTCGTTGCCCGTAACAGCGATGATCGCATTTGCGCGGGCGCTCTCGTCTACCATCATGCGCGACGCCACCGGATCCTATACAGCACGCCTTTCGGCGTGACGGCGCAGAACGCAGACGCCGGCCAAGCCCTGCTGGCGGAGCTCGGCAATTACGCCGAGCGTCACAACATTGCCGCCAGTGATCTGACCACCGGCTCAGCGCCCATCGGCGGCAGTGAAACGCGCCACTGGACGCGGACCAGTTTCATGCTTGATTTGGGCCAAGACCACGAGGCTTTTTGGTCGAGCTTGCCCTCGAAGGCGCGTAACACAATCCGCAAAGCACAGAAGCAGGATCTCGCCATTGAGATCGGCCCCGAAGAGTTGGGCGCCTGGTATGAGGTCTATGCCAACCAGTGCCTCGCCAAACGTCTGACGATCCACAATGCGCGGTATTTCGAATTGTTGTTCGAGCATTTCGGCGACGACGCCGTTTTGATAACGGCTTCCCGAGGCGGCAAAGTGATTGCCGGTATGGTGTTTCTTATAGGAAAGCCTTTCGCCCACTATCTCTTCAACGCATCGCGCCCCGAAGCCCTGCCGATGGGCGTCAACTCGCTTTTGATGCAAGAGTTTGCCGACCTTGCCCGAGGCCGCGGCGTGGCACGGATCGAGCTGGGCGAATCGCGCGCCGGCAGCGGGGTATATGATTTCAAGAAAAAGCAGATGGGGGGCGATGAAATCGCCATGCACCATATCGATCTGTTCCCCGAAGCACGGCCCGCACGGGCGTCCCTCAATGAGCGGCTTCACTACGCCGCCCGCTTCGTCTGGCCCCTGCTCCCACCCCTTGCCAAGCGGTACAATCTGCGCAAACTCAAAGCCCTGCACCGGTTGATCTGATGCCAACAACAAAGATTCATACCGGGACAACGCCACAAGCCACGGCCAGGGACCGCGCAAGAAAGTGTTGAATCGTCTGCGCGCCCTGCTCGACCGCTTCTTCAAGCTGGCCTGGTCGCGGGCTAGCTACCGTTTCTTGATCCAGGATTGGCAGAGCCTGAGCGATCTCGAGGCAGCCTCCCAGGTCATCAATACGTTGCGCTTCTCGCGCAACCTCCAGCCCCTCGAGCTCGAAACGCCGCCGGGAAAGCGCATTTGCGTGTTGGCGCCCCATATCGACGACGAAGCGATTGGGCCCGGCGGCACGCTTCTCAAGGCAGCCCGTGCGGGCGCGCAGATCGACGTTATCTATTTCACTCGCGGACGCAGCCACGAGAGCAAAACGTACCGCGACACCCGGATGGCCGAGGCCGAGGCGGCGCTCGAAATGATCGGCGCGCGCCATCATTACCTTGGCCATATGACGCGCGAGATCGCCATGACTGAGAAAAGCGCCAAGTCGCTTGCGGAAAAGCTGAACGAACTCAAACCCGATACGCTTTTCCTGCCATTCCTGTTCGACGATCATGACGACCATCGCCGGGTCTCCGATATGTTGCTGATGGCGCAAGAGTCGGCCGGTTTCTCGCCCAAGCTGGAGGTCTGGGCCTATCAGGTCTACACCGCCGTGCTCGGCAACGTCGTCGTCGATATCACTGATATGGCGCAAGACAAGCGCGACATGATCGGCTGTTACGCCTCGGAGATGGCCAAGCGCGACTGGGCCCATTACGCCCTCGGGCTCAACGCCTGGAACCTTCGCTTCCTAAAGAGCGCGCCAGGTCCCCGCTACGCCGAGATGTTCTTCGTCGCACCCTTGGGGGACTATTTGGCGCTCTGCCAAACCTATTTCCGCAGTGGCAAGCCCGTCTATTACGACCTGGCCGAACCCCCGGCGCGGGATTGAGCCCAGGCAATGTGTGGTTTCGCTGCGTTTTTCGAATTGGACCGGACATTTTCGCCCGTATTGCTGGACGCGGTGGACGACGACCTGTTCCACCGGGGACCCGATAGCGGCCACCGCTATGGGGCACCTGGCGCCGCGATGGTTTTTCGGCGTCTCGCCATCCTCGATCCCGACGCCCGCTCCGACCAACCCTTTCACGACCGTACAGGCCGCTATGTGCTCGTCTTCAACGGCGAGATCTATAATTTCAAGGCGCTCGCCCGCGAACTTAAAGGAGGCGGCGTCCGGCTGAAGACCAGCGGCGATACGGAAGTGATCGCCGAAGGCTTCGCTCAGTGGGGCGAAGCCTTGTTCGACAAGCTCGAAGGCATGTTCGCTCTTGTCATTTTCGACACCCAGACAAAACGCATCACCGCAGCGCGCGACCCCCTCGGCATCAAGCCGCTCTATATCACGCGCACCGGAAATCTGTTTGCGGCTGCAAGCGAAATGCGCCCCCTGCGGCGTTTGCTCGGTAAGACAGAGGTCGACCCGGCCGCGCTGGCCGAATTGCTTGTCTTCCGTTTCGCCGCCGGCAAGCTGTCCAACCTGCGCGGTATCGAAATGCTGGCGCCCGGCACCGTGGCAACGTTTTCGATTGCCAACGGCGATTACAAGGAGCGCCGCTTTGCCGATCTCCTCGATACCTTGCAGCCCGATCCCTCGATCGATCAACCCCACGCGCTCGCACTGGCCGAAGATGGCTTGACCCAGTCGCTGCACGATCACTTGCAGAGCGATGTCGGCTTTTCCATCCAGCTCTCGGGCGGCGTCGACTCAAGTCTGGTTCTGGCGTTGGCGTCTGAAAAAGTAGGCCGCCGTCTCGACAGCTACTCCATCCGGCTGGATGATCCGCGCGTCGATGAATCGCGCTTCCGCGAGCCCGTCGTCGCCCGCTATCAGCCCAACCACATGGAAGTCGACTTGGACGGGCACGACTTCGCCGATGCGTTGCCGCGCGCCAACCACTATATGGAGGGCCCGACGCCGCATCTTGGCTGCGTCATGCTGATGCTACTTTGCGAGCAGATCCAACACCGCCACAAGGTGGTGCTGACAGGCGAAGGTGCGGATGAGTTTTTCGGCGGCTACGACCGTTACCGTCAATGGCGCACGCTGGCCCGCCACGGCACGATCGGCAAGCTGGTGCCAAAGGCGCTCTGGCCGCTCATCCCGCGCTACCGCTATTTGCAGCGCTTCAGTTATTTCGACGCTTCCCTGATCGCCTCGGTCCTCATCGATTTACCGGCGCTCTTCGAGCTCTTCCCGGGCCTTGTTCCAGCGCCTGGCGCGCGCGGCGAAGCGGCCGGACGCTTTCGCGATTTTCGCGATCGCATGATGGCCGTCGACCAAACCGCCTATCTGGGATCCTTGCTGATGCGTCAGGACAAGATGGCGATGGCCGCAAGCGTCGAGGCGCGTGTCCCATTCGCCCACATGCCCCTTGCCCGCGCGCTCAACCGCGTGCCGAACCCGATCCGCATACCAGGCGGCGAGACAAAGCCGCTGTTAAAGACGATCGCCCGCAAATGGCTGCCCAGCGAAGTTGTCGACCGGCGCAAGGTGGGGCTCACCCTGCCCATCGCCGACTGGTTGGGCGATGACGCAGGGCTTGGCCGCTACTTAGCATTTCTGACCGATACGGATTGCCGCTTGGCGGCCTATGGGGAGCCGGGCGCGCTCGCCCGTATGGTCGAGGCATTTCGCATCGAGCCGGCTTCGGTCAACGCCGCGCTCTTGACGCACCTTGTCAATGTCGAACTATGGCTTAGAACCCTAGATGAGGATCTGCCGCGCCCAGTCGCCAGGCAGCGAAAGTGACCGCGATGGCTGACCTGCTGCAAACTATGATGGGCCCTGTGTTGCGCCGCTACCGCGTGCGCAAGATCGGGTTGACGCCGCGCCGCTTCACCGTGCCGCTCGAGCAGGTCAAGATCGACCGGCCGATCTTCTTCTTGAGCGTTCCAGGCGGCGGGCTGACCCTGTTGTTGAAGTGCTTCCAGCGGCTCTCCAACACCTGTTTCTGCCATGGCAACCGGCTGTCCTGGGACGCGGCCGACAATGAAATGAGTGTTTGCGTGCGCGATTCCGATATGCCGCCCGAGCTCTCATTTTATCACAACCCGTTCTTTCCCGAGGACCTGCCAACCAATCTGTTCCGCTACTGGACCTTCGGCACCGACGACAATGTGGGCCATTACCGCTTCGAGCCCGAGAAAGTCAGCGCGGGGATGGCGGACCGGTTCCGCACGGTGTTGAAGAAGATCATCCGCGCCCACGCGCTCGATCTCGATGACTGCCGTCTGATCGACAAGAGCCATCTCTTCACCGTTAATGTCGGGGCGTTGCAGCATATCCTGGCCAACTCCGATCCCTATTTCGTGATTGTCTCCCGCTCGCCCTATGGCGGCGTGCCGCGAACTGCCAGAAACTACTACCTCAACCCCGACAAGCACGGCTTCGACATGGACTATCTGGATGCCGTGAGACTGTGCGCCCAGCACTGGCGCAATTCGTTTCAGTTCGCGCTCGATGACGGCGCCAAGGTGCCTAATTTTATGGTGACGCGGGTCGAAGATTTCTTCGCCGACCCTGCGTCCTACCTGCAATCTGTATGCGAATTTACCGGACTTGAATTCGATCCAGACATTGTGCCGAGTCCAGACCAGCCCGCCACCGTCTACCAACAGATGGGCCGGCGCTGGTATCCCTTGCGCCGTTCCGTCACCGACAAAGCCCGCGAAGCTATCTCCGACGAGGAGGCAGCTATCATCGACGATGTTTGCGGACCCGTCATGGCGCGACTGGGCTACACTTGAGTTCGCGCGCCATGACGTCACCTAGCAGCACGCGTAATCCAAGTCTTCTTTATGTGATCGGCTCGCTCGATCTCGGCGGCGCCGAGCGACACGTGGCCCAAATGGCGCCGCGGTTGAAGGATTTGGGTTGGCAACCATCGATCTATTGCCTCGGCCGGTGTGGAAATCAGGCACAAAGCGTGCAAGAGGCTGGCATCGAGGTGATCGCGCCGCCGCTCGAATTGTCGCTGGCAAGCGGCCAGTGGCCGATCAAGGCCGCCGGTATCGCGCTTTCGGCTTTCAAGCTTGCCGCCATAATGGCCGCGCGCCGCCCGACGATCGTGCATTTCTTCTTACCCGCCGCCTACCTGATCGGCGCGCCGGTCGCCCTGCTGACACGAATCCCCGTCTGCGTGATGAGCCGCCGCAGCCTCAACGTCTATCAGGACACCCACTCCCTTGCCCGCCATTTGGAACCCCGTCTGCACCACCGTATGAGTGCAATCCTGGCCAATTCGGAGCGCGTACGCCGCCAGCTCATCGAAGAGGAGGGCTGCGAGCCCGATCATGTGGGCCTTATCTACAACGGCGTTGATACGAATCATTTTTACCCCTCCCCCGACCGCGGCCCGCTTCGCAAACGATTGGGTATCGAGCCCGATGCATTCGTCATCGCCATCCTCGCCAATTTGATTGCCTATAAGGGCCATGCCGACCTGCTGGCGGCCTTGGCCACAGTTGCAGCCGATCTGCCCCGGCCCTGGCGGCTGCAATGCATCGGGCGCGACGACGGCCTGAAGAGCGAACTCACCCAACTGTCGGCAAATCTCGGCATCGGCGAGAATGTGCAATTTCTTGGCGAGCAAGCCGACGTTGCCTCCTATCTCGCGTCTTCGGACATGAGCGTGCTGCCGTCCCACCAAGAGGGTTTCGCCAACGCTATTCTGGAGGCAATGGCCTGCGGCTTGCCCGTGGTCGCGACCGATGTCGGCGGCAACGCCGAAGCGGTGGCCGATAGGGTGACGGGACGGATCGTCGAGGCCCACGATCCAGACGCCCTGGGCCACGCAATCGCCGAGATTGCGCAAAACCCGGAGCAAGCGCTCAAAATGGGAGATGCCGCGCGAAAGCGCGCCGAAGAACACTTTTCGATCGAGAGCTGCGCTGAGGCCTATGATGCCTTCTATCGCGCACTCACGCCCCCGCGGTGATGCATCGGGCTTGCTTTGCTTGCCGCCCGCATGGGCTGCTGCTAGATGTTGCCGACTACATTTTTGGGGCGTCGTATAATGGCATTACGTTCGGTTCTGGTCCGAGATATCGGGGTTCGAATCCCTGCGCCCCAGCCAATCCGCCCAATCCGGCGCGGACATTTTCGAAGTCCATACGGGCCCTGTGAGCAGAAGCGATCAACGCACGATGAAACTCTACCCTGCCCGCGTGGTCCTTCATAGCCGCGGCCGGTGTTTATCTCTCCCCGTTGGGCCTTCTGTCGGGTTAAGTGAGCCACATGCGGGCCAAACGATGCAGACGGCACACGGAGCACAACTGACGTGACCGGCAAAGATTCGCCCACCGAAGAGGCGCGCGGAAAAGATTTTATTCGCGAGATCATCGACGCCGATTTGCAGAGCGGCCGGGTGAGCGAGATCGTCACCCGCTTCCCGCCCGAGCCCAATGGCTATCTCCATATCGGGCATGCAAAATCGATTTGTCTCAATTTCTCGATCGCGCAGGAATATTCCGGCCGCTGCCATCTGCGCTTTGACGACACCAACCCTGTAAAAGAAGAGCAGGAATTCATCAGCGCCATCCAAGACGACGTGCGCTGGCTGGGGTTCGACTGGGGCAAGCACCTCTACCATGCTTCCGATAATTTCGAGCAGCTCTACGAGTGGGCGGAGCACCTCATCCAGGAGGGCAAAGCTTATGTGGATGACCTCTCGGCCGAAGAGATGCGCGCCCACCGCGGCACGCTGACCGAACCAGGCAGCGACAGTCCATATCGGGACCGCGGTATCGATGAAAACCTCGATCTTCTACGCCGCATGCTGGCTGGTGAATTCGACGAGGGAGAACGCGTGCTGCGCGCCAAAATCGATATGGCATCGGGCAACATCAATTTGCGCGATCCTGTGCTGTACCGCATCTTGAAGGCAACCCATCCACGCACCGGCGATGCCTGGTCCATCTATCCGACCTACGATTTTGCACACGGTCAGTCGGACGCGATCGAAGGCATCAGTCACTCCCTCTGCACCCTCGAATTCGCCGATCACCGCCCGCTCTACGACTGGTTTATCGAAAATCTGCCGGTGCCCGCCCGGCCGCACCAGTATGAGTTTTCCCGCCTCAACCTGACCCACACGGTGCTGTCCAAACGCAGACTGATCCAACTGGTCGCCGAAGGGCATGTGAGTGGCTGGGACGACCCGCGCATGCCAACAATCGCGGGTCTGCGCCGGCGAGGGTTTCCACCTGCCGCCATCCGCGACTTTGCTGGCCGCGTCGGCATCACCAAATCCGACAACGTGATCGAAATGGCGCTCCTGGAGCATTGTGTCCGCGAGGAATTGAACCGGACCGCACCGCGCCGCATGGCTGTCCTCAAGCCGCTTAAAGTGGTCATCGAGAACTATCTCGAGAGCCAAGAAGAAACGCTCGATGCGATCAACAATCCAGGTGACGAAACTGCCGGTACGCGCCAGGTCCCCTTCTCTCGCGAGCTCTATATCGAGCAGGACGACTTCATGGAGGAGCCGCCTAAAAAGTTCTTTCGTCTGGCGCCTGGACGTGAGGTGCGCCTGCGTTATGCCTATTTCATCACCTGCCGCGAGGTGGTCAAGAACGACGCGGGAGAGGTGGTCGAGCTCATCTGCACTTACGATCCAGAGACCCGCGGCGGCAACGCGCCCGATGGTCGCAAGGTCAAGGCGACGATCCACTGGGTCTCGGCACGCCACGCGATCGCGGCCGAACTCCGGCTCTACAGCCACCTCTTCAGCGAGGAACAACCAGAGATCGGCGACGATATTGCCGCCGCTCTCAATCCCCAATCCCTAGAGATATTGCAGGGGTGCCAGCTCGAGCCGTCCTTGGCCGTAGCCCTACCCGATCAAACCATTCAATTCGAACGCCAAGGCTATTTCTGCCCCGATCGCGACACGTCGCCCGAACTTGCCATCTTCAACCGAACCGTTCCGTTGCGCGACAGCTGGGCAAAGATTCAGTCGAAAACGGGCTAAGGCAGATCGGGTCAATGAAGCTATCGGGCATCACGCGCCGCATCACCCGCCATCCGGCCGTGCAAAGTCTCGCCAGTTGGCTGATCGCGCAATACCTAAAGCTCGCCTATTTCACCACCAGATGGACCTTCGAGAGCTGGCCGCAGAGCCACACCACCATCATGGCCGGCGCCCCGCTCTTCGTCTTCCTCTGGCACAATCGCATTGCCGCCATGCCGCTCATTTGGAAGCAACATCCTTGGCGCGAAAGCGGCGGCGAGAAGGTGTTGACCATCGTCGTCTCCGATCATCGCGACGGGCGCATGGTGTCGTCCACAATGGAGCGTTTCAAGGTCGAGCACGTGCCTGTTTCATCCAAGGAAAAACAGCTAACCGCCGCCAAGAACGTGCTTCGCGCCATTCGCGCCGGCCGCACCGTCGGCATGACGCCAGACGGGCCGCGCGGGCCGCGCATGCGCATGAAGGCGCCGGCCGTGACGTTGGCCCGGTTGGCGGGAGCGCGTATTGCGCTCATCGCCTACTCGGTCAAGTGGCGCGTCGTGCTGGGCAGCTGGGACCGCTTCCTGCTGCCGCTGCCCTTCAACCGCGGCGTCATTCTGTGGGACGAGGGTTTCGACGTACCGAAAGATCTCGATGAATCGGGCGCTGCCAAGTTGGCCGAAGAGATAGAAGTCGCGCTCACCGGGCTAACAAACAAGGCCGACCGCATGATGGGCCACGCCCCGATTGAAGCAGCCCCCCGGTAACAATCCTGAACCCAGTCCGTTTTCAGGTCAGATCAGGCCGCGGCGTTCGAGATCGCCAAGCAGCATCTCGACCAGCTCATCGACGCTCGCCTCGTCGGCGGCCAGCCGGATGTCGGCCCGCTCGGGCGGCTCGTAGACGGAGTCTATGCCAGTGAAATTTTTGATCTTGCCGGCGCGCGCCTTCTTATAGAGACCCTTTGGATCGCGCTCCTCGCAAACCTCCAGCGGCGCGTCGACGAACACCTCGACAAACTCGTGTTCCTCAAGCAGATCGCGCGCCATGCGGCGTTCCATCCGGAAGGGCGAGATGAACGAGACCATCACAATGATACCGGCATCGACGAAGAGCTTGGCGGTCTCGCCGATGCGTCGGATATTTTCGACCCGGTCCACATCGGTGAACCCCAAGTCCTTGTTGAGGCCGTGGCGCACATTATCGCCGTCCAACACATAAGTGTGGCGGCCTATCGCGTGCAGCCGCTTCTCGAGCAGGCTCGCGATGGTCGACTTGCCCGCACCCGAAAGTCCGGTGAACCAGAGCACACATGGCCGCTGCCCCTTGAGGTCGGCGCGGGCGTCCTTGTTCACCTCGAGCGCCTGCCAGGCGATGTTGGTGGCGCGGCGCAGCGCAAAAGCAATCAGGCCCGCACCAACACGCTTGTCCGTCTGCCGGTCGAACAACTCGAACCGCGCCATCGTCGGATTGTCGTCGTGTCCGTCAAATACGATTGGCCGTTCTGTGCTGAGGTTGCAATAGCCGATCTCGCCGTCGACAAGCGTCGTCACCGCCTCGTGCGTCACGTCTTCCGGCCTGACCTTGTGCTTGAGCGCACTCACCGTAACCCGCACCCTTTGCGGGCCCATTTCCAGCCTGTAGAGACGGCCGGGCAGCATTGATTCTGGGCCCGACCAAATCACATGCGCCGCGAATTGATCGGCAACGTTGGGTTGATAGTCGCCGGCGGCAAGCACTTGGCCAGCCGAGGCCTCATGTACCCCATCCCCAAAGACCGTGACGTCGTCGCCGGGCCGGGCCTCTTGCAGCGCACCGGCCGGGCCATCGATGCGCCCAACCGTGACGCGCGCGCCCCCAGGCAACAACACGACCTGGTCGCCAACCGCAACACGACCGCTTGCTATGGTCCCAGTAAGACCCACGATTCCGCCATCGGCCTCGACGATCGCCGCCAGGGGCATGCGGAACGGCTTCGAAACAACCTGTTCGTCAGGTTCGGCTGCCTCGAACAGCGATGCCAAGGATTCGCCGTCAAGCCTCGGCAACTCGTGATTTTGGTTCAACGCGCCAACTCCTTACACGCTCCACTGGGACAGTCCGCGATGGACGCACGCGCATCACGGCACCCGGCGCCATGTGAGCCGTCGTAATAAACTGCTATCGCTGTCATTGAAGTGCCGAGGTCATTACTCATTTGCGAAACGCTTAACGCATACGCCGGGAAGACGTTGCGCACCACCGCGCCGCTGGATTATCAGAAACCGACTTGCAGCACAAACCGCATCTTATCGAATTGGTTCGAATGCAATTGGCGGCAAGGCGCTGCCGTCTGATGCGAAGATCTGTCACTGGTTTGTGCCGCTCTGCCATGGTAAGAGCCGCGCGCCGCCAACCAATTGGAGCCCAAACGAAGCATGAGCCCTCCCGTTCTCAAAGGTATCCGCGTCGCCGTCATCGGCCTGGGCTATGTGGGCTTGCCGCTGTCCGTCTATATGGCGCAGCATTTTCCCGTTGTCGGATTCGATATCGACGCGGACCGCGTGGCTGATCTGCGGCAGGGCATAGACCACACCCAAGAGGTAACGGCAGACGAATTCGCCGCAGCCAAGGGCGTGGTCTTTTCAAACGACGCCAAGGCAATCGAGGACTGTAACTTCTACATTGTCACCGTGCCCACGCCGATCGATGCGAGCAAGCAGCCCGACCTTTCTGCCGTGATGGCGGCCAGCCGAACCGTCGGAGGCGTCCTGAGTGCAGGTGACGTCGTCGTCTACGAGTCCACCGTTTATCCCGGCGCGACTGAAGAAGTTGCGGTGCCTTTGCTCGAAGAGAAATCGGGACTCGTCTTCAACAAAGATTTCTTTGCCGGCTACTCGCCCGAACGCATCAATCCAGGCGATCATACCCACCGCCTACCCGACATTGTCAAAGTGACATCGGGCTCGACCGAAGCGGCCGGCGATCTCATAGACGCGCTTTATGCCAAAGTTATCACCGCCGGCACCCACCGGGTCAGTTCGATCCGCATCGCCGAGGCTGCCAAGGTGATTGAAAACATCCAGCGGGACGTCAATGTCGCGCTCATCAACGAACTCGCCATGCTGTTCAAGGAACTGGAGCTCGACACGGCCGAGGTATTGGGGGCTGCTGGAACCAAGTGGAATTTCCACCCCTATCGACCGGGCCTGGTCGGTGGCCACTGCATTGGCGTCGATCCTTATTATCTGACCCACAAGGCCCAATCGATCGGATTTCATCCCGAGATGATTCTGGCGGGCCGGCGCATCAATGACGACATGGCCGCCTTTGTCGCCCAAGACGTGATCAAGACGATGTTGAAACGCAAGCAACGCGTCGACGGTGCCCGCGCCCTGATCCTAGGCTTCACCTTCAAGGAGAATTGTCCCGACACCCGCAACACCAAGGTCGCCGACCTGGCGCGCGAACTCTCCGATTACGTTGCTGAACTCGCCATCTACGACCCCTATGCCGACGCTGCGCTGGCGCGTAGAGAATACAGCCTGGAGATCGTCAACGAACTCCCCAAGGGCCCTTTCGATGTCATCGTCGTTGCGGTCAAACACGACGCCATCGCCAGCTTAAACCGCGACAATATTGCCGATCTCTTGGCCGAGGGCGGCCTGGTTTACGACATCAAGGCGGCTCTGCCGGCCGACATCGTCGACGCGCGAATCTAAGGAAATGTGCATATGAAAGTATTGGTCACGGGCGCTGCGGGCTTCATCGGCTCCCAAACGGCCAAGGCCCTGCTCGACCGGGGCGATCAAGTCGTCGGCCTCGATAACATGTCCGACTATTACGACGTGACACTGAAACAGGGCCGCCTCAAGCAACTTGCCGGTCGCAATGGGTTCGCCTTCGCCAAGTGCGAGCTCGCCGACCAAGCCGCCATCAAGGCGTTATTCGAGCAGGAAAAATTCGACCGCGTCATCAATCTGGCCGCCCAAGCCGGCGTACGTTACTCGCTGGAGAACCCACATTCGTATGTGGATTCGAACGTGGTCGGGTTTCTGAACGTGCTCGAGGGCTGTCGCCACACCAATGTCGAACACTTGGTCTACGCCTCCTCGAGCTCCGTCTACGGCGCCAACACGCAAATGCCATTCAATGTCCATCACACGGTCGACCATCCGCTCAGCATTTATGCGGCGACCAAGAAGTCGAATGAGTTGATGGCCCATACCTACTCCCACTTATTCAGCCTTCCGGCCACGGGCTTGCGCTTCTTCACCGTTTACGGTCCTTGGGGACGGCCCGACATGTCGCTCTTTCTTTTCACGAAAAAGATTCTGGCGGGCGAACCGATTGACGTCTTCAACAATGGCAATCACGCCCGCGATTTCACCTATATCGACGACATCGTCGAAGGCGTCGTGCGCACGCTGGACCGCATCGCCGAGCCCGATCCCGACTGGAACAGCGACGATCCCGATCCCGGCACCTCGATGGCGCCCTACCGCCTCTACAACATCGGAAACAATTCGCCAGTCGAATTGATGCACTTCATCGAGACCCTGGAGAAAGAGCTGGGCCTCGAGGCGAAAAAGAATTTTTTACCCCTTCAACCAGGCGACGTGCCCAAGACATACGCCAACATCGACGCCCTGCGCGATGCGGTCGGCTTCACGCCAGCCACGACCATCGAAAATGGCATCGCGGCCTTCGTCGCGTGGTACCGCGACTATTACGGCGATTGAGCGGTCCGTTGGGGTTTGGCGCCGCCCGGTGTGTCCGTTCGCCGGTGCCCACACACCGGCAAATAGACCACGAACATGTTGCGGCCATGTAGTCGGCTTAGACTGAATGCAATTTCCTAAACTTCGATTCAAAGGAGCAAATTTATGATCGGCAACTTGATTAAGCCGCTTGTCTTGGGCGCCCTCGTGCTGACGGCAGCGAACGGTCTGGCGGCAGCCGCCCAACACGGCGGCGTCGGCAAAGGCGGCGGCATGATGAGCAGCGAGATGCGGGCTGCGAAGATTGAAGGCCGCATCGCTTTCCTAAAGGCCGCGCTCGCCATCAAGGACAACCAGCTCGACGCCTGGAACGCCTATGCCAACGGGCTGCGCGCCCAAAAGCACAAAGGTCATGGCATGCGCGGCAGTCATGGCGGCGGCATGCGCGGCAGTCACGGCGGCGATAAGGGCAAAGGCGGCGGCAAGACCGCCGTGCAGAAAATCGACGCGCGCATTGCGATGATGCAAACCCACATTGCCGCTTTGGAAGCCCTCAAGCCCCTCGCCACGGCGCTCTACGCGGTACTGGACGACGATCAAAAGAAGATGGCCAACAAGCTGCTCATGAAAAAGCATCACTGATCGCAGGCCTTGGATATGTGGCGGCTTGATTGGATCGGGCCGCCATGGGGCCCTCTAGGCCACCTTTTCCCTCCCCATGCGCTTGCGCACATTGGGGTCGAGCTCAATCTTACGCAGCCGGATCGATTTGGGCGTCACCTCGACGAGTTCGTCATCTGAGATATACGCAAGCGCCGCCTCGAGCGACAACCGCACCGGCGTCGAGAGCTTGACGGCGTCGTCCTTTCCCGAAGCGCGTATATTGGTGAGCTGCTTGCCCTTGATGACGTTGACTTCCAGGTCGTTGCCGCGCGTGTGTTCGCCAACAATCATGCCGCGATAGACCTTGACGCCGGGCTCAATCATCATCGGGCCCCGGTCCTCCAGGTTCCACAACGCATAAGCCACTGCAGTGCCGTCGGAATTAGCTATAAGCACACCGGTGCGGCGGTTGGGAATATCGCCCTTGTAGGGCGCATAGGCGTGGAACAGCCTGTTGAAGACAGCCGTACCGCTGGTGTCTGTCAGCAGTTCCGACTGATAGCCGATCAGGCCGCGTGTGGGCGCATAAAACACCAACCGGGTCCGGCCCCCGCCGGAGGGACGCATCTCGATAAGATCGGCCCTGCGTTCAGACAGCTTTTGCACGACGGAACCGGAGAATTCATCATCAACGTCGATGATGACCTCTTCGATAGGTTCAAGCGTCTTGCCGGCATCGTCGGCCTGCATCAAGACGCGGGGCCGGCCCACGCACATCTCAAAGCCTTCGCGGCGCATATTCTCGATCAAGATCGCGAGTTGCAATTCGCCGCGCCCCGCCACCACAAATGCATCCGCCTCTCCGGTCTCTTCGATCCTGAGCGCCACATTGCCCTCAGCCTCGCGAAGCAGCCGCTCGCGGATCACGCGGCTCTGCACCTTGTCGCCCTCGGTGCCGGCCAGCGGCCCATCATTGATACGGAATGTCATCGAGAGCGTCGGCGGATCTATCGGTTGTGCGGCTATCGGCTCGCTCACATCTGGCGCGGCCAACGTGTCGGCGACGCTCGCCTTCTCGAGCCCGGCGATTGCCACGATATCGCCAGCCTCCGCGCGCTCGACCGGTAGACGCTCCAAGCCGCGAAAGGCAAGCACCTTGGAGATACGCCCTTCCTCAATCACCGTGCCGTCACGCGAGAGAGCCCGGACGTTCATGTTCGGCGTCACTGCGCCAGACGTGATGCGCCCAGTCAAAATGCGTCCCAGAAACGGGTTCGATTCCAACGTCGTCGCCAACAACCGGAGCGGTCCCTCGCCTGCCGTCGGTTCGGGCACGTGTTCCAAAATTTTATCGAACAGCGGCGCCATGGACTCTTTCGGTCCCGTGGTCTCGGCCGCCATCCAACCGTCCTTGGCCGAGCCGTTGAGCACCGGGAAGTCGAGCTGCTCCTCGTCGGCATCCAGCGCCACAAACAGGTCGAAGACCTCGTCGACCACCTTGTCAGCGCGCTGGCTGGGCTTGTCGATCTTATTGATCGCAACGATCGGTTTGAGGCCGATTTCCAAGGCTTTTGAAAGCACGAACTTGGTCTGAGGCATCGGCCCTTCGGCGGCGTCAACCAGCAGCACCACGCCATCGACCATATGCAAAATCCGCTCGACCTCGCCGCCGAAATCCGCATGACCGGGCGTATCGACGATGTTGATGCGCGTGTCCTGCCACAGCAGCGAGGTGACCTTGGCCAGAATCGTGATGCCGCGTTCGCGCTCCAGGTCGTTGGAATCCATCATCCGTTCTTCGGTCCGCTGATTATCGCGGAACGAACCGGATTGCTTCAAAAGCACATCGATCAGTGTTGTCTTGCCGTGGTCGACATGCGCGATGATCGCGACGTTACGCAGAGCCATGTGGATTCAATTCATGTTTCGGGAGCGATTCGCGCGACTATAGGGATCGCGACCACGGGTGCAACGCGAAAATATTGCATTGCACAACGCCAGCCCGATCGACCCTGTGCTTTCGTGCTGCGCGCTCAGGCCCCTGGCCCGGCGCATCTGACGGCAGATTTGGACTGTAGCGACCGTCTTTCACCGGCATGCTCAAAGGTTTTGGGGCTCGAAGGCCTCGCCCATTTCGTCGAGCCAATGCAGATCCGCATCGGCAATGAAAAACCAGGCGCCATGCAGCCTCAATGCTCCCGCAGCGATGGCTGATTGAACGAACGGGAATGTCGTGAGATTGGTCAGAGATTGCTGAATGCCCAAAAGTTCAAGTGCGCCCTGACGATCCTCTGGCGTGATAAGCGCCCCATCCGCCACGACCGCGTCTCGCATCGGTGCAAGCAAATCGACCCATGGTTTGATAAACCGGCCCAGCGGCTGGTTCCCGGCATCTGCGAGTGCTGCCGCGATTCCACCGCACTGGCCATGTCCCAGAACGACGATGTCGGTGACTTCGAGTTGAACGACGGCAAACTCGAGCGCCGCCGAAGTGCCGTGATAAACCGCATTCTCCTGACAAGGCGGAACCAGCGCCGCAACGTTTCGCACGACGAACAGCTCGCCGGGTGCGGCCGAAAAAATTGTCGCTGGATCTACCCGACTGTCGGCACAGGCAATCACCATTGTGGCTGGCGCCTGTCCTTGGTCCAAATTCGCGAACCGCTCGGCCTCGTCGGGATAGCGTTCCTTCTTGAAGCGGCGATAGCCCTCCAGCAACCTCTGAGGCGGACATATCGTCATGGCTGACCTGCGGATATTTTCTCAGTCGTCATGGGATTGCCCCTGTCGGAGTGTCTCGCGAATTTCAGATTCGCACGCCAAGTCGGTCTTTGAACGAGGTGGCGCAATGGTTGAGTGCAGTCGCGGTGTGAAAGAACTGAATACTGAATGAGGCTGGCGACGGCGCGCGAAGCTCCGTGCCTAGTTTGGAGGGGCGGGGCGTGCCTCGGTTGAAGGTTTGCGTTTCGAGCCATTTTGAGCCAACGCGGCATCTTGGGCTTTGCGTTCATCGCGCCGGTAGACAATCACGCTCAATGGAATCGTTGCCAGATAACCTAGCGTCAGCGCCGTCAGCGTCAAATAGGGATAGGTCAGCAAAACGGCCGCGAACAGCGCCGCAAGCACGAAAATAGGCAGCACGAACTCGCGTGCGATGCGCTGACCAAACAGCTTTCCCGAGAAAGTCGGAAAGTTGCTCACCATCAAGAACGCGATGGCCAGCGTATATCCGATAATGACGGCCGGCGGCATGAGCATCCCAGGCAGCCCCAGGCTCTGCGAATAGAGCGGCAGCAACACGATGATCGCGCCCATCGGCGCCGGAACGCCGATGAAATAGGCGCTCTTCCATTGCGGCTGGTCGGGGCTGTCGATCGCGACATTGAAGCGCGCCAACCGCAGCGCGGCGCAAAGCGCGAAGATCATCATCACGATCCAGCCAAAGCTCTTCTGGTCGTTGAGCGCCCAGGTGAAAATGATGATCGCGGGCGCAACGCCGAAATTGACGAAATCCGCCAAGGAATCGAGTTCGGCGCCAAAACGCGATGTGGCTTTCAGAAGACGCGCCACGCGCCCGTCGAGCGCATCGAGAAATGCTGCCAAGACGAGCGCCGCAACGGCGAGGTCGTAGCGATGCTCTATGGCCATGCGGATGGCGGTCAGGCCCGCACACAGGCCAACCAACGTGAATATATTGGGAATAAGCACGCGGATCGGAACCTGCCGCGCGGCAAATCCCAAACGTCGCGGCCGCTTCTCACCCGGTTCGGGTTCAAACGGCGGAAACACGTTGCTCATCGCGCATACTCCATCTGCTCAGTATCACTCGCGCCTGGCTTCGCGCCTGGCTTCGATGGACTTCGAATCGGCGAGCACCGTCTCGCCGCCTACCGCGATCTGGCCCACCGCCACCAACGCACCCTGGTCGGGTGGAAGATAAAGATCGACCCGGCTGCCGAAGCGGATCAGGCCGAACCGCTCGCCTATACCGAGCCGTTGTCCTTCGCTGACGAACGTCACTATTCGGCGCGCTACCAGACCAGCGATCTGCACCACACCAAATCGCTCGCCTGCTTCGGTTTCGACCACAAGGCACTGGCGCTCGTTGTCTTCGCTCGCCTTGTCGAGTTCGGCATTCAAAAACAAGCCCGGCACATAAACGCTTTTGACGATTGTGCCGGCAACCGGAATGCGATTGATGTGAACGTCAAACACCGACAGGAAAATTGAGATGCGGGTGCGCGGTTCGGGCCCAAGTTCGAGCTCGCCGGGCGGCACAACCTTCTCGACCGCCGTCACGCGCCCATCGGCGGGCGCGATCACCAGCCCCTCGCGCAGCGGTGTCACGCGTTCGGGGTCGCGGAAGAAATAGATGCACCACGCCGTCGCCACGAAGCCGAGCCAGCCAAGCGGCTCAGACACCCAATAAAGCACCAGCGAGGCCACCGCAAAAGCCGCGATAAAGCGATGCCCATCGGGATGAATGGGCACGAATTGAGATCGTATTGTATCGATTAGGTTGTGGTTATCCGTCACGCAGTTACTCCAACACTCTGATATTGCCGTGCGCCTGGCCGCGCACAGTCTTTGGCTCAGCCTCGCCGCTTAGTCCACCTGCTCGCTTACCCGGTCGCTTAGCTCTCCCGCTTTGGGCTCCAGATCGAGTACGCCGTAGTCGTGCTCTTGTTCGGCCTCCCTTTGGCGTTCCCATAATCCTGCATAAAGCCCTCGTTTCGCAAGCAATTCGGCATGCGTTCCTTGTTCCACCACATGCCCTTCGTCCAATACCACGATGTTGTCGGCATGCACGACCGTCGAGAGCCTGTGAGCGATCACCAGCGTCGTTCGGTTGAGCGCAACACTTTCAAGCGCGCCTTGTATTTCCTTTTCGGTGTAGCTGTCGAGTGCCGACGTCGCCTCGTCCAGCATCAGGATCGGTGGCCCCTTGAGTATGGTGCGCGCAATCGCCACCCGCTGCTTCTCGCCGCCCGAAAGCTTCAGGCCGCGCTCGCCAACCATGGCGTCATAGCCCTGCGGCAGTTTCATTATGAAGCCATCGATCTGGGCCAGTCGCGCCGCCTCCCGCACTTCCTCGTCGCTCGCCTCCGGCCAGCCATAGCGGATATTGTAGGCGATGGTGTCGTTGAAGAGCACCGTGTCCTGCGGCACCATGCCAATGGCCCGGCGCAGCGAATCCTGCGACACGGTGCGGATATCCTGACCGTCAATCGTGACCCGCCCCGCACTCACATCGTAGAAGCGGAACAGCAGCCGCGAGATAGTCGATTTGCCGGCGCCCGAAGGTCCGACGATTGCCACCATTTTCCCGGGCGGCACCTCGAAGCTGACGTCTTTGAGAATCCCGCGCTCTTTTTCATACGCAAACGAGACATTCTCGAAACGAATGTCGCCGCTCGCGACCGCGAGCTCCTTGGCGTCTGGCTCGTCGACGATATCGGGTTCCTGGTCGATCAGCGCGAACATCGCTTCGATGTCGACAAGCCCCTGTTTGATCTCGCGGTAAACCATGCCCATGAAATAAAGCGGCTGGTAGAGCTGCAGCATGAGCGCGTTGACCATCACGAATTCGCCGATCGTGTATTTGCCCTGGACGACTCCGCGGGCCGAAAGCAGCATGATCAGCGTCAGGCTCGCGGTGAAGATCACGGTCTGACCGATATTGAGGGCAGCCAGCGAGGTATATGTGCGGATCGAAGCATCCTCGTAACGCTCCATCGAGCGGTCGAAGCGGCGCGATTCATGTTTCTCGTTGCCGAAATACTTGACCGTTTCGTAGTTCAGCAAACTGTCGACCGCATGGGTGTTGGCTTCCGTATCGGCGTCGTTGAGCTCCCGACGAATCGCGATCCGCCACTCGCTCGCCTTAACGGTGAACCAGACATAGAGCACCACCGTCACGAAAATGATGGCAACGAAGTTCCAGCCGAAATAATGCGCCAGAATCAACGACATGAAGACCAGCTCGATCAGCGTTGGGACCGAGTTGAGCACCGCCAAACGAATGATGAGCTCGATCGCCTTGGTGCCGCGTTCGATCACCCGGCTCAAACCGCCGGTTCGCCGCTCCAGGTGAAACCGCAACGACAGCTCGTGCAGATGCCTGAAGGTGCGGTTGGCAATTTGGCGCACCGCGTTCTGCCCGACCCACGTGAAAAGCACGTCGCGCAATTGGGCGAAAACGATCATCATGATGCGCCCGAGCCCGTAGGCCGCGATCAGCACCGCCGGTATTGACGCCCATGCCAGCAACGGCACCTCAGCGAGTTTTTCGCCGCTGGCCGATCCCGTCAGCCAGTCCACCGCACCCTTGTAGGCCAGCGGCACCGCGACGGTCACCGCCTTGGCGGCGACCAGCGCGATGAAGGCCAGCACCACGCGCAAGCGAAGATCGGGCCGGTCCGCCGGCCAGACATAGGGAACGAGCCCCCGGAGCACCGAATAATGACCGGTACGCGCGGAAAGTATGTCGTCGCTGAGCGTGACAGCGTCTTCAGTATCGGCCATCAGGTCCACCAGAGGGGTCGGGCAGTCGCGGGGCGGATAATCGCCTATGAATCCCGCGATCTGGTTTGGCTATCATAAATGACTGTTCTGTAAAAATATGCAGGCTTGGCCACGAACGAACAGCAGCAGGGCTCTCAACGGCAGGTGTCTGGGATTTCCACCACCTGGCCCGGCCAAATGCGATGCGGATTTCGGATGTGTGTCAGGTTGTGCGCGTGGATTGTACGATATCTTACACCGCCTCCGCATGAGCGCCGCGCGATATGCCAGAGCGTATCGCCGGGCTGAACCAGATAACGCTCCGGCGCAACGCCGCTTCCCGCCCCACCCGAAGCCTCGGGCCCAGCCGTTCCATCGGAGGCTGCGCGCTCATCTGCGGGCTGGGTCGGTTCATCGGACTTGGATTCGGATTCCGGTTGCCGGCCCACCGCCTGTTCCGGTTCGGATACGGGCTTGGATTCGGGTTCGGATGCCGGTGCCGAGGCAGGCGCCGGTTGAGACGGCGGCGCGGCCGGCGCCATGGGCTGAGCCTCAGGTGCAGGCGCGGGCGCAGGCGGGATAGGCTGTTTTTGAACTTGCCTCACCGGCGCTCTCGGGCCCGAAATCGATTCCGGTAGTTCATAAAGGCCGGTCAACTGCAGGATAAGTTTGACCAGCACCCCAAGCGCCATAAGCAGCAGCAATCCAACAACCCAACGGCCGAATGTCATATGCGCCTTCCCCTTGGTTTCGCTTGTCAAAGATAGTGCCTAATAGCGCCGACACAATGTCACGATAGCCGCCCCATTGCGCCTTGACCGTTGCCCGGCGCGGTGCCACATCGGGGCCCATGTCCCAACACGTGAAGTGGCTCTGCGTCTATTGCGGTTCCGGTACAGGCGTCAATCCCGCCTACGCCGAGGCCGCCGAAAGCTTGGGACGCGCCATGGCGGATGCCAAAATCGGCCTGGTATACGGCGGCGGCAGTCTCGGGCTCATGGGCGTCTTGGCGCGCGCCGTATTGCACCACGGCGGGCGCGTCACCGGTATCATCCCCGACTTTCTCATTGCCCGCGAACACATGCTGCACGAGGTCGAGGATATGATCGTGACCACCTCGATGCACGAGCGTAAACAACTGATGTTCGATCGCGCCCATGCCTTCGTCGCGCTGCCGGGCGGTGTCGGCACGCTCGAGGAACTCGTCGAGCAATTGACCTGGTCGCAGCTCGGCCAGCACAGCAAGCCGATCGTCCTGGCCAACATCGACGGATTCTGGCAGCCGCTTATGGCATTGATAGACCACATGCAGGAGGAGGACTTCATCCGCTCGGGCCTCAGTGTGGAGTTCAAGGTCGTAGAGCAGGTCGAGCTGATCTTGCCCACGCTGGAGGATATGGCGCGCCTTGCGGCCTCGCGCGCCGACGAGGAGACGGTGGTTAGCAAATTTTAGCCCCTGGCACGCCTTATGGCGCAGGCGCGCCGTCGCGCAGCAGCTTGTAGTTGATGGAATCGATCAGCGCCTCGAACGAAGCATCGACAATATTTGGTGAAACGCCGACGGTGAACCAGCGTTCGCCCTCACCATCACGGCTTTCCACCAGCACGCGCGTTGTAGCGTCCGAACCGCCCGTCAGGATTCGCACCTTGTAGTCGACGAGTTCGAGATCATCGATGAAGTTTTGATACTTACCGAGATCCTTGCGCAGGGCTGTATCGAGCGCATTGACCGGACCGTTGCCTTCGCCAACGCTGAAAATCGTCTCGCCATTGACATGGACCTTGACGGTTGCCTCCGAGATCGTGACCAACTCGCCGAGCGCATTATGGCGTCGTTCCACGAGCACACGGAAGCTGTCGATCTCGAAAAACCGCGGAACGTTTGAGAGGGTACGTCGCGCCAACAGCGCAAAGGACGCGTCCGCGCTGTCATAGGCATAGCCCTTGGCCTCGCGCTCTTTGACCTCGCCCAGCAGCAAGGAAATCCGGTCGTCGTCCTCATCGACCTTGATACCGATGCGTTCGAGCTCGGCCAGCACGTTCGATTTACCCGCCTGGTCCGAGACATAGAGCTTGCGCTCATTGCCCACGGCTTCAGGCGAGACGTGCTCGTAGGTTTTTGGGTCCTTGAGGATGGCCGAGGCGTGGATGCCAGCCTTTGTGGCAAAGGCAGAGGCCCCAACGTAAGGCGCCTGCCGGTCGGGCGCGCGATTCAAAACTTCATCCAGCACCCGCGAGGCGTGGGTGAGATCACGCAAGCTTTTGGGCGTCACGCCGGTCTCGAACTGGTCGGCGAATTCCGACTTCAGCATCAGGGTCGGGATAATCGAAGTGAGGTTGGCGTTGCCACAGCGCTCGCCAAGCCCATTCAGCGTGCCTTGGATCTGTCTGGCGCCGGCGCGAACGGCAGCCAGCGTATTGGCAACGGCGTTTTCGGTGTCGTTGTGCGAATGGATGCCCAAGTGATCGCCCGGCACAATCTTAGCGACCTCGGCCACGATCGCCTCAACCTCATGCGGCAACGTCCCGCCATTTGTGTCGCACAACACCACCCAGCGCACGCCCTCTTCGTGGGCGGCCTTGGCGCACTCGAGCGCATAAGCCTGGTTGTCCTTGAAACCGTCAAAGAAATGCTCGCAATCGACCAGCACCTCCCGGCCTGTCTTTGCCGCTGCCTCGACCGATTCTCTGAGCGCCTCAACGTTTTCTTCGTTCTCGATGCCGAGCGCGACGCGCACATGATAGTCCCAGGCCTTGGCCACCAGACAGATCGCGTCACACTTGGCCTGTATAACCGATTGAAATACTGGATCATTCGAGACGCTGCGACCGGTCCGTTTGATCATGCCGAACGCCGTAAGCTTGGCACTCTTGAGCGCCTGCTCGCCTGTGAAGAAATTCGTGTCGGTCGGGTTGGCGCCCGGATAACCGCCTTCGATGTAATCGACACCCAAAGCATCCAGCGTTTTCGCAATCACCATCTTGTCTTCGATGGAAAAGTCGACGCCATGGGTCTGCGCGCCGTCGCGCAGCGTCGTGTCGAACAGATAGAGGCGTTCTTTTGCCATAACGTCTCTCACAGAATCCCAAGCAGACGCAGCGTGACCAAGACCGCAATCGCAAGCACCAGAAACTTGACCGCGATATAGCTGAACCAGTTGCGTGGAAATGGTGTATCGGGTTTTTCGAATTTGCTCATCGTGCAATTTCCCAGCTTGTGCCCTCGGGGCCGTCTTTGAGCGCAACGCCCATGGCGGCGAGCTCGTCTCTGATGCGGTCGGCTTCGGCGAAGTCCTTAGCTTCGCGCGCGGCGATCCTTGCTGCAATCAAACGGCCGACCTCGTCCTCGTCCAAATCGAGCAGCGCAGGCCGCCACCGCGTCCATTCGTCATGTGTTAGTTGCAACACCCCCAAAAACATTCCGCCAGCTTTAAGTCTCGCGGCGGCGCCCTCGATCTTCTTCGACGCCTGATGCCGCAGCTCGTGCATGGCCGCCAGCGCCTTGGGCGTATTCAAATCGTCTTGCAATGCTTCTAGCACTTCGGGCGGGGTGTCGCTCGCCGCCTCGACACAGTCGGTTAATTCGTACCAGTGATCGAGTGTTCGCTTGGCCTCGCGCACACCCGTCTCGGTCCAGTTGAAGGGTTGACGGTAATGGGTGGTGAGCATCGCCAGCCGAATCACCTCGCCGGGCCACTCGTTGAGCAGATCGCGAATGGTGATGAAGTTGCCGAGCGACTTCGACATTTTCTCGCCCTCGACCTGCAGGTAGCCGTTGTGCATCCAGACTTGCGCCATCAGCTCCGCATCGTGTGCGCAGGTCGATTGCGCCACCTCGTTCTCGTGATGCGGAAAGACCAGATCGATACCGCCGCCGTGGATGTCAAAAACTTCTCCCAGATGCGTTGCCGCCATGGCCGAGCACTCGATGTGCCAACCAGGCCGCCCCTCGCGCGAGATCCCGCAAGGCGCCGGCCAGCCCGGTTCACCGGCTTTCGACGGCTTCCACAGCACGAAGTCCATGGGATCCCTCTTATAGGGCGCGACTTCAACGCGGGCGCCAGCCTCCATCTCGTCGGTCGAGCGGCGCGAGAGCGCGCCATAGTCCGGCATCGAGGCGACATCGAACAACACGTGATCCTCCGCCGCGTAAGCATTGCCCTTGGCGACCAGCGTCTCGATCATCGCCTTCATTGCCTCGATGTGGTCGGTCGCACGCGGCTCTTGGGTCGGAGGAAGCGTGCCGAGCGCGGCAATATCATCGTGAAACTGCGCCGTGGTACGCGCCGTCAGGTCGCCGATCGCAACGCCCTGCTCGGCCGCCCGCGCATTGATCTTGTCGTCGACGTCGGTGATGTTTCTCACATAAGTGACGTGGTCGGCGCCATAGAGGTGCCGCAGCAAGCGAAACAGCACGTCGAACACGATCACCGGGCGCGCATTGCCTATATGGGCATAGTCGTAGACCGTCGGCCCGCAGACATAGAGGCGCACATTGGCAGCCTCCAGCGGTTCGAAGGGCTGCTCCTGGCGCGTGCGCGTGTTGTAGAGCTTCAATGTCAAATTACGCTCCCTGCCTGCTCATCACCTTTGGCGGGGCGTTCGAAGCATCGATTTTCGGAATGAGATGAACGGCCGCGCTAGCGATTTGGCTACGCAATAATAATTCCGCACATGATGGCGCAAGATGTACGCGTGTCCGTCATCATGTGCCGACCATGAGCGAGGCGGTGCCCGAGGTCAAGGCCGCTCTCCCGGCAAGGTTAGTCAGACCTTGAGATGGCCGCGCTTCACCCAGAAACGCGCGCCACCCGAACTCGAAAGGGCATAAGCCGCGCCCGCCGGCTGACGGATCCAGGCGAGCGCCTGTTGGGGCCGGTCGTCAACCGTCAAATCGCCTTCGAGCAGCAGTATCTCTTCTCCCCCCTCGAGCTGGCGCCCGCCGCTTTGGCCGCCCGGTGCCAATCGCTCGAGCGCCACGAATTCGCTGCCGTCGTCGGCCTCAAACAGCGGGATGCATTCGTAACCCTCCCCGACGCGCTGCCATGGGGCAGATCCGGTGTCGCACACGACTCTCGGTTCGCCCTCTTGGCGCATTTGCCGCAACTTGACGAAAATTTCGCAACCCTCGCTGCTGTGGGGCGCATGGCTGCTTCCCGGCGGGTTCCTGACATATGCGCCCGGACCGAAATCACCGCTGTAGTCGGAAAAGGTACCCGAGAGCACCAGAAACTCCTCGCCCAGCCCGTGGGTGTGTTCGGGAAAGCTCCGCCCGCTTTCGTAGCGCACGATCGACGTTGCCCGCGCCACCTCGGCGCCCACCCGGTCCAGCGGCTTGCGCAGGACACCGGGCTGCGGCGATTGGATCCAATCAATATCGTCCACCGCCAGGGCGACGGCGCGCGTAAAATCGGCGTTTATTTTGTCTGGTGTTACCGCGGCCATTGGCGATCCTCCAGCTGCCCGCACCCATCCTGCCCACGTTAATTTTCCGCACGCACCGTTCAACTGCCGATGCTCAGTCGTAGGAATGCAGTAAACTGCTAAAAATTCGCGCTGCCATATTAGTCAAATTTCCACAAAAAACGCGTCAGCGAAGTGTTTCACTTTCACGTCGTCCCGCGTATAAATACAACATTCGGGGGTCAGTTCCTGCCCAATTCCCAACCAGCCGACGCTTCTTCAAAAGTCGGCAAGCGCCGTCTAACGCCATCTTTGTCCTTATCAGTTTATGCTAAGAGGCGCACAACCTACGGAGTCTCGCAGGCCGTGAAGCCGCAACAAACATCCACACGCGTCACCGACATGGCTGACGCCGAAAACGAAGACTTAGAAAAAGGCCGCCGCCTGGCAGCCCATTGCTCCGCTTACAGGCACGCCGATACGCGCCAAGCGCTGTTCCAGTTGTTAAGCACCATCATTCCATTTTTCGCGATTACCATTGCGATGACATATCTGTCCCAGCACGCACTTTGGGCGACGCTGCTATTGGCAATACCGGCCGCAGGCTTATTGGTTCGGCTTTTCATCATTCAGCACGACTGTGGCCACGCCTCGTTTTTCCCATCGCGCGCGGCCAACACCGCGATGGGACGGTTGTTGAGCCTGCTCACTCTCACGCCCTATGACCATTGGCGCCGCTCCCATGCGCTCCATCACGCCTCTTCCGGCAATCTCGATCGGCGCGGCGTCGGCGACATCAACACCATGACCGTTCGGGAGTATCTCGCGCTGTCCCGCTGGCGCCGGTTGCAATACCGGCTCTACCGCAATCCCGTCATCCTGTTTCTGATCGGGGTGCCGTTTTATTTCCTGATCATCCACCGCTTTCCCTTTGGCGCACCCGTCTCGGGCAATGGCGGATGGCGCAGTATCGTCGCCCTCAACATCGCGATCGTATGTTTTTACGGTTTGCTGATGGCGAGCATCGGCGTGATGCCTTTTGTGGCGGCCTATATTCCGGTCTGGATCATGGCGACGGGCATCGGCGGCTGGCTGTTCTTTATCCAGCATCAGTTCGAGGACGCCTACTGGGCCGATGAAGAAAACTGGGATCTGCAGCTCGCTGCGATCCATGGCAGCTCGTATTACGTCCTTCCGCGGGCACTGCAGTGGATCACCGGCAATATCGGTCTCCACCACATACATCACCTTTGCAGCCGCATTCCCAACTACCGGCTTCAGGAGTGCATGAACGACTGTCCCGAACTCGAATATGTGAGCCCAAGGCTCACGCTTTGGGAGAGCATCAAATGCGCACGCCTGTCGCTTTGGGACGAAGACACGCGGAAACTTATTGGCTTCGGCGACTTGGAGGTTGATGCAGCCGCGCACGCCTAGCAACAAGGAGTGTGTGAGACGTCTGCGACACCGGGTCTCCGGCGCCTCGCGCGTGCCGCATTGACCCTTTAGGTATTCCGACCGCATAATCCCGGCCTACGCCTCGGGGCCCCCTGCAATGTCGAAGGCACAACATCTCATACGACCATGGCCGCGCGCGCGGCGCGCGCGCGCTATCAAGCCGCTTGTGGCTTTGCTGCTTGCCCTATGCCTTTGCTTTGGCGCAACGCCCAGCGCCAATGCGCAAAATTACGGCGATGCCCCGGTGCCTTCCCAGGGTGTCTACGACAACGTTCCCCAACAAGCTCCCCAACCAAGTCGCCAGCTCAGCGAGCAAGAACGCCAATGTGCGCAACTCGAACAAAGACTCGCCAACGACTGGGTGCGCTCCGATCAAGGCCAGAGCGACCTGCCGCGCATTGACGAAGAGATCCGCAAATACGACCGCACCTACCGGTCCACTCAAGCTGCCGCCGAACGCGCTGACTGCTATCAAAGCGTTTTCATCTTCGGTCGCTCGCTGCGCAGAACGCCGCGCTGCAAGCGCATGAACGAACGTATTGAGGACGCTCGCCGCCAGCTCGCCCGCCTGCAAGAAGAACGCAAATTCATCACGCGCGGCCGAAACACGCGCGGCCGCAAGGACGAGCTGATCAACGCGCTGGCGCGGAACGGCTGCGGCGGCCAATACACCCGCGAAGCGCGCCGCCGGCAGGGCTTCTTCTCCTGGTTCTCGAATAATAACCGCGACTTCTTCGAACCCCGGAGCGGGCTGGAGACCTCACGTATCGTCCCTTACGCCACCTACCGCACGCTCTGTGTGCGGACGTGCGACGGTTATTATTACCCGATCAGTTATTCCACGCTGCCATCGCGTTTCCCGACCGACTCCAACGCCTGTAAATCAGGCTGCGCGGCCCCGGCCGAACTTTACGTCTACCGCAATCCAGGCGAGGAGCCCGAACAGATGGTCTCCCTGCGGGGCGCCGCCTACAACGATCTTGAGACCGCCTGGCGCTACCGCAAGGAATACATCAAGGGTTGCTCGTGCAAGGTGGCAGAATTCGATGAGGCCGAGATCAGCAAGGCCAACGAAGAGAAAAAAGCCGAAGGCGAAGGTGGAGCACCTGCTGCGACCGGGCCCGGCGATGGAAAGGTCGCCACCGAAGGCGCACCCCCCAAGACGCAGTAGTGCCTGGATTACAACGCGCTTTAGGGCGTCTCTCGAAATTTATTGGTGATGGGGTAGCGCCGGTCGCGCCCAAAATTCCGCGCAGAAATCTTTACACCCGGTGCGGCTTGGCGGCGCTTGTATTCGGCCAGATAGAGCATCTCCTCCACGCGCGAAACCGTTTCCGCCTCGTGACCGCGGGTGACGATTTGCGGCAACGCCATCTCTTCTTCGATCAGGCACTTTAGAATATCATCCAGCACATCGTAGGGCGGCAGCGTGTCCTGATCGCTCTGGTTCTCTTTCAGTTCCGCTGTGGGCGCTTTGGTCAAGATATTTTCCGGGATTGCTGCTCCCTTGGGACCAAGGCAGCCCTTGGGGCGGTTCGCGTTACGGAAGCGCGCCAATGCGTATACTTGGGTCTTGTAGAGATCTTTGATCGGATTGAAGCCACCGGCCATGTCGCCATAAAGCGTGGCGTAGCCCACCGAGAACTCCGACTTGTTGCCGGTGGTCACCAGCATGGGACCGAACCTGTTGGAGACCGCCATTAAGATCGTGCCGCGGGCGCGCGACTGGATGTTTTCTTCGGCTGTGCCGCCATCGACGCCGTCGAAAATGGGCTTGAGGCTCGCGCTCAGTCCCTCGACCGCGTCTTCGATCGGCATGATGTCGTATCGGCAGCCAAGCGCCTCCGCCATCTCGGCCGCGTCGTTCAGGCTCGCATTCGACGTGTAGCGATAGGGCAACATGATGCAATGGACCTTTTCTAAACCCAATGCGTCTGCTGCGATCACGGCCGTCAGCGCCGAGTCGATACCGCCTGAAAGTCCGAGCACGACCGAGGGGAAACCGTTCTTGCCGACATAGTCGCGCAGCCCCGTGACGCAAGCGAGATAGTGAGCCTCATCGCCTTCCTCGAGCGTGGCGCGTTCACCGGTTTTACACCTCCAGCCCTCGCCCTCGCGTCTCCAGTCCGTGACCGCCAGCCCCTCCTCCCAAGCCGGCATCTGCATCGCCAGCTCCGAATTCGCATTGAGTACGAAGGAAGCCCCGTCGAAGACGAGTTCATCCTGCCCGCCCATCTGGTTGACGTAGAGCAGCGGCAACCCGGTCTCCATCACCCGCGCCACCGCATGGTTGACGCGTCGATCGACTTTAGCCTCGCTATAGGGCGAGCCATTGGGCACGATCAGGATTTCGGCGCCTGTCTCTGCTAGGCATTCGCAAACCTCCTCGCGCCAAATGTCCTCGCAGATGGGCGCGCCGACACGCACGCCCCGCACATTGATCGGACCAGGCAGAGGACCGACCGCAAACACCCGCTTCTCGTCGAAGACGCCGTAATTGGGGAGTTCGACCTTGTGGCGCACCGCCGCAACGCTTCCCTCATCCAGATACGCGACCGAATTGAACACCTCGCCGTTCTCCGCCCAGGGCGTTCCGATCAGTACGGCAGGACCGCCGTCGCTGGTCTCCTGCGCCAAAACCTCCACCGCCTGGCGCGCCGCCTCGACGAAGGCAGGTTTGAGGATCAGGTCTTCGGGCGGATAGCCGGTGATGAAGAGTTCCGAAAAAACGATAACGTCGGCGTCACGCTTGGCGGCATCGGCGCGCGCCTCGCGCACCTTCCGGACGTTGCCCTCAATATCTCCCACCAGGGGATTGAGCTGGGCGAGCGCAAAGCGCATTTCTTTGGCGTTGGTCTTCGACATCGCACGACATTAGCGGGGCGCGCCGCCCGCGAGCAATAGTGCCTTCACGCCACCCGCGCGCATGGTTAGCACGGAGCCTTGCTCGTACCGGCTTTGGCTCTATTGTGGCGCGGCCATGAATGAAAATCTTAAACATCTGGAGAGCCATTTCGCCTTTGGCGAAAACTGGGCCGATTTCGCCCAAAGTCTTGACGGCGAAGCGATCAGCCACGCCGAGACCGGGCTGGTCAAGTTGCTCGATGCAGGTGAGATCGCGGACAAGAGTTTCCTCGACATCGGCTGTGGTTCGGGCGTGCACGCGCTGGCCGCCTTAGGCTTCGGTGCCAGCCAGGTGATGGGCGTCGATATTGATCCAAACTCGGTTGCCGCCGCCAAGGGCGTGCTTACCCGCTTTGCTCCAGAGGCTCCCTGGTCGGTCGAAGCCATGAGCGTTTTCGATCTCGATCCCGCCCGCCAGGGTGTCTTCGACGTCGTTTATTCCTGGGGCGTGCTCCACCATACCGGTGATCTCATGACGGCCATCGAGCGCGCCGCCCACATGGCCAGACCCGGCGGGCTGCTTGCGATCGCGCTTTACCGGCCCACCTCGCTGGACGCGTTCTGGTTGGCCGAAAAGCGCTGGTATTCGCGCGCCTCGTGCAGCGGACAGGCCGTGGCGCGCGGCCTCTATATGACAGCGCTGTGTGCCGCGCACCTCGTGAAGGGCCGCAGTTTCACGCGCTTCCGTGACGCCTATGTGAGCCGGCGCGGCATGAGCCTGACTCACGACATACACGACTGGCTGGGCGGCTATCCCTACGAGCCGATCGGCGCCGATGAGCTTGCCGGCCACATGGCCGAACTCGGCTTCGACGAGATCAAGCGCTTTGCCCGGCCAAAGGAATTGGGTTTGCTCGGCTCGGGCTGCGACGAGTTCGTCTTCCGCCGCCGCATCACCTGAACCGCACACGGCGCGTCAGTAGACCTGGCCCGCGGCGACTTGCGGTTTTTCCGGCGCGCTTTGAGTCCGCTCGCGCTTCAACAGTTCGGCCACCAGAAAAGCCAGTTCAAGGGCCTGATCCGCATTGAGCCGCGGGTCGCAGTGGGTGTGATAACGGTCGGAGAGATCCGTTTCCTTGATGGCGTGCGCGCCGCCGATGCATTCGGTGACGTTTTGCCCCGTCATCTCCAGATGGATGCCGCCTGCATAGGTGCCTTCGGCGCGGTGCACGTCGAAAAAGGCCTCGACCTCCTTGAGAATCAGTTCGAAGGGCCGTGTCTTAAAGCCCGAGGCGGCCTTGACCGTGTTGCCATGCATCGGGTCGCACGACCACACGACACTTCGCCCCTCCCGCTGGACCGCGTGAATCAGTCCGGGAAGATGCTCGCCGACCTTATCTGCGCCGAAGCGGGTGATGAGCGTCAATCTGCCCGGCTCGTTTTGGGGATTGAGTGTATCGATCAACCCGATCAGCTCGTCGGGCTCCAGCGTGGGACCGCATTTGAGCCCGATCGGGTTTTTAATACCGCGCACATATTCGATATGGGCGTGATCGGGTTGACGCGTCCGATCGCCGATCCAAAGCATATGGCCCGATGTCGCGTACCAATCGCCAGTGATCGAATCGGCGCGCGTGAAGGCTTCCTCGAACCCGAGCAGCAGCGCCTCGTGGCTGGTGTAGAAATTCGTCGTCCGCAGCTTCTCGGTGTTCTCGTGCGTAATGCCGCAGGCGCGCATGAAGGCCAGACCATCGCTGATGCGCTCAGCCAGTTCCTGGTACCTATGGCCCGCCGGGCTGTCCTTGACGAACCCGAGCGTCCACTGATGCATGTGCTCCAGATTGGCGTAACCACCCTGGGCAAAGGCGCGCAGCAGATTGAGAGTCGCGGCGCTTTGGCGGTAGCCCATCAACAGCCGCTCGGGATCAGGCGCCCGCGCCGTCTCATCGAACGCGATCTCGTTGACGGTGTCGCCGCGGTAGCTGGGGAGCTCCACATCGTCCTGGCGCTCGACCGACGAGGAGCGCGGTTTGGCGAACTGGCCGGCAATCCGCCCAACCTTCACGATCGGACAGCTGCCGCCGAACGTCAGCACCACCGCCATTTGCAGCAGCACCCGAAAGAAATCGCGGATGTTGTCGGGATGATGCTCGGCGAAGCTCTCGGCGCAATCGCCCCCTTGCAACAGGAACGCTTCGCCGGCAGCGACATCCGCCAGACGCTCGCGAAGCCTGCGTGCCTCGCCCGCAAACACCAGCGGCGGAAAGTCCGCAAGCCGCTTCTCAACCGCTTGCAACGCTTGTTCGTCTGGATAATCAGGAATTTGAACGACCGGCTTCGATCGCCAACTGTCCCTGGACCAGGTCGTTCCCATTACGCACACTCCTTCGCTCGGTCCTGCCGCCAGCTGTTCGCCAGAAGCACCTTAAGCGATTGTCCTGCCCTTCGTCGGGCGCCTCAAAATCGGCCCGACTTATAGGACATCGTACCCTTGATTGCTAGGCGGCATGAAGCAACCTGCCGCGCTACCATGGGCTCGGAGATTGTGCCACCATAGCGCCCATGTCGATACCTGAACCAAGTTTTACGATTGGCATCGAAGAGGAATATCTCCTCGTCGATAAGGAGACGCGCGACCTCGCCAGCGAGCCGCCCAAGGAGCTGTTGGCAGCCTGCGAAGCGATCTATGAGGGCCAAGTGAGCCCGGAATTCCTGCGCTCGCAGATAGAGATCGGCACCGAAGTTTGCCATACGCTTGGCGAGGCCCGCCAGGAGCTGTCGCGGCTGCGTTCTACCATCGCCGAGGTCGCTGGCGCCTTCAACCTGGCGCCGATTGCCGCTTCGACCCATCCCTTTGCCAAATGGTCCCAACAGCACCACACCGATAAGGAGCGCTACAACGTGCTGGCCGAGGATCTGCAGGTGGTCGCGCGCCGGCTGGTGATTTGCGGCATGCACGTCCATCTGGGCATCGAGGACGACGAACTGCGCATCGACCTGTTGAATCAAGCTTCCTATTTCATTCCTCACCTTCTGGCGCTTTCTGCATCCTCGCCCTTCTGGCAAGGCACCAATACGGGGCTTAAATCCTACAGGCTCTCGGTCTTCGACGAGCTGCCGCGCACCGGCCTGCCTCCTCAATTCTCCAGCTTCAGCGAATACGAACGAACCATCGACGTCATGGTCAAGGCTGGCCTGATCGAAGACGCCACCAAGATTTGGTGGGACCTTCGCCCCTCCGCCCGCTTTCCAACGCTTGAGATGCGGGTGATCGAAGTCTGTCCCCTGCTGGATGATGCGCTTTGCATTGCCGCGCTCTATCTCTGTATCTGCCGCATGCTCTACCGGCTGCGCCGCTCCAATCAACGTTGGCGCAGCTACCCGGCGTTTCTGATCAACGAAAACCGATGGCGCGCCCAGCGCTACGGCGTCGACCAGGGGTTGGTCGATTTCGGCAAGGGCGAAATCGTACCGCTCGCTGAGTTGATCGACGAACTCTTGGAGATTGTGCGTGAAGACGCCGAGTATTTCGGCTGCGTCGAGGACGTCGAGCGTGCGCGTCAGATTGTCGAGATGGGCACCAGCGCCGACCGCCAGATTCGCACCTTCCATGAACTGACCAGTCTCGGCATGAGCGATGAGGACGCGCTCAAACGCGTTGTCGACGACATTATCGAGGAAACCCTGCGGGGCACGGAGATGGAGCCGCAGACACCATCGGCCAAACCGGCAAAGCGCGCCGCTTCCGCCAAGGCCAAGCCTCCCGCCTGACTATCGGCCCCCCCGCCGTTCCTTGCCCTCGAAGGGCGGCATGGTGGCATGGCCGGGCGCGGTGATGCCCTTACCGCTCAGCACCAACCAGACCGTACGCGCAAGGATTACGATATCCAGCCAAAGCGTGCGGTTGTCGACATACCAGACGTCGAACGCGAACCGATCCTCCCACGATAAGGCATTTCGGCCATTGACCTGGGCCCATCCCGTCACACCGGGAAGCACCTCGTGCCGGCGGGCCTGCTCGGCGTCATAGCGGGGCAGATAGTCCATCAGTAGCGGCCTCGGGCCCACCAGGCTCATATCGCCTTTCAGCACGTTCCAAAGCTCCGGCAGTTCATCGAGGCTTGTGTTGCGCAGCAGCCGTCCGGTTTGGGTCAACCGCACCCGGTCGGGCAGCAGCTTGCCCTGCTCATCGCGGCTGGCGCTCATGGTGCGAAACTTGACGAGCATGAAAGGCTCGCCTCGCAGGCCAGGACGCGCTTGGGAGAACAATACGGGCCCGCCCATCGTCACCCGCACAAGCACCGCAACCGCAATCCCCAACGGCAAGGCGATGGGGGCCGCCAGCAGAACGAGTATGATATCGAACAGCCGCTTCACCATGGTCAAATTAGCCAACACCAATGGGCACCATTTAAGAGGTTCAATTTTAAAGCGCCACGCTCGCGCCCGCATCGACGATGAGGCATTGACCCGTAATGCAATTGGCGTCGTTTGAGGCCAGGAAGAGTACCGCCTTGGCGATGTCGTCTGGTTCCGCAAAACGCTTGAGCGGCGTTCGCGCCAGCAGCGCCTCGCGCATCGCTTCGTTGCGCAGCACCGTCTTGGTCATTGCGGTATCCACATAACCCGGCGCGATTGCGTTCACGCGGATACCGTAAGGGGCATATTCCACTGCGACACTGCGCGTCAACGCTCCGATGGCCGCCTTGCTGGCCGCATAAGCCGAGAGCTGGCGCACGTGGCGTATCTCCATGATCGAACCCATATTGACGATAGCCGCGTCGTCGGAGGCCTTGAGCAGGTCCAATCCTTCGCGCATGCAGCGCACCGTACCCTGCAAGTTGACGTCGAGAACGCCCGCCCAATCTTCGTCGCTCAAATGCCTGAAATCCGTTCTGCTGCCAACGCCTGCATTGTTGATCATCACGTCGAGACGGCCGAAACGCTTGCCCGTTTCGCCAAGCATCGCCTTGACCTCGTCAAGCTGCGTGACGTCGGCCTCAAGCGTGACTATATCGGGAAGTTCATCGGCGAGCACCGCCAAGCTGGAGCCATCGCGGTCGCTGGCGATCACCTGGGCGCCCTCTTGCAGGAACGCCCGCGCGATGGCTCGTCCTATGCCGCCGCCTGCCCCCGTCACCAGACCGATTTTGCCCGCCAGACGCGACATCAGCTCTCACCTTTACCGTTCATCATGGGCACGCCGCGAGCCGGCTCGAATGCGTCTGTCATCACTCGGCCGCCTCTGCGTGTTCCGGCACCCATTTCTCTGCCATCGTCACAAGTTCCTCGGCGGCGCTGGGGTGGAGCGCCATGGTCGCGTCGAACTGCGCCTTGGTCGCGCCCATGCGAAGCGCGATCGCAAGCACTTGGGCCATCTCGGCCCCGTCCTCGCCTATGATGTGACAGCCGAGCATCCGGTCGGATTCACCATCGACGATCAGCTTCATCAGCATCTGCGTGTCACGTCCCGAAAGCGTGTGCTTCATCGGCCGGAAGGTGCTTTTGTAAATATCGACCTTGCGGTGCTTCTCGCGTGCTTCAGCTTCGGTGAGGCCCACGGTTCCAATTTCTGGTTCGGAGAAGACGGCTGTCGGAATCATGTCGTGATCGACGGGCGTCGGCGTGGCGTTGAATTTGGTCTCGGCAAAGGCCGCGCCCTCATGGACGGCGACCGGGGTGAGCGTCACCCGGTCGGTGACATCGCCCACGGCGTAGATGTTGGGCACCGAGGAGCGCGAATACTCATCCACCACCACGTGCCCGTTCCAACCCAATTCGACGCCGGCCTCTTCGAGACCCAAGCCAGTCGTGTTGGGATTGCGTCCCGTCGCATACATCGCCAATCCGGTGGAAAGCGTATCGCCCGAATTGAGAGCCAGCTCGAAACCGGCATTCTTGGCCTCGATCGCCGTCACCTCGCACTCGACACGTACATCGACCCCGCGCTTTCTCATTTCGACCGCCAAATGATCGCGCAGGTCATCGTCAAATCCCCGCAGGATCTGGGGTCCACGATAAAGCAGCGACACCCGTGCCCCGAGGCCCGCGAAAATCCCGGCGAACTCGACCGCGATGTAACCGCCGCCCACGATCGTGATGTGATCGGGAAGCGACTTCAGGTGTAAGGCTTCATTCGAGCTGATGGCGTGTTCGGCGCCGGGCAGCTCAGGCACAAAGGGCGTCGCACCGGTCGCGACCAGGATCGTTTCGGCCGTAACGGTGCGGCCGTCACCGACCAGACGCACCGTATTGCGGTCTTGCAAAACCGCCCGCGTCTGCAGAATTTCGACACCGGCACGCTCCAGATTGCGGATATAGATGCCGTTGAGGCGGTCGATCTCGCGGTCCTTGTTGGCGATCAACGTCGGCCAATCAAAGGATTTACCCGTAACGCTCCAGCCAAATCCTTCGGCGTCTTCGAATGCTTTGCCGAACCGGCTGGCATAGGCGAAGAGTTTCTTCGGCACGCAGCCGCGGATCACGCAGGTTCCGCCGACCCGATACTCTTCTGCAACCGCGACCTTGGCCCCGTGGCGCGCGCTCATGCGTGACGCGCGCACGCCGCCCGAACCGGCGCCGATCACAAACAGATCGTAATCGAGGTCGTGGGTCGCCATGGTCAATTCTCTCCCAGAAACGAGGGTTCCAGCACTGCGCGCGCCAATTCAATTCAATGACGAGCCCTAAAGCAAGGTTTGGGGTGGCGGTCTTAGGCAGCCGTTATGATATCGACCCCATCGTCGCCTGCGACAATCGCGGTCGTGGCCATCCTCAGAAAGAGGCCATGCTCGACGACGCCGGGTATCGCCGACAAAGCCGCCGCCAAGCCCGCGGGATCGGCAATCTGGCCAAAGGCGCAATCGACGATGTGATTGCCGCTATCGGTCACGAAGTGATTGCCGGGACCGGCCTGCCGCAGCGTGATCTTTCCTTCACATCCCGCCGCACGCGCGGTTGCCTCGACATGGCCCAGCGTGGCGCGCAAGCCAAATGGCATCACCTCAACGGGCAGCGCAAATTGCCCCAGTGTCTCGACCAGTTTGCTGACGTCGGCGATGACGACCATCTTCTTCGAAGCCGCCGCCACGATCTTTTCGCGCAACAGCGCGCCGCCGCCGCCCTTAATGAGGCGCAACTGCCCGTCGAGTTCGTCGGCGCCGTCAACGGTCAGATCGAGCTCAGGCGTTTCTTCCAGGCTGGTGAGTCGCACGCTCAGCGCCTTCGCCTGCGAGCGCGTCGTCTCAGACGTGGGCACGCACACGAGATCGAGCCCATCGGCCACACGCTCGCCAACAAGATCGACAAATTTGGCCGCCGTCGATCCCGTCCCCAATCCTAACCGCATGCCGGGTTCGAGAAAGTCGAGCGCGCGTTCGGCCGCGGCTAGCTTTTGAGATTCGGCGGTCATTTGCCCCTCTAATGCGTTGAAATCAAAAGTGTTTTAAATCTTTTTTCGCAGGCAAGCCAACGGGCGCGGCACGGACTGGGATTTGCTTTCAGAGCCCGCCCATCAGCATGTATTTCATCTCGAGAAACTCTTCGATGCCGTGATGCGAACCCTCCCGGCCGAGACCCGATTCCTTCATGCCGCCAAAGGGGGCCAGCGGTGTCGAGATCACACCTTCATTGATGCCGATGATGCCTGCCTCAAGCGCCTCGCCGACCCGCCACACCCGCGAAATGTCGCGGGAGAAGAAATACGCCGACAACCCAAAGGGCGTATCGTTGGCGATGGCGATTGCCTCCTCCTCCGTCTCGAAGCGCTGCAGGGGCGCCATCGGGCCAAATGTCTCTTCTTGATTGAACAGCATCTCCGCCGTCACATCGCCGAGCACGGTTGGCTGGTAGAACGTGCCGCCTCGTTCGTGCCGCTTGGCGCCGGTGAGCACCTTGGCGCCGTGTTCAAGCGCATCGCTCACATGAGCTTCGACCTTTTCGAGCGCCGCCTCGTTGATGAGCGGACCCTGTTCGACGCCATCCTCGATGCCCTCTCCGACCTTCATGGCAGCGACCGCCTTGGTGAGTTTTTCGGCAAAGGCGTCATAGACCCCATCCTGCACCAGAATGCGGTTGGCGCAGACGCAGGTCTGGCCCGTATTGCGGAACTTCGAGGCGATGGTGCCAGCCACCGCCTGGTCGAGATCGGCGTCATCGAACACGATGAGCGGTGCGTTGCCGCCGAGCTCGAGCCCGACGCGCTTGATGGTGGAGGCCGACTGTTCCATCAGCAATTTTCCGACCTCGGTCGAGCCGGTGAAGGTAATCATCCTAACCTTGGGGCTCGAAGTGAGTTCGGCGCCGATCTCAGACGACTTGCCGACAATGACATTGAAGACGCCCTTGGGGATGCCTGCGCGTTCGGCTAATTCGGCCAACGCCAGCGCTGTCAACGGCGTCTCGGAGGCTGGCTTGGAGACCACCGTGCAGCCCACGGCGATCGCCGGCGCGACCTTGCGCGTGATCATGGCCATCGGAAAGTTCCACGGCGTGATCGCGCCCACCACGCCGATCGGTTGATTGATGACGACGATGCGGGCGTCCTTGCGATGGCTCGGAATGGTTTCGCCATAGGCGCGCTTGCCCTCTTCGGAGAAGAGTTCGGTGAAGCCCGCCGCGTAAGCGACTTCGCCCTTGGCCTCGGCAAGCGGCTTGCCCTGTTCGCTCGTCATGATCAGCGCCAGGTCTTCCAGATGCTCCATCTGCAGCTCGTACCAGCGCCGCACCAGCTTGCAGCGTTCGGCCGCCAACATCTGGCTCCAGATCGCAAACGCTTCATGGGCTGCGTCGATGGCCTGTTGCGTCTCTTTGGTGCCAAAGCGCGGCACCTTGACGATGAGCTCGCCCGTGGCGGGATTTGTCACAGGCAAATCAGGTGCGCCTGCCCAGGCGCCATCCACATAGCACTGATCCTTCAGCAGGCTGGGATCCTTGAGATTGGGAATTGAAACTTGATCGTTGTCGGGACTGAGTTCGTTGACGCTCATCGATTTTGCTCCGTGCAAACGACCTGGCGGCCGTCTTTTTGTTTGATATCGTAACAAAGGCTGGCCGAGCCGGTTCGCAGATTGACGCGGAACATGCCGTTTTCGTCTTCGAACCGTGCGACCTTCAATCCGTATGGGCCCGTCTCCTGCTGGATTCCCGCGCCCACGCCGCGGTTGGCACAAGCCAAGGCTCCGACCGCATCGCGTTTGGCCTGCTCGAACCGGCACATGCCGATTTCGCCGCTCAGCCGGTCGACTCGCCAAATAACGCTCGTGTCCTTCAGCCGCATAACCTCGAAATCGAAAGTGTTCTCCTGGGCCAGCGCCGGTTGGACGGCGAGGCCCGCGAAGATCGCTCCGCTCAGAACCATGTTCCAGCACGTCTTGGAAATTGCATTTTTACGCACCGCAACACACCCCGATGGGCGCCGCTGGGCGGCGGCCCGCATTCCCCATCAATATCGGCCATCGGGGCCTGCTTCACAAGGTCGCTTGCGCTCACCGGCCCGGCCCCTAGGATGCGGCCCATGTTTGCAGGATACACACGATGAAGGACCTCACCATCGTCTTCGATCTCGATGGCACGCTGGTCGATACCGCACCCGACCTCGTCGCCACGCTCAACCACGTGCTGGGCGGGATCGATTTGGCGCCGATCGAAGCTGAGGCAATCCGGCCCCATATCGGGTTTGGCGCGCGCGCCATGCTGAAGACGTGTCTCGGCTGGGCGGGGGAAGAGAGCGACGACGATCGCTTGGACACCTTGATGGCAACCTATTTGGTGCACTACCGCGACAATATCGCTGTCCTGAGCCGGCCCTTTCCGGGCGCGCTCGACGCCCTGGAAGGCTTTCGTCGAGAGGGGGCGAAGCTCGCTGTTTGCACCAACAAATACGAACATCTCTCCACGCGGCTGTTGGCTGAGCTGGCGGTCGATCATCTTTTTGGCGCGGTGACGGGCGCCGACACGTTCGAGGTGAGAAAACCCCACCCCGATCACTTGACCCGCACCATCGCACTGGCGGGCGGTGATGCCGGACACGCCATTATGGTCGGCGATAGCGAGACCGACATCAAAACGGCTAAGGCGGCCAATGTCCCCGTCGTCGGCGTCACCTTCGGGTATTCGGACAAACCCATCGCCGGGCTTGGAGCCGATATCGTGATCGATCACTTCGACGAACTGGCCGGCGCGATCGCCGAACTCCAGCGCGTTTAACGCCCTATTGCGGGCCTGCCCGCCCTTTGCTTGACAGCGCCGAAGCCCGCCCCCTATATCGGCCCAACCCGCATGCGCCATCGCCATCGGTTCCTACAGGGCGGTTAGCTCAGTTGGTAGAGCACTGTGTTCACATCGCAGGGGTCACTGGTTCGAGTCCAGTACCGCCCACCACTTGCCGGCTTTCGATCCAATTCCAAAGCGCCCGTTCGGTCCCATGCGCGCGCGGACAAAAGCCCGCCTCCCTATCCCGCCATCTTGAAAAGATAGGCGACACGGAAGAACGCGGCAAAAAAAATCCAGAACAGCAGGATGCCCCAGATGATCATGGTGCCGTGCTTGTGGGCAAGCAGCCGGTCGATCAGCGAGCGCTGCTCGCCCGTTTCGCGCGGCGAGCGTGGGGTTTCGGGTCGATCTGGACCGAGATCAGGCGGACCCTTGGGCTTGTGATCGGGAACGCGTGTCATGGGCGGGAGTGTCACCGGAATCGTTCAAGCGTTCAAGGCGGGCGCCCGACGTAACGCATTATCCATACGCACATCCACGAGCCCTTGGGCGCAAAGTCGGTGACGAATTCAAACCCTTCCCCTGACTCCATTCATCAGACAGTTGATTTATACCGCGTCACAACAATTGGGTTCGTTTCGTAATATCGACCAGTCTGATGATCATTTATTTGGGCGGGCCTTCAGACGCACCCCCGGCCCTGCGCTCTCATCGGCATCGATAAAAAGCACCCCTGCCTCATCGAACGCCAGTTCGATCTGGATGAGCGTATCGACCATCGCACCGGATCCGTTTTCGAACCGGCTCACCGTGTTCGGAGAGACCCCGGCATGTTTCGCCAGGTCGCGCACCCCCCACCCCAGGGCGGCCCGCGCCATGCGAATCTGGAGGCGTGTGATCATGCGCAGGTCAGCATTCGTTGTAGTGTTGACAAAAACAACATTTTCTGTTACATTAAACCCATAAATAGGTACAAAGTTACTAGTTTACCGGAAAGGAAGCAATCATGCATACGCCTCTGGCCAATGAAATCCGGGTTTACAAATCACTACGAGGACGTCTCCTTGACGCGTTTCCACAAACCGATGACGAGACCCTTACCGATACCCTGGAGGGAATCACAGACCTCCATGCGATGATATCCCAGATCATCCGCTCCGCACTAGTGGACCAGGCGCTCGTGGCGGGGCTAAAAACACGCGCAGAAGAAGTAAAAACCCGCCTCACGCGACTGGAGATGCGCGCAAAAAAGAAAAGATCATTGGCCCTAGAGGCCATGCTTGAGGTCGGACTGAAGAAACTCATGGAGCCCGATTTCACAACATCGACGCGACCCGGACCCGTTTCGCTTGTCGTGACATCAGAAAGCGAGATCCCGCAGGAATTTTTGGTCCCGCAGCCTCCAAAGCCTGACCGTCAGTCGATGCTGGCAGCCTTGAAACGCGGGCGGAATGTTCCAGGCGCGTATCTTGCCAATCCGAAGCCAACTCTTTCCGTGAGAACAAAGTGATGGCGTTTACGCAAGACCAGGTCAAATGCCTTTCTGGCAAACTCAGCCCGAAACACATCAAGATGCGCGAAGCGAATGGGCAACGGCTCGTCTATATCGAGGGGTGGCATGCCATTGCCGAGGCCAACCGCATTTTTGGCTATGACGCTTGGGATCGCAAAACGGTCTCAGCGGACTGCGTCTGGTCCGGTACACACCGCAATGGCTATGTGTGCGCCTACACGGCAAAGGTCCGCATTACCGTTCGTGCAGGAACTCGCGTGATTGTACGAGAGGGATACGGCACAGGCGAGGGAAAGGGCACAACACCGGGCGAGGCACACGATAGCGCGCTCAAGACCGCCGAGACCGACGCCACGAAACGGGCGCTGACGACGTTCGGCAATCCCTTTGGCCTCGCGCTCTACGACAGGGAACTCAAAGGCGTGCGCGATGCCGGCAGGATTGCGGCCAAACAGGCCCGTTGGACGCTTCGCTCGGAAAGGGGCATCCGAACACTGGAAACGGCCGAAGCCTTCGGTGAGGCGTTTAGAAAAGTTCTCGCACGAGCCGGTGACATGGAAGTCCTGTTCGACCTCTGGGAGCAGAATGTAGAGACAGTGCGCGCGTTTCGGAGATTGTCACGCCCCTCTCCCAAGGATGTGATTACCAAGACTTTGATCGAATCTTTCCGGGCGCGCGCCGTTGCCCTTGCAAAAGAGGCCGGTGGGTCCGATCGGCCCGGCTCGATTGAAGTCAATTCAAAATCCCCTCCCTCCAGCTCACGTGGGATAGACAAGAGCGCGCTTCTTTTGAGCGAACCCAAGCGCAAGAGATCAAAGGACCATTTGCGTTATGTGGCTAGGCAACCGTGCTTGATTTGCGGACGGACGCCCTCTCATGCCCACCATCTCCGTTTTGCCCAGCCGAGCGCCATGGCGCGTAAGGTCAGCGATGAATTTGTGGTGCCACTCTGCGCATCGCATCATGACGACTTGCACCGAATCGGTGACGAAAAAGCCTGGTGGAAAAGCCGGGAGCTGAATGCGATGGCCATCGCCGAAAGACTCTGGGCCCAATCGCAAAGTAACCCAGACAGGAACAGGAAAGAGAAGCCAGATCCTGAGAAAATCTAGCAATAGCCCGCGTCAAAAATCTAGATCAGGCCTATTTCGTGCTTTACCGCAGCCATGCGTCAAGGGAACCAATTTCAAATGCGTGACGTTCATTGAGCCCGGTCACGAAACGCCATGCCTCTCCTGCTTTTGCGGGCATCTCGACGCCATTGATGGCTAGAACGGTGACCATGGATGCTGTCTGCTTGTTGCCGTCAAGACGGCGTTTGCCGATGCGGCACGAATGAATATTCAACGTTTGAAATAAAATGCTGGCCGTTCTTTTTTTGTTCCTGTACTAGAAAAAAACGAAAGGACAAAGCAATGGCTTCAGCGAAACAAATTGCAGCGAACCGGCGCAACGCCCAATCCAGCACCGGCCCAAAAAGCAAAACGGGTAAGGACATCAGCCGGCGGAATGCCCTCAAACACGGGCTTACCGCAGAAACTGTCGTTATCGGCGGTGAGGACCCGGCGGAATTTGAAACATTGCGCGATCGGCTTTTCCAGGAATATTGCCCCTGCACGGCCGTAGAGGTCGAACTCACCCAGCGCCTTGCCGGATTGTTCTGGCGGCTGAAGCGCGTTCCGGCCTTCGAGGCGGCCTTGTTTGAAATCCAGCGGGAGCACGCCCAAGAAGTGCATCTTTGCCCCCAATGCCTACGCACTCAGGGGCAAAGGGACCATCTCGCATATCTCGGAAAAATGCTTTCGCGCCATTTAGAAACGGATGAATCAGAGGTCGAGCAGTCACCCGATGAAGCGGAGACAGATGAGTCCAATGAAAGGGAAGAGGTAGACGAGGAGGAGGCGAGCAAAGAGCAATTTGCCTTGCTCGGTCATACGCTCATCGACGGTACCAATACCCTGGACGCGCTGGCGAAACTATCACGTTATGAGGCCGGTCTCGCCCATGCCGCAGAGCGTATAATTAACCAGCTTGAACGCCAGAAACAGAAACGCGCTGACAAAACGCGGCAAAAGGGCAACGTCATTGAAATTAAACCGAACCGAACCACCGACTGACTTAATTCAGCAGCAATCAGGCCGGGTTCGAGTGATTTCGCACGAAAGCCTAATGAGGCGCGCCGATCCCATCTACTGGCAAAGCGAGCCGATCAGCTGATAATAAAATAGAGGTCTTTAAAATTCCCTTGGATCACAAGCTGGAGCTACATGCAGAAACGCTCTTTTGCGGCATTTTCAAATTTGGAGATGAGCGAAACGATGCAACTGAGGGGTAGAGTACCACCTGGCGCCTTCGTAAGCATCTACGGGGCTTTAAACGCCGGCCCGATCATCATCGGTATAGAACACCGTAAATCAGCACCGTCTCGGTCAGCTTCTTACGCGGTGAGTTCAGGCCTCAGATTGCCAGATCACGATCTAATTCAAGATATCTAAGTCTCCTTTCGACTTGAACTGGAGCGAGCAATATCTGTAGATACGGCATTGGCGACGCGCCTGAAATAGTCGAAGCGACGGTAGGGATAAAAGCTGAACGAACGCACTAGATGCCAGAGGGCTAACCCGAACCGCTTGTTCCGATAGGCAGTCGCGGCGAGCTCGTTTTCAAGGGTCGACTGGAATTTAAGTCTCGCGATCGATGGCAAAAGGCCTGGGCTCTTGAAATGGGCGCGTTTCATGAGATCCACCGACGACCTGACAGCCTCGTATTCAATTTCCTCCGCCGCTTGATAGTCGACAAAGCTCAGAACTTCATCGAGCACCATCAATTTCGAATGTTTCATACATCGCAATAGCCAGTCCCAATCCTCAAGCCGGGACAAATTTTTGTTTATTGGCCCAACGTCGCCAAAAAGTGATCGTTCGGCCATCAAGGTCGAGCCGGGAGATACGCGGCAACCCAACTGCATGTCCTCTTCGGTCAGGACAAGTTGACTTGAGCGAACCTCTCCCTGGGGATAGTAATGCGACACGACCTCAAAGGCCGTGCAGCTCATTCGAGTCTCCCCTTCACGGGAGCGCATGAATTTGAGCTGATGCTCCAGTTTTTGACGAAACCAATAATCGTCAGAATCCAGAAATGCGATGTAGTGGCCGATTGCTTCGCTAATTCCGGTGTTGCGAGCTGCGGCAGCGCCTTTATTCGAATCATGAGAGACAAGCCGAAGTCTTGAATCCTTAATGCTCGACAGCGTTGCCGCCAGATCGTCTGTCGAGCCGTCATTCACGACGACGAGTTCAAAATCCCCGAATGTCTGATCGAGTACGCTTTGGATGGCGCGATGCACAATTTGAGCACGGTTGTAGACGGGTATGACCACGCTGACGGCAGGGGTCATTTTTGTTTTTCCCTGGCGTCGCGCTTTACGCAGAGTCTTGCTTTTTGTCATAATCGTGAGCGCCCTTTTAAGGGCATAATATAGATTTTACTTGGGTCAGAACTGACCAGCCGAAGAGCAAGGCTACGCCCGTTGAAAGCCGATCATAACTGCCGTGGTTTAGGCGCAGCAAATCCTCATTGAGTCTTCGCATACCGTAATCATAACCCTCGTAGCTTTAATTGGGCGCTCTGAAAAGTTGGTTCCCAACCGATACGGTGAATCACGCCGCGTTCGGAAATCCACTGATATAACCTTACGTCTTCTGGATATCGACGATAGCGGCGCATTCCGGACGTTGAACATTCACGATGAATATGGCCGGGAATGTCTGGCAATCCCGGTGAAGCGTAAGCTAAATTCCACCGACGTGATCGACGTTATGACGGATCTGTTCATCCTAAGGGGCGTGCCGGCCTACATACTTTCTGACAATGGTCCTGAGTTCGTAGCGGAGGCCGTCCGCCAGCGCCCGAAACCATCATCCCGTTGCACCAAAGGCCTACCATGAACTAACATTCAAACTGGACCAATCAAGCGGGGCTGATCAAATGGTTCACAGCCACTCACAGATCAAGCACCTTCTCAAGACAGCATTCGCATGTCGCATACATGCCGCCTCGCACTGCTATGCTAGCGGCTTTATTTGCGTCTCGCCTTCACGCCCGGTGTGACGCCGAGATCAGCGAGCTGATCAAGTATCGTCCGGGCAATAGCATCAGGGCCAAGTTTCGTGCTTACCGTGTGCATTGCCCTCGCGCCAATGCGTTGCCGCAATCCAGTATTCTCGGCGGCCTGACGCAGCCGGGCGGCAGCATGGTCGACATCAGGGTCAGCCCAAAGCTGTCCGTCTTCGTGGTAATTGCCTTCAGGATCGTTGATCGGAACGAGCGAATAATCGACGAGAAGCGAATTTTTCCGATTCATATAGTCCATGTTTCCCGACCAACCCGTGGAGATCGCCAATTTGCCAAGGGCCATGGCCTGGGCCGGCACCAGGCCAAACCCTTCTGATCGGTGCAGGGACAGGACAGAGTCGATACTTGCCAGGAGTGACCAATAGTCAGTTTCGCCCAGCGTATCCTTGATCAAACGTATGTTTTCGGCCCCCTGAATCGCCTTCTCGATGTCCTCCATTCGATCAGGATATGAGTCTGCTTGGGACACCTTCACCAGCAGGACCGCCTTTTGATCGTTCGGAAAGGCTGACCGGAAAGCCTCGATTGCGGCCAGGGGATTTTTCCTTGTAAGCCCAGAGCCTAAGTGAATGGCCGTCAGCACGGCGAATGTGTCTCTCGCAATACCAAATCTTTCCCGGTCCGGGGCAAGACCTGCCGGAGGATCGACGCAATGGGGCACCACATGCACTGGGTTATCGGTTGCTGCACGAAAGGCTTGCGCAGCAAACGAACTCGGGCACCAGATGCTATGGACACAACGGAGATTTCGTTCCCAGTCAGGCGGCAGTCGAGGAAGTTCCCAAACCGCGTAGCCAATAATGTATTTATCGGTGATGGCCTTCTTGCCCAGATGAAGGAGTAATGCCGGCAGGTGATTGGGATTGGCGTGGAACAACAATACCCCTGGACCCGCATCCGGTTTCCGCCGTTGGGGCACAAGATTTTTGTCGGGCAGGTCGCTCGAGAAAAGAACATTGGTCCAATCATACAGACGGGGTTCGAAACCAGCGTGATCGAGGATCCTTGCATTTCCCCGCCCGCCCCAGCCGATACCGATCGAGCTGGAAAATGGAGCCAGGATTGTAAGTGGTGGCTTTGGCGAGGGGTGGCGTGAGATCCGGGGCGCAATCAGTGGAATAACTTCAAGAAAGATCAGCTTACGCACCCATTTGGGAAGGGATTGCCAAATTTTGTATAAGGACCCGTAACTGTTTTTTTTAAAGGGCATTGGTGGTGCATTCCAGTTTACAGCGTCCAGATTCCCAACTCGATGTCTAATAAATTTCAACTCGCATCTTATCGGGCCCGCTTATCGGGCATCTCATTCAACCGGCCATAGACATCATCGGCGCGTTCGATGTCGTCTTCACCAAGATAATCGCCAGTTTGAACTTCGATAATTTCAAGAGGATCGCTGCCAGGATTTTCTATACGGTGCCAATCTTTAGCCGGAATGTAAGCGGACTCATTCCTATTCAACACAAACTGTTGGTCGGCGTGCGTGATGCGCGCGGTACCACTGACGACAACCCAATGCTCGCTACGATGCTGGTGCCGTTGCAGCGACATAATTCCTCCAGACTTTATATGAAGTTTTTTCACCTGGAATTGGGGTCCGACAATCAGACTCTCAAAAAAGCCCCAGGGTCGATAATTTTGAACATTCTGCTCACTTTCGGTGCGGTCCCGTTTCCGAAGGTCTTCAACGATTTTCGATACGTTCTGCGGTTCATCTTTTGTTGAAACAAGCAAGGCATCTGGTGTGTCGACGATAATCAGATCGCTGACCCCAAGTCCGGCGACAAGCCGCGTTTTGGAGTGAATCAGACAGTTGGACGTATCTTTGACAATGGCCTCGCCCACGATGCTGTTCCCGTTGTCATCCTTGTCAATAAGTTCTGAAACAGTTGACCAGGAGCCGACATCGCTCCAATCAACAGCAAGTGGCACAACGGCGACATTGGACGTCTTTTCCAGTATCGCGATATCGATTGATACATTCGGAGCTGCCGAGAATGCTGTTTCCTCCAATCGTAAAAATCCCAAATCCTCACATAGGCCTTGATAAGATCGGCTGCAGGCGTCCAGCATATCTGGCTGCAGGCGCTCAACCTCGGCCAGAAAGTCCTTGATTGGCAGGACGAAAATCCCGCTATTCCAGTAGTGGCCTCCGCTTTCGACAAGGCCTCTCGCCTTATTGGCATCCGGCTTTTCAACAAATGACTCTACGCGGAATGCTTCTGCCTTCGTCCCTTCGATCGCTTCGCCCCGCTTGATATATCCATATCCTGTGTGGGGTTCGCTGGGGGTAATACCAAAAAGCGTCAAAACACCGGTTCTGGCCACATCGATCGCCATTTTTACAGCGCTAATGAATGCGTCTTGCTTTGCGATGATATGATCCGACGGCATCACGATCATTACCCCGTCGGGATCCTCCTGCGCCAGGGCCAGAGCTGCTGTCGTCACCGCCGGACCGGTATTCCGTCCGCAGGGCTCCAGAAAAATCTTGCCTGCCTGGACGCCACAATCTTCGAGTTGATCAGTAACGATAAAGCGGTGATCGCTGTTGCAAATAACCGTCGGCGCCGCGAATCCCGCATCTTGATCGAGCCGCATTGCTGCAGATTGGAACAGGGTTCGATGCTGATTTTCGAACAGTTGCACAAACTGTTTCGGCCACTTTGAACGGGACAAGGGCCAAAGGCGTGTTCCAGAACCACCCGAAAGCAAAACCGGATAATTTTTCATGAGGTAATCCTAGTTTCGGCGAAGCTCGAAGGGGGATTGTCGCGACACTGTTTCTGAACCAGGGCAGGTACAGATGCAGCCCTTCTTTCAACGCGGCGCACTGGTGCTCGCCCCGTAGGCCAAGAGAAAAGTTTTCAGCTAATCGTCCCGGAAACCGCAAAGAAGATTCTTATATCACTGTCGACGGCATTGGCATCGATCTCCTTGATCTGCGCGGCATTCGCCTCAGGCTCCGCATGAACACGGCCACGCTGGAACACGTCCGACGCCACTTCGAACAGCGCCTTCTTCCACTGATGAATCATTGTCGGGCAAACGCCAAACCGGCACGCCGGTTCGGAAACTGTCTGCTTGCACTTCAAGGCTTCCGACGCAAACCGTACTTTGAATCCGGGCTGATGCTGCTTCCGTTTCGTCATCGCTGATCTCCTCTCCTTGAAGACCGGCAGACACCAAAGCTGTAGCTTATGTCACCGTTCGATTTCCAGGGAGCAGCTCACAGCGCGCTGAATTTGGTTGGTTCCAGTGACCAGCCCCACGTAATTGGTCCGAATTGAATGTTAGGGTCCGGACTCATAACCAGTAGCACAATGTCGCGACAAGGCAGACGGCGGCGAGATGATTGCTTGCCAGCCGTTAGTAGTGTTTGGCGATGCGGCGGAAGTCCCCCGCCTTCGCGGGGGCAGGCTCTTTAGGCAGCGGAACATGCGCTCGATGGCGTTGCGGGCGCGGTAGAGATATGGCGAGAAGCAGTTCTTCCAGCGACGAGACCCCTTGGGCGGGATGTTCGGCATCACACCACGCGCTTCGATGAACCGACGGATGGCATTGCTGTCATATCCTTTGTCTCCATCGAGGATTGGAGCCGCAGGCATTTGCTCCAGTAGGAGACTTCCGGCAGGACAATCAGCCACTTTTGTCCACCCGTCAGCAGGTTCGCAAACGCGCAGCGTTTAGGACGTCCGGATTTCACTTCGAAACTCCGTAATCCAACTGACTTCGTTTTGTCTCAGATCCTTAATGTCCGAAACAAGAAGAGCCCCGCCCACAGCAAGATCCCAGCTCCAGCCAGTAAGCCAGCGATAGCGCTGGCTCAAAATTTCCAATTGATTGCCTAGCGCGAGCGACATCTGGAACAACATGGGGGTGTTGAACGTATAGGAGTTCGTTGTCAGGTCGATGCGGTCCAGGATCGGCACCTGGTAACGGAATGGCGCAGGAATCCTGCCAAAAACTGGCTGAACGGGCCTCCGTCTGATCATTCATGAACCTTGGAGCTCCGTTGTTTCAGACGACCTCTTTCTCCGCGATCGCCAAGAGATACTGACCGTAATCCGTGTGCTCCAGATTGCGACCCATTTTCTCAAGGTCCTCCCGGCTGATAAAGCCCTTGAAGAAGGCGATCTCTTCAGGGCAACAAATGCGGTGTCCCTGCCGCTTTTCAAGCACGCGTACAAATTCTGCTGCCTCCACCAAAGAATCCGGCGTTCCTGTGTCCAGCCAGGCAAATCCACGGCCCAGTTGTTCCACACAGAGTTTCCCTTGCTCGAGATAGACCGCGTTCAAATCGGTTATCTCCAGTTCACCCCGCGCTGAGGGTTTCAGGTTGGCAGCGAAATCGGGAGCTTGCTCGTCGTAGAAATAAAGGCCTGTGACAGCCCAGTTCGATTTCGGCTTGGCGGGTTTCTCTTGGATAGATACTGCCATGTTATTCTCATCAAGCTCAACGACGCCGTAACGCTCCGGGTCGCGCACATTATAGGCAAAGATGGTGGCTCCTTCTTTTCTATCAGCAGAGGCCTGCAAAGCGTCCATCAGACCATGACCAAAGAAGATATTATCTCCTAGGATCAAAGCCGAGCTGCTGCCGGACACGAAGTCGCCACCGAAAATATAGGCTTGGGCGATACCGCCTGGGTTCGGTTGCGCCGCGTAGCTGAGAGATAGTCCCCACTCCTCGCCAGTGCCGAGCAGGCGTTCGAAATTCGGCAGATCGTCCGGCGTCGATATAACCAGAATATCTCGAATTCCCGCCAGCATCAGTGTCGAAAGCGGGTAATAGATCATCGGTTTGTCGTAAACAGGCAGCAACTGTTTCGATGTCACCAGGGTCATGGGGTAGAGCCGCCTACCCTTTCCACCAGCCAGAATGATGCCCTTCATATTGGGTTTCCTGCTTTTTCGATACTTTCCGAATTCACGAAAGAGGTGAGAGCAGCCGCTTGACGCAAGACTCAACGCCATTCCGCCAATCAGGCAGGGTGATGCCGAAACGATTCTGCAGAACTGAACAGTCGAGCCGCGAATTGGCTGGACGTTTGACCAGCGTGGGATAGTCAGCCGTCGATATCGGATGCACGATTGCTTCTCGCCCACCCCGCTCGGCAGATTGCCGCAAGATCTCTTGTGCGAAACCGAACCACGTCGTTTCTCCTGAGTTGGCGGCGTGGTAAGTGCCCCATGGCACCTCGGAGCCTTTTTCAGCGAGAATCTGGTGCGCGATCTCAAGTATCGCTTGCGCCAGATGCGGCGCATAAGTTGGACATCCAATCTGGTCGTTTACAACTGAAACATTCGTGCGCTCACACGCGAGGCGCAACATCGTCTTGACGAAATTGTGCCCGAACGGACTGTGGAGCCAGGCCGTTCGCAGGATGATGTGCTCCGAACAGGTCGCGGTAACCTTCTCCTCTCCTTGCAACTTGCTATGGCCGTAAACACCGATTGGGTTGGTCTGATCAGTTTCGCAATAGGGTTCAGATTTCGTGCCGTCAAAAACATAATCGGTTGAGATGTGAATAATGGGAATAGCGTGTCGAGCACAAAGTTTGGCGATGGAATGCGCGCCCTCGGCATTTACCGCCATGGCCTGATATTTTTCCGTTTCGGCTTCATCGACCCCCGTATAGGCCGCGCAATTCACAACAAGATCGGGGTCATGCGCGCCAAATGCAGCATCCAGTGTTTCTGGTTTCGTGATGTCGAGCTCTGGGCGGCCGAGAGCGACAAGCTTTGCTGTGTTGCTGCCGCGAGTTGAACTGGTTTCGCTGAGCGATCGTGCCAGCTGTCCGCGGGCACCCGTTACGAGGATTGATTGCGAAGTCAAATGCCGCCTTGTGCCTGAACTGGTGAATCTATCAGGCCAAGCCGTTCGCCCTTGTAGTTGTTTTTGCGCAGCGGTTCCCACCAAGCCTGGTTTGCGAGATACCAGGTCACTGTCTTCTCGATTCCGGTTTCGAACGTCTCTTCTGAACGCCAGCCAAGTTCGGATTCGATTTTTTCAGCGTTGATCGCATAACGATAGTCATGACCTGGTCTGTCGGTGACGAACTCAATCAGCCGGTCATGTGGTGCGCCTTCGGGGTGGTAGCGGTCCATCAAACCGCACAACTGCCAAGCCACATCGTGATTGGTCTTCTCGCTCCGGCCTCCAATATTGTATGTCTCACCGATCCGACCTTTTGTGAGCATGAGATACAGCGCCCGGACATGATCATAGACATAGAGCCAGTCCCTCACGTTGGAGCCGTCGCCATAGACCGGCAATGGTTTGCCATCGCGCGCATTCAGGATCATCAAGGGGATCAGTTTTTCCGGGAACTGGTATGGTCCGTAATTGTTTGAGCAGTTGGAAATAATCACCGGTAATCCGTAAGTCCGGTGCCATGCCATAGCCAGATGATCAGCAGCCGCCTTGCTCGCGGCGTAGGGGGAGCTGGGATCGTAAGGTGTTTGTTCATCGAAAAGGCCTTTATCGCCAAGCGAGCCATATACCTCGTCTGTCGAGACATGAACAAAACGGAATTTTTCCCGGCGCTCGCCGCTCAGTTGCGACCAGTAGTCGCGAACTGCTTCCAGCAGAATGTGGGTTCCCAGGATGTTGGTTTCGATGAACGCACCAGATCCAGTGATAGACCGATCCACGTGACTTTCGGCCGCAAGATGAATTACTGCGTCCGGCGCAAATTCGGCAAACACTTTCCTCATCTTTTCCGCGTCGCCGATATCGGCTTTCTCGAAAGCGTAATTTTCGTGTCCTGCGATCGGTTCGAGCGAATTCAGGTTTGCGGCATAGGTCAGCTTGTCGACATTAAGCACCTGGACGTTTTGTTCGGCGACGAGGTAACGGCACACGGCAGATCCGATAAAACCAGCGCCACCTGTAACAAGGACCCTCATCATCCTATCTCCAAAACGAGACGTTCAGCGTTGACAACAGGCGGATCTGTTCACGCCTGCGCAATCTGACTGTTGTTATTATTACCATAGCTGAAAAAGTCGGGCAGTTCCGACAGAGGGGGTTGGGACCGGTCCTTTTTGGAAAGGATCGCCGTCGTGATTTCGACAGGCCACGCGATTCCCAATTCCGGATCATCCCAAGCAAGCCCCCGGTCGCATCGGGGATCGTAATAGTCAGTCACCTTGTAAAGTACTTCCGTATCGGGCTCCAGCGTGCAGAAGCCGTGAGCAAAGCCCTTTGGAATCCATATTTGCTGCCAGTTGTCCGCACTCAGAGTGATGGCAACGTGCTTTCCAAAGGTGGGAGATCCTTTGCGGATATCTACTGCGACATCAAAAATTGAGCCACGTGTGACACGAACCAGCTTGTCCTGTGCATGCGGCAAAGATTGAAAGTGCAAACCTCTCACGACGCCCATTTGTGCCGAAAGTGAATGATTATCCTGCACGAAATTCGCCGAGATACCGTTTTTTTTCAGCCTTTTCAGATTGAAAGTTTCCGAGAAAAAGCCCCGCTCGTCACGATAGATATCCGGCGTGATCAGAACGATATCCTCAATCGAAAGAGATTTGATCAGCATGTCGAAACACTTTCCGGAAGCACCATGGGAGCCGCGTTATCGATCACAGAATGCGCCGGGCCGGCGTTACGCGGTGCGGTGGTAACGCTCATAGACGTCATCGATTTCACCGCCGCAGACGACGCTGCCACGCTCGAGCAGAATAGCCTTCGTACATAGCTGCCGAATGAGTGCTTCGGAGTGGGAAGCCAGAACCAAGATCCGGGCACGCTTGGCAAAAGCATCGAGGTGATCCCTTGACTTCTCCAAAAATTCCGCATCGCCGGCGCCGATACCTTCGTCCAGCAACAGTATCTCCGGCTGTATCGAGGTGGAAATAGCAAAGGCCAGTCGCGCCTGCATTCCGGCCGAATAGGTCCTGATAGGCATCTCCATAAACGGTCCCAGTTCGGTAAAGGCGACAATGTCGTCGGTACGTGATTCGATCTCGGCCTTGCTCATGCCGAGATACAGCCCGCGCAGCATGATATTATCGTGGCCAGAAATTTCCGGGTCCATGCCCATGCCGACATCAAACAACGGGGCAACCCGACCTTTGACGACGACCTCGCCCTGTTGAGGTTCGTAGATTCCGGCCATGACCCGCAGCAGTGTCGTCTTGCCCGCCCCGTTGTGGCCGACCAGGCCAACCCGTTCGCCATGCTCGATATCGATGGAGATATTGTTCAACGCGTTGATCAAAACGTGGTTGTCTTCGTCCCAGCCGATACGCCCGCCGACTCCGGCCCCGATAATCTTCCGCTTCAGCGACCGAGAGTCGGCGCTGAGAACAGGAAAGCTGACCGACACATTCTGAAGATGGATTGACGCCACGTGCCTGCCGCTCAAACCCAATATGCGATGCGCCCGCGATAGCGCACGAAGGAGCCAAAGGCGATGATGCAGCCCAGCAGGGTTATGCCCAACACGACCAGCCACGTTGTCGGTGCCGGCGCCTGCCCCAGAAGCGGCATGCGAACAATTTCGACGAAGTGGTAGAAAGGATTGAACTGCACGATAAACTGGTAATCGGACAGCTGCTCTTTTTTCCACAATATCGGCGACAACAGGAAGAAGATTTGAACAATGCTCGCGACGATCGGGGGAACGTCCCGATACCGAGTGCTGATCAAGCCCAACAGCATTCCCGTCCAAATCCCGTTGATGCAAAGAATAAGAAGACCGGGTATCGCGAGCAATGTCGTCGTGGTCGGCCAAAGGCCGAATATCAGGACGATCAGAAGGTAGATTATGATGTTGTGCCCAAAGACGATCAGGTTACGCCAGACTATGCGCAGCACATGACCGGTCAGCGGCGTGCGCATGTTTCGTATCACGCCTTCAGACGCTATGAAGGCGCCGCACCCTTCCAAAACGAGACTGGCGATGAAACTCCAGACGACAAGGCCGAGCGCAAGAAACGGCAGATACTCCCGGAACGGTTGACCGAAAAGGCCCGAATACAAGAAGCCCAGAGTAGCAACCATAATACCCATGCTGAGCGTCAGCCAGAATGGCCCGATGATGGACCGCCGGTAGCGCTGGCGAATATCGTGCAGACCCATGGTTCCCCATAGGCCCCATCGCGTTAGTCCCTCGGCGATGTCGCTAACGGCTTTTGCGAGTTGGGTGTCCCTGTTCAACGCTCGCGGAGCGCCAATTCCGGCCCCCGACCCCTGCAGATCAGCCACACTAGAATCCCCCAAACCTCTGGTGCTCCCAAACGGGCTCGAACACTTTTCTTGATTGGCGCGAAATAGCTGCGACTTGTGAAGCTTGCGCTGACGAGATTTTCGAACCCGGTCCGAATTAAGCCAAACACTCCTGCGGTCTTTGCTCTTCCGGTTGCCTCGAAGCCTTTTGGAACGAGGACAAGGATGCACCGCCACCCATACTGCCAGGCTGTCTCGCTGCGTTGTGATTGATGGGCCAAACATTCCCCCTTTTGCCGGGCATCGTCAAGGTCGGGGAGACCGTGTGGCGGTCGCATGCTCCCCCATGCAATCATCGCCAAAAATGAAAACAATGCGCAACCGATGCCCGCAAAAGAGGCCTTCGTGCCGCCCCGTTTATCCCCGCACCTACCGGCTCCGCCATACTGCGTTCGACAGCCACAGGAGCCCGGATCAGCGATATGGACGAGTCGCCTAACCACACCCTCTCTTATATTGACGCAGCGCAGGCGCAGAAACACGTCACCTACAACAAGGCGCTGCGCCGGCTCGACGCCCCCGAGAGCATCGCCCCGTTGAACCGGAGCTCACCTATGATTCCTGGATAAAGATGTTTGCGAATTACGGCTTCGAGACGATCGTCGAACTGAGGTCAGAGGAACGCCCGCTTGGTCCCAATCTGTTGTATCCATTAGTTGATTCCACGCGTGAATGGAGTCGGCGAATGTTTGTATTGACGCGATAGCGGAAAACGATCTCCGTCATCGGGAGCCTTGCTAACTTCCGTGAGGCCGTACAATTCAATCGCGATCAGATGATTGTAACCGATCACCATACCTGCACATTATTCAACGAAAGCTCCATCAGTATCTGAACCGAAATGATCTGAATAATTTCAGAGACTTGCGAGGCGGTGGGTCAAGGACTTGATCTGGGCGACGAGGAGCAAGGCGACGGCGGCAGTCTGGAAGGTGTTGGTTTGGAGCGCGCACCAAGTTTTGCGGAGTGGCAGGATGCCGCTTGCGGTGCATTTACATTTAGAGGTGTCCAATTGATGCCGTGCCTGGTGAATTCTCGATGAAAAAAAATTTTTCTGACATCGCTGGAACAATCATCGTCGCGTTCATGCTCGCTGCGGGGACGGTTTATGCGTTCAATGAAAGTGTGAGGACGAAGCCCGAGCTGGTTTTCGATTTTCAGACCGACACGGCCGGTATCGTACAGGTCTTTTTCGATATCGGAAAAGGCATCACGGAACTAGGTTCCAGCCGTTTTCATACGCCAAGAAGTAAACAATGGCGAGAGATACGCATGGAGTTGAAGACCGGAAGACTCCGTGCGTTGCGCTTGGATCCGTTGCATACGGGCGGTAATTTCGCGCTCAAAAATATCCGAATTGTTGGCGCTGATCGGGTCGAAATACCAATACCCCTCTCGGCGATCCGCGCGGTTAACCATATCCTGGCAATCGAAGAACACGACGGACAGCTCGATATACAATCGACGGAAGGGGCATATGATCCAATCTTGGCTATTGAGTTGAACGAGGAATTGAGCCTGCCCTCGGGTGGGATTTGGTTATTCGCGCCAAGCGTTATCAGATGGACTGTTGTGTGGAGCGCCATCTTACTGGCGGCCTACCACGCCCTTCGCCTGCTCGTTCGAACGCCACTCTGGAACTGGCTTCGCCAGCGGCCAAAAACGCTCGTGTGGGCGGCGGCGATTTTCGGCGCGGCTCTCGCCTTTACCCCCGTGATATTCATGGGCAAGTCTTTGCTTGCTCCTGGCAACGGCGTTCCCTTGTTCTACGATAGTTGCCCGACCGTGCCCGACGACTCCGATTGCGCGGTTGAGAATGTCCGTGGCGCCGATATCGGAGCGATGGCGTGGTCGCATTTTCCCTTAACCGTCGCACAGGAGCGCGCGATCAAGAAGTTCGGCGAATTTCCGCTATGGAATCGTTACAACTCGGCCGGTGTCACCATGATCGGGCAGGGGCAGCTTATGTTGGGTGATCCGTTCAATTGGTTGATGTGGCTGGTCGGCGTGGAGGCAGTCACCTTCGACATCAAATTCTTGCTGCTGCGAATCGTTTTCGCGGTCTCCCTGGGGCTCGCAGTCTTGTCGGTCACGCGGTCGACAGGGGCCTCGGTTCTAGTGGCCTTCGCTGCGCCGTTCATCAGCTACTTCATTTACCGTGTCAATCATCCGGCGATCTTCACGCTCTGCTACGCGCCGCTCATTTCGTTGGCTTGGTTGAAGCTGATCTACGCTGATAAGGATAGCGTTCGGCTGCACTGGGTTATCGGCCTCATGCTTGCCAATTGGCTGGTTCTCAACAGTGGCACAGCCAAAGAAGCATATATGGCCATCATCGCCTTGAACGCGATCGGCGCTGTCCATTTCGTTGTGGAAAGATCGCGCCTGGAATCGCGGTTTATGGCGTGGGCCGGGGTTTTGGTTGCAAGCGGTATCTTTTTCATGCTGATCGCGGCACCGGTGTGGGTAGTGCTTCTGGATACGCTCCAGACCTCATACTCTGGATATCAAAGTCCGGGTGTCCAGCAGCTTCCACCATGGTACTTTCTTGGTTTTGTTGATAATTATTTCTATTTACTCCGATTCGGCCAATATTTTCCGGCTGTTAATGCCTTGTTGTTTGTGGGTTGTGTGGTGGCGATTGTGTGCACGACGCGCATGAAGTTGTCAGCCATGCGGCATTCAACACTCGTACTTGCGATAGGGTGTGCGGGGTTAATCGCAATCGCGTTCGGGATTGTGCCAGCGGACCTGCTACTCGCTATACCGTTCGTCAATAACGTTCATCATGTACACAATACGTTTTCGACGGTGTTGATTGTTCCTGCGTCGATCCTCGCAGGTTTCGGCTTCGCACACATGATCGCTCAGACGGATCGACACGAAAGCAGACAGAGCACAATAATTATCGGCCTGCTTTTGCTGCTCCTCATCGCTCTTTATTTACTTTCCTTTGCGAAAGCAGGCGGCCTGAAAGTCGATAGGTTCTCCATTTACTCAATCGTGATTTTGGGCGCCGCCATGCTTATGCCTTGGCTGATATTCCGCTTGCTGAACGCGCGTCCGTCATACACGGTTTTCAGCGTCGGTGTGTTGGTCTTGGTCCTGCTGCTTGGACGCGGCGCGATGTATCCCCATACTCGGATCGAACCTCTCGTCCTGAATCCCCAACAGAGGCTGAGCCTGACGATGCAGCCGGAAATAATCGATCGACTGAAACATCAAACTGCCATCGAGCCCGCTCGGGTCATCGGTCTCGGTGCGGTATTGTTTTCCGGATACAATGCGACTTACGGTTTGGAGCATGTCAATGGGGTGGATGCGCTTCAAGATCGACGTTACCGTGAACTCAACACGGCATTGAAGATGCCATATACCAGTTGGGGTTGGAGAATGAATTTTGATCGGGATGGCGTGGCGCGAAACGAGAAAGCGCTCGATTTCTTGGGTGACGGATTTGTTTTCTCTTCTGAGAAGATTGATGACCTGCCGGGCGTCAGGTACGTCGGCGAGGACGGGCGGGTATACCTCTACTCTCGCGACGGCGCATGGCCGCGAGCCTTCTACACCAACCGGATTGACGTGTATGACGACATTCCGGCCTTGGCGGAGAAAGTTTTGAAGGGCGATGGCCGGCCATTCGTCGGGGTCGCGCGTCGCGACCTGGCAGCCCATCCCGCGCTGCGGCGGTTGGTGGAGCAGCCGGCGGCCGGGTCGGACATGATCGTCAAGGCAAGCGATTACCGTCTGACAAACAACTCGACCAGCTTCAAAATCGAGGTGCCGGCGGCCGGCGCCGTCTATCTCGGCGAGGCGGGTGCACCCCGCGATTTCATCGTCGAGGTGAACGGCAAACGGGTTTTGCACGTCATGGCGAACCACGCCTTCAAGGCCGTTATAGTGGAAGAGCCCGGCATCTACCAAATCAGCTTCCGATATTGGCCAGCGCACCTGACCTGGTATTTGATGGCTGCTTTTTTAGGTTTGGTTTTGTGGTTGATCACCCTCCTTGTTTTCTGGAAACGGCACGTCGACGATAGTGGGAGCTGATCGTCGACAGCCACTGAGATCCCAGTGAACTTCCGCTCAACGTCGTTCAAGGAAGGAAAAAAGGTCGATATGTTTCAATATCCATTAAAATGGATCCGGGCTTTTGTCAAATATAGGATAAAAAGCTGTAATGCGATTTACTTTAAAATCTATATTTCTATATAATATCAGTTATATATCAAAACATCGAACATAACTGGCAAAGTTTGTGTTCATTGGCATTGTCACATTCTTTGTTAACTTATCAATATTTCACGTATTTTACAAAATATTCCATATTGACTATGGGGCTGCCATCTCGATTGCCTATGTGATCACTGTGCTTTGCCATTTTTCGTCGCATCGCATTTTCACGTTCAATGCGGTGGATCGACAATTGGTTCATCACGCGGGAAAATACATTCTCATGTTGGTGTTCAACTACATGCTAACCATGACGGTCGTTTGGCTTGCGGTGGAGGTCGTTTGGGTATCGCCCTATATCGGCGTGATTGCGGCGACGGCCATGACAGCAATCTCAAGCTTCTTCGTCATGACGTATTTCGTGTTTAGATCAGGGGGGCATCGTGGCGGCCGACGTAACGGGATGCGCGGGTTTCATCGGCAGCAATCTTGTGGATCGATTGCTGGCGCAGCGGTGCGATGTCATCGGGATGGCGCTGTCAACTCAACGACATAAAGGCGCAAAGAAGCTGTGTTGGCAGTATTCAAGCGGCAACCACTGCATGCCATCGTTCCATGGCGGCAGATCGAAATTGGCGAAGTGTATTTCGGGAGATCAGATGGCGTTGCGTGTAGAAGGTGTTGTAGATGGCGACGTGAATGGAAAGAAATCGTTGCTCTGATTTCGGCGACTTGAACCATCGCATTCATCGTTCGCGCTGTCGAACTGGCAGACGGGAATTCTCCACCCGATTGTTGCTTCTTCCTCCGGTGACCTGTCTGGCGTCCATGCCGAGATCGCGCAGCGCAGCACCGTAGGATGGCAGTTTACCGGTGACGAAGGCATCAGGGACGAAGCCAATCAGTTACCGTGACTGCCCTTTCAAAAGTATGGCATGGCCGTTGAGGTTATGTACTACCAAACGGCCGGGGCCTTTTTTAAGCTCCTCAACCAAAACGGTAATGCCATCACAGCTTGGGAAGCCGTAATCATCAAAAATCACGAGGCCGCCCACCTCCAGTCTGGGCCAAAGCCATTCGAACACGGCCTTCGCCGAATCGTAGACATCCACATCGATATGGCAGAGCTTGAAACGCTTATCCGCAACCCGGTCTCCCGTTTCGTCCGGGAAGATCCCTTTAAGGATGGTGTAGTTCGATAATCCCAAATCCCGTGCCTTGGCCTCGACCCGCTGCGGGGTCGCGTCGGAATGCTCTTTTCCTGTGTAATACGAATCGCGGTCACCCGCCTTCATCACCCCTTCGAAGGTGTCCGCCAGATGCACCGTCGAGTCGTGCTGTCTTTGCTTCTCACACGCCGCCATCAGCAGGCCCGTGCCGCCGTTCCACACCCCAACTTCGAGAATGTCGCCCTGAATATCTAGTTGTTTGAGTAAGTTCCAAAGTTCGTAGCACCGGTATTCATCCACCAGGGTATGCGATTTGATAGCCGTGTAGATCTTTCTGAAGGCGGCATCCTTGAGCCAGGGGGCGTAGGTGGCTTTCGAAACGATCACCTCATGGCCCAGGTGCTTCGTTCTGGAACGCAGTATCGGCAAGGCCAACCCGCGTGCGCAGCCCTCAAGTAGATTCCGAAATAGTCGCCACAAGGCCATTGCGAAAATCGCGAGTTCGTTAATAGTAACAAGTCATTGTAACTGTTATCTGATATGGTTCCATAGTGGGGGTTCAAGGCCAACAGACCCTTGCAGATCAGCGTTGCATCGCTTGCGGGTCGCCCGTCGGATGTCTTTGACGCCCCCCTTGTCCGCCCAGCGCATGAAGCGATCGTAAAGCGTTTTCCTCGGCCCATAGACTGCCTGCACGTCCGCCCATCGGCAACCCGACTTCAGAACATGGACGATCCCGCTGATCACTTGCCGGTCATCGACGCGAGGAATACCGTGCGTGTTCGTGGTAAGAAAGAGCTCAAGCCGCGCAAATTGCGCCTCGCTCAACCAGAAAATCTCCTGCGTCTCCAAACAATGGGAGTTTGGAACTCTGAATCAGAACGCCAACGATTCGAGAATCTTTTTTATGGGTCCGAACCCTAATTGAATATCAGTTCTTGTGTGCGGCTTATCCTGCCCTCCAAAAGCGCAATAGGGTCCAAACTGCCACCACGCCGTCTATGGCTCTGATTTTCTTTCCCTCTTTCACAGACCTAGGACTGTAAGTCACCGGCACTTCGCGGATCGAATAGCCTTGGCGTATCAACTTCGCTGTCAGCTCATGGTCGGTCTCGAAGCCCGCTGTCTTGACGTTGATCTCGCGAAGGAATTTCATCGGATACAGTTTGTATCCCGTCAACATATCGGTAATCCGCCTCCTATAAAGCACAGCAGTCATAATTGTCAGAATCCTATTCATGAGCCAAGGGGCAAGGCTTTGGTTGGGCGCTCGACCAGGAAACGGCAGCCGCGCGCCAAAGTCGCGCAGAATACCCAGTAATCGACTTCCGTAAATCGCTGTCGAAGCGTCCGATCCGATCGCTTGAAGCATGCTCGGAATGTCATCGGGATCATATTCAAGGTCAGCATCCTGCACCAGCACGAACGCTCCTGTCGCCTCACGCACACCGCGTTGAACCGCTGCGCCCTTGCCCTGGTTCTTCTGCCTAATAACTCTGACATCGGTGAAGCTGCCCGCAATATCATCGGTCCTGTCATTGGACCCGTCATCGACGACAATAATTTCCTTCTCGAAGCCATATTGCTCGGTCGGGATAGCTTGCAGTTTTTCGAGCAGGGCGCCGATAAACGCTTCTTCATTGTAGGCAGGTATGACGATTGAGAGGGTTCGGACTTGCTTGGCAGACTTCGCATTGGTGATGCGATCGGGCTGGCCGGGATGGGTCCGTTCCAGGAGCAGCGCTTCGACACGGTCCGCATCTTCCGGTGTGTTCACGCCCAAGGTTTCACTGGGGTCATTGATCCGCAGCGTCACAACAGATCCTGGACCACGCTCGAACATCGGTAGAACCTGCAGCAGGTTGGCTTCGCGTGTTTTCCTGCCGCGGCCCTCGCCAGTGCGGAAGCTTTCACGGAGTGTCGGAAAAAGTACGCCAGTCGTAAATAGGAACAGACCGCAATCATTCTCACCCGACTCACGAACAGATTCACCTTCTCGCTTCTGCAGCACTCGAAGGAGTCGCTCATCTGCGTCTCTCTCGAAATCGATGTAAGCATCGTTCTTGATTGCTGTGGGGAACGTCAGAGTCGCGTGGGGTCGGGCTTCATGAAGGGCGGCACACGCCAAAATAGTTTCCTTGCGAAGGGTTGCCTGGTCGCCCCACACGATCAGCGAAAACTCTGTATCAACTAGACCTTCGCCCAGCAGGACCGCATCGCCCATACCAGTCGGCGTTTCCTGCACGACCACCTGCAAACGGTCACCCAAAATCCGCCGCGCGTGCGGCTCGACAAGGGCTTCGCCATCCGGTGAGAGGGCCAGGACATATTTTGCGCAGACTGGGTCCAGTGCATCCAGGAGCCAATCAAGAATTGGTCGCCCAGCCAGGGGATAGAGAATCTTGGGTTTGTCGTGCCCCAGTCGCGACCCGTATCCCGCGGCCGGTATGATTGCAGTCCATTTTTCGCGATGAATCACGATCGCAGGCGCGTCATCGATTGGTATGACGGGATTCAGCATGTGGTTGTCAGATCACGCAGACAGCCTACGACCGTGTTTGCCCCAGCGGCCTCTAGCTCGGTCGCCTTGACGGTGCCTTCAATACCCACGACCAGGCCTATGCCCGCCCCGCGCGCCGCGCGAACGCCACTCGGAGCATCCTCAACCACGGCCGCAGCTTCGGCCCGTATGTCTAGGCGCTGAAGTGCAAGATCATAAATCATTGGCAATGGCTTCCCTGCGGACACGGTGTCGCCATCAATGACAACTTTGAACAATGGGGCTGTTCGACTATGAGAAAGAAACAGCGCTACGGAGGCGGCACTAGCCGAACTTGCAAGCGCCAGCGTCTTGGTCTGCGCCAAGCGTGCGAGCGTCTCTTGGCATCCGTCGGCAAGCGGGAGTTCCGATTGCAGGATTGCGCGCGCCGCACTCTGCTTGGCTGCCGCCAACGCTTTTACCGTGTCCGAGTCGACCGGCTGCTGATCCTGGTCAAGGATATCGTGCATCACATCGGCTGTGCGGCGCCCGGCTGCGCACTCATAGTCGAAAGCGGTTTCGATGCCGGCCTCTGCGAAAACAAGTTTGTAGGCTTCCTCATGAGCACGGTTGGAATGCCAGAGAACACCGTCCATGTCGAAAATGACTGCCTGGACATCCGGTCCAAAAATCAAGACGATCTCCGTGCAAGGAGGAACGACTGCCCAATGTTATAGGTTATCGGTATTCGATGAAGTTTTAGTTGCTTCGCCAGAGCGCCAAGAAATTTGAAAACGCTGAAATATGCCCCCGCCCGCTTCAAAACATATCCGAGTTGGAGTGTCTGCCAGAACGGCTTGATCTCAATAACCTCGAACCCGTGATTCTGCATAAATTTCAAGATCGTAGTTCTTGTGAAATATGTCAAATGTACGCTTAGCAGCATCGGCCATTTGTTGCCTAGCACCTTCCGCGCAACGCTGCCGTAGTCGGGATAGTTCACTATAAGTAGACCGTCGGGCTTTAGGATCCTGTGTACTTCCGCAATGACTTCGTTGGGGTCGGGCAAGTGTTCTATAACGTCCCAGAGACTGGCCAGATCAAAGCTGCAATCGGGGAAATGCTGGTCCTTCAGCAACCCTTGGCGCAAATCCAGACCGTACAGCTCGCGCCCCTTCTCGACGAGCCACCGGCTTGGCTCAACCCCTACCGCTTCAAATCCTAGATTTTGCGCGGCTTTCGGAAAGGCGCCACCGGCGCAGCCTATATCGAGAATGCGCTTCGTTCCATCCGGTGCGAAGCCCTGACGGCGTGCAAGTTGTCGCAGGCTCCGCTCGAAGGTTTTCACCCTCTCCTCGTTCTGGTCGATGAAGGTCGGATCCGCGGCGTTCGAATAGGATTCAATTATCAAATCCGCGCGAACTCGCGGATTCAGGTAAATAAGGCCGCAACCGCTACATCGGACCATAGCGTCAAACAGGACGTGGTCGCTCGACGCGGAATAGATTTCCAAAAGATTTTGCCGGGATAAGCCTGCCGGGTAGCTGGGGGGCCGCACTGTCTCGAAGCCAGAAAAGTCGCATAACGAGCACGGCACGAACTCAATCAAGTCATCAATGTCCGCGTCGAGACTCATTTATTTCAGACCCTGATCGAGAGAGCGCAGTGGGCATGGAGGAGGACCTGAAACACTGCCGAAGACCGCAACCGCCTTGGAAGTCTGACGAATGCCGACTCAACATAATGGGTGACGGTGAATAGGCAACAAATTGTGCCGCAGCACCCCGGTTCCCTCGGCTATGGTTGTAAGCGATAATCGGTTTGACCTCTGGTCAAGGCAACAGCTAGAGACGACCGACTATACGACGCGAACCGGTACGGTGTTAGATGCAGCTCAAAGTAGTGTTGTTCAGCGGTGGCAGAGGTACAGCGTCTATCGCTTCGGCACTTGTCAACCATAGCCAGATTTCACTCACGAGCATCGTTAACGCCTATGACGATGGACTGTCGACCGGACGGCTCCGCGCATATGTTCCCGGCATGCTTGGTCCGTCGGATATTCGCAAAAACATTAGCACGCTGATGCCGACCCGGGAGCGATGCCACCATGCGCTAAAAAAAATCCTGGACTATCGCCTCCCAGCCGGCACGACCCGGAGGCAGGCCCTGGCCAGTCTTCGGCCATTGGCCGACGAGGCGGGCGCGCCGGCGGATAAGAATCTATCGTCGGAATACCCCAACCTGACTTTGTCCCAGATAAAGACCATGGCTGTCTATTGCAGGGCCTTCCTCGCTTACGAGGATAAGTGGCGCTCCGAAGGGCTGAAGTTTGATTTTGGCGATTGCGCGATCGGCAATATCCTTTTCGCGGGGTGCTACCTCTCCTGCAACAATGATTTCAACCGCGCCGTCGAGCAGTACGAACAGCTTTGCGAGTCGAGAGCAAGGGTCCTGAACATCACCGATGGCGAGAATTTCGTGCTAGTCGCGCTGAAGGAGGATGCCAGTTTTCTCCCGGACGAAACGTCGATCGTTTCGCCGCAAACTGGATCGGCCATTCGTGAAATTTTCCTTCTGCGCGGCTACCTCAACGACAAGGAAGCAGCGGAGCTTGAACGGTTGGATGTCGACGGGCGTCTCGATTATCTTCGCGCGAAAGCCGATTTCCCAAAGCCGAATCCGGAGGCTCTGGAGGCGCTGGAGCGGGCCGACGTCATTATTTATGGCCCCGGAACCCAGAATTCCTCATTGTTTCCTTCTTACCTGACCGTCAAGTTGGCAGAGACGGTGGCCGCGAATACCAGCGCGGAAAAGCTCTTTATCGCAAATATTGCCCAAGATCACGACATTGGCGCGGAAACCTTGCAAAGTCTTGTCGACAAGTTTTGTGCCTATTTTAGGCGCGGGGAGAACGTCGATGTTACTCTGGACAGTCTCGTGACCAAGGTGTTGGTGCAGAAAACCGACGAGGGAAATATCAACCGGCAATCCCCCGGAGACTATGTGCCCTATGATCTGAAGGGCGCGAATCTGGACGGCCTGGTCGTTTCAGAGGCCGATTGGGAGACGGAGGGCGGTCGCCACAGCGGGGGTCAGATCGTCGATGAGCTGCTCAAGACGTTAAGGCGGGTACGCACGCTAAACCTTGCGCCCATGCGCCATATGATCTCGATCATCGTGCCCCTGCTCGACGAAGCGCGGACGATTGACACGGTGCTCGACGAGCTTAACGAGCTGGATGTCGGGCATCTGATGATCGACAAGGAAATAATCGTCGTCGACGGCGGTTCCACGGACGGTTCTGTCGACATTGCGCGCCGCCATGGCGATACGCGTATCTACCAGCTGCCCCTCCCCTGTGGACGCGGCGACGCGATTCGCATGGGCATCTCGAAGGCCCGTGGAGACATTGTCGTTACTTTTCCGTCCGATGGAGAATATGTCGCATCGGACATCATAAACCTGGTTCTGCCGATACTGAGAAATCAATTCAATATCGTATTTGGCAGCAGGGCCATAAAATGCGTGAATTTAGGGAGACGAATACGGCATGTTTACGGAAATAACTGGCTTGCTTATATGATGAGCAAGTATGGCGGAATGTCTTTAAGTATTTTGTCTCTTTTTCTTTTCAACAGATATATCACTGATCCGCTGTCAACATTAAAGGCTTTTGACAGGGCGGTCCTGAACGAGATGGACTTGGAGTCCCATGGTGTCGATCTGGAAAGCGAGATAATCGCGAAAGCGGCGACGCGTCACGAGTTCATACTTGAGATCCCGGCAACCTACACGCCACGAAAAAAAAGCGAAGGGAAGAAAATGTCCTTTCGAGACGGTCTTGCGGCTATCTATGCCATGATTCGATATCGGATAATCGCGCATCGTGATGATCCGCCCCGGCCCAGACCGCACCCCGCGCATTTCGACGCAGATCGGGCCACAGCGGAGAATCGTGATTGAGCGTCAGCTCCACGCCCGCTGCGGTGATGCAGTCAAGGACACAGAAGTACCATGGCATTGCTCAGCTCCCGATACGCCAGCGCCAGGTTAAAGCGTTTGGCAAAGATTCCCATGATTTCATCCGACCGTACGGCTTCCGATGGGTCAACATCGATCATATGCTCAATCGTTTCGCGAAATACGGCCTGTTTCACATTGCCGGAACGATCAGTCCTGAATTCCTCAGGAAGTGTCTTGAGCGCTCGATTGATGAGGTCCAATTGCCTGTCGGTCCACTGAAACCGCTTCGGCCCGACAAACTCGTCCAGAACAAGCCATCCGCCAGGAACCAGAGATAATTCAATGGACTCGGCAAGCGCTTCCAAGTTCTCAATATGATGAACCGACCCATTGCAAATAATGACGTCAAACTCCCTCGGCTCCAGTTGCGGCTTATTCAGATCCGCCACCGCATACTTAAATTCGGCACCCGCCATCGCTTGGCTTTCCTCAATCGCACCTCGTATCGACGCGGGCGAGATATCCAAACCCGTATACTTCATCGCCGTCCCGTACTTCGACAGGCCGCGTTCAAGTTCGCCGGTGCCGCATCCGAGACTAGCCAGACTCGCAACAGGAAATACCACGCCCTGCTCGTCCAAGAACCTAAGCATGTATTGCCACGGATCTGTATTGGCATCACCCGAAATGAGCTGGTTGATACGTAATTTAACGAGAGGATGGGAAGTCCAAAGATTTGAGATAAATTGGGACTTGTTTATTGCCACATCGTCCCAAAATCCCGCGACTTCAGATGTAATATTTTTTCCTCTACTCATTTCTGGTTCGATTTCTCTCCGCAAATATCCGCAAGAATTGTCTGAATTGTTGACTGAAAGACCTCATGAGAACAATCTTCCCGCAGACGCTCTAGTGCGTTCTTGCGCAACTTTTCCCATTTGAGACGATCACGGAATAAGCGAATGACATGCTCCGCAAAAGTTTGGGCGTCGTCAGCTGCAAGGATGTTCTTTCCGTCTTCCCAGCCAAGCTGGTTCGCGAGTAAAGTGGTGGCGACAACCGGAACGCCGCGGGATGCCGCCTCGTAAATCTTTAAGGGAACACCAGCCGCAAAGCGCGTCGGTGCTACAAATACTTTTGCCGTGTTGAATACGGTTGCCAGTTCGTCAACCCTCCCCACGAGATCAAGGGATTTGCCGTCAAGCTTGGAGATGCTAGCCGCCTGATTGAGACCGACAAATTTCAGGCGGATATCGCTGCCTAGTTCCTCGCGCACGATCGGTAAAATCTCGCTCGAAAACCATCGCAAGGAGTCGGCGTTTGGCGTATCCTCTTCATGGATTGGACCGACGAAAAGAATATCGTTCCGATCGTCGAAGTCCACATCGCCGAGATGCGCTTCTAGCGCATGACCGAGAACCAGAGCTTTTTTTGATCCGCTTGACTGAAAGTTCGAGCGGTCGGCCTCAGAGACTGCCAGCACACAATTTGCGTGTCGTATAAGCTCGAATTCCTTTTCTCTCAGTCGGCGTTGCTCACTCCGGCTCAGTTTCGGCCCTATAAACTTGCTTTTGAGGATATCACGTTCGAAATAAATGGCTTCCGAATCATAGACTAGATATGGAGGCTCAATGCCTAGATTAGCGGCGGAAAGCGCCACAAGCCATTGCTCCATATTATGCGGTCGGCTGACCCACACCGCGTGATAGTAGCCTTCCCGCCGCTTCAGATGCTCTGCCAGAGTCGAGCCCGATCCGATCATCACTTCAACTGTCGACGGCACAGTCTTGCGAATTTCTTCCCATGATTGGGTGGCGACATGGGCGGTGGGCCAAAGCGTGACCTGCCAACCAAGTTTATCGATGGTCTCCAAAATCAGTTTCGCTCGCGGGAATCCGGCGCCCAAATATTCGTGCGGAATGTGATCATCAATCAGTAGAATTCTTAGTTTTGATCGGTCAGAGCAGCGCGCAAAAAGTATATTTTGTGTTCGTGGTTGCAGGCGATTTTTTAGAAATTCCCTATGTTTCTCAACAAAAATCGGTTGTCTTGCACGCTGCATTGTGAATGCCTGCTCTTGATTGGGGGAGCTTCCAAACTCATGATGCAGAATGACACAATCAGGATTGTAAACTATCCGATAGCCTGATTTTTGCAGACAAACACAGTAGTCCGTATCCTCGTAATAGGCGGGGGCGAACCGCTCGTCGAATCGGCTGTGCTTTTCAAAAAGCTCTCTGGGCGTGACCATAAATACGGCCGAGCAGTAGTCCACGTCCCGGCTGAACATATATTCCGGTGCAGAAATTGCGTCGCCACGTCCATAGCCAAGGCACGTACCATCACTCCAGATAATCCCTCCTGCTTCTTGCAATGTTTCATCCGTTAATATCACCCGCCCACCTACGGCTCCCACTTTTCGAGAGTTGGCGAAAGTTGACAGCGCGGCCTCAATAGTTGCTGGTTGCAGCTGGGCATCATTGTTTAAAAAAACAAGATATTCACCTGAAGCTTCCATCGAGGCTCGGTTCGCACCTTGTAGAAAATGAAGATTCTCTGCACTTCGGATTATGTTTGCCCCGTCGATTCGCTCGAGCAATTGGTCTGTGGCATCTTGAGAATTGTTGTCCAAAATGATGACTTCCGACGATAGGGCGCTTTTTAAAAGTGCCCTCTCAAGCGAGATTAAGCATTCAAAAGTCAAAATATATTGATTGTATAGTATTATTATTATTGACACGGTCGGAGACTGTGCTTTTTTGAACGATATTCGACTGTTGCCCTCAATAAAGAGGTTAAACTGCAAAGAAGTGTAAGCTAGAATTTCAAGCTTTCGGTCTACGGGTAACTTTGGAGTTTCTGCGAGTAACTTCTGATCCCCTACGGGTAACTTCGAAGCTAGTGACGGGTCGCGTGAACGGCGTAACCGCATTTGCTGAAGCGCGAAGCTGACTGCACGCATTGGTGCCGTCATTTTCCATGACGTCGATGTCCGAACGGCCTTCAGCGCCTGGTTAGCATCCTCCAATTGGGCAACACGTAAGTCCAGTTCATGTTGACTAGCAGCCAGTTTTTCCTTGAGTTCGGCCGATTCGGCATCGCGCTCGGCTAGCTTTTCTGCAGCCTCCGCGACCTGGCCGTCGCGCGCCTTGCCCTCTGACACCAGCCGCGCGATCTCGCTATCTCTTTCGGCGAGCTTAGAGGTGTCGTCTGCGGCCTTTCCTTCGGTCTCCTTTTCTTCTCTGTTTATCATTTTCACTTCCCGATGAGTTACGATGAGCCAGAAACACTCTCTTGTTCAATGGATCCAATCTGTCTAACAAGTCCTGATAACAGACAGCTGTCCGCCCCTCCGGCTGCGCCATGGTTGCAGTAATGAGCAACGAGCTGCTCATCTGAAAGCTCTCGCGAATCGGGATTCGTTGTCCCTGTAAAAAAGAATGTCCAATTCATCTGGAAACGGCTCATTGGTCGTCGGCGATGGCCTTGTTGCGGTTCGGATTGACGCCAGGGTGTTTTGATCCGGGGCGGAAAGGCCAGCCCGAAGTCGCCTTGATGGAGGGTTAGATTAGGGCTGTAGGCCTGATCGTACTCGATAATCTGGTTCCATCTCTTCAGCATGTACCCCTCTCCGGACATATTTTGTCATTTGGTGACGTGGCCTTGGAGTGTCTTGCCCGTGATTACACGAATCGGCGTATTTACCGGACCGTGTTTCCATGTTGGGACAACACGGCACGTTGCCAAGAACGCACTCAAATCATACTTGATGGTACGTCGAAAAACATCGATTCCGCTCTAGCCTAGTGAGCTTGAGGCAGAAGTCGACGTCATGAGGCGATCACGATCTAACGACCAGTCGGCGCCGTGACATTCAGATCGACGGTCCACCCTTCTGGCCAAATGCGAAGAACATGGGTGTGGTCCTGGCGCCAGGCCGCAACCTCATCAACCCAGCGCGGGCCTTCATTGTATGACCTATGTACCGGATCGTCATGGAACTCGAAAATGCCGATCACCAGCAGCCATACAACGCCGACTCGGGCGGACATGCCGATCCAGGTCTTCCCGGTCACCGCCACCCCCAGCAGCACCAGTGCTATCAGGACCTGAGGGACAAAGGCGTATCGGCCCCCGGCTCCGATATTTATCAGATCCAAAGTTCCGCCACGCGCGGCCGCATATGAGGGGACGGCAATCACGATAGCCGCGGCAAACATCCAGAAACATGCTGCCCTGCCGCGCAACCACAAAAGCACGCCAACCAGGCACGTGAACAGCACTTCTGCCAAGGCAAGCCAAACGGGGACAATACCGGTCGCGGCCAGTTTCAGCAGGCCGCCGGCAATGGCATCGGCGCTTCGGTAATCCAACCATGGGATCAGCAGAGTGTGGACGAAGAATGCATAGATGACGGCGCTCAGGTTGAACGACGCGCCATTCACCTGGCCGGCTTGAAACCAGAAAACCACCTGTAGAAGGACTCCCGCCGCGAGCACAGCAGCCTGCATGGCGCGCGGCCACGACCTGTCAATCACCGCTCGGGCAACGAACAGAGGGAGTAAAAACCAAGTGGTGGGACCAGAGAGCGCACCAAGAAAAATAAGCATGCTACGAAACCAACTGTTCCATCCACGCACCGGGTCCATTGCCAGGACCAGTGCTGCACAAAGCGTAAGGTGAAATTGCGGGTGAAGTGAATTTAGCCAGACCTCTTCCACCAGCGGTGCGGTAGCAATCAGTAGTAGAGCGACTACAAGATTCAGTCGGGTCTGAATCCAGTCGAAGCTCGATGAAACGATCAGAATCGCGGGAATTGCCTGGAACAAAAGCCCCGTGGCGACGCCGACCCAGCGCACCTGTTCCAAGGGCACCATGTGGAAGGCCACGATCCCGGCAAGATTCGCGACAAGGTTCAGATAGCCGCCAACTGGATGGAATATTGCCTGGGACCAGGGTAAGATATTTGCGTATTGCAAAAAAACGCTACCCTCTTCCGCCCAAACTCTGCCATGCAACATAACGTTCGGCAAACGCGCGGCGATGAGGACCATGAATACAAGCACCATGGCGGTGCGTTCCGGTTTGCTAGGACGACCGATCAGAGGTCTGAAGATGCGAACCACGTGACGATCCTGAACCAAAATAGACATGCCGGTTCTACGAAGGCGGCGTTGACCGAGTCGCAGAAGCGGCGTCTGTCTCAGCCATATCCGGATCCTCCGATGGCAGCCCGGGAATCGCGGTGAATAGCTTTTTGATGCGCCATGTGGCAAGGCCTGTGGCAACGAGGCCAGCGATAATCAGCCCATAGCGAATGACGCCTTCGGCGCTGGTCCAGGCATTGACTCCAGCGCCGACGAGGGCGCCGATCGCTACGTAACCGAACAGTGCCGGCATCGAACCTAAGGTACCGATGCAGTAGTCCCGGAGACTTATCGAGGACAGGCCGAGCATGTAACTGGTAGCGGCGAACGGCATTACGGGCGACAGTCGGACAAGGCAGGCGAGCCGCCATCCATCCCGCTGTATGGCTGCATCAACACGTCGCAGATGCAGCCGGTTCCGCATCAGGTGTTGAATCCACGGCCGGAAGACCGACCGGCTGAGGCCGAACGCCACGACCGCCCCAGCGAAGAAACTGGCGGCGGACAAGGTGAAGCCGATACTCAAGCCGTAGATCGAGCCGGCCGCGATACCCAAGGCCGAGGCCGGCAAGACACCGCTGACCGAAACGACTATCTGGAGACCAGCAAATGTGATCCATCCCGTGGCTCCGAGCGCGGCGATGGCTACCAAGGCATCTGCCCCAGGCTGCAGCGTTGCCAGCGATAAAGCACTGGCGCGCATGCCTTTCACGGCCACTGTCGCCGCGCCTACCAGCAGGATAACCGCAACGACGAGCCAGCCCGCTCTCTTGAAGGCCGTCATGTGCCCTGATCGATCTGCAGAATCAGGCGGCGTTTCAACTCATCGGTGAACAGCGGGCTTCGTATAAACCCGAGCCGATGCAGCCGGAACGCGAGAGAGGTGCGCAACACGCCCAGTCCATAAGTGACACTGCTGGCGAAATTGATCGAGGATGCTTCCGCGAAATACTTGGTGGGGCACGAAATCTCACCAATACGGAAACCAAAATGGATCGCCTGTATAAGCATCTGGTTGTCGAATACGAAGTCATTCGAACAGGCCATCAATGGTAGTCGTTCCAGGACCGCGCGACTCCAGGCTCGGTAGCCAGTGTGGTATTCGGACAGTTTTTGGCCGACAAGCAGGTTCTGACTCAGGGTCAGTATGCGGTTCGAAAAATATTTATATCGGGGCATGCCTCCCGCGAGGGCACCTTTGCCCAAAATGCGGGAGCCAAGTGCGACGTCGTACTCATCCGAAGCGACCATGGACGCCATGGCGGTGATGAGACGCGGAGCATATTGATAGTCGGGATGAAGCATCACGACGATATCAGCGCCGCGGGCAAGTGCGGCGGTGTAGCATGTCTTCTGGTTGCCGCCATAACCCAGATTCGCATCATGCCGCAGCGTGTAAACACCGAGCCCCCGAGCAATCTCAACCGTGCCGTCCGAGCTTGCGTCATCGGTCAGAATAATATCGTCGACAACATCCTTTGGGATCTCATTGAAGGTACGCTGCAGGGTCCGGGCCGCATTATACGCGGGCAAAACCACGACAACCTTCTTCCGGTTCAACATTAAATATTAACCGATATTCCCCTGATGAACCAGCATTGAAGCCCCAAATTGGGCCATTTTGGCATTTCCCGCAAGGCTGAGCGCCTGCCGCCGTGCGAAAGGCGCTCTCCAAAAGCGGCGTCCAATTCGTCTGGAAACGGCTCATTGGTCGCCTGCGATGGCCTTGTTGCGTTCTGGAACGAGCCAGGGCTTTTCGATCCGGGGCGGAAAGGCCAACCCGAAGTCACCTTGATTAAGGGTCAGATTAGGGCTGTAGGCCGGATCGCGTTCGATAATCTCGCTCCATATCTTCAGCATGTAGTTTTTCTCGGCATTCGTCCGCATTAACTTTTTTCGTGACGTATCATAACCACGCGTCGCCGACTCGTGATGGTAGAGCACAGCAAATGGCGTCCAGACATTTTTTAGACCGATTTCCGTCAGTTTAAGGCAGAAATCGACGTCGTTGTAGCTCACGGCGAGATCCTTTTCGTTGAGCCCGCCGACTTCCCAATAATGGTCGCGACGTACGACTAGGCAGGCACCGGTCACAGCCGAGAAATTCTGTGTCAACGCTGCGCGCGCCATGTAGCCGGGCGAGCTTCCAGGGAAGTCTTTGTGGGCGTGCCAGGCCAGACCGCCAAGACCCATGATCACGCCACCATGTTGAATGGTGTCATTCGGATACAACAGCTTGGCTCCGACGGCTCCAATTCCCGGCTGCATAGCTATGCTGACGAGGCGGGTCAGCCAATCCGGGCTGATCACCTCAATATCGTTGTTGACCAAGGCCAGGATGGTTCCCTTCGCCTTCCTGGCCGCGCGGTTGTTCAACGCGGAATAGTTGAATGGGCTGTCGTCACGAATGATGCGAATTCTTTTTCCATCTGCAAGGCTGGAAAAATATTCAATTGCGTCGGGATCGTCCGACCCGTTATCGACAACAATAATTTCGAAATTTTTGTAGTCCGTTTTTTCTTGGATGCTCGTGATGCATTTCTGAACGAGGTTCTTTGCGTTTCTGGTTGGAATTATTATCGATACGAGGGGTGGGTGACTGGGCAGCTCGTAGTCGACGCGATAACCAATCCCTATTAAATTTGCCTTGGCTTTTATCTTGCGGCGCTCGAAATGCTCGTTCAAGGCGCGCTCCCCGGCCTCCATTGCATAAGGTTTCTCGTCTCCCCCCCGTGAAGTGCTGCCCGGCGCCGTTCGCCAGTGATACAGGACGTAGGGAAGATGGACGATTTGATCTTCGGAAATACGTTCGACAACTCGGAGCGCCAGGTCGTAGTCCTGCGACCCGTCGAGGCCCTCTCGAAAACCGTCGAGCAACCTTACTGTTTCCGTTCGATAAGCGCCGAGATGGCTAATCAGGTTATGACCAAGGAACAGCTGGTAGTTCCAGTCGCATTTAAAATACGGGTCGCTTCTCTCGCCCGACAAATCGATCTTGTCCTCGTCGGAATATATCAGTTGGGCGTCTGGATACCTGGAGACCGCATCGGCAACGCAATACAGCGCATGCGGAGCCAGCAGATCGTCGTGATCCAACAGTGCGAGCCATTCTCCCGTGGCCAGTTCAAGCGCCGAGTTGGAGGCCGCCGCGATGTGCCCATTCTTTGCTCGATAGACGACTTTTATCCGTGGGTCTCTGGCTTCGAATTGGGCAAGGATCTGGCGCACCTCCGAATTGGTCGAGCAATCGTCGGCGATACATAGCTCCCAGTTTTCATAGACCTGCGCCCGCACGCTTTCGATCGCCGCACGCAGCAGATCGATGGGCGTGTCGAAAACGGGCATGATTACCGAAATAAGCGGCCTGTGCGCGAGTGATTCTGATTGCCGGCGCATTTCGGCGACGTCGGCGGGCGTCAGCGTATCGTACGACCTGATCCAGTCCTCATACAAATAACTGTCGTCGTCCGGTCTGCGCAGTAACCTATTCAAAACTGCCCCTGCATGCCCAGCAAACAGGCTTGCGACAACGAATCTCAAAGCTGTCAATACGGTCCGCTCCCGGATTCGGCGTCGAATTCGTTGACGGGCCAGCGCGAGACGGCCTCTAATCCCCGTGATCGTATGCAAGACGAATTCATCGATCTCGAGCTCGCAGGGACTGTTCGTGGGTTCAAGCCTAATTCCGATGACCGGCCCTGGAAGACTGACAAGTTTATCGATGGCAATCTTGTCGTCCTCGATAGGAATGGATCCAATGCCTGCCTCTTCGAATCCGTCCCCGGTATCAAAATACAATCGCGACGAGGCACCGTCGAACGTCGGCTCGGATTTGGTTATACGCGCCCTGAATTGAACCCTGACAAAGCTCGTTGTCGCGATGAAGGGTATGTAGAGCTGCGGATCTTGCCCGGTGACGCGCCAGCCATACAGTTCGCCATTCGGCTCAATGTCGGAGCCGGGCCAAACCTCGGTGATGACGTAACGGGTGGGTCGAATCGTGTTGACCAACCAAAGGTACCATCTGGCGAACCATGACCTGGATTGAACGTCCTGCAAGACGGCTCCACTCGCTCCTTCATCACCCTGGGCAACATGATCGCGAACAATTATTTTACGTGCCATCACGATCTTCTAGCGAATTTTTCGCACGCACTACAGGTCCGTCAGGATAGACGCCGCCCTTACCTCCCGGACGCGGGTTCCGCAGCTGCCATAGACCGCAACAGAACGATCCGATGCGACCAGTTTGGCAACATGAATGTCCGGCCTTGAATGCAAGATGACAGAGCGTAAAGCGCGGTCGATCGAGACTTGCAGGGAAATCAGCCGCAACTTTATTGCCCTGACCAATCAGTGGTGGCTGGTCGACGGCGCCACCGTCGCTCCGTTGTTGTTTGCGAAAGTAACACTTGGGGTCTGTCTCCACAGCGATGAAAAATTGGTCCAGCGCAGCCTGCTCATTCAGCACAGGCACGATGAGGGAGATCAGCAGATTTTCCGACGCTCGGGGCAATCGAATTCAGGGATTGCAATCGTCATGCTCATTTCTTCGCATGTCTTGGAGCGCGGACCGCCCAATGGAAGGTGCTTGGCAGGACTGGTCAACGTCTGCTCATAGCCATTAACGGACATCAGAATGCGATGATTGAGACTAACTGACCCGACGCCATCGGCAAAGTCAGCCGCGAGCCTGCTGACAGGGAATAGGCATTTGGAAGGTCCGGATTTTACTTCGAAACTCCGTAATCCAACTGACTTCGTTTTGTCTCAGATCCTTAATGTCCGAAATAAGAAGAGCCCCGCCCACAGCAAGATCCCAGCTCCAGCCAGTAAGCCAGCGAGCCGGCGATGGCGCTGGCTCAAAATTTCCCATTGATTGCCTAGCGCGAGCGCCATCAGGAACAGCATGGGAGTGTTGAGCGTGTAGGAGTTCGGTGTCAGCAATGCATGCACAAGCACAAGAAGGCCGGCTGTGACCAACAGCGCAAGCCCGGCTTCGCGGCGCGGTGACGCTAGCAGTCGGTACACGAGTTGAGGCAGGCACGCCATTCCGATGTACGCAAAGAAGCCGTGGGAGCCCCACATGCCGCGCGTAAATATCACCGGGGTGACGGCTAGGTGGCGCCAAGGCGACAAATGCTCAATCAGGAGCTGGTATACTGGATTTCGACCCGACGAGGCGGAGATGGCTGCAGCAAGGATGCCTTCGCCAGTGTGGAAGTAAGTGCCGGGGCCCGTTCCACTCCAGTGGACTTGGGTCGCCTCCCCAAACAGAATCCTGGCAACTTGATCGCCGTTAGTTGGAATCCAGTTGACGATTGCAACCATCCATTCAGAGCCCGGCATTCCGTTGTATGCAAGTCTATGTGCGAGATACCGGGCCTCGTAGATGTCTGTCAGCATCGGGTCGCCAAACTGAATGAAATTACGAACCGCCCACGGCAGCAGAACCAGTAGACCGCAAACCACGAATGCAATCTGCCCCGTGACATGAAATCGATCTGTCTCGGAGCCATGGCCTCGCTTGCGGAGCGCGGCAGCCATTATGCTGGGCACCAGCACGATCAGGTAGACGTAATATGGATGAAACAGCGCAGCCACACCGAGCAACATGCCGGCACATGCCAGCAGACCCACGTTATGCCTGCGGTAGCCGACGGTCACACAATAGAGGCTGGCAATCAACAGCAGTTGTATGAGGTTGTATGGGTAGAGGAACCCCGCGTGCTCGCCTAATCGACCTAGGCCTATATAGAATAAGACCGTCGCATAGCCGATCACCAATCGGCCAGTCAGCTCGACTGCCAGCAGGTGGACCAGCAACAGGATTGCTACACCAGCAGCGATCTGCGCGAATATGATCGTGTCAAACGAGGGAGTCATGGAGCAGGTGGTCCCTTGCAGGACATAGCAAGCAAGGCCCTCCGCGACGCGCGCGTCGAGTTTGGCCATCGCGGCGAGGAAAACAGGATATCCCGGTGGTACTCCCCGTTGCGGCACGGCGGCGGCGCCAATAGATCGGACTTGTCCTGAAAAAGTGGAGGAAGTCACCAATTGATGGGCATAGAGGAGATTGCTCCCCCAACTCGCATGTAACTTCAAAGGCTTGCGATAGGTCCCGAAGCCCACTGCGACAATCAGGACGATCAGGAGGATCAATGGTAGGGCGCGCCACAGAGCCAGGCTTACTTTGTTCGACGAGTGGAAGAAGGCCACCGGCAGTCCCCTATCCAATGGTCTCGAGGCAGTTTAACCACAGCTCACCATCGCACGGAAGAGGCACATATTGTCCAAGATGAAGACGGCATTGATCCTGTCGGAAAGGATTTTCTCGGTGTGTTGCCAACAGGCGGCAAATGATGCGATTCTGCCCAAAACAGGCCTGCTCAGGCGCCGGTCACCGTGTCTGCTTCGCGTCAGATGCGGACGTAACGGGACGCCTTAGACGGGGTCCGCTTTGCATTCCTAAGAAGAAGTCGAACCACATTGCTTCCGGTATGCACCCGAAAGCTTACGCTCTGCGCGTTATCTCCGTGCGTCCGCTGCTAGCCACAAGTGGATATTTCCAGTTCCCCAGATCACGCCGCTATGTGACACATCGTGCTAGCCGGCGCCTGCCCGCCGCACTTAACACTCAATCGCCGCACACGTGACAACACCATTGGCAGGATTCACTGTGACTTGGTTGGCACGCAGCAATGGCGACCCATAAGCCCCGGGTTGAAGTTTACCCAGACCTTAAGGATAGTGACAAGCATCCGACGCGGCTGGTGACTTCGTTTCGCCTTATGACCCATGAACCGAAAAAGACTGAGCCACCGCGGCAATTCAAAGTCAGCGCCGTCAAGCAACCGGCTGCCGACCGGCGCACCTGTCTGCTGGTGCTCGGCGCGCACCGCAGCGGAACCTCCGCGCTGACACGGGTGCTGAATATTGCGGGCGCCGAACTCCCTGCCAACCTGATAGGCGCCTCCCCCGGAAATGAATCCGGGCATTGGGAGTCAACGAAACTGGTCGACTACCACGACACTCTCCTGAGAGAATTAGACAGCGATTGGAGCGACTGGCGTTCACTGGAACTTAGTCGCCTTGCTCCACGACGTCGGGACGAAGTCGTCACCGAGATTGCAGATATCTTGTCGGTCGAATATGCCGACGCGCCTCTGTTCGTCTTAAAAGACCCGCGCATATGCCGTTTCGCGTCGTTTTTTATAGACGCCCTGCATTGCATGGACATTGGTGTGTGCGCCGTCTTGCCGATTCGCAACCCGCTGGAAGTATGCCAATCCCTCGCTGCGCGCGATGCCATGTCCAAGACCAACGCTGCGCTTCTTTGGCTGCGCCATGTCCTGGACGCGGAACGCGGCACGCGCAATCTCGAGCGCACGATCACTTGCTATGAGCACTTTCTTTCAGACTGGAAGGCTTCGCTCGCCAGTCTTACAGAGCGGCTCAATGTGAGTTGGCCGTTCACGGACGAAGATATCGCAGCCCAAGTTGACTCATTTCTGCGCACGGACCGGCGGCACCATCAGAGCACGACGGAGGATGTACTGCTCGATCCCGTACTTGCGACCTGGGTTGGCGAAACCTACGAGGCTCTGCTCGTTCTGGAGAACAACCCAGAGGCGGAAGCTGCGCTAGCCAAACTCGACACGGTCCGCGCAGAGCTCAATAGGGCGACCCCGTTTCTGGAGCGTCTCCAAGAGGAATCACGAACGGCTCTGTGTGAGGTGGAGAAGAATCTCGGCATCCTCGAAGGTGCCTTTATTCAAGAGAAACAAAGCCTGGCCGAAGCGCTGGAACTAGCGCAGGCAAGAACCGCCGAGCTCGAAGACCAGATTGCCAGCGGCGAGCAGAAAAGCCAGCAGACAATGGCCGAACTTGTGCTCACCAGAACAAGAACCGCCGAGCTCGAAGACCAGATTGCCAGCGGCGAGCAGAAAAGCCAGCAGACAATGGCCGAACTTGTGCTCGCCAGAAAACGAATTCACGCCTACCAGACCTCAACATCGTGGCGGATTACAGCACCGCTGCGACTGTTACCTAAACTCCCGAGACTGATTTGGCTCACATTTACGTTGCAGATCTTTCGGAAGCTGGGGCAACGAAAAGAGCGCCGTCGCAACCTCAGTCGCATCATCCAATCTAGGCTCTTCGACAAAAAGTGGTACCTGTCGCAAAATCTCGACGTGCGTCTGGCGGACGCCGACCCGACACTGCATTTCCTAACTTGCGGCTGGCTCGAAGGCCGAGACCCCTCGCCGTTTTTTTCCGTGTGCTGGTATCTAGATCAAAACCCCGATGTGGCAGGAGCCGGTGTCAATCCATTGCTTCACTACCTGGAACATGGCGCCAAAGAAGGCAGACTTCCCCAAGCGCCGTTTCAGCCCGCGCAACATGACAATAAGAAATATACGCCAATCGTGACTCATGGTCGGAGCGGATCAACCCCCTAGGCAACCATTAGATCAGAAGATTTGCGGTAAGCGCCCTAAAGCAGACGCGCAGCTAGCAGCGTTCGACGGCTGCTCTTAGCCACTAGCTGCCGTAGAGCGGCTTCTGTTCCAGGTGCGCGAGAATATGTCCGTGCATGGGACCTCATCCGGGCTTTGCCATGGCTTCGGCGGTGGCCCCGGCCCATGCCTGCCGGGTCAGATCGGGATCTAGTACGGAGTTATTTTCCTCGGTGAAGACCTGGGTCAGCTTCACGTCCATCAGTTCCGTCAACTGGTCGTGCGGCGGCGGAAAACTGGCCACGTTAGAAGGAGTCAGAACCAGGAGCGGCGTGCCCGGGCGAACCCAGATCAGATTGGCGATCTCCGCCCCACGGATCATGGCGATGCCGCGGCAGCGATGGAATGCCAGTGCCTGTCCCATCAGGCTATGGGCACCGGCCACAAGCACCGAAACCTCAAAACCGCGCTTCTCGAGAACGCGGGCGGCGTCATCGATCCCCGTTAGCGCCCTGCGCCCCGCGCCGTAGTGCAGCAGCCTGGCGCCGCCGCCCTCGGCGTAGAACGGATGCTCTTCCTCGCGGCGCAAGATCAGATAGCGCCCGTTCAGGCCATCGTAACTCGGCGCGCACGCATCCTGCTCCGCGCATCGTAGCAACGCCTCGCGCACGCGAGTCACCTGGGGACGCAGGCCCGCGATAAAGTCCGGGCTCGTAAACCGCTCCCAGACTTCCGGCAGATGACACTTAAAGTCATGCCGCATCCGCGTGATGCGGATATTCTCGTCATGCGAGCGCGTCACCAGGTGCGGCCTCAGAATGAACAAGTCCCAGCGCGGAACGACCAGCACCTGCGCGTTTTCGTCGGGCTGTTTCTGGTGCTCTATGGCGATGCGGATGCCAAGACAGCCTGCAACCTCCGCGATCAGCGGATCCATCTTGGGGCCGCAGGAAGTGAACACGAACCTTTCCCGCCGGTCCTCTGTGTCGAGCTGGCCGAGTATCTCATGCACCGCCGGCAGCAGATACCCCCACATGAAATGGTAGAAATGCTCGGGCGACCCGTAGTCCACAGTATCATCGAAGCGAACCTCGACACGGCGCGGTTTCGATCCGGTGACTGCGATCCGACATGTCATCATTCCCACCCACCAAGCCGACAGGACGCCTTCATTCGGCCGCCGGCTTGAGTTCCATCAGGTTGGTCATGCAATAGCGCATTGCAAGTTCGAATGTCGTTCTCAAATCGTGGCGCGGCGCCCAACCCAGCGCGGCCATCTTGGTGACGTCCGGCATCCGCCTATCACAATCCTCGTAGCCGGGACCGTAAAACTGCTCGCCTGAAACGCTCATGATCTCAGACGCGGCATTGCGATCGAACTCCGTGCGGTAGATATCGCGCATCAGTTCCGCCAGCGCCGCGATGGTCGTCTCGTTGTTGGGATTGCCTATATTGATGATCTGATTGCGGGTCTTTTCCGCATTTTCCAGGATCGCCGACAGCGCTCTCACGGCATCGTCGATATGGGTGAAGCAGCGGCGGTTCCGGCCGCCGTCGACCAGAGACAGGGGACGACCGTCTAGCAGGGCGGACATGAAACAGGCAAAGACCCTGGGCACGTCGTCTGCGCCGCCCAGCCAGTCCATCAGTGGCCCGACGAAATTGAACGGCCGCACGATGGTGTATTCGAGATCGCCGCGCAGGCCATGGGCGTGGATGACGCGGTCGAGAAGCTGTTTGGCGCTGGAGTAGATCCAGCGGTGGTTTGCGACTGGACCGAGAATGCTGTCTGTTGTGTCTTCGGAAAATGGCTCGGTGTTTCCACCGGTCTTGCCGTAGACCTCGCAGGTGGAGAAATGCAGGAGCCTGCGGCGATGGCGCACACAGGAACGCACCACATGCAGGCAGCCATGGAAGTTGAGGTCAACGATATCGAGGGGCGCATCCATGACATGCTTCGCCAGCACATGCGCCACCAGATTAACGGCAACGTCTGCCTCGGCCACTGCAGCGTCCAGCCGTTCCGGGTCGTTGACGATGTCGCAGGCCACGAAATCGCACATGGGTTGAGCGCCGAAGCGCAGACGCAGCTTGTTGGCCACCTTGTCGTAGACCACGGGCTCGAAACCGTCGAGCCCTGCTAGATGGCGCGCCAGATTCACGCCAATGAAGCCCCCGCCACCGAATATTGCGATGCGCATGATCCTTACCTGCTAGCCCTGTTAAACCTCACCACAACGGACCCTCAGTGTGCGGTTGAAACGTCGCCACGAGAACCGCCGCAACGGCACGGCGGGCCATACTATGCCACGTACAAGGAAACAAGCAGCGGCTGAGTGCCCCACCATAATCGTCCAATCATAGACGTGGCATTCGGATAACCGTTCAGCGTAAATAACTTCCGCTCCGGGTCAAAATCTGACGTACCGGACAGCGTCGCTCAACGTCTGCTATTAGCCAAAAACAGACGCCTTTGTTCCGGTCCATATGTCGCACAATTGGGTTCTAGTGGGTCGATTATCGAGACTGCAAATTGTTGGTTTGAATTTGCAAGAATTAGCGCCAGGCAGTGCACCAACAGACTGTTTTATAACAGCCAGCGATAGTGTTCAGATTGCAGCTGCCTTGATCCTGTCGACGGACTTACGGTGCTCAGCGCGAGGAGCGAGACTAGCCAAGAAACCGTCAACATGGGCACAATTCCAATCGGATCACGAAAAAATAAGCGCTCTGACATGCAAGCCAATCGGAATTTGATATATTTTCCACGCTGCGAATTCTCACTCGCCAACCATCATGATATCGCCGAGTTCATAAACCGGAAACTGCGTAACCGCGAGCCGGCCTCAATCATAAGGCTGGGAGATGGCGAGGGTGCGATGCTCGCACGTCCCAGCCCTGAAGACACATTACTTTGGGCGCACTTGAGCTATTACTTTGGTTCTCACATTACCGCTCGCCAGTTCGGCACGCTGGCAGACGCTCTGGAAACCGCAATAGCGTCGGCAGATGTGGTAGGGGTCCGGGATGACATTACCGATGTCAACTTCCCGCCGGACAATTTCGATCTACAAAACAGCGATTTTCTCCGATCCTTCAAAGAGTCATTCAAGCTTCGAAATGTCGAACTGGATATCTCTTATCCCGCGGCTCTTAGATTGGCTCATTTGCACCGCCGCCTCGCGACGTTCGGATTTGCTGCCGAGACGATATTCTGCAGCGCATGGCTGCATTTTCAGCTCTCAGCAAGCGGTGCGCTTGCGAAAATGATCCGTAACGAGCAAAAAATCGGCCTGATCTCCTCAAGGCCAGCTCTGGCAATCGAAATCAAGAAACGACTGAATGTCGAGGTCGACTATTGGGAGGTGCCGCATCTGGAAGATCTAACTAAGGCGTGCGGCGGTGAGGGTGCTCACTACCCGGATGCATTCAATCGAACTATGGAGAGTTTGAAATTGGACGTACCAGGCCAACTCTTCGTGGTGGGCGCCAGCACATTCGCAAAAATCTATTGCCAGAGAATAAAGGAACTCGGAGGAATTGGTTTGGATATTGGCGCTGCCTGCGATACCTGGCTCGACATGCCTTCCCGACCGCTCGTTATTCGCTCGATGTTTGGCGTCGACGGCGACGTGGTTCCCGAAAAACTATTGCTTAGTCACCAGGCATCCCAGCTCAACGCCCGTTCTGGATAGCCGTGGTCCAGAATGTTCCGTTTTTGAGAAATAATAATCATTTTCAATCTGTTTGAGTTTTCTAATACAATCCAACGTCCGACGAGGCGGATTTGCGCTGAGGAAATCTCCTTCATCAGTTTACGGGACTTACAGTGCGCGCGCATAGGACCGTTGTACGGCGCAGCCATTGAAGCACCGAACTTCCGCTAAGCACTCCAAAGCGGACGTTACTGGTACTGGCGTGCGGAGTCCGCCCCCTAGCCAAAAGCGGACCAAACCAAATCGGTCCAGTGGGATACGGACTGCTCACTCGCAGCACGCATGCGCGCGGTTCCAAGCTTGTTTTTTTGATCGGAAGCGCTGATTATTTGCGGCGCATTTCTGAGTGCCTGTCATCTTATCCATTTACCGATAACTACCGCTACGCACACTGGGGGAAAGAGATTGAAGAGGCTCAGTCAGCCGCTCTTCTGGGCGCGCGAAACAAAATTTATTCTGTTTGGCCTCGGCCCGGAGCAGACTTCTCTTCGCGGCGTGTGGATATTGGCGGTCGTGTTTTTCGGTTCGCTGGCGATCGCCGCTATCCTCACCCCATGTTTCTACTGGCTAGCCGAGGGCTGGGATTCGCGTACCGGCTCGGAATTAACACTGTGGCTGCACGACGAGGGTATCGCCAGGACGTTCGACTTGGTCCGCTTAGTGATGATCGCTCTCGCCCTTCCATTGCTCTTGCGCGCATGCTGGTCGGTCCCTCCCCGCAGGCTTCCACTGAATCTGTCGGCTTTGCGCGCGTGGACGCTGACATACGTCATAGGCCTCGGCCTAATCGCAGCGCTGGCAGTAATGCAGCTTGCATTCGCTCCGGCATCGCCGCGCCCCGATAGTTATTCGATGGCGAAATTGCTCCAACAACTGACAACCAGCTCCTTTGTTGGACTGTTTGAGGAAATAATCTTCCGCGGCATCATCTTAAGTATCTTCTATACCTCCACCCGTCGGCCATGGTTGGCGCTTGTGCTTACCTCTGCGTCCTTTGCTTACGCACATTTCAAGATACCCACCGTCATCTTGATGCACGCTGACCAGAATGTGAATTGGCTCACTGGCTGGGCCGCAGCCTACTGGACACTCTTTGGCATCACAGCCGATTTCGATCTGGCCAATTTCTCCTCACTATTCCTTCTCGGCATGGTGCTAGGTGCGCTGCGGTTGCGTAGTGCAACGCTGTGGCCGGCCATTGGTCTGCACTCGGGTATGGTGATGGGCATTCTGGTCTACAATGACCTTTACCTAATGGAGACTAAGAATCTCGGCGTCTTTTGGGGCACGACATCGCTTGTCGACGGCTGGGCGGCGGCAACCGCCCTCATCCTAACACTACTGTGCCTCGTGTTGTGGCCGCGCAAGGCGAGCCCCTGATTGTCAATCGGCCCAAAAGTTGGGCAGCCGATACACGCTATATAGGCTGGAGGTATTGCTCGACAGGCTATCGACAAAGGGACCGCTGTTCCGGTAGGCCACGTTTACGAACAAGGCCAGCATGGTGTCAGTCGTTCGTCGTTCTGGAGAAATTTTATGTCTGTTGTTGCTCACCAGCAAAAGAATGCTTAGTGCTGGCCAGGACAATGTCTGCAAGGGGCCAGAAGCAGCCGTACTATGGCGCCAGCGCCGATGTCCGCTATCCATCCCAAAGTGGACGCAATGGCAAGTGGCGGCTGAAGGTAACTCCTAGCCAGAAACAGTCATTTCGACTTTGATGTCGGAGGCCATCCTCAAGCCCCCAAAACAAACAATACAAATTGGTCTCGCGTACGGCCGTCGGATAACCTCTCAAAAGTGCGGCAGTTCATAATTTGGGAAGTGTATGATGACGCGCTTTTTCCTGACTTCCTCACATTTCATGTTTTTTCTGCTCTTCGCGGCCCGCTGTTCGCTGCCGCTAGTGGGCGTTGCCCAAGCCCAACCGTTGACGCCAGCGCAGCATCAGGATCTCGAGGATAGCCGCCAGCAAAGGGCTAAGCAATCTAGGGACAAGCGCGACGCCGAGAATTCAGAAATAATGCGAAAAATGTATGTCCAGGAAGTAGTCAAGTTGCCGCTGAAGGTGAATCCGGTCGCCGGCACCGTCGTAGATATTTTCGAGGAAATGGGTTGGTATTCTGCAAAGCGCAAATTCTTCGATTTACCGCACTTCAATGAGGCCACCAATCAAATCCAAGATATCTACGCCGACAGTGTGAACAATGCGCTTTCGGATCACAAAGACTACGAGATCGAATTGGAGGAAATCCATACCCAATTGGCGCGCGCGCGCAATGACCTCGACACGATCAACAAATTGGAGCGCAAGCAGCGCCGCTTGCGCCGCCTAATAGGCGTCATGGACGGCGTTATCGACACTTTTGAAAGACGGCTCAAATATATCGACGAGGTCAAGCATAAGTACAATGCCGGCGGCGATGTGCCGACGGTACTCGATAACCTATTGGACGATCTGAATAATGACATCAAGGGTAACGTCGGGGGCGATAACCGCACCGCGGTCGAAGAGGCGAAAGAAGAAGAGCAAGCGGACCCAGCTGTGCCAAACTCAAGGCCGAGGAAAAGCGGATCGAGGAAGAAGTGACGGTAGAATACCGAGCTAAGTCCAACAATCCGGCTGTCGCTCAAAAGGCCATGCGGGTTGCGGTCGTGCTGCAACAGCTACGGGCGTAGAAGGCAAATTGTAAAGATCGAATGGCTTTATCTAACAACCGTATGCAGCACCACGCGTGCTCGAATAGACTTAAAGTCCGACGTTCACCGCCTCCAGTATAGCCAACGGGCGTCCATCTTTATCATGGCATGCCGGCCGAGGTCATGTCCCTGACTGGCAAGCGAACGCTCATCTTCTATCTGATGGCGCAGCTTCGCCCGCGCTTTCCGCGAGAAACAGCCGGCTGGCGCCGCCCGTTACTCTATCAGGCAGACCTTCTGCTTGTAGTAGCAACTCCCGTAGACCAGACCGCGCGTCCCGTGGAACATCGAGCCGTCTTTATCGAGATCGAAACGATACTCCATATAGGCGTCATCGCTCCAGCTTCCGCAGCTCACCCTGACGGCGCCCTTGAACCGCTGCTTGCAACGGTTTTCGATATTGATCCAGTTGCCGCCGGCGCCACCTCCAGCCGCAGACAAGGCGGCTTGGCCGATACACATTTTTTGGCCACCTCCGGCAGCGCCTTGTCGAACGCTGTTGCAGGGGGCGATTTAATCTTCCATTTGGCGACGTGTGAGGCGATTTCCTCAGCCACGATGTCGGGCTTGTCGGTGACCAGCGCATGTTCCGCGCCGAGCTTGACGATACGAAACAGTCCTTCAACAAAATCAGCGGTTTTCTCTGCCCCCGCCCTGCCAAACCTGGCGTCACGATTGCCCCAAATTAAGAGCGTCGGCGGCGTCACTTTGCCCATGCCTTCGGCCGTCAGGACACCGAACGCGCGGTACCATTTGAGCACGACGGCAAGCGCGCCGGCTTCGCCAAACACGCTCGCATATTCATCGCGTTGCACCGGCGATACATCATTCCAGCGACAGCGCCGCAGATAGGTTGATCGATTGAAATCCAACACCAGGTCAGCCAACCGCGGCAATTTCAAAAACAGAATGTAGGCGCTTCATCGCAGCTGATCTTCTCCAAGGCCCAGCGATTGGATATAGGCTTTAGGGTGCGGCATGGAGATCGCCGTCCAGGACGCGACGCGGTCTGCATAGCGATCGGCCGCCTCGACGCCCTGTCTTCGTCCACTCAGAGCCACTAACGGACATACCTTGCTATCGACGAGAGCAATGAGATCTTGCGGACGATTTCATCAACTTCAAGATGACGGTCTGTCGACAACCGCGATTGCAGTTGCAAATGCGTTACAACTCCATCGCAATCCGCTACGGAAAACTTTGAAAAGCAATACGTTTTGGGCGATGGTGGTCTGTGGCCGAGGGCGCTATGGGGGCTGATCAACGCGAGCAATACCCCGTTAATTTAGACTGATGTGCAACTTGTTGCTTATTTGACACAGGAACACATGAAACTTTCGCTGACCGGGTAAAATGTCCTGGGCTCGCATCGACTCCAGACAGTGGCGATGACAAAATTCAAAATGGGGAGAGGTGCTGCAAGAATTAGTTCTAGCGCCCTTTGAGAGCAGCGAGAACTTTGGCAGATCATCGGGCACCAGACGATGAGCCAGCTAACTAGGATATTTGTTTCAGGCTTCTGCTGGATGTGGCTGTTGTTCGGCCACGCCAGCGCGTCGGAGCTAGCCCGCTATGAAGACGATGAATCGGTTTCCTGGACCGGGGCCTATTTCGGCGCGCACGGTGCCTTTTTCACAGGAGAGGGGGAGCTTTATGTGCCCTTTGTCGGCGCTGCTCCACCCGATGCCATCGTTGACGTCACTGGCTTTGGTGGAGGCCTGCACGCTGGGGGCAGATACCAGTTTCCCAGCAACATCGTCGTCGGCCTCGATTATGCAATAACGCGCGGTGTCTCAAACAGCACCCCATGCACGTTGAGACTGGCCAGCGGAACTTGCGAGGTTGAGCTGGATTGGGAACAAACCGTCACCGCACGCCTTGGATATGCCTGGGGCCGTTTCCTTGTTTCCGGATTACTGGGCCTGAGCATCGCCGAAACAAATATGCGGCTCAAAAACAGCCAGACCCCCGGAATCGCTTCCGCCGAAAGCGATGCCACAAGAATTGCCGAAACGTATGGCGCAATGGTCGAGTATGCAATGCGGCCGTGGTTGACGTTCGGGTTGGAGTGGAGCCGTCGGGATCCCACCGTCAAGATGCACCACGTTATCGATACGAATGGCGTCCATGTTGGTGCGGCGGACCTCAACATTATAGGTGACGTGGTTAGGGTCAGAAGCAGCATCCAGTGCTGTAGTGCCTCTGAATTGGAACCGGCCGTGCAAGAATACGACGGGCCATTCTCCTGGACCGGGGGATATTTCGGTTTTCACGGCGCCTACTTCATGGGAAATGGCGACCTTTTTATCCCTGCGAACCACGGCGGCTCGCCTGATGCCAGTGCAGATCTCACCGGCGCCAACCGGGGATTGCATGCCGGCGCGCGATATCAGTTCCACAGAAACATAGTCGCCGGTCTGGAATACCAGGTGACGCGCGGCGTCTCGAACCGAGCTCCATGCACGTTAAGTATGGCCACCGGAAATTGTGAAGTTGATCAGGATTGGGAACAATCAGTCACCGCGCGCCTCGGATATGCGCGGGGCCGTATCCTGGTTTCGGGTATCGTTGGCGCGAGCATTTCCGAAACGGTGGTTCGTCTAAAACAAAGCCAAACTCCGGGAATTACGTTTGCCAACAGTACTGGCGCAACGATTGGAGTTACCTATGGCGCAATGGTCGAGTATGCAATGCGACCGTGGTTGACGTTTGGGTTGGAGTGGGACCGGTCAGACTACGATATCGAGGCACACAACCTTTTTGATCCCAACGGCATCAATGTCGGAACAGCAGACCTCGGCATTACAAGTGACGTCTTGAGGGTGAAAAGCAGTTTAACATTCTAGCAGTCTAAATTGATCGCCTATTAAAGGTAGGTCGCAAACACTCGATGAAAAACCCAAAAGCCCGCGCTCATTTTTGCCTCGCCCTTGCGCAATTGTATCTTAGCGATCGGCGCTCCACTCTAACGATATCGCTTGCACCAATATTCTTGGCTTAGGCTCGCGCCAAACACTTTCACTGCGCAAGGCCAAAGTCATGTCGGAACGTCAATGCAATCCGGCCAGTGTGAATCGTAGGATCAACAGTTAAGTCGATGAAGTCGCCAGTGCTCCTGGCAGAACGTGTCGACTGAGTGCCCAACTCCAACTTTCGATATTCGCCGCGGAAAGAGATATTGTCCGTAATCTTCACTTCCGCGCCTCCGCCAACAACGTAGCCGGCTAAACTTGGCAAGGTGAGAACGAACTCGCCCTGCGCCTGACCGAGACCAAAAATGCCATTTGGGTCAAGGACAATGGACTGGTCATTGATTTCGGCCTCGGCGTATCCGCCCAGACCATAGAGCAGCACGGATGGCGCCGCGAGGAGGCCGACACGACCGCCGACGGTCCAATAATTATCGAGACTGGGTAGTGCAAGCGACAAGACTTGTCCAAAGCCGTTCAACTCCGCCGTGAGCGAGACACCGTCGCCTGCCCAATCGTAAGATCCGAACAGACCAGCGACAATTCTGTTGGTTAATTGAATGTCGGCGCCGGCAACGATGCCTCCCCCAAAGTTCCCGCCAGCAGGGTCGTCCTTATAGATCGTGTTCGTTGTGCCGAGAGTGGGTCCGTTGAAGCTGACGACCTGATCGCCGGATATGAGGTCGGCTCCGAGGCCGCCACCCAAATAGAATTGCGTCCACTTATTGCTGACCGGATTGCCCAGGAAAGACTGGATGTCGTTGCTGTCACCATTCGCCGGACCCAGGCCATTCAACGAAATGACCGCAGCCAGGCTGAGCGTATCCAAGACCGGTTCAACTGTTTCACGTACCTGTCCGGAGTTCTTTCCTAGTGTCATCTCTGACCCATAGTCCGTGTGTTTGTATTCCGCTCTGACGGCAACATTTTTGGCAACCCTGCTTTCCATGCCGAATCCGACGGTCGTGCCTTCGAACGTCCCGAAATCCAAGACTGCGCTGAATGGACCGCCCAAGCCTTGGGCTTCAAGATTGACCGTATCGAACTCCATCCAACTGTAGCCAAGGGAACCAAACAGCAGCGTGTACGGCGAGACCAGAACACCCACTCGTCCTGCTACCAACCAATTGTTTTCCGGGTTCAGCAGATTAACGCTAAAGGGTAACCTGCCAGCATTTATGGAGAGCGTCGGGTTGAAGTTGGACCAGCTGTAGGAACTGTAAGCCCCGATAACGAAGAGGTTGTTGACCTGGTAATCCCCTCCGGCGAGGACATGTCCGCTGACGCTGCCGCCGGCAACTCCATCAAGCCCAAAATTAAGATCTAAATTGCCACCAAAACCGCTGACGCTGCCCGGAACGATGAGATTAGCGTCTCGCGTCACGCCATCCACGGATACGCCGCCGCCAAAATAGATCTGCGACCAATCGTTCGCCCGAACCGAAAGCGGATTGATGATGAGCGCAATAATGACGGTAAGAATGCGCCAAGCAGCTCGACTGCCCAGCAAATTCCTCTCGCGCCGACACGTGGTCCAGGATTGACCGGTCTCCCGAAAGAGAAAGGATTTGCTGGAATCAAAATACATGCGGCCCCCCACTGGATGCCAATACGCTCTATCAATCATAGATTGATCGACTCATGGCTTCTCTGTCCGCCATATCTTGCGCGGGCACGAAAGCATCACCAATCCTAATTCCGCATGCGGACCAATTTGCGATGCTACGTGACATTTCAGATACACCATGGATGCCGTAGATTTTGGATGACCTGGGCTTATTATGGCGATGTCGGCTTCTAGCTAAGAGCGGATGCTTCATATTTTTGCCAATGGGCGATTGCTCGCGGCCAGGACGAGTTTGTTCCTTTTAGAAATCCAAGCGTCTGCCATAAAGCAGAGAGGTAGACTGCTGATATAGGATGAATTGGTGGCGCCACTGGTGGTCCGACCGGTTGGCCCAATTTGCGTCAAGCTTGAGCGGGTAGCTCCAAGATTTGCTTTATGGATGGTCACGCAATGGGCGGGCGGGCGGTATCATGAACAGTTCGAATGCAAAGGCCCGACCAGGCCGGCCCAGAAACGATCGCGCCAAGGTCAACGCAAGATGGCGCGTTTTGATGGTCGAGATGGCGCGCGCTGCCGCTATGCATCCGACATCATCGGCAAGACAGCCGATCAAGAGACCTTCACGCGCTATTCTTGCGGGCGTGATCCAGGGCGAATAGTCGTGGCGCAGTTGCATGGACGGTGCCGGCGTCTCCGTATTCAGAATGAAGTGACTCGGTGCATCCGCGCTGTAGAACGAGATGCTGTGGCCGTAAGCACTTGTGCCGGCCACAATCGGCAGCGGCGTGCCGTAGGCCGCATGCCACAAGCGGGTTGCCTCTTCAGCCAGTTCTCGGCGCGGCTCCATAACCCTGTCGGCCTGATCGATGAAGCTGATATAGGCGACTATCGGCGACACCAGCAGAGAAATTGACATCAGTCCTGCCATGAACCGCGTGAAAACCGCGAGCCGCGCCGTAGTGATGGTGGCACCAGCGGCTGCAAAGATCGCAATCGGTGCCATGAAGAACACGGGAATCATGAAGTTGCTTGAGATCTTTGCGTTGAAGAGCAAACCGCTCAGTAGCGTTAGCACAAACGGCCCAAATGCCAGGACACCAATCCAGACGTGGTTGCGGGTCGCGAGGCCGCTACAGCCTCGCCGCAAGATGCCGAATGTCTGGGAGCGAAAGGCGATTAGCATTGCCAGCATCGGCAGGCACCAGAACGCCAACGAGTTCAGTACGGCCAACCCCAACTTTTGCAGGACGACGTCACGCGGAAAATCCAGTTTACTGGACGCGTAGCCCACGGTCTGCAAGCCGTGACCCACGGCCCACCACACATGCGGTGCTATCAGCAATGCGCAGACGCCAACCGCGCAATACGGCGCCCACGACAAATAATAGCGGCGTATATTTGGGTGCAGTAGCGAGGAGGCAAAGCAGGATGCCAAAAGCAGCAGCGAGAAATATTTGGACAGGATCGCGATAGCAGCCAAGGCGCCAAAAAAAACACCATAGGCGAGACGCCGCGTCTCCATTGAACGCACAAAAAAATAGGCGGTCCAAGGCCACACCGCCAAGAGGATGGCGTTGGCGTTGAAGTTGATCGCCAGGAAATTGTAAAACGGGCCGAGTGCAAGCAACAGAATGGCGACAAACCTGGCAGGCCCTTGCAAAAACCGGCCGGCGAGCATCCAAACCCCGACCAGCCCAACCCCAGCATTTACTGCCGAAAGCAAATAGAAGCACCAGTCCTGCCGGGGAAAGACGTGGAACCACAATGCGGTGACCCAGGCATAGAATGGGGGATGCTTGTAGTAGCCGAATTGGAACTCCTTGCCCCAGCTCCAAGCTTCGGTCATGTCGTGATGAACCGATCCCGATGACAGGGCAATGGTTGCAAAAAGCGTCCAGACGATGACGTGGGCGACCAGGAAGACAAGGAATCTACGTTTGGTAAACTCCGCGATCACCAGTTGTGCTGAGCTGGCGTGGTCTTGCGCGCGCACCAGGGGAGATTGTTTTACAGGCATGGCAAAGTCCGCAGCATGACAGAGAGCGTCGAAAGCAACCGCATCATCAGTGCCTGAGGAGAGTTCGGACAGGGAAGTTCAATTGTAATCGAGTGCCAACCGGCGTGGGACCAAAGACATAATTTTACGCGGCAACTTTCACAAATCCAAGGATCGGCATGTCTAGGTTGACACGCTAATTTACGCCGCTAGCGCGCTGCGACCATGCAACCCGTCCACGATTAGTTATCGCGCCACGGTCCATTGGTAGCACAAAGCAGCCCTTCAGCGGCGACAGCCGGGACGACCACTTTTAGAACGCTAAGCCGAAATTCAGACGAACAACGTCCTGCTTTTTTGAATGCTCAGGGCAATTGAATTCAGTGATTTGCTTTTTTAATTCATTTCTTCACGTGTCTTGGCGCGCGGACCGCCCAATGGAATATGCGTTTCAGATCTTTGTCTTTGACGTATCGCCGACTTCGCTCCACAAAAGGCCCAAAGGCATCGTACTGTTCGCGAGGGCCGATCCAGACGAACAGCGCTCCCTCCCGGTCTAGCCTCTCTTGATCGATCCAGGGGTTCCACTCAAAATTGGCGAAAAGAAAGCCCGAAGGGCGGTGGGGCGTGAAATAGGCTATCAAACCAGCTTCCCAGGTCGGGCCCGCAATAATTGTTGGAATGCCACCGACCGAGCGTGTCCAATCGTCGATCGCAAGCTCGGCCAGCTCTGCTCCGTGCCATGCAGTCTTTTGCGGCCGGGGAGAGTTTTCGCTCAATTTACTCGCAAGTCCCCACGCAAGTGGCATGATGAGGAAAAGGAAAAGCCACAGCCCGCGCTTGAGTCGGATATGCGTGGTTTGCTCAAGACTGGGCAATCGCATGGCGACGGCAAGGCTGATCCAAGTCACTGCAGGCGTAGCCCACGCGTATTTCAGCATCCCGCCCGTTACCAGAGAATAGAAAACCATGCTGCCGAGCGGAAGGATCGCAAGCAGGTCCACATAGCGCCGCTCGTCGGCTTCGCTTTGTTCGGTGTCGAACCGCGCGCGCGCGATCAGCAGTAGCCCGATGGGCGCGGCGTGGCTGGCGATTTGCGAGAGTAGGAATTTGAGTGGTTCAAGCAAACGGCTGAATCCCTCTAGCGATGTCAAGCGCCGCATGGCGTGATTGATCGGTTGGTAACCGGTCTCGACCAGCCAGACAAAATGGGGCGCAGAGAGGAGAAAGCAGACGCCGCTCGCCAGATACGGGCCCGGCGTGCGCAGGCTCGCACGCCCAGCGGAGATCGAAAGCCCCGCACCTATCAGCGCGACAACTAAGAAAACCACGCTGTATTTCGCATATACGCCGAGCGCCAGAACGGCGCCGAGCAGCGCCCACCACGCCAAATTGCCATTCTGGATCGACCGCCACAGCAACCAACCGGCGAAGGCCCAGATCGGCATCTGCACAACGTTGGCGTTGAATTCCGGGGTCGGGATGGTAGCGTAATAGACTAGCGAAAACAGCACCACCGCCCGCAGACCGGTTCGCGCGTCTGCAACGTCACGGCCAAGCAAGAATAACGCCCAAAACGTGCTGGCAATGCAGAGTTGCGATAAGAGATAGATAGCCCAAATCTTCCCGCCTCCGAGCGTCAGCGCGATTTCGCTCAGCCAGGCCTGAAGCGGCGGATGCTTGTAATAGCCCATCCGCCATTCCTTCCCCCAAACCATGTTCTCGACCACGTCGAGCGGCGGCGATTCGAAAAACACCATGGGCGACAACGTCCAGAGCACGATCTGCGCGGCGCAGATCGCAAGAACCAGTTTTGCTGCGGACTGTTCTGTCTTTGCGCTGAACATGTGATTCAGTTTACTTACACCTGCCTGGTATTGCAGCCGTCAGTTGGACAGAGAGTTCGAAAACCGATAGTGCTGCGGATGGGCGACTGACGGAGCGATTGTTTTGCATGAACAATGGGCAATTTGCCAGGTTCAAGTATTTCGCTGCGGCGTCTTGCGTCGGGGCTGCGATCGACTTCTTGCTTATTCTCTACCTTACGGAAAGCGTTGGCCTGCCCGGCTGGCAGGCGATTGGGCTCTCTATGCTGGTCAGTGCGAGCGTGGTCTACGTCATCCATGAATTCGTAACATTTCGCGACCCCGCCAAAAGCAATTTGAATCGCGCACGCTGGACTAAATTCGTAATTTGGAGCCTGGCAGTTTACGGCATTCGGGTTGGAGTGTATGGCCTCCTGATGCGCTTGGCTGTTGTTCATATGGTCGCTGTGGCAGTTGCAATTCTGAGCACGGCGATTTTGAACTTCGTTGTTTCAGACACGTTCATATTTGGAAAAGGCGACAAGTTAGATGCCAACCATCGCTATCGTCGTTCCCGTCTTTAACGAAAAAAATAATTTGCCCGTGTTTATTCAAAGCACGAGCGAAGTTTGCGCTGGCCTCGCCAAAAAGCATGGAGCGACGTTCAAGCTGATTTTTGTCGACGACGGCAGCACCGATGGCTCGGCCGAGTGGCTGATGGCCTCGGCGAAATCTTCACTGCCGATCGAACTCGTCAAATTATCAAGAAACTTCGGTAAAGAAGCCGCGATTTGTGCCGGTCTTTCCGCTTCCGACAGCGCCGATGCCATCGTGATCATGGATGCCGATCTGCAACATCCCCCCGAACTCATCGATACATTCCTCGGCCATTGGCTCAACGATGGCTACGATGTCGTCTACGCCAACAGAAACGACAGACAAGCGGCTGGAGGTGGTTTAAGTTTTTTTTCGCGTCTCTTCTACAGCATCATCAACAGTGGAAGCCGGTTCGAGATCCCGCGGGATGCTGGCGACTTCCGCCTGATAAATCGGCGGGCCACAAATGCGCTTCTTCTGTTGCCCGAAAACGAGCGGTTTATGAAGGGGCTTTATGCCTGGATCGGATTCCGGCAAAAGGGAGTTTCTTTTCGGCCGGCCGAGCGTCTCATGGGAGAAACGGGCTTTTCCCCGCTTCGACTGATGCTCTTGTCGATCGATGGTTTGACCTCTTTTACCATCGCGCCGCTGCGCTACATGGCCGGATTTGGTCTGGTGATCTGTGTCCTTAGCTTTCTATATGGTGGCTACATCATCGCTGAGCGTCTGTTTTGGGGGAATGAGATCCCCGGCTTCGCCTCCGTCATTACGCTCATCTCTTTCTTTGGCGGGATGCAGTTTGTGTGTCTCGGCATCATTGGCGAGTATGTCGGTAAGGCGCTGATCGAAACCAAAAAAAGACCGCAGTACATCGTCGAAGACCGGACAACCATCCCCAAGAGCGAAGAGACGGAATGAATCGGAGCCAGCGTAACTTTATTGTTATCGCGGACGACTATGGCCTCGGTCCAAAACATAACAGCGTCATGCGCGATCTTCTCAAAATGGGCGCGCTGGATGGCGTTTCGGTACTGGTCAGCGATGAGATCAAGGGGAGAGAGTCTAAGAAGCTGCTGTCTTTGACGGCTCGAACCGGTCAGCAAATTGGACTGCATCTCAACCTCACACACCCCATGCCGGGGCTCAGCTTTGTTGAGCCTTTAGGCAAGTTGCTCATTGGTTCGATCACGGGCCACTTGGACGTAGCCGCCGTACGCCAGTCGATCGATCGCCAACTAGACATCTTTGAAGCTGCCTTCGGGCAATTGCCAGACTTCGTTGATGGCCACCAGCATTGCCATTGCTTTCCAGCCGTCTCCGACGTCGTTCTTTCGGCAGCCAAAGAGCGAATGAGCGCCCGCCCTTTCTGGATCAGAAGCCCGTGCCCATCCACTATGCGCGGTGTATTCGCGGCTATCAGATTGGGCGGGATGAAGAGCCTCATCATCATGGCACTCGGCACCCGCATTCGCCATCGTTTGAAAGGCGCCGGCATTCAAACCAACGATGATTTCGCGGGCATCATGCGCTTGGATACAGAGGAAGGTATAGAAGAGCGGTTGCGTTATATTCTTGATGCGGCGGGTGCGGGCTGCGTTGTAATGACCCACCCGGGAGACAGAGGCGACCCTAGGCAAGTCCCAGACCATGAGCCGCGGTCTCGAACGCGTGAGGCAAGGCTCCTTCTAACGCTTCTTGGCGACAAAGCCTATTAACGAACGGGCAGTCTTCACCACAATTGGACGGCGCGCCCCGCAGGCGCACCATTGTTTGTCCTCGGCCGCGGTAATGTCTCGTAAGCCTCAACCCCACAAATACATCTAACACTCAATCAATCAAAGCCAAGGTAGCAATACCGCTGAATTCGATCCTACCAACATGTCAACCGAAGGGTCGATATGGATCAAAAGCGGATGTATCTAGCATCGTTGCTCGATGTCAGCTGCCAGAGCCACAAATGGACATCCTTTCGCGTCGATGAGTACAAAACATTTGGACATCGCGTAATGAGATCCTGCAGACGCAACATCACATCCTTCGTGGTGACTGTCTGTTGGCCACCGCGATTTCAGTCGCAACCACGTTAATGCTCCATTGTAAGTTAATGCTCCATTGTAATGTGCAATAAAATACCTCCGAAAAGCAGTTCATTTTGGGCAATCAGAAGGCGTTATGGAGCGAACTGACTTACAAGGCAAAGCACGCCGTCATTTCAACTTCAAAAATATAGCTGCGTTCTTGTCCGTAACATTAATTGGGTTTTATGTTGTCCTATCGTTGTTGCCAGATCGTGTCGGCGAGGCACGGAAAGAATTTGTCGCCACTCTCAATTTTCAAAAAAAGTTTATTGACCCCAATACTCTCGGTCCTACCCCGTCTGAGACGTCGGACTGGGGCACATTGTTCACTGGTCCGCGTGCCATCCTTCAGCTTTCCGTCGATAAACCCAGCACCTCTGACCTTGAATTGCAGTTCGAATTTTCGGTCGTGCCTCATGCTCCTCTGCGAGACGTAGATATCTTTGCAAATGGGGTAAAAGTAGGTCAGTGGCAGCTTAAATCAACAATGGAAAGTCAATTACGGCGTGTCCGAATTACTTCAAAGGCGTGGAACATCCGTAATCCAATAGAAATTCTCTTGGTTACAAAGAGTAAAAACTCACTTCAAACAGAAAATACCAAATCAGAACAAGAGAAAATCAATATTACTTTGCATCATGTTACCATATTCTACTTACTACGTTAACTTCGTAGGCGGCAAGATTTTATATGAACTAATTTGTTCACAAGAATTCCCAAATGGCGTGGTTGTTGGTCAGCTGATGCCGAATACGATTTCTATTGATATGCGGATCAAGAATCTTTCAGAAATGACAATGCCTTTTGCCATGCATCGGCAGCACATTGGCGCGCAAACAGTTTAGCACTGACCCGGGCGGTCATTTGACGCACCATTAGCCATGCTGCCAGAACTAGCTCGACTTCGACAGAACCGCTTTATTGTGGCAATAGCCAAAAAAACAACCGCCGGGGCTGGCCTTGGTGCTGGAAACGTCTTCCGATAAAGACAGCATAGCCGTGGCATCAGTAAATTTCGGCAAGAGCTTGCGGCAGCCCGGCGGAATATATTCGGGTATAAATCTTCAGAGCCAATGTGCCACGGAACATTAAACCCGCATATCCCAGATGGATTGACAGATTTGCGCTGATAGATTCTAGTTTGCTGAAGCAAATCAATGCATTAGGTGGCCAAGATGCCGGATTTTCGCAGTGATGTAACGGGTGAATCGATTTCCGCGCCTTTGAAGGTCGGATTTGACCGGCGATTGAAGCTTCAGTTTCACGGCACAAAGCTCAGTTCGGACGGCGGTTTGCTGCTGTTTCGGGAGTTGGACGATGCCTTGGGTCTGAGCGACATGGCTTCTTGGGAACTACGCGATAGCCGCACTGGCAGGAATTCCCGTCACGATCTGCTGGCCATGTTCCGGCAATCGGTGTTTGGCCGTATTGCCGGTTACGAGGATGTCAATGACGCTGTAAGGCTTGCCCGTGATCCAGTGATGCGATTGATTGCCGGCGGGCGAGACTTTGATCGTTATGCAGCATCAGAAAGCCAGATGGGGCGGTTTGAGACAAACACACTGACTACCTTCAAGAACCTTGTGGCATTGACTGATCTTTCTGGCAAGTGGATTGACCAGGTTCGGCAATTGCGCAAACGTCCCAATCTGATCCTGGATATCGACAGCTCCGAAAGTCCTGTTCACGGCTCTCAGGAAGGTTCTGCTTACAACGGCCATTTCGGACGCAATTGCTATCATCCCCTGTTCGTCTTCAACCAGCATGGCGATCTGGAACGTTGCGCTCTTCGTCGCGGCAATGTGCACAGTGCACATGATTGGCAGGCCGTGCTTGATCCGGTTATCAAACGCTATCGCTGGTCTGGCCTGTGGCGCAGATACCTACGTGCCGACGCTGCTTTTGCCATTCCTGAACTGTTCGATTATCTGGAAGCCAACGATTTCGGCTATGCCATCCGTTTGAAGGCCAACACGGTTTTGCAGCGGCGTATTGCATATCTGCTCAAGCGCAGGCCGGGCCGTCCATCAAATGAGATCGAACGCCACTATGCCAACTTCACCTATCAGGCCAATAGCTGGAGCAAACCGCGCCGGGTTGTCGCCAAGGTGGAATGGCATCCCGGTGAACTGTTCCCACGTGTGGGTTTTGTGGTCACTACGCTGACGGTTCCACAAGAACGGGTGTTTGAATTCTACAACCGGCGCGGAACTGCCGAACAGTACATCAAGGAAGGCAAATACGCCCTCAAATGGACACGGCTATCCTGCAGGAGCTTTGAGGCCAACGAAGTCCGGCTCCAGCTTCATGCGCTTGCCTACAACCTGGCGAACTTCCTGCGCACCCTGGTTTTGCCGACAACAATAGCCGACTGGTCGCTGACCAGCCTGCGGGATCGGTTGATCAAGATTGGCACCAAGGCCATCCGACATGCCCGTTCCATCGTCCTGCAATTGGCCGAGGTCGCCGTTCCGCGTGAACTGTGGGCTAAGATGCTGGCGACAATCACCGGTCTCAGGGCAAGAGCACAAGCGCCATGACAGTCGACTTGATTGTGCATCGATGTTACCTCGGGCGCGGCGAGCGCAGATGCCCAATCGCGTCCAGAGTTCGGCAGAATTGCCAACAAACGTTCAGAATGTCGTCAAAAACTGTAGCAGTCTGGTCAGGAATACCGCCCGAGAGCCACAGACTCGGAATATGGAGATCAAATTGCCAACATCACCCTATCAAATAAACCCATCTGGGAAATGTCGGATGAAAAGATTATCAACAATAAGCAGCCTATTGGCTATGGTTCTCATGGTCAGCCCAGTTTTTGCTCAATCCATGCCCACCGACCCCATTGGCGGTAAACCACCGGCAGGATCGAAACCCTCGGTTACGGATTTGGACTACCAGGTAAAATACCATCGGGCTTTTGAGGCGGTGCTTTGGTCAATGCCCGCTGTCGGGGTTTATGGATTCCATAAAGCGCCAGTCACCTTAGGGGGCGGGAACAACACAATTCTTGCCTGGTCGAAACCGGCGAAACCAAACTCCGAGCTACTGACGGCTAACAACGTAACACCTTATCTGGTTTCTCAGACCGATCTGAGCAAGGGGCCGGTGGTGGTAGAACTCCCGGCCGCGACCGACAAGGCCAGCCTTTACGGGCAGATCGTTGATCACTGGCAGATCACCATTGCCGATGTCGGTCCATCTGGTGTCGACAAGGGCAAGGGCGGCAAGTTGCTGCTGACGCCTCCGGGATACAGCGGCAAGATTCCTAAAGGCTATCTTGAGATAAAGAGCCCGAGCTATCGCGTAGCTTTCGCTTTCCGCTCGGTCAAGAGCGCGACGGGGACGACAGACGATGCATATGCCTATTCGAAGACTTTAAGAATGTATTATCTGGATGACCCGAAACCCACCCAATTCATCGACCCAAGCGACAAACGCTTCCCAACACTGCCACGTTACGACGAGAGTTGGTTTGAGGACGTTTATGACATCATTAGCCTTGAGAACGCCAACCCCCGTGACAAGGTGATGATGGGGATGCTGGCCTCGCTGGGTATCGAAAAGGGTAAACCCTATAACCCAGACGCAAAGACCAAGAAGGCGATGCGCCAGGCAGTGATTGATGCCTACCACTATATGGCGGATCGTATGGTTAAGCCGACCGATCCTAATAGACGATGGTGGAAGAACAAATACTGGTACGATGGACTATTTGCCGATCAGAATCGCACGTTCACGTGGGAGACGGACGATCTAATTGACTTGGATAATCGTGCTGATCGTTATTACATTGGGACCTACTATCCGAAGAGATTATCGAAGTTGCCGGCAACCCAGTATCTGTTTGCTCTCGCAGACAAGGACGGCAATACGCTTGAGGCAGGAAAGATGTACTCGTTCACCATGCCTGCGAAGGTGCCGGTTAAACAGTTCTGGTCCTTGATCATTTACGATCGGGAAACAGTGGCCTTCATCTACAGTCCTGAAGAGAGGGCAGGACTATCGTCCTTCGACTTGCCGACGATGAAGAAGAATACCGACGGTAGCGTCACACTTTACTTTGGTCCTAAAGCACCCAAAGGGCTAGAATCCAACTGGATTCCAACATCAGGCAAGAAACCGTTCCCTGTTGTTCGAATGTACGGAGGCAAGGAAGAGTTTTGGGATAAGTCCTGGGAAATGCCGGATGTTGAACTGGTGAAGTAAGTTCGATGCATATCAACCTGCATCTCCCATTTGGGTTGACAGTATCGGCCTGATGGATTCTGTTGAATCGTTTTGGTTCCTCTGCCCCGGATGCGAGCCATGTTCGTCTTTGCACCTGTCTCATCGATAAAGATCAGCTTTGCCGGGTCGAGACCGACTTGGCCATCGAACCAGGCTTCACGGGCTGCCTTTACATCCTCACGCTCCTGCTCGGCGGCGTGTGCGGTCTTTTTTTGAACGTGATGCCGCGACGGTCGAAGAACAACCAGATTGTCGACGGCACGGCAGAAAAGCCGGTTCGGGCTGCGGCATCCCCATTAAAGACATCGGTCCGATGTTGATTGGATTCGGTAAATCTAATCCACCGCTGCCTGTCAGGCATTTCAAGTCAATTTTCGTTTGCGCCAGTACAGTACTGTGCGGCTCACGATTCGATCAGTGCAAGTTCCAGGTAGACGCCATTGTTCCGGTGCGCCGCGTCATATCAATTGACAGCTCATCATTTGAGTTCTGATTAAATGGGCGACTTAGTCTGCCATTGGCATAAGGCGACAAACTTTGCCCCGAATGCTCGAGGCCTCGCGTGACTGATCTTGCAGGCGCAGAATGGCCATGGCACTCCTGCGCGGATACATGACAAGCGAGACGGTGTGATCGATCGGTATTTCGGACGTGAAATCGACCCGAAAGCGCTTCAGGATCGACAGCAGGGCCACCTTCACCGAAGCCATGCCGTACCAGTAGCCAGGGCATCTCCGCGGGCCGGCGCTGAAAGTTAAGTATTGATACTCGTTCGGCTTAAGGGTTTCCCAGCGCTCTGGTAGGAAAGCATCCGGGTCGGCATAAACCTCGGGCTCGCGGTTTGTGTAGATTGCAGAGAGGAACGCATAGGTCCGTCGCGGCACCATATAGCCGCCGAGGCTCGTCGACTCCTTGCTGATTCGTGCCTGCACCGGCACCGCAGGCAACAACCGCATCCCTTCCTTTACCACATGATCAAGTAGCTCGAGTTTATCGAGGGCTGCGCCCGCATCCACGGCATGCGCATCAAAACCTTCGATCTCATCGACCAGTTTTGCGGCGATCTCGGGATGTTGCGACAACAGCAGCAGCGTCCAGAACACAGTCGATTGGCTCGACTCGAAAGAACCAGTCATTAGCGTCGGCAAATACCCTACGATCGAATTCATGTCTGGCTGTCGTCCTTGCTCGTCGACCGAGTTGATCAGCAGCGACAGCAAATTCGTGGGTTCAGTCACGCCGCGCTTGGCCTCGGCCCAGTCGATGATGTCGCGCTCCAACCTCTCGGCCCGCTTGAGCATGTGATTGTAGGGTGTACCGGGAATATTGAATGGGCACCGCAGCAAGCGGAGCGACAGCATCTCTTGGTTGACTTCGTTGATCATTTCCGCCACTGGGCAACCGCTGCTGCGCGCGTTGCCAAACAAGGTGGTTATAGCCATGGACTGCATCATCTGACACACACGGTCCCAGATATTGGTCGCTTCTCCTGCTGGCCAATTTACGATTTCAGCCTCGGCAGTGTTCAGCATCCGGGCGGTCGCTTTTTTGACGGTCGAGCGCGATAGAGCCGGGGCGATCAACTTGCGGTAATGTTTTTGGCGGGGTCCCGAGTTCAGACGTATGAGCCCCTGAGCCAAACGTTCGGAGGCGTGACCGACCTTGTAATGGCGATAGAGGCGATACGTTTGCCAGGTGTCGGTCTTGCTGAAGATTTCGCGGTTGAAGCGCTCGCCGCTGACGAAGGCCATGAGTCTGGGAAACGGCGCCGGCGCCCTGCAGAGCACGAACGGCCCGAAATTTCTGCGAATCCGGCGCAGTGTTTCAACGCGGTCGCGTGCGAATTGCGCAGTGTATCTTAGGAAGTCCAATCGGCTGGCATGATAGGGCTCGGCGCGGCCGTCAGCGCTGGACTGCGCGGTTAGATCAAGCATTGGCGCGCTCCAGGCTGACGAGACTGAGCGACACCTGCGTCGACCCGCTCACACTCACCGCCCGCATACACCATCTCTTCGCTCTGCATAGAGATTGCCAATAAGGAGCACGACAACGGTCAGAATTGCGCCCGCCCAAAGCCAGCTTTGCCACATGCCCCAGCCGAACGCAATTGCGCCAGAGAGCGTAACAAATGTCGCGTAACCGTAGGGCTGAATTCGGTGCTTCAGTCGTTTTACGCGGTAAAGAAGCAAGAGACCGATGCCAAGGACGAAGGCGGCGCCAACCGCCCCTAACTCGAACCACGTCTGGAGGTAAAAATTGTGAGCATGCCAGCCGGGGCGCTTAACATAGCGATCGCCGTCGGAACGCTCTTCCAGCTGCTCGTGGGTTTTCGCGAAAACGCGCGTTGACCTGACGCCGATACCTAACAACGGGTTCTCTGGAATCTGTTCAGCGGTAAAGCGCCAGATATAGAGCCTGGCGCGCGCGCTTCGCTTGGACAGCCACTCGGCTTCATGCAGCCCGGCTTCGTAAGCCAAATAACTTGCAGGAGCAACCAAAAGCACCGCCGCGCACCACCCGGCCATGAAGATTCGCGGGGCGATCACCGGCCAGAGGCGGAACAGAATGAAAGCGACCGCACTTAATCCGAGCGCCACTTGGATAGAGTTACTGTCGCTTGCGAAAACGGCGATCAAGACTACCGGAGCAGCTATAAAAAGCAAAATACGGCGAAGGCGAGCCGACGGATAGGCCGAAGCCATCAAAAGGAAGGGCCAGAACATAAAGCCAAAAACGGCTCGCCCACGATTTACGACATTTGATTCAACCTCAACAATCATTCCTTCTTCGACCGTGATGCCTTTGAGTTTTTCCGGAGCCAAAGATGGAAACGCATTAAAGAACATTTCGATCGGCGCCATGCCGAATGCCGAGTCCGCAACAGCAAGGACTGAAGCGACCGAAACAGCCAACAGAATTGCTATCGAAAAAATCTCTACTGTTTTCGGAGATATGAAATTCAACGACCTGATGACGATGGAACCCAGCATCAACACTGCCGATATGACGAAAGTTTTCTTCGCAACTGCGCCGGGATCCAGCGCCCAAATCGCACTTGCCAAGCAGAAGCCGCAAAAGCCAATCAAAGCGAGCCTCAGATAATCATCCCGGATGTTCCCGATGGGACTGTATCCCTGCCGCCGAGAATGGAAAAAGGCAAAGCCGGCGCCCACAAACAAAAAGAGGGGAGCGATCAACGGTATTGCGAACAACAACAGGCCGGCCGCGAAGACCAAAATCCCAATTATGATTTCCGATTTTGACATAACTGGCAGGTGGAATGGCTTAGTTTAACAATCCTATGCAGCGCCACTCGTGCTCGAATAGACTTAAAGTTCGACGTTCACCGCGTCCAGTACAGCCAACAGGCGTCCATCTTTATCATGGCATGCCGGCCGAGGTCATGTCCCTGACTGGCAAGCGAACGCTCATCTCCTATCTGACTGCACCGCTCTCGCGCAGCTTCGCCCGCGCCTTCCGCGAGAAATAGCCAGCCGGAGCCGCCCGTTACTCCATCAGGCAGACTTTCTGCTTGTAGTAACAACTTCCGTAAACCAGACCGCGTGTTCCGTGGAACATCGAGCCGTCTTTATCGAGATCGAAGTGATACTCCATATAGGCGTCATCGCTCCAGCTTCCGCAGCTCACCCTGACGGCGCCCTTGAAGCGCTGCTTGCAACGGTTTTCGATATTAATCCAGTTGCCACCTGGCGCCACTTCAAGCCGCAGACAAGGTGGTTTCGCCGAAACGCACTTCTTGGTCACCTCGGGCAACGCCTTGTCGAATGCCGTGAGCGGGGGCGCCGCGACCTTCCATTTGGCGATGTGTGAGGCTATTTCACGGGCGATTGCGTCCGGCTCATCAGCCACCAACGAATGCTCCGCGCCGAGCTTCACGATGCGGAATGGACCCTCGACGAAATCGGCAGTTTTCTCCGCCCCTGCCCTGCCGACCCTGGCGTCCCGATTGCCCCAAATATAAAGCGTCGGTTGCATCACTTTGCCCATGCCTTCCGCGCTCAGAACACCGAATGCGCGGTACCACTTGAGCGCGGCGGCGAGCGCGCCTGCTTCACCAAACACCCGTACATATTCTATGCGCTGGGCTGGCGATACATCGTCCCATCGATAGGCCTGCAGATACGCCGCCCGATTGAAACCCAAGACGAGATCTGCCACCCACGGCAGCTTCAAGAACAAGACATAAGCGCTTCGCCGCAGCTGATCTTCGCCAAGGCCCAGTGCTTGGATATAAGCCTTGGGGTGTGGCATCGAGATCGCCGTCCAGGATGCTATCCGGTCCGCGTAGCGATCGGTCGCAAACCAACCCACCACGCCGCCCCAATCGTGTCCGGCCAGATGAAACGTGTCGAAACCGACCACATCGGCGACAGCTATGATGTCTTCGGACAACCTATCCATGGTGTATGACGCCACGCTGCCAGGGCGCGCGTCGGGACTGTAGCCGCGTTGATCGAACGCCACCACGCGATGTCCCGCCTTGGCCAAATTCGCGAGTACAGGCTCCCATATCGCTGACGTCTCCGGAAATCCATGCAGCAAAATGATCGGATCGCCCTTGTTGCCCAACCCCGCGACCCGCGCCCGGAATTCCAAACCATTCGCTGCCACGCGAACCAGGCCATCGGTTTGCGACCCATCAAAGAGCGGCAAAGCCCGGGTTAGATCGGTGTGGCAATCTGGACATGAATCTTTGAGAAACAAGCGGTCGAGGCCATAGGCGGCGATCACTGCCAGCAGCAGCGCCAAGCCGAGATATTTGGAAACCTTCAGCAATGCATTCCTCTATCTCGACAAATACCTGACTGGATGCGCTGTCGCCGCTGGCTGCGCGCCATAGTCGGTCAGTCAAAACAATAGGCTGTGGGTCACGACAGGCAATCAGTTCCCCGCCCGAGCCCAAGACCTTATAGGCGATTTTGCCGGCGGTGACCTCGCAGACTGCCATGCCCGCGTCCGGCACGAACTCAACCATGCCCGCCATCGCCCTGACAGCGGACAGCGACAGACCGCATGCCGGCTGACCGCGACTCGCATAGACTGTTCCCCATGAGCCAGGCAGCTGCCCAGATTCTTCACGACGTGTTCGGCTATGCAGCCTTCCGCCCTGGACAGGAGGAGATCGTTGATCTTCTGGCGTCGGGCGAGAATGCGCTCGTCGTCATGCCGACCGGGGCGGGCAAGTCGCTGTGTTATCAGATCCCGGCGCTGCTTTCGGACCGCCTCACAATCGTGGTCTCGCCGCTCGTGGCGCTGATGGACGATCAGGTGGCAGGCTTGCGTGCCAACGGCGTCGCCGCAGCCTCGGTTCATTCGGGACTTGCGCGCGATGAGCAGGTGGCCAATTGGCAGGCTGCCGCGGCAGGCGATTGCCGGCTGCTCTATCTCTCGCCCGAGCGCCTGATGACCGAGCGCATGTTGGCCGCCTTGGCAAAGCTTGACCCCGCCCTTTTTGTCGTCGACGAGGCCCACTGCATTTCCAAATGGGGCGCGAGCTTCCGCCCGGAATATGAGCGCCTCTCGGCACTCGCCGAGCGCTTTCCGCACGCCGCGATTGCGGCCTTCACGGCGACCGCCGATAAGGCGACGCGGGCGGACATCGCGCAAAAACTTTTGCGCGGCAAAGACCGCACCATCGTGCACGGCTTCGACCGGCCCAATCTTAGGCTCGCAGTCCAACCCAAGAACGACTGGAAGGTGCAACTGCTCAGCTTTCTTGAAGACAAGGCCGACGATGCCGGCATCGTCTATTGCCTGTCGCGCAAGTTCACCGAGGAGGTCGTCGAATTTCTGAGCACCGCGGGTTTCAAAGCGGTTCCCTATCATGCGGGCCTAGATGCGGGCACCCGCAGGACAAACCAAAACCGCTTCATGAGCGAACCGGCGGTTGTCGTGGTGGCGACCATCGCCTTCGGTATGGGCATCGACAAGCCCGACATCCGCTATGTGTGCCACCTGAACCTGCCTGGCTCCATGGAGGCCTACTATCAAGAGATCGGGCGGGCCGGACGCGATGGGTTGCCCGCCGAAACCCTCCTGCTCTACGGCCTCGCCGACCTGCGCCTGCGCCGCCAGTTCATCGAGCAGGACGGCGAGGACGTGGCGCACAAGCTGCGCGAGCACAAGCGGCTCGACGCGCTGCTTGCCTATTGCGACGCGTCCGGCTGCCGGCGTACGGCGCTGCTGTCTTATTTCGACGAGGAGATGCAGGCATGCGGCAATTGCGACAACTGCCTCGACCCGCCGAAATTGGTGGATGGCACCCAACAGGCTCAGATGCTGTTCGAGGCGATCAAGGAAACTGGCCAAATGTTCGGCGGGGCGCACATTATCGACGTGCTACGCGGCGCCGGCAGCCAGAAGATCACAGACCGTAGCCACGACCGGCTACGGGCTTATGGTGCTGGCGCCGAGCACAGCAAAGACTACTGGCAGGCTTTTATCCGCCAGGCGGTTGCCGGCAATTACCTCACCATCAACATCCAGAAATACGGCGCGCTTCAGATCACGCGCCGCGGTCAGGCCGTCCTGAATGACGGCGAACGATTTGCGCTGCGTGAGATCGACACCAGCAAGCCCGCACGGGCGCCAAAGGCGCGCAAGGCCGGCAAGCTCGCCATAGCCGAAGGCGACCAGGACCTGCTCGCCGCCCTCAAGAAGATCCGGCTGGAGCTTTCACGCACGCGCAAGGTGCCGGCCTATGTGGTGTTCCCCGACGCAACATTGATCGAAATGGCGCGGGAACGCCCGGCGACGCTTGATGAGATGTCCGGCATCAACGGCGTTGGCCCGGTCAAACTGAAAAACTTCGGCGAGACGTTTTTGCAAGCGATCGCGGCCGAGCTCTGAGCGCGCCTGATGAGCGCCTGCCTGCCGCACCGTTCCAGATCGAACGGGTCGCCATTGCGCTGTCCACTTTGTTGCTCGAATTATCGACTGAATCGTGTAGAGGTATCTCCACCAAGCATGAGCCCTTTCATGCTTGCCGGCGGAAAGGTGAAGCTGCCATGACGAAAGCGAAGGCCCGTGCCCGGGCGAAAGCGAGAGCCGTGGCTAAGGCGGCAAAGCCCAAGACCAAAGGCGAAAAAACCGAAGCCAAACCACCGGCTGGACGCTTCGACACCATGTCCAACACCGCGCGGAATGCTGCCGCCGGCGCCAATGTCAGGGTAATGGCTGGAACGAAGCGCGGCGCCGCCCGCTCGCGCTAGGCTCTATAGGGCGGAGCGTTTGCGGCACTGACAAAACGCGTCCGCGCGCCGCTCACCGCATCCGCTTTTCGTCATGAGCAGACTTAACCAGCGCATTCGTGAGACGACCGCTTCGTACCCCTAAGCAGACATCATGCGGCCAGCTATCGAACGTCCGCTTCTGGCCGAAAGCGGACATTCCGAATCCCAGGCGGGCGAATGAATGCGGGGAACTGTATCAGCCATGGTTCCGCCTCAGACGCGTGTCCAGCATAGGGATCGGGATCTGTGCCTCAGGTGTGAGCTACAAAATTCGAATTATCGAATAGGTGCGTTGAATAAAACCAGGGAAAGAGGATATGAAAGTGGCTCGATCATACGACTGGAGGTTTGTCGAAAAAACTAGGCTTGCTCGCTAGTCTCGTTTCTCTTCGGTTTTAGGTTTGCACGTGTGGACGAAAGTGGTTGTCCACGTCTCTTTTCCGGTCTCTTCCCTGAACTCCCTAAGTGGTGCGCACGTCAGGTATGAGCAACATCCACCGTATGATCGTTCCGTAACTCTCCCCGCTTGGTCTGTCATCCTCTCCCTACAAATCTTATCGATCGTCGAACACGCGTGTCCTAGCCTCAAGCGCAGTGACGTGCTCGTTCGATCATTTGATAACCGCGAGCCGTCCCAAGCCGATTGACTGTCATGGGTTGCCGCTCCCTGTCCTTGGATCTCTATTTTTATCGCCTCGGCCGGCGCGGCACGCGCGCCCGGAACAAGATTCCCCAAGGCCATAATCACGAAAAATGCCGCAGTCGTTTTCACAATGACATGGCCGACTTTTGCGGGAGAGATTTCAAGCAAGGCTGACTCCATTTCCAATCCCATTAAATGCGCCAGCGCGGTTCCTTGCTATCAATCGCCCTCATCATCTTCGAAGGTCCTGACGACCAGGCCGATCCTGTAGGCGTTTTTATGCTTGCCGATCAAGAAAACCGAGGTCGGCTTCTTGCCGCTCTTATTGATCGCGGCCTCGGCGTAAACCACGCGCACCTTCTGGCTCACCGGCATGTTCAGCTTGTGCCGGCCATCGGCCAGCATCTTCTGAACAGCATTCTGGTCGAGGCTTTCAACCGTCACGCTTTCGATCTCGCGGCCAAGGCCGCGGCGGATCTGGAAGGCGACGACGCGCTTTTTGATCTTGCCGACATCCCTCCAGAGCACGAGCTCTTCGAAGCGCTCATAGTCTCTGGCCTCGATAGCCGATCGGATCTCGGCGGCCATGGCTTTAGCGTCACCCGGTAATTCGGCCTCGGCCGCGATCGCAGAAGCAGCAAGGCCGAGGGCGAGAAGCCCCAGGCCGACGAGGCGCGCCAGCATCAGGGCGCACTCTTGAGCGCGAAGACGTGGATATTGCCGCCCTGCGGCATGGGCGGAACGCGCCCCTTGGGGAGCATCTTCGCCAGAAGGCCGCGCATGCGCTCGGCGTCCACACCCCAGCCCGACTGCACCGCGATATATTGGGTGCCATCGACCTCGAAAGAGGAGGGAACACCCGTCACGCCAGACGGCATCGGGTGCTCCCAAAGGACATCGCCCGTCAAGGCATTGAACGCCCGGAACTTCCGGTCATTGGTGCCGCCCGCGAACAACAGATTGCCGCCTGTCGAGAGGATCGGGCCCCAATTGACGCTGTCGTTAAAGCTGTGCTCCCAGACTTTCTCGCCCTTGTTCATATCCCAGGCCTGGATCTGGCCGATGGGCACGGGCTTGCTCGGATCGACGCGCTTATTGAAGCGCATCGATGAGAGAATCACGTCGATCGGGACACCGATCCAGAGTTCACCGGGCTCCCGCTCCTCCATCGCCACGCCGCCCATCTCGGCGCAGAGGTTTTCATGGGCCGGAATATATAAAAGGCCGGTATCGGGGTTGTAGGCCTCCGGCGGCCAGTCCTTGCCGCCCCAGATCGATGGGCAGAAGGTCGCCGTCTTGTTGGTCCCTGGTTTTTTCGTCTCGTCGTAGGACGGCCTGCCGGTCTTCGGATCGATCGATGTGAAGACATTCTGTTCGACAAAAGGCTTGGCGTCGATGAAGTTGATCGGGCCTTTGGCGGTCCGCTCCAGCAGCCAGAGATAGCCGTTGCGTCCGGCATGAACGAGGCCTTTTATGACCTTGCCGTCCCGCTTGATCGGCATGAGAACTGGCGCCGAGACCTCGTCCCAATCCCAGGCGTCGTTCCAGTGATATTGAAAATGCCCGTCGATCGAGCCATCGTCCATATCAAGCGCGATGACCGATGTGGCGTAAAGATTGTCACCAGGCCGCGTATCGGGCATCCAGGGGCCGCCATTGCCGGTGCCGACATAGAGGATGCCAGTTTCGGCATCGTAATTCCCCTGCATCCAGACCGGCGCGCCACCGGTCTTCCAGGCATCGCCCTTCCAGGTTTCGGAGCCGGGCTCACCTGGAGCAGGCACGGTGTAGGTCTTCCAGGCCTCCTTGCCTGTCTCGGCATCGAGCGCCACGACATAGCCACGAATGCCAAACTCGCCGCCGGACACGCCGGTGACGACCTTACCCTCTGCAGCCAGGACCGAGAGGGTCGAATAGTAGCCCTCGGTATAGTCTCCGATGCACGTATCCCAGGCTTCCTTGCCGGTCTTGGCATCGAGCGCCACGACACAAGCATCCAGCGTCGCCATATAGACCTTGTCCCCATAAAGCGCGACGCCCCGATTGGTCGGGTGAAGCTGGAACAAATCTTCCGGCAGCTCGCGCCGGTAGCGCCAGATCTCGTCGCCCGAAGCGGCATCCAGCGCAATGATCTGGTTCTGCGGCGTGGAGACGAACATCGTGCCGTCATTGACGATCGGCGCTGCCTGATGGCCATCATTCACACCCGTGGCAAAGCTCCAGACCGGGACCAGTTCGGCGACATTGGCGTCGGTTATCTGCTTCAGAGGGCTGTGACCCCAGCCCTCGTAGTTGCCGCGCCAGGAAAGCCAGTTTTCCGGTTCGGGATTGCGCAAGCGCTCGTTGGTCACCGTGTTGTAATCCGCGGCGAAAGCTTGCGCGGCGAAAACCGAGAACACAAGCGCGCTTAAGGTAAGGAACAGTTTTTTCACGAGGTTACTCTCCCAGAAAAAGCGGCGCCTTCGGTGTGAATGCGCCGGACATCAATTCTTGAAACCGGGTTTGCGATTGAACGCTTCGGCAACGACCACATAGCCCTCGTCGTCGACTGCGACGCCGAGCATCGGCAGTGGCGCCCTTGCCGGACCGCCGCGTACGGAGCCACCCTTCAGCACCGCGAACTCGGAGAGATGGCAGTGGCAGCGCAGGTGCTGTTTTTCCGCCACCCAGGATTTGATTGTGCAACCAGTGTGGGTGCAGATGGCGGAGTAGACGAGCACGCCATCTGCGGCGCGCGGCGCGATTTCGTCATCGATCGCGTCCGGTTCCACCCTGACGAACAGGAGCCGGTTAAAGCGGTTGCGTCGCCGCAAGACATCGTCTTCGACGCCATAGGGGAAACCTTCGAATGGCGCTTGGTTGACCTCGAGCATCTCCGGGCGCAGGAATTTGTCTTTGTGCGCTCCCTTGGTGATCATCAGCCTGTCGCCGACCTGCGGCGGCAGCCGATCCGGCTTCTTAGCGGCCTCGACGGCACTCGGGCCCAAGCCCAAACCCACGAGCAAGCCGGCCCCGCCAATCATCAGGCTGCGGCGGTCTTTACGAAAGCCCGGTCCTTGCTGTCTCTTCGCCAAGAGATACTCCTCTCCGATCGTTCCAAAAATGCATAGAGGCCGTTGCGTTCCCCGGCAATCAATTTTGTAGACGCATATGGGTGAAGGGGCCGATCGGGTTGGGTTTCGGAAAATGGCACCTGTATGGCCCGCTGCGATATGCGCTTGATCCGGGCGTGTATCTTTATTGCGGCGCTTTGTTCGAAATGCCCGCTTTGGGTCAGAAACTGACCTTACCAGCGCATGCGTGAGACGACCGCTTCGCACCCCTAAGCAGACCTCATGCGGCCGACCGTCAAATGTCCGCTTTTAGCCAGAAGCGGACATCAGCGACAAAGATCACGCAGTGCAGGTAACGTGCTGGCCAATGGTGCATTGTGCTAGGTAAGATAATTCTGTTGCATGCCGCATAATTGGATAGAAACCAACCGGTTAACCGGGCCCATAGCCTGTGCATATTCTGACGGAGCGCCTTGCCATGCCAGAGCAATCATCCAGACCACCGGTAACTTATGGAGTGCCCGGCTGGTTAACAGCAGTGGTCGCGGTTCCAGTCATTATTGGACTGCTTTACTTTGGCCGGGAATTCCTGATTCCGCTCGTGATTGCGCTCTTGCTGTTCGTGCTTACGGCCGCTCTGGTCGATCTAATTGAGTCGGCCAAGATTGCCGGCTGGTCGCCACCCCGTTGGCTAGCGCATATCATTGGCTTCACCATTGTGTTGTTAGGGTTTGCGGTAATCGCAGTCATCCTTTCCAGCGAGGCTGATGATTTCATGAACGCCGCCCCCCGCTATGCGGAGCGGTTCCAGAACTTAATCGAAAGGATTGAATTCCTTTTGGGTGCTCGGATCATTGGAGCGGTCGAGCGCGCCATAGCCGAAGTGGATGTCGGAGCTTGGGTGTCGAACCTTGCTAGCGGAGCGAGCGGGTTTCTCGCATCTGTTTCACTGGTGATGCTCTATCTTGCGTTCCTTTGGGCCGAACGCCAAGCGTTTGCCGCCAAGTTACCGCTCCTAGCGGCCAACCAAGCCGGAGCTGCCCGAATAAGCGCCGTTCTCCACTCCATATCCGACAGCATAAAGCAGTATATGTTGATTAACGCGTTCACCAGCGCCATGAGTGGCGCGGTCGCATATGTCATCTTCCGCCTCGTCGGACTCGATTTTGCCGCCACGCTCGCCCTGATCGTGTTTATGGCGGGTTTCATCCCGAATATCGGCGCCCTTATCGGCATCACTTTGCCGTCACTGGTAGCCTTGATGCAGTTCGATACGCTAACCCCGATTCTGATCGTACTGATCGGCTACGGCGGTGCCGATCAAGTCATCTCCAATGTCATTCAGCCCGCCATGCAGGGCAAATCGTTGAACCTGAGCACCTTCATGGTCATGGTAAGCCTGTCTTTCTGGGGCGCAATTTGGGGCGGTATCGGTGCTTTCCTGGCCGTGCCGATGATGGTCATCTTCATGATCATCTGCGCCGAAATCCCCGCACTTCGCCCAATTGCCATCCTGTTTTCAGGTGACGGAAAGCTCCTGTCGTCGGATGACGCCTGAATAGATTTGGTCTGTCGTCTGATCGACGCCCGGCGGCGGGAAGCAAGTTTCGTAGTTCTTGAGCGTGCCGATCACTGTCATGCAGGTGATCAGCTGCGGGTAATTACCCAGAATGCGCTGGTTTGCAGCGCTATTTTTGCGCGGTGGTCAAATCGACCAGTTCGCCAAATAAATTAACCATCGTTGCAGCTTCACTTATTGGATTATAGGGACCAGCTAGGCAGTTGATCTGGGACGGTCTAAGCTAATAGTGCAGTTTTTGGTAATGGACTTCCCGGGTCAGATCGATGGCTCGGAAGAGTTGCGTATGGCGTCCCGCAAAACGATGCGACAGGAAATTGAAGAGTTGCGTCAAGAAGTCGAGGCGCTGAGGCGCGCGCGGAGGACACCACCCAAACGCACTACGAAAGTGCGTGCAACAGCTACCAAGCGGCCAGCAAAATCCAAGAAGCCGTTGCCTAAACCTTCCGAAATTTCGGACATCGACAAGGTTATCGAAGACCTCGTCAAAAACGCCGAGCGGGAGCTGGGCGATAATCCTTTGGTTGGGCTCGCCCTGGCGTTCATGTTGGGGATGCTCGCGGGCCGCGTGATTGGACGCTGAACCGATGAACCAAGCCGAAACATTTCTGCGCAGCATTCGGATTATTCTGCGCTCTGAACGGATCATTGCTGAAGCCCAAGCCCAAATCATCGGGCGTAAGCTGATTCTCTCGGTCGTCGCCGCAATCGCCGCATTGTTCGCGCTTGGCCTCTTGAATGTTGCCGTCTATTTGGTGCTTGAAGGCTTGATAGGCGCAGTCGGCGCGGCATCAACGTTGGCGCTCGCAAACCTCCTAATCACGATTGTTTTCGTGCTGATCGCACGCAGCATCGAAACCGGACCCGAAGTCGACATGGTGCGAGACTTCCGCGACATGGCCGTAGCCGATGTCGAGAACCAGGTGAAGGGTGTCGAACACGATATCCGCCGCATCGGATCTGGGATGACCGATCTAGGTGGTGCAGTCTTCAATCTTGTCGGTGGGCCCGGCAATCTGGTTAAGCCCGGCCTGGCAGTAGCTGCAATTTCGGCGATTGCTAAGTCTATGAAGTCCGACTCAAAAAAATAACGATATAGATGACAGAGCTAATCAGATTTAGGTGATCGATCTATTTCTGCTTCTGGTAGGAGCCGACCGAACGCCGCTCTGTTGGCAAGGAAGCTCACAGGCGCTTGCCAGAAATTTCGTGGTTTCAGTTTTCCGTTTAGGCTCAAAACCAACCCACATCTGCGGCTAGCTGGCTGGCTTAACGTAACCAGAAGCAAAAATTCGAGGTGTGTAGATCCTACTGTGTAAAACATTGCCTGCTTAGATTTGTCGGAAGCGTTGTCTAATCGTGCCGGAAAAACGCTCTTCGAGTCCTTTTTTATGTCGATCATGAACCCGCCGTTGGCACCGGCTTCTCGTTACCCCTTGGCGGATTTTCTCAACTCCGCCCGGGCATTTTGTGCAGCCTTTTCCATTATTGATCTAGACGCTTCCAGCGCGTCACTCATCACCGCCCAGGAGGCCGCTCCCGCTTGACTGAGTTCGGCGACTTTGGCATTGATGTCGGCTTCTGCCTTCTTAGCGTCCACCTTCAATTTTTCGACTTGCGCGTCCGCTTCGGCGCGGTGTTCGGCTTGGGTGGCCGCAGCTTGCTTAATGGATGCATCGACAACGTTTTGCCAGGACTGAACCTGCGCCTTGGCGCGCGCCTCGAAGGTCGCCCGCTCATTCTGTGCATGCTCAACCCATTTGTTGGCTTCGGCTTCAAACTTGTCCCAGGCCTGCTCAATGTCGGCTCTCGCTTCCGCCACGGCCGCTTCGCCTTTAGACCTGACCTCTTCGATCTTATCGTTACCCTCAGCGATCCATTGGCGCACTTGGGCGACCGTCTTCTCGGCCTCGGCGCGTAGTTCCGCGTCCAGCTCAGCAATTTCAGATTCCAATGCTTTCACGCCAGCTGCCATTTCATCGAGACGGGTCTTGGCCCACTCCACAAATGCATCCGTATTGCTTTGTTCCGACATAAACTCCTCCTCAAATGCATCCTAATCGGCAGTTCGTTTAGTCATTCCAACAAATCCTCGCCGGCTACATCTTGATTTACGTCATCGGAAGGCACCCGCTTGGTATTCTGCATTACAAACCGCTCGTCGACAAATGTCCCTCCGGTTGTCGAAAAGTCCGCTTTGGGTGATAACTGCCGTAAAGCTGCAACGGCTGTGACGACCGCTCTACTCTCAAAAGCAGCCGTGCTAAGCAGCGTCGTTGAACGTCCGCTTTTAGCCAAAAGCGGACGTCGAGCAAGGGTCAGAAACACAGCATGCTATGGAGCCCCGATCACTTTTCCAGCTTGTACCAGGGCTTCTGCTTGCGCCAATCCTGTTCCCGTAGCTTGTACTTTTCGGCGTACTCATCGAGCATCTTATTCTGGGCATTGAACCCAGGTCCCCACTCTCCGCCCTTGATAAAGTCGCTCATCGGATCGGGGAGCCCCCTCTGCGGTGGAGGCTGCCTGGTGGTACCCGCCACCCCGCTGGCGCGGTCGGGCGATACGGCCATACGCTCGGTGATTTTGTCTTTGGTGATGTTCCATACCATCATGTCAACCGCCATGGAGAGCGGGCCGGCATAGGTCTCGCGGATGCCGTCTCGCACACCGGTGAGTGCTTCTTCCATGGAGTGATAGGCGACCGCGTGGCGAGGCTTGACCTCGCTCATGATCTTGCCGAAGGACGGGCCGGAGGTGTGGAATTCACAGCATGCCCGCCAGGCGAGTTGTGGTGGCTGGCCGTAATCTGTTGCGAAGTATTCTGGTGTTGCAAAAGCTTCATGAATCGCGAAATCGGCGCCCTTGGCGTATTTCACGAACCATTTGTTCGGCGATGAATCACCGCCGAATACCAGCTTCATTCCAGCATATTCGATAATGAAGCTAACAGGGCCATCGCCGGCATGAATCGCTGGGATCGAGCGGATCACGATGCCGTTCTTGTCATAGATAACCGCGTTCTCGGCCTTGTAGTCGAACTCGTGCACATTGATATTTCCCGGCACCGGCGTGATCTTGAAGGCGCGGGTCTGATAGTCCCAGTTGAAGGCCTTAAGGAAATGCTCGACGGCATAGGCTGTGCCCATGTCCTTGGTCTTTCCGCTCGGTCCCCAGATCTCCAGCGGCACCGGCCGGCCGGCGGTCCAGCCTCCGGCCCAGAGCGAGTCGAGATCGCCCCAGTGATCGGTGTGCAAATGGCTGATGAAAATCTTGGTAAGATATTCGGCCGGAATCATAAGCGCATTGATGTTACGCATCGAACCTGAACCAATGTCGAAGATCATCTTTTCGCCATTACCGAACTCGAACAGGAAGCAGGCAGCCGCTTGGTCACGACGCGCATCCGGCATGCCGGTACCGCATGCAACCACCCGGACCTCATCCTTCGCTAGAATCTCGGTGCCGGGGTAATAAACATAGCGGTCGGGCGCCACGACGTTGGGGCCCTTGACCACACCGCCAGCGGTAAAGACGGTTGTGGATGCCATAAGCGAGAGTGCTAGAGCGCCCGTCACCGCGACAATCGATTTCCAGTACATCAGAACTCTCCTTGCCTTGTAGACATCCCCTCGCGAAACCGCTGTGCGTATTCGCCGGCTTGAGCCCAGTTATTGTGATGTTATCACAGGGGCAAATTGAAGTTTTGATCTTCGTTAGCCGATGTCTGCTTTGGGTCATTAGCAGACCTCTGGCAGGCCCTTGCTACATGTCTGGTTTGCATCCAAGAGCGGACATCGAGCCGCCCCAAAGCCCCTCAATGCCTAACAAATTGCATACCGCGCAGGACCATGGCCAGCCGGGCTATATTATGCCGGCTTTGGGTTTTTGCGCGCGCGCTGGCCAAAAGGGCGCTGGGCCGGTGACGCCTTAATCGATCACGCTTTGAACTCAGCCGCCAAATCTTTCAGTAGCGAGGCGTAGATCCCGTTCATAAAGTCCACGCCATCGGTGCTGGTCGAATCCCAGCTGGCGGTCCATCCCGCGAATGTCATTCCCTCATTAGTAATGGGGAGCAAGCGCAGATCACCGGCATAGTTGCTGATCTCTTCGGGAGACATCGGAGATGGGCCATCTTCCATCGCATACACAACCCGGTGTTCCAGATCGCTAAAAGTGATGAGCCTATCGAGAAACACACCGTTGATCAGGCGTTTTGTGCCAACGGTTGTGGGCGGATCGTCACCGACCGCCACACACGACTCGACCAATGTCGGCGCCCAAGTGAAATCATAAAAGTCCCTGATCCGGTCCCAGACCTTGTCGATTGGAGCGTCAACGACAATCGAATTATAAATTCGGGGCATATCCGTTTTCCTCGATCATGATCTGGACAACTGTTGTTTTTAGCCCGCAGAGATTGAGCAATCAACGACCTTAGTTGTTACATGAGGAAGTGGAATGCCTGTAAACGCGACTGCTCAAGATTGGTGACCGAAACCGCTGCTAGTCTGCTATCAAGGGTCACGCCTGCTACCACCCGAACATTGGCAGCGAAAACCAAGCAAATTGCGCTTGAGGTAATTTTTGTTCAGGTCCGCTTTGGGTCAAAAGCGGAGCAAACCGTGGCATTGACGACTGGTCTGCTTCACCCCCTAAAGCGGTCGTCAATTCGCGAGATTTCCGCTTCGATTGTTACGGCAAGCCCAAAGGTCTACGCTGGAGCTCTCAACTGACGTTCATTTGGGGATTGTCGGATCAGACAAGTGTCCCGCCCGCCCCACTTGGATGTCAGAAGTCAGTTGCAAATGGAGGAGTGAGCAGATGTCATCGAATATCTCGTTGAGAATATCGTTTATGGTTGCTTTTTGCGGACTGGTGGCAGCGATGACAGGTGTTGCTCTCGGCGCCTCGCACGCCGGAAAGCAAGCAACACGCACACCGCTGAGTGATGTCAAATGGACCAAATCTCCGCTCGGTGTCGAGGTATTCGCTGCCTTCGGGGATGCATCGAAGGGGCCGCATATCACTTACATCAAGTTCACGCCCGGCCAAAAAACTCCCGTTCACACGCACTCGGCCGATTACACCGGCGTGGTCGTTGCTGGCACCGGTCGGCACTACCTCCCTGGCAAGCCAGAAACCGAAACAGAACTTCCCGTTGGGTCAACCTGGTTCATGCCGGCCAATCTCGAACACATCAGCGAATGCATGCCTGGCGCGGCGTGCATCTTTGCCGTCTACCAGCAGGGTCCAAACGACTTTATTGAGGTAAAGAAGCAGTAGCAATTAATGCTGCGGGGCGCCTGTCTGGCGTCTCGCGGCAAAGCCCGTGCCCGAATTGGCACCGAGCCAAGTCGATAAGAAAAGGGCTTGGGCATTGGTCAATGCGTGCCCCGAAAATGTCCGCTTTACCACTCAAAGCGGAAATCGCAACGCAGATGCCGGAACGTCCGTTTTTAGCCAGAAGCGGACATTCTGCAAACTCTCGCTTGTCTACCCGAAACGTCTGACTTGCGGATCTTCTGCTTCGGTGGCAATGCCCCACTCCGGCTAAGCTCGGAGATGAAATTCCTCATCGCCGCCACCTCTGGGCGATACGCGCGCGCCGGTCAGATTTTAGATTTTTCCAGCAACCGTCGTGTCACCACCTGAAGGTCGAGCCGACCATGGGTCCATGAAAGAGCAAATCAAAGCCGATCGTACGGTTGCCGCTGCCTTGCTCGTAATCGATTTGAAGCGCGCGATAGCCCACAAAGTTCGTCATCTCGAGGCCCAGCAGCTGTGTCTGGAAGCTGTAGCCTGCCATCGCCTGCCAGGTGAAATCGCTACCAACTCCAAAGCCGCCGATGTCGCACTTGACCACCAGTTCGCGACCGGGCGCAGGCGCGTGGCGCACTCTCAGGCCAATGAGCGGATCCCACCAATCGATCGTCTTCGAGCGCGCGATGCTGCGCGCGTGGGTCGCGGTGAGCTCCAGTGCCGGCACATTGATTGCGGCAGTAATATTGAGGTCGAGATCGGGACGCAAATACCAGTAGCGTGCGCCACCGATGACATCGACAGAGGTCGTGGGTGCAAACGCCGCCGGATCATTTTGCTCTCCGGGCGAGGACCATCGGAAGACCTCCAGCGCGGCGCCGGGCTCCAAGACCGCCAAATCGAACCAAAGCTCGGCATCGGCCACGACATTGATGTTGAGGCCGGCGATTGGGTTGATGTTGCGGAAAGCGGTCCCTTTGATCTTGATCTTGGCCCAGATCGTGTCCCCATAGATCCCAATCCGGCCAACAGCCCCGCTTCAAAAAAATACATTTAAAAACCATGTATTCCTGTGGGAGTATAAGACAGCGGATGGGCGACGATAGACTTTTGGTTCTTGTTCGGTGGAGGTATCGTGATGCGCAAATCAGCATTTGCAATCGGTTTCGGTTTGGCGGCCTTTATCGCCGGCACGGCGGCAGCGCAGGAAACCAAACTCTTCTGGGGCGACACGCATCTGCACACGTCCTATTCGCCGGACGCCTATCTCATGCAGAACCGTTCGGCCGACCCCGATACCGCATACCGCTACGCCAAGGGCCTGCCGGTGGTGCATCCCTATCACAAGGCGCGCATCCAGATCGGTACGCCGCTCGACTTTCTGGTTGTCTCGGACCACGGCGAGTTTATGGGCGTCCTACCAATGCTGCTGCAAGGTGACCCATTGGTTGCGAACACCGAGACCGGCAGGCGCTATCGCAAGATGGCGGCCGAGGGGAAGGAAATTGAAATATTCGGAGAGCTCATTGCCCAGGTCAACAAGGTCATTCCCCCCAATCCCGACCTCAACAACGAGAAGGTGAACCGCACGGTGTGGGGCGAGATCATGGATGCCGCGGACCGGCATAACGAGCCTGGAAAGTTCACGGCCTTCATGGGCTGGGAGTGGTCGTCCACGCCGAACGGGGCCAATTTGCACCGCGTCATCATGATGCGCGGCGGCAAAAATAGCGGCAAACAGTTCATTCCCTATACGAGCTTCGACAGCGATCAGCCTGAGGATTTGTGGAACTGGCTTGAGAAGACAGCCAAGACGACGAAGACCGATTTTCTCGCCATTCCACACAACTCCAACATTTCAAACGGACTGATGTTTCCGCTGGTCGACAGCAAGGGCAAGGCCATTACGACAGACTACGCCAAGCTGCGGATGCGCTGGGAGCCTATCGTCGAGATGACCCAGATCAAGGGCGATTCTGAGACCCATCCGAAGCTCTCGCCCAATGACGAATTTGCCGATTACGAGACCTACGACCACCTGATCGCGGTGGAAGGAACCAAGAAACAGACCATGTTCTCCGAAGGATTCCTGGGTGGGCTGAGCGAAAGAGACCGTAAACTCATCAAACAAAATGAGAAACGCATTTCCGAGGTCGGCGATTATGCTCGCACGGCGCTCATGCGTGGCCTTGTGCTCCAGAACCGCGTTGGCGGCAACCCGTACAAATTTGGCATGATCGGATCGACCGATTCCCATACGGCGATGGCCTCCGCCGAAGAGGACAATTTCCATGGGAAAATGGCCCTCGATTCGACGCCGGGGACCAAGAAGGAAGACATTCTTCCAGGCACCCCGGGCTGGGATATGGGCGCCGCGGGCTTGGCCGCCGTGTGGGCCACGGACAATACCCGCGAGGCGCTGTTCGACGCCATGAAGCGCAAGGAGATCTACGCCTCCACCGGCCCGCAGATCGCGCTGCGGTTCTTCGGTGGATATGACTTCGGCGCGAAAGACGCCGAGGCACGCGACGTCGCCAAGGCCGGTTATGCCAAGGGCGTGCCGATGGGCGGCGATCTGACCAAGGCGCCTGACGGCAAGAAGCCGACCTTCTTGATACACGCCGTCAGGGACCCCAAGAGCGCCAATCTCGACCGCATACAAATCGTCAAGGGCTGGCTCGGCTCCGACGCTCTCCCTAAGGAGAAGGTCTACAATGTGGTGCTCTCAGAAGCGCGCAAAGGCGGCAAGGCAGGCCCTGTCGGCAACACGGTTGATATCAAGACCGGCAAATGGACCAATGATATTGGCTCGGCCCAGTTGGCGGCGGTCTGGAGCGACCCCGATTTCGACCCCAACCAGCGCGCTTTTTATTATGTCCGCGTGCTTCAGATTCCAACGCCCCGCCATACGCTCTATGACGCGATTGCGCTGGGCATCGACCCCAAGGAGACAGGCCGTCCGGCCACCATACAGGAGCGCGCCTACTCGTCGCCGATCTGGTACACGCCGTGATAGGCTTCAAGCGTCTGTTTGCGTAGGGGTAGCTGTCCGGAATGTTGCTCAAGTTTCTAAAGGACCCGCTGGCGCATTTTCTGGCGCTGGGGCTCGGTCTGTTTCTGCTTTATGGGGCGCTCAACCCCGGCGGCGGCGCCGGCGATGATCCAAAGCGCATCGTCGTCGACCGCGATGCGTTGCTGACCTTCGTTCAATACCGCACCAAGACCTTCGAGCCAAAGCTGGCGGCAGCGCGCCTGGATTCGATGTCGGGCGACCAATTGAAGCGGCTGATCGACGACTATGTGCGCGAGGAGGCGCTCCACCGGGAAGCCGCGGCGCTGGGCCTGGGGCGCAACGACTACGTGATCAAGCGCCGTATGATCCAGAAGGTCGACTTCATCACCCAGGGCTTCGCCGAGGCAGTCGTCAAGCTCAGCGAAGACGATATCAATGCCTATTACGAGGCCAATAGGAAGCGCTATAGCATTCCGGCCTTTATCACCTTCACCCACGTGTTTTTCGGCACAGAGAACCGTACGCCGTCCGAGGCGATGGCGCTGGCACAAGCCAAGCTCGCCGAACTCCGCAGGCAGGCCGTGCCCTTTTCAGATGCGCCCAAACATGGCGAACGCTTCCCCTATGGCGTCAACTATGTGGAGCGCACCCGCGATCATGTGGAAAGCCATTTCGGACCCGAGACGACGCAAGCTTTGTTCGACCTCGAGCCCGATGAGAGCGTCTGGCGGGGATCGTTCCTCTCCCCTTATGGCGCCCATCTGGTGATGAGCGTGAACAAAAATGATGCCCGCATTCCCGCCCTTGAAGACGTGCGCGGTCGCGTCGAAGCAGATCTGAAGAGCGAGCGCAAAAAGGCGCAATCGGAAAAGGCGGTCAAAGCCATCGTTGATACCTACACGGTCGAGGTCGACCTGAAGGGCAAGGCCGGCATGGATGTCGTCGGTCTGGGCAAGCAGGAATAGCCCATGCGTTGGATCGCCAGCATCTTCACGGTATTTTTCATGTTCCCCGGCGCGACCACCGCAAGCGCCCATGAAAGCCGGCCGCTTTATGTGGAGATTATCGAACGGGCGCCCAATGTCTTTGCCGTGGCATGGAAGATCCCGCCTTCCGCGCTGGCGGTCACATCGCCGGTGATCGTCATGCCGGAGGGCTGCACCGCCTCCGCCCCGTCGGCCGGAACGCAGCTGGTGAAGCGCCAACTGTTCAAGTGCAAAAGCGATCTTTCGGACGAAACGATCCGGGTCGATTTTCCGCGCTATAATCCCTCCATTTCCACCTTGTTTCGTTTGCAGCGCCTATCGGGCGAAAAACATACTGCGATCCGGAACCCAAAGGATCCGGCCTGGCGCGTTCCCGACAGCGAAGCAACGGTCTCGGTCGCCAAGGAGTATTTGGCGCTCGGCGTCGAACACATTCTCTTTGGCTACGACCATCTCCTGTTCGTCGCCTGCCTTGTGCTGATCGCTGGCATCTGGCGGCGGATCTTGATCACCGTAACCGGCTTTACGATCGCCCATTCGCTCACCCTCGCGTTGGCGGCGCTTGATCTGGTGGCCGTGCCGGTCCCGCCGGTCGAAGCCGCAATCGCGCTCTCGATCGTCTTCCTTGCGACCGAGATAGCGCGCGAGAGGCGCGATACGCTGACCTGGCGCTATCCGGTCGCGGTGGCGGGTTCGTTCGGCCTGTTGCACGGCTTTGGCTTTGCCAGCGTATTGAGCGAGATCGGATTGCCGCAGACCGAAATCCCGGCAGCACTTTTCTTTTTCAATGTCGGCGTCGAGGTCGGACAGATCGTGTTCGTTACGCTGCTTGTCGGCTTGGCGGCTGCATTCGCAGCTTCTGGCATGATCCAGCGCAATGGCGGCAGTGGCCAGGAAGGCGTCATCCCGCTCCGCTTCGCCCGTCCGGCCGCCTACATCGCAGGCCCTCTGGCCGCCTACTGGATGATGGATCGCATTGCGGGCTTCGTGGCCTAGGCGAGGCCAATGCCGAATGTCCGCGATGTCGGCTTCGGATCATTGGGCCAAGGGGCGGGCAGCGCCCCATAACGTCAGCTCCCAACCCGAAGCAAAACCTTATCGGTAGACCAGCACGGGAAGCGCGCTGTGCGTCAGGACCTTAACCGTTTCGCTCCCCAAGACAATGGCCGAAACGCCGCGCCGGCCGTGTGAAGCCATGACGATCAAGTCGCATTTCTTCTGGGCGGCCGTGTCTAAAATGCCTTGATATATATGGTCATGCTCGACATCGACGGTCTCGCATGAAAGGCCGTCACGTTCGGCGGTGGTCTTCGCGACGGCAAGATGCTCGCTGGATTCCGCTGTGAGATAGTCGTGAACGTAGCTTTTGTATTCGTCCGGCATCTTCACCACCATTTCGGGCTCTGCGCCCGGACCCATCGTATGAAACGGCTTGCGCACCGCAACGAATGTGAGTCTTGCGTGAAGAATCTTGGCAAGCGAGACCCCATGGCTGACAGCCTTTTGGGATAACTCAGAACCATCGGTGGGGATCAATATGTTTTTGTACATGGTTGCTTCCTCAAAAGACGCCGAGGGCCGTGGTTCGAATCCCACTCTGACCATTCCGGTCCATCGGGCCGCATGTGGCGTCCATCGGGACCATTTTGGCCATCACCGGAAATCCCTGAAGGACCGAGATAGGCCACCTGCGCTTCAATTGCTTTTCAAGCTGAGGATGTAGGCGATCACATCATCCTGATCTTGGGCTTCGAGAATGAAATTGGGCATGGTTGGATGTGGGGTCTGAAGCCACACGGTCAACGCCGTGCGTGTCATTCCGGGCGTATTTGCGACTGCCGCAAAGCTCGGCGCATCGATCTTGGGCGACATCGGCGCTTCAGGCTCTATCGCATGGCATGGCGAGCACACCTTTTTCGCGAAGACGCGTCCGGCATGGACGTCGCCGAATTCGTCGGCCCGCGCGCTCCATGCCAGGCAAATCAGTGCGGCGGCTGTGAAGACTTCAACAGCTCGCATGACAAATGCTCCTCTGAGCTTCGCGGCCACATCTCGCGCGGAGCCACGGCAACAAACTGACCTGAATCATGATGACACCGGCGGCAGCCTCGGCTTTTGACTTACGTCATCGAGCCGGTCTGTGCGGCGTCGACCAGGTGTGATGGGCATTGAAGTGCTGCATGACTGCCTGCGTCAGTATCGGAGCGCTGATGGGCGCCTATGCAGCCAACCCATAGCCCAAGATCTTATAGGCGATTTTGGCAGCGGTGACGTCGCAGGCCGCCATTCCCGCGATCGGCGAGAGTTCGACCACGTCGCCACCGACAATTCTGCCAACTCGTGCGGCGGCGGCCAGGATCGCGCACGCTTCGTCGAAAAAGAAGCCGCCTGGCTCTGGCGTGCCGGTGGCGGGCATCAAGCTCGAATCGAACCCATCGACATCGAAACTGACATAAATCGGCCGGCCTTTGAGCGGCGCCACGATGTCGTCGATATCCCAGACGCCCCGCTCGTGCGCCCAATGAGCGAAAATGCGTTTCCTGTTTTCCTCGATAAACTTCACTTCTCCGCTTGATACGCTGCGCAGTCCGACCTGAACCAGCCGCACGTCGGCATGATCGAGAACCCGCCGCATCGCGCAAGCGTGGGAAAAACGTTCGCCACGATAGCTCTCGCGCAAATCGGCATGGGCGTCGAATTGCAACACAGCCAGATCGGCAAAGGCCGCCGCAAAGGGCGCGATCGCGCCGGCGGTGAGACTGTGCTCGCCGCCAAGCACCAGCGGCAGCTTGCCTGCCGCGAGGCTCGCCTCGATGATCTCCGCCAGCTGATCGAGGGCAGCCGCCAGCGGGGTGGCGATCTTCGGCGTCTCAAGCGTTGCAATACCAAATTCCCGCATCACGTCGCGGCCAAGCTCCTCGTCATAGGATTCAAGTCCCGCCGATGCGGCGATCATGGCCTGCGGTCCCTCGGCCGTGCCCGTCCCAAAGGTAACCGACGCCTCAAGCGGAAATGGAATGAGAAGCGCGCGTGAGTCCTCTGGCTTCGGCGCATCGCGCGCCTCTTCTGCCATGAAGCCCTGCGAGGGGGACCGGTATGCGAGCGTGCTCAATTGGCCCCGACGTGCATCACAGAGCATTTTGTCGGTCGCTTGTCGGCTCATCTTGGCTCAAATACATCGACACCATCGGCTCATCGCCAAGCACCGCCTCGTCGTATCCGCCAAAGCCGTTGAATCGTGTGGCCATAACTCGGCCATAGGCGCCGACCTGTCCGATTTCGATATAATCTCCCTCGCAGATACATCCCGGCAGCCAATAGGGGCCAGGCATCACATCAACGCTGTCGCAGGTGGGGCCAAGCAGCCGGAAGGGCTTGGCCTTGCCCGCCGCGCCGCCATCGAGACGAACCAGGCGCGCGGGAAAAGTGAAGCCCGAATAGGCACCGTCATAGAGCGTACCGAATGCGCCGTCGTTGATATGAAGATCGCGGCCGCGCCGCGCTTCGACGCGGACCAATACGGACTCTGCCTCTGCCACCAGCGCGCGTCCTGGTTCGCACATCAGCCGGCAACCCTCGCCGATCGCCAACCGGCCGCACGACTCGATAATCGATGCGACGAACGCCTCGAGCGGCGGCGGCTCAGCTCCCACATAACGGCTTGGAAAACCACCTCCCACATCGAGCGCGTCGATCATCACGCCGGCCTCGCAAATGCGTTCACCGGCGCTTTGCAGCGCCTCGCCAAAGCTTCGGGATGTCATGGCTTGCGAGCCGACATGGAATGTAACGCCAAGGCGCTCGGCCATCTGCCGCGCGGCCATCAAGATATCCAGCGCATCGGTTTCACCGGCGCCGTATTTGCCCTCGAGTGGAATGAGGCTATGGGGATTGGAGCACGCCAATCGTATGAACAGCTGCAGATCACTCGCGTTGTCCGTCGCCAGTCGAATCTTGTCGAGTTCATCAAGCGAATCCAGCGCAAAGGCCCTTACCCCGAATTCAAGATAGGCGCGCGCAATCGTTTCGCGCGGCTTGACCGGGTTCATGAGATAAATTTTGGCACGCGGCAGCCCCGCCACCATCTCGATTTCAGGCAAAGAGGCGACATCGAACCGCTCGATGCCGGCGCGCCACACCGCATCGACGATTTGCGGCGCCGTATTGGCCTTCAGCGCATAGAGAATTTGGCCTGGAAAGTGGTCGATGAACCAGCGCGCCGCGCGCGCTGCCGCATGGGGCCGCAAGCACAAAACAGGTCGCTCTGGCCTGCGCTGGCGCACCAAGTCTTCAGCCGTTTCAAAGTCCGCCACCATGCCGGTCCCCTTCAGCCAAGCGCCGTTTTGTAATGCCGAAAAGCGTCCGCGCATAGCAGAAAGTGGTGGTGGAATGATCCGCCCTGGACAGGCACGCGCGGTTATCGCTGGACCTTCGCACGCATGCTGCTCACCACCAGATTTTTTTTCTGGCTGAGCACGGGCCGCTGCAACAGCCCATAGGATTTGCGCGCCGTGAGACGGACCATGCGCGCGGTAAAGGCATAGAGCTCGACCGTCTCGATCCGCCCATCGCCATTGCCGATAGGCGCGATATCGGCCTGCCCCGCCAACCCCTCGATCAAATAACGCGTGAACAGTCCTATGGAGTAGTGCGGGTCATCCAGCACCTTTTGGTCGCGGTCCGCCGCCGTCATGACCGTCAAACCCCGAATGGCGCTTGAGGGCAAAGATTTGACCCACATTTCAGGCAAATTTGGTGGAAAGACGAAGGCGCTCACGTCGCGCCCGAAACTCGCTTCAAGCATCAGCGTAACCGACGAAGCGCCCAACAGACGCAAGCTCTTATAGAGCTCCGACATGGCATAGCCGCTCTGCGCCTCACGGTGCTTGATCGCATCGACGGGCAACAGGTAGCTCTCGCTCTGATTGGCGTTGGTGGTCGCGTGGCCGGCATAATAAATCAGGACGCGCGCGCCGGGCTCCTTCTGCAGCCGCCGCCACAGGTCGCCCTGACGTTTCTCGCCGCGGCCGAACAAATCCTGCAAATCGCGTTTGGTGGCATCGCGCAGATCAATGATATTGGCTTGGCCAAAACCCAAATGCTCGCTCAGCAGCGCATACATGGCGCCCGCATTGTTGTGCGCCGTTTCGTGAACCGGAAGCTCGCCCTTGTAGGACCGGTTGCCGATGATGACGGCAATATCCTTTTCATGCTTGGTCTTGCGCTTGTATGCCCGATAGATCTCGCGCACCTTGGTATAGGCCTTGCGGGCCCGCTGGGCTGGATGCGACCAACGCGGCAATTGTGTCGGTGGTCGCGTGCAGATCTGCACCTTGGCGCCACGCTCGATGCGCAGAATATCATCCAGCGGCAAATGCGAGACGAGCTCGATGCATGACTTGCACCAGCGAACGCCGCGCTTCTTTTCGTAATCGGCTATCTCTGCCTTGGTCAGCCCTTTCGGGATCGGCACACAGGTCTGGGTACAGCGCTTGAGGTTCTCGCGCTTGCCGTAGGTGCGCCGGATCAGAGCGAAAAGATCGCTCGGCAGGCAGCCCACCTCGGGCTTGGCAAAAGAAGTAGGCGTCGTCGTTGCCTGAACGCTTGCGCCCGCCTGTGCGCCCTTGCCCGTACCGTCCTTGTTTTCATCACCACCCTTGAGAGCGGTCTCCAGCACCTTGGGACAGAGCGCAAACAACTTTTTCTGTGCCCTTTTGTTGTACATGCCATTTGGCGTTCGCCCCACCTTATGATCGCGTTTGAAGTACCAAAACGCAGACCAGCCGGCGCGGGTCACTTTCTTGCCCACCGGGCCCTTGAGATATCCCGCTTCCTTCAGGCAATTTTGCAGCAACACGAGATCGCGCACGATGGGCCGCGGCTTGTTGGTCTGTGTCGTCTCGCCAGCCGCAGCTGCCACCACCGATGCCGACGGCGCGCCCCTTACGCACTGCCCGCCTTTTTCGCCATAACCCGGCGCGCACATGCATCCCTGACCGTCCGGCATAGGCACGCGGGGCCAAAGACATTTCTTGCCCGCATTTGGCGTCGCAACCGCAACACCAGTATCGACACACTTGCCGCCCTGCATCGTCAAACCAGTGCGGCATCGACAGGCGCGCGCGCCTTTGGACCAATACCCGCCTTGCGGACACCGCGTGGCAGCGCGTGCGCGCACACACCGCCGCGCGCGCGCCGAATAGACCCACGGCGAGGGACAACTGTGTCGCCACCAACCCTGTGCCAATTCAATCGGTGAGTCTGGGTTCTGCGGTTGGGATTTGGCGGAGACGGAACCGAGCACCAGCGCACAGCCCACTGCACAGCACCAGAGGAAAAAGAGGATTAGTCTTTGTTTCGATCGCCCACCCAATTCGGCGGCGATCCTCACGGATTCCATACGCCTACGCTTACCTCACTCAACACCGGCGCAACACACTTGGATGGCGGTTACAGGGTCCACCACTCATGCACCGTTAGGGAGATAATAAAACACAGGCCCGCTGGACCGAAGCACCAAATGTCGATCTTGCGTTAATTTGTATCCGCCTGGGGAAAACCGTCTCCACGGACCGCGCGGGACACCGACAAAGAAGAAACCCGGGAGCGGTCTGCCCCCGGGTCTTTGTATCTGTATTCCTGTGCCTCGAGGACGGGGTTGCAGCTGGCGCTAGATGGCGCGCACCTCGACAAGGAACTCGTCGACGCGGGTCTTCAGCGTCTGCGATTCTTGCGAGAGCGTTTTCGCCGCTTCGGTCACCCCGCCGACAATGTTGCCAGTCTCTTGCGAGGCCGTCGAAACGCCCGTGATGTTGTCGGCAACCTGCTTGGTCGCAGCCGATTGCTCTTCGACTGCGGCCGCGATAGCCGACGAGATCTGAGCCATCTCATCGATAATCTTGTTGATCGACGAGATCGCCGCAACCGACGTGTCTGTGGCGCCTTGCATGGAGTTGATCTGGTCCGAGATCTGTTCGGTCGCCTTCGCCGTCTGGGTCGCCAGCTCCTTGACCTCGGAGGCCACAACCGCAAAGCCCTTACCCGCTTCGCCCGCACGCGCCGCCTCGATTGTGGCGTTGAGCGCCAGCAGATTGGTCTGTTCGGCAATCTCCTGGATCATGCCAACCACTTCACCAATGGTCCGCGCCGCGTCCGAAAGGCCGCTGATCATCTGGTTGGCATGATCGGCTTCCGTCACCGCCTTCTGCGCGATCTCGTTGGACGAGCTGACCTGTTGGGAAATCTCGCCGATCGAGGCCTGCAATTGCTCCGAGGCACTGGCCACCGTGGCGGCCTGCGCGTTGGTCTCTTCGGCCGATGCCGCCATCGATGTGGCGCTCGCCTCGAGCTCGGCCGAGGCCGAGGATACCGCCGCGACAACCGAACCGACATTGCCCTCGAAATTATCAGCCAGCGCCACGCGGTCGGAGACCACCGTCCAGTTCAGCATGGGGCCAATATAGTCCCCGTTCTGGTCGTTGATCGCGTTGACTCGCAGGTCGAGCGTCTCATCACCCAATTTGATCTTCGTGTTGTAGGGAAGATTTGCGGGGTCCGAAAGAATCTGGCGCTGATGCGCCGGATTCTTGTGGAAGATATCGACACACTGGCCCTGGAGTTCGTCGACCGGACACGGCAGCAAGCTCTGCAACGGCCGCAGCGTCTCGACGCTGGTATTGTTCACATAGGAGATTTCGAAGTTTTCGGGTTCGAGCATCATCACGTTGAGCGGCATGATGTCGAGCATTTGCATGAGCTTCTTGGTCTCGTTTTCGACACGCACCTTCTCGGTGATAACGCTCCATGTGAGCATCGGTCCGATATAATCCTCACCATCGAATATCGGGCTTACCAGCAGATCCAGAACCTCGCCGCCAATTTGGATTTTTGTCTGATGAGGCAGGTTGGAGGGATCCGACAGCAGCTTGCGCTGGTGTTCCGGATTCTTATGAAAAATATCGATGCATTGTCCGACGATGTCTTCGGCCTTGCAGGGGAGCGCATCCTCGATCCCTTTGAGGCCTTCCATGGTGGCCTCGTTCACGTAGTCAATTTTGAAATCCTCGAGATTGCAGACCATGACCGCGACGGGCATTTTCTGCACCATCGTTTCAAAATCCAGCTGGGCCCCGCCGCCGTCCGTGCCGCCATTTGATTTTTTGAACATTTATGCCTCCTTATGCTGAGAGGATGTGCCCTCAAACATGATTCAAAGATTTGCGCACGCCCACTAGGCCAGTTCGCCCGCACAGCAATTGGCCGCCGACCTCCGTGGCAAACGCGCGGTGAATTGATTTGGATGGCGATGATTGACAAGCCAACGACTGTTTTGAGTCAACGAATCCATTCACGTTCTCAGCCCCGATTCGCATTTGAGTGACCGCATCAAGCGCGGCTTCGGGTGCTTGTTTCCCGCCGTCCGTGCCGCTTGTCGCAGTACGCAGAGATTACTGGAGTAGACTCGACAGAAGTTTTTGAGCGTCATCGCTCATAATCGACTTTGAAGGAGTTTGCGCTAACTGAAACTCGAAACCTCAAAGGCGAATCACTGACTCAATTCTTCTCGCGTTCGAGTGCTCTTGTAAAGCCCGACTATTATGGTAAGGGAATAGTTAACGGAAGATCAACAGTACAAGAAAACCCGGCTGTTTGCTTTAAATTCCAACACCGCATTCCCAGTTAAACTAGCGCTGGCGGGCGACAGTGAAGCGGCAATTCTATAAAAATCGAATGTATTTATGAGCAACACATCGAGCTTAGTTTTGCCCGGCCAGCCGGCTTCAGGCCGCCTTTAGAACGGGCGCATGCGCCGTCAGGACGCCATGTAGACGCAGAAGTTTATCGAATGCGCCGCAGTCTGGGTCATCGATCCAGTCGCCGATGGTGCTCTCAATCGCCTTTCCAGTTCCCCTGTCCGCCAGTTTGGCGATGAGCTGTTCGACCTCACGCAGAAGCACCAGGCATTCGGTCTGCGACAGGTCGCCAAAGAGCCTGCCGAGCGCCCGGCTGAAACGTTGCGGCACATCGATATTGAGCCGCCGCGCGAATTCGCGCTGCACATGAAAGGCCAGCAGACCGGCAATCAACCTGTCGTCGTGCTGGGCTGGACGCGTCCCGTCCTGCGCCGACCAGGTCACACCGGTTAACTCGATGAACACGCCCGCTTGCAGCAAGATCGCCGCGGCCACATCCGCTGCAGCCCGACCTGCAAATACCACCGGCACCCGATCCGCTACCCTGACCCCGACCTGCTCGAGCGCAAGCGCAATTTTTTGCCGCACGGCGAGACTTGGATGGCCACGCGGCGGCTCGCCATAGCTGTGGCGCGCGCGCGCCAGTGCATCGGTAACGCAACGTTGCCAAAGCAGAAAGGCCACATGCCAGCCCGGCTGCCGTGGCCAAGCCTGCACAGCCTGCCGTTGCGTTGCCTCGAGCGGACCCGCCAGCAGCGCTTTGGCCTCCTCATGCATCAGCCTCAGTTCTATATCGGAAGTATCCAGCCGGCCTTGCATGACGGCGAACAAGCGCTCGGCTTTCGCAGCAGCCGCCTTATACCGGTCGTTCGAACCGTTGCGGTGGACTTTGAGTGCGGCCGTGATGAACACGCCTGCGACGCCGCTCAATTCGCCATAGACTCGGACCGCGACAACTTCGCAGTCAGCCGCGCTCAGAACATCATTGAAGGCCCAGACATGACGAACGATAAGACCGTACAGCACACCCACGACATTGGGTGCCAGCCAGTCGATGGCATTGGGTTCATGGCATTGGTCGATACTGGCTCGCACGTGCGGTTTCAGCACCCCCGCAACGTGGCTTTTTACTCGCGCTCTATGCAGAATACCAAACACGCAACCAACACAACCCACCCCATTATCAGGGGGGATAGGCTACACCGCAAGTCAATTTCAAGTGGAGCGTGAAGTGAATGCTCAACCAGAGCGTCTAACCGCCTCTGCGCCTAAACATTCCTGTGTTTGCAGTAAAGATTATACAACAGCGAGACAACCTGGGCGGCTTCGCTGCTGCCGATAGAATAATAGATGGTGCGACCTTCGCGCCTAGTGTCGACCAGTCCGTCGGTACGCAGGCGCGCCAATTGCTGGGATACACTGGGCTGACGCAAATCCATTAGGACTTCGAGCTCACCGACGGATTTCTCGCCGTCAACCAACAGACAAAGGATCATCAGGCGCGTTTCGTGACCAATCGCTTTCAACAAGTCACGTGCGGCACGCGCGTGCTCGCTCATTTCGCCCATATCATCGTTGGCGATATTATCCGTCGAAACATCCATGTCTAAATCCATCTACCTTCATTGTTCTATTCGCACGTCACCTGCCCAGCAGCTTCGGTCGAATTTAAACACTTCAACATGATCCAAATATGGAGCGCAATGAATATATAATTATATATGAACGTGGCGCGCTTGCGTTGAACCTGCTTATCGAACGATTCTGAGGCCACGCAAGGGACACAACCATATGATTTCTAGGAGAGAATTTCTACAGGCTGCCATCGCCAGCGCCGCACTCACGGCGATTGGCGGAATCGGCGCTTGGTCTCGCCTTGCCGCTGGTCAGGCCTTGACCCAGTCGCAGCTCCTCGATTTTGAGCCCCTGGGCAACGTAACACTGATTCATCTGACCGACTTGCATGCCCAGCTCAAGCCCATCTATTTCCGCGAACCCTCACTGAATATCGGCGTTGGCGAAGCAGCTGGCCGACCGCCCCATGTGACGGGAGCGGAATTTTTGAAGCTTTATGGAATCGCGCCAGACTCACCGCCCGCCTATGCGCTCAGCGCCGAAGATTTCACCGCTCTGGCCCGGACCTACGGCAAAATGGGTGGGATCGACCGCATCGCGACCATCATCAATGCGATCCGCGCCGAGCGCGGCGCCAACGCGTTGCTACTCGACGGCGGCGACACTTGGCAAGGCAGCTATACGGCCCATAAGACCAAGGGCGGCGATATGGTTAATGTGATGAACGCACTCGCACCCGACGCCATGACCGGTCACTGGGAATTCACCTATGGTCAAGAGCAGGTCAAAAAGACGATCGCTGGGCTGCCCTATCCTTTTCTTGGCGGAAACATTTTCGATGACGAGTGGCAGGAGCCAGCCTTCCCCTCGACCGCCTTTTTCGAAAAGGGCGGCGTCAAGATCGCTGTCATCGGCCAAGCCTACCCCTACACGCCCATTTCCAATCCGCGCTGGATGATCCCGCAATGGTCCTTTGGCATTCGCGAGGACCAGCTCCAGAAGAATATCGATGCCGCTCTCAAGGACGGCGCCGGCCTCGTGGTGCTGCTCTCTCACAACGGCTTCGACATCGACCGCAAATTGGCGTCCCGCGTCTCCGGTATCGACGTGCTGTTGAGCGGCCACACCCACGACGCCCTGCCAGAGCCCGTCAAGATCGGCAAAACGCTGCTGATCGCGTCGGGTTCCAACGGCAAGTTCGTCTCGCGCCTCGACCTCGATGTGGACTCGAACGGAGTGAAGGCATTTCGCTACCGCCTCATTCCAGTCTTCTCGGACGTCATCGCCGCAGATACCGACATGGCGGCCCTCATCGCCAAACAGCGCGCGCCCTACGCCCGCGATCTGACCCATGTGGCTGGACACACCGAGTCGTTGCTCTACCGCCGTGGCAACCTGAACGGTACCTTCGACGACTTGATCTGCCAAGCGCTGCTGGAGCAACGCGACGCCGAAATCGCCCTCTCGCCGGGCTTCCGCTGGGGGCCGTCATTGCTGCCGGGCACGCCGATCACCCGCGAAGCGATCTTCAACATGACAGCGATCACCTATCCCCAAGCCTATCGCACCGAAATGACCGGCGCCCGTCTCAAGGAAGTCCTGGAAGACGTCGCCGACAACCTCTTCAATCCCGACCCTTACTATCAACAGGGCGGCGATATGGTGCGGGTGGGCGGATTGGGCTACCGCATTGATCCCAAGGCGCCAATGGGTGGGCGCATTTCGGGCATGACATTGTTGGCCAGCGGAAAACCGATCGAGGCCGGCCGAACCTACCGAGTCGCTGGTTGGGCCAGCGTCAACGAGGGAACAGAGGGACCGCCCATTTGGGATGTCGTCGAAGACCATCTGGCGACGCACAAATCAGTCACCGTGTCGCCCAACGTAGCCGTAAAGCTCGTGGGCTGACCCATATCCAACCCAAACATCTGGAACGCGGCCGCCTAGCGGCCGCGCCAGATATGCTGCCGAGCTAGCTGGCCCCCTGGCCCTTTTGCGTCGCGTTCACCAGACAAGCCATGTTGCCTGATGGGTGCTTGTTTTCATGCATCAGTTGATGGGCGTGACCGATTTCGTCGAATCCGTAAAGACCTGAGAGGCAAGGATCGACTTTATTGGCGATCACCAGTTCGTTGACCGCCGTTGCTTGTTCGTCGTTTGCCAGGTGCGAGCCTTGGAAGCGCTTTTGCATCATCCAGTGATAGCGCAAGTCCATGGTGACGTTGTAGCCGGTGGTCCCAGCGCAAATGACGATCATGCCGCCGATGTCACAGACGAATCCCGAAGTCGGAAGCGTCGCTTCGCCCGGATGTTCGAACACCAGCCGCGGACTCTTGCGCTCACCCACCGCCTCCCAGATTGCCTTGCCAAAGGCGCGGGCACCCTTCATCCACGTGCCCCATTCTTGGGAATTTGTGTCGGGCATTTTGCCCCAGTGATCGAAATCCTTACGGTTGATGGCGCCGACCGCACCGTGATCGAGGCAAAACTGGCGCTTGTCTTCTGAGGAAATCACCGCAACGGGCTTGCCGCCCTGAGCAGCGACGATTTGCAACGCCATTGAGCCCAGCCCGCCAGCCGCGCCCCAGACCAGTACGACGTCGTCTTTTTCAACGACGTTTGGCGCCCAACCCATCAGCATGCGGTAGGCGGTCGATGCGCACAGCAAATAACACCCTGCCTGCTCCCAGGTGAGGTGCTTGGGCTTGGGTTGGCATTGATGCGACTGTGCTTTGGCGAACTGGCAATAGGAGCCGTAATTGGTCTGATAGCCCCAAATGCGGACGCTGGGCGCCAACATCGGATCGCGGCCCGAAACGACCCATGGATCTTCGGGCTCCCACCAGCCCGAATGAATCACCACCTCGTCGCCAATTTTTACGTTGGTCACGTCGGGGCCCACGGCCCAGACGATGCCCGAACAGTCTGAACCGCCGGCATGAAAGTCTTCCGGCTCGCCCTTTTTCTGGCGATCGGCGATGACGTCGACGGGCGTTCCGAGCGCCGCCCACACATTGTTATAGTTGATGCCGGTGGCCATCACATAGACGAGCACGTCCAGCGGTCCGATTTCGGGCACCGGAATGACCTCCCGCTGCCAAGCCGACTCGGGCTCGCCGAAGCGATCCTGGCGCACGACAAAGGCGTGCATGTTCTTGGGCACAACGCCCTGCTCCGGCATGTCGCCAAGATCGAGAATTTCAGGTCTGTCGTTTGATTGCTGCATCATACCCCTTCCAACGCGCTAGCCGCGTCGCTCATACAAGCCGTCAAAGGCCACGCGTCGCACTAGCCGGCAACCGTGGATCAAAACAATTTTGCATAGGTGTCTGGCATCCGATTGTGTGCCGAAGACGTTGATTTATCCAACACCGCTTACAATGGCAATGCACAACAGGGCGCGACGTCTTTTGGATTTACGACCGCTGCGACCAAAAGTTACTGCGGCGGCGTTTCTCGTTTGCGGCTTTCGATCGCGGGAACCGATTTTAGATAGGCGGCAATTGCCCGGCGGTCGGCATCGCCGAGCCGTGCCATATTCTCCTGGACCTTGGCCATGGTGCTGCCCAGCACATCGAATTCGGGCGTGAAGCCAGACTTGAGCGCATAGGCGATATCCAGCAGACTCCAGTCGCCAATCCCGTTTTTGTGTGGCGTGATGTTGGGCGTGCGCCCCTTACCCTCGGGCGCCGGCGCGCCTGCCAGAGCCCTGTCAGCGATCGATCCGCCAAAGCTGTCGCGCGGCGTGTGGCATTCGGCGCAATGGCCCGGACCCTCGACCAGATAAGCGCCGCGATTGACCTCATCGCTTTTTGCGGGATCCGGCGCAAATGTCTCGCCATCGAGATAGAGCAGCTTCCAAAAGCCGAGGCCCCAGCGAATAGAATAGGGGAAACTCAACTCATGCCCGGTCCGTTTCGATCTGACCGCAGGCAGGGTGTCGAGATAAGCCTTCAGGTCGCGCACGTCTTCAAGGGGCATGCGCTGGTAGGAGGTATAGGGAAAAGCTGGATAATAGTGCTCGCCCGATGGCGAAACGCCGCGCAACATGGCGTTGACGAAGTCGAGCTCGCTCCAGCTTCCGATGCCGCTTTCGCGGTCGGGTGAAATATTGGGCGCATAGAAAGTACCAAAGCCGGAGCGCAAACAGCGGCCGCCTGCAAGGTCCAGCCGGTTGCCGCTCTTGGGATCGTCGCAGGCCTTTCCCTTGGCCGGGGCCGCGTGGCAGGAGGCACAGCCGCCTGCGTTGAACATGACCTCACCGTTCGCCAAATCAGGCTGATAGGGGATAAGCGCCGAGGCGGAGATTGTTCGTGGACCAGACAGAAGCAGTAAAACGCCAACGCCAATCAAACCAATTCCGGCGATGCTCCATAACAGCCGGCTCTTGGCGCTCTCTCGGGGTTCAGGCACCCAATTACCTCTGAGACTAGTCCTTCTCGACGCGGTAAGCGTCGTGACAGCCCTTGCAAGCCTTGAAGACGTTGCCGAACGCGATCGCGAACTGCTGCTGCCCTTGCTCGGCGGCCACGGCGGCCGCAGCACTGGTGATCTTGAGCTTGTCGGCTGCTGCCAGGAAGCCGGCCATATCCGTCCAAATCTTAGGCGATGCCTCCGACTTGGGATCGCTCACCGAATCGGTTCCCTCCGGGAGCAGTTTGGCCAATTTGTCGGGCACCTGGCTGATTGCCTTCATGGCGCCGCTTGCCATGGGCGCGTTATAGGGGATTTCGCCCTTGGCCAATTGATTGCCAAGCTTGGCGTTCTTTCCCGCGACCTCCTTCATCAATGTCTCGCGTGCCTCATGGGCATCATCTTGGGCCAAGGCGGCGGGCACAGCAAGCGCCAATCCGGCGCCCAGCAAAGCAATTTTTGCGATTGTTCTCATGATGGTCTCCCTGAGAGTGGTGCCCCCGCGGCATATCGACTGCTGCGGTCAAATGAAGGCCCGGGGGGGCGTCCCGCCCGGGCCTTATTCATACGTCACTGCCATGCAGGCTGTTAGCCGCTGGCGCCCCGCTGGACCATGTGCTTAAGCAGCGGCTGCGATGCCTGGCCGTCGACAAGCAGATTGTTATCTTCCTGATAGGCGACGATCGCGTTCGACGTGCCCCGGCCAAACTGCCCGTCGATCGGGCCTGGATCGTAACCGAGCCGCACCAGCTCGCGCTGGAGGTCGTGAATCAGAGGCGAATAGTTTGAGTGCCGGTGATGTCGCCGCGGCGGCGGAGCGGAGTGGTATACCGGCTCAGGCGGCGGCTCGTAGTGGTTCCGATTGTTCCTTTCGATGCCGCCTACCACGGCGCCTGCCGCGCCACCGATCAGCGCGCCCTTGCCGGCGCCTTTACCGCCACCGGTGATGGCGCCGATACCTGCGCCGATCAGCGCGCCTTGCACGCCACGTTCGACAACCTGCGCCGAGGCGCTCGCCACGGAGACCAGCATGACGGCCGCCGTCAACAGCGCAACAGAGGCCAATCCAGCCAAAAACCGAACGGGTGAACGATATGAATGCGTCATCAGTATCTTCCCCAATTGATCCTCGAACACGATGTTCGAGGCGAAAGCCCCCGTCGGGCCGAGAAGGGCAAAGCCTTCGATCTTCGGTCGATTCTATGGCGAACATCGGCGTTACGCAACACATCGCCCACGACGCCCTTAACCGGACAGAACGGCAGCTTTGCACGGGTCAAAACGCCAAGCTGTGTCATTTGACCCAATTAATGTGGCGGGTCCATGGCCCCATTGCTATGGCGTCCGCCAGCTTCAAGGCATCGGAATCTCGGGGTATTTTGTCGCCACCGCATGGCCCCGCTTGACCGCCGCGCGATCGGCGATCGCCAAATACCACCGCAACACATTGGGATAATCGTTCAGATCCTGCTGCTGCCACTCGAAACGTGAAATCCATGGCCAGATGGCGATGTCAGCGATCGAATAGTCGCCCGCCACATACTCGACCTCGCCAAGCCGCGTATCGAGCACCTGATAGAGACGTTTGGCCTCTGCCAGAAAACGCTCTTCGGCATAGGGCGCCTTGCCCGGATTGAACGCCACGAAATGGTGGACTTGGCCAAGAAAAGGACCCGGTCCGCCCATCTGCCACATCAGCCACTCCACGACCCGCCACTTGGCCTCGCCCTCTTGCGGCCACAGCTTGCCGGTCTTTGTGGCCAGATACATCAAGATGGCTCCCGATTCCATCAGGCGGATGCCGGTCTCATGGTCGACAATCGCCGGAATCTTGCTGTTTGGCGAACACTTGACGAAGTCCGGCTCGAACTGTTCATCCTCAAGGATATTGATGATGTGCGGCTTATAGTCGAGCCCCACTTCCTCCAGCATGATCGTGATCTTGCGCCCGTTGGGCGTACCAAAGGTATAGAGATCGATCATAAATTCTCCTGTTCCTCACAACACCGGCAGCTTAATTGTGGAAACCACGTAGAACAACGCTGCCGTGGACGTTGACCTTTGGCGGCTTCTCACTCATCCATTGGGCCCATGGCACGGACCCAAGGAGAACACGCCGCGAACGATAAAAGCGTGTTCGAGCGTTACGCCGTTTTCTGGGCGCCTGAGCCGGAGTCGCGCCTGGCGCGCTTTGGCGAGCGCTGGTTTAGCGCCCCGCGCGAGACCGCCGCCACACTTGGTCTGGTTGGCGACGACGTCGAGGCCGCGATCGCTGAGCCCAAGCGCTATGGTCTGCACGCCACCATGCTCGCGCCCTTCCGCCTTCAGCAGGACAAAAGCTTGCAAGCACTCATGGTTCAGCTCGAGGGCTTCGCCTCGGCCCGCTCATCCGTGCCCCTCAACCCCTTGCGACTTGATCGCATCGGCTCCTTCCTGGCGCTGGTGACCACGGCCCGCGAGGCCAGCATTCGCTCACTTCACATCCAGTGCATGTTTGCCCTGGATAGTTTTCGCGGGCCAGCCAACGCAGAAGAGCAACATCACCGACAATCCGGCACCGGCGAATCCAATCAAAAACTGTTGCTTGCCCAATGGGGCTATGCCCACGTCCTGCATCTCTTCCGGTTTCACGTCACGCTGACCGGACGCCTTGGCGACGCGGCCGCCGCCGGTTTCAGCACAGCGTTGGCAGGCGAAATCGAAGCGCTCAACGCCGAACCGCTCGCACTTGATGCCTTGTGCCTGTTCGGCGACCCGGGCAGCGGGCGGCCCTTCGAGCTGATTCGCCGTTTTCCCATCGCCTCCCAAGAGATCGGCTGAGCACCCCGCCGCCACGATTGCCCTGCTATTTCCTCCCCAAGGCCCAAGTTTCGACACATGCCATTGTCATTCAGCGACATCCGGTGGCTGGGGCATCAACGACGGGGGAATACCCATGCCGGAATATGGGAAAATACTGGCATTTCTTGCGAATAATCCGCCGCAATTCGAGTCCGAACGGGCGCTGCACGCCTCCCTTCTGGAGTTGTTGGCGTCGTGTCTCAGAAGCGAGAATCGTCTGCTCGAAGCACCACAAGGCACGGACGACATTGGCGGTGATATCTCGAAACGTATCGAAGAAGATCACATTCACTGGGTGAATTTCAGTTGAGGAGTCCGCCCTGCGTTACATGGGCGTAACCGGCGCGCCTGTTCTTGCCGAAGGAATTGCCCTACCGGGCCGCGAGTGCTAAGGAGCGCCGCGGCCTTTTTCTTGTCGGGCCCATGCCACCAGGCTCTGCTTGGTGTCTACCGCGACAGCCGCTAATGTGAGGGCGTCAAAGTTGAGAGCGTTCGAATAGGAGTGCGATGAAATTGGTGTTGTGCGCCATCCCATCGCAGCGCGCTGACCCATCGCAAATTCCAATCCATCGAAACGCGTCAACCGGCGCCAACCGTAAGAAAGCCGACCCATGTCAGTTTCAACCGAACCGATCGTCCAGTCCTTCCTCTCAAGCGTCGATGCTGGAGCACACGCAACGACGCCCTACGACCACTGGACCTTGCGGGGATGCCTGCCCTGCGACGCGGTCGATGAAATTCTTGAGTTGCCCTTTGAGTCGCCCGATCTTGAAGGCGTTTCGGGCAAGCGCGAACTCCACAACGCGACGCGGACTTATTTCGATGTTGAGAACCGCAAGCGCTTCCCCGTCGTCGAAACCGTAGCCCAGGCATTTCAGGACAAGCGCGTAACCGACCGCATCACGACCGAATTCAACACCGATATCCAGGGCGCGTATCTGCGCATCGAATTCGCGCAGGATACCAACGGTTTTTGGCTCGAACCCCATTCGGACCTGGGGGTCAAGCTCTTCACCATGCTGCTTTATATGTCGAAGGACGAGAGCCACGCGAATCTGGGCACCGATATCTACGACCAAAATTTGAATCCCGTCGCCCGCTCGCCGTTTGCCTCCAACAGCGCAATGGTGTTCATCCCGTCGGGCATTTCATTTCACGGTTTCGAGCCGCGGCAAATCGAAGGCATTCGCAAGTCGATCATCATCAATTACGTGACCGACGAGTGGCGCGCCCGCGAGCAGCTCACCTTTCCCGACGCGCCGATCAACAGCTAGCGTCGGGCCTGCCTCAAGCCGCGCGCTCCGCCGCTCCGGCCTCGCTGTAGACGAGTGGCAATTCGGTCGTGAACTTGATCTGTTCCATGGCGAAGCTGGAACTCACTTCCGTCAATTCAATTCTGGAAATCAGCCTCTTATAGAAGGCGTCATAGCTCTCGATATCGGGGACGACGACACGCAGAAGATAATCCACCTGACCGCTCATGCGGTAAAACTCGACCACTTCGGGGAATTCTTGAATCGCTTCGTGAAACCGCTCGAGCCAATCAAGACTGTGCTGGCTGGTCGAGATGGTCACGAACACCGTGACGCCAGCGTTCACCTTTTTGGGATCCAGCAGCGCGACCCTGCAGGCGATCACGCCGCTGTCCTCGAGTTTTTGGATACGCCGCCAGCAAGGCGTGGTCGACAAGCCCACGGCGCGCCCGACTTCGGCCACCGGCATCGTGCAATCGTGTTGCAAGATAGCCAAGATCTTGCGATCCGTCTCATCGAGACAAACCTGATCCTTTAAAATTTTCCTTCCAGTAATGTTCGGTTTTTCAGGCATTATTTTCTCATAAAGCTTCTAGCGTGCCTCAAAGAGGATGATTTTTCTAACACATCGCAATTCGATTCCCAACCAAATACTCGAGTTATCCGCGCTGCCGCTGTCTCTAGCCGAGCATCCGGCGAACCTCGCGGCGCAAATGCGGCAGCACCTCTCGCTCAAACCAGGGGTTCTTCTTGAGCCATGCATTGTTGCGCCAGGAGGGGTGCGGCAGGGGGATCGAAGGCGCCTCACCGGCCGCCGCCTGCGCAAATGTTCGCCAATTGGCAACCGTATCGCTGACCCGCACCGCCGCCTTTCGGCCCAGGCGCCAGCGGTGCGCATATTGTCCGACCAGCACAAAAAGTTCGATTTGCGGCAATTGCGCAAATAGCCTGTCGTGCCACAGCTTTGTGCATTCGCGCCGTGGCGGCAGATCGCCGCCTTTGTCGTCGAGCCCGGGAAAACAGAACCCCATGGGGACGATGGCGATGCGCGAGTCGTCGTAGAACTCGTCGTCGCTCACGCCGAGCCAATCACGCAAACGCACCCCCGATGGATCGGCGAACGGCACGCTCGACGCGTGCACGCGCGTTCCCGGCGCCTGTCCCGCGATGCAGATGCGCGCCGTCGCACTGACGCGCAGAACCGGGTTCGGCTCGTGCGGCAGAGGCGCGCCTTCCGCCTGCTCAACGCAGTGGCGGCAGGCCCGGATTGCGTCCACCACGTCGTCCAGTGAATCGGCCATCTTTTGTTGTCGCGGACAGCGCCTCAGGCTTGCGCGCTCGGCCGCGCCGCCAACTCGCCATACCAACGCGCCACGTTGGTGTGTTCTGCCGGCAACTCAAGCTGCGCCGGCTTCATGAAATCGATAGCGCACAAGCCGGTGATATCGGAAATCGAGAAGGTATCGCCTGCAACGAACGGCTTATCGGCAAGATGAGCATCCAAGATTTTCAGAAAATCCATGGCACGGCCCTTGTTGATATCGCCCCACTGAGCAACCTGCGGATCCTCCAACACGATCGCGCGCGGATGGGTGTGGCGAAAGTAGGAGCCGACGGTCCAGAATAGGTCGTTTTCCATGCGCCGTTGCCACATCTCCACTGTCGCTTTGCCCAGCGCGCCCTCGCCCATCAGGACGGGGTCGGGCTGCAGCTCCTCGAAATAACGGCAGATGGCGACCGTCTCGGCGATTGTTGTCCCGTCATCGAGCACCAAAACGGGCACGCGCTGCATCGGATTGATCGCTGAGAAGGCTTCTGAGCGCTGATCGCCGCTCATAATGCTGATCTCTTCGTACTCTATCTCGATGCCTTTTTCGGCGAGAAAGATCCTCACCCGCCGGGGATTGGGCGCCTGCCGCGTCTCTATGATTTTCATGACATTATTCCAGCCAAATGTGCTCTTTGGTTGAGTCGTAGAACAGCGCCTTGCCCCGCGCAAGGCGGCCAGCCCGACGCCTTGCATCGGAGCATACGCCGGTTCTCAGAACATACTATTGTCCGCGCGCCAGTCGCTGGGCAACTCAAAATCGCTTGCCCAAATGCCGCGCTTGGCCGCGCGCGCCTGACGCTCGGTGCCATGATAACCGCCGAAAGACACCGCCCAACCCTGCTCCACGAGCCAACGGTTGATCTCGACCTCCCCCAGCCAACAGCGTGTCAGCAGTCGGCCGTGCTGGTCCTCCTGGTGCCCTTTGCAGCGCACCCGCCTGCTGCCCAACAAGCCCGCCAAGCGCCGGCTCGCCTCCCGGCCACAGGCCCAGTCGCGGCCGCCCTTGCGACAGGTCTGCTCGGCCTCCGGAGCGTCGATTCCCTGGAGCCGCATCTCGACCTCGGCGACCACAATGCTGTCGCCATCGATCACCCTTGCCCGCCCCTGCGGATTGAGGCTTTGGGTCGCAGGCAGCAGCAGCACCAAGCCGAGCAGCGCCAGAACCACCAGCGCGAACAGCACAAGATCGGTGAGGCGTGAGCGCCGCGCGGCATCGAAAAGACGTTTCATCGGCCTGGTCCCAAAAATGCTATGTTTATAGACCCTCGCCACGTCCCCTGGCCTTGTTTCATGACATGTGACATCTCATCTGCCGCCTGCTATCGGATTGCAGTCATGTTGTATCGCACAGTGATCGCCGCCGCCCTCCTCGTGCTCGGCGCCTCCGCCGGCCCAGCCCAAGCGGCCACAACGGCGTGCGAGGTCGGCCGTCCCGTCCGCATGGCCGGCCTCGACTGGGACAGCAACCGCTTTCACGTCGCCGTCGCGGGTTACATCCTGAAGCACGGTTTCGGGTGCGAAAGCGAGTCACTGCCCGGCTCCACAATCCCCCTGCTCACCGGACTAGCCCGCGGCGATCTCGACATCGTCATGGAAGTTTGGAAGGGCCAACTCACCGAGGTATGGGACAAGGCCGAACGCGCCGGCAAGGTCAAATTGCTTGGCATCAACTTTCCCGACGCCGTCCAGGGTTGGTTCGTGCCCCGCTATCTGGTGGAGGGCGAAAACGCTCCGGCCAAGGGTCTCGTCTACGTCACCGATCTGCCGCGCTATAAGGCGCTGTTCCGCGATCCCGAAGAGCCCGACAAGGGGCGTTTTTACAACTGCAAGCTGGGCTGGGACTGCGAGACCATCAACACCAAGAAGCTCGGCGTGTACGGCCTCACGCCCCACATCAGTAATTTCAGGCCCGGAAGCGACGCCGCGCTTGCTGCCGCGATCTCGGCCGCCCACGAGCGCAAGAGGCCAGTCCTCTATTACCATTGGGGACCGAGCTGGATCATGACCAAATATGGCGGCGTGATGCTCAAGGAGCCGGCCCACGATCCCGAGGTCTGGAAGGCGTTGAAGGCGAGCGATACGCCGCAGAAAGCCTGCGCCTATCCGCTTGTGACCGTTTATACCGGAGCCAACTCGGCCTTTGCCGAGCAAGCGCCGGGGATTGCCCGCTTCCTCGCCGCCTACCGCACCTCCAACGAAATGGTAGGCAAGGCCCTTCTCTATATGCAAACAAACAAGAGGGCTGGGGTACAGGGTGCCGCGGTGGACTTCCTGCGGCGTCGCGACGACGTTTGGACACAATGGCTGGAGCCCGAGCGCGCCGGTCGCGTGCGCGAGGCGCTCGAGCGCTCGGCCCGCAAGGCCAACCTCTAGGGCCCGCCCCGGGAGAGAAAGCGCAAGCGCCGATGTTTCCTGAAAAATTTCGCATACCGCTCGGCGACTGGGTCAATCAGACCATCGAGTGGCTGGTCGCAACCCACGGCGCCCGCTTCGAGGCGTTCGCCGAAGGGTTGCTCGTCGTCCTGCTCGCCCTCGAACAAACCCTTCGCTCGCTCCCGTGGTGGGTTGTGATCGCGGCCATCGGCCTGCTCGCCCTCGCCGCCACGCGCAAACCGCTCAAATCAGCCATGCTGATGGCGGCCATGTTCGTCATCGGTCTCTTCGGCCTATGGGATCTGGCGATGCAGACGCTGGCCATCATGCTGGTCTCGATCGGCATATGCGGTGTCATTGGCGTGCCCACCGGGATCTTGATGTCTTTTTCCCGCCGCGCCCGCACGCTCATCTTGCCCCTCCTCGACGTCATGCAGACCATGCCGAGCTTCGTCTATCTGATTCCGGCGCTCATGCTGTTTGGGCTTGGAAAAGTGCCCGCGATCCTGGCGACGGTCATTTACGCCGCCCCGCCCCTTATCCGGCTCACCGATCTTGGTATTCGCCTAGTCGATAAGGACATCGTCGAGGCGGCCGATGCCTTCGGTGCCAGCCGTTGGCAGAAGCTCACCGGCGTTCAGCTGCCCTTGGCGCTTCCCACCATCATGCAGGGCGTCAACCAGACGACCATGATGGCGCTCTCCATGGTGGTGATCGCCTCGATGATCGGCGCGCGCGGCTTGGGTCAGGAGGTGCTGCTCGGTATCCAGCGGCTGGATTTTGGCCGCGGCGCCGAAGCCGGGCTGGCCATCGTCGCCTTGGCCATTGTGTTCGACCGCATCACCCAGGCCGTGGCCTCGAGCGATCGCAATGGGCGCCGGCCGGCGGGTTGACGTGGCAAAAATCTCCTTCCGCGATGTTAGCAAAATATACGGGGCACAGACCGCACGCGCTCTCGCCATGCGTAAGGCCGGCCGTTCCAAGGATGAGATCAGGGCCGAAACCGGCGCCACGCTTGCCCTTGATCGCGCCTCGCTCGATGTTGCCGAAAGCCGCACCCAAGTGGTCATGGGCCTTTCTGGATCTGGCAAATCGACGCTGGTGCGCCTGGTGAACCGGTTGATATCGCCAACCAGCGGCCAAGTCGCCGTCGATGGGCAGTTGCTGGCTGATCTCACGACGCGCGCTTTGCGCGATTTCCGCCGCCACAAGGTCTCGATGGTCTTTCAGGAGTTTGCCCTGTTTCCCCACCGTTCGGTCCTCGACAACGTCGCCTATGGACTTGGCGTGCGCGGGCTCGATCGGAAAACCCGCCACGCCGCGGCCGAACGCTGGATCGAAAAGGTCGGGCTCACCGGATATGAAGCAGCGCTGCCGGGCGAGCTCTCGGGCGGTATGAAACAGCGCGTGGGCCTGGCTCGTGCGCTTGCCACCGACCCCGAAATCCTGCTGATGGACGAGCCCTTCGGCGCCCTCGATCCCTTGATTCGCCGCGATATGCAGGACGAATTGCTCGCCCTGCAAAAAGACCTCAAGAAGACGATTTTGTTCATCACACATGATTTGAACGAGGCGCTGCGTCTGGGCGACCGCATCGCCATCATGAAGGATGGCGAAATCGTCCAACAGGGCACGCCGGCCAGCATCGTGCAAAAACCCGCAAACGCCTATGTGCGGGCCTTTCTGCGCACTCTGCCCGAGCGTCCCAAAACCGCCAAAACAGTGGCTTCGCGGGCCAAAAACGGCCGACAAAGTAAACGCCAAGTTAAGTAATTAGCCGGAGACTGGGACGGGTCGGATTCGCGGCCCGTCCACAGCGTCTGGCGAGCCCTGCCGGCGCAGATCACATTCGGTCGCGTTAGAGTATTCGGTCGCGTTGAAGTATGAGCACCCAAGCAGGCACAACCGATACCGCCTCGACGCGCTTTCGCCGTCAGAGCGCCGACCGCATCAAGGAGGTGCGCGAACGCCTGACCTACGGCAGCGCCTCGCGCCCGGAATTCGATTACGAACTGCTTCTGATGTTCGTAAAGAACGAACTCAGCGCCTCTCTCACGGTCCCACTGTTCGCCATCGTCGTCGCGCTCGCCTTCATGTTCTGGGCGCCGCCCGACGAGCTCATTTTCTGGCTGGCAACCGTGTTGATGTCAAAGGGCATTTTGCTCAGCCTATGCCGCCAATTCCAAAATAAGGCGGAAGCCGACGTCAATGTGAAAATCTGGCAGGCCAAGCTGACGGCCGCCGAATTCCTCTATGGCGTCACTTGGGCCGGCATCGCCTTCATCGACATCAACAGCCCGTATCCGTCCGCCCATATTTTCGTCTTCGCCGCCATCACCGTGATCATCTCGATCCGCATGATGTTTGCTTCGACCGCGATGACCATTGTCTACGCCGGAACACTGCCCATGACGACCGCCCTGGTGTTGCGCTTCCTTCTGCTCGACAACGCCTTCTACTGGGCCATGGCGGCGCTGGCAGTGGGCCTGCACATCTATTTCATTTCGCTGATGCGCGGCCACAGTTCCAACGTGCTGGCGATGCTTGAATTTCGGGCCGAAAAAGACGCGCTGATTGCCGAACTCGAAGAGGCCAAGTCCATTTCCGACGAGGCCCGTCACCGCGCCGAGGCCGCCAATATCGCCAAATCCCGCTTCCTCGCCACCATGAGTCATGAGCTGCGCACGCCGCTGAACGCCATACTCGGATTTTCGGAGGTCATGAAAGAGGAGATCTTGGGTGCCCACAAGGTCGCCACCTACAAGGAATATGCCGGCAACATTCACGAGAGCGGCGAACATCTTCTGAACCTGATCAACGAGATCCTCGACCTCTCGCGCATCGAAGCAGGCCGCTACGAGCTGCACGAGGAGGCGATACTGCTGAGCGACGTGGTCCAGGACTGCCACCGCCTGCTCAATCTGCGATCGCAGAATAAGGGATTGAAAATCACGGAGAATTTTGAAAGCGGCTTGGCGCACTTATGGGCTGATGAGCGCGCCCTTCGGCAGATCTGCATCAACCTCCTCTCCAACGCGATCAAGTTCACGCCGACCGGCGGCGACATCACGCTGTCGATCGGCATGACCCGCGAGGGCGGCCAATTCTTGAGCGTGCGCGACACCGGTCCCGGAATTCCCGAAGACGAGATCCCGAAGGTCCTGAGCACCTTCGGGCAAGGCTCGCTAGCCCATGAAACCGCCGAGGGCGGCACCGGACTGGGCCTGCCGATCGTCAAAAGCCTGATGAAGCTCCATGGCGGCGAATTCGAGCTCAGAAGCAAGCTGCGTCTTGGCACCGAAGCGACCGCTATTTTTCCGCGCCAGCGCGTGATGCAGGCGCTTCCCCGGCTGTTCGAACCCGGCGATTCGCCGGTAAATAAACGGCCCTTGAGCATCTGGACCCACCGGAACAAGCGCCGGGCTTGATCGGCAGCAATTGTTTCACCTGCGCCACATCCCTATCTTAATTGCATCCCTTACTTAGCGGGTATCCACAACCGGAGGCCTCGTCATGGGTGCCTGGCTGGCCCTATCGCTCTTGATTGTCGCTGGACTAATCCTCGTGCTGCAGCACGACGCCGGTAGCATTGCCGGCCTGCAGACGGGCAACTTCGCCGCCGTTGCGGCGACGGCGGCGTTGTTGATCTATTTGAGCGGTTCGCTGTTTGCCGATTACCGGGGACGCAAGGCCGATGCGGCGCGCGACGCCATAACCTGGGCCGGTATCGGCTTGCTGCTGATTTCGCTCTACGCTCTGCGCGACGAATTCGAGCCTCTGGTGGCGCGCATTGCGGGCGAACTGGTCCCAGGCGCGCCCGTCGCCGTTCAGACCGAGCCCGGAACAGCGCCCACCGTGCGCATCCGGCGGCATGGTGACGGTCAATTCGTCGCCCGCGCTCTGGTGAACGGCGCCTCCGTCACCATGATGGTCGACACCGGCGCGGCTTCCGTGGTGTTGAATGCGCGCGACGCCCGCCGCATGGGCATTGACACCAGCCGCCTCAGCTACTCGGTCCCCGTACTGACCGCCAACGGTACCAGCCGCGCCGCCCGAATTCGTTTGCGCTCGATCTCCATCGGACCCCTGGCTATTTCCGATGTGGATGCGTTGGTCGCGCCGCCGGGATCTCTCCACCAAAGTCTGCTCGGTATGAGTTTTTTAAGCCGTTTGCGTTCTTATGAGTTCTCCGGCGATTTCCTGACCCTGCGCGGCTGACCTCCAATTCCTCTGAATTGGCCGCCCAGGTCGCTCATTCAGGGAGTTAATCAAATGGGAACTGGCCTTCAACACGTCTTGCGCGAAGCGATCATCTGGTCGGCTGCGGCCTGTGCCATCGCCATCGGCCTCTATTATGTCAACAGTATCGATATGACCCTCGAGGAAGCCACCGCCAGGGCGCGCGTGGCAATCGAGCAAAACGCCGTCTCCACCGACGATTACAGTTCCGATGGTTACGAGCGCAGCGTACGCGTACACGCCGACGCCCGAGGCCATTTCGGGCTCAAAGCCTACGTCAATGGCCGGCCGGTCGATTTCATGGCCGACACCGGCGCGACGGTCGTTGCCCTCAGCTATGAGGAAGCCAGGCGTCTGGGACTTGCTGGCACGCTGGAGTTCACGGCCGTAACCAAAACCGCCAACGGCACCGCGCGCGTCGCGCCCGTCACCATCGACCGCATCGAAGTCGACGACATCATCGTTCGCAACGTCCGCGCCATGGTCGCCGAACCCGGCAAACTCAATGTCAATCTGCTCGGTATGAGTTTCATTTCCAAGCTTTCGCGCTTCGAGATGCAAGGCAGCGAGCTGATCCTCGTCCAGTAAGTCGATAAAACGCCAGTTGACGCAGGCGAGCGCGGACCCGATTGTTCGCCCGTCCCAAACGGAGTACCCGAATTGGACCAAGCAGCAATGCTTCAGAAACCCCGCAGCGACCTGACACCGCAATCGCCGGAGTTCGAAAGTCAGCCCTTCATCAAGGCGACGGGCTTCCGCGAATACGACGCCCGCTGGCTCTATCCCCAAGAAATCAATCTCAAGGGTATCGAGGCGATCGGCTTGGGGCTGGCTGAGCTTTTCCATGCTCGCGCCGTGGCGCCGCGCCTGGTCGTGGGCCACGACTATCGCTCCTACTCAGTCGATATCAAGGAAACGCTTGTTTCGGGCCTTATCGCCGGGGGCGCGCAGGTTCACGACATCGGCTTGGCGCTCTCGCCCACCGCCTATTACGCCCAGTTTGCCCTCGACGTGGAAGGCGTCGCCATGGTTACGGCGAGCCACAACGACAACGGCTGGACAGGCATAAAAATGGGTCTCGATCGCCCCCTTACCTTTGGTCCAGACGACATGGACGAGCTCAAGGACATCGTGCTCACAGGCCGTTGCACCCTGCGTCCAGGCGGCGAACGGATAGACGTTGCCGGTTTCGCCAAGAGATATATCGCCGACCTCACCGACCGGCCATCGCTGTCGCGTCCGCTGAAAGCGGTCGTGGCTTGCGGCAACGGTACGGCGGGCGCATTTGCGCCACGGGTTATCGAAGCGCTGGGGTGCGAAGTGGTGCCGCTCCATTGCGAGCTCGACCACAGCTTTCCCCATTACAATCCCAACCCGGAAGACATGGCCATGCTGGAGGATTTGCGCCGGGCCGTGCTCGCCTCCGGGGCCGATCTGGGGCTGGCCTTCGACGGTGACGGCGACCGTTGCGGCGTCGTCGACAACGCCGGCCGCGAGATCTTCGCCGACAAGGTCGGCGTTATGCTGGCGCGCGATATCTCAAGCCAACACCCCGACGCCCACTTCGTCGCCGACGTCAAATCGACTGGTCTCTTCATGACCGATCCGGTCCTCAAGGCCAACGGGGCCACCTGCACCTATTGGAAGACCGGCCATTCTTATATCAAGCGCTACAGCCACGAGACCGGCGCCCTTGTGGGCTTCGAGAAGTCGGGGCATTTCTTTTTCAATCCACCCCTAGGTCGGGGCTATGACGATGGCATTATCTCGGCGCTGGCCGTCCTCGACATGCTGGACCGCAACCCGAGCAAGACCCTTGAAGACCTCAAAGAGGCACTGCCCCGAACGTGGCAGTCGCCCACAATGTCGCCTGCCTGTGGCGACGAGGTGAAGTACGACGTGGTTGCGGGGGTGATCGATCATTTCACGGCCATTGCGGATAAGGGCGGCAAGCTCGCCGGTCAGTCGATTCGAGAATTGATCACCGTGAACGGCATCCGCATTGTGTTGCAGGACGGCACCTGGGGGCTTGTGCGCGCCTCTTCCAACAAGCCGGAACTGGTGGTTGTGGTGGAAAGCCCAACGTCGGAGGCAAACATGCGAGCGATCTTCGAAGAGATCGACAGCCTGCTTTCGACGCTTCCCGACGTCGGCGAGTACAACCAGAAAATCTGACGCTTTATTCGGCAGCCTCAATGTGCGACGCGTCCGCGCCCAGCGCTTCGATCGCATGCAGCAGCGGTGCGATATCGTTTAGCCTGCCCGCCGCGCCATCGCTCAGAACCCGGCGAACCGCGCGGGCGCCGGGCTGGCCCTTGAACAGCCCCAATATGTGCCGCGTCAAATGATGCAACGGCTCTCCTTTGGCAAGTTCCGCCTCCGCATAATCCAGGAAGCGCTCGAGAATCTCCGCACGGCTTGGCCTGGGGCCCTCGTCGCCATAGATCTGCGCATCGACACCCGACAGCAGATATGAATCATGATAGGCCGCACGCCCTAGCATCACGCCATCGACGTGCCTGAGATGGACTTCGCATTGCTCGAGCGTTTCGATCCCGCCATTGATGACGATCTCGAGATCGGGACGCGCCTCCTTCAAGCGGTAGACGCGCCCATAATCGAGCGGCGGCACGCTGCGATTGGCCTTGGGACTCAATCCCTGGAGCCAAGCCTTGCGGGCATGCACGATGAATATTGCGCACCCCGCATCGGCGACAGTGCCGATGAAACGGTTCAACTCGTATTCGATATCCTGCTCGTCGATGCCGATTCGGCACTTGACGGTGACGGGGATCCCAACCGCATCAATCATCGCGGCGACGCAATCGCCGACGCGCTCCGGTTCGGCCATCAGACACGCGCCAAAACGGCCCGAGCGAACCCTGTCGGAGGGGCATCCCACATTGAGATTGATCTCATCATAGCCCGCCGCCTCGCCGAGGCGCGCGGCCTGCGCCAAGGCGCCCGGCTCCGAGCCACCCAACTGCAACGCGACCGGATGCTCGGCGGCATCGAAGGCCAAAAAGCGCTGGGCATCCCCATGGATCAGCGCGTTCGCCGTGATCATCTCGCTGTAGAGCAGAGCGCGACCAGAGATCAGCCGCAAAAATCTGCGGCAATGCCGATCGGTGCAATCCATCATCGGCGCGACGGAAAACCGCCGGTCGAGATCACCGGTCCCATATCGGGTACGTGCATGGCTTGTCTGGCTCATAACCGATCCAAATAGCGCGTCAGTCCCGCCCATGCCAGAATTCCTTGGCCAATGTACGTCGTTTTCTTTGATCCGCGCATCAATAGAAATGATTATTAACCATCATATACTCATATTATTACATCAAATATTGATGTGATTTACGAGAATAATACTGCGTTTCTGGCACTTATATAACAATAAATGTTTAGAGTTGAGGCTGTTGATTTAAGGGTTCCATAAATGTTTTTCGCTAATGTCGCCCGTGCATAAGGATAAATTCTCGTTCCGGGGGTAAAGAACGGGTCATGGCTAAGGCCAAGTACCATAAATCGCAACGCGTTTTCGTGAAGCCCGTTGGCACCTGGGCTCATATCGAGCAGATCGTTCCCAAGTGGGTGCGCGGCTGCGATGAGCCTATCAAGATCATGTACGATTGCGGCATGGGCCGCGAGTTCGCACAGGACGAACTCGAAGAAGAGTCCAGCGCCCTTCAGCGATCGACCGCCGTCAATGGCATGGGCACGGATTGGCATTTGCTGCGTGGCCAGAACCGTTGGAAATCGGCCGAGCAGTGTGGCCATCACCCTTATCCCGGCACCCATCCCGTGATCGTCACCACCGAGCGCGACTGGGGCGGCTGGCGCGTGCCGGGCGCCGAGTACGACCTCGATCCTCACCGTATCGAACAACAGGCCCAGTTGCTGGTGCGTGCGCCCGTGCTCTTCACCCTGCTCTCCAAGTTCGTAGAGCAAGCCAAGACCGATCCGGAGAATTTCTCCAGTTCACTGCTGGACCTGGCCCAACTCTCAGGCCGCGTTTTGGAGCAAATCGACCAAACAGCGAGCGCTCCGGCCGCTGAAGAACAACCCGCCGAAGCCGCTCAAGCTCCAGAGCAACCTCACCTGGTTGCCCAAGCTCCAGTCCAAGCCCAGGCCTAAAACCACTTCCAACGCATCGATCGAGCCCGATTGCAGCCAAGGCACGCCTTTACGCGCGCCCCCCTTGGCTTTGAGCGCCACACCGACTAAAGAGCGGGGTCCCCAGCAGCCGATCCCCGCCGATGAGCCAAGCCAAGCCAGAACCCATCTATCTTGCCGATTATCGGCCGCCCGACTTTCTGGTCGAGCGCGTCAATCTCGACGTCGCCCTGGCCTCCACCGACACGCGGGTGGCCTCGCGCTTGTCGCTGCGCCCCAATCCGGCCTCGCCCGGCCACGCTCCCTTGCTGCTTGACGGCGAGGGCCTCGAGCTCGAATCCATTGCCCTCAATGGGCGCACCCTGGAGCCTTCTGAATTCGAAAAGACCGCAGACGGCCTAACGCTGCCCGGCCCGTTCGATAGCGCCTTCGAGTTGGATATCGTCAGTCACATCAATCCCGAAGCCAACAAGGCGTTGTCGGGACTTTATCGCTCGCGCAGCATTTATTGCACGCAATGCGAGCCCGAAGGCTTCCGCCGCATCACCTACTTCCCCGATCGACCTGACGTTTTGGCGGTCTATACGGTGCGCATCGAAGGCGAAAAGGACGAGGCGCCCGTCCTGCTCGCCAACGGCAATCCACTGGAGAGCGGGCCGGTCGCTGGCACGACGCGCCACTTCGCCCGCTGGCATGATCCCCACCCCAAGCCGAGCTACCTCTTCGCTCTGGTTGGCGGAGATTTGGCGCTTGTCGGCGACCGCTTCACCACACGCTCCGGCAGGGCGGTCGATTTGCGCATCTATGTGGAGCCCGGCAAAGAGGATCGATGTGGCTGGGCGATGGAATCGCTGAAGCGCTGCATGTCCTGGGACGAAGAGCGTTACGGGCTCGAATACGATCTCGATGTCTTCATGATCGTTGCCGTCAGCGATTTCAACATGGGCGCGATGGAGAACAAAGGCCTCAACATCTTCAACGACAAACTGATCCTGGCCCGGCCCGATACGGCGACCGACGCCGATTACGCCGCCATCGAGGCGGTGATCGCGCATGAGTACTTCCACAACTGGACGGGCAATCGCGTGACCTGCCGAGACTGGTTTCAGCTCTGCCTCAAGGAGGGCCTAACGGTCTTTCGCGACCAGGAGTATACCGGCGATGTGCGCTCAGCCGGCGTCAAGCGCATCGCCGACACGCGGGCCCTCAAGGCCCACCAGTTCAGTGAGGACTCCGGACCGCTTGCTCATCCCGTGCGCCCCTCTTCTTATATTGAAATCAACAACTTCTACACTGCGACCGTTTACGAAAAGGGCGCCGAGTTATGCCGCATGCTCCAGACCCGCTTCGGCCGCGACGGATTTCGCAGCGGCCTCGATCTCTATTTCGCCCGCCACGACGGCGAAGCGGCAACGGTCGAAGACTTCATTGCCGCCATGGGCGAGGTCAACGCCGTCGACCTGACTTCATTCCTGGCCTGGTACGGGCAAGCCGGCACGCCCGAACTCGCCTGGTCGATGATCTACGATGCAGGCGCCAAGACGGCCACCCTCAAGCTCGAGCAAAAAACGCCCAACACGCCGGGACAGAGCGACAAAGCACCCCTGCCGATGCCCATCAGGATCGGTCTGCTCGGTCCCAACGGCGACGATCTACCCCTGATCGACGATGCCGGCGCACCCTTGGTCAATGACCAAATCGAGCTGACGCACAGCGCCCAGACCTTCTCTTTCAGCGGTGTTCCGGCAGCGCCCGTCGTATCGCTGCTGCGCGGCTTCTCGGCGCCCGTCAAAATCGTCACGCCACGCGATGAGAGCGAACTCGCATTCCTGATGGCCAACGACAGCGATGCCTTCAACCGTTGGCAAGCCGGCCAAGCTTACGCCAACACCGTGATGATCGACATGGTTGCCGCTATCCGTTCCGGCGCTGCTCCGCGCACGGGCGCGGCCTTCGCCGAGGCGCTCGCCGCCACCTTAAGCGACGACACGCTCGAGCCAGCCTATCGCGCCGAATTCCTCCAACTTCCGAGCGAAGCCGACATCGCACGCGAGATTGGCGAAGACATCGACCCCGACGCGATCCACGCCGCCCGTCAGCGCATACGCCAACGCGTCGGCGAGGATCTCTATCGCCACCTCGCCTCGCTCTATGACGGGCTTTTAGACGACGCGGCCTATTCGCCAGACGCCACAAGTGCGGGCAAACGATCCCTGCGCAACGTCGCGCTCTCGCTGCTGTGCGCCAGCGACCGGCCCGGCGAGATCGCGCGCGCCAAGCAACACTATGACGATGCACGCAACATGACCGACAAGATCGCCGCGCTCTCGATCCTGACCCACAGCGAAGACGCCGCCCGCAAAGCCGCCTTCGACACCTTTTACAAGACCTGGAAGGACGACCACTTGGTCGTCGACAAGTGGTACGCGCTGCAAGCGCTTTCCTCCCTCCCCGACACGCTCGATAGGGTTTGCAGCCTCGTCAAACACGCTCAGTTCTCCTACCAAACCCCCAACAAGTTGCGGGCGTTGATCGGCACATTCGCAGCCGCAAACCCGACCAGATTTCACAGCGCCGACGGAGCAGGTTATGCCTTCATCGCCGACGCCGTGCTTGAGCTTGACCGCTTCAACCCGCAAATGGCGGCCCGTTTGGCGGGCGCGTTCAAGACCTGGAGGCAGCTCGAACCAGGCCGCCGCGCCCAGGCGGGGGCGGAACTCGGACGCATCGCAAACAGCCCCGACCTGTCGCGCGATTGCTTCGAGATTGTCAGCAAGACATTAGCTTAAGTGGCCAGAATCCATAAGATTTTCGATTATCTTCACACAGGTTCTCCACATGTTCTCTCTGGACAAATGACCGCGCAATCGAATCAAATGACCAAGTGATTCGCTGATGCGGCGATGCGGCAGTTCTTCCCAAAAGCATTCGGGCAGAACACACAGAGGGGGCCAGCAATGGCGCGGACGTCTTCCGTCCGCGGGGGCATGGATTCGTTCCCCGCTGGAGGAGTACGAGAGAAATTTCGTGCGAGTCTTAGGGCGCGGCTTCTGCCATCGGAAGCTGCTCTGCGCCGCACGGTTCTTTTGTTGATATCGGTTTTCTTCGCGCTCACCGTCGCCGGCACCACAAGCCACATTCTTTACGGCAAATCCGTTGCGCTCGCCGAGGCGCGCGACGATCTGGGCTTGATCGCTGATTCCGTGGCCGCCCGATACCAGCTCTCGGGCACCGCCACTGGCGATGACTGGCAGAATGCACTTGCCGGAAACTTGCCGCCACGCGCCACACTGCAGGGCCGCATTGCGCTGATCGCCAACACCGAGGGCCGCATCAAGGCGACAGCGCCCTACGACCAGTCGCGCGTCGACCGCGCGATCGAGGATGTGATCGGATCGCAACAGCCGCTGATGGCGTTCGCCGCCGAGGCCGGCGTGCTGCCAGTCGTCCTGCGCGACGGCCGCGAGGCCATCGTCACCGTTCGCAACATCGAGGGCTCCGACATTCAGCTCGCCATGTTCCAGCCGCAAGCGCGCGCGCTCGAGAGCTGGTGGCACGAGGCCGTCTTCGACATCACCATCTTCGCGACCACCGGCCTTCTGCTGATATTGATCATCGCGGCCTTTCTCTCTCGGCCCGCCGCCGCGGCCACATCGCCGCTAACCTCGCCACTTGGTGCCTTCGACCATGTGCTGGGCGCGACCGGATGCGGTCTTTGGGATTGGAACATCGCGCGCGGCCACGTGCGCTGGTCGCAATCCATGTTCACGCTTCTGGGCCTGCCGCCAAGCGACGAGCCGGTTGCCTTCCGCGACATTGCCAAGGCGGTGCAGGGAAATACCGATCTCTACGCCATAGCCGAGCGCGCCATGACCGAAGATGCGAGCACGCTGGACGAAAATTTCCGCATCCGCAACGCCGCCGGCGACTGGATCGATGTGCGCCTCGCCGGCCGTCTGGTGCGCGACGAGGCAAGCGGCGAACCCCATCTCATCGCTGCCGTCAGTCAAACCGACAAGGCAGGGGCCGCCGGCAAATGGAGCGAGTCTAGCGATGTCCGGTTGCGGGATGCCATCGAATCCATCTCCGAAGCATTCGTGCTGTGGGACAGCGACAACAGGCTGGTGCTTTGCAACTCGAAATACCAACAGTTTCACGACCTGCCCGATTCAAGCGTGATCCCAGGCACGCCATACGAACAAGTGCTCTCTGCGGCCAGCGAGCCCCCGGTGCTCAGGCGCATCGACGTTGCGGGCGATGGGGCTTCACACGCCCAAACCTATGAGGTCCAGCTCCAAGACAATCGTTGGCTTCACGTCGACGAGCGCCGCACCAAGGATGGCGGTTATGTCTGCGTCAGCGTCGACATCACCAATCTCAAACAAAACGAACAAAAGCTCTTCGAGCATGATCGGGAGCTGCAGGCTTCCGTGTCGGATTTGCACAAGTCGCGCCGCGAGTTGGAGTTGCAGAAGCAACAACTCGTCGACCTGACCGAGAAATACGCGCTGGAGAAGAACCGCGCCGAAGCCGCCAACCGCAGCAAATCACAGTTCCTGGCCAATTTCAGCCACGAGCTGCGCACGCCCCTCAACGCGGTGTTGGGCTTTTCAGACGTCATGCAACAGGCGCTGTTTGGGCCGCTCGGCAACGAGAAATACGAGGAATATGCCCGCGATATCCATGAAAGCGGCAGCTATTTGCTCGAGGTGATCAACGATATCTTGGACATGTCCAAGATCGAGGCGGGCCGCATTCAACTCGAAATCGAACAGCTCGATCTCGGCGAAATCGTCGAGGACAGCTTCCGTGTCGTGGCCGAGAGCGCCAAGAAGCGGCAGGTAAAGCTGAAACGCACCGGACTCGATACCCTGAAAATCGAGGCCGACCGGCGGGCGCTGAAGCAGATTCTGCTCAACCTGCTCTCCAACGCTGTCAAGTTCACGCCCGAGGGTGGCGAGGTGAGGATTCGTCTGGCCCGCGGCGCCAAGGGTCGCGTCAAGATCATCATCAAGGACACCGGCATCGGCATCCCTGCCCGCGAGCTCGACAAACTGGGCAAGCCCTTCGAACAGATCGACAACCAGTTCACCAAAAGCCACAAGGGCAGCGGCCTTGGTCTTTCCATCTCACGCTCGCTGATCGAGATGCATGGCGGCCTGATTGAAATCACCTCCAAGGAGGGCCAGGGCACCACGGTGACCTGTATTCTGCCCACCCAGCCCATGTTGAGGTCGAGTGATCTGACGGCAGAGTACTAAGGCGCCGGCCGGGCCGGTTGAACGGCTGCGTCCCCATCAACGGATGGGGCAACCTCCAGCTTCACTTCACCGTCTTGTTTGCGACCGGCTTCGCCGCCGCGTTTACCGCGCCTTCCGCCAAAGCGGCGGTGCCGGGCCAACCCGCGCAGCAGTTCACGCCGTTCCTCGATATCGAGCGTCCCGGCAAGTTCAACCGCCATATCGCCCACCGCCGCGCTGATTTTTGTTTCAGCCGACCTCATTTCGCCAAGCGCCTTCCGCAGGGCCGCTTCGTCCAGGGGGTCGTGACGCATCACGCGCGCTGCCGCTCTGCGCGCCTGGCGCACATTGCGCCGCAACGGTTTGATTTCTCCGCGGTGGCGCCGCAGCACCTCGCGCACCGTCTTGCGCCTTTCATCTGGCAGCGTACGCATCAGATGATGCACTGCCCCGGCGAAGGCATGATGCCGGGGTCCACCCCAATAACCAGCCCACATCGCCCAAATGGAACTTCCAATCGCACCCATGAACAGCAAATTCAGGGCCAGCGATGCAATGAGCGCGATCCGGGCCCACCGCCATCGCCCTGGCGCCTTCTGCGTGTCGTCGTTCACAGCAAACTCTCCTCGCTGAACATTGTCTTGTTGTCGGTCTTGAGCCGCATCTGCTCTTTCTCGGCCCGGCCGATGTCGGCATGTTTGCCAGATGCCCCGTCAAACGTGGGCCGCGTCAAATCGCTTGTGCCGATGTACAGTCCGATCGCCAGCGAGGCCGCCAACACTGCCATCGCCCAGATGGAACCCACAGCGGCACCTATCAAAAACAGCGCGATAGCCGGCAGTGCGATAAGCGCAAACCGGCCCCAACGCCAACGTCGCGCTGCCGTCTCGGATGTTTTTTGTCTGTCGTTGCTCACGGCGAATCCTCCTCGTCGAGGTCCGTCTCGTCATCGCTCCTGAACAGCGTCTCAGCGTCCTCGAACCCGCCTTCGAGCGAGGCCATCGTAAAGGCCTCGTCAAACACCGGCTGGGTAAGCCCGCTCGCACCGAGATAAATTCCGCACGCCAGCGAAGCCGCCATCACCGCCGCCGACTGCCACGTCGGAACAAAACTCCAGCCCGCGCCGAAAAATCGACTGAGCACGCTTTGGGGCGGTTGCCGGACCAGCTTATCGCTTTGCATTTCACGGCCGGCAGCCGCCAGAATGCGTGCCTTCAATTCAGCACCTGCTTCTCCAGCCGGCGCATGCGCCATGACGCTTGCCAACGCCCGCGACTCGGCGACCAGCTTGCCCGCCGCCACATCGCGCCCGGCAAGCGCTTCAAGCTGATCGCGTTCTGCTTCCGGCCAACGGCTGGCGTCGGGACCAAAAATCTCGAGCACCTCCGCAAGGCGAATTATGTCATCTCTCGTCGTCATCATTCTCCAGCCCCGTTAAATCTGCGCATCCGGCATGATCTCCTGCCAGTGCTGCGCCAATTGTTTTTTCAGCGCCCGTCGCCCCCGCCCGAGCAGCGATTCGACCGCATCCGGGCTCGTCTCCATCACCTCGGCCACCTCGGCCATTGAGGCGCCCTCATAATGAAACAACGCGAGCGCGATACGCTGACGTTCGGGCAATGTTTGCAACGCGCCATTCACCGTGCTTGCCACGTCCCGTTCTTCCAGCTCGCGCTTCTGGCCGGCTGGTTCGGCCATCTCCGGCGCTTGGCTGCCGGTCTCCTCGCGCCTGCGTCGCAACCGGTCGATGGCCAGGTTGACCGCTACGCGGTAAAGCCAAGTCCTGACCCTGGCCTCGCCCGCCCGCCAGTCTGCTGCTTGCCGCCACAGGCGCAGCAACGCCTCCTGCGCGACGTCGTCCGCCTCGCCGTCGCTGCCCAGCACCCGACGGGCCACAGCCACAACGCGCGGCAATTCCGTCTCGACAAGCTCGCCGAAGGCGCGCTGATCGCCCCGCGCGACGGCCGCCATAAGCCGACCGTCGCGCAAGACTTGTTGCTGGTTGTGGCGACCGGGACGCGAAGGACGTTCGCGATCCGGTGCCCGTGTTGCTGGCTCCACGCCATACATTCCCGTTTAGCGGGTCTGCGGTCACTTCTTCTTTTCGTGCCGCATCGGCCCCGGCAATTCGTCTTTTTCGATCTTGCCGTTGTCGTTCAGGTCCATCCAACTGAACCGCTCCTTGGCAAACCTGTCGTATTCGTCCCGCGTGATCTTTCCGTCGCGGTTCTGATCGAACCTGCGCACGATCCGCGTTGACATATGATCGATACGCTCCTGAACGACCACCTGCACTTCTTCGTCGGTCACAACGCCGTTCTTGTCGGCATCGAAGCGTTCAAATTTTTTGTCGCGGACGCTGAGCGTCTCTTCCAGCGTGATGATGCCGTCCTTATTGGCGTCGGCGTGTCTCATCCAGCCTTTGCCGTGACCATAGTGGCCGCCGTGGCCACCGCGCCATTTGACCTGCGTGGCGCCTTGCTGGCCCGCACGCATACCATCTTCGGCAAATGCTATGACCGAACTGCCGGCCGCCGCCACAAAGCCGGCCACCGTCATCGCAATCAGCATCATTCCTCGATTCGTCATCCTTGTCGCTCCTTGGGTTTAGCCAGCGCTGTCGGGGGTTCAAGTCAAGTGCGCGGCCTCTCTGGGAGCTTGTACGGTTCGGACGGACTAAATCCGTCGCGCCAATTGTCGGCTTAAGCGATCAGCTCGTCGAACAGATCTTTGATCGCTGCCTGGGTCTCCTTCAAATGCCGCTCCAGGGTGCCGAAATCGGGCAGTTCGGCCGCCCGGTCCAGCAGATCCTTCAATCCTTGGGGCGCCTCGTCGGGCTTGAACGAGCCCTCCAAGCAGAGCCGAAGCACCTGGGTCAGATTGTTGTAGAGCTTGGCGGCCGGCAGCAGCGTCTCGGCCTCGACTGGCCCGAACACGCCTGCCTGGCTCAACTTGTCGAGGCATGCAGCCGTGTTCTGCGCCAGCACATCGCGATGAGTGTTGGCCGATACGATTTGCAGAAATTGCGTGATGAACTCGAGATCGACCAAGCCGCCCCTCACTTGCTTGAGCGCCCAAATGTCCTGCGTCCCTTTCTCTTTTTCGATCTTCGCACGCATCTCGCGCACGTCGGCCACGACCTTGGCGCGCTCGCGCGGAGCCGTTATCACCTCGCCGATCGCCGCCTCGATCGCACGCTTCAACGGCTCGGGCCCGGCAATGACCCGCGCCCGCGTCAACGCCAAATGCTCCCAAGTCCAGGCCTGCTCCCGCTGATAATCGATGAAGCTCTTCAGGCTCGTCGCCACCGGCCCGGCATTGCCCGAAGGGCGCAACCGCATATCGACCTCATAAAGCGTGCCCTCGGCGGTTGGGGCCGCCAGCGCACTGATCAAACGTTGGGTCATGCGGGCGTAATATTGGCTGGCGGCCAGCGGCTTGGCGCCATCCGATGTGCCACCATCCTCGTCGAAATCGTAGATGACGATGAGATCGAGGTCCGATGCGGCGGTTATTTCGCGCCCTCCCAGTTTGCCCATGGCGACGACCGCCGCTGCGCCGCCTTTTATGCGTCCGTGCGCGCGTTTGAGTTCGCCTTCGACCGCGTCCTTCAGCGCGTCTATCAACGCCTCGGCGAGCCGCGCATAGGCGCCGCCTGCATCGTCGGCCGTGATCGTTCCCGAAAGCACGCGCACGCCAATCAGGAAGGCCTGTTCGCGCCCCAGCACCCGCGCGCGGTCAAGCTTGCCCTGATAGTCGGTGTCTTCGCCCAGTCCGTCCCTCACAAGGCTTTGAAGCTCTTGCGGCATCGGCACGTCGCCGAAGAAGCCTGGATCGAGCACCGCATCGAGCACACGGGCGCGCCTGCTCAAGACGCTTGAGAGCCGCGGCGCCGTTCCCATGATATCTGCGATCAACCGCAACAGGCTCGGGTTGGAGCGCAACAATGAAAAGAGCTGGATGCCCGCCGGCAGGTCGGCCAGGAAACGATCGAAGGCGGAAAAGGCAATGTCGGGTTGAGCGGTCGCGGCCAGCGCCTCCAACAGGTGGGGTAGAAACGCGTCAAGTTGTTCGCGGGCCGCTTCACTGTGGGTCGCCGCATACCGCCCAAAGCGCCAGGCACGCACCGTGGCGCTGACGGCCGGCGGGTTGGCGTAGCCCAGCGATTCGAGCACGCCGAGCGACTCGGGATCGTCCTCATCGCCTTGAAAGTTAAGCGCGCTCACCTGTTGCGGCAGCTCGGGCAAATCCTCAAACAGCGCGCCATAGTGTTCTTGCACCGTGTTGAAGGCGCTGACAAGCGCCTCCCCAAAGGCTTTGGTGGTTTCGTAACCGGCGAAATGAGCAACCCGCGACAGCCCCTCCTCGTCCTTGGGCAAATGATGGGTCTGCTCGTCGGCAATCATCTGGATGCGGTGTTCGATCATACGCAAAAAACAATAGGCGTCTGAGAGTTCGCTCGCCGCCTGATCCGATATCCAGTCATGCTGCGCCAAGCGCTTTAGCGTCTCCAGCGTCGCCCTGGATCGCAACTCTGTTTGCCGTCCCCCGGCAATCAATTGCTGCGTCTGAACGAAAAACTCGATCTCGCGGATGCCGCCACGGCCGAGCTTGACGTCATGGCCCGCGACCGCGATTTCGCCGTGCCCCTTGAAGGCATGCACACGCCTTTTCATTGCGTGGATGTCGGCGATGGCGGCGTAGTCGAGATATTTACGCCAGATAAAGGGCGCCAGTTGCGCCAGCAACCGGGAGCCAGCGTCCTTATCCCCCGCCACGATGCGCGCTTTGATCAGCGCGGCGCGTTCCCAGTTTTGCCCGAAACTCTCATAATAGCTGAGGCCGGCCTCGGTTGAGATCGCGATCTGAGTTGCGCCAGGGTCGGGTCGCAAACGCAGATCTGTGCGGAAGACGTAGTCGTCGCTGGTGCGCTCTTGCAACATGGCGATGAGATCGCGGGTCATACGCACAAAGAACGGCCCCGGCTCCACGTCCTTGCCAAGCGGCGCAACAGCCGGGTCATAAAAGACCATCAGATCGACGTCGCTCGAATAGTTGAGCTCGTTGGCGCCGAGCTTGCCCATAGCGAGCACGAACAGCCCGCTGGCCGAAGCGGGGTCATCGGCATCGGCCACCGCGATGTGGCCCGCAGCGTGCGCCCGGGCGACGAGATAGGCGACGGCAAGAGCGATGGCGAGATCGGCCGCACCGCTCAGGGCGGCAGCCGCTTCCATGGTGGGCCACACGCCACCGACGTCCGCCAGCGCCACCGTGAGCGCCACGCGACGCTTGAACCCACGCAAGAACGACATCGCCTGGTCCATCGAGGGACCATTGGCCATCTCTGATTTCAGCTTGATTCCAAGGTCTTGGATCGTATCGTGCGGATCGCCTTGCAACACATTCTGCAGTCCCTCGGGATCGCGCAACATTGTCCGCGTGAGGTAAGGCGACGCGCCGAAGACGCTGCCCAGCAGTTCGCGGCAACGGCTCTCTCCAGCCAGCATTGCGCCAAGCTGTTCGAGCCCGTCATCGGCCGCGATCAACGCATCGAGGTCACCGAGCGCCTGGTCGGCACGCGCCGCGTCATAGACAGGCGGCACCGTGGCGATGCGTTCGATAAAACCTGTCACGGCTCACGCCCCTCGCTGTGCCCTACCGTTCCAATAACGCTTTGGCCGTCTTACCCGCTCTCGAAGCAGGTAAGGATATCACGACGCCCAGGCCGGGCTTGTTGTTCTGCAGCCTGATTTCACCGCCGTGCAACCTCGCAACAGCTGCCGCCAGCGAAAGCCCGAGGCCACTGCCCGGCCGCGAACGGCTTGTCTCCAGCCGCACGAAGCGCTCGAGCACCCGCTTGCGGTCTTTCGGCGCAATTCCTGGACCGTGGTCTGCGACCGTGATCTCGAATGCCTCGCCACTCTTGTGCAAGCCGATCACAATCGGATCGGCGCGCTCTTTGCCCCGGCCGCGGCCATACTTGATTGCATTGTCGATCAGGTTGGCTAGCGCCTGACCAAGCAGCTGACGGTCGCCGGCGATCTGCGCCTGCTGGATGAGGCGCGTCTCGAGTTTGGTGCCGCTCTCCTCGGCCAGAGGCTCGTAAAGCTCGGCCGCATCTTGCACCAGCACGGCCAGATCGATTTCATCGCGCGCAGCTTCCGTCGTGCCGGCCTCCAACCGCGCGATGCTCAACAGCGCGTTGAAGGTTTTGATGAGGTCGTCGGCCTCCTCGATCGTGCGCTCCAGCACGTCGCGATAAGCCGCCGCGCTGCTCTCGGCCCGCAACGCATCCTCCACCCGGTTGCGCAGCCGGTTGAGCGGCGTCTTGAGATCGTGGGCGATGTTGTCAGAGACCTCGCGCAAACCTGTCATCAGTTGCTCGATGCGATCCAGCATGACGTTCAGGCTTTCAGACAGCCGATCAAGCTCGTCGTCAACGCCCGTCACCGATATGCGCTCCGAAAGATCTCCCGCCATGATCGTCTGACTTGTGGCGGTGACCTCGTCGATGCGCGCCAACAGGTTGCGGCTGACCAACAGACCGCCGCCCAGACCAATGATGCCCATCAGTCCCAGCCCCCAAAGCACGGCCGACAGGATGACGCGCTCGAACGCGCGCCGATCTTCGATATCGCGGCCAACGATCAGTCGAAATCCATCGCGCAGGCGGAACACATTGGCGAGCGCCAAGCGGTTCTGCGTATCCTTCCCACTCTTGCGCCCATAGACGAATTCTATCTGCCCAACTGTGTTCCACAGATCGGGCGAAATCGCCGTCAAATTGCCCGCGATGTAGCGGCCATTGCGGTCGGTGACGAGATAGAGGCTGTCGCCGGGCGCTTGACTGCGTTCGGCGATCGTCTTTGTGAGCTGCACCATGCCGCCGGAACGATATTGCTCCGCCAGACCCTGGATCTCGGCCTGAATGACGCCATCGAGTTGGCGGGTTATGAGCCCGCTTGTGTTCCAGTAGATATAGGCGATGGCCACCGCCGCGGCGGCCCCAAACAGCACCAGATAGAGCACCGACAGACGGAATGTCGTTGTGCGGAAGAGCTTGGGCAGGAAACTCATAAGCGAGTTTGCAATCTAACCGCGGCCATCGCGGATCGCATAACCCGCGCCGCGCACGGTGTGCAGCAGGGGTTTGTCGAAATTTTTGTCGATTTTGCCGCGCAGCCGCGAGATGTGCACGTCGATGACGTTGGTCTGTGGATCGAAATGATAGTCCCAAACGTGCTCGAGCAGCATGGTGCGCGTCACCACCTGGCCCGCATGCCGCATCAAATATTCCAGCAAGCGAAATTCGCGCGGCTGTAAGGGAATGGATTCGTCCGCCCGCGTCACCTCGCGCTTGAGTCGGTCGAGCACCAGATCGCCAACCACATAGCGCGTTTGCGTCTCGTCCGGGCTGGTCCGACGCGCCAACGCCTCGATCCGCGCCAAAAGCTCGCTGAAGGCGTAAGGTTTGGGCAGATAGTCATCGCCGCCCGCCCGCAGGCCCTTCACCCGGTCGTCCACGTCGCCGAGGGCGCTCAAGATCAGTACTGGCGTTAGGATCTCTTGCTCGCGCAACGCCGCAATGACGCTCAAACCGTCGCGCTTGGGCAGCATGCGATCGACGATTAGCGCGTCATAGATGCCCTCGCTTGCCATCGCGAAGCCCGTTTCGCCATCGCCCGCATGATCGGCTGCATGGCCGGATTCGCCCAATGCCTTCTTGAGATAGGCCGCCGTTTCCGGCTCGTCTTCGATCACCAGGATGCGCATGGGTCTCGAGTCGATACGAAATTCGCCATTGGCGCCACCGCGTTTTGGAGAGATGTGGAGGGCGGTTGATGTTCTCGCAGGGCGGGGCGGCGCAACAGCGCCGCCCCAGGGGAGGAGGGTTATGCTTTGTTGAGCGGGATTGCCACGAAGCGGCTCTGTTCGCCCGAGCGCACGTGCAACAGAACAGCCTTGCGGCCCTTGTCCTTTGCCTTGCGCACATTGGCGATCACGTCCTGCGGCTTGGAAACGGGCGTTCCGGCGACCGCCATGATGACGTCTCCGGTCTTGAGGCCCTTCTCTGCCGCCTTGCTGTTGGACTTGATATCGGTAATCACCACGCCTTCCTTGCCGGCGCCCTCATAGGAAGCTGCTGGAGCCAGGCTAAGGCCTAAGTCTTCGAGTTCCTCGCCAACGGGCTTGCCCGATTGGATCGCCGCCAACTGCTTGGCGCCGGGAAAACGGCCGAGCGAAATGATGTAGTCCTTGGTGGCGCCGTCACGCAGCACCGTAACCTTGACCTTTGCGTCGGGCGCCTTGCCGGCGATGGTGCGGGCCAGATCGCGCGAGTCTTCGATCTCCTCGCCATCGACCTTGAGGATCACGTCGCCGACCGCCACGCCCGAGCCGCTTGCCGGCGCGTTTTCGGAAAACGTCGTGATCATCGCACCCTTGGGCTCATCCAGACCGACGCTCTCGGCGATGTCTTCGCTCACGTTCTGAATTGTGACGCCAAGCCAGCCGCGCGCGACCGAGCCGCTTGATTTGAGCTGAGCGATGACATCTTCGGTGAGCGTTGCCGGAATGGCGAACGCGATGCCGACATTTCCGCCAGTGGGCGAGACAATCGCCGTGTTGACGCCAATGACCTCACCTTGGAGATTGAAGGTCGGACCGCCCGAATTGCCGCGATTGACGGCCGCATCGATCTGCAGGAAGTCGTAAGGACTTGAGCCAATATCGCGGTTGTGGGCCGAAATGATTCCCGCCGTTACGGTTCCGCCGAGACCAAACGGGTTGCCGACCGCAAGCACCCAGTCGCCGACACGCGCCGGGCTATGGGCGAACTTGACGAACGGAAACGCGCTCCTGCCCTTGATCTTGATGAGCGCGATGTCCGTACGCGGATCGGATCCCACCAGCGTCGCCTCGTACTTCGTACCATCATCCAAGGTGATGTTGATTTCGCTCGCCTCGTCGATCACGTGATGGTTGGTCACCGCGAAACCGTCGCTCGAAATGATGAAGCCCGAGCCTTGCGCCAGCGACGGCCGCACGCCACCACCACGCTGACCGTTTGGCGATCCCTTGCGGAATCGCTTGAAGAACTCGTTCAGGGGATGGTCGTCGGGCAGGTCAGGCATGCCACGAAATTCGAAATTTTTGCCCAATTGCTGGCCGCCGTTTTTGACATGAACGCTCACAACCGCCGGCCTCACCTTCGAGGCAAGCTCCGCAAAGCTGAGCGGCGCCGCTCCATAAGGGGTCATGACCGTTTGCGCGGCTGTCTCCGCCAATGCCGCGGGCACGGCGCTGGTACCGGCCAAGTGCGCGCCTGCCAGACCCGCAGCCAGCAGGCCCGCCAGCGCCAAAGCCGACGGTTTAATCAGGGCCCTGGTCCGCGAAGACGAGTGAAGGGGCTCGTTGGAATTCGTCATGAAGGTCGTCCTTTCTTCGTGGCAGTGCCGCTGCAAGCGCGGATCACTCTACCTCTTATGCCTATATAGGGTCTCTGACCTTTCCAGATCCTATCTTCGGCATTAAATTTTGGTAAGACTGGCATGCGGGCCGTTCGCACTGCCTTTTCAGTCATAATCGTTGCCAAAACAGGCCATTTTTTGCCGCCATCACGACTATGCCGCCTCTTTTGCGTTGAGCGTGGTCACGACAACCGAGGATTGCTCCAGCGTTTTGTGCACCGGGCAACGGTCGGCGATCTCTTTCAGGCGCTCGAGCTGGGCTGCATCCAGATCGCCCTCGATTTCCAGTTTCCGCTCGAAACGGTCGATGCGGCCTTCGCGCCCCTCTCCGCAATCGGCGCAATCGGCGGCGTGCACCTTACCGTGGGTCACCCGAACCGAGACTCTTTCCAGCGGTAGCTTTTTGCGGTCTGCATAGAGCCGCAGGGTCATGGTCGTACAGGCGCCCAGCGCGATCGATAGAAAATCATATGGCGACGGCCCGGTATCATCGCCGCCATAGCTCGCCGGCTCGTCGGCGATGAGACGATGACCGCCTGACACCACCTCTTGTTGAAACTTTCCGGCCCGGGTTTCGGCAACCGCAACTTCGCCATCGGGGCCCGGAAACGGCAAGACGTGGTGCTCCTGCCCATCCGTGATAAAGCGCGCCGCCCAGGCGCTCAGGATATCGGCCACATAGATCGCGTCCGAACGCCGGGAGAGCAGATGGTCGGCATCATCCAATGAGATGAAGCTCTTGGGGTGTTTGGCGGCCGTGAAGATCGCCGCCGCGTTCTCTATCCCCACGACCGTATCTCGCGGCGCATGGAACACCAGCAGCGGCTTTTTCATGGCGGCGATTCGGGCCTGCACCGACTGGGCCTTCAGGTCGTCGATGAATTGCTTCTTGATGGTGAAACTGCGTCCGGCCAAGGACACCTCAGCGACGCCCTCTTCCTCGATTTCGTCGAGTTTGGCGCCGAAATTCGCCACCACGTGTTCGGCATCCGCCGGCGCGCCGATGGTCGCGACCGCCTTTGCTTCTGTAATATCGCCCGCCGCCGCCAGAACGGCCGCCCCGCCCAAACTGTGGCCGATCAGGATTTCAGGCGCGCCATGATGCTCGCGCATATAGTCGGCCGCCTTGATCAAATCCTCGACATTGGAGGAGAAGTTCGTGTTGGCGAACTCGCCCTCGCTCATCCCCAACCCGGTAAAGTCGAAGCGCAGCACCGCAAAGCCATGGGCCGCCAACTCGTCGGCGATGCGTGCGGCCGCGAATATATCCTTGGAGCATGTGAAGCAGTGCGCAAAGAGCGCATAAGCCCGTGGCCTGCCCAACGGCAAATCGAGACGGGCGGCGAGCTCGTGGCCTTGGGCGCCCAAAAACGTGAGCTTTTGCGAAGTCTTGGCCATGGCGTGGCTCCTGGGGATGGCGTCGAGCGGGGCGGGAAGTCAGTGGACTGAAAATGGGAGAGGAACGCAGACCCGACAAGATGCCGCAGGATCGCAATCGCGTGATCGCGCCGCACCCCATTGCCCCACTTCGTCGCCCCGGTTTATCGGCCGCGGCGCTTCAATCCTCATCCATCAGCTTTTTGAGCTCGCGCTTTTCAGACGCCGTGAGCGCAGGCGCGGCAGGCGGCCTTGCGCCCCGCCGGCCAGTCGCCCGCCAAAGAACCGCCATGGCAAGCAACAGCACTATAAACGGCCCGGCCCACAGCAACGCCGTAGCGCGGTTGAACCTGGGCCTCAGCAAGACGAATTCGCCGTAACGCGCCACGATGAATTCGACCACTTGGGCGTCGCTGTCGCCCGACTTCAGCCGGTCGCGCACCAGGATGCGCAGGTCGCGCGCGAGCGGCGCATCGGAATCGTCGATCGATTGATTTTGGCACACCAGGCAACGCAGATTGGCGGAGATGCCACGCGCGCGCGTCTCAAGCGCGCGATCGGGCAAGATTTCATTGGGCTCGACCGCCCGCGCGCCACCGGCAAGCCCGAGCAGACCGATCAGCACGGCCAAGACTGGCGCAAAGCCACGCACGGGCCTCATTCGGCCGGCGCCAGCGCCGAGGCCGCATCTGCCGCACGCCGCGGCGCGCCGATGCGCAGCCGCCGGTCGCTCAGCGACGCCAAGCCGCCCGCAAACATGATCAGCGCGCCGATCCAGATAAGCCGCACCAGCGGATTGAAATAAAGTCGCACCGTAAACCCGCCATCTTCCAGACGGTCGCCAAGGACAGTGTAGAGATCGCCCGCCCAAGAGGCGTATATGCCGGCCTCGGTGGTCGTCATCTTTCGCGCTTGATACTGCCGTTTGGAGGGCGCAAGCCGGGTGACGTGACTGGCTCCTTGCGACACATCGAACAGGCCTACCAGCTCGCGGTAATTCGGGCCTTGCGCCGGCGCCACGCCTTTGAAGACGAGCCTATAGCCCGCGAGGTTCGCCCCATCTCCAGGCTTCATCGCAAGGATCGTTTCTGTGCGCCAAGCGGTGGTCGCCACGATGCCGAGCACCATCACGCCCAAACCGAAATGGGCCAAAAACGTACCGTATGCCGCCCGGGGCAGGTTGACCGCCCTGCGGGCCACTTCGCCCCAGGGAGCTCGGAACGCCTTGACGCGAAAGCCGATATCGCTGGCCGAACCGGCCATCAACCAGATTGCGATTCCCACGCCCACCGGCGCCATCCAGGGGCCGCGCCCCTGAAAGCTTGCCACCGCAATCAAGCCAGCGGCCGCGAGCAGCGCGGCCAGCAACAGCCTTTGGGCTGCGCCCGCCAGATCGCCACGCTTCCAAGGTAGCATAGGGCCGAACGGCACCGCTATCAGAAGCGGGATCATCAGCGGCACGAAGGTGGCGTTGAAATAGGGCGCGCCGACCGAGATCTTAGCACCCGTCAATGACTCGAGCGCGAGCGGATAGAGCGTGCCGATGAAGACCGTGGCACAAGCGGTGGTGAGCAGCAGATTGTTCAGAACCAGACTTCCCTCCCTGCTGATCGGGGCAAAGAGATCGCCCTGGCGCAGCAAGGGTGCGCGCCAAGCATAAAGTGCGAGCGCGCCGCCAATGAAGACCCCCATGATGGCCAGAACGAAGACACCGCGTGCCGGATCGACGGCGAAGGCATGCACGGATGTCAGGACGCCCGACCGCACCAAAAACGTACCCATCAGGCTCAGCGAAAAAGTCAGAATCGCAAGCAGGATCGTCCAAATCTTGAGTCCCTCGCGCTTTTCCATCACCAGCGCCGAGTGCAACAGCGCGGTGCCCGAAAGCCAAGGCATGAACGAGGCGTTCTCAACCGGATCCCAGAACCACCAGCCGCCCCAGCCAAGCTCGTAATAGGCCCACCAGGACCCCATGGCAACGCCGAGGGTCAGGCACATCCAGGCGGCGACCGTCCAGGGTCGCACCCAGCGCGCCCAGGCGGCATCGGCCTTGCCGTCGATGAGCGCCGCGACGGCGAAGGAAAATGCCATCGAGAAGCCGACATATCCCGCATAGAGCAGTGGCGGATGGAAGGCCAGTGCAGGGTCTTGCAGGATGGGGTTGAGGCCTTGGCCCTCAAACGGCGCGGGCGAGAGGCGCGTGAACGGGTTCGAAGTGATGACGATGAACGTGAGAAAGGCAAAACCGATCGCGCCCTGGCAGGCGAGCACGAGCGCCCGCAGTCTGTTGGGCAGTTTGCCGCCGAAGCTGGCCACCGCCGAGCCAAACAACGCCAGGATCAGAACCCACAGCACCATCGAACCTTCATGATTGCCCCAGACGCCCGAGATTTTGTAGATCAGCGGTTTGGCCGAATGCGAATTGTTGGCGACGTTTTGCAGCGAAAAATCGGACGTGACATACGCGACCGTCAGACAGGCAAAGGCAATTGCCACAAAGCCAAGCTGGGCCTGCGCGGCCGGTGTGGCGACCCGCATCAGGAGCGGCGCATCCCGCCAAGCGCCCCATAGAGGCAACGTCATTTGCGCCAGCGCCACGACGAGCGCGAGTATCAACGCGAAATGTCCTGTCTCTGCAATCATGCTATGGCGCCTTCTGAACCGCCTTACCGGACCCGCCCCGCCAAACGCCCTGTTCCTTGAGCGAGGCCGCGACCTCTGGCGGCATATAGGTTTCGTCGTGCTTGGCAAGCACCGTGTCGGCGACGAACACACCTGAAGCATCCAGCGCGCCCTCGCTCACCACGCCTTGACCCTCGCGGAAGAGATCCGGCAATAGCCCCGAATATACAACGCGCACCGTATGGGCGTTGTCGGTTACGGCAAACCGCACTTGCGTACCTTGGCCGCGCTGCAGACTGCCTTCGCTCACCAGACCGCCCAGGCGGAAGCGTTTGCCGGGCGCCATCGCCTTTGAAGCCACGTCGCTCGGGCTCTGGAAAAATACAATGCTGTCCTCCATTGCCATCAACACAAGAGCGGCCGCCAGACCCAGCACGCCAAGGGCGGCGGCGATCAGCACTCCCCGTCGTTTCTTGCGCGTCATCGAAAACTCTCCTGCGTGGCGCCAGGCGATGTCATAGCTTCAACTCCCGGGCCAGCGCATCGAGTTGAGCAAGTGCCTGGGCGTCGCCTGCCATGGACTTGCGCGCTTTCGCCAGCGCGCCGCGCGCCGCCTCTGGCTTCTGCAAAACCATGTAAGCACGCGTCAGCCGCAACCAACCCTTCAGGTCGCTACCGTCCTGGTCCAACCGACGCGCCAAGCCCGCAACCATTTCGTTGATCATCGCCGCGCGTTCGGATGTGCTCATGGCGGCTGCAGCCGCGATATCCTCGGCGCCGGGTCCCTTGGGCGCGCTGTCGCCAGCGAGCCCGGTCCTAGCATTGGCTATCCGCTGCTCGACCAAGGGCCGCCAAGGCGCGCCCGCCTCAGCCCCCTCCAACAGTTTTTGCCATGTCGCCACAGCCTCTTCGGTGCGGCCGTCCTGCTCAAGGGCAACGCCAAGCCAGTAGCGCGTTTTTGGCCGCTTCCCGTCTAGCGCCAAAGCACGCTCGAAGGACTTGCGCGCCGCCTCGTTCACAATGCCATTATCGGCCAGCGTGCGCGCCTCGCCATAACCCTCGAGCCGGCTCGCCGTTTCGCCGAGCAGCGCGACCGCTCTCTGATAGGCGCTGGCGGCTTCTGCATACCGGCCGAGCCGCACATAAACCGGTGCTATCACATTCCACCCTTCGCCGTCCTGCGGCTGTTGACGCAGGCGCTCCTCGACCTGTGCGATGAGTTTGGCGACGCCTTTTGCCTGTGGCGCGCCTTCGAGCCGCGCCTGATAGGGCGCACCTGGAAGGCCGGGTGAGCCGAACGCCAGATAAAGCGCAACGCTCAACACCGGGAGCACGAACGCTGCGCCGGTGAGGATCGTCGTGCCCAGCGCCCGATCCCCCTTGGCCTTGCGGGCTTTTTTTGCTTTGCCCTGTTGCGCCGTTTTGTCCGCCCTGCTGGCCGCCAGCAGCCGCCGGGAAGCCTCAAGCCGCGCCGCCTTGGCCTCTTGCGGCGCCAACTGTCCGTCAGCCAAGTCGGCCTCGATCTCCCTCAACTGATCCAGATAGACATCGGCATCGCTGGCCTCGCTGCCAGCCATCGCACCCTTCTCGGCCAACAGCGGCCACAGTACGGCGCCGAGCGCGAGGCCGGTCAGCAAAGCGAAAATGATCCATAAAACCATGGCGACCCAATATCGTAACCAATGAGACCCGGCAATTACGTAGCGCGCTTGGGCCGAAAATCTGACAATGACGTTAACGTGCAAGTCGGTCTGAGCACACGCCGCCAGACCATCGGATGTGGACTAACTGACGTTGCTCCAGGTGCCGTCCGGTCTGCGGCAGGCCTTGCCATTCATCGTCTGCGGCCGTCCATCGATATAGACGGTGTGCGTGTAGCCGCGGCAATGTTGATTGCCCGCAACATAGGGACTTTGCGCCACGACAGAACCATGGTGTCCATTTTTCGGGTTGCGCCACGGCGTCGCCACCCCGGCCTTGCCGTATTCGAGAGCGCGATATTCCGCCGCCATGGCGGCCCGCCGGTCGGCCTCGTCCAGGCCGCGGCCAATTTGGTGGCCGGAAATACCGCCTACCACCGAGCCAACGGCCGTGGCGATTGTGCTGCCTTGCCTGCTGGCCGACCGGTTGCCAGCACCTCCGGACGCGCCACCCACGCTACCGGGGCTAGAATCCTCTCCCCGCCGGCATCCGGCAAGCAATGCCAAGACGATCGCTATGGTTATGAGTGATACCGATCTCATTGCTTTTGGCCCATGCAGTCATTGGGAAGCATAGCACAATGTTCCTGCGGCATTGCCGAACAACTCTCCCACTAAGCCGCCGGCAAGCGAAGCCTTGCGCGCAGCCCTCCCAAGGGCGAAACGTCGAGTTCAAAACTGCCCTTATAAAGATGCGCGAGATCGGCCACGATTGAAAGCCCTAAACCCGACCCGGGCTTTGTCTCGTCAAGACGCCTGCCCCGTTTGACCGCCGCTGTGCGCTCGGCCTTGGAGAGGCCGGGGCCATCGTCATCCACATCGATCACGATCATAGCGGCCTTACCGTCGGCATTCGACGCGTCACCCTCGACCGTAACCGCGACGCGGTCATTCGCCCACTTGCAGGCATTGTCCAACAGATTGCCGACCATTTCTTCGAAATCTTGTTTTTCGCCCTGAAATTTGAGCTCCTTGGGACACGTGATATCGAGCGCGATGCTTTTGTCGTCGTGAATGCGCATCAGCGCCCGACCCAGCCCGTCGATGATCGGTCTGACATCCGTCAGCCCACCGATCACGCCGGCACGCGCGGCGACGCGAGCGCGGTCGAGGTGATGCGAGATTTGCGTGCGCATCAGATCCGATTGCGTGGCCACCGTCGCGGCCAATGCCGTCTTCTTGCCGCGCGCCTCGTTGGTGATCACGCTCAAGGGCGTTTTCAACGCGTGCGCCAAATTGCCCACATGCGTGCGGGCGCGCTCCACCACGTCGTTGTTGGAACGTATCAGCGCGTTGAGTTCGTCCTGCAGCGGCTCGATCTCCAGTGGATAATCGCCCTCGAGCCGGCTGGCTTGGCCCGAACGGATCGCCAACAACCCCTCTCTGATGGCGCGCAGCGGGCGCAAGCCAAAGCGCACTTGGAATACCGTCGCCAGCACCAGACCGGCGCCGAATACAGACAGCGCGACGATCACCATGAACTGAAAATCCGAAATCTCTCGTTCAATTTCCGAATCTGCTCCCGCCACCATGAAGCCATAGACCTTGGAATCCACCGTTACCGCGCGCTCGATGATGCGCAGACGTTGGCCCTTTGGTCCGGGGACATAGGCGCGCTTCAATCCGGTTGCATCGGGTATGAGACGCCGCGATGGAAGTTGCAGGACCTCCGCCAGCAACGATGTCGATGCATAGAGTGGCCGCGCCGACGGCAGCCCCCGCTTGATCGGGCTGATCTGCCAATACCAGCCCGACAGAGGCAGGTTAAATTCCGAAATACCGAGATCGGGCGGCGGAACAAGACCGCCCGAAGCGGTGTCTACGCTTTCAGCCAGCAGGTCTGTCAAATAGGTGTTGAGCCTGGCGTCGAAGCTCCTCTCGACCGCATCGCGAAACAGCGAAATGAGGATCACGGCCATGATCGGCAGGACGATCAACGTCCATCCGGCCGCCGAGGCAAACAGCCGGAATGAGAGTGAATTAAGCTTCATTCCGCGGGTCTGCGAGACTGTATCCCAGCCCCCGCACCGTCTTGATGTAATCGGCGGGGATTTTCTTGCGCAAGCGGCCGATGAACACCTCAATGGTGTTCGAATCGCGATCGAAGTCCTGCTCGTAGAGGTGCTCGACCAGCTCGCTGCGCGAGACGACCCTGTCGCGGTGATGCATCAGATAGGAGAGCAGCCGGAATTCGTGGGATGTGAGTTTGACGGCCGAACCGTCGAATGTGACGCGTGCCGTCTTGGTGTCGAGGCGGATGGGACCGCACTCGATTTCGCTGGTGGCGTGTCCAGCCGAACGGCGCAACAGCGCCCGCACGCGCGCCAAAATCTCCTCCATATGGAACGGTTTTGAGACATAGTCGTCGGCACCAGCGTCCATGCCCGCCACCTTGTCGCTCCAGCGGTCGCGCGCGGTCAAGATCAGCACCGGCATAGTGCGCTGATCGCGCCGCCACTGCTCCAGCACGGAGATGCCATCCATTGTGGGCAAGCCAATATCCAAGATCACCGCGTCGTAGGGTTCGGTGTCACCAAGAAAATGACCCTCCTCGCCATCCAGCGCGTGATCGACCGCGTAGCCCGCATCGTTCAACGCAGCCACCAGCTGCCGATTGAGATCGGGATCGTCTTCCACCACCAGGAGTCGCACGGGACTGACCGCCTTCCTTTCAACGCGCCACACAGCGTCATGGGCGCCTTGGAATCACAGTGTTAGTGCTGTCCGCTCGAGGCATCAACCACGACCCGGCGAAGCTTGTTGTTGTCGGGGCGAAGCAAAAACACGAAATAGACGAAACGCTCGCCCGACTGACAGAATTTCACATTGACCAGCGTTTCGCCGGCGTACCGGCTTTGTGCCAGCGCGCTCGCCTCTTCGGAACCGATCAACCCCTGCTGGGCGATGATGGGACGGGCCTCCGACCACGCAATACAGTCGGCCGCACGCGCCATTGTCGGTGCCGGCAACAGCGTGCAAAGTACCGTAAATCCATAAATTATCAGACGTTTCAAGCGCAAGGGTTGCCTCATAGCTTCGTTGCTTATTGCCGGTACCATAACGATGCTACCCTGAACCGTACATGAATGACGTAGGCTGCGGTTTTCAGCCCCTGCCCCTCTGGCGACACCTGCTTATCGCCGTCTTCTGGAGGGATCCCGGATCACGAACCTATCCATCTTCTCGACCGCGATATCGCCTTCGCTGCGCGCGAAGCCGCTGACCGAAACACCCGCTTGGCGCACCGTGTCGCTGTCGCCGGAGATGAGTGGATGCCACCAGTGGAGGTCCTTGCCTTCGGCCACCAAACGGTAGGCGCAGCTCTGCGGCAACCATCCAAGAGTGCCAGCGTTCTCGGCCGTCAAATGGATGCAGTCGGGCACGCTCGCATGGCGGTTGTCATAGTCGCTGCAGCGGCATGAACCGATATCCAGCAGCCGGCAGGAAAGCCGTGTGTGAAAGAGTTCGCCCGTGTCGTCATCCTCAAGCTTGATCAGACAGCACTGGGCGCAGCCGTCACACAGCGACTCCCATTCCTCCGTCGTCATTTCCGCCAACGTCTTGGCCCGCCAAAACGCTTGATCTTGTCCGTCCATCGGTTTTCCTTCGTCCGCGGAATTGCCCGATTTGCATGTCTACATCGGTGTATACTGGCAAAGTTGCATCTGGCGCCTAGATTAAGGCGATGGCCGGGAACGCGTTAAATCGCGTTAAAGCGTGTGCCACGCCAACCCGTCGAGGTAAACGGTTACGTGTTCAACTGGAATTTGAAAGGCCGGATCAGAAAAGGGCGGGTCGATTGGCTGGCGCTCGATTCGTGGATCGATTCGTCGCTTTACGGCGCTTGGGAGCAGCTCCGCAATGTCTGGAGCAGCTATTCCAGCTTCTTCTCCCGGTTTCATGTCTCTGGACTGAGGCGGGTTCTGGCCGAAGCTGCCTCCGAATCCCTGACGCTGGGCGCCGGTGGCCTGGTGGTGATGCTAGCGCTGGCGCTGCCGGCCTTCGAAGAGGTAAACGATTCGTGGAGAACGTCCGGTGAGTTCAGCGTCACCTTCCTCGACCGCTACGGCAACGAAATCGGCAAGCGCGGCATTCTACACTCCGATGCCGTACCGCTCGCCGATATCCCCGACCATATGATCCAGGCCACTCTGGCCACCGAGGACCGGCGCTTCTTCGATCATTTCGGCATCGACATCATCGGCACGGCGCGCGCCATGGTGGAGAACGTGCGGGCCAACGACGTCGTACAGGGCGGCAGTTCGCTCACCCAGCAGCTTGCCAAGAATTTTTTCCTGTCTCCCGAGCGCTCGCTGCAGCGCAAGATCAAGGAAGCCTTTCTTGCGCTTTGGCTGGAGGCCCGCCTCACCAAGAAGGAAATTCTCAAATTTTACCTCGACCGCTCCTATATGGGCGGCGGCGCCTTCGGCGTCGAGGCAGCCTCCCAGCTCTATTTCAACAAGTCCGTGCGCGACGTCACGCTGTCGGAAGCGGCCATGTTGGCGGGCCTCTTCAAGGCGCCGTCACGCTTCGCGCCCCATATCAATCTGCCCGCCTCACGCGCCCGCGCCAACGTCGTCTTGAGCAATCTAGTCGAGGCGGGCTTCATGACGGAGGGCCAGGTGCATGGCGCGCGCCTCAACCCCGCCGCCATCATCGATCGCAGTGACTTCTATAGCCCCGATTGGTTCCTCGACTATGCCTTCGAGGAGGTCCAGCGCTTGATGAAGGACAAGGGTGCGTATGTGCTGACCGCCCAGACAACCGTTGATTTGAGTCTTCAACGTAAAGCCCAGGAGGCAGTTGAGAATACCTTGCGCAGATCCGGTCGCGGCCGGCGCGTACGACAAGCCGCGCTTGTTTCGATGGAGCCAGATGGCGCGGTGCGGGTCATAATCGGCGGCCGCGACTATGGCGAAAGCCAGTTCAACCGGGCGACCCACGCACTCAGGCAACCAGGTTCCTCCTTCAAACCGTATGTTTATCTGACCGCGCTCGAAAACGGCTATACGCCAAACTCGGCCGTGGTCGATGGATACGTGAGCTGCGGACGCTGGTCGCCGCGCAACTATTCGGGCGGTTATCGCGGCCGCATGATTATGGCCCACGCCTTGATGCGCTCGATCAACACCGTCGCAGTCAAGCTGTCCTTGAAGGTCGGTCGCGAAAAGGTCGTCGCCAATGTCAAGAAGCTCGGTATCGATGTGCGCAAGAGCTGCTCCATGGCGCTGGGCGATACGGGCATCACGCCTCTGCAGCACACCGGCGGCTTCGCGGTGTTCGCCGCCGGCGGCAAACGCACGCCGCCATACGTGATCGAGGAAATCCGCAACACGAAGGACGAGCTTATCTATCTGCACGAGCGCGATGAGCCGCCCGCAAAACAAATTTTCGAGCGCAAAAAAATCGAGCAGCTCAACTCCATGCTTGGCCTGGTGGTGACCAGCGGAACGGGCCGCCGCGCCCAGCTCGATTTCACCACGTCGGCCGGCAAAACGGGCACGAGCTCGGCCTGGCGCGACGCTTGGTTCATGGGCTTCACGGGCCAATACGTGACGGGCGTCTGGTTCGGCAACGACAATTACCGGCCGATGAACCGCGTCACCGGCGGCAGCCTGCCGGCCCAGACCTGGAAGGACTTCATGGTCTACGCTCACGCCACCAAAAACATTCCGCCCATTCCGGGTCTCGGCATCCATCCAAACCAAGCCCAAGCGCAGAACCAAATTTCCCGCCTGAAACAGGCCGATCCCAGCCTTGGCACGATCGCATCGAGCATCAGGCGCATGTCGCCTCGCACGCGCAAGGTTCTGCGGCAGATGCGCGAACTGTTTAAGGATGCGCGTGCGGGCGGTGTTCAAGATCGCCGGGCCGCGGTTCCAGGCAATACCGGCGGCGGCAGTACGCCGCCTGCTCCAGACACACCCGCCAGCGACGGCCGTCGCGGCGAGATCGATCGCGACGGCCGGCGGCTCGCCGCCGACCGCGACCGATCACCCTAGTCCAGCCGGCAGGCCCGTTGGCCTGCCCCTTACCGCCCGATACACATATGTTCCGGACCATGCCAAAAATTGTGCAGCTCACCGCCTATAGCGGGCTTGCCGTGGTCGTTGGGCTCTCATCGGCTTGGTACATGGTGGATAAGGGCTCGCGCCTCACAACCTCACGAAGCGGCCCGTGGTCGGTGTGGTACCGCGCCGGAAATCCGGACGCAGATCCCTACACGAGGGCGCATTTCGCACGCCAAGGGCGCCTGCCCGTCACCACCACGAGCGCCCTCTACTACACCGCCAATCGCGACGACGAGGGAGACCGTTTGACGGCAAATTGCGATTATGCGGTCGAAGGACGGCCATTGGATGCGGCCTGGTGGAGCATCGCCGCCTATAGAAGCTCGGGCCGGCTCATCCCCAACAAGGCAAACCGATATGCCTTTTCCAACCGCGACATCGCCCGGGGAAGCGACGGCAGGTTTCGCATCGTGTTGTCGGCAGAACCGCGGCCGGGCAACTGGTTACCCACCGTCAACAGTGACCAATTTCAGATCATGTTGCGGATTTACGGGCCCCGCTCGTCGCGGGACGCATCGGGCGAGCGGCGGATTGACGCCCAGTTGCCGCGCATCAAGCGGATCAACTGCCCATGAAGCTCTCCTGGTATGCCATCACGTTGTCGCTGCTCGTGGCAGGCATCATCCATATTATCGCCGTACTGGGCATCCCCCAGATCGCGCCGCGCAACGCCTGGACGCGGCTCACCACACTGGCTGATGCCAACACGCTTGTCGTGCTGCCCCACCCCAGCCCGGCCCACCAGAGCTTGCCCATGATGGCGCCCGACATGCGTTACGCCATTTGCCGCTACGACCTCTCGCGCGGCCCCGTGCGCATCAACACCCGCATTCCCGACGAACTGTGGAACATTGCCTTCTATGATCCCAGCGGCACCAACTACTACACAATCAGCGGTGGTGACATTAAGCGCGAAAAGATCGAGATCATCGTTTCGACCCAGAGCAACGCCCTGCTCGACGACGAAACCAACGCACTTATCTACAGCGAGGACTCGCTCGTGGTGACCTCACCGGAAAATCTCGGACTGGTGATGATCAGGGCGCCGTTGGCGGGCACGAGCTATGCCGATCGCACCGAGCGCGCACTGCGCCGGGCCTCGTGTGGCCGTATTCTGCCGGGCGCCCGGGTGGCGCGCTGATCGCTGCCGAGCGCCACACGCATCCTGTTATTTAGCGCTTCAAGAACGAGGTGACGCCGCGGCCGTCTTCGCCGTCCAAGGCGGCCGCAACGACTTGGGCTTGGAGATGGCGTCCGATGCATAGGGCGATGGCGGCCGCACGGCCGGCTTCATGCTGTCATAGGGCAGTGGTGGCGGCGGCGGGCCGTCGGGGGGTGGCGGCAAGGGCATCAGCGGACCAAATTGCGACATCGATACCTGGTGGTATTGGGCAATTTCGTAGCGCAGCGCCAGCGAACGCTCGTGCAGGTGGTTTAGAGCGCTCTCCACCGAGACGGCATTGATGGCGGGGGTCTCAATCTTCGCGCGGTCAACGGCAATGCGGATAGCGACGACACGGTTGTCGATGTCCTCGAATGTGCCTTCCATGAAGGCGAAATTCTGCTCGACGCGGTTGACGGCATTGTCGAAGTCACCTTGCGAATAGCTGGGGGAGCCCTTGGCCAGTGCCATCAATCGGCGGCGATCGGCCAGCAACACCAGCCGCGCCGATTGTCCAAAGCGCGTCAGCGCCTCCTGATCGCCGGTGATCTCGTCATCGATGGTGGCGAGCCTGGAGGGACCGTAAATGCGCGCGGTGGCTGTCAAATGATTGGCATATCCGCTCTCATTGTAGGGGATCATGTTTGCCGGCAGCGGCGCATGTACCTTGTTGCGCAAGCGGTAGGCCGTCTCGCGCATCCTGGTCTCATCGCTGGTCAGGCTGAAATAGGAGGGTTCGCCGCCGTCCATGATGTAATCGGTCACGTCCTGGTAGACTTGCGAGAGCACGACCGTACTGCGCTTGGGCCGGCCGAAGTCGCCGTTGAGCGCACAACCTTGCAGCGCCAATGCCAGCACTGCGGCGAGCGCCATTTTGGCGATAGCCGGGCGAATTTTGAGAATTGGGGAATGCGGTGCATGCCGCTCGAGCGAACCCGATCGTCCAGACTGGCGACTGGCTGCGTAACCGCCAAAAAACAAACGCGTCATACTCTTACTCGCTTACTCCAACTGGGTCTTACACTGGCTCGTTGGCCCTGTGTCTCACCGTATGGTCTTGGCCGACGAGGCCGTGTTTGGCGTGTTTCTCACCGCTGCAAATCGCTCGATTCGCACGCCCGGAAATATGATGATCTCAGCGCTTTGGGTCCGGGCCAGGGGCGCATTACCCTTTATGCTGCGGTCATGCGAACGCTCGGCCGGCAAGGGAAATTGAAGGATCTTGGCCATGCTGCCTTCCTTGGCCCTGACCGGCGGACTTGCCCGCTTAGAGGACCGTTTGAGTCGCGTTATCCGGCACATACCGGAACGCTCCCATTTGGCAGCAACCATGGTTAACAAACAGCTAACGTTTGGCTGATTTTGGGATCGTGAACGCAAACGCTTATCGAGCGGGCACGAGTCCGCCCGCTAATGCATCGCTTGCCGATCTCTAGTCGAAGGAAGACGTGGTGATCTTGGCGCCCGTCGCACCGATGATCTTGCCGAGCAGCTTGCCCGAAATTCGGCCAGTCTCTTTCAGGCCACGGTCGCGTTCGAACGACTTGATTGCAGCCGCTGTCCCCGCGCCGATGACACCATCGACGGTGCCCGGCTCATAGCCCTGATCGGTGAGGATCTGTTGAACCGCCTTAATCAGCGCAACGGTCTCGGCCGGCGCAGCCGAAGTCCTCGAGACCGGCATCACCGATTCGCCCAGCACGATGTGCTCCAACAGCTCCGGCGACGGCTCGCCTATGAGCGGCAGGCCTTGGTCGGTCTCGTATGCCATGATGGCGGCGCGCGTGAACAGGCCCATGGTCGCATCGACCGGGCCCGGATCGTATCCCTTGGTGGTGAGTTCGCGCTGAATGGCCTTGACCCGCGCCTTTTCGCCGCTGCGCCGATCGCTTGCCATGGACGTGTTTACCACCGGCTGGCGTGACGGCCCTGCCGCTTTCATGGGCGCGGGATGTGCACCTGTTTGCAGAGCCAACGCGTTAAACGTGATGGCGGCAGCCAGGCCGACAAAGCCTCCGAAAACAAGTTTTGCGTAGCCCGCATCCATATCCAGCTCGACCCAATTGGTTGCCGCGCAGAGCCATTACCTGGCCCGCCACATCGCATTCCATTATGGAATTGCGATCGTGAACAGACTCCTAAGTCCCCAATCCGCAGCGTTCAGGCGCCCGCCACAAGGCGTAATTTTTCAGGTTTCTCGGCGTCCTTGCGTTCAAGCTGCCGGCTCGAAGCGCATTCGAGCGGCAACCTGATCGTAACCACCGTACCGACCCCCTGCTCGCTCTTGATATCGGTCTTACCGCCGTGCAGATGAGCCAGTCCCTTGACCAGCGACAGCCCCAAGCCCGTGCCTTCGTAGTTGCGCGCATAGGAACTTTCGGCCTGGACGAAGGGATGGCCGAGTTTCGACAAATCCTCGCTGGCGATGCCGATGCCATTATCGGAAACCGAAAGCTCGAGCATGCCCGCCTCCAGCCGCGCCGAGATCTTCACCCAACCGCCCTCGTCGGTGAACTTCACCGCATTCGATAGCAGATTGATGAGAATCTGCTTGCAAGCGCGCTTGTCGGCTACGACCTCGGGCAGGCCCGGAGCTGATTCGGTGATGATCTCGATCGATTTTCGCTCGGCCACGTTGTGCATCAATTCCTTGCACGAATGCACCAACGCCGCGACATCGAATGGTTCGGCAACGATGTCGAACTTGCCGGCCTCGATCTTCGACATGTCGAGAATGCCGTTTACGACGCTGAGCAGATGTTCGCCGCTTTCGTTGATCAGACGGGCGTAGTCCCGGTAGCGCGCCTCGCCGATTCCACCAAAGAGTTCGCGGTTCAATATGTCGGAAAACCCAATAATGGCGTTGAGCGGGGTGCGCAATTCGTGGCTCATATTGGCCAGGAAATGCGTCTTGGCGCGGCTGGCGCTTTCGGCCTCGTCGCGCGCCTTGCGCAACTCCACTTGCTGCGCCTTCTGTTTTGAGACGTCGCGCGTGATCGCGACGAGTTCGCGCGCACCCGACCCGTCGTCGGCAACCGGCCGGCAGCGCATCTCAACCCATTTATATCCGCCGCCCTCGATGCCGCCAGCCTCACTCCGCAACCTGAACTCGACGGCAGCCGGCCTGTCGTTAGCAATCGAATCGCTGAGCGCGCTGAGATAACCAGGCCGGTCACCGGCGTGTATCCGCTCGAACAGACCCTTGCCAAACAATGCCCGCGGCTCCACGCCCACCAGATGTTGGGCAGCCGGCGAGGCCAGAACGACTTCGCCACCGCTGGCATGCCGGGTGATCAAATCGGTCGCATTCTCCGCCAACAGCCGGTAACGCTGCTCGCCTTCGCGGATCGCGGTCTGCGCCTGCTCGTGTACGATTTGCACCGAGATTGCGACGCCCCCTGCATAAAGAATGGCCGACAGCGAACCCGCCAACGCCAAAATGGCGGGATCGGTTGAGAATGCATGGGGTTGGGGCAACAGATCAAATACCGAGCCAACGATCAGCAGAAGAACGCCGAGCGCGGCAACTGCGATCGCGCTCAGCACGACCTTGCGGTTGGCAGAAAGAGCGCCTTCGAGCGGCACGACGATCATCCAAGGCAGCAAGAACGAACTCAGGCCGCCCGTTATCGCGGCGGCGAAGGTCACCAGGGCGCCGAGATTGGCGGCTGACATCAGGTGCGCTGCGCTGAGCCGACCCGTTTTGGAAAGAAATATGGCGATTGCAATTGGCGATAGCAGCCAAATGAAGGCGATCGTCGGCAGCGCCGAAGGGCGTCCCGCCATGCCCAGATAAATTGGAAATACGCACAGCGCCAGCAATCCGCCCATCAAGTGTGACGTGATGAATGATTTATGCCGAGCCAACGAAACTTGGTCAGCGCGCGCCGATTCATGAACTAGAGAGCGAAAAAAGTCGCCAAGCCCTCTAAGACCGCTGGATACTGTCACAACTATTCGGCGCCAGATTAAGCGGCACCGTCCCATCTAACCGGCCTTGATTATGTTGGTAGCGCTTTAATGAACCCTAAAATTGCCGGGCTTACCGGTCTCTGCATGGCCGCCAACGGCTCTGAATTGAACCGATCGCGCGTCATGGTTAACAGGCCCTTGCGGTCGCAGGCGCGCCCGTCCGCCAATTTACTGGCGTAATGAGACGCCCTTAGGAACCTCCTGCCGGCCCCAGAGCGCCAATCGCGCATCTCTCACCCCGTCCTCGCATTGCAATGGCACCCGCCGGCACGCCCCAATCGCCTGAAAACCGGGGTTTTTCACACGCACGCTCTGCCGACCAAAATGTATCGAATTTTAATCAATCCTGGATCAATTTTTCCAAAAACTGTAATTAAATTTAGATAAAAGAGAGAATAATTCAATTTTAGTCTAATTAAAATCAAATTTTACTATAGTAATAAAACAATATACATCTATCGATTAGCTCAATCTTATTTCGAGAATGCTAGTGTCTACCCATCGTTCAATGAAAGGGACGCAATTTTAAAAAGGGTAGGCACATGTTTTTCATCAGGACAGCCTTTTGGCTCACCATTCTTATTCTGCTTCTTCCTGCGAATCAGGAGCAGCAGAAGGAGGTCTATGGCACCGCGGAAGCAGCGGTGAAGGATCTCTCCAACTTCTGTTACCGCAATCCGGTCGTTTGTCTGCAGACCAAGACCGCCTTCGATACATTCACCCAGAAGGCCCAGTTTGGCGCCAACATGGTGATGGATTTCGTCAAGGATTTTGACGGGAACACGTCGGTCCAGGCCGATGCGAAGGACTCACGCCGCTTCTCGTTGTTCGGCGGCAAGTCGCATAACACGCTGAACCAGAACGATATGGGCCCGACTTGGTCAGGCCCGGCGAGCTGAGCGCGACGAAATAAACTGGAGCCGGCCAGTCTGCCGGCTCCGTCAAATAAGTGAATGATCTGGGGGTGCTTCGAGTCGGTCAAAACCGCTCCTGCTTCCCCACCGAAAGGGCAATTGCGGCCTGCCAATCCGGCCGCATGAATTAGGAATTTGATTTCGGCAGCCACCGCCTGCCAGAGCTAGCGCGGCCAGACAGTTTCCCTGCCCTTTAACTGTCTGGCTGTGCCTGCTCGCTCTTATTTTAGCTCCCGCCAAATCACCTCTAACGACCCCATCGCCATTGCAAAGCCCACGCAATCGTCTAAGTGATAGGCCATGACAGACACCGCGCCATCAGTGTCCATGGCCAACATTCTGGCGGACTTCGAGTTGCTCGATGACTGGGAAGACCGCTATCGGTATGTCATCGAACTGGGACGCGGGCTTGACCCTCTGCCGGAAGCGGCCCGCACGCCCGCCAACAAGGTTCCAGGCTGTGTCAGCCAAGTCTGGCTGGCAACGCACACCGCGTCGCGAAAGGGCGCAGAAGGCGGCCCCACCCTATCATTCCAAGGTGACAGCGATGCCCATATCGTGCGCGGGCTCATCGCCATTTTATTCGCCATTTTTTCCAATCAAAGCGCCGAGACCATACTGACGGTCGATGCCGAGCAGGTCTTCGCAAGCTTGGGGCTTAACGATCACCTGACGCCACAACGCTCGAACGGCCTGATGGCCATGGTCAAGCGCATTCGTCACGACGCCCAGGCCGCGCTCGAGGGCGCGTCCAGCCTGTCCTGACGTGATGCAATTTCGGCGACACGGTCGGTAGACGGGCGCAACCTGCCGCGCCCGCTACCTATAATCGCGGATGTGTGGGGAGCGTCTGTGTATCAGGACCGACGGCGCTGGCCGAGACCCATCTTCTTGGCCAATTCCGAACGCGCAGCGGCGTAATTGGGCGCGACCATCGGATAATCGTGCGGCAGACCCCATTTTTCCCGATATTCCTCGGGTGTCAAACTGTAGTGCGTGCGCAGATGACGCTTGAGCGACTTGAACTTCTTTCCGTCTTCCAGACAAATGATGTAGTCGGGCATCACCGATTTCTTCACAGAGATAGCAGGCTTAAGCTCTTCTTTCGCCGGCTGCGATGCCCTCACGGCAGCCTTGTTCAAGGCTTCGTAGACATCCCCGATAAGCACCGATAAATCAGCAACCTGAACGGAATTGTTGCTCACATAGGCCGACACAATATCGGCGGTGAGTTCTACAAGTTCATTTTTTTCCGCCATTTCTTCCATAGTTTTAACTTCCCCTTGCTACAGACAAGACCTTATTTCTACAATCTAAAGTGGAAACTGCACACACCTGGATCAGTCGAAGGTTGTACTCAAAAGCACACTAAGATCCAGACCAACTCTACATCTCTCGTCTCAATACAACACAATTCACAAAGATGCAAAACAGATATTTACACCAAATACAACCTCGCAGATACATCTCCCGCCATCAGCAGGCTCCGGAATACTAATTAAATTCCAATTTGCCTTTAGATATAACTGAGAGTTGTTGCGATTCATTTCGATCGAGCGCATGCAATCCAGTCATCGCGCAAGTGACGTATACGTAAATTAATTAATCAGTACAACCGCTTATATCTGCTTCGGCAAGGCTTGCGCACACGGCCGGATCTGCGGTCCTGAAAGGGACCGCATCATGCAAATTCAATCAGAGGTCACAAAAAATAGGCGATCAGGTAGACGCCAAGCAGCACCGTCGTCCAGAACGCCATGCTGCCCGTCGGCCATGTGCGCGCCAAAACGCCCTGCGGGCCGTGATGTCGGTAGATTTCCTTGAGGAACCGCTCGAGCCGGCGCTGCAGGCGGGAGAGCACGTCGAGACGCACCGCGCCTCCCAACGCCATTACCCAGCGCATCAGTGCGGGCAAGGCCTTGCGGTAGCTCCATTCCGCATCGATGTTCACGCTTGGCAACTCCGGAGGATAGAGGCCGGTCAGTTTCAGCCAACAGAAGGCAAGCGCGGAAAAGAACAGCAGCTGGCTTTGGGTCAGCACGTGCTCGACCGTGTATGGCTCGTATTCGACGGGCCACGGAAGCAGGCTGTAGAGCACCCATGGATAGGAGCCATTGAAAATGCAGAGCGCGGCGGCCAAGGCCATCGCGATCAGCATGTTGGTGGGCGCTTCCTTCGTGCGGATTCCTTGGTCGTGGGCGAAGAATGCGAAATAGGGAATCTTGATGCCGGCATGATGGAACACGCCGGCCGAGGCGAACAGCAGCGCCAACCACACGATAGGGTGGCCCTCTTCGAGCGCCGCGACCATCACCATGGATTTGGAGACGAAGCCCGAGAACAGCGGAAAAGCCGAGATCGACGCGGCGCCGACGATACAGAACCCGCAGGTCCACGGCATGGATTTGTAGAGGCCGCCCAGTTCCGAGCCGTCGATCTTGCCGGTGCGGTAGAGCACCGCGCCCATTGACATGAAGAGCAAGCCCTTGAAGATCACGTCGTTGAAGGCGTGCGCTACGGCGCCATTGAGGGCCAGCGCCGTGCCGATCCCCACCCCGCAGACCATGAAGCCGATCTGGTTGATCATCGAATAGGCCAGCACCCGGCGCAGATCGTTCTCGATCACCGCATAGAAGATCGGAAACATCGCCATCGCCGCCCCGATATAGACCAACAGCTCCGTTCCGGGAAAGCCGCGCGCCAAGGCGTAAACCGCGACCTTAGTCGTGAACGCGCTCAAGAACACGGTGCCCGTCTCGGTCGCTTCGGGATAGGCGTCCGTTGCCCAATTGTGCAGCAGCGGGAAGCAGCATTTGATGCCGAAGGCCAGGAATATCAGCCAAGACGAGAGCCCATCCAGCCCGATCTGATCGAAGCTCGTGGACCCCGTTTCGTAGGCGCGCAATATGACGCCAGTTAGCAGGATAACGCCCGAACCCACTTGGATAACCAGATAGCGCATCGCCGAGGCATAGGCCCGCTCGGTTCGGCGCGCCAAGATCAGAAACGCCGAGCTGATCGCAAGCAGCTCCCAGAAGATAAAGAGGGTGATCAAATCGCCCGCGAACACGGCGCCGAGCGCGCTACCGGCATAAAGGATCGCGGAAACGTGCTGCACGCCGTCGCGCAGGTGCAGCGAAAAGATGATGGCGATGAATGCAGCCAAGTGAAAAAGATAGCCAAACAGCATCGAGAGCTGATCGACCCGCACCACGTTGAGTTCGTAATCGAGCAATTGCGCCTGCCACAGCGCATCCTCACCCAACCAATAGAGGTTCAAGGCGCCGGCGACCGGGATCGCCAACAGCACCAGCCGGCGCACCATGCCCTGGGTCAGCGCCAAGAACAGCGCGCCGACGTAAAAGATCAGAAAAGGTGCAAAACTAGTCATCGTAATAGTCTTCGTCCCGCATCACGGCCTTGCGCATCTCCTTGGCGATCAAGACCAGTGCGACGCAGGCCCCGAAGCCGTAAAAGCAGTAGAAGCCGAACAGGTTTTCAGCCGGGTGGTAGGCGTGCCGATCGACCACGAAGTCAGCTAGCAACGAGAGCGCACAAACCGCGTAGAGCGCTGTAATCACGCGTTTGACGTTCTTGGGATCGTCGAACATGTGCGTCTTGGATTTGCGGGTCATGGCGCGTCTCCCTTTCCGGTATCGATCAACTGGAGCAACTCGAGCACCGGGCCTGGATAGAAAAACAGCAGGACGCAGGCCGCCGAGGTGATGCCGATGGCGATCAGACAGGGCAGCGGCGCCTCCTTGATGCCACCGCGCGGCGGCCCGCCCGCGGCGGTGCCGAAGAACGCCTTGAACGGTATCGGCAACAGATAGGCGATGTTGAGCAGCGACGAGATCATCAGTATCGCGACAATCGTAAGCTGGCCGGCATCGAGCGCGCCGAGCGTCAGATACCATTTGCCCCAGAGCCCTCCAAAAGGCGGCAACCCGATGATCGAGAGAGCGCCTATCAAGAAGGCGGCGAAGGTGAAGGGCATGGTGCGGCCCAATCCGGTGAGCTCGCTCACTTCCGTTTTGTGGGCGGCGGTATAGATAGCGCCGGCACAGAAAAACAGCGTGATCTTGCCCACCGCGTGCATGCCAATGTGCATCGAGCCGCCAACTATCCCCCACACATTAGCCAACGCCGCCCCAAGCACCACATAAGCAAGCTGACTGACGGTCGAGTAGGCAAGCCGGGCCTTCAGGTTGTCCTTTGTGAGCGCCACGAGCGAACCGATCAGCAGCGAGGCGGCCGCGACCCAGATGAGCCATGTGCTTTGGCCGCTCGTGGCCAGCAGGTCGATGCCAAAAATATAGACCACCACTTTCATGGCGGTGAAGACGCCCGCCTTGACCACGGCAACGGCATGCAGAAGCGCGCTCACCGGTGTCGGCGCCACCATCGCGGCCGGCAACCAGCGGTGAAAGGGCATCAGCGCCGCCTTACCTATGCCGAACATGTAAAGCGCCAGCAGCACGGCGATGACCGGGCCCTCGGCTTTGCCGGCCAAGATTCCGCCAGGCGTGAAGTCCAGCGTTCCGGCGATGAACGCCGTCGCCACGATCGCCGGCAGGAACAGAACCGTCGAGGTGCCAAGCAGCATCATCAGATAAACCCGCCCGCCCACCACCGCGTCAGCGTTCGCTTTGTGGGTGACAAGCGGATACGTCGAGAGCGTTAGGATCTCGTAGAACAGAAACAGCGTGAAGAGGTTGGCCGAGAACGCGATGCCAATCGTGCTGGCGATAGCGAGCGCGAAACAGACATAGAAGATCGTCTGGCGAGGCTCCTTGTTGCCCCGCATATAGCCGATCGAGTAGATCGAATTTACGATCCACAGCGCCGAAGCAACGCAGGCAAACAACATGCCGAGCGGCTCGACCGAAAGCGCGATTGCCAAGCCCGGTACGATCTCGAAGGCGCCCGTCGCCGGCGCGGCGCCCGTCAAGACCAAATCAAGAATACTCAGCACCACCCAAATCAGCGCGCCAGCGGTTGTAAGCGTCGTTGCCTCCCGCAGATTGGCGTTCCAATCCGTGAGCCAAATCAACCCCGCGCCAACGAAGGGCAACGCGACCGCGAGGACGACGAGGAAGTCACCACTCATCGGTTACCCCCGAGCAAGGCCTCGGCCGCCTTATCTGCGACACCTGCCGTCATGGTTGTGTCGAAGCCGAAATAGATCGTCGCAGCCACCAGTATCAGCGATGGAATAAGCATCGAGTTCGGCGGTTCGCGCGCACCCGCCACCATCTTGCCCACGGGTCGAAACCAGGCGACTTCGATGACCCGTCCGATATAGAGGATCGAAATGAAGGAGCTCGCCACCAGCAGCAAGACAAGCCACCAGGAGCCCTGCTCAAGCGCGCCCATCGCGAGATACCATTTGGAAATAAAGCCGGCCGTGCCCGGCGTGCCGATGATGCTCAATCCCGCCACCACGAATGCCGCCATGGTGATCGGCATGTGCTTGCCCAGACCCGCCAGATCGTCGAGCTTGACCGAGCCGATGCGAAAGAAGATCGCGCCCACCACCAGGAACAGTGCGCCCTTCATCAGCGCGTGATTGAAGAGATGGACGATGCCGCCGGTGAGCCCGGTCTGATTGGCGAGTGCGATACCCAGCGTGATGTAACCAATTTGCGCCACCGACGAATAGGCGAGCATGCGCTTCACGTCGTCCTGGAAGACAGCGACGATCGAGGCGCCGAACATGGCGGCAAGCGAAAGGGTAAGAAAAATGGTCGAGACCGGCAGGGTCTCAAATACGAACGTCACGCCGAAAACGGTGAAATAGTAGCGCAGCAGCAGGTAGACCGCGACCTTGGTGGCGGTCGCAGCCAGGAAGGCAGTCGCCACCGACGGGGCATAGGCGTAGGCGTTGGGCAACCAGACATGCAACGGAAAAAGCGCGAGCTTTAGGCTGATACCGACCGTCAGGAAGGCAAGCGCCGCAAGGATCGGGCGAATGTCTTCCACCGCGTCGAGCCGGCCCGCGATATCGCCCATATTGAGGGTGCCGGTCATCGTATAAAGCAGGCCCACGCCGATCACATAAAGCGTGGCGCCGATGGTGCCGAGGATCAGATATTGATAGGCCGCGAGCAACGCCCGCCTGTCGCGCCCCAGCGCAATCAGCGCATAGGTCGAAAGCGATGAGACCTCAAGAAAGACGAATGCATTGAAGGCATCCGCCGTGATGGTGATGCCGAGCAGTCCGCAAAGGCAAAGCAGATACATCGTGTAAAACCATGCCTGTTTTTCGGGTGCTATTTCCTTTTCCACGCTGGCCCGCGCATAAGGCATGATGACCGCGCCGATCAGCGAGACCAGCAGCAGCACGAAGCCATTGAGCGCATCGATGCGGTATTCGATACCCCAGGGCGGATTCCAGCCGCCGAGCGCATAGGAAATGGGCCCCGAGCTCAACACCTGTATCAGCAGTGCGCCGGCAATTAACGGCATCGCCCAACTGACCGCCAGCGCCACCGCCCACGCCCAGTTGCCCCGCCGCATCATGGCCGAGAGCACCGCACCGAGCAGCGGGATGACAATCTGCAGGGCGGGCAATTGCGCGGCAATCATTGCTCGTCCTCAGCAAAAATCTCATCTTCCTCGATTGTGCCGTAGGCCTCGTTGATGCGAACCACCAGCGCTAAGCCGAGCGACAGCGTCGCCACGCCGACCACAATCGCCGTCAGTATCAACACGTGCGGCAGAGGATTGGAGTAGACCTGATAGTCGTCGCTGATGATCGGCGCCGTGCCACCCAAGATCTTGCCGGCGGAAATGAACAGCAGATAGACCGACGTCTGGAACACCGACAGCCCGATCAACTTTTTCACCATATTGCCGCGGGCCACCACGATGTAGAGACCCGCGACCATCAAGAACACGGTGATCCAGTGATTGTAATGGGCGACGACGTCTTCAAATCCGATCATCTAGCGGCCCCGCCCCGCGATCAAAAAGAAGATTGTCGTCATGGTGCCGGCCACGGTGATCAGTACACCGGCCTCGACCAGCAGGATGCCGTATTCCTGGCCGTGCATGCTATCGTGCGCCAGCACCGAGTAATCGAGAAAATTGCCCCCGAGCATCATGCAGATCACGCCGACACCGGTATAGATCAGCACCCCCAGCGGAATCATGAGTTCCAAAAGCCGTGGCGGCGCCAGCCGTTTGGCCGCGTCCAATCCGAAGATGATCGCATAGAGGATCACCATGGCGGCCGCGATAACACCGGCTTGAAAGCCGCCGCCCGGCCCGAAATCGCCGTGAAATTGCACATAGAGCGCAAAGACCAGAATGAACGGCATCATGATCTTCATCGTCGCGCGGAAGATGACATCGAGTCTCATCGGCGGATCCTCTTGCGCTTGGGTCCGGGCTTCATCTTGCGGCGGCCCTTGAGCAGCAGCAGCACGGCAATCCCGGCTGTGAAAATGACCGCCGTCTCACCCAGCGTGTCGTAGCCGCGATAACTCGCCAGCACTGAGGTCACAACATTGGGCACATTGGTTTCCTCGATCGAGTAGTCGAGATAACGAGGCGCTACGTGGGTGTGCACGGGATTGTCCGCCAGCCCGAAGGGCGGCAGATCAATCGTCGCGTAGACCAGCACGCCCGCCATCACCACCGCCACAAACAGCGGCAAAAGTGGCGAATGCCCTGGATCTGATTCCTCCGTCTTGGTGAGGTAGAGCGTTCCCAGCATCAGCACGGTCGAGATGCCGGCTCCGACCGAGGCTTCCGTCATGGCCACATCGACCGCGTCCAGCACGATCATAACGCTGGCCATCAGAAAGCTGTAGATGCCGCCAAGAATCACGACGGCAAACAGGTTGCGCAGACGCACGATGCCGATCGTGATGATCGCCATGAGCGTGAGCAGCACCATGTTGATGAGAGCTTCTATGACGATTTTCCTTTCGTGACCGCTCGTGTTTTTGCTTTGGCTTTCGATGCTCGCTTGACCGGCCGCGCGGCTGCTTTGCGCGCCTTGCGCTTTTTCGCGCCCTGATCGGCCGGCGCGTTAGCGGGCTTGGTCTCCAGCGGTTTCAGCCCTGCCCCCAGGCCCAACACCCGGCGGCTTGCGAGAACGGGTTCGATGCCCGCGTGCATCGCTGCTTGAGCCAGCGCGTGCGTCGCGACAGGACTGATGAAGACGACAACCGCCAGGATAATCGCGAGCTTGGCCGCGATCAGCGTCGGTCCCGCCGCCACGATCATGCCAGCCATCAGAAAGCCGACGCCCACCGTGTCCGAAATGCCGCTCGCCTGCATGCGCGTGAACACGTCGGGCATGCGCACCAATCCTATGGCGCCGGTCAAATAGAAGAAGGCGCCCACAATCAGAAGCGCCCCGCTCGCCAGCATGAGGACGGTGTCCATCATCGGCTCAGCCCTCCTCCTCGCCCGAGTGGCTCAAGTCGCCATAGCGCCAGAATTTCAGCACCGCCAGCGTGCCGATGACGTTGAGCAGGGCGTACAGGATTCCGATGTCGAGAAATTCGGGCCGGCCGGTGATAAAGCCGACCAGCGCAAGCAGCAAGATCGCGCCGGTGCCGATGAAATTCGCCGCCAACACCCTGTCGAAGACGGTTGGTCCCGAAAGGGCGCGATAGACCGCGAGTGCAAGAGCAGAGAGCACGGCGAATGTGGCGATTTCGAACATCACTCCGCACCCTCGAACTCGACGACCCGAGCGTTGATCGCACCCTTCATCAGATCTTCCGCGTCTTCTCGCGTGATCGCGTGCACGAGCAATTCGTGTCCGCGCAGACGCGCCGTGATGGTGCCTGGCGTCAGTGTGATCGAATTTGCATACGTGGCTGTGCCCGTCGCTGTGCGCTGGTCACCATGCACCTGTACCAAGGTGGGCGAGATCGGCAGCTTTGGATCGAGGATCAGCTTGCTGACGCCGACAGCCGAGAGCACGATTTCCTTGGCAAGCCAAGGGTAATAGACCATGCCGCGAGGTATCAGATGAATCGGGTGCCCCTCGCGGTCGACCATGCCCATGCGCTTGGCGAGCGCCACCACAGCGAGCGTCGATACCAGCCCAGCCGTCACCGTCAGCGCGGTGTAGTGTCCTGACAATACGAGCCAGAAGCCGAACAGAACCAAACTCAGGCTCACAATCAACATGCCGCCGCCCTGCGATTGATCTTGAGTCGAATTATGCCCGGACGATGCAGAACCAAGCCCGGACGGTGACGCGCGCAAATTACAACTATCGATGTATCGCCGATTCGCACGCACTATCAAAGGCTGTGCAAACCGGTGGCGGGCTCTGTGTCATGGATCAAGACAACCCGTCCGCGCCGATGACGCACCTGCCAATCCGCGCCATTAATTATCGACCCATGCGCTGACATTGCGCCCTTGCGATAATCCTGATTTTCTACCATCTCTGTTAGATAGGTACTCAACTAAGCGTTGCGAGATCGCCATGGCTGAAGGCAAGCGAGAAAAGATCGAAAAGTCGGACACCGAATGGCGGGACAACCTGTCACCGGAGCAATACCGTGTGACCCGCGAGGCTGGCACGGAGCGCGCCTTTTCGCATGAGCTTGCGGCCGATAAGCGCGCCGGGACATACCACTGCATTTGTTGCGGTGAACCGGTGTTTCATTCGGCAACCAAATATGATTCAGGAACCGGCTGGCCTAGTTTTTGGGCGGCCGCGGACGAAGATGCGGTGTCCGAGAACGAAGACAACACGCTCTTCATGCGGCGCACCGAGGTGAACTGCTCGCGCTGTGATGCTCATCTCGGTCACGTTTTTCCGGACGGTCCCGAACCAACGGGCTTGCGCTATTGCATCAACGGCACGTCACTGGAGTTGAAGACCGAGGATGACGAGAGCAACGGCGCCATGCAATCGCCCGATGCCGCCTGAAGACGCCGACGGGGCCGGGCAAAATGACATCCAAGCCGAACAAAGGCCCATCCACGCCGCCCCTCGCCGATAAGCGTCCTGCCAGCGACACCCGCCACGGCATCACCCGCACCGACGACTATGCTTGGCTGCGGGCGGATAATTGGCGCGATGTGATGCGCGATCCAACCGTGCTCGATGCCGATATTCGCGCCTATCTCGAAGCCGAAAACGCTTATACCGCGGCCGTGCTCGCTGAATCCGAGGCGCTGCAGAAGACGCTGTTTGGAGAAATGAAGGGCCGCATCAAGGAGGACGATTCAAGCCCTCCCGCCGCTGATGGTGATTTTGCTTATTACACGCGCTTTGTGACCGGTGGCGAGCAGCCGCTGTTTTGCCGCAAGGACCGCAGCGGCGGCGAACAAATCCTGTTGGACGGCAATGCGCTGGCCGAGCCCCACACCTATTTTCGCATCGGCGGCGTATCCCACTCGGCCGACCACGCACGCATCGCTTATGCCCGCGATACCAAAGGTTCGGACTACTACGAACTGCACATACTCGATGCCACCACCGGCGAAGAGCTTGGTCCACCCATTCCCGACACCAATGGCGGCGCCGTTTGGGCCAACGACGGACGGGCGCTGTTTTACACGCGCCTCGACGAAAACCACCGTCCGCTACAGGTTTTCCGGCATACGCTGGGAACGGACGCGAAGGACGACGTGCTTGTCTATGAGGAGACACAGACGGGTTTTTTCGTCGGCGTCGGCGCGACCCAGAGCCGCAAATTCATCTCCATCACCGCGCACGATCACCAGACGAGCGAAGTTCGCCTGATCGACGCCGATGACCCCACCGGCCCCGCCAAGTTGGTCGAGGCCCGCAGCAACGCTCACGAATACGGCGTCGAGCACCACGGTGACCGCCTCTTTATTCTCACCAACTGCGATGGCGCCGAGGATTTCAAAATCGTCGAAACACCTGTCGCGGCATGCGGGCGCGAAAACTGGCGCGACGTTGAGCCCCACCGGCCGGGGCGCCTGATCCTTAATTGCGTGGCCTATAAAAATCACCTCGTGCGCTTGGAGCGAGAGGATGGATTGCCGCGCATCGTTATCGCCAGTCTGACTGAGCGCTCCGAACACGCGATCGACTTCGACGAGGAGGCCTATGGGCTTGGTCTCTCTACAGGTTACGAATTCGACACGACGACACTGCGTTTCACTTATTCGTCCATGACCACGCCCGCGCAGGTCTTCGATTACGACATGGCAAGCCGCGAGCGCACTCTGATCAAGACCCAGGAGGTGCCAAGCGGACACGACCCAAGCGCCTATATCACCCGCCGCGTCATGGCCCCGGCAGACGATGGCGAGGCCGTGCCCATCTCGCTGCTCTACCGCGCCGACACCAAGCTCGACGGCAGCGCCCCATTGCTGCTTTACGGCTACGGCGCCTACGGCATTTCGATTCCCGCCGGCTTCTCGACCAATTGCTTGAGTCTCGTCGATCGCGGCTTTGTCTACGCCATCGCCCATATCCGCGGCGGCAAGGACAAGGGCTATCGCTGGTATCGCCAGGGGCGTCTGGCGCAGAAGACCAACACCTTCGACGATTTCATCGCTGCGGCTGAATATCTCTGCACTTCCGGCTTTAGCCGAAAGGGCGCCATCGTCACCCATGGCGGCAGCGCCGGCGGCATGCTGATGGGCGCGGTCGCCAACATGGCGCCGGAGCTGTTTCGCGGCATCATCGCCGAAGTGCCCTTCGTCGATGTGCTCAACACCATGCTCGACGACACATTGCCGCTGACGCCGCCTGAATGGCCCGAATGGGGAAACCCGATCGAGAGCCCCGAGGAGTATGGCTGGATCGCCGCCTATTCGCCTTATGACAACGTGTCCGCCCAGGCTTACCCCAACATTCTGAGTCTGGCGGGACTCACCGACCCGCGCGTCACCTATTGGGAACCCGCCAAGTGGACCGCCAAGCTGCGCGCCCTCAAGACTGATGCGAACCTGACGCTGTTACGCACCAACATGGAAGCCGGCCACGCTGGCGCATCGGGCCGGTTTGACCGTCTGAAGGAAGTCGCGCTGGCCTACGCCTTCGCGCTCATGGTCAGCAAAACACACACCAACTAGATGCGAGTCGTAGCGCCAGTCGGCATCCAGAGCTTTACCTGATGTGTTCCAAGCGCATATTGTGCAGCCCATATGAACACGCATCCCCAGTCGATACCGCGCAGGCATTTCCCGATCTGCCGGGGGCTAGCTAAGGGAAATAGGAGACGGCAATGCTAAATATTTTAAGCGATCTCAAACTAACCGTGATCAGCGGTTTTATCCTCGCGCTGCTGCTGGTCCTCGTTGTACGCCCGTTGATGGGTGGCGGCTTTTTGCCGGACGCGGCCTGGCTGGCCTTCCTCTTCCGCTGGTTGCACGTATTGAGCGGCGTCATGTGGATCGGACTGCTTTGGTATTTCAACTTCGTGCAGGTGCCCGGCATGCCCTCGATCCCGGACGACCAGAAGCCGGCCATCACCAAAGTGATCGCGCCGTCCGCCTTGTGGTGGTTCCGCTGGGGCGCCATGGCGACAATCGTCACCGGTCTCATCTTGGCTCATCTGAGCGGTTATCTGATGGGCGCGCTGTCGCTGGGCATTCTCGATGGCGGCGCCAGCACGCCGATCGGCATCGGTATGTGGCTCGGCATTATCATGTGGTTCAACGTATGGTTCCTGATCTGGCCGAACCAGCGGAAGGTTCTGGGCATGGTCAAGGCCGGCGCCGATGAAAAAGCGGCCGCGGGCAAGACCGCGCTGATTTTCTCGCGCACCAACACGCTGCTCTCGATCCCCATGCTCTATTGCATGGTCGCTGCCCAGAATGGTGGCTTTGCCTAGGATCGCTACGCGATACCAAAAACGTCAAAGGCCGGGGCTCACGCCCCGGCCTTTTTTATTCGCTGCTGGCGGTCTGCCGCCTCAGCCGCCGAACATGCCCTTGACTTTATCGAGCGCGCCCTCGGCCGCTTCCTCGATGCTCTCCCAGATGCTTTCGCCGGCATCGGTGATCGAGGCCGCGATGGTCTTTTCGTCGGACTTGAGCACGCCCATATGGTTGAGCGTCTGCGGCCCTGCCAACCCATCAGCCTTCAGGTCGTTGGCTGTCTGGTATTCGCGCACCGCGCGTTCCGTGCCGCCGCCGAAGATGCCGTCAGCGTCGATGCCGAGCTTCTCCTGCATCGCGCGCACCGTGACGCCTCGCGAGCCGCGGCGCAAAAGCACCAACTCGTTCAGATCCATGGCGGCAAACGTATCGGGTCCCGCGATGCCGTCGGCGCTGAGCCCGTGTTCCTTTTGAAAGTCTCGCACCGCACGCTCGGTGCCGCCGCCAAAGATGCCATCGGCGTCGATACCGAGTTTTTCCTGAAGCCGCTTAACAGGCTCGCCACGAAGGCCACGCAGAAGAATCGCCATGGGTAGTCTCTCCTATTCACCCTGATTTTTGCATTGATTGAGCGTCACACCGCCGCCGTATAACGGCAGCCACTGTCTTACCCAAAATTGTGGCCAGCCAATGAATTTCAAGGCCCTCAACCGTCGGACTAATTCACGAGCCGCTTTTTAGACTGCCCAGAATGCCGCGCACCAACATCTGCCCGAGCTTCGAACCGATGGTGCGAGCGATCTGCTTGGCAAAGGTCTCGGTGACGCTTTGACGCTGGTAGCTGCGCCGCCGAGAGGTCGGCTTCTTCGCCGTACTTGAAGCCGAATATTCGCCGCGCTTCTTTGTTTGACGTGCGCTTTCCTGTTCGCGCTGGCTCTCTTCGCGCGCGGCCTTTTGCTTGGCGCGCTGCTGCAACATTTCATAGGCCGACTCGCGGTCTTGTCGTTCGTCGTAGAGGCCGCTCACCGGGCTCTCCCCCATCACCTGCCGGCGTTCCGATTTCGTGATCGGGCCGAGCCGTGAAGAGGGTGGGCGGACCAGTGTGCGCTGAACCATCGACGGACGGCCTTTCTTCTCAAGCGTCGAGACCAGCGCCTCGCCCACGCCGAGCTCCATGATCGCGGTCATTGTCTTGAAGTCGGGATTGGGCCGGAAGGTTTCCGCCGCCGCCTTAACGGCGCGCTGCTCGCGCGGCGTATAGGCGCGCAGTGCATGCTGGATGCGGTTGCCGAGCTGGCTGGAAACGCTATCAGGCACATCGAGCGGGTTCTGCGTGACGAAATAAACGCCCACCCCCTTGGAGCGAATCAACCGCACCACCTGCTCGACCTTTTCAAGCAGCGCCTTGGGCGCCTCGTCAAACAGCAGATGTGCTTCATCGAAGAAGAACACGAGCTTTGGTTTGTCGGCATCGCCCACTTCTGGCAGCTCCTCGAAAAGTTCGGCCAGGAGCCACAACAGAAACGTCGCGTACAGCCGCGGCGATTCCATCAACTTATCGGCCGCCAAGATGCTCACCAGGCCACGCCCGCCCTCGGTCCGCATCAGGTCTGAGATATCGAGCGCCGGCTCGCCGAAGAAATGATCGCCGCCTTGCTCATCGAGCACCAGCAGCGAGCGCTGGATGGCGCCGACCGACTGCCGCGACACATTGCCGTATTCGGCGCTGAGTTCCTTGGCGCGTTCGGCCACATTCGACATCAGGGCGCGTAAGTCCTTGAGATCAAGGATCAGCAGCCCTTCCTCGTCCGCCAGCCGGAAGGCAATGTTGAGCACGCCCTCCTGGGCGTCGGTGAGGTTCATCAGGCGGGCAAGCAGCAGCGGGCCCATCTCCGAGACCGTGGTGCGGATCGGGTGTCCCTGCTCGCCGAACAGGTCCCAGAAGATGACGGGAAAGGGTTCGTAGTTGTAGTCTTTGAAGCCGATCTTCTTGGCGCGCTCTTCCAGAAAATCCTTTTCTTCGCCCGACGCCGCCAGACCCGAAAGGTCGCCCTTCACATCGGCGCAAAAGACCGGCACACCATGGGCAGAAAATCCTTCGGTCAATATTTGCAGCGAAACCGTCTTGCCGGTGCCGGTCGCGCCGGTGATCAGCCCGTGCCGATTGGCAAGTTTGAGATTGAGCACCTCGTTTTTGGTGCTCTTGCCGATGAAGACGCTTCCGTCATCGCTCATGGGATCCCCCAACACTGGCCTCTAACGCAGCGCACTGTATCGGCACATGATATCTTTGCAAATGGTCGCTTTCGCCCTAAGTGTGTGCCCGCAAAGGAGTATGGACCGTGAAGCTGGCCGCCGAATTTGAGGCCCACGACGAAGCCGCCTGGCGCGCCTTGGCCGAAAAGGCGCTGAAGGGCGGCGGCCTCGATGAGCTGACTGCCCGCACCCTCGACCAACTCGCCGTCAAACCGCTCTATGGGCCGGGCGACGACGAAGCGGCAATGGGCGGTGGCTTGCCGGGTACTGCCCCCTTTACCCGCGGCCTTCATGTTGGCGCCACCGAACCGGCCTGGGACATCTGCCAGCTCCACTGGAGCGCCGACGCGTCTGAAACCAATCGCCAAATCCTGGCCGACTTGGAAGGCGGCGCAAGCGCCATCACCCTGCGCATCGCCGCCCCCGAACAGACTGGCCTGGCTATCGCCGGCGCCCGAGACCTCGCCCGCGCACTCGAAGGCGTGCATCTGGACTTTGCTGGCCTTCATCTCGAGCCCGGCATCCATTTCGCCGCCGCTGCCCAGAACCTGCAAGCCCTTTGGGGAGAGCGTGGCCTTGCACCCGATGCGGTCACCGGCAGCTTCGGGGCCGATCCCTTGGGCGCGTGTGCCCGTGCTGGCGGTCTCGATCGCTCCTTTGAAGAGAGCCTCGCATCCGCCGCCACGCTGGCGCGGGCAACCCATGAGCGCTATCCCGGCGTCACGGCCCTTTTGGCCGACGGGCGGCCCTATCACGACGGCGGCGCCTCCGAGGCCCAAGAACTCGCCTGTCTCGCCGCCACGCTTGCCGCTTATTTGCGCGCCATGGAAGCGGAAGGGCTCGCGCCCGAGCTGGGGCTTCGACAGGTTTCGGTTGCGCTGGCCAGCGACGCGGACCTTTTTCTCTCGATCGCCAAACTGCGGGCCGCGCGCACGCTGCTTGCCCGCATCGCGGACGTTTGCGGCGCCCAAGACGGCCTTCCTGACGTGCGCCTTAGGGCGCAAACATCGCTTCGTATGATGAGCAAGCTCGACCCGCACGTGAACCTTTTGCGCACGACCGCGGCCTGCACCGCAGCCGCCTTGGGCGGCGCCGACGCCATCACCGTGCTCCCCTTCACAGCCGCGCTCGGCGAGCCCGACGCCTTCGCCCGCCGCATCGCCCGCAACACCCAGCTCATCTTGCGGGAGGAGGCGCATTTGAGCCGCGTCGTCGATGCGCCTGGCGGCAGTTGGTATGCCGATACGCTCAGCCACGATCTTGCGGCCAAGGCCTGGGAGCTCTTTCAAGAAATCGAATCCGAAGGCGGCATGGCGGCAGCTTTGGCGAAAGGCATCGTGCAGGCCATGCTGGCCCAGAGCGCTGACGCCCGCGCCCGCGCGCTCGCAACATCCAAGAGCGAGCTCATTGGTATCAATGCCTTCGCCTATTTGGCTGAAGCGCCGTCGTCGCTCCAGCCCGGCCCCGTGCCCGAGCCCCTCGACGATCCCGCCGTCACCGTCGAGCCGGTGCCGCTGCGCCGCCCGGGCCAAGCCTATGAAGACTTGCGCGATGCCGCCGACGCTTACGCCAAAAAACACGGAGCCCGGCCACAAGTGTTTCTCGCCAATCTGGGCGAGCGCGCCGATTTCACCGCGCGCGCCAATTTTGCCCGCAACCTGTTCGCCGCAGGCGGCATCGAAGCACGCGACGATGGCGGCTTCGAAACGGCCCAAGCCGCAGGCCAAGCGTTCAAGGCAAGCGGCGCGGCAATCGCCTGTCTGTGCGCCAGCGACGAGACCTATGAGGCGCTCGCCGAGGAAACCGCCCGCGCGATCAAGGACGCAGGTGCCCGGTTGATCGCCTTGGCCGGCCGGCCGGGCCAAGCGCGGGCTGCACTCAGCGCCGCCAGCGTTGAGATGTTCATCCATAAAGGCGCCGACGCGGTCGAGGCGCTGGCGCGCGCCCAAGACGCACTCGGCGTGGTGGCGCGATGAGCCGGATCCCCGACTTCAGCAAAGTCGCCTTCGAGACGAGCGAGCCGGCCAAGGGCGCCGCTCCCTCCGAGCCGCTTTGGCAAACGCCCGAAGGCATTGCCGTCAAGCCGCTCTATACGGCTGGCGACCGGGAGGGGTTGGATTTTCTGGCGACCTGGCCGGGGCTTCCGCCCTATCTGCGCGGACCCTATCCGACCATGTACACACAGCGCCCTTGGACCGTGCGCCAATATGCCGGCTTCTCCACGGCCGAGGACTCCAACGCCTTCTACCGCAAGAACCTCGCCGCCGGTCAACAGGGCGTCTCCGTCGCCTTCGATCTGGCCACCCATCGCGGCTATGACAGCGATCACCCCCGCGTCCAGGGCGACGTCGGTATGGCCGGCGTCGCGATCGACTCGATCTACGACATGCGGACGCTGTTCGAAGGCATCCCGCTCGACCGCATCTCGGTCTCGATGACCATGAACGGCGCGGTGTTGCCGATCATGGCGCTCTTCATTGTCGCCGGCGAAGAGCAGGGCGTGCCGCCCGAGAAACTTTCTGGCACCATCCAAAACGACGTCTTGAAGGAGTTCATGGTCCGCAACACCTACATCTACCCGCCGGAACCATCGATGCGGATCGTCTCGGACATCTTCTCTTATATGTCGGGGCACATGCCGCGCTTCAATTCGATCTCGATTTCCGGCTACCACATGCAAGAAGCGGGCGCGACGGCCGACCTGGAGCTCGCCTACACGCTGGCCGACGGCGTCGAATACGCCCGCGCCGGCGTTGCCGCGGGGCTGCCGATCGACAAATTTGCGCCCCGGCTTTCATTCTTCTGGGCCATCGGCATGAACTTCTTCATGGAGATCGCCAAGATGCGCGCCGCGCGGCTCCTTTGGGCCAAGCTGATGAAGGACTTCTCGCCGGAGGATCCCCGCTCGCTCTCGCTGCGCACCCACTGCCAGACGAGCGGCTGGAGCCTGACGGCGCAAGACGTCTACAACAATGTAGCGCGCACCTGCATCGAGGCGATGGCCGCGACCCAAGGCCACACCCAGTCGCTCCACACCAATGCGCTCGACGAGGCGCTGGCGCTGCCCACTGACTTTTCGGCCCGCATCGCGCGAAACACCCAGCTCTTCATTGCGGCCGAGACCGGCACTTGCCGGGTGATCGATCCCTGGGGAGGAAGTTATTATGTCGAGCGCCTGACCCACGATTTGGCCGCCCGCGCCATGGAGCACATCGGCGAGGTGGAGGGGTTGGGCGGCATGACCAAGGCTATCGAGGCCGGGCTGCCGAAGCTCCGCATCGAGGAGGCCGCTGCGCGCGCCCAGGGCCGCATCGATTCCGGCACGCAAACCATCGTCGGCGTAAACCGCTATCAAACCGACGCCGAGGCCGACATCGACATCCGCCAGGTCGATAACGCCGCCGTGCGCCAGCAACAGCTCGACAAACTCGCAATGTTGCGCAAAGAGCGCGACGAAGGCGCCACCCAGGCCGCCCTTGACGCGCTCACCAAATCCGCCGAAACAGGTGACGGCAACCTGCTGGAGGCGAGCATCGCGGCCGCCCGCGCTCATGCCACGGTCGGCGAGATTTCGGCCGCCATGGAGAAAGTCTTCGGCCGCCACCGGGCGGAGATCCGCACCATTTCAGGCGTCTATAAGCGAGAGGTCGGCGTGGGCAACAAAGCGCTCGAAAAAGTGACCGAACTGGTCGATGCCTTCGAGGCCCACGAGGGCCGCCGGCCGCGCATCCTGGTCGCCAAGATGGGCCAAGACGGCCACGACCGGGGCCAGAAGGTGATTGCCTCGGCGTTTGCCGATTTGGGCTTCGACGTCGATATCGGCGCCCTCTTCCAGACCCCCGATGAAGCCGCCCGTCAGGCGGTCGAGAACGACGTCCACATCGTCGGCGTCTCCTCGCTGGCCGCCGGCCACCTGACGCTCGTTCCCGAACTCAAAAAGGCGCTCGAATCGCAGGGCCGCGGCGACATCATGATCGTGGTCGGCGGCGTTATCCCGCCCCAGGACCACAAGGCGCTGACATCAGCCGGCGCCAAGGCGATCTTCGGTCCAGGCACGGTCATCGCCGATGCCGCCCACGACCTGCTGGAAAAGCTCTCCAATCAACTTGGCTTCGGCCCAAAAAAAGCGGCGGAGTGACCCCCGATGAAATCGATGACTTTTTTTCTGGCTTGTCTGGGCGCCGTCGCGCTCGGGCTGCTCGTCTCCTCCCGCGCCGTCTTGATCTGGGCGGGACCGATGCAGGAGACGCCGATCGGCGCCAACACCTTCGAGTGCCATTACTTCACCGGCGCCGGCCTCATCACCCGCACCTATGTGGACGAGCCCACCGGCCTCGTCGGCCGCGACACCTGTCCGCGGTTTTTGGTTTTGTAGGTAAGTGAAACTGTCGCCTCGGTTCAGCCGCCCGCGCCACATCCGCCAGCACTCACTTGGGTCTTTTATTTCCGCGCCAGTTTGCGGATATCGTCACTGCGCCAGAAGATATATATCAGCAACAGCGATAGGCTCGCAGCAGTGACCGAAACGATAAACGGAAGGTGGATGTTGAGCGCCATCAACTTGCCGCCAACCAAAGACATCAGACCGGCGCCAAGCGTATAGAGCGCGATCGTCACCCCCATGACCCAGCCCTGCTCACTGGCGTCGACGGCCTTGGAAAACATCGTCACGACCGTTGGATAATAGATGCCGAAGCCGACAAAAATAGGCACGATCAGCACATAAGCAAGAAATGGCGAGGGATTCACGATCGAGAGGCCCACGCCGGCCGCCATGATCAGCAGGCAAACGCAAATAATGGGTATTTTATCGTAGCGCGCGTTGATGGGAGCGACGAGAAAGGCGCTCGCAAGGCCCATCGCGGTGCCCAGAATGACCAGCGAAATGGCATTTTGCAGTGTGTCGAAGCCAAACCGGCTGAAGAAGTAATTGTCCATGAAGACGTAGTAGCTGTTCAAGGTCAGCTGAGAGAAAAAGAACACCAGCGACAGACGGAGAATTGTGGGCCGTTTGCTGGCCTGCCACAGGGTCAAAAACACCTCCACCGGCCTGATCCGAACCGGCCGGCGTTCGAATTTTTCCTCGCGATAATAAAAGACAATCATCAAGATGTTGACGATTACCAACAAGCAGACGCAATAAAACGGCAGCTCGAGTGATGCGAATTTGCCAAGCACCGCCGTATCCGAAAGCAGCCCGCCCATCAATGGCCCGACGACCAGACCCAAGCTCAAGGCGGCAAGCACGAAACCCAAAAATCGTGTCTTTTGCGCGTCGTTTTCACTCATGTCGACCAACGCGGCTTGAGCGATCGGCTGATTGCCGGCGGTAAATCCGGAAACGGCCCGCGCCACAACCAAAATCGCGAGGCTGTCCATTCCAAGTGATACGATTGTCAGGATATAGCCGAGAAGATTTCCGATCAGGCAGAGCAAGATTCCGGCTTTGCGGCCGATGGAATCCGACAGTTTGGAAATGTAGGCGGCGCCCAGAAACCAAGACAGAAAAAAGACCCCCATGACTAAACCGAAGTCAAACTGCCTCGCCGCCGTCGTTGTGTGAGCAGGCAAGAATCCCTGGTCGGCGTTAAGCAGAATTGTCGTGAGCACTGGGATAACAAGTCCCTGGCTCATGATGTCCAAGAACACTACGAATAAAAGGGCGAACCGGGCAAAGTTCATGCTATCGCGCCAGGCAGTGTCGCAAATTGACAGATCTGGTTAGTGAATGGTGTGATCATGCCCCCCAATTGATCCAACTTGTATAGGCCAACCGGTGCCCAATTACATCCTCCCGAAGTCCGCCAGCAGCAAAGAGCAGCGGTCGCGAGCGCGGCGACAAAACGACCGCCTTTGCCTCGTTTGGGCACATCTCCCAAAGCAAATGCCTCCCACGCATCGCGCTGGTCTGCCCGCACACCTGCCGGGACGCAGTCATACTTAAATGCGCTTTACTGCGGTGCCACGGGCACCACGTTGGGCGAGCAATGGCCGAACAGAATGTGGGCCCGCTCGTTGCTGTTGATGTTACCGGTCATTCTGCCGTTCTTCAGGGATATGATTGCGTTCCACACCTCGTCGTCGCCATGGCCATAGACGATCAGATCGCTCGGCGTGCGCGCGATGCCGGCGATCGGCTCCTTGCGTCCCTTGTCGTCCATGGCAGCCGATACGATCGTCTTGTTCTCCAGGTTAAGAACGATGAGCGGCGCCACGAATATCTCCTCCAGTTCCACGACCTTGCATTCTGCCGCTGACGTGCAGGCGCGCGCTTCCTGGATGGCGCAGACGTTAAGTCATATCCTCGGCGTGTCCGCTCTGCGGCCAGAACGCGCCCGCGACAAGCACCGCCAAGCTGAAGATCAAGCTATCAATCATTGGTCGCATTCTGCCCTCCCAGCGGGCTGTTGGCGTCGTTATTTGCCGGCTCCGGACGGCCGGACGGGGCGCCCGGCCCATCGCCATGCCCTCAGTTCACGAGCTTTCGCTCAATTTCGGCTGCGGCTTCGGCGTAGATCTTTTCGAATTCGCGCATCTGGACCGGCGTCAGGATCTTCGAGACCTCCGTCCGGGCCCACTGGACGGTGCCCTTCATGTCGGCGCTCAGACTGACCAGCTGGAAGAGCCCCGGCTTTTTGCCCGGCTCCCCGCTCACGCCATGCTTTTTCAAGACGGCTTCCCCCTCCCGGCGCGAGCGCTGCATGATCGCGGTCACCGCCGGCGTTTGGGGCTCGGTCAAGTTCAGGCGCTTCACATACTGACTGATTTGCGATTGGCTCAATGGGATTATCGAGCCTTGCGCCTGGGCGGAACCCGGCGCGGCCAGCATCACTCAAGCAGCCAGGGCCGATCCCCCAACGACCCAGCAATACAGAACGCAATCGTCTGGTTTGATCGAAAAAACCCATGTGCGCCACCAGCCTAACAGCCATTATGACTGCGCTCCACCCCTCGCCCCAGTGGGGACACCAGCAATGGATTGCGTTAGGCTGCCCGCTCGGTTTTGGGCTGGCCTTGCCCGATGTAAGAGACGGAGTCCATGCAACTTGAAACCCTAACCCTTAAGAGCATCCAGGCGCGTCCCGTTGTGCTCAAGCTCAAGCGCCCGATCGTGGCCCGCGTCCTGACCTTTACCGAGTGGCCCGCGATCCTGATCGACCTGGAGACGCACCAGGGCATCATTGGGCGGGCCTATCTGGAGCCTTATCTCGTCAAGGCGATGCGTTACTTGTTGCCCGCGCTGGAAGACTTGGGCGAGCTGTTGAAAGATCAGCCCATAGCGCCGGTCGATATGTATGAAGCCGGCCGCCAGTCCCTTCACACGGTGGGTTATGAGGGCCTTTCGATGATTGCCGTCGCCGGCATCGACATGGCCGCCTGGGACGCGCTGGCCCGCGCGGCCGGCGTGCCGCTCTGCGTGCTGCTGGGCGGCAGGCCCGGGCTCGTCAAGGCTTACAACAGCAGCGGCCTGTGGCTCGATCAGCCTGACGTGGTGGCGGCCCAGGCGCTGGAACTGCGTGACGAGGGCGGCTTCACCGGTCTCAAGATGCGCTTGGGCCGTGAACGGACCCAAGATGATCTGGCGGCCATCGCGGCGGTGCGCGAGGCGGTCGGCCCCGACATGGCGCTGATGGTCGATTTCAACCAAGCGCTCTCCTTCGGCGATGCGCTGCTGCTCTGTCACGCGGTCGACGATCAGGGGTTGGCGTGGCTGGAGGAGCCGGTCGCTTACGATAATTTCGACGGCTATGCCCGGTTGGCGGCCGATCTCAAGACACCGCTGCAGATCGGTGAGAATTTTTACGGGCCGCGCGACATGCACAAGGCGATCGCCATGCAGGCGTGCGATCTGGTGATGCCAGACTTCATGCGGATTGGCGGGATCACCGGCTGGCTGCGGGCGGCGGCCATCGCCGGCGCTGCGGGCATTCCGGTCTCAACCCATCTCTATCCCGAGACCGCCGCGCACGTGATGCGGGTGACCGAAACCGCCCATTGGCTCGAATGGCAGGATTGGATAAATCCCATCCTGCAAGAGCCCTACGAGGTCAAGGGCGGCGACATTCAAATCCCCGACCGGCCGGGTCTGGGTCTCGAATGGGACGAAAAGGCGGTCGCCGCCAACGCCGCCGATCTCTAGCCGCCCACTGCGCGCACGGGTCGGGGCTTGTCTTTTTCGGCCCTTACGTTGTCAGCAGTTTGAAATTGGCTTCCTGCGTGATGTAGGCGCGCTGCAGGTCGGTGACGTAATCGCGTACGATTGGGGCGGCATCCCGCTTGCGGGCCATTTGCATGTGAAAGACGAGCTGGCTGCCAGTGCGGAACATCATTTCGGCGCTGATCAGATAGAACTCCCACATGCGGGCAAAGCGCGCGTCATACATGGCTTCGATCTTGTCGCGATTGGCCTCGAAGCGTTCCACCCAATGGGCGAGCGTCTTGGCGTAATGCAGCCGCAGGATCTCAAGATCCGTCACCCATAGGCTGTTTTGTTCGACGACCTCGAACACCTCCGAGAGCGCCGGCGAATAGGCGCCTGGAAAAATGTATTTGCGCAGCCAGGGGCTCGCCATGCCGGGCGGGCTCATATGGCCGATGGAATGGAGCAGCGCCAGTCCGTCGTCGTCCATCAACGCGTTGATCTTGCCGAAGAACTCGCCGTAGTGCTGCACGCCGACATGCTCGAACATGCCGACCGATACGATGCGGTCGAAGCGCTCGTCCACCTTGCGGTAATCCTTGAGCTCAAACCGCACGCGGCCATCCAATCCTGCTTCCCGGGCCCGCGTGTTGGCGAGTTCGAATTGCTCCTTCGACAACGTGACGCCCAGAACCTCGACATCGGCCAGCCGCGCGAGATAGAGCGCCAAGTCTCCCCAGCCGCAGCCGATATCGAGAATCTTGAGACCGGGCTGGAGGTTAAGCTTGGCCGCCAGCAGCCGCAGCTTGTTGCGCTGGGCCTGTTCCAGCGTGTCGTCGTCGCTCGCGAAATAGGCGCAGGAATACTGCATCCCCTCGTCCAGAAAGAGCTTGTAGAACTCGTTTCCCAAATCATAGTGATGGGCCACGTTCGCTTGCGCTTTGCCGACCCGGTTGTCCTGCTGGCGTTTCCTGAAGAGACGCGAGACCGAGCGCAGCACCTTTTGCAGCGGATAGGAGCCGAGAGAGAGGCGGTTGAGCGAAAACAGCGTCAGAAAGTCGCGCAGGCTCGAGTCCTCGAAGCTCATGCGCCCATCCATATAGGCCTCGCCCGCATGGAGTTCGGGATTGAACACGAGCTTGTAGTAGAGCGATGGGTCGCTCAAACGCATGGTGACGTTCGGGCCGGGCTCGCCGGAAAAGACGTGGACCTTGCCGTCCGTATCTATGACCTTCAGCGTGCCCACGCGGACGAAGGACTTCATCATATGGGAAAGCGGAAACATTCGATCGTCTGCCTGGTTCAACCAATTACAACGCGCGCCCAACTGCGCGCGGGCGATCCGAACATACACAATCAGGCGGCCGCGATAATCTAAAACATTGTGCTTTTGTCCGGCATCCCGCCACCTCGCCGCTGCCTTGCCTTTGCCGGCAAATCCGCTTATGGCCGGTTGATGGCTTGGGCTACCAAAAAGGGCGGCGATTTAACGCTCGACGATTACGTCGCGGGCATCCAAGCAGGCGACCGCGCCGTGCTGGCGCGCGCCATCACGCTCGTCGAGAGCAGCAATGCCGGCCACCAAGAGCGCGCCCAAGAATTGCTCCAGGCGTTGTTGGGCATGGGCACTGGCGCACGCCGCATTGGCATCACCGGCCCGCCGGGTGTCGGCAAGTCCACCATGATCGACCAGCTCGGCACCAATTTGACCGCCAATGGTCACAGGGTCGCGGTGCTCGCCGTCGATCCCACCAGCACGCGGACCGGCGGTTCGATCCTCGGCGACAAGACGCGCATGCCGCGCCTTGCCCAGGACGATCACGCCTTCATCCGTCCCTCGCCCACCTCCGGCACCCTTGGCGGGGTGACGAAATCCACCCGCGAGACGATGGGCGTGGTGGAGGCGGCGGGCTTCGATGTGGTGCTGGTTGAAACCGTTGGCGTCGGTCAGTCGGAGACGGCGGTCGCCGCCATGGTCGATTTCTTTCTGGCGCTCGCGCTGGCTGGCGCCGGAGACGAGCTCCAGGGCATCAAAAAAGGAGTGATCGAAATCGCCGACATGATCGCCGTCACCAAGGCCGACGGCGACAATGAAAGGCGCGCCGATCAGGCAGCCGCCCAATACCGCGCAGCACTCCACATCCTCACCCCGGCAAGCCCCAACTGGTCGCCGCCTGTCATCACCATCTCGTCCAAGGAGAACACGGGCTTCGATACGCTTTGGCAGACGATCGAGGCCCACCGGAAGGCCTTGACGGCATCAGGCGAGCTTGAAGCCAAGCGGCGCGATCAGGCGGTCGCTTGGCTGCACGATATGGTCCGCGCCAGGCTGGAGCGCGCCTTCCACACACACAAGGGCGTGGCCCAGCGCCTGCCCGCCCTCGAGGCCCAGGTGCGCTCGGGCGAAATGACGCCCGCGCTCGCCGTCCAGGAGTTAACGCAGATCTTCGGCCTTGCGCCGAACTGACCGGGAGCAGGAGACCCGATGGAACAGCGCATCACGGCCGTCATTCTTGGCGCGACCGACTTGAAGCGGCGCGACGCTGTCTTCAAGGCGCTTTGTTGGAAACGCTCCCTCACCCTGCCCGATTGATGCAAACCGGCCAAAAAAAGCGGTTGCGGCTGCTGGTCACGGGCTTTGGCCCCTTTCCGGGCGTCGCCGACAATCCATCTGCGTGGCTGGTGCGGCGACTGCGCCGCGCGGGCTTTGCCGCCGCTCATACAGGCGTTACTCCAGCCTTCGCGGTCTTCCCAACTGAGTGGGGCGCACTGCCCCGCGTCCACGCCCTTACCTTGTCGCGCACGAGACCCGATCTCGTGGTTCATTTCGGCGTCAGTGCCTGCGCGCGCGCCTTCCATATAGAGGCCTTGGCCCGCAACCATGCCGATGGCCGTGCGGATGCGCGTGGCCATCAAACCAGCGCCAGCATGATTGCACCCCGCGCGCCAGAGGTGCTTGAAACATCGCTCCCGGTGGGCAAAATCGTTGCCCGCTTGCAAGGCCGTGGCCTGCCGGCCCGCGCCTCAGACGATGCGGGCGGCTACATCTGCAACATGACTTACTTCCTGACGCTCGCCCTTGGATTGCGCGGATTATCAACCCCCGTTGCCCTCTTCGTACACATTCCGCCGTTCGAGGCAGGAGCGCTTACACCCGGCCAGTTGCTTGCCGGCGCCCGAGCCGTCATCAGTCAGGCGATTTACCAAGCCCGCGAATACTCTGCTCCAGCGCGCTGCCGGCACACCATAGTGGCACCGGATTTGCTTTCTTGAGTTCGATCGCAAATCTGAAGATTTCGACGGAGGTCCATGTGCTCGACAGACGCCGTATCCTTATAGGTGGCTTGGCGGCAGGCGCCACGGCGCTTTTCGGCATGACCGCGCGCAGCGCCATGGCGCGCACTCCGGTCGGGGCTCTGGATGCCGAAAGCATGGGTCTCGTGCCCAACGCCCCAGGCGACCAGACGGGCGCGCTGCAAAAAGCGCTCGATCGCGCCGCGCTGGCCAACATTCCCCTTCACCTTCCCGCCGGACGATACCGGGTGGCGAAAATCAATCTCAAAGCGGGTCTCAATCTCTCGGGCGTCCCCGGCAAAAGCGTGCTCGAATATGCAGGCGGCGGCGCCTTTGTCAGCGGCAAGGACGCCGACGGCGTGCGCTTGGACGGCCTTGTTTTCGACGGCGCCAGTTTGCCGTTTGATGGCGACCGCAAGAATGGTGCGCTCCTCGATTTGTCCGGCGCCCGCGATCTCATCATTTCCGATTGCCGCTTCACGCGCAGCACCACGGGCGGACTTGTGCTGCGCCGCGCTTCGGGCGCGGTGACCGGCTGCACCATTGCCTCCATCGCCACCGCCGCGCTCCTCAGCGAAGACGCGGCCGGACTCGAAATCGCCGGAAACACCATTTCCGACTGCGCCAACAACGGCATTCTGGTGTGGCGCTCAGAGGCAAGCGACGATGGTACGCGCGTCATCCATAATTTCATTTCCGGCATTCGCGCCGAGGCGGGCGGTTCGGGTCAAAACGGAAATGGCATCAACGTGTTCCGTGCCGGCGGCGTGCTCGTCGAAGGCAACCGGATATCCAATTGCGCTTATTCTGCGGTGCGCGCCAACGCCGCCTCCAACTGCCAGATGATCGCCAATTCCTGCCTCCGCATTGGCGAGGTGGCGCTCTATGCCGAGTTTGCCTTCGCGGGCGCTATAATCTCCAACAATCTGGTGGACGGCGCCGCCATGGGAATATCCATCACCAATTTCATGCCCCATGGCGGTAGGCTCGCCGTGGTGCAAGGCAACGTCATTCGCAACGTCGCTACGCGCGATGACGGCAGCCGCGGCATCGGCATCGGCGCCGAGGCCGATACGGTGATTACGGGCAATGTGGTCGAGAACGCATCGACCGTCGGCATCCAGCTCGGCTGGGGTCCGGCGATGCGTGATCTGCAGGCGTCATCCAATCTAATCCGCAACGCGAAAATCGGTATCGGCGCCTCCATCGATGAGAAAGCTGGCCGCGCGCTCATCGCCAACAACGTGATTTCCGGCTCACGTGATGGCGCGATCCGCGCCATGAACCATTCGCGCGCCATCGGCCCAGACCTGGCGTTGGAGAGCGCCGAAAGCTACCCGAACCTCGCGGTCATTGGAAACGTCGCGCGCTAGCGCGGTGGCGGCAGCGGCAGCGGCCTGTTGATGTTTGGACGCGACACGTAATTGAGTTGCAAGCCGGTGATGCCGGCCGCGACATTGACGCCCCTCAGGCCCTCGACGCTCAACGGATTCAGCATGACCTTATTGCCTGCAACGAGCGCGTTGGCGCCCACTCCGCGTATGGCGGCCACTTGGGCCGAAACGCCGGCATAGCGCCCTGCAAGTGAGCCCGGCGTGACATTGACGCCCGGCGAGAGCACCGACCAGACGATCACGCCCGAGCGCAGAAAGCCGACATCAATACCAAATTTGTTGATTTTGCCCTGGTAGAATTCGTTGCCGCCTTGGGTCGAGCTGTAGACGCATTCAAGCGACCGCGTCGATCCGAATATGAAGCCGATACCGCCCGAGACGTCGCAGCGCAATACGCCTGCCGGCGGTGCGCCGCCCGACTGAGCCTCGGCCGATGGCCCGCCAGCGGTGACCGCGAGCGCCAACCCGAGACCAAAAGCGGACACGCGCGTTAGCCGTGAGCGAAATCCATGGATCATTGTACTTGTCACTCCCTGTCTGCCGTCCCTGCCGTTAGCGGCCCGCGGAACCGAGGCCTGGCATACTGCACCAGGCGGGCCGCCCCGATCAATCGGCTAATGTGAGGCTTTGCAACGCCTCCTCAAGCGCGCCCGAGGGGCGAACCGCGCCCGCCTCTCTTCCCCGCCAAGTGCGCAACCGGAAATCCGACGCCTCATCAATCGCACTCCGCGCCTCGGGCAAAAGCGCCGCGAGCACCGCCGACATGGTGGCCTCGGCGGCCCGTTTGGCGCCGTCGTCGATCTTGAGCGCAATGCCGATATCGCGGTCCGGCAGTCCGCCGCAATAGACTCCCTCCGCGCCCCCTTGATAAAGGCGCGACCATCGAGCTTACGCATCATCACCGTGCAAAATTGCTTTCGCCCGGCAACCATATTGGGTTCGGCGAAACAAGCCGCCATCAGCCGGCCGCAGGCCAACGCGCGCGCCTGGTTCATCTCTCTACCGCTCACAAACCGACCAAAAGCGCGCGCCATAGCCTCGAGCGGCGCCGCCCAGGCAGGCACCGAACAGCCATCGTGCGCTGCCGCGTCCACCTCGTGCGGCGCATCGGTCATGGCCGCAAGCACCTGGGCAATCTCGGTTTGCACGCCGTGACGCACATTCTCGTAACCCTTGGTCTCAAGTCTGCGCTGAACCGCGCACGCAAGCATGCCCGCATGCTTGCCCGAACAGTTGTTGTAGATCGGCCCCGGGCGCTCGCCCCGCCGCGCCAATGCGCGGGCCTCCTCTGCCCCCAACGGCCAATGGCAGCCGCAGGCAAGCGCCGTCTCGCCGAGCCCCGCCTTGGCAAGCATTTCGGCGACGCCGGCCACGTGCTCGCCCGCCCCGGCATGCGAGCCGCAGGCCAGCGCCAAGTGGCGGTCTGTGTAACCGAGCGCATCGGCTGCTCCTGATTCGATGAGCGGGATCGCTTGCAACGCCTTAACGGCCGAGCGCGGATAGACCGGCCGTGCCACGTCGCCCAGCGCCAGAACTCAGCCCGATCGCACGTCCCAAATGGCAAGCGCACCGCGGTGGACGCTTTCACACCGCTGCCCGCGCGTAACTTCGATGAGAACTGGGTTCGGCGTCATGGTTTCCCCAACCGCTAATACTAAAGATCAGAGCTCAAAGGCTGCTCAATGCATTTTTGCGGCTTGACTGTGAGAAACTCCCGTGTGAACCATAATATGAGACGTTTGTCCGATATACGAGATAAACCAGCATTTACCGGAGACTGTATGCTCGCCCGATATTGCGACATCCTGGAAGCGGTCGCCGCCGCGGGTACGCCTGTATCAGCTGGCGACCTGGCGCGGCTCACCGGCCTACCCCGCCCGACGTCTTACCGGCTGGTGGCCGCGCTCCTTAAGCACGGATTGTTGGACAATGACGGCCGTGCCGGCCACTACCGGCTTGGCGAGCGCGTCATGCGCCTTGGGGTTACAGGCCGAACCGACGCCGATATCGCCGGCGCCGTATCGCTCCATCTCAAAAAGCTCGTAACAAGGACCGGCGAGACCGCCTTCCTGTCGCGTTTCCGCGACGGCGGCATCGACCTCATTCATGCCGAGGTCCCCTCCGACTTATCCCGTGGCTTCATCCATCCAGGTCTTGGCCGCCGGCCCGTTCATGCGTGCTCTTCAGCCAAGGCCATCGCCGCCTATCTGCCCGAGAGCGTGCGCCGCGAGTTGCTCTCAGGCGACAATGAGCGCTTTAATGGTGCCACTCTGACAGAACGCCAAGCGGTGTTGGAGGAATTGGAAATCACCCGCTCACGCGGCTATGCCGTCTGCGCGGAGGAGATCGACGAGGGTGTCGTCTCCATCGCCGTGCCCGTTTCGGTCGAACCGGCCGGCGTGGTGTTTAGTCTTGGCGTTGTCGGCCCGGCCCGGCGCCTAGATCGAGATTCGCTCGAATCCTGTGCCCTCGACCTGAAAGACACAGCCGCTCAGGCGGCCCGCGCCATACAACACGTCAACCGAGTGAGCCAGGAATTGGTGTCTGCGGATACAGCATGAGGCCCTTTCGGGTGGGTTTATTTTGGATCGCTAAGCCCCGATCCGATGCGTCGCTTCTCCGATAGAGAAACAAAACCAGGGAGAAAACCCATGATCATAAGAATGCTATCGCTGCTGTCGGCAATGATGCTGGCACTGCTGGTCCAGACGGTCCATCTGACCGCCGACGAGACGTGCCAGTCACCTTATATGCCCAAGATCACCGGTCAGGAGCAGTTCGTCTATGTCTGGACGCTCGGAATGGAGGGCGTTGGCGACGAATCCGATAAGCTCGTCACAGTCGACGTGCGGCCCGGCTCCAAGACCTACGGCAAGGTTATCAATTCCCATTCGGTGGGCGGGCGCCATGAGGCCCATCATGCGGGCTTTACCGCCGACCGCCGTTACCTCTGGGCAGGCGGTCTCGACACCAACAACATCTACATCTACGACGTCCACTCCGATCCCTCCAAGCCCAAGCTAGAGAAGACCATCACGACCTTTGTCGCCGATACCGGTGGCGCGGTTGGACCCCACACCTTCTATGCGCTGCCGGGTCGGATGATGATCACCGCCCTGTCGAACGACAAAGACAACGGTGGCCGCACGGCGCTCGTCGAGTATTCCAACGATGGCAAATTCGTCGCCACCCATTGGATGCCGACGGACAAGGACCCCCGTGGCGCCAAGATCGACAAGGTGGCCGACGGCTACGGCTATGACGTGCGAGCGCTGCCGCGCAAGAACGTCATGTTGTCGTCCTCGTTCACCGGCTGGTCCAACTATATGATGGACTTCGGCCAAATGCTGAAAGACGCGGAAGCCATGAAGCGCTTCGGCCAGACGGTCACCCTGTGGGATCTCCACACCCGTCAACCCAAGCAGGTCTTCCACGTTCCCGGCGCACCGCTCGAAATCCGCTGGGCCTGGGGCGACAACGCCAATTACGCCTTCACGTCGACAGCGCTAACCTCGAAGCTGTGGCTCATCGAAGAGGACGACAAAGGTCAATGGAAAGCCAGCGCCGTTGCCGATATCGGCGATCCTTCCAAGATCCCGCTGCCGGTCGACATCTCGATCAGCGCCGACGACAAGACCATGTGGATCAACACGTTCATGGAGGGCAAAACCCGCCTGTTCGATATTTCCGATCCCCATGCGCCAAAGCAGATCTACGAAAAGAAGATTGGCAACCAGATCAACATGGTCTCCCAGAGCTGGGACGGCGGCCGGGTCTACTTCACCACCTCGCTGCTCGCCAATTGGGACAAAAAGGGTGACGACAACGATCAGTTCCTCAAGGCCTATACCTGGGACGGCAAGGATTTGAAGGAGCAGTTCGCGATCGATTTCGTCAAACAAGGATTGGGCCGGGCGCACCTCATGCGCTTTGGTTCCAGCGAGCTCTATACGGGCTAGGGCTCCAACGTCGCGGCGGGGGGACTTCGGTCTCCCTGCCGTTCACAGCGATCTTAAAATGACCAATTACGCCAGAAGCACCTCCCTCACGGCTATGGTGGCCATCGCCGCCATAGCCGTTATTTTTGTTCTGGCCTACCGCTCCTGGGGGGACCTTGTGCCCGGCCAGGGCGAGCGGGCGGCGACGCCGCTTGAGGCCGCCGGTCAGCCGGGCGCGCCCGAGCGGGTCGATCGCCTCTCGGCGCTCTTCCCGCGCACCCAAACGCACGATTTCGTTGCACCCATACCCGGCAGCTATAAGCTCCCCGTCATCAAGTTGGCAGGCGACGGCAAGCTGACCGACCACACCGGCCGGGCGACCACGCTGCACGAGGAATACGAAGGCAACATCAGCCTGCTGAGCTTCATCTACACCAGTTGCAGGGACGCCGCAGGCTGCCCGCTGGCAACGGGTCTGCTGTTCGATATCTTTCATGTCAGCAACCGTTCCCGGCAGCTGGCTGCCAACACCAAGCTTGTCACGGTCAGCTTCGATCCCGTGCGCGACGACCCGCAAGTTATGGCAACCTATGGCCAGTCTGCGCTCGAGGACGAGGATCGCGAAACTAAGATGGCCTGGAGATTTTTAACCGCGTCCTCGCGCGCCGACCTCGAACCGATCTTGTCTTCCTACGGCCAGACGATCAGCATCGCGACCGACGCCGATACGCTCAAGCATGTCTTGCGCATGTATTTGATTGACCGCCAGGGCCGCATTCGCAATGTCTATGGCTTAGGATTTCTGGACCCGCGCCTCCTGCTCGCCGACATCGAAACGCTGCTGATCGAGGAAGCGCAGAACAAGGGGAGTTGACGCCAATGCGGACGCTCTCAGGCGCGCTCGTCCTTCCGGTTCTTACCCTATCGCTCACGGCAGCCACCCTCTTTGCCGCGGCCGAACCGGACTGGGCCGAACGCGCGCTGGATCGCGCACTGGCCCCACCCCTCGGCCTCCCGTCGGTCAACCATCCTGCAAGCAATCCGCCGACTGCTGCAAAGATCGCGCTTGGCCGCAAACTCTTCTTCGACCGCCGCCTGTCCCACAACAACACCACCTCGTGCGCCATGTGCCACGTGCCCGAACAGGGCTTCACCAGCAATGAACTGGCCACGCCCGTCGGCGTCGAGGGCCGCAGCGTGCGCCGCAACTCGCCGACCGTGCTCAACGTCGCCTATGTGGAGGCGCTTTTTCACGACGGCCGCGACCTGGCGCTCGAGACCCAATACGTCGCGCCGATCACCGCCTTCAACGAGATGGCCAATCCGTCTCTGGGCTACGTTGTCGACAAGATCGCCAAGCTCGACGATTACGCCACGCCCTTTCAAGACGCCTTCGGCGCCGGTCCATCGCCCGACCGCATCGGCCAAGCGCTCGCTGCCTATCAGCGCACCCTGCTTTCGGGCGCCTCGCCCTTCGACCGTTGGCGCTTTGGCGGTGAAGCCGACGCCCTTGGAGAACGCGAGCGCCGGGGCTTTGCACTCTTTAGCGGTAAGGCGGGGTGCGTCGCCTGCCACCCGATCGGCCAATCCAGCGCGCTCTTCAGCGATGGTTTATTCCACGACACAGGCTATGGCTGGCAGCGCGAGCAGGAGCGTCAGGGCAAAGGCGGCTTAGTCGAGGTGGAGCTCTCGCCAGGCGTGACAACACACATTCCCCACAGCGTCGTCCAATCGGTCGGCAATCCGCCCATGGCCGATCTCGGCCGCTACGAAGTGACCAAAGACCCCAAGGACCGCTGGCGTTTCCGCACGCCGAGCCTTCGCAACGTCGCCCTCACCGCACCCTATATGCACGACGGACAGTTGCAGCAGCTGGATGATGTCGTTGCGTTTTATAACGCCGGCGGCGTACCGCACGATGGCTTGGACGAGCAGATCAAACCCTTGGGACTTTCGGTTAAAGAGCGGGTCGCCCTGGTCGCCTTCCTGAAAAGCTTGACCGGCGCCAATATCGACCAACTTACGGCCGAAGCCCGCATCGCCGAGCCCGACAATATCCGCTGAGATTTTTTATTCGTCCCTGTCGTGCCCTTTGGGCACTCCTCGCCTCTTAAGGGCACACTCCAGAAACAATCGGGCAACCGAGCAACGCGAGGTAAGCGCGACCGCGCGCCGCCCGGGCAGGGCGCGCCCGCGCAGGCCCGCGAGCAAAGCGAGCGGATCAGCCGTGAGCGATATAAAAGCTTGGCTGGGGCGGCAGGACTCGAACCTGCGATCACGGGATCAAAACCCGATGCCTTACCACTTGGCTACGCCCCAAACTCGAGTGCAAAACGAATTGATATCGTAATCTTACGCTTACCTGGCGCCTTCGGGGATTGCGCTACGCCGGCGCCTGGATCAGGCACGCCCGCACCGCCTCCAGGCGCGCACCTTATATGAAATGGCCCGCTCCGTGGCAACCGGTTCGCAGCCGCTATTCATCCCACCCCTTGGCCGTCTTGCCGGGGGGCAAGCACAAAGCTATAAACCGGACCTCAATGGCATCGGAGTGTGGCGCAGCCTGGTAGCGCACCTCGTTCGGGACGAGGGGGTCGCAGGTTCAAATCCTGCCACTCCGACCATTTGCACTGCGCATCAAGCACCCCCAGTTATCAGAAGATGACCAAGGTCCAAAACGCCAAGACCAAAGCCTCCGACTTTGCGTTCAACCGCTCGATCGAGTTCGAATATGGCGTGTTGCGGGAGATTGCGCCGGGCGTGCGCCGTCTGGTCGCCAACAATCCCGGCCCCTTCACCTACACCGGCACCAACACCTATGTGGTGGGCAAGGGCGAGGTCGCGGTGATCGATCCCGGACCCGACCAGCCCGGTCATCTCGATGATTTGCTGGCCGCGCTAAAGGGCGAAAAGATCAGCTACATCCTTCTCACCCACACCCATCGCGACCACTCCGATCTGCTTGCCCCGCTCCAGGCCGCGACCGGCGCCCATGTTATGGGCTATGGCCCGACAGACGTCCCGCGCGGGTTCGCGGAGGCAGATATCACGAACGATGATTTCATCGAGCACAACTTCACGCCCGACACGCGATTGCGCACCGGCGACACGGTCAAGGGCAAGACATGGGCGCTCGACGTCATCCACACGCCAGGCCATGCGCCCGACCATCTCTGCTTCGCGCTCCAAGGCAAGCGAATGGTCTTTACCGGCGATCACATTATGGGCTGGAACACGACCGTCATCGCACCGCCCGAGGGCCATATGGGCGCTTATATCGGTTCGCTGGAGCGCTTGCTCGACCGCTACGACATCGCCTTTTTTCCAGGCCATGGCGGCCAGATCAAAAGCCCCCGGCGCGTCGTGCGCGCCTATCTGACCCACCGCAAATGGCGCGAAGCCACGATCCGCAACTGCCTGGAGGAAGGGCTCGAAGTCATTCCCCAAATCGTTCCCAGAATCTACGCCAACCTCGACCCGAATCTCTTCGGCGCTGCTGCACTGTCGGTTCTTGCTCATCTGGAACACTTGGTTGAACGGGAGGTGGTGGTCTGCGACGGGCCTCCCTCAACTCAAGCCGTCTTTTCGCTTCTTTAGCGCGCTCTTCGCGCTCTTTTTCTTCACGCACGCGGCGCGCTTCGCGGGCGCGTCTCGCCAGCGCCAATTCGAGCGCGTTCTTCTCGCCCTCTTCGAGCCCCGTCTTGACGTTGGTGAACAGGCGCCGGATACGCGCCGCATTGGCGCCGAAGTCATGTTCGCCGTATCGCGAGGCCGAGCGCACATCGATCCGCGATTCATTGCGCGCGCTGGAGACCAAGATGGCGACATCGTCGGCGTAGGAGGCGATCGGGGTTCGCGCCACCGCTTCAATGCGGCCGGCGCTCTCGTCGCTCGGGGGCTGCGAGGCCACAATGTCCCAGCCCATCACCTTGACCGCATTGAGCACCAGATCGAACGTCTCCTCGCGCGAGCGCTCCAGCGTCATCGGCCTGATATTGGGATAGGCGCGCACCTGCCTCTCGGCGAAGCCCTTGCTTGAATAGTCGAGCGGGTTGGCATCTGCCGGGCGCTTGCCCAACAACGCTATGAACACCGGCGGTGCACGCGGATCGGTGACGATGTCGTTGATCTTTGGCTTGAACAACAGGCTCGGCAGGTGCCAGAGCGGAATCGCCAGCATCAGCAGGCTGACGCACATGGCGGTGAGCGCCGTACCCACGCCAAGCGTTCCCCGGCTCCATATTTGCCCCAGAGCGACCAAACCGATGATCAGCGCCACCAGCGCACCGGCGATGGAGACGGCGAGCAAATTGGTCAGTTCCAGTGAGCCGATCTTGGCAAAGCGGTGCAGCAATACGCCGATGACCAGAAGTTGCACACTGAACAACGCAATGCGCCGTGCCCAATTGGCGAGCTTGGATTCCCGTTTGATGATGCGTGCGCTCATGGAGTCGGCTTGTCGGGACGCGCCTGGATCGTCGACCAATTGATTAGTATTTAGATCAAGCTAACAAGCCCTTATGGTGAGATGATGTCAACGGCCAGCGCGTCTGCCGGCCCCTCCCCCAGCCTTACCGGATTCGACCCCATGCCTCCGATCACCAACCTGCAGCAGCGCGATATAGAGACGCTCATCCACCCCTACACCAATCTCGCCGCCTTCCGCGAGAGCGGCCCCACCGTGATCGAACGCGGCGAGGGCATCTATGTGTGGGACAGCGACGGCAAGCGCTATATCGAGGGCATGGCCGGTCTGTGGTGCACCGCGCTGGGCTACGCCAACCCTGAGATGATCGAGGCCGCCCGCGAGCAGCTCTCGAAGCTTTCCTTCTCCCATCTGTTCGGCGGCAAGAGCCACGACCCGGCGATCGCGCTCGCCGAAAAGATCAAGGAGCTCTCGCCCGCACCCGCCTCCAAGGTGTTCTTCACTTGCTCTGGCTCGGAGGCCAACGACACCCAGGTCAAGCTGCTCTGGTACTACAACAACGCCCGTGGCCTGCCCGCCAAGAAGAAGATCATCTCGCGCCACCGGGCTTATCATGGGGTCACGGTCGCCACCGCGAGCCTAACGGGATTGCCCGCCAATCATACCGACTTCGACCTGCCCATCGAGGGCGTGCTGCACGCCCGCGCGCCTCACCACTACCGGGAAGCCGAGGCCGGCGAGAGCGAGCAGGAGTTTGCCACGCGTTTGGCTGGCGAGCTCGAGGCGATGATCGAGGCCGAGGGGCCCGACACGGTAGCGGCCTTCTTCGCCGAGCCGGTGATGGGTGCAGGCGGCGTTGTCGTCCCGCCGGAGACCTACTTCCAGAAAATCCAGCCTGTGCTCGCCAAGCACGACGTGATGCTGATCGTCGACGAGGTGATCTGCGGCTTCGGGCGCACCGGCAACTGGTTCGGCAGCCAAACTTTCGACATTGCGCCCGACACAGTCTCGCTAGCCAAGGCGATCACTTCGGCCTACGCGCCGCTCGGCGCGGTCACCGTCTCTGAGGATGTCTATCAGGCAATGCTTGATGAGAGCCGCAAGATAGGCGTGTTCGGTCACGGCTACACTTATACGGGCCACCCGCTCTCAACCGCGCTCGGTCTCAAGGCGATCGAGATCTACGAGCGCGACGACGTGGTCGGCCATGTGCGCTCCGTTGCGCCGCTCTTCCAGACCCGCTTGAAGGCCTTGGCCGAGCACGAAATCGTCGGCGAGGCGCGCGGCGTGGGGCTCATCGGCGGCGTCGAACTCGTTGCCGACAAGGCCGCCAAAACGCCCTTCGATCCCAAAGCCGGCGTGGGCCGCGAGGCGGCGCGTTTTTGCGAAGAAGAGGGCCTCATCGTGCGCCCATTGGGCGACACGCTCGCGATCTGCCCGCCGCTGGTCATCACGCAAGATGAGATTGGCGAGCTGTTCGATTGTCTTGCCCGGGCGCTCGACAAAACCCAAATTTGGCTCGCCAGCAAAGACTAAGGACCAGACATCGTTACTGGCATTCGCCGCAACACAGCGGTGCCAGTCTGCTTCCAGTCAAAAGCTGGCACCGGCCAACGCCGCCTTATAGTATTCGCTGGAACCTAAGGTTGGCGGGCTGCATGCCATTGGCAAAAAAAATATTCGCTTGGGTCGTGCGCATCGGCGCGGACCCAAATGATCACGAGGACATCCGGCTGCATAAATCGTTGCTGGTGGTTTGCGCGTTTCCCTTTGCATTTGCCGGGCTCGCCTGGGGCCTGATGTATATCCATTTTGACGAACCGCTCGCCGGCGCTATCCCGTTCTCATATGGTATCATATCGCTGCTCAGCATCGTGCACTTTGGACTGACCTGCCAATTCCAGTTTTTTCGCTTCAGCCAGCTCGCGCTGATCCTTCTGCTCCCCTTCCTGCTGATGCTTGCTTTGGGCGGCTTTGTCTCTGGCAGCGCGGTCTTCCTTTGGGCATTGATTTGCCCCATGGGCGCAATGCTCTTCGACGAACCCCGCCGCGCGCCACTGTGGTTTCTGGCCTTTATCGGCCTCGTCGTACTCAGCGGTTTTTTGCAACCCTATTTGGACGCCTCCAACAATTTGTCGGCCGGCTTGGTGACTTTCTTTTTCGTCATCAACAGCATGGGAATCTCATCGATCATTTTCCTGATGGTCTATTATTTCGTCGGCCAGAAAAATGCCTTTCAAGAGCGTTCCGAAGAACTTCTGTTGAACATTCTTCCCCCGGAAATCGCGGCCATCTTGAGGGACGAACAGCGCACCATCGCCGAACAATTTGAGGGGGCGAGCGTGCTGTTCGCCGATGTGGTGGATTTCACCGTCATGTCGGAAACCATGACGCCCACCGAGCTTGTAAAATTGCTCGACGAGGTCTTCTCGCACTTTGACGATCTGACCGAGAAGTATGGCTTGGAGAAAATAAAAACCATCGGTGATTGTTACATGGTGGCATCGGGCATACCGCGTCCCCGCGACGATCATGCCCAAGTGCTCACCCGCATGGCGCTGGAGATAAGAGATTACATGAACCAGCATGAGATTCAGGGGCGTAAGCTGGCGATGCGGATTGGCCTCAACTCCGGACCGGTTGTCGCCGGCGTGATCGGCCGCAAGAAGTTCGCCTATGATCTGTGGGGCGACGCGGTCAACACCGCCAGCCGCATGGAGTCGCACGGCGAGGCAGGGTCTGTTCAAATCACGCGCAACACCTACGATTTGATCAAAGATGACTTCGTGTGCGAACCACGCGGCACGGTGAATGTGAAGGGAAAAGGTGAGATGGAGGTGTGGTTCGTGTCCCAACAAAACCGGCAGCCGTCTAGACGTGCTGACCGCCATTGATGTGCAGCTCGGTGCCGCTCACATAACTCGACTGCTCCGAACAGAGGAAATAGATCGCCTTGGCGACCTCCTCCGGTTCGCCCAGGCGGCGCAGCGGGATCTGCTCCTTGACGATCTTTTCGGTGCCGGGCGAGAGGATCGCGGTGTCGATTTCGCCTGGTGAAATGGCATTGACGCGCACGCCGAGCGGGCCGAAGTCAGCCGCCATTTCGCGCGTCAGCGCCGCCAGCGCGGCCTTCGAGGTGGCGTAAGCAGCGCCTGCGAAAGGATGAACCCGACTGCCTGCTATGGAGGAGACATTGACGACGGCGCCTTGGGCCGCCTTGAGTTCTTCCAGCAAGCCTCGCGCCAATAGGACGGGTGAGAAGAAGTTGACCTGGAACACGGTTTGCCAGTCCTCGAGCGGCGTGTCGATCGTGCTGAACCGTTCGCCTTTCGGGCCCTTCGGCGAGATGCCGGCATTGTTGACCAGCGCATGGAGCCGCGAGCCCTGATCCTTGAGCCGCTTCTTCATCTCTTCGATCGTCTCCAGCGTGTTGGCGGCATCGGCCAGATCAACCTGAATGTGGTCTTCCGGCCCGGCCTCCCAGGGGCAGTCTTCGGGAAAGGCATGGCGCGAGCACGTTATCACCCGCCAGCCGGCGCTCGAAAACCGCTTCACCGTGGCGTGACCGATCCCCCGGCTGGCACCGGTCAGAATCAGCGTCTTACGCTCTTCCTCGGCAATTTGGGTCATCGAATGGTGCTCACTACCAAATACGTATCGGCCTGCACGCGCTCACGGGTACAACCTTGCTTTCAACCATTGCTTGCCGGCGCTCGTCCGCTTGAAGACGACACGATCGTGCAGCCTGAACGGGCGATCATGCCAGAATTCCATCTCCGTGGGGAGAACACGATAGCCCGACCAGTAAGGGGGCCTCGGAATTTCGCCCAAACCGTATTTGAGCGTGTATTTGGCGACCGCCTTCTCGAGCGCCATCCGGCTTTCCAGCGGCCGCGACTGCTTCGACGCCCAAGCGCCAATGCGGCTGCCCTTGGGACGCGTCGCGAAATAGCTGTCGGCCTCAGCCTCGTCGACCACCTCAACCGGTCCCCTCACCCGCACCTGGCGGCGTAAGCTTTTCCAGTGAAAACAGAGCGCCGCCTTAGGGCTGGCGGCAAGTTCCGAGCCCTTCGTGCTTTCCTGGTTGGTGAAGAACACGAAACCTTTCGCGCTCGCCTCCTTCAACAGCACGATCCGCAGGTTGGGAAGCCCCTCGGAATCGATGGTGGCGAGCGCCATGGCGTTGGGGTCGTTTGGCTCGTGTTGACGGGCCTCGACCATCCAATCCTCAAACAAGGAGAACGGGTCATCGGTTTGCGCGAAATCGCCCGCTTGGGGCATGTCGTCGTAACTGGGATCGGTTTTATCGTTCATCGAAAACAACTCTGGAACCGCGAAAAACTGCCCCGCGGCGCGCGAATATTGCAAAACGGCACGCCTGTTTACCCTTTACTCACCCTGATACCGCAAGATCACATTCGTTGATAGGGCCGCCAGTCGGCGGCCATGGTTCCAAATCGGAGCGATTTGTTATGCGTACGTTCCCTTTTGCATCCGCGCTCGCGCGTGGTTGCATCTCCACCACCATTGTCTTTGGCGCTGCCGCATTTTGGCCAGCCCAGGCCGGCGACGAGGTTAATCGGCTCGCGCCCACCCAAACCGGCACCATCTCACCCGCCACCAAGCCCGGTTCTTTCCAGGATTTGCGCGCCGTGCTCGACAAAGGCGACCGCGAAGTGGCGCTGCGCGCGCTGCATATCGCACTCGATCAGCTGAGCGACGGCGCCGCCTTCGTTTGGCGCTCCAAGGCTCGCAAACTCACCGGCGTGATCCGTCCAACCATGGTCTTTCGCGACGATGCGGGGCGTGTTTGCCGACACGTGATTTACACGGTTGCGTTGGGCCGCTTCCAGAAGCGAATCGAGGGCGTTGCCTGCCGCGGTCTTAACGGCGGCTGGTCGCTGGCTGGCTGACCAGCCCCCTGCCCGGGCTCGCGATTATCGCCATTGACCCTGGACCACGGTCCCCATTCATGTAGGATGCGCCGCGCATCCGAGGGCTCGGGAACGGTCGATGAGTGAGACGGGCAAGCTGATGGCGGGCAAGCGCGGCCTCGTAATGGGGGTCGCCAATAACCGCTCTATCGCATGGGGAATCACCAAGGCGTGCGCCGAGGCGGGCGCCGAAATCGCGCTCACCTATCAAGGCGATGCCCTCAAAAAACGCGTCGTGCCGCTCGCTGAGAAAATCGGCTCAAGCCTCGTTCTGCCCTGCGACGTCAGCGACCCCAAGACGATCGACGCCGTTTTCGAGAGGCTTGAAGACGCTTGGGGCGGGCTCGATTTCGTAGTCCACGCCATCGCCTTCTCCGACAAGGACCAGCTCGGCGGCCGCTATCTGGAGACGACGGAGGAGAACTTCAAGCAGACCATGCTGATCTCCTGCTATTCCTTCACCGCGATCGCCCAGCGCGCGGAGAAGCTCATGAAGGACGGCGGTTCACTGCTGACGCTGACCTATTACGGCGCCGAGAAGGTGATGCCCCATTACAATGTCATGGGGCTCGCCAAGGCGGCGCTCGAGGCCAGCGTGCGCTATCTGGCGGAAGATTTGGGCAAACAGAGAATTCGCGTCAATGCGGTCTCGGCCGGCCCCATCAAGACGCTGGCAGCCTCGGGCATCAGCGATTTCCGCTACATTCTCAAATGGAACGAGCTCAACTCGCCGCTGCGGCGCACTGTCTCGATCGACGATGTCGGACGCGCCGGGCTTTATCTCGTCTCAGATCTCTCAAGCGGCGTCACCGGCGAAGTGCATCATGTGGACGCCGGCTACCACATCGTTGGCATGAAGGCGGAAGACGCACCCGATATTTCCGTCGTCAAAGATTGAAATCCTTCCAATTCAGGAGGCTATCGCGTGGCTGACACCAACAGAATTGTGAAACTCGCCAAACGGCCGGTCGGCATGGTCGAGGCCGAGAATTTTTCGTTCGAAGACGAGCCCTTGCCCGAACCCGGCGACGGCGAATTTCGCGTGCACGTCGAATATATTTCCATCGACCCCGCCATGCGCCCCTGGCTGAACGACGTTCCGTCCTACATACCAGCGGTCCAGATAGGCGAAGTTATGCGGGCGCTTGGCTCGGGCATCGTCGAGGTCTCCAACCATCCTGATTTTGCGCCAGGCGACGCGGTTGGCGGACTCTTTGGCGTTCAAACCCACGCTATTTCTAACGGCAGGGGCGTCACCAAGCTCGATCTCTCCATAGCACCGCTCGAGCGCTGGATCGCCGGCCTCGGCATGCCGGGCATGACTGCCTATTTCGGTCTGCTTGATGTGGGCCGTCCCAAGGAGGGCGAAACGATCGTCGTTTCCGCCGCATCCGGCGCGGTTGGTTCGCTCGTTGGTCAAATCGCAAAAATCAAGGGCTGCCGCGTCGTCGGCATCGCCGGCGGGCCGGAAAAGTGCAAAGCGGTCATAGATATGGGGTTTGATGCGTGCGTCGATTACAAAGGCGGAAACCTGGCCGACGACTTGCGCGCCGCCTGCCCCGGCGGCATCGACGTCTATTGGGAAAATGTCGGCGGCGAAATCGGCAACACCGTCTTTCCCCAGATGAACCAATTCGGCCGCGTCGTCATCTGCGGCCTGATCTCGATGTACAACGTCACCCAACCGCCAACGGGCCCGGTCACCACGGGCTTTATTCTGCGCAGCCGCTTGCGCGTCCAAGGCTTCATCGTTTTCGACTATACCGACCGCTATCAAGAGGCGATCGACGACATGGGCAAGTGGGTGGCCGACGGCAAGCTCGTCATGCGCGAGGACGTGCGTGAAGGCGGCGTCGATGCGTTCGTGGACGTGCTGAACCTGCTTTATACCGGCGGCAACAACGGCAAGCTGGTGCTGAAGACATAAAAACGGGCTGTAAACCCTGCGGGCTGAGTATGTTTGACGGCTTTCCGCTGCTCGACTAGAACGCAAGTCGAGCGAAACGGAAACAAAATGTCCCACAACACCTTCGGTCATCTCTTCCGCGTGACCACCTGGGGCGAGAGCCACGGCCCCGCCATCGGTTGCGTGATCGACGGCTGCCCGCCAGGTGTCACATTTACCCTCGATGAGATCCAAGGCTATCTCGACAAGCGCCGGCCGGGACAATCGCGCCACACCACCCAGCGCAAGGAACCCGATCGCGTCTCCATACTCTCGGGCACGTTAGAGGGTTCGGGGACGGGTGAACACATCGCCACCGGCGCGCCAATCGCGCTCCAGATCGAGAACGTCGACCAGCGCTCCAAGGACTATTCCGAGATCAAGGACGCCTTTCGTCCCGGTCACGCCGATTTCACCTATGTGGCCAAATACGGCCTTCGCGACCATCGCGGCGGCGGCCGCTCCTCGGCGCGTGAGACCGCCATGCGCGTCGCCGCCGGCGCCATCGCCCGCAAAGTGATGCCGGGTCTTTCGGTGCGTGCCGCGCTCATTCAGATGGGCAGCGAAAAAATCGACCGCGCCAATTGGGACTGGAACGAAGTCGAGCAAAATCCCTTCTTCTGCCCCGATCACTCGGCCGTACAGGGCTGGGCTGCTTATCTCGACGGCGTCCGCAAGGCGGGATCCTCATGCGGCGCGGTGATCGAAGTCGAGGCGACCGGCGTACCGGCGGGATTGGGCGCGCCCATCTACGGCAAGCTCGATTCCGACCTGGCGATGGCGCTGATGAGCATCAACGCCGTCAAGGGGGTCGAAATCGGCGCGGGCTTCGCCGCAGCCGCGCTGAGCGGTCAGGAAAACGCCGATGAAATCCGCATGGGCGAGGACGGCAAGCCCAATTTTCTTTCCAACAATGCCGGCGGCATCCTGGGTGGCATCTCTAGCGGACAGCCCGTCGTCGCCCGCTTTGCCGTCAAGCCGACTTCCTCGATCCTGACGCCGGTCAAAACCATCGACGCGCGCGGCAACGAGACCGAGATTTCCACCAAGGGACGCCATGATCCCTGCGTCGGCATTCGCGCCGTGCCGATCGGCGAAGCGATGATGGCGCTGGTGTTGGCCGATCATTATCTGCGTCACCGCGGCCAAACTGGATAAGTTTATTTCGCTCACGGCTGTACATAAGGCATCGCCTCAAGGCCTCCGTAAGCCCGACAGGGACGCACAAAAAACCGCTTAGCCCGGAAACTCGCGCACCCGCGCCTGGTTGCGAAACCTCAACAGCGCCACTTTCAGCGCCTTCTTGTCGATCCTGTAAAACACGCACAGGTGTCCGACGCGGCTCTCGAGAAAGCGTTGGGCGTCGTCGCCGGTGGGGGCGCTCTTACGCTGGCGCGAACGCTTCAACCCTTCCAGAGCGGCGGCCACGCGTCTGGCCTCGCGTTCGGGAAGCGATCGAAACACCTCGGCTGCCTGGTGCGACAGCTCAATTCTTAAGTTCGAGATGGTCGTTGATGAGGTCGCCGCTGGCGCGGGCTTCGAGATAGCCCTCTTCGTCAGCATCGACCGCTTTGCCGGCCCAATATGATCTCTCAACTTCGTCCAGACGCTCATATTCCTCAAACGCTACCACTACAGCCACGGGCCGGCCGTGCTTGGCGATCAACACGGGCTCCGAGCGCGCCGTGTCGAGCAGCCGCCCGAACTGATTTTTGGCATCCTTCGCGGTGAAATACTTCATTCAACCCACCCAAGAAGCCGACCGGCGTCTGGCCCAATTGCCCCACACGGCGGCCCCTGTTGCCTCACACTTCCAATTGAAGCATGGGGCGCGGCTCTCTGTCACCCGGCCAAGTGAATAAGCTCTCAAAAAATTGAAACCGGTGGATAAGACAAAGACTCCCAGCGCGCTCCAGTGGCCAAAATAGCCCCAATGGCCACTAGCCTCTTTATCCCTCCCTCGGCGTCGTATCGGCAATCGAGGGGCGCGCCGCATGGGCGGCGCTCAGTGCATCCAGCCGGGGGACGTCGGGAAACCAGTCGGCTTGGGGAAACCGGAAGTGAACGTATTCAAGCGCCACGATCGAGACGATCGATCCCAGATTGATCGGTTCCATTGATTGGTTGGCCAACATCTCATCGATGCTCTGAAACCCGGTGATCATGCTGCGCCGCCGGCGCTGCCCCACCGGAGCATCGTCGAAGGCGGGCTCGGTCAGCGCTCCGCTGGTAATGACCCGCCCGACCATGGTGTGGACGGCGGCCTCGACGACCCCCATGGCGACGCCTGCAAGCACCGTCACCGCCGCCTTGTCGCCCGGCAACAGTGTAGGGTCCGGCCGCTCGGTCTCGGCCCACAGCGCGATCAACAGGCTTTCGGTCAAGGCCCGGCCGTCGTCGAGTAGCAACGCCGGCACGCGCGCCGCCGTGTTGGCTTTGAGCAGATCGGGATCGTCCGCCCATGGATTGACGATCTGCAACTCGAAATCGAAGCCCTTCTCCAGCAAGCAGATGCGTGCGATCCGCGCATAGGGCGAAGTCGTGTTGATCAAGAGCTTCATGCGACATCCCTCCTGAATTTGTTCATGCAGGCGGCCGTAAGGCACGGACGCGTCCTGTGGTGGCGATGTTAGTGCAGCCGTGGGGCTATGAACAACGGCTTGGCTGCAAAGGCGCCCGCGCGATCTATTATTTTACTGGCGCAACACGACCCGAGATGGGCCACATTCATGGTGTGTAAAGGCCGTGGACGCTAAGATTGGCCGGCTTGGGTTGTCCAGCGATGATCGAGTTCCTTTATTTTCTAATATGAGCAAACGGCAGCAACAGCTCAATTCCCGCGCCAGATTCGGTCGAATGGAAGGCCTGTGGCGATTGATACGCTACCGCCTGCACATTCCCATGAAACGATCCAGCCATCCGCCGGACCATATTGCCCGCGGCGTGATGGTCGGAATGGCTTGGGCGATGACCCCGTTCATCGGCCTGCAGATGACGCTTGTCTTCCTCACCTGGCTGCTCACAAGGCGCGCGTTCAACTGGGATTTTTCGCTCGCCAACGGTCTTGCTTGGACCTGGACGACCAACGTCTTCACGCTCATTCCGATCTTCTACATTTTCTACGTCACCGGCCAAATCATGTTGGGCCATTTTGACGACATCACGGGCTATGAGACCTTCAAGGGTCTATTCGCCGGCGTCCACAATCCCGCCAGCGGATGGCTCGATTATGTGTCCAAATGGTTTGCCGGATTTCTGGTCGGCGTGGGCCTGCCGTTGACCGTTGGCTCGATCCCTTGGGCCGTGTTCGCGGGTTGGGTCTCTTACTATTTGACCCTGCGCTTCGTCACGCAATTCAGGGCCAGGCGCGCCCGCGTCATGCAAAAAGCCGCCAACGGCAAACGGCCTCAGCAGTCCACCATCAGCCGTTCAGTTCCCGGCCGCTAACAGATTTTATCGCCCACCAGCAATTTGTGCATGCCGGGGTGCTTGGCCTCGATGTCCTTGCAGATGTCGGCCCGGCCGTGGCCGTAACGCAATTCGCCATGCTCGCCCTGGTGAAAGCGCACATAACTCGACGCCACATAAAGAACACCGATGACGAAGACCGCGCCCACCAGGAGTCCGGTCCAGCGTTCGCTGGTTTGTTGTTTTTTTTGCCCTCTGACGTTGCTCATTGTCTGATCCTTCCCTGTCGCGGCTTTAGGCTGCGACCCCTGAATTCGTTCACAGCAATTCCTCGCGCTGCGCGCCGGAACCGCCGCGAGAGCGGCCTAACGGCCGGGTCTCAATGGCCCGTCCCGCCATGTGCGGTTATCGAGCGTTTCTGGATCGCACCCCAAGAGGCGCGGAGTGCCCGAAGGGCACGACAGGGATGAAAGAAATACCATGAGCTACATCAATTCTTTCCCTAAAGCCGCGACATGTCGAGCGCCGCCGGGTCGCCCGCCCAGGTCTCCTTGAAGCGCTTCTCCGTCTCGGCCAACGAGGCCTCGTCGCCCAACGCCTTTTGCGCCTGCATCAAGCCATAAAGCGCCCAGCCATTGTTAGGGACGCGGGCGAGCGCGGCTTGGAAGACCTCGTGCGCCTCGGCCGGCTTGTCCGCTCGCATCAACGCAGCCCCCAGCGACTGGCGGACCGGATAATACCAATAGGGCGGTTCCAGATAGGGCAGCTTGTCTTGGGCGGCGACCGCGGCCTGGTAGGCCGCGATGGCCGCGGCGTCATTGCCTTCGGCTTCCGCTATCCGTCCCTCGACCACATGCCGGGCGATTTGCAAAACCCCGCTGACCGCCGGTGCAATGTCTTCGGGGTAAGTGATGTCCTTGCGTTGATCGAGCGCCGCGATGGCCGCTGCCTCGGCCCGCGCCTCGTCCAACCGGTCCGACCGCGCCAAGGCAATTCCCCTGGCGTAGCGCCACATGGCGCGCACGAACGGAAACGCCTCACCCGGATCCCCCATCGCCAACACCGTTTCAGGTTCGGAGAGATGCGCGTTCACCAGATAGGGCGCCTGCTTGATCAGCTGGATCCAGCCGACGTTCTCGGCCGCATTGTCCGAGACGGCGCTTTGCAAGCGTCCGGCATAATCCAGCGCGGTCGCCGTATCGCCGGTCATGAACGCCGAGACCACGACGAAATGGATGTTGTGGACATGGTAGCCGATCCGCCAAAGGCTCGTTGCGTCGTCGATCTTGGCGAAGTAGCGGTCGTCGGCCTCGACCGCCTTTTTGTTGAGTTCGACCGAGTCCTTGAAGCGCCCGATCCGATAAAACGTGTGAGCGCCCATGTGCACCAGATGCCCCGCACCCGGCATCAATTGAGCCAAGTGTTCGGCATGGGGCACGGCGGCCTCGGGCTTGGTCGATGCCTCGGTCAGGTGAATGTAGAAATGGATCGCGCCCGCATGGTCACGATTGGCGGCGAGCACGTTCTCGATCGTCTCGATCGCACTACCGATTTCGCCTTTGGGCGTCTTGCCGTCGGCCTGCCAATAGTCCCAAGGCGTCGTGTTCATGATCGCTTCGGCGTAGAGCACGGAGAGGTTTTGGTCATCTGGGAAGGCCGTATGCAACTTGGCCATGGCCTCGGCATAAGCCTTGTTGAGCGCCGCCTGGTCCGCATCGGGCTCGCTTGAATAGCGCAACGCCGTCGCATCGATAATGGCGCGCTCGCGTGGGCTTGCTCCACCGCCCAACTGCTTTGCCTTGTTGATAGCATCGAGCGCCGGCGCGACCGCTTCCTTGGGCATCGGCGCGTTGATGTTCGGGCCCAGCGCGTAGGCCTCGCCCCAATAGCACATGGCGCAGCCGGGATCTTGCCGTTGGGCCTCCTGGAAGGCGCGCCGGGCGGCCGAATGATTGAAGGCGTAGGTCCAGCGCAGTCCCTGATCGAAATAGGCTTGCGCCAGCGGAACCTTTGTCGTCACCGGCCAACCCAACTTGCCGAGATCGTCGAACAGCGGCTCGCGCGCGCCAGCAGATGCCAGTGGTTCTGGCGGCCCGCTTGTCTCGCCATCGCCGGAGAGAACGCCGCCGGCGAGTTCGCCCAAACGGGCTGGACCCAAATAATATGCAGCACCGGCGCCAACCAGAACTGCAATACCAATCAGAATAACCAACACGCGTAACATAGCTACCTCCTGGCTGGATGATCCCCGCCGCGCCGATAGGTCATGAAGCATATTGCAAGATTGCGGCCCGGCGATGATCGCTCTTAGTTGATCAGAAACTCGCCGTCGGTCATCTTCCAGTCACCTGGAGCGATGAGCTGGCGATGACTGAATTGGACCGAGTGGATGGCGCCGTCCAGGGTCCGGTCCCAAAAGTCCAAAAATTTAATGAGCCTCGGGAAATCGGGAGCCACATCGTACTCCTGCCAGGCAAAGCTCTGAAGCAGGGATTCGAAGTCCGGCATGCGGTAGTAGATATTCGCCGTCATCAGGCCATAGCCTGAGAGCATAAGCTCCAATTCGGTCTTTGGCATCGCTTGCTCCGAAGCATGATTCGGACGCCAAAAGTTTGTTACAGCGCCCCTGCCTTGGCAAGCCGCATTGGCGCTCATTCCAACGACGTAAATCGTCGATCCGATGCCTGCCCCAAACACAAACCCGCAAGGGCGGACGGCGCGCAATTTCGTTCACGATCACGCGATTCTCGAGCGATGACTCGGCCCCCGCACCCATCTATGGGGTGAGGCCGTCGCTTTTGTGTCCCCGACCAGACGGGCTCTTTGGAGGAGTTGAATTTGATGGCTGCCCTGGGGCGATTGACTGAACCTCTGACGTCAAAACTGTTTGATGCGGTCTACCGTCATTATTTCGAGGTGATCGCCGCCGATACGCCCCAGCTTCTCGATACCGTTTACCGGCTGCGTTACCAGGTCTACGTGGAAGAAAACGAATTCGAAAATCCCGGCGATTTTCCCGAACATAAAGAGCGCGACGACTATGACGCGCACGCCCTTCAGGTCCTGCTGCGCCATCGCCGCACGAAGATCTGCATTGGAACGGCGCGCGCTATTCTCGCCGATGCCCGCAATCCGCTCGATAGCCTACCGATTCAGCGGATTTCCGATCACCCCATCTTGAAGGATCCCGATATCGCCAAATATGCATCCGAGTTCTCGCGTCTCGCCATATCCAAAAAGCACCTGAAGCAAAGCTGTGACGCGACTGGCATAATGGCCCACTTCCACTTCGACCCGACCTGCAAAAAGAACCGGGTCAATATGTGGCTCACCAAGCGCGTCGTCCGCTATCTGTCGGTTGGGCTGATGGCGGGTGTCATAAAATTGGCGATCCAGACGGAGCGCCCAATCCTGTTCGCCGTCATGGAGCCTTTTCTGATCCGCAATCTGCGGCGCATCGGTTGGGATTTTCCATTCATCGACGAGCCGGTCGATTATCGCGGCCTGCGACACCCTTGCGGATTGCCCAGCCTGCACGATGCCTTTGTCACGATGAAAAACGTCAATCCCGCGTCTTGGCAAATCATTACCCAAGGCGGCTTGACCCAGGATTTGGCGCAGCAAGCGAGACCAAGTCTGCTGACGCGCGAAAGGCCGTCTCCGTGGCAAAAGCGCTGGCAAGCCGCATCGAGGGACCGCCCTTCGCCGCGCCGCTTATCGCGCCCGCTGGCCAAGAAGCCGCTTAGCTGCCCCGCGGCGTTGCTGATTTGCAAACCGAAATGGGTGCGCCGCCCCCGGCCTCTTGAAGCCTTCGCCTAGCGCGCTTGGCCAATTCGTTCGGCTGCTGGCGCCTCGATCGCAAATCGGGCAAGTTGGGGGAACGTCCATGGCCGCTCCCAGCAAAATCAATCCGCTTGCCGTTATCGGCCCGGGCCTGCTCGTCGCCGCCACCGGCGTGGGGGCCGGCGACCTCGCCACCGCAAGTTTTGCCGGCAGCCTCATCGGAACCCCAATCCTATGGGCCGTCGTCGTCGGCGCCTTTCTCAAATACGTCGTGACCGAGGGTTTGGCGCGCTGGCAGTTGGCGACCGGCGAAACATTGCTCGAAGGTGTTGTGCATCGGCTGGGACGGCTCGTGGGCTGGCTGTTCCTGCCCTACCTGCTGCTGTGGTCGTTCTTTGTCGCATCGGCCCTGATGAGCGCCTGCGGTGTGACCTTGCACGCCATGCTTCCCCTGTTCGACGATGCCGCCCACGGCAAGATCGTCTTTGGGATCTTCTCGAGCCTTGCCGGCCTTGGTCTCGTGCTCACCGGCGGCTATCGGCTGTTCGACAAGATTATGCGGCTTTGCATCGCCGTCATGTTCGCGAGCGCCGTCGTCACCGCCGCCCTCCTCTGGCCTGGAATTGCGGAAGTCGCACACGGCCTGCTGGTGCCGGCGATCCCGGACCTGCACGCCGAGAGTCTTGGCTGGACCGTCGCTCTGATCGGCGGCGTCGGCGGCACCCTGACAGTCCTTTGTTATGGCTACTGGATTCGCGAAGAGGGCCGCACGGGCCCCAGCCATCTTCGTATCTGCCGCATCGATTTGGCCGCGGGCTACGTCATGACGGCGATCTTCGGCATCGCCATGGTGATTATCGGCGCCAGCGTGAAGATCGAGGGTCGCGGCGCTGGCCTGCTCGTCACCCTCTCCGAGCACCTCGCAAACCACATCGGACCGCTGGGGAAATGGCTGTTTCTCATCGGCGCCGCGGGCGCCGTGTTCTCCAGCCTGTTGGGCGTGTGGCAGGCGGTGCCATACCTCTTCGCCGATATCTGGGGCCTGCTCACCCGCCCATCGATCGCACAGGACGCAGCTCCCGCACCCTTGGAGATCGATGAGCGATCGCGCCCTTACCGAACATACCTGTTTGCGCTCGCGCTGCTGCCGATGCTGGGCCTGTTCTGGGGCTTCCAGGATGTGCAGAAGGTCTACGCCATCATCGGCGCCACGTTCATTCCGCTGCTGGCCGCAACCCTGCTCGTCCTCAACGGACGCTCACAATGGGTGGGCGATCGGCTCAAGAACGGCCGGCTCACCAACCTCGTTCTGCTCGCAATCTTGGCCTTTTTCATCTGGCTCGCGGTGCGGACGGCCACCGGCTAAGGCCAGGCAAGCGATCCTGCGGCACGGGAGCGGCAACGCCGTCCACCGCGCGAGCGGGCCTACGCCAACGCAACTTTCGCTTTAATGTTTGAATGAGCCGGACGTTGAAGCGATTGGATCTGCAATCGAAAAATCGAACCTATCAAACCGCCTCGAGCGCTCGTTCGCGTTCCTGCCGGCAATTTGACAGCTGAACTGAGCGCCCTGCCGCAATGCGCACTGCAAGACGGGGCAAGCCGCGAGCCGATTGCTGGTTCAAGTCCTCTTCCAAAAAGTCCAAGTCCAACCCCGCCTTGGCCAACACACGAAGCACCACGTCCACCGATATGTGACGTGCCGCCACCATCGCCCAAAGGATCGACGATCTCGTTCCCGACCGGCAATAAACCAGGGTCGGCCCTGACATCTCGCACAGTGTCTTCTCGAATGTATCGAGCAGGTCATCATCGAACAGGTCATGGTTCGATGCAGGCACGTAAGCGTACTTCAATCCGGCGCGGCGGGCCCGATCGTGCGCTTCGTTCGAGGAGATCGGAACCCCCTCCTCGCTGTCCGGGCGGCTGCTGATGACTGATTTGAAGCCCATTTTCGCGATCAATGCGAAATCCTTGGCCTTGAGCTGCGCGGCGGTCGCGAGATTTGGGGTGATATAGGTGATTGTGGGCATCTGTCTGGTCCTAGTCGACGATGTGTCTTGGCGCGAACACGTCACGTAGAGCGCCGTGCGAGCTTGGAACTTGGCGCCGGACCCAACGCCATTCAAGCGAATTCGTATCGTTTTCTAGAAAATAAATCTAATAATCTACAAATAATACGAATTCATAGACAAAATAATTCCGTTATATCGCCATGATAGAAATTAATTTCTAATGAATTTATATCAATCGCCGCGGCGCGGCCGTCTAAGCCCGCACCCGCGTCACCACCTTGGAGAGGAAGGCATGGGTCTCATCTTTGGGCTTGAGGTCGGCTTGCCTGAACATGAGATCCAGATCATCGCGCAAATACTGCGCGTAATAGGGCTCATGGAAGCGGACCGGGAAGGCCTCGAGCAACCCGTCATAGCCTTCCTTGTCGCCTCTCTGCAGCGAGTCGATGAAGACGAAGATACCGCCGGGCTTCAGAACGCGGGCGATTTCTCGGCTAACCCGGCGACGCACCGCCGCGGGGAGTTCATGATAGAGAAAGATCGAGGTCACGATGTCTTGACTGGCATCGCCAAAGGGCAGCGCCTCGCCATTGGCCTGGATCAGCTTTATCGCCGGGCGCTCCTTCAGGTGCCGGCGCGCTTCGCCGAGATAAGGCAGCGAGAGGTCAGCGCCCGCCGCCTTTATGCCGGGAAAGGCCTGGGCCAGCTGACCCAGAAAGCGTCCGGTGCCGCACGCCACATCCAACAGCCGCAGACCGCGTTGGTCGCGTCCCCGCACGAAACGGGAGATCGGCTTTAAGGCATGGCGGCGCATGGCCTGGGCGGCGCCCAGAAACAGCGTCTCGACCTGGACGTCGTAAATTCGCGCCGAGTGATCGGTGAGATAGCCGCCCGTCTGATAGTGAAAGTTCTGCACATAATAGTCGGGCAGCTTTTGCGTCTGCGGGCTGCGCGTCACCTCGGCCCCATCGCCGGATTTGCGCCGCGCCGTGCTCGAGGGCAAATCGGCGAACATGGCGCGCAATCGATCGAGATGGTCGAACAGCGTGCCTGCCTCATCGTCGCTTATGGGCGGATAAAGTCCATCGCCCACATTGCGCGCGTCCACCAGCAACACCTCCAACCAATCGCGGCGCAGCTGCGCCATTGATGGTACGGGCCCCTTGGGCTTGTAGGGTGGCGTCTCGCCGGCATCGAACCGCCGCAACACCCGATTCATCAGCTCGTAGAGACCGTAATAACCGCCGGCCCGCACCGCTTGGCCCGCCAGATGCCCGTACATCGCTCTTGGATCACTCATCGCCCGACGTCCTGCCACGTCCCACTTGCAGCTTCATTATAGCGCGCCGACCCGAGCCCAATTCAAGCCGACGCCTCACTCAGCTTGAAGTCGGCGAACACGAATCCATCGCGCTCGACCCGCTCGCCCGCTTCCAGCACGAGAGGGTGCGAAAACATCGGGCCTGCATAGACACAGGTGTGAAACTCGCCGTTCTCGCCACAGGGATCTGCCACTTCTGGAAGCTCGTCGAGAAAATCGTCGTCGAAATCGCGCCCGACGAAGTCTGCCGAGAGCTGTTTGGGGTCGACGCTGACCAACCGGGCGCGCAGCCCCCCCGCCACCATCTCGCGCGCCAACGCCGGCGTCGGCTTTTGCCAGATTGGGAACAACGGCGTGATGCCGCTGCCCTCGAGGTTTTTTTCGCGGTAGTCGCGTATGTCTTCGAGAAACAGGTCGCCGAAGGCCATTGCCTCGACGCCTTGGGCCTTGGCTTGTTCGACAAAGGCGCCAAGACGCGCCTCATAGACGTCGTTCGGGCATGGATAGGGAATCTCGATCACGTGCAGCGGCAGGTCGGCCGCTTGTGCTTGGGCTTCCATGACCGCGCGCCTTGTCGAATGCATGGCGACGCGGTCGGCCTCTGCGTTCAGGGTGGTAAAGAGTCCCACCAGCTCGATTGCCGGGTCCTGCTGGAGGACATGCAGCGACCACGCCGAATCCTTGCCCGTGCTCCAGCTGAGCAATGTCTTCATGTTTCTTCTCCTGCCCGGCCTCTTGGCACTTGCGGGTCGCCCCCAACCGTGCTCAATCTCGCCGCCAGCATGGCCTCTTATCATTGCATTGTCATCCTCACCGGCGCCGGCCTGTCGGCCGAGTCGGGGCTCGGCACCTTCCGTGACGAAGGCGGCATCTGGACCAAATACGATCTGGCCGATATAGCAACGCCCGAGGGCTTTGCTCGCAATCCCGCTCTGGTGCAGGATTTTTACAACGCCCGCCGGATGCAGGCGGCGGAAGCTCTGCCCAACGCGGCCCATCTGGCGCTTGCGCGTCTTGAGAGCGAGCACGCAGGCACCGTCCTCACCGTCACCCAGAACGTCGATTGCCTGCACGAGGCGGCTGGAACCAGCGAGCTAATCCACATGCATGGCGAGCTCTTCAAGGCTTGGTGCCCCGCTTGCGATTGGCGCGATGCTTGGCGCAGCGACATCACGCCTCAGACGCCCTGTCCAGCTTGCGGCAAGACGGGCAGTCTTCGGCCAGACGTCGTCTGGTTCGGCGAAATGCCATACCGCATGGACGAGATTTATTCGACGCTTGGCGCCTGTGATCTCTTCATCTCAATCGGCACCAGCGGGTCTGTCTACCCCGCCGCCGGCTTCGTGGTGGAAGCGGCGCGCGCCAGGGCCAGAACCATCGAGCTCAATTTGGAACCCTCCGAGGGCGCTTCGCTTTTTGACGACGCCCGGCACGGACCGGCGACCAAAGTAGTGCCAGCTTTCATCGACCAGTTGCTCGATGAAAAAACCCCATGATTCAAACAGCTTGTCGATCCGATTTGGCAGCCAACATAAATTCCTGATTGCCGCCGGCGCCCGTGATCGGCGAAGGCATCAGGCCCATTTGCCGCCAGCCCGCCTGCCCGCCAA